>Ga0160448_100020_pt1 | contig 209256 bp, 173 predicted proteins | sample HID1973M_E1MG_FD_108269 | JGI IMG/M metagenome (GOLD analysis project Ga0160448, IMG submission 108269) | Enriched mosquito-associated microbial communities from UW Madison campus, WI, USA - HID1973M_E1 MG | ecosystem: Host-associated > Arthropoda: Insects > Digestive system > Unclassified ...
GCTGGTGACCAGGCTGCCGGCCTGGGTCATCGAGGTGCGCTGGCCGTAGGCGTTGTAGGCGTAGGTGGTCGTTCCGGTGTCGGGGCTGACCTGCTGGGTCAGGTCGCCGAAGCCGTTGTAGGTGTAGGTGGTCGCCTTGCCGCGCGGGTCGGTCACGCTGGCCAGCCGGCCCAGCACGTCGTAGGCGAACGTGGTCTGCTTGGACAGCGGGTCGGTGACCGTCTTCTTCCGGCCGTGGCTGTCGTACAGGAGGGCCGTGGTCCGCTCCAGCGGGTCGGAGACAGCGGCAACCTGGCCGTTGGCGTTGTACTGGTACAGGGTTTCCTGGCCCGAAACCTGCCACGCGCGCTCCAGGAACCCGCCGGCGTCGTAGGCGTACTGCGCGTTGCTGGTCTGCTTGAAATCCACGCCATCGGCCTGGTAGCCCGTGCGCCGACGGATGACATGGCTGGCCGTGTCGTAGTTGAGGACCAGGCGGTCTACTGAATTGGCGCCGTAGGCGCTGCCGCGCGACTCGCGTACCTCGGTCAGGCGGCCGATGGCGTCGTACACGTAGCTCAGCGAGACGCCATCGGGGCTGCTGGACGCGGAAGGCTGGTCGTCGGAGCGCCAGGTGGTGGTCCAGTCCCGGTTGCCGCCGGGCCCCACCACGCGGGTCCGGGTCAGGCGGCCCTTCAGGTCCCAGGTGTACTGGGTCACCAGGCCGTTGGCGTCGGTCATGCTGCCGGGTCGGCCCATGCTGTCATAGCCGGCGTAGGTGACCACGTGGCCCAGACCGTTGGTCACGGAGGTGACGTTGCCCGCGGTGTCGTACTGGTAGGTCACCGCATCGCCGCTGCCGCTGAGGGGACCGTCGACCGTTGCCGACTGGATCATTCCGTTGCTGTAGATGCTGTAGGCGTACGTGATGGTCCGTTTGGAGCCGGAGGTGCAGTTCGGTGCGCACTGCTCGACCTTCTGCAGCAGCCGCGCCCGCGCCCCATCGGTCGCCGGGTGGTAGGTATAGACGGTCTCGGCCTGGAGGCTGCCGCTGTTGCCGTAATGCGATTCCCTGGCCGGCAGGTTGAGGAGCGCATTCCATTCATAGGTCGTGCGTTGCTGCTGGGCGGTGCTGTTGTCCGGCGCCGGACCCACGCCGCTGCGCAGTTCCAGCAGTTCGCCGCGGTCGTTGTAGGTGTAGAAGGTCTGGTTGCCGGCGAAATCCATCTCGCGGGTCGGATAGCCGCGCGTGTCGTAGTCGATGCCGGCCACGCCTGCCGGACAGGCGGTGCTGGCCGGTCGACTTACCGAAGACAGCCGCTTGATGCCATCGATGGTGGTGAAGGTGTAGCGGGTCTTCAGGCCCAGCACGTTGGTCACGTCGGTGTAGTTGCTGCCATAGGCGAAGGTGTCGCGCTCGACCGCCCCTTCGCGTCCGGACCAGGCCACCTTGCCGTCGGTCTTGTATGCGTAGCGGGTCTTGCGCACGCCGTCGATGGAATAGCCGGTCAGGGCGCTCGGGGATACCGCGTCTTCATAGTGATACGTCTTGACCCCCAGGCCGCCCGGATACGTCACGGAGGACAGAACGCCATTGGCGTTGTAGCCGTAGCCGTAAACCTTTCCGTCGGGTGCTGTGACCGAGGTAACCAGGTTTCCCGTCCAAGCCAGAGAAATGGAGCGCCCCGAGGTATGGGCCACCCGGATCAGGTGATTGCCGCTGTCGTAGGTGAAGGCGTAGCCGACACCCCCTCGCGTGGTCACCGACACAGGCAAGCCGTCGTTCTTGTATGCCTCCAAGTCTTGCGCTTCGGTGGTGAGCGTGAACTGGTCGCCAAATCCGTTCAGATCGCCCGAGAACACGGCGGTGATCTGGCTGCGCGATTCGGGACGGCCATCCCTGTAATTGCTGCCAACGCCGCTCCATGTATATCGGTAGGCACGCCCATCCGGACGGTAGGCGATGATCTCGCTGTAGCGCACCCGGTTCTTGGGCAGGCATTGCGCTGCCATGGCCACAGCGCTCTCGGAGGTGCTGGCGCCGCCGCCGGGCGTGAGGCACGCGGGATTGAAATCCGGATTCAGGATCAGGCCCAGGCGGTAATCAAAGGACCACGTCCAACCCGGGCCAAAGCTTTGGCTGCTGCGTGCCTTGGAGTAGAAGCGGGTGAGCGCGATGTCTCCGGTAGACGTACTGAAGTCCGGTTGATCGAGAACTTTGTTTCCCGAGGCGATCACCACCGGGTGGGAAGTCTGCTCCGGACAGTCCTTGTTGGGATTGACGGGCTTGGCGTTGTCCGCCGTGGCCGCCGCCGCCAGCAACTCCTTCCCCCTGCCGCCACCTACCGAGATCAGCGATGACGAGGACCCGCGTACACCTCTCACTTGAACCGCATCAAACTCCTTGTCAACCTCTTCCTTTTCTTCTTCCTCGCTCTCATCCCATTGGACGGCCCGGGATCCGAAAGAGATCAGCGCGGACCCGCACAGGGCCAGGACACAAAGCACCTTGGCGCAACTGCGCGTATTGGCAGATCGATTCATCCAAATATTCCCCGGGTACTTGCCGCTCTAGCGAGCCGTTCCATAGACAGATGTGCTGGCATCCCATTCGAAATGGCGCAGCCGCCCGCGCCGCCCCAAGCGGATGCCCTCTTTCAATAGCTACCCCCTTCTCCCGCTATCCCCACGCAGCTGTCGGAAGCGGTCCTGTCACGCCCTCCCCATTTCCCTTCTAGGGAAGCACACATCACGACAAGGTTTCCGGGATGAATGTCACCGCCTGTGATGCCGGAGCAACGCCATCCCCAAGGGCAACCCCATCGTCAGATTCCCATCGCATCCGGAATCCATTTGCCGGATGAGCCTGAGTCCCGCATCCAGTCTTGCCAGTCTGTGCCGTTCCACAGGAACAGACCCCGCAAACTACTCGCGCCGTAGCGGCTGCAACGCCCGGAACGACCGGCCATACTCGTCGGTCAGATCCGCCGCCTCCTGCGGATTGCGGATCACCGTCGGCGTCAGCAGCACGATCACTTCCTCGCGGTTGTCGTTGACGACCTGCCGTCCGAACAGCCCGCCCACGATCGGCAGCCGGCTCAGCCCGGGCATGCCGGAGGAACCCTTGTCCTGCCCCTGGCTGATCAGGCCGGCCAGCATGATGGTGTCGCCGGCGCGGATCGCCGCCTCGGTCTTCAGCCGGCGCGTGTCGATGCGCACGTTGCCGTTCTCGTCGGCGTCGGCCTGCGAGCCCGGCGTGCTGACCTCCTGCACGATGTCCAGGAACACCATGCCGTCGCGGGTCACCCGCGGGCGCACCTTGAGGATGATGCCGGTGTCCAGGTACTGCACCTGGGTGTAGCGGCTCTCGCCGGTTCCCGGCATCACCGACACCGAGGTCACCGGGATCTGGCTGCCGACGATGAAGGTGGCCTCGGCGTTGTTGCGCACCACCACCGACGGGGTCTGCAGCAGCTGCACGTCGGTGACCTTGTCCAGCGCGCTGATCACCGCGGCGGCGTTGCGGCCGAGGAAGGTCCAGGCCAGGCCGTTGTTGGTGATGCTGCCGGCGATGTCGCCCCAGATGTCGCGGCCCAGCGCGCTGGGCAGGCCGGCCTGGTCGACGACCGCGTTCTCGAAATACCAGTTGACGCCGTAGCTCAGCTCGCCGGTGAGCTTGACCTCGGCCACCTGCGCCTCGATGTGGACCTGCAGCGGCATCACGTCGAGCTTGTCGATCACTTCGCGGATCGAGCGCCAGGACCCGGGGCTGGCGCGGACCAGCAGCGAGTTGGTCTCCTCCACCGCCGACACGCCCACGTGGTTGCCATCCACGTCCAGGCTGAGGCTGGCATTGCCGCTGGCCGCCGGAGTGAGCTGCAGCACGCCCTCGGTGGCGACGCCGCCCGTGCCCTGGCTGCCGAAGCCGACCGAGCCGCCGCGGCTGTCCAGTCCACCGCTGTCGAGCTGGACCGGGGTGGCCCCCGGGGCCAGCGACGCGGGTGCGGCACCGGCATCGTTGCGCTCCCCGCCGGCGCCGTAGACCTCCGCCAGCCGGTCGGCCAGGTCGCGCGCCTTGATGTATTTGAGTTCGTAGGAATACAGACGCGAACCGCCGCCGGCGCTGTCGATCCGGTCCAGCCATTGCTGGACCTGGTCCAGGTACGCGGCCTGCGGGGTGATCACCAGCACCGCGTTCGCCGCTTCCAGGGGCAGGAAGCGGAACATGCCGGCGCTGGGCGTCTTGCTGCTGTCGCCGAACACCTTCTCCAGGTCCGTCGCCACCTGCCCGGCCCGGCCCGACTGCAGCGGGAACACGCCGACCGACATGCCCGACAGCCAGTCCACGTCGAAGACCTGGACCGTGCGCAGGTAGTTCTCCAGCTCGGCCGCGGTGCCACCCAGGCTGATCAGGTTGCGGGTCGGGTCGACGGCGACGATCGCGTTGGGCCGTGCATACGGTTCCAGCACCTTCTTCATTTCCTCCGCGGCGATGTAGCGCAGCGGCACCACGCGCACTTCGTAGCCGCGCGCGCGCGCGGCCGGGCCGGTGCGCGGCGCCACGTTGCCGTTCATGGCCTGGTCGGCCGGGACTACGTTGTAGCGGCCGCCGCTGTAGACCAGGCGCGCGTTGTTCTGGGCCAGCGCCATCTCCAGCAGGCGCATCGCTTCGGCCGGCGACACCGGGTTGGGCGTGGCCAGGGTGACGGTGCCCTGCACGTCGGGCGCGATGACGTAGTTCTGGCCGAGCATGTCGCCGAGGATGGCCTTGACCACCGCATGCAGCGATTCGCCTTCGAAGTTGAAGGTGGCCATGCCCGAGCCCGCTTCGCTGGGCGGCGGCGGCGGCGCGAGCGCGGCCTGGTTGATGACCTGGCCGCTGCCACGGCGGATCAGCGGTTGGGGACGCGCGTTCCCGTCGTCCTCCGCGCCAGGCGCACCGGCGGCGGGCATCGGATCGCTGTTGCGGCGGATGTCGGCGGTGGGGACGCTGCTGCAGGCTGCCAGCAGGGCCACGAGGAGAAAGGTGGTGATGGTGCGGAAGGTCATGCCGATGCTCTTAGGGTGTGTCGCTGGAGGCGGGCGCGTCGCCCTGGTCCTGTTGCTTCAGTTGCCGCCGGCGCTCTTCGATCCGCTGGCGGATGTTTTCGATCTGTTCCTGCGTGGTGGCGGCGGGAACCAGTGCCGCGGGTTCCGCCGGCTTCGCGCCGGCAGCCGGCCGCGCCGGGGGCGTGGCGGCTACTGCCGGCGCCGCCGGCGGATGGGCCTGCCCGCCGCGCGCACCCTGGTAGGTCTGCAACGCCAGCGAGCGGGTGCCGCCCGGTCCGGCCACCACCGCTGCGCGGGGCTGCAGCGAAAGCAGGCGCCACCCCGCCGCCTCGGGACCGTCCAGGTGCAGCCGCAGCGAGGTACCGTCGGCGGTCTGCAGGGTTGCCATCTGCAGGCCCGGCGTGATCAGGACGCCGGTGAGCCGCACGTCGCCCGTCGCGGCGGGTTCGGCGTCGGCAACGAGCTGGAACGCCCTGGGCTGGCGGTCGTTGGAGAACAGCGTATGCGCGGCGATGCCGGCGTACTGGTCGAAGTCCCGCAGCCGTTCCGGCACCGGCGCCGGCAATGACGGAACGGCCAATGCCGGTGCGCCACCGTCGCCGGCCGGCGGCGCGATGCGTCCACCCAGGCCCAGCACCGCCAACAGCCATACCAGCAGTGCCCAGCCCGCCAGCACCACCAGCAGCCAGGTGCGGGCACCTAACGATTCAAGGCGCATCGCCGGCCTCCGTCGCGGTCGCCACGGTTCCTTCCGGGTCGAGGTAGCCGCTCAGGTCGAAGCTGGCTTCGACCCCGCCGCTGTTTTCCCGGCCGTCCGCACCCCGCTGGGCCAGCAGGTTCACGTTGTCCACGAACAGCCGTGGCTGCCCGCTCTCCAGCGTATGCAGCACGACGGCCAGTTCCGGCACTCCGCAGCGCAGCTGGGTCCGGATCGATACCCGGACGAAACGCCCGCCATCGCCGTCCTGCGGCAGCGGAGAGCGGCTGCCGATCGCGCAGGCACGGCCATCGGGACTGGCGGCCAGCACCGCCGCTTCCATGCGCTGCGCCAGGCCGGCGCTGGCGAGCTCGGCGCTGCGCTCGGGCAGGAATCCGGAACGTCCGGCCAGCACGTCCTCGACCTCCTGCAGGCGGCGTTCGACCTGTGGCGCCTGCCGCAGCTGGGCCTGGATGCGCAGGTCGCGCTCCTGCAGATCCAGGATCCGCCGGTCCGCCTCGCGCATCGGTGCCGTCCAGACCGGATGCACGAGCAACGCATAGACCAGCGCCATGACGGCGAAGAGCAAGGCCAGCGCCAGCCAGCGGTCCCGCCTACCGGGTGCCGGCGTCGCCATCGGCGGCCTCCAGTGCGGCGGCGGGCGCTTCCACCAATTGGGCAGTCAGGGTGAAACGGCTGTGGCCCGATTCGGTGTCCGACTGCAGGGCGCCGACAAGGGCGGGCTTGCGCCACAAGCGTGACCCCTCCATGCGCGCGACCAGCGACGGCGCATCGTTGCTCGATCCGATCAGCAGCAGCTGGTCGCCCTGGATGGAGAATTTTTCCAGCCAAGTGCCATCGGGCACCCGGCGCGTCACCTCGTCCCAGACCTCGGTCACGGTGGGGCGGTTCGCCCGGGTCGTGGCGAGGAAAACGGACCCTTCGACCAGTGCGGAAAGCCGGCTGCGCTGCGCGGCGACCTGGCGCGCCTGGACGGCCTGCGCATCGATCCGTTGCTGCAAGGCGTCGGCGGCCGCACGCCGGTTCTCCAGGAGCCGTGCGCCTGCCGCGACGATCGCCAGCAGTGCGATCGCGGCCAGAAGCAGGTTCCAGCGCCGCATGGGATCGGCCTGCCGGCGCCGCTGCGCCGGCGGCAGCAGGTTGAATCCCAGTGGCCGGCCCTCCGCGTCGGCCAGATCGACGCCCGCCAGCGTCGAGGCGAGCTCGCCCTGTTCGCGCAACAAGCTATCGAGCGCGCGTTGCGGCACGACGGCCAGCTCCACGTCCAACTGGCCATCGTGGCGATGGCCGATCGCACGCACGTCGTAGCAGACGGCGGCGACGGCGAACGGCGTCTGCCGGTCGATCTCGAATCCGACGACCTGGCGCAGGTGCCGGGCCGCGGGCGACGGCAGGCGAAGCTGCCGATACAACCCCGATCCGGCGGGCAGCAGCCACCAGCGCGGCAGGGCGGCTGTGCGCGCGACCAGCAGCCGGTCGAGCTGGAGGGGGCCGGCGGAAGCGGGAAGGCGCGCCAGTTCGCGCAATTGCCCGTCGACTTCCCGGAGCACGAGCAGTTCGTCGCCTTGCCCATACAGCAGCAGGCGGTCGTGGGCCCCGCCCAACAGGCTGCGCCAGCCACGGGGAAGCCACGCCGCCAGGCCACGCCGCCACCAGGCCCAGAATTCGTCCAGTCCGGGAAGCAGGCGCAAGCCGGCGCGCCCGGGACCAACGCCCGCCGTGTTCATCGTGTCGCTGTCCCCCTTTCCCAACGCATGACCGCATATGCGGCGCCCGGTGCCGCGCCGCCGCGCCGCATCGTCGCCCGCAGGACCGCCTGGCGTCCACTGGCCAGCGTCGCGCGGCTCTCGATACTGTAGGTACCGGTGCCGGCGATCGCCGGCGCGGCGCGGCGTTCCTGGCCGATGCGTTCCGCATCCAGTCCCATCGCGGCGAGCACGGGCGCGGAAGCGAACTGCGCATTCGGGCGCGACAGGCCGCTGAACAGCGTCAGGTGCGGCTCCAATCCGGCGAACAGTTCCGGCGTCATGCCCAACACCTGGTGCAGTTCGGCCACGCTCTCGAACGGCGCGTCCTTGGCGCCATAGGGCCGGCCCGCGGCGGCATACGCGGGATCCTCGGCGCCGCCGCCGGGCTGGACCAGCGGGTCCGGATCGCGCCAGTCCACGATCGCGCCGGCCAGTTGCTGCGCTGCGGACGGCTCCGCGCCCACGGCGCGCAGCAGCGCGGCGAGCAGGGCGGGATCGGCCTGGTTGATGTCCACCTTGCCCGACTCGTCGACGATCCGCAGCTCGACCGAGGCGTCGGCGAAGGACCAGGTGTAGGGTCGGCCGTCGGCTGCCCACAGCCGCTGCGGATCGGCCAGGCGCGCCATCGCGTATTCGATGCCGGCGCGCGCGATTTCCCCGGCCTGCGCACCATCGGCCTGCACCCTCCCCTGCAGCATCTCCACCCGCGAGGCCAGCGCGAATGCACCGATCGTCGCCACCAGCATCGCGATCAGCCACAACACCAGCGGCAACGCCGCGCCGTGCTGGGCGCCGGCACCGCGACCGGACATCCGGCTGCCGATGCCGCGCACCTGGCGGCGGCACCGGCCGGGCCGGCATGCGCCATGCCGCTTCACGGCATGCCCCCGGCACCGCCCTGCGGCAACGACACGACCATCGGCGGCCAGGCATCCCCATCCTCGGCTTCGATCGCCACTTCGACCTGCAACGGCATCCGCTCCGGCCAGGGCCAACGCACCTGCCAGTCGCCGAGGCCACCTTGCGGATCCATCCCGCGGTAGCGGAAGCGCACCGCCCGCAACCGGTCGGCCAGCATCTCCGGCGGCCGTGCCGGCGTCCCAGCGATGGCCTTGCCCGATTGCACCAGGGACAGGTCCAGCAGCAGCCGGCGCCGGTCGCCGCTGCCATCCATCTGCAGCTCGTGGAGATACGGACCACCCTGGCCCAGATAGGGCGGCAGGTCGGCGACGAAGCGCATCCACTCCGGTTCGCCGACGAAGCGCAGGGGTTGTGCATCGCTCCCGGTGTCGAACGCGATCGGCAGGGCACCCGCCAGTCGCCAGCGCAGGAAGCCCTCGACCGCGCGCATGCGTTCGCTGCGCGCGGCGATGGCTTCGCCGCGCGCACCCACGGCCTGCGCGGACCGGATCACCGCAAAGGCCAGCGCCAGTCCGGTCGCCAGCAGCAGCATCGCCAGCAGCACTTCGATCAGGGTGAAGCCGCGCATCCGCGCGGCGCCCGGGCGGGCAGCGATGGACGACCCGGCCATCAACGGATCCCCTCCGCCGGAACCAGCCGCAACGTCTGCCAGCGCATCGCCTGGCCCGGCGCGTCCCCCCAGCGGATCTCCAGGGTCAGTTGCCGCAGCGGCGGCGCAGCGGACCGTCCCGGCACCGTGCGGACCAGCGCCGGATCCGCGTAGGGCGCGACCTCCAGTATCCAGCGGTACCGACCCTGTTCGAACGCGCCTTCCTTCCGTCCCGGTTGCAGCGCTTCGCCGCTGCCGGCCTGGGCCAGCAGCGATTGCGCATACAGGCTGGCGCGGCTGATCTCGCCGGAATGCCGCACCTGCCGCGCGGCGCCCGACAGCGGCCCCAGCAGCATCGTCAGCGCCAGCGCCAGCAGGGCGAAGGCGACGATCACCTCCAGCAAGGTGAAGCCGGCGCAATGCCTGGCGCCGGCCCTGCCTGCGCGGCAAGGGTTCCGCCTCATCGCCTTTCCCCAGCCGGCGGACGGCTCAACGTCACCTCGCCGGTGAGCCAGGCCACGTCGACCTGCCATACCGCGCTTCCCGAGCGCAGGCGCACGCGGCCGCCGGTGGAGCCGCCGTCCCCGAAGAACACGATGGCACCGGTGCCAGGACGCGGCTGCACTTCGCGCGCGCCGATGAACGCGACATCCAGCGCTTGCGGAAGCCGGCCCTGGCGGTTGCCCGCCGCCCGCCAATGCCGCTGTTGCGGATCGATCTCGAACCGCTGCGGCTGGCCGCTGGCGATCGCCTGCGCCCGGGTGTAACGCAATTGCGCGGCGATCTCCTTGGCGCTGCCGCGCATCCGCACGCCATCCAGGCCGCCGCTGTAAGCCGCCACCGCAAGCGTGCCGGCCAGCGCGATCAGCGCCATCACCAGCAGCATTTCGAGCAGGGACATGCCGTCCGCACGCCGCCGGCAGGCACGCATGCTCATGGACGCGTACCGCCCCGCATCGGCAGTGCCGCTGCGCTCATTCGTAGCGTACGTCGGCGTTGTAGCTGTCCCCGCCGGGTTTGCCGTCCTTGCCCAGGCTGACCAGCTCGAAGGGCTGGGAATCGCCTGGCGTCCGGTACTGGATCGGGTTGCCCCAGGGGTCGTTGAGTTCGGCCGCCTTGGCGTAGGGACCGAGCCAGCCGCCGGCGTGCGCGGGCGGCGTCACCAGGTCCTCCAGCTTTTCCGGCAACCGCCCGGTGTCCAGCTGATAGTTCTCCACCTTGCCCGCCAGGGTCTGGATCTGGGACCGGGCCAGGCTGGCCTTGCCGCGATCCGCGCCACCGAGCACCCGGCTGCCGACCAGGGTCAGCACGCCGCCGATCAGCACGAGCACGATGATCATTTCCAGCAGGCTCATGCCCGCCTGCCGGGAAGCGCTGCGCATGGGGCGCGGCCGGGTGACAGTTCGCATTGCGGTGTTCTCCATGGATTGCATTGTTCGGTTGCCCATCGCCTTCATCCCAGGGCGCCGGTCAGGTCGTACAGGGGCACCAGCACCGCGACGATCACCAGGCCCACCACCGACGCCAGCACCAGCGTTACCGCCGGCACCAGGGCCGCGAGCAGGCGGTCGATGGCGCGCTGGGTTTCCTGCTCGAAGACGTCGGCGGCCTTGAGCAGCATTGCGTCCAGGGCGCCCGACTCTTCGCCCACCTGGATCATCTGCAGGGCCAGCCGAGGGAAGCGTTTGCCCTCGGCCAGCGCCGCCGAAAGGCCCAGGCCGTTGCGCACGCGGTCGGCGGCCGCATCCACGTCCGCGGCGAGCGCGCGGTTGTCGAGCACGTTGCGGGCGATACCCAACGCGCCAAGCAATGGCACCCCGTTCTTCAGCAGCGTGCCTGTGGTGCGCGCCAGGCGCGCGGTCTCCAGCCGGACCAGAAGCGGGCCCAGCCACCGGCGGCGCAGCATCCAGGCGTCCAGGCGCAGACGCGCCCCGGGATCGCGTCGCTGGCGGTCCAGCCACCATGCGACGACGGCCAGCGCCACGGGCAACGCCGGCCAGCCCGAACGCACGACCAGTCCCAGCCACAGCACTAGCCGGGTGAACCACGGCAGCGGCACCTCCAGGCTCTCGTACATCAAGGCGAACTGCGGCACGACGTAGCCGAGCAGGAACAGCAGCGCCGCGCCCACCACCACCAGCAGGATCGCCGGGTAGATCAGCGCGTTGACCACGCGCGTCTTCAGCGTCTGGCTGCGCTCCAGGTATTCCGCCAGGCGTTGCAGGCTCTCGTGGAGGTTCCCGCCGGCCTCGCCGGCGCGCACCATGTTCAGGTACAGGCGGGAGAACGCACCGTGCTGGCGTTCCAGCGCCGACGAAAGCGACGTACCGCCACGCACCGCATCGCGCACGTCGGCGATCAGCCGCCGCGTCCGGTCGTCGTCCGGCACGTCCAGCAGGATCGACAGAGCCCGGTCCAGCGGCTGCCCCGCACCGAGCAGGGTCGCCAGCTGCTGGGTGAACTGTGGCAGCGCATCGCCCGCCAGCGGCCGGCGGCGTCCGATGGAGCGCCACAGGGAGACCCCGCCGGTGGAGCCCGCGGGCCTGGCCTCCACCGGAAGGTGGCCCTGCTCCTGCAGCCGGGCGACCACTTCGGCATCGCTGGCCGCCTCCATCCGCCCTTCCAGGATCTCGCCGCGCGAATCGATGGCCTTGTAGTCGAAGAAAGCCATGCGCCTAGCCTTCCTCGGTCACGCGCAGCACTTCCTCGAGGGTCGTCTCGCCGCGCAGCGCCTTGGCCAGGCCGTCCTCGTACATGGTCCGCATGCCGCCCTGGCGGGCGATGCGCTCGATCTCGTCGGCGCCGGCCCGGCGCAGGGTCGCCGCGCGCAGCGCGTCGTCCATGACCAGCATTTCCATGATCGTGGTTCGCCCCAGGTAGCCGGTGGGGGTCAGCGCCGACGGTCGCGGCCGGTACAGCCGTATCTCGCCGTGCGGCTGGAAACGGCGCAGGCCGAAGCGCTCGATCTCTTCGGGCGAGGCCGGGTAGGCCTGCGCATGGGTCGGCTCCAGGCGCCGGACCAGGCGTTGCGCCAGGATGGCGTTGATGGTGGACGTCAGCAGGTAATCCTCCACGCCCATGTCCAGCAGCCGCGCCACGCCGCCGGCGGCGCTGTTGGTGTGCAGCGTGCTCAGCACCAGGTGGCCGGTCAGCGCCGACTGGATCGCGATGCGCGCGGTTTCCAGGTCGCGCATCTCGCCGATCATGATGATGTCGGGATCCTGGCGGACGATGCCGCGCAGCGCGCCGGCGAAGTCCAGGCCGATCATCGGCTTGACCTGGATCTGGTTGATGCCCTCGATCTGGTATTCGACCGGATCCTCGACCGTGATGATCTTGACCCCGGGCGTGTTGAGCCGCGACAGCGCGGCGTACAGCGTGGTGGTCTTGCCCGAACCGGTGGGGCCGGTCACCAGCAGGATTCCGTGCGGCTGCGCCAGGGCCCGATGGAACCGCGACAGCAGGTCGTCGGTGAATCCAAGCCGCTGGAAATCGAACACCACCGTCTCCCGGTCGAGCAGGCGCATCACCGCGCTCTCTCCGTGCGCGGTGGGCATCGTGCTCACGCGCAGGTCCAGCTCCCTGCCCTGCACCCGCAGCATGATCCGTCCGTCCTGCGGCAGCCGGCGCTCGGCGATGTTGAGCTTGGCCATCAGCTTGACCCGGCTGAGTACCGCGGCAGTGAGCTGGGCCGGCGGACTCTCGCCTTCGGACAGCACGCCGTCGATGCGGTAACGCACCTTCAGCCGGTTCTCGAACGGTTCGATGTGGATGTCCGAGGAGCGCAGCTCCACGGCGCGCTGGATGATCAGGTTCACCAGGCGGATGACCGGCGCCTCGGAGGCCAGGTCGCGCAGGTGCTCGACGTCATCGGCGGCGTTGCCGCCGTCGCCGTCCGCGCCCTCCACGATCACGCCCATCGTGCTGCGGCCTTGGCCGTACAGTCGCTCGATCAGGGCGTCCACCTCGGTGCCCACTCCCACCCTGGGAACGACCATGCAACCGGTGGCGAGGCCGATCGCCTCCGCGGGATAGGGGTCGTAGGGATTGGCCAGTACCGCCTCGATCGATCCGCCGGACATCGAGACCGGGCATACCCGGAACTGGCGCAGGAACCTCAGTGAGAGCCCCAGGTTCTCGAGCGCGAGTTCGTCGCTGGGCTCGATCGCGACGAGCTCGGCGCCACGCATCAGGGGAAGCCCCAGCACGTCGGCGCATGCCTCCGCCTTGTCCTGTTCGGACAGCAGTCCGAGCCGGCCGATCAGCTCCAGCTGACCGACCTCGGCACCGTGTTCCAGCCCGCGGATCCGCTGCAGGTCCCCCGCTTTCAGCCGGCCGGACGCGACCAGGGCCTCGACTATCGCCGCCTCGGCGATCGGGACCGTCTCCACGCCGGGAGAGGATGTGCCTTCCCGGTCCAGCAAACCGACTTTTCTGGTTTTCATCGCTGCCGCCTGACTCCCCCTAGCCAAGCACTCTATATGTTCGTGCAGCCGGGAAACCAGCGAAACCGGCCGTCCCATGCGTGACCCGCATTCCGGTTCCCTGGACGACGCTGTTTCCTGACGGCTGAGTTGCCATGTTGCATTCCAATGGGAACCGCTGCCCCGGCGCGGAGATCCGGACGCCTTGCCGGCGTCCGGACCCGGGCCCGCTCACTGCCCGGCGCCGGCGTGGGATCCCGGATGCGCCGGGATCCCCTTGCTGCCGGACCGCGGCCATTACTGGCGGGCGACCAAGGTCAAGCCGTTGTAGGCCGTCTTGCCGACCAGCTTGATGTAGTAGGTGCCGGCCTGCGGGGCGGTGACGCGCACCGTCTCGTTGTTGCCGGGCCGCTCCGACTTGAACTGGGCGTTGGCGGCCGTCGGCTCCTGGCCGAAGCTGACGTACAGCGAGACATCGCCGGTGCCGCCCAGGGTCAGGATGTTCAGCAGCTGGCCAGCCTTGGCCTCGAAGCTGTACAGCGCTTCGCTGCCGTTGTTGCCGGACAGGCCGGTGACGTCCACCTTGTTGGTCAGCGGGATCGCGACCAGGCCGCAGTCCTCGGTGCAGCCGCCATCGTCCCCCACCGCGGCCATGACGGCCGCATAGGCATCGACGATGCCCGCGCCGATCGGCTGGCTCGGCGTCACACTCGGTGCGTGGGCCGTTCTCTGCAGGATCGACAGCACCTCGGCCGGGGTCAGCGGCGGCAGTTCGGCGTCGGCGCGGGCGCCCTGCATCAGGGCGACCGTGCCGCTGACGTGCGGCGCCGCCTGCGAGGTGCCGGCCAGGCCACCATACTGGTATTCGTCGGTCGGCACGGTTGCGCCATCGTTGACCGCCTGCCAGATGAAGCCGTCGTTGACCAGCGAGCCAGACGAACCGTCGTTCGCGTACGCGCCGCCGCCCGGCGCGGCGATTTCCACCGTGGCACCGTAGTTGGAGTAGAAGGCACGCCTGCTGGTAATGCCGGTGGCCGCGACGGTGATCACGCCCGGGCAACTGGCCGGCGTGAAATCCGCCGCATTGGCGTTGCTGTTGCCGGCCGATACCACGACGGTGGCGCCGAGCGAGTTCGCCAACGCGACGGCCTGTGCCGCCGGATCGCTGGCCGAGCATGTGCCGCCGCCGCCGAGGCTCAGGTTGATGACCTGCGCCGGATGGGCGTTGTCCGGCACACCGTCGACGTGGCCGCCCGCGGCCCAGACGATGGCGTCGTTGATGTCGCTGTCGTAGCCGCCGCAGTGGCCCAGCACGCGTACCGGCAGGACTTTGGCGTTGTGGGCGATACCCGCCATGCCCAAGGCGTTGTTGGTCTTCTCCGCGCCGGTGGTGCTGGCGACGTGGGTACCGTGCCAGCTGCTGGGGGACGGCGGGTTCTGGGCGTTGGTGCAGGCGCTCAGCCACGGCTCTTCGTTGGTCCAGTCGCCCGTATCCCAGCCACCCGGCACGCGGTCGTCGCTGTCGCGACCGGACACGAAGCCATCGCTGATGAAGTCGTAGCCGGCATCGGCCAGCGAGGTATCGATGTCCTCATGCCGGGTGAGGCCGGTGTCGAGCACGGCGATGACCACACCGTTGCCATCGGCCAGGTCCCAAGCGTTGGTGACGTTGCTGCCGCCGGCGTTGGCCACGTCGTTCACGGTCTTGGTGCCGTCGGGCACGTTCAGATGCCACTGGTACCTGAAAAGGGTGTCATCCGGGATGAACGTCTGCGGCTGCAGGCTGGCCGGGGCGCGGAAGTCGAGCACCGGACGGCGCAGCTGGTCGATGGTCACGCTGGCCACGTTCGGGTCGGTCGCGATCTGGCGCATGAACGCCTCTGCCTCGACGCGATCGAGCTTGCGCGAGGTCTTCACCAGATCCGCACCGATGGCCAGCTTGCGCAGATGGACGGCGTTGACCGGCCTGGCCTTGGTCGACAGGCCCGCACGCGAAAGCGCCTGGCCCGTGTCGCGGGTGATCGTGGCGGGATTGTTGCGGGCCGCCGAACCGTCCTTGTAGGTGATGATGAAGCGGCCGAACGCCTGCTGGCCGTTCATCGGGGTGGCATCGATCCTGGGAGCCTGGCCTCGCCGCGGCGCTTTCTGCGCCGCCATCGCCGTGCCCGAGAGCATGCCGACGATCATGGTGGCCAGGACACCGCTTCGGATGATTTTCTTCATCATTGGAATTGTTTCCTCGATCTGTAAGTTGTTTTCGAGCCCGCACTTCGCGCCGGCCCTGCGCCGGACAGACATCGCAATGCCCGTCCAGCGCAAGGCCGTAATCCCTCTTCACCAACCGAAGCCGGCGCCCATGCCCACCGAGGTGTCGTCGCCGCTGAACGAGCCGCCGACCGTGACCACCGCCCGTTCGCTGATCGCGCGCTGGTAACCGACCGAGAGCGCCGACTGGCCGCCCTGGAAGCCGACGCCCACGCCGACCCGGTTCTCGGTATGCACGCCGGCGGCGCTGACGGCCATGTTGACCATCGCCGAGCTCATCGCACCCTGGCGGTCGATGCGCTTGTCGGTCTGGTACAGGCGTTCGAACACGTCGTTGCGCAGGTTTTCCAGTCCGTCGTCCCAGGCGGCGAGGCGCGCATCGGTGTAGGCCTTGGAGGCCGTCAGCGACTGGGTCGCGGCCTTGTCGGCGTAGCTCTTGGCCTCGTCGACGCCCTGGTTCACCTGGCCCACGTTCGCCGCATCGGTATCCGCCACGCCCGACGCCACGTTGGACACGCGGGTACCGTTGGCACCGGCGAGGGTGACGCTGGACTTGCTGTCTTCGTCGTAGCGGATCGACTTGGCCACATCGGCCTCCATGCCGTCCACGCGGTCACCCATGTCGGCCACGCTGCCTTCCACCGTGGAGACGCGGCCATCCAGTGCGGTGACGTCGCCCTCGACCGTGGTAACGCGACCATCCAATGCGTTGACGTCGCCCTCGACCGCGGCGACGCGACCATCGAGCTGGCCCATCTGGGTCTCGACCGTCGACACCCGGTCTTCCACCCCGGTGACCCGGTCATCCAGGTCGCCGATCGCCTGGTTGGCGCCGGCGACCTGCTGGTCGGTGTAGTCCTTGGCGGACGCCACGCCCGCGTTCAACTGGTCCACGTTGACCGCATCGGTGCCTGCCGCGCCGGCGGCCACGCCGCTGATCGTGCGGCCCCCGACGTTCACCTCGCCGGTGGAGTCGCTACCGCCCACGAAAGCGGCGTCGTAGCCCGCCTGCGCTCCCACCGTGGTGGCCGAACCGGCACCCAGCGCGATGGAATTGGCGTGCGAGGCCACCGCGCCGTAACCGATGGCGATGCTCTGCGCACCGCTGGCCGCCGAACTGGCGCCCACCGCGATCGCGTTGGTTCCGGAGATGCTGGCGTCGTCGCTGTCGTCCTTCAGCCCATCGGCCTTGAAGTAGCGACCGACGTCCGTGGTGGCCTCGGCCACTTCGTTGAGCTGCGCCACATTGGCTGCATCGGTGTCCTCGGTGCCGGCCGCGACGTTGGCGATCTGGCGTTCGTTGCCCGCCGAACCCACCGATACCGTGTTGGCGCGGTCGGCCACCGAACCGTAGCCGATCGCAACGCTGCCAGCCTCGATGGCGCTGGCGCCCGCACCGATCGCGGTCGCGCCGGCCCCGACGGCGGAAGACGAAGCGCCGTAGGCCGACGAATCGTCGCCCTCGGCACTGGCCAGTTCACCACCCGCCGTGGCGTTGCCGCCGCTGACCGAGGCACCGGCACCCGCGTCGCCACCGGCCGGCGTCGCCGCGAAGAAGCGGTTGCCCGACGCATCGACGTTGGCGACGGCGTCGTTGAGCTGCGACACGTTGACAGCATCGGTGCCCTCGGCGCCGGCCGCCACGTTGGTGATCTGGCGCTCGGCGCCGGCCGAACCGACCGACAGCGTGTCGTCGCGGTCGGCCAGCGAATTGGCGCCGAGTGCGACCGAATTGTTACCCATCGCAAAGGTGTTCGAGCCAATGGCGACCGAGTTGTCGGTCCACGCTTGCGCGTACTGGCCCACCGCGATCGAACCGATGCCGCCGGCGAGGGATCCGCCGCCCAGGGAGGTCGAGCCGTCGGCAACCGCCTGCGCGCCCGCTCCGAGCGCGACACTGTTGATGCCCCAGGCGCCGGTGTTCTGTTCGATGCACATGACGTCGGCGCAGGCCATGGTGCCGCCGATCGCGACCGCACTGTCCGCGCCCGCCGTGGTCCACTGGGAGCCCATTGCGATCGAGTCCCTGCCCAGGGCGGTCGCGAGGCTGCCGATTGCAATGGCATGGTCGGCATCGGCGTAGCTGTCCGTCCCCATCGCAATGGATCCCGTCGCAAGCGACCAGGCGTTGGCGCCCAGCGCCAGCGCGTAGCTGCCCTGCGCCTGCGCGCTGTGGCCGTACGCGCTGGCGCCTTCTCCGGACGCATTGCTCAGGGTGCCGATGGCGGTGCCGAAATCGCTCGCGTAGCTGCCTGCACCCACGCCGATGCTGTCGGTGCCGGCGGCGCTGCTTTGCACGCCGATGGCAACCGAGGCCTCGCCGGCCGCCGAACTGTCGTTGCCCTGCGCCACGGCCCATTGGCCGCTGGCGGCGCTGCCATAGCCGTTGGCAACGCTGTAGTCGCCCAGTGCATTGGCGCCGGCGCCGACCGCGGAGGCGCCGATGCCCTGCGCCACGCTGTTGAAACCCAACGCCGTGGCGTTTTCCGCGTAGGCGAACGCACCGCTGCCGAACGCCGAGGCGCCGTCGCCGATAGCGTTGGACGCATCGCCTGCCGCCGTCGCGTTCAGGCCGTCCACGTACGCGCCCGGGTTGACCGCATCGTCCGGATCGTTGCCCGTGGCCGCGAAGTACTTGTTGTCGGCCGTGGCTGCCTCGAGTTGCGACAGGTTCACCGCATCGGTGTCTTCGGTACCGGCCGCCACGTTGGTGATCTGGCGCTCGTCGCCGACCGAACCGACCGACAGAGTGTCGTCGCGGTCGGCCAGCGAATTGGCACCAATCGCCACGGCGTTCTCCGCCATGACCGTGCTGAAGGCACCGAATGCCGAGGCATAGTCGTTGAAGGTTTCCGAGCCCAGGCCGATGGCGATGGCGCCCGCGCCGAGGGCAACCGTTGGGCGCAACTCGATTGCGCCGTCGACGACGCGTCCGCCGAATCCACCGATCGCGATGCCCTGCGCGTCACCGACGTAGCTGGCCATGCCGATCGCAATGCCCTGATAGGCATCGGCGAGAACCGTGGCGCTCAAGCCCAGCGCCAAGCCACCGTCGGCATTGGCGCCGACGGAGGCTGCAGCGCCCACCGCCACGCCACCCGCGGCGCCGACGCCCGGCGTCCCGGCCCATAGCCCGGCTACCGATCCGGTGTTGATCGCGACCGACACATCGGCCGTGGCACTGGATTCGGAACCCATCGCCAGCGCATTGACACCCGACGCATACGACGAGGTGCCGACGGCAACCGCATTCAAGCCGGTGGCTGTGCTGCCATCACCGATCGCCGCCGAACCGATGCCCTGCGCCACGCTGTTGAACCCCAACGCCGTAGCATTGTCCGCGTAGGCGAATGCACCGCTGCCGAACGCCGAGGCGCCGTCGCCGATCGCGTTGGACGCATCGCCAGCGGCCGTCGCGTTCAGGCCGTCCGCGTACGCGCCCGGGTTGGCCGCATCGTCCGGGTCGTTGCCCGTAGCCGCGAAGTACTTGTTGTAAGCCGTGGCCGCCTCGAGTTGCGACAGGTTTACCGCGTCGGTGTCTTCCGTACCGGCCGCCACGTTGGTGATCTGGCGCTCCAAAGCCGGATGCGAAACGCCGAAGCCATCGGTCCACGCATCCGAAGCACCCACCGAGACGGTGCCGGCACGATCGGCATACGATCCCGCGCCCAGCGCGACCGAGTTCGTCGCGCCATAGGCGACCTCGCTGCTTTCGCCGATCGCGGTGCCGTAGCTGTCGAAGCTGAAGGCATTGGCGCCGACAATCGTGCTGTTTGGCGCCCATTCGGCCGCAACCGAACCCGCACCGACCACCGTGCCGCGGAAGCTATTGGCCTGCGCATTGGAGCCGACCGCCGTGATCTCGTCGGCTTCATAGTAGCTGCCCGCGCCCGCGCCCAACGCGGTCGAGTTGTCGCCAAGCACGTATGAACCAAATCCTGCGGCCAGCGTATTCCAGCCGAACGCCGACGCCGCGCCGCCGAGCGCTGCGGAGAACATGCCAAGTGACTGGCTGCCCCAACCCAGGGCAACGTTGCCGTTGTCCGCGGCCTGTGCGTTCTCGCCGATCGCCACGGCGCGGGGTCCGTTCGCGAGCGCATTGCGGCCGATGGCGATCGAGGCCCAACTGCTGGAGACTGCGCCGGGACCGAATGCCATCGCATAGTAGTAGTCGGCCTGCGCACCATCGCCCAGCGCGATGGCCTGCTCGCCCGAGGCAAGCGCGCCGCGGCCGATGGCGATCGTGCCTACTTCGCTGGCCACGCTGCCGGCGCCGGCGGCGACGCTGCCGACACCCGATGCAACGGCGTCGTCGCTGCCGTCGCGGACCCCGTCGGCCGCGAAATAATGGTTGGCATCGTCCACGCTGTTGGCTATTGCATCGGGCTGGCCCTTGTTCACCGCATCGGTGTCCTCGGTACCGGCCGCTACCGCGTCGTTCGCGAAGGCTGGTGCCGCCGAGGCCAGGGCCAAGGCAAGCAATCCGCCGCCCCAGGCCAGCGCCAGCGGCGACCGCCTGCTGCCGGCTTGTGCGGCACGCGGCGTGCCGGCGCCGTCGCGCGGAGAAGCAGCCAGCTCGGAAGCGACGACCACCATCGACAACGCCTTGCTCCACACTTTCCGGAAAATCTTGTTCAAAGCGATTCCTCGGTTCGGACAACATGACTGAACCCCTGCGCACGGCCCATCCCGGCACCGTGGCGCGATGCCGAACGGTCCGTGCCGCCCCTGGGCAACTATTCGGCGCCAGACCCTTTCGAGCCCCCTGCGCGGCCCTGCCGCCGACTTGTGGTAGTGGGCGAACCTACGTACGCGGCATCCGGCTTGTCACGCGCGCGTTCTCACCGAATAATCACCAGACCTCACGGCCCGGCCGGCATACGGCACCGCACGCAACGGTTGCGTTTACCGAATGGTTCGCGCTTTCTCGCCAAGGGCGGCGTGCTTCAATGTGGAAACGCTTCGTACATTGGTTGCGTGACGTCCCCGTCGCCGACGCAGTCGATCGCCGCAGCGCACCGGCGATGCAGCTGCTGTTGCTGTTCTACGGAATTCTATTGCCCGCCAATTGGGCATGGCGGATCGTGGCCGGCGAATTCTCGGCGGGGAGCCAGTTGATCTTCGCCGGCGACATGCTGATCTCGGTGCTTGCGCTGGTCAGCCTGGCCATGATCCGGCGCGGCCACTTCCGCGCGGCGATCATGCTGTTCCTGGCGCCGCAAGTGCTATCGCTGGCGATCACCTTCGCGCTGGTCGGGGTGATGCCGCAATTGATCGATCCCGCGCCCACGATGCTGACGCTCACCATCAGCGGCCTGGTGCTGGGACGCGGCGCATTGTGGGTGGTGTGGGCCTTGCTGATGGGCGTGTTCGCGATCGGCTTCGCCACCAACATCAGGCTCGCCGCCGAGGCCGGCGTGTCCACCCAGCGCGCGCTGCGCGACCTGCCGGCGGTGTTCATCAGCTACACGTTGATCACGATCATCCTCGATCGCACGGTTTCAGCGCTGCGCGAGAGCCTCGCCGAGTCCAATACGCGCGGCCTGGAACTGCAACGCGAGATGGCCCGGCGCGAGCGCGCGCAGACGCAGCTCGTGCACGCGCAGAAGATGGAAGCCACCGGCCGCCTCGCCAGCGGCATGGCGCACGACTTCAACAACATCCTCGACGTGGTGCTGGGCTTCGCGCGGCGGCGCCGGCAACTGTACGAACTGCCACCGGTCGAACGCGCGGATGCCCTGGAAGACGCGCTCGATGGCGTCGAGACCGCGGCCGGCCGCGGCACCGACCTCACCCGCAGGCTGCTGAGCTTCAGCCGCAAGGACCTGTTGCGCATCGAGGTATTCGACGCCAGCGAGGCCCTGGCGTCGATGCGGCCATTGCTGCGGCAACTGCTACCGCCGGACGTGTCGCTGTCGTTGCGCCTGCTCGAGGTGCCGGCACCGGTGCGACTGGACCGGCAGGAATTCGAGTTGATGCTGCTGAACATCACCGCGAACGCGCGCGACGCGATGCCGGATGGAGGACGCTTCGAGGTGTCGGTATCGCGGCCGGCACCGAAACTCGTCGAGATCGCGCTCGTCGACAACGGGCATGGAATGGACGACGCCACGCGGCGCAGGATCTTCGAACCGTTCTTCACTACCAAGGACGCACATGCGGGCACCGGCCTTGGCCTGTCCCTGGTCGGCGACCTCGTCAAGGTCACGGGCGGCGAGATCCTCGTCGACAGCGCGCCCGGCGAGGGCGCTCGCTTCGTGATCCGCCTGCCATGCGCAGGCGACGCGGACCCGCTCAGCTCCTCGAGTTGATGACGTAACCCGCTCCATGCGCCGCGGCGAGCGGCAGCGACTCGCCGCAGGTGTCGGTGACCTTGCGCCGCAGCCGGTAGACCAGGGACTCGAGGCGATGCGTGTCGAAATCGTAGATGTTGTCGGTCAGCGTCGCGATCAGCTCGACGCGCGTCACCACCTCGCCGGGGGTCGCCATCAACCGCCGTACCACCTGACGTTCGGCCCTGGTCAGCGCGATCTCGCGACCTCGCGGCGAAACGAGGCACCAGTCGTTGCTGCCGAGCTGCCAGATCTTCGGCGCCGGTCCGGACGACCGGCCATGCAGCCGCCGCGCAAGGCTGTGGAGGGTGGCGGCCAGCAGCTCCATCTCCACGGGCTTGGCGAGATAGGCGTCGGCGCCTTCGCTGAGGCCGCGCACGCGGTCGCGGGTTTCGCCGCGCCCGGTGAGCATCACCACGCCCATGCCCGGATGCGCGGCACGCACGTCGCGTGCGACGCTGAAGCCGTCCGTGTCGGGCAGGCCGACGTCGAGTACCACGATGTCGATCGCCGTCGTGGCCAGCAGCACCCGCAGTTCGGACGCGGTCTCCATGCTGTGCACGTCGAAACCGAAGTTGGCCAGGCCGGGACACAGGACACGATCGCGCAGCAGGGCGTCGTCCTCGAGCAGGGCAACCCGCAGCGCGCCTACCGATTGACCGTTAGCCTCCATCATCCGCCCGTGCGCCCGGCTTGCGGGCATTTCATCCGATTCTACTCGACGCGCCCTCCACCCGGGATCCCGGCGCGACATGCGCCAGCGCCCCGCAGCGGGCGATCGGAAACGCTCCCGGCACACGGACCGTCCGCCCGATGCCAGCCCACTGCGGCCGGGGCTCAGCCCACCCACACCCGCGCGTTGCGGAACATCCGCATCCACGGCGAATCCTCGCCCCATTCCGCCGGATGCCAGCTCAGGTTGACCGTACGCACCACCCGTTCCGGATGCGGCATCAGGATGGTCGCGCGGCCGTCCTCGCTCGACAGGCCGGTGATCCCGTCCGGCGAACCGTTCGGGTTGAGCGGATACTGCGTGGCGGCATTGCCGTCGCCATCGACGTAACGCAGCGCCACCCGTGCGGCGGCCTGGTCCACCGCGCTGTCGAACTCCGCGCGGCCCTCGCCGTGCGCGACCGCCACCGGGATGCGTGAACCGGCCATCCCGCGCAGCAGGATCGACGGCGACTCGACCACTTCCAGCAGCGAGGTGCGCGCCTCGAACTGTTCGCTGCGATTGCGCAGGAACTTCGGCCAGTGCCGCGCACCGGGGATGATGCCCCTGAGCTGGCTCAGCATCTGGCAGCCGTTGCACACGCCCAGCGAGAACGTGTCGGGGCGGGCGAAGAACGCGGCGAAAGCCTCGCGCAGTGCGGCCCGCTCCAGGATCGAGGTCGCCCAGCCGCGGCCGGCGCCGAGCACGTCGCCGTAGCTGAAGCCGCCGCAGGCGGCCAGCCCGGCGAAACCGTCCAGCGCGATGCGCCCCGCGACCAGGTCGCTCATATGCACGTCGACGGCGGTGAAGCCGGCGCGGTCGAACGCGCGCGCCATCTCGATCTGGCCGTTGACGCCCTGCTCGCGCAGGATCGCCACGCGCGGGCGCGCGCCGATGGATACCGCCGGCGCACCTTGCGCCGGCGAATGCAGCCAGGGCGCCGCCACGTCCTCGGCCGGGTCGAACGCCAGCTTCGGCTTCAGCCCCGGCGCGTCGAAGTCGCGCGCGATGGCGCGCTCCTCGTCGGCGCAGTCCGGGTTGTCGCGCAGTTTCTGCATGGCGTGGGTCACCGACCACCAGGCGTCGAACAGTTCGTCCCAGCGCCACTCGGCCAGCAGCTCGCCGCCCAGGCGCACGCGCACCTTCGGCACCGACGTCGGGCGGGCGATGCGCTGCGCGCACTCGGTCAACGCGTGGCGCTCGACCAGGTCGGCGAACGCGGCGCGGTCCTCGTCGGCGACCTGCACGATCGCGCCCAGCTCCTCGTTGAACAGGGTGCGGAACGGCTCGTCGCCCCAGGCGTCCAGGGTGACGTCCAGGCCGCGGCGCGAGGCGAAGGCCATCTCGCACAACGCGGCGAACGCGCCGCCGTCGCTGCGGTCGTGGTAGGCCAGCAGCAGGCCGGCCTCGCGCGCGTCGCGGACCAGTGCGAAGAAGTTGCGCAGGCGCTCGGGGTCGTCCAGGTCCGGCGCCTCGCCGCCGAAGGCCGGCAACGCATCGTCCCCGGCATGCACCTGGGCCAGCACCGAACCGCCCAGGCGCTGTTTGCCGCCACCCAGGCCGATCAGCCACAGCTCGCTGTCGTCGCCTTCGGCCAGCAGCGGGGTCAGCTGCGCGCGCACGTCGACCACCGGCGCGAACGCCGAGACGATCAGCGACACAGGCGACACCGACCTGTGCGCGCCGCCGTCGGCCTGCCACTGCGCCTGCATCGACAGCGAATCCTTGCCCACCGGGATGCTGATCTCCAGCTCCGGGCACAGTTCCATGCCCACGGCGTGGACCGCGTCGTACAGCAGCGCGTCCTCGCCCGGATGGCCGGTGGCGGCCATCCAGTTGGCCGACAGCTTGACCGTATCCAGCGCCTCGATCGGTGCGGCGCACAGGTTGGTGATCGCCTCGCCCACCGCCATGCGCGCGGCGGCGGCCGAATCCAGCAGGGCCAGCGGAGTGCGCTCGCCGATGGCCATCGCTTCGCCGGCGACGCCGTCGTAGCCGGCCAGGGTGATCGCGCAGTCGGCCAGCGGCAGCTGCCAGGGACCGATCATCTGTTCGCGCGCGGTCAGGCCGCCGACGCTGCGGTCGCCGATGGTGACCAGGAAGCTCTTGGAGGCCACGGTCGGGTGGGCGAGCACGCGCAGGCCGGCCTGGCGCAGGTCCAGCGCGGCGGTGGCCAACGCCGGCCACGGCGCGGCCGACGGATGCCGGGTGTCGCGATGCATCTTCGGCGCCTTGCCGAACAGCACGTCCATGGGGAGATCGATGGGGTGAGGATCGGCCGCTTGCGCGGCACTGCCGCGCGGCTGGTCCGAACGCCCGGCGCGCTGCGCCGGGCCGGGCGTTCCGGTCGCGGTGCCGTACACGTTCTCGACGGTCGCGCCATACCCCACCACCAGCCGCTCCTCCGCGGTAGCCACGCCGACGGCGGCGAACGGGCAGCGCTCGCGTGCGCAGATCGCGGCGAACTCCTCCAGCCGGTCGGCCGGCACGCCAAGCACGTAGCGTTCCTGCGATTCGTTGCACCACAGTTCCAGCGGCGACAGCGACGGGTCGTCGGTGGGCACCTTGCCCAGGTCGATCACCCCGCCAACGCCCGAGTCGTGCAGCAGTTCGGGAATCGCGTTGGACAGGCCGCCGGCACCGACATCGTGGAAGAAGTGGATCGGATTGCGCTCGCCCAGCGCCACGCAGCGGTCGATGACCTCCTGCACCCGGCGCTCCATTTCCGGGTTGTCGCGCTGCACGCTGGCGAAGTCCAGGTCCTCGGCGCTGTCGCCGGAAGCCACCGAGCTCGCCGCGCCGCCGCCCAGGCCGATCAGCATCGCCGGGCCGCCGAGCACGATCACCGCATCGCCCGCCCGCATCCGGATCTTGTCGACCTGGATCCGGTCGATCGCGCCCAGGCCGCCGGCGAGCATGACCGGCTTGTCGTAGGCGCGGGTCAGCACGCTGCCATCGGGCGCGGCGCCCTCGGGCAGCTCGAAGCTGCGGAAGTAGCCGAGCAGGTTGGGCCGGCCGAACTCGTTGTTGAACGCGGCGCCGCCGAGCGGGCCGTCGAGCATGATCTCCAGCGCCGGCGCCATGCGCGGGTTGAGCGCGCGTTCGCCTTCCCACGGCTGCGGCAGCGTCGGAATGCGCAGGTGCGAGACCGAGAAACCGGTCAGGCCGGCCTTGGGCTTGCCGCCGCGGCCGGTCGCGCCCTCGTCGCGGATCTCGCCGCCGGCGCCGGTGGAGGCGCCCGGGAACGGCGAGATCGCGGTCGGGTGGTTGTGGGTCTCGACCTTGATCTGGAACGCGGACGGCACCGCGGCCTCGGTGCGGTACTCGCCGGTGGCCGGATCCGGCCGGTAGCGCGCGGCGACGTGGCCCTCGATCACCGCGGCGTTGTCGCTGTACGCGCTCAACGTATGCTGCGGGGTCTTCTGGTGGGTGTTCTTGATCATCCGGAACAGGGAGCGCTCCCGCTCCTGCCCGTCGATGGTCCAGCTGGCGTTGAAGATCTTGTGCCGGCAGTGCTCCGAGTTCGCCTGGGCGAACATCATCAGTTCCACGTCCGACGGGTCGCGGCCCAGTTCGGCATAGCGCACGCGCAGGTACTCGATCTCGTCGTCGGCCAGGGCCAGGCCCAGGCGCCGGTTGGCGCCTTCCAGGTCGTCCAGGGCGATGCGCTCGAGCGCCTTGCGCGCCGGCGTCGCGAACAGCGACCCGGCCTGCCCGCGCGAGGCCAGCAGCGACTGGGTCATCGGATCGTGCAGCAGGCGGCCGACCGCGGCCTGGGTGGCGGTGTCCTGCGGCCAGCCGGCCAGGTCCAGGCGCAGGCCGCGCTCCACGCGCGCCACCGGCAGCCCGGCGCCCTGCAGCAGTTCGGTGGCCTTGCTCGACCAGGGCGAGCGCGTGCCCAGCCGCGGCACCACGAAGCGCGACAGCGCGCCCTCGGCGAGCGGCGCTTCGGCCTCGCCGGCCTGGAGGATGCGGTGCAGTGCGGCCGGCTCGGGCGTTGCCTCGCCCGGCTGGACGAAGTAGACGTGCCAGGCGCCTTCGATGCGCAGGCCGGGGACCAGGGACTGCAGGCGGGATTCGAGCCGCTGCCGGCGGAACGGCGAAAGGGCGGGCGCGCCCTCGAGGACGATCATGTCCGGGGAAGTCGCAGGAGGAAGGCCGGCCATTGTACCGGAGCCGGCCGATTCCGCCTTCCCGGGACGGCGCTCCGCTGCCGGCCGCTTTTGGTAGGAGCCGGTCTTGCCGGCGACACGACGCCGTCGGCACGGGCGACTCCCTCGTGGTTCCGACGCCCGGTCGCCCGCAAGACGGGCTCCTACAGGAAACCGCGGCGATGCGGCCTTTGCAGGAGCCGGTCTTGCCGGCGACACGACGCCGTCGGCGCAGGCGACTCCCTCGTGGTTCCGACGCCCGGTCGCCCGCAAGACGGGCTCCTACAGGACGCGGCGGCGTTGCCCAGGAGGCTCCGGGCGATTCGTCGCCGGCTCAGCGCGCTCCGCCGGCCGACGTCGCGCCGCCGCGGCCTTCCAGCGCTTCCAGCAACTGCTGCGGCGCCACGTAGCCGCCCAGCTGGGTGCCGTCGGCGGCGAACACGGCCGGCGTGCCGTTCACGCCCACGCGCTGGCCGATGTCGTACTGCATCGCCACCGGGCTGGTGCACTGTTTCTTCTGCACCGGCTTGCCGGCCTTGGCGCTGGACAGCGCGCCCTTGCGGTCGGCCGCGCACCAGACCGATTCCATGTCGCGGAAATCGTCGCTGGCCGGGCCCATGCGCGGGAACGCCACGTATTCCACCGCGATCCCCAGCCGGTTGTAGTCGGCGATCTGCTGGTGCATGCGCCGGCAATAGCCGCACTCGATGTCGGTGAACACGGTGATGGTGTGCTTCGGATTCGGCGGCGCGAACACGATCCGGTCCGCCTCCGGGATGCTGGCGATCAGCTTGCGCCGGTAGGCCATCAGCCCTTCGCTGGCCGCCGGCTTGCGCTCCTGCAGGTCGAACGGCTGCGACTGCATCAGGTAGCGGCCATCGTCGGAAACGTAGAGCACCTGCCCGCCCAGCAATACTTCGCGGAAGCCCGGGAACGGGGCGGCGCCGATGTATTCCGGCGCCAGGTCGGGGGCGATCGAACCCAGCGCGCGGCGCACGTTGGCATCCGGTGCCCCCGCGGCCGGTGCGGACCCGTTGGCGGCCGGTGCGGGCTTGGCGGCGGCCTGCGTCTGGCCTGGCGCTGGTGCGGCCGGCTGGGCGCAGGCACTGAGGCTGACCGCGCCCAGCAGGGCGGTGGCGAGGAATCGGAACATGCGGCGCACCGTTCGGGGGAATGTGCCTGGATTTTCGCATATCGCGGCGGGATGGCCGTGTACCGCGGCGCGCGCGCGGGATGCCGTTCAGCCGTGGACGCAGGTATCCCGGGGCTCGTAGAGCGGGGCGCCCGCATCGTTCCCATAAGACCGGTTCGATCGCATGCGGGGCAGCCAGGCAAGCCCGGCTCTACGGAAAAGCGGGCGACGGTGGAGTGGTGGACTCCGGGGGCCCCGGTCCGGCCACTTCCGGCCGGGCGTTCACCGTCCCGCGGCACGCCGTGGGACGGTTCACCCCCGCGGATGGTGGCGGGCGTGGAGCTTCTGCAGGTGTTCGCGCGCGACCAGGGTGTAGATCTGGGTGGTCGACAGGCTGGCATGGCCCAGCAGCAGCTGCAGCGCGCGCAGGTCGGCGCCGTGGTTGAGCAGGTGGGTGGCGAAGCTGTGGCGGATGCCGTGCGGGGTGACCGTGGCCGGATCGATCCCGGCCGCCGCGGCATGGCGCTTGAGGGCGCCCCACCACGCCTGGCGGGTCGGCGCCACCCGGCGCGGAGTGAGGAACAGCGGCACGTCGCCGCCGGCATCGGCCGGGACCGGCTTGCCGCCGGCCAGCTGCGGACGGGCCTGGGCCAGGTAGCGCTCCAGCCAGTGCTGCGACTCCTCGCCCAGCGGCACCAGCCGCTCCTTGCCGCCCTTGCCCAGCACCCGGACCACGCCCTGGCGCAGGTTGACCGCATTGGCGGGCAGGTTGACCAGTTCGCTGACCCGCAGGCCGGCGGCGTACATCAGTTCGAGCATCGCCCGGTCGCGCAGGCCTTCCGGCGCGGACACGTCCGGCGCGGCCAGCAGCGCGTCGACCTGCGACTCGGTCAGCGCCTTGGGCAACGGCCGCGGCAGGCGCGGCGGCTCGATCAGCGCGGCCGGATCGTCGGCGCGGACGCCGAGGCGCACCAGGTGCGCGTAGAAGGCGCGCAGGCTGGCGCGCAGGCGGGCATTGCTGCGCGGCTTGTAGCCGTGGTCGGCGCGCCAGCGCAGGTAGTCGAACAGGCCGGCGCGGTCGATCCGCTCCAGTCCGCCGCCGGCGCCGTCGCGCCAGCGCGCCAGCTGGGCGAGGTCGCGGTGGTAGGCGGCCTGGGTCTGCCGGGCCAGGCCGTGCTCGGCCCAGGCCGCCTCGACGAAGCGCTCGATGACCCGCGCATCGGTCTCGCGCAGCGGCGGCAGGCCGCGCGCGAGGCGCCGCAGGTCGGCAGTGTTGCTGGGGGCGCTGGACATGGGGACAGGATAGCCAGGTTGTTCCTGTCATCCTGGCCGGCGTCGCCGCAACGCCGCTTCATCCCGGCCCTTGAAAGAGCCTGCGATCCTGTGCGGATTCCGCGGCCCCGCTATCCTGTGCGCCGATGGAAGACACGCCCCTGCCCGCCCAGCCCGCCGTCGAAGCCACGCCGCGCCCGCGCGCCCTGCTCGGCTGGCGCCTGCTCTCGCTGTTCTACGACCTGTGGCCGGCCGCCGCGTTGTGGATGCTGACCTCGCTGCTGTTCAACATCGGCTACACCGTGCTCGGCCACCACGCCGAGCGCGAGAACATCCCGCCCGGCAGCGTGCTGAGCAGCCTGCTGTTCCTCGCCTGCCTCCTGGTCACCGGCCTGTACGCGACCCTGAGCTGGCGCCACGGCGGGCAGACCCTGGGCATGCGTCCGTGGCGGCTGCGGCTGCTCGCCGCCGACGGCGGCCGACCCGGCTGGACGGCGCTGTGGCTGCGTTACACCGTGGGCCTGCTGTCGCTGCTCGCCGGCGGACTGGGGTTCTGGTGGGCCTGGTTCGACCGCGACCGGCGGGCCTGGCACGACCGCGCCAGCGGGACCTGGCTGGAGCGGATGCCGAAGCGGTAGGTCGCGGCGGCGACAAGCGCTTTCTGTAGGAGCCCGTCTTGCGGGCGACACGACACCGTCGGCACAGGCAACGCCCTCGTGGATCCGATGCCCGGTCGCCCGCAAGACGGGCTCCTACAGGACGCGGCGGCAATGCTGCCTTTGTAGGAGCCGGTCTTGCCGGCGACACGACGCCGTCGGCACGGGCGACTCCCTCATGGCTCCGATGCCCGGTCGCCCGCAAGACGGGCTCCTACACAGTCCGGCCAGGTCCGGCCGGCCAAGGCCGGCCGGGCCTAGCCGGACTTGCGCCGGAACAGCCACCACGAGGTGGCCAGCATCAGGATCGGCGGCAGCGCGTAGGCGATGCGGTAGTCGAAGCGGAACGCGCCGGCCAGGCGGCCGAACTGCATCTGCAACAGCATGAAGCCCAGCGAGAACAGGATGCCCAGGAACAGGCGCTTGCCCATGCCGCCGCTGCGCAGGCTGCCGAAGGCGAACGGCACCGCCGCCAGGCACAGCGCCAGCACGTTGAGCGGGTAGAACCAGCGGCTCCAGTAGATGTCCTCGTATTCGCGCGCGTCCAGGTTGTTGCGGGTGCGGTACTCGATGCTGGCGCGCAGGTCGGCGGCCGACAGGTTGCGGGCGCGGGTCACCCCGGCCGCCAGCGCATTGGGGTCCAGCTGCGAATCCCAGCGCTCCTGCGCCAGTTTCTCCTCGCGGGCCTGGCCGGGGCTGAAGTCGAAGGTGATCCGGCGCACGTCGCGCAGCTCCCAGCCGTCGGCGTCGTGCAGCGCGACCGCCGCGCGGGTCAGCGATTCCAGGCCGCCCTGCGGATCGAGCCGGTACAGGCGCACGTCGCGCAGTTCCAGGGTGCGCTGGCCACCGACCACGCGTTCCTCGCCGTCGATGGCATTGAGGAAGGTGTCGCCCTCGCGCGCCCACATGCCCTGGTAGCGGGCGATGGCCACGTTGTTGGTCTTGGCCGCCAGCTTGAGCTGGTCGGCCTGGAGTTGCGCCCAGGGCGCCAGGGTCTCGCCGTTGACCACCATCAGCGCGGTGAGGATGGCCAGGGCAGCGGCCACCGAGGCGCTCAGCCGCCGCCGCGACAGGCCCAGCGCGCGCAGCGCGGTCAGCTCGGAGGTCGCGGCCAGCTGGCCGAGGCCCATCAGCGAGCCGATCACCGCCGCGTAGGGAAAGATCGTGTAGGCCCGCCGCGGCACGCTGTAGGCCACCACCGCCAGCGCGGTCGGGAAGTCGTAGCTGCCCTTGCCCAGGTCGCCGAGCTGGCCGGAGATGGCCATGACCACGTCGAAGCCGAGCAGCACCGCCCAGGTCAGCAGCACCGTGGCCAGGACCATCCGTCCTACATAGATGTCGTGCAGGCGCGGGCGCAGGCTCATGCCGCCACCTTCCGCGACCGCGGCATGCGGCCGTCGCGCCGGTACAGCCAGGTCGCCAGCGCCAGCAGCGGCAGGGTCAGCCACCACAGGCCCAGCAGGCCCGGAATCCTGTCGTCGGCCAGCATCCGGGTGCCGATGAACATCAGGTTCACGCTGACCAGGTAGGCGAGGAAGCCCAGCATCAGCCGTCCATAGCGCTGCTGCCGCGGCGAACTGCGCGCCATCGGCAGGGTCAGCAGGGCGAAGGCCAGCGCCAGCAGCGGCGGCGCCAGGCGCACGTGCAGTTCGGCGACGGCTTCCGGGCGCCGGTCGCCGAGCAGCTCGCGCGTCGGCGCCAGCACCGGGTCGTCGCGGTCGCGGGTTTCGGAGCGTTCGGGCAGGGCGACCTCGTTGCTGGCGAAGCGCATCAGGCGGAAGTCGAGCCCCCCGTACAACGGCCCTTCCAGGCGGTGGCCGTCGCGCAGGTCCAGGTAGCGGCCGCGCTCGCCTACGAACTGCAGCGCACCCTCCCTGGCAGTGACCACGTCGACCCGGCCTTCGCGCTCGCGCTGCAGGAACACGCCCTGCAGCACGGTGTTGTCCTCGTTCATGCCGTCGATGTAGACGATCCCGCCGTTGTTGGGCAGGGTGGTGAAGCGGCCCGGCTCCAGCCCGGCCACGATCAGGCTGCGGTTGGCCTGTTCGATCATCTGCGCGCCGGCACGCTGCGCCCACGGCCCCAGCCACAGCGAGCACACGCCCACCGCCAGCACCACCGGCACCGCCGTCATCAGCAGCGGCCGCAGCAGCCGGCGCGGGCCGACCCCGACCGCGTGGAGCACGGCCATCTCCGAATCCCGGTACAGCCGCGCCACGGCCAGCATCAGGCCCAGCATCAGCGCCAGCGGGAGCACCAGCGGCAGGTAGATCAGCAGCTGCAGGCCCAGCTGGGACAGCAGCAGCCGCGCCGGCAGGCCGCCGTCGGCGATCTCGCCCAGCACGTCCACCAGCACCCCGCCCAGGCTCACGGTCAGCAGGACGATCAGGGTCGCCAGGAAGCTCTGGATGAAATCGCCCAGCAGGTATCGGTCGAGCTTCGGCATCAGGCGGGGCAGTCCTATAAAATCCCGGGTTCGCTTGTGGACGCCGCCGGCCGGGCTCGGGAGAGCATGGCCGGGGAACGATCCGCGATTGTACGTACCTGTCACCGGAATCCGGGAATCTGCCCAATGGCCCTGCAATTCACCCTGAACCGCGAAGCCGCCGCCGCGGCCGCCTTTGATTGCGTCGTGGTCGGCGCCTTTGCCGACAAGACGCTCACGCCCGCGGGCCAGGCCATCGACGCGGCCAGCGGCGGCCGCCTGCGCGCCCTGCTCGAGCGCGGCGACCTCAGCGGCCGCACCGGGCGCAGCCTGCTGCTGCACGACCTGCCGGGCGTGGTCGCGCCGCGGGTGCTGGTGGTCGGCCTGGGCGAAGCGGGCAAGTTCGGCGTGCCGCAGTACCTGAAGGCGGTGGCCGACGCGGTCCGCGCACTGAAGACCGGCCCGGTGGGCAAGGCGCTGTTCACGCTGAGCGAAGTGCCCGTGGCCGGCCGCGACGCCGCCTGGAACCTCCGCCAGGCCGCCATCGCCGCCGACCACGCCGCCTATCGCTACACGGCCACCTTGGGCAAGAAGAAGGACGAGCCCGGCCTGCGCGAGCTGGCGATCAGCGGCGAGGACGCCACCGCCCTGGCCCAGGGCGAGGCGATCGCCGCCGGCGTGGCCTTCACCCGCGAGCTGGGCAACCTGCCGCCGAACATCTGTACTCCGGCCTACCTGGCCGCCCAGGCGCAACAGTTCGCCGACGCCCATGACGGCGCGCAGGCCGAGATCCTCGACGAGGCGCAGATGGAGGCGCTGGGCATGGGCTCGCTGCTGGCCGTGGCCCGCGGTTCGGTCAACCGCCCGCACCTGGTGGTGCTGAAGTGGTCCGGCGGCGGCGACAGCAAGCCCTACGTACTGGTCGGCAAGGGCATCACCTTCGACACCGGCGGCGTCAACCTGAAGACCCAGGGCGGCATCGAGGAGATGAAGTACGACATGCTCGGTGCCGGCAGCGTGCTGGGCACCTTCGTGGCCGCGGTGAAGATGAAGCTGCCGCTGAACCTGGTCGTCATCGCGCCGGCCGTGGAAAACGCGATCGACGGCAACAGCTATCGCCCGTCGGACGTGATCACCTCCATGTCCGGCAAGACCATCGAGGTCGGCAACACCGACGCCGAGGGCCGGTTGATCCTGTGCGACGCGCTGACCTACGCGCAGCGCTTCGAGCCGCAGGCGCTGGTCGACGTGGCCACGCTCACCGGCGCGTGCATGGTCGCGCTGGGCAAATTCGCCTCCGGCCTGATGAGCCGCCACGACGAACTGGCCGACGAGCTGCTGGCCGCCGGCGAGCAGGTGTTCGACCGCGCCTGGCGCCTGCCGCTGTGGGACGAGTACCAGACCCTGCTGGAATCGACCTTCGCCGACGTCTACAACATCGGCGGCCGCTGGGGCGGCGCGATCACCGCCGGCTGCTTCCTGGCCCGCTTCGCCGAAGGCCAGCGCTGGGCGCACCTGGACATCGCCGGCTCGGCCAGCGACGAGGGCAAGCGCGGCATGGCCACCGGCCGGCCGGTCGGCCTGCTGAGCCAGTGGCTGCTGGACCGGGTCGCGTAAGCCACGCCGGGAAAAGGGCCAGGTTCGCTTCCGCTGTCCGGAAGTGAACCTGGCCCCCTCTCGCCGCCCCTCCCCCGCCGCCAGCCGGACCCACCATGCCCCGCGCCGACTTCTACCTGATCGCCAAGCCGCGCTTCGCCGAGCAGCCCCTGCTGCTGGTCTGCGAGCTGGCGCGCCGCGCCTGCGACAGCAACCAGTTCACCGTGGTGCTGGCGCGCGATGCGGCCCAGGCCGAGGAACTGGACGACCTGCTGTGGTCGTTCGATCCGGACGCCTACATTCCGCACCAGATCGCCGGCGACGAGGACGACGAGCTGGCGCCGGTACTGATCGTCCCGCCCGGGACCGAAGCGCCGGCGCGGCCGCTGGCGATCAACCTGCGCGACGAGGCCTGGAGCGGGGCCTGCGAGCGCGTGCTCGAGGTGGTGCCGGCCGATCCCGCCGCGCGCGGCCCGCTGCGCGAGCGCTGGAAGCAGTACCAGACGTTGGGTTACGACCTCAACAAGCACGACATGTAGGAGCCGGTCTTGCCGGCGACCCGACATGGGAAGCCGCCTGCCGACGATCCGTCGGCGTGGCGGTCGCCGGCAAGACCGGCTCCTACAAAAGAAGACCGGCGCGACCGAATCCAAGACGAACCAAGACATGACCACCCTCCCCTCCGGCTACGAACCCAAGTCCTTCGAATCGCGCCTGTACGCCGAGTGGGAGGCCAGCGGCTGCTTCAAGCCCAGCGGCCAGGGCGTGCCCTACTCGATCCTGCTGCCGCCGCCAAACGTGACAGGCACCCTGCACATGGGCCACGCCTTCCAGCACACGCTGATGGACGCGCTGGTGCGCTACCACCGCATGCGCGGCTTCGACGTGCTCTGGCAGATGGGCACCGACCACGCCGGTATCGCCACCGAGATGGTGGTCGGCCGCAACCTGGCACTGGAAGGCAAGGGCGAGACCCGCGATTCGCTGGGCCGCGACGGCTTCGTCGCCCGGGTCTGGGAATGGAAGGCGCAGTCCGGCGACACCATCGAGCGGCAGATGCGCCGGCTGGGCGCCTCCGGCGACTGGTCGCGCAGCGCCTTCACCATGGACCCGCAGCCGTCGGCGGCGGTGATCGAGGCGTTCGTGCGCTGGTACGAGGACGGGTTGATCTACCGCGGCCAGCGCCTGGTCAACTGGGATCCGGTGCTGAAGACCGCGATCTCCGACCTGGAAGTGGAGAACGTGGAGGAAGATGGTTTCCTCTGGTCGATCCGCTATCCGCTGGCCGACGGCGTGTCCTACGAGCACGTCGAACTCGACGCCGACGGCAACGAGCTGCTGCGCGAGACCCGCGACTACCTGGTCGTGGCCACCACGCGCCCGGAGACGATGCTGGGCGACACCGCGGCGATGATCCATCCGGAGGACGCGCGCTATGCGGCGCTGGTCGGCAGGGAGGTCGAGCTGCCGCTGGCCGGCCGCCGCATCCCGGTGATCGCCGACGACTACGTCGACCGCGCCTTCGGCACCGGCGTGGTCAAGGTGACACCGGCGCACGACTTCAACGACTACCAGGTCGGCGTGCGGCACGGGCTGCCGCTGATCAACCTGTTCACGCCGGTGGCGGCGCTCAATGACAACGCACCGGAGAAGTACCGCGGGCTGGACCGCTACGACGCGCGCAAGGCCATCCTCGCCGACCTGGAGGAACTGGGCCTGCTGGTCGAGACGAAACCGCACAAGCTGCAGGTGCCGCGCGGCGACCGCACCGGCCAGGTGATCGAGCCGTACCTGACCGACCAGTGGTTCGTGAAGATGGACGGACTGGCGAAGCGCGGCCTGGACCTGGTCGAGAACGGAGACGTCAGGTTCGTCCCGCCGAACTGGATCAACACCTACCGCCACTGGATGGAGAACATCCAGGACTGGTGCATCAGCCGCCAGCTGTGGTGGGGGCATCGGATCCCGGCCTGGTTCGACCAGGATGGCAACTGCTACGTGGCGCGCTCGGAGGACGAGGCGCGCGCGCAGGCGCAAGCACGCTGGATCGCTGGCGGGAGCAGCGGGGCAGGCCCCGCTCTGCGCCAGGACAGCGATGTACTGGAAACCTGGTTCTCCTCGCAGCTGTGGCCGTTCTCGACCATGGGCTGGCCGGATGCGCAGGCGATGGCCGAACGCGGCTTCGACCGCTACCTGCCGTCCTCGGTGCTGGTCACCGGCTTCGACATCATCTTCTTCTGGGTGGCGCGGATGATCATGGCCACCGACAGCTTCACCGGGCAGGTGCCGTTCCGCGACGTCTACATCACCGGCCTGATCCGCGACGCGCAGGGCCAGAAGATGTCCAAGTCCAAGGGCAATGTCCTGGACCCGCTGGACATCATCGACGGCATCGCCCTGGACGACCTGGTCGCCAAGCGCACCAGCGGGCTGATGCAGCCCAAGCTGGCCGAGAAGATCGAGCGCGCCACGCGCAGGGAATTCCCGGACGGCATCATCGCCCACGGCGCCGACGCGCTGCGCTTCACCATCGCCGCGCTGGCCGGCCACGGCCGCGACATCAAGTTCGACCTCGGCCGCGCCGAGGGCTACAAGAACTTCTGCAACAAGCTGTGGAACGCCAGCCGCTTCGTGCTGATGAACACCGGCGGCGCCAGCTTCAGCGGCAAGCCGCAGCCGGTGACCGACGCGGAGAAGTGGATCCTGTCGCGCCTGGCCGCGGTGACCGCGCAGGCGCAGGAACAGTTCGCCGCGTACCGCTTCGACCTGCTGGCGCAGGTGCTGTACGAATTCGCCTGGAACGAATTCTGCGACTGGTTCGTCGAACTGGCCAAGCCGGCGCTCAACGGCGACGACGCCGAAGCGGCGGCCAGCACCCGCCACACCCTGCTGTACGTGCTCGAATCGCTGCTGCGCCTGCTGCACCCGCTGGTGCCGTTCGTGACCGAGGAACTGTGGCGGCAGGTCGCACCGCGCGTGGGCATCGCCGGCAACTCGATCTCGCTGCAGCCGTACCCGGTGCCGGCCGATTCCGCCGGCCAGGACTACGCCACGGCCGAGGCCGACATCGAATGGTTCAAGTCGATGGTCTCGGCGCTGCGCCGTGTGCGCAGCGAACTGGGCGTGTCGCCGGGCAAGCAGGTCCGTCTGCTGCTGCAGGCCGGCACCGGCAACGATCGCGCGCGCGTCGCGCGCTTCGATTCGCAGCTGCGCTTCCTGCTGCGGCTGGCATCGGTCGAATGGCTGGATGCCGGGACGGTTGCACCCGCCTCGGCCGCCGCCATCGCCGGTGAGCTGAAGCTGCTGGTGCCGCTGGAAGGCCTGGTCGACCTCGACGCCGAGCGCGCGCGCCTGGACAAGGAGATCGCGCGCGTCGCTGCCGAGAAGGACAAGAGTGAAGCGAAGCTGGCCAAGTTCACCGACAAGGTCCCCGCCGCCGTGGTCGAGCAGGAGCGCCAGCGCCTGGCCGATTGGAGCGCGCAGCTCGATGGACTGCGCGGGCAGCGTGCCAGGCTGTGAACCCGTGGCACCGACCGGTCCGGCGCCGCGACAGGCATCCGGCCCGGAAACGCGCGTAGCGCCGCCGCGTGCGGCGCTGGCTCTGACTGCGCCACGATGCACCCGGCCGAAGACACGCGCCGCACCGGCAACCTGGACGAATCGATGCCTCCTGCAGGAGCCCGTCTTGCGGGCGACCGGGCGTCGGAACCACGACGGCGTCGCGTCGCCGGCAAGTCCGGCTCCTACAGCGGTGGCATCCGCTCCACGTCGTCGCCGACCAGCTCCATCGCCATCACCAGCGCGTCCTCGCGGCCCTGTGCCGCCGGGTAGTAGCGCGGCCGGCGGCCGATCTCGTTGAAGCCCTCGCTGTGGTACAGGGCGATCGCCGGCGGGTTGGATGGACGCACTTCCAGGAAGATGCGGTGCGCACCACGGTCGCGCGCGGTGCGCAGCAGCGCGCGCAGCAGGTGCCGGCCGAGGCCGCGCGACTGCCGCTCCGGCGCCGTGCACAGGTTGAGCAGGTGCGCCTCGTCGGCGGCCAAGCTCATCACGCCGTAGCCGGCGGGACGGTCGTCCTCCAGCGCCAGCAGCGCCGGATAGCCGGCCAGCAGGCAGTCGCGGAAGATGCCGCGGCTCCACGGGAACGGATAGGCGCGGCGTTCGATCGCCATCACCGCTTCGAGGTCGCCCTCGCGCAGCGCGCGCAGGCGCCAGGCCGGCGCCGCTTCGCGGTAGGCCACGCTCATGACGGCCGCCTCCGCAGCGCGCGCAACTGCGGCCAGAACGCGCGTTTGGCCGCACCGTCGCCGCGCAGCCGGTCCACCGGCCACTGCGCCATCACCGCCTGCGTGGCCGGGTCGGCCGGATCCAGGCCGGAGGCGCGCAGCAATGCCAGATGCAGGCGGTCGGGCAACCGTGCCGGTCGCCGCGCGGAACCGCGGGCTACGGCGGGTTGCGCCGAGGTTTCCTCGATCGTGCCATTCACGGTCGGAGCCGGCGGTGCACGACGCGCGGCGGGTGGGGCCGATGCAAGCGGCCCGCCCTCCCTCGCCGGCGGTGACATCGCCGCATGACGGGTGTCCAGGTCCGCCTGCCTGCCGGCATCGGCCGCAAGCGGTGCCTCCTCCTCGTCCCCACCGACCCGCAGCCCGGTGTGGCCCAGCGCCTGCAGCCAGCGCCGCTGCCGCGGACTCCAGGGCGACGGGCCGGGCGGAAACGACGCGTTCACGCCGGCTCCGACGGCCGCCGCGTGCGCTGCCACAACGCCATCAGCAGCCCGGACAGTGCATAGGTCACACCGACCGCCAGCAGCACCCGCGGCAGATCGATCACCAGCACCGCGATGGCCACCGGCACGATCAGCAGCACCGCGAACGGCACCCGGTCGGCCCGCGCCCCGCCCTCGCCGCTGCCCTTGAAGCTCCAGTAGCGGATCCGGCTGACCATCAGCAGCGCCGCGCACAGGGTCACGCCCAGCGCGACGTAGCGCAGTTCCTCGCCGCTCCAGCCCAGTTCGCCGTCGGCGAAGGCCCAGACGAAGGCCATCATCAGTCCCGCCGCGGCCGGGCTGGCCAGGCCGACGAACCAGCGTTTGTCCACGATCCCCACCTGGGTATTGAACCGGGCCAGGCGCAGCGCCGCGCAGGCCGCGTACAGGAATGCCACCGCCCAGCCGACCCGGCCCATTGTGCCGCCGTCGAACTTCAGCGCCGACAGCGACCAGTGGTACATCACCAGCGCCGGCGCCAGGCCGAAGCTGACCAGGTCGGCCAGCGAGTCGTACTGCACCCCGAAGGCGCTGCTGGTGCCGGTCAGGCGCGCCACCCGGCCGTCGATCCCGTCCATGATCCCGGCCACGAACACGGCGATGGCCGCGGCGGTGAACTGGCTGTTGGCTGCGGCGATGATCGCGTAGAAGCCCGCGAACAGGCCGCAGGTGGTGAACAGGTTGGGCAGCAGGTAGATGCCGCGCGAGCGCGGCGGGGGGCGGTCGAGGTCCATGGTCGCCAGTGTACGGGCCGGCCGGGCGCCTGCGAACCGTGACGCGGCGACTTGCCAGCCCGGCGGCCGGATGCTGCAATCGGCGCCTCGTCCCTGGGGAGATCCGCCGATGCGCCTCGTATCCCGTTCCTGCCTGCTGCTCCTGGCCGCCGGCCTGTGCGCCTCCGCCTCGGCCACCAATGTCTACCAGTGGAAGGATTCCAAGGGCGTCACCCACTCCTCGGACACCCCGCCCCCGGGCCAGCGCGTGGAGACCCGACGGATCGACACGAGCGGCCAGACCGTGGAAACCGCCGAGCCGGAGGCAGCGGCCGAAAGCCCCCAGTGCGCAACCGCCAGGCAGAACCAGCAGTTGCTCGGCAGCGGTGTCGCCCTCCAGCAGGACACCGACGGCGACGGCAAGCCCGACAAGACCCTGAGCGACGAGGAACGCGCGTCGCAGAAGGACCTGGCCGACGCCGCGGTCAAGGCCTACTGCCCGCCCGCCGGCTGACCCGTGCGCGCGGCCTGGGCGATCCTGGCCGGACTGGCCCTGGGTGGCGGCCTGGCCTGGTGGCTGGGGCGCGATGCGTCTCCCGGACACTCCCCGGAAGTCCGCCAGCGCGCCGAACGGGCCGCCGCGGCCCAGGCCGAGGACGCCCTGCGCCCGCTCTACCGCTGGCGCGACGATGCCGGCAACCTGCAGCTCACCGACATTCCACCCAAGGGCCGCACGTTCGAGCGCATCGCCCGCGAGCCGGAACCCGGCATCCGGGTCGAATCCGGACCGTAGGAGCCGGTCTTGCCGGCGACCCGACGTTGTCGGCGCAGGCGACTCCCTCGTGGTTCCGACGCCCGGTCGCCCGCAAGACGGGCTCCTACAGGACGCGGCGGCCGGGTCCGCCGTTCACGGCATCCGGCCGCCCTGCCCCTGCTCCCGGACAACCCTGCACGCCTCCCGGCAGCGCCCTTCCGCCCGTACTGGCAGAATGTCCGGCTTCCCGCCCCCGATGCCTTCCCGCGATGCGCCTGTCCCGCTTCCACCTGCACACCACCAAGGAAACCCCGGCCGACGCCGAACTGGTCAGCCACCGGCTGATGCTGCGCGCCGGCATGATCCGCAAGCTCGCCGCCGGCCTGTACACCTGGTCGCCGCTGGGCCTGCGCGTGCTGCGCAAGGTCGAAGCGGTGGTGCGCGAGGAGATGGACCGCGCCGGCGCGCTGGAACTGCAGTTGCCCACGATCCAGCCGCGCGAACTGTGGGAGGAGACCGGCCGCTGGGAGAAATTCGGCGGCCAGCTGCTCAAGATCCGCGACCGCAAGGAACAGGAGTTCTGCTACAGCCCCACCGCCGAGGAGGCGATCACCGACTACGCGCGGCAGGAACTGGGCAGCTACCGGCAGCTGCCGGTGAACTTCTACCAGATCAACACCAAGTTCCGCGACGAGATCCGCCCGCGCTTCGGGGTGATGCGCGCGCGCGAGTTCCTGATGAAGGACGCCTACTCGTTCCACGCGACCGACGCCGACCTGGCGCGCGAGTACGAGAACATGAAGGCCGCCTACACCCGCATCTTCACCCGCCTGGGCCTGCAGTTCCGCGCAGTGCAGGCCGACTCCGGCGCCATCGGCGGCGACGCCTCGCAGGAATTCCACGTGCTGGCCGACTCGGGCGAGGACGCGCTGGCGTTCTCCACCGGCTCGGACTACGCGGCCAATGTCGAAGCGGCGCAGGCCGCCGCGCCGGCGCCGCGCCCGGCGGCGGCCGAAGCACTGCGCAAGGTCGACACGCCCACGCAGAAGACCTGCGAGGACGTGGCCGCCCTGCTCGGCATCGCGCTGCAGCGCACCGTCAAGTCTGTCGCGGTGATGGGCGCCGACGGCTTCGTCCTGGCGCTGGTGCGCGGCGACCACGCGGTCAACGAGATCAAGCTGCGCAAGGTCGCCGGCCTGGCCGATTACCGGCTCGCCGCCGAGACCGAAATCCTCGAGCACCTGGGCAGCGAACCGGGCTTCCTCGGCCCGGTCCTTGCCCACGGTGGAATCGCCAAGAGCGATTCCACGCCGAAGAAGTCCGTCCGCATCGTCGCCGACCGCGAGGTCGCGGCGATGGCCGACTTCGTCGTCGGCGCGAACGAGGCCGGGTTCCACCTCGCCGGGGTGAACTGGGACCGCGACCTGCCCGAGCCCGACGCGGTCGCCGACATCCGGAACGTGATTGCCGGCGACCGCGCCGCCGACGGCGGCGAGATCCGCCTGGCCCGCGGCATCGAGGTCGGCCACGTGTTCCAGCTCGGGCGCAAGTATTCGGAGGCGATGGGCTTCAGCGTGCTCGACGAGACCGGCAAGGCCACGGTACCGGCGATGGGCTGCTACGGCATTGGCGTGTCGCGGATCGTCGCCGCGGCCATCGAACAGAACCACGACGACGCCGGCATCGTCTGGCCCGCGCCGATGGCGCCGTGGACGGTGGCGGTATGCATGATCAACCCGAAGAAGGACGCGGCGGTCGAAGCGGCCGCCGCGGCGCTGCTGGCCGAACTGCAGGCCGCCGGGATCGAGGCGGTGCTGGACGACCGCGGCCTGCGCCCGGGCGCGATGTTCGCCGACATCGAACTGATCGGCGTGCCGCACCGGGTGGTGGTGTCCGAACGCGGCCTGGCCGCGGGTACCTTCGAATACCGCGCGCGCAGCGGCGGCGAAGCCGAGGCGCTGACCGGGACGCAGCTGCTGGAACGGTTGCGGGCGGGCTGAGCGGCGCCGCGGCCCGGGATATTCCACCCGGTTTCCGGAGGATTATCCCGGGATAATCCCGGGTTTCACGCGGCATTTATTTGCCGCGATTATCCGCGTGGATTACCCTCGACGCGCGACGCCTGGAAAACGGGCGTCGATCCCCCGTCCATGCATCTGGAGAATTTGATGTCGATCGACCTCACCACGCTGTCCCCGAAGGAACTCGGCTCGCTCATCGCCACCGCCAGGAAGCGGCAGGCGCAGCTGACCCAGCGCACCCCGGTGGCCCAGGTCCGCAACAAGCTCACCCGGCTGGCCAAGGCCGAGGGCTACACCATCGAGGAACTGTTCGGCGCCGCCGGTGCGGGCCGCGCCCGCAGGTCCGCCGCGACCGGTCGCGGCCGCAAGCTGGGCAAGGTCGCGCCGAAGTACCGCAACCCGGAAAACCCGAAGGAAACCTGGACCGGCCGCGGCAAGCAGCCGCGCTGGCTGGCCGCCTACACCGCCAAGGGCCGCGACCTGGGCGAATTCGTGATCCCCGGCGCGGCGAAGCTGACGCCAGGCAAGTCCAGGCCCGCCGCGAAGAAACGCGTGGTCAAGAAATCGAAGAAGTGATCGTACGAAGACGCCGGCCATCGCCGGCGTCTTCGTTTCCGGTGCGGCCCGACCGCATGCAACCTCCCTCGGGCTTCAGGTTTTCTGTAGGAGCCCGTCTTGCGGGCGACACGGGCGTCGGGGCCACGAGGACGTCGCCCGTGCCGACGGCGTCGCGTCGCCGGCAAGACCGGCTCCTACAAAGAGCAGCGGCGCGGCAGGTTTTCTGTAGGAGCCCGTCTTGCGGGCGACACGGGCGTAGGAACCACGAGGACGTCGCCTGTGCCAACGGCGTCGTGTCGCCGGCAAGCCCGGCTCCTACAGGCTCTTGCGCGCCGGCATCAGCAGGTTGCCGAACAGCAGCCCGGCCACCAGTGCCATGACGATGTTGGTCACCAGCAGCAGTGCGCTCTGCCCGGCGTCCACGTCCTGCTGCTGGACCAGGGTGAGCAGGCCGCGCAGGCTGGCGGTGCCGGGCACCAGCATGATGATGCCCGGTAGCCGGATCAGCGCGCCCGGGCGCTGCATCCAGCGGCCGAACGCGTTGCCGCCCGCGGTCAGGACGAGCGCCGACAGGAAGATGCCGGCCGGACTGCCCCAGGCGTGGCCGGCGTAGCGGGCGATCAGGTAGCCGGCGATCGCCGCGCCCATCACCCACGGGTAGTCGCGGCGGCGGGCCTTGAACAGCACGGCGAAGGCGTAGGCGGCCAGCACCATCGCCGCCCATTCCACCGCATCGGACTGCGGCCGCGATGCCCGCACCTGCGGCTGCAATCCCAGCAGATCCAGGATCTGTATCGCGATCATCGCGCCGACCGTGAGCTTCATCACCGTGGTCAACGCGCCGGCGAAGCGGACCGTGCCCGACACCCAGTGCTGGCTGGCCAGTTCGTTCATCGCGTTGGTGATCGCCATGCCCGGCAGCAGCACCACCAGCGAGGCGATCACCACCGTGTTGAGGTTGAGCGGGCCGATCGTGGCCGCCACCAGGCTTACCACGGTGCCGGCGATCAGCGCGGCCAGCGCATCGGAGGCCTCCTTCAGCGCCGGCCGCGGGCTGGTGTACTGGTCGAGCAGGCCGATGAGCAGTCCGGTGATCGCCGCGGTGCCGATGTCCAGCCACGGCAGCCGCCACAACCCGGCCACGCCCGCCGCAGCCAGGCCGAAGGCCAGTACCTGCAGCACCCGCATGTGCGACGTCGGCGCGCGGTCCAGCGTGCGCAACGCGGTATGGCCCTGGGCGATGCTCAGCTGCCCGGCCGCGACCGCTTCGGCGATGCGGTCGGCCTCGCTGAGCTTGTGCAGGTCGTTCTCGCCGGGCGGCAGGCGGATCACCCGGGTGGTGTCGCTGCTGCCCAGCGGCTTGCCCGGGTCGCTGAAGCTGAGGATCAGGCCGGTCGGGTTGGACCAGGCCTCGCATTCCAGGTCCAGGCGCTGCGACAGCGCCAGGATCGCCGCCTCGAGCCTTTGTGCGGTCGTCCCGTAGCGATGCAGGCGCGCGGCCATCTCCGAGACGAAGGCGATGCGTTGCGCGTAGCTGGCGGCGGGGCGGGCGGCGGCGTCCATCGTCCTAGTATCGCCCGGGAACCGGCGTGCACCGATGCCGGCCGCTCCGCGACGGCACGGGCACGGCCCTTCCGGGTATGCTCGCGGCTCGGACGAGCCCATGATCGATCAGACCGGATCCCCTCCCCGCTGGCAGCAGGCACAGGCCGGACCCGGCAGGGTCCTGCTGTCGGGGCAGTGGACCCTGGACCACGCGCTGGCGGTCGCCGAACAGCTGCGCGCCATCCCCGAGGACGCCACCGTGGTCGACGCCTCGCGGATCGACCGCCTGGATTCGGCCGGGGTGATGCAGCTGATGCGCTTCGCCCGCAGGCGCGGGCTGGACGGCGAACACCTGCACTTCAGCGGCGAGCACGCGGCACTGGTCCAGGTGATCGAGGACGTATCCGACGACCGGCCCCGGCGGCGCCGCGAGTATGGCTTCGCGGCCGCGCTGGAGCGCATGGGCCGGGCCACCCACGCCACGATCCGCAACATCGTCGAGCTGGTGGGCTTCACCGGCGAGAACCTGGCCAAGCTGGCGCGGATGGTGCGCGAGCCGCGCCGCTTCCGCCTGACCGCCACCGTCTCGCACATGGAGCAGGTCGGCCTGGACGCGGTGCCGCTGGTGGCGCTGCTGTCCTACCTGGTCGGCGCGGTGATCGCCTTCCTCGGCTCGACCATCCTGGCCGACTTCGGCGCGGAGATCTTCGTGGTCGAGCTGGTCAGCATCGCCTTCCTGCGCGAGTTCGCGGTGCTGCTGACCGCCATCGTCCTGGCCGGCCGCACCGCCTCGGCCTTCACCGCGCAGATCGGTGCGATGAAGGCGCGCGAGGAGATCGACGCGATCCGCACCCTGGGCATGGATCCCATCGACCTGCTGGTGATCCCGCGCCTGCTGGCGCTGCTGGTGATGCTGCCGCTGCTGACCTTCGTGGCGATGATGGCCGGCCTGGCCGGCGGCGTGACGGTGGGCGCGTTCGACCTGGAGATCCCGCCGCAGATGTACCTGGCGCGTATGCACGAGACGATGGAACTGCGCCACTTCCTGGTCGGCATGTCCAAGGCGCCGGTGTTCGCGATGGTCATCGGCCTGATCGGCTGCCTGGAGGGCCTGCGCGTGGAAGGCACCGCGCAGTCGGTCGGCGAGCGCACCACGTCCAGCGTGGTGCAGACCATCTCGCTGGTGATCATCCTCGACGCGCTGGCCGCGTTGTGGTTCATGCACATGGACTGGTGAGATGGCCGACGGCGCAACGGACAACGCCATCGTGGTGCGCGGGCTGGCCAACCGCTTCGGCAGCCAGACCGTGCACGAAGGCCTGGACCTGGACGTGCGCCGCGGCGAGATCCTCGGCGTGGTCGGCGGCTCGGGCACCGGCAAGTCGGTGCTGATGCGCAGCATCCTGGGACTGCAGCGTCCGGCGGAAGGCCGGATCGAAGTGCTCGGCGTGGATGCGCTGTCCGACGAGCCCGCCGCCCGCCTGCACATCGAGCGCAACACCGGCGTGCTGTTCCAGGACGGCGCCCTGTTCTCCTCGCTCACCGTCGGCGAGAACGTGCAGGTGCCGCTGAAGGAACACCACCCGGAACTGCCCGACAGCTGGCGCTACGAGCTGGCGCTGCTGAAGGTGAAGCTGGCCGGACTGCCGGCCGACGCCATCGACAAGCTGCCCTCGCAGCTGTCCGGCGGCATGCGCAAGCGCGCCGGGCTGGCGCGGGCGCTGGCGCTGGATCCGCCGCTGCTGTTCCTGGACGAGCCCACCGCCGGCCTGGACCCGATCGGCGCGGCCGCCTTCGACCGCCTGCTGGCCACGCTGCAGGAGGCGCTGGGGCTGACCGTGTTCCTGATCACGCACGACCTCGACACCCTGTACGCTATCTGCGACCGGGTGGCCGTGCTGGCCGACCGCAAGGTGGTGGTCACCGCGCCGCTGGAGGAAGTCGAACGCTTCGACCACCCCTGGGTGCAGGAGTATTTTCACGGGCCGCGCGCCCGCGCGGCGCGCGGTGCACGGGAACACGCGAAGAAGGCGGACTGAACCATGGAAACCCGCGCCAACTACGTGCTGATCGGCGCCTTCACCCTGGTGGCGTCGATCGCGCTGCTGCTGTTCGGGTTGTGGGCGGCGAAGTATTCGTCCGAACGCAGCTGGCAGCGCTACAAGATCGTGTTCGACGAAGCCGTCACCGGCCTGTCGGTGGGCAGCCCGGTGCAGTTCAACGGCATCTCGGTCGGTTCGATCGAAAGGCTCTCGCTGGATCCGCAGGATCCGCGCCGGGTGGTCGCGATCATCCGCGCCGATGCCGGCGCCCCGGTCAAGACCGACACCCGGGCGCGGCTGGCGATCACCAGCCTGACCGGGCCGACGATCATCCAGCTTTCCGGCGGCGCCCCGGGCGCCCCCCTGCTCACCGCGGTGGACCAGCGCGATCCGCCGGTGATCCTGACCTCGCCCTCGGCGCTGCAGAACATCACCGACACCGCCAACCGCATCGTCGAACGCATGGACCAGGTGCTCAGCGACCAGAACGTGGCCCACATCGCCACCACCCTGGAGAACCTGGACCGGATCAGCGGCACCCTCGCCGCGCAGGACAAGGGCATGGAGGCGCTGCTGGTCAGCGCGCGCGACGCCGCGCGCAGCCTGGACACCACCCTGCAGACCACCAACGGCACCATGCAGCGGCTGGACCAGAACCTGGTACGGCAGCTGCCGGGCATCATCGACAAGCTCGATTCGACCCTGGCGCGGCTGGATTCGGCCGCCGGCAATGCCGATGCGATCCTCGGCGAGAACCGCGCGGCCATCAACAGCTTCGCCAACGAAGGCCTGGCCCAGCTCGGCCCGACCCTGACCGAACTGCGCGGCCTGATCCGCGACCTGCGCCAGATCAGCGACCGGCTCGAGAACAACCCCTCGCGGTTCCTGCTGGGCCGCGACGCGCCGAAGGAGTACGAACCGCAATGACGCGACCCCTTGTTCCGGCCCGACGGGCCGCCGTCCTGCTGCCGCTGCTGTTCGCGCTGGGCGGCTGTTCGGTATTCGGCAGCGGCCAGCGCGATCCGGTGACGATCTACACCCCGCAACTGGCCGCCCAGGCCGACCCGTCCTGGCCGACCGCGGACTGGCAGCTGGCCATCGCCCGGCCGACCGCCGCGCGCATGGTCGACAGCTCCAGGATCGGCGTGCGTCCGGTACCGGGCGAGGTGCAGGTCTACCGCGGTGCCGTCTGGGCGCAGCCGCCGACCGACCTGATCGAGGCCGGCGTGCTGCGCGTGCTGGAGGACTCCGGCAAGATCGCCGGCGTCGGCCGCCTGGCCACGGGCATGCGTTCGGACTACCGGCTGGCGATGGACCTGCGCCGGTTCGACGCCGACTACGGCGGCGGCGCGCTGCCGGCCGCGACCATCGAGATCAGCGCGACCCTGCTCAACAACCGCGACCAGCGCATCGTCGCCCGGCGCACTTTCCGGCGCGCGCAGCCGGCCACGGCGACCGACGTGGCCAGCGTGGCCCAGGCCTTCGACCAGGCGCTGGCGTCGATCGCCGGCGAGATCGCCGGCTGGACGCTGGCCCAGGGCCAGGGCGACGCACAGGCGCATCCGCAGCCGTAGGCGCTCCATTTGCAGGAGCCCGTCTTGCGGGCGACGCGAGGGCCTCGGAATCATCAGGATGCCGCCTGTGCCCGCCCACGGCATCGGCAGCCGGCGGGGCCGGCTCCACGAAAGACACCGTCGCTCCCGTAGGGCCGGCCATGGCCGGCTGCGCACGCATGGACCACGAGCGCGTCGCCTGTGCCGACGGCGTCGCGTCGCCCGCAAGACGGGCTCCTACAAAGAGCGCGGTGCGCCGGTTTCTCCGGACGGGCATTCGTCTCCATGCGGCAGGATCCGCCGGAAAGTGAGGTTGATGCGTTCGCCCACCGGCCGCCGGGTGCGCGGCAGGGCATGTTTCCAGTGCCGCTGCGTTTCCCCGCCCATGAGCAGCAGGCTGCCCGGCTCCAGTTCCAGCGCCAGTCGCGCGTCGGCATCGCGACGATGCCTGAGCAGGAAGCGGCGGGTCGCACCGAGGCTGAGCGAGGCGATCAGGGGCCGCGGCCCCAGTTCCGGTTCGTCGTCGCTGTGCCAGCCCATCGCGTCGGCGCCGTCCCGGTAGCGGTTGGCCAGCACGCTGTTGAATGGATGCCCCAGTTCCTCGTGCAGGCGTTCCCGCAATCCCGCCAGCGCCGGCAGCCAGGGCCGCGGCGCGAAGCGGGTCCCCGAATAGCGATAGACGGCGTCGGCATCGCCGATCCAGCAGCTCAGGCGCGGCGAAGGCAGCTCGCGGCCGAACAGTCGGACCCGGTGCACCTGCCACGGCACCTCGCGCAGCAGCGTGCCCAGCAGCGCCGACGCGGCGTCCGGATCCAGCCAGTCGCGCGCGATACGCAGTTCCGTATCGCGGAACCCGGGTGCAGGGTCGTACCATTCCATCGCCACACGCTAACAGCCGCGGGCATTGCACGCATCGACGCCCGTCGCCGAGCGGCACCATGATTTCAGCACCGTGGAACATTTGCCGGGCCCGCGGCCAGGCCCGAGAATAGGCGCAGCCATAACGCCCAGTGGGAGCGCCAATGTCCGGCCACGCAGCCAGTTCGGAGACACCCGCCGACGCCATCGAACGCGACGTGATGGAGTACGACGTGGTGACCGTCGGCGCGGGCCCTGCCGGACTGGCCTTCGCCATCCGCCTCAAGCAGCTGGACCCGGCGATCTCGGTCTGCGTGATCGAGAAGGCCAGCACGGTCGGCGCGCACATCCTGTCCGGCGCGGTGATCGAGCCTGGCCCGCTGGACGCGCTGCTGCCCGGCTGGCGCGACAACCCGCCGCCGGTGTGCGTGCCTGCCGGCGAGGACGAGTTCTGGTACCTGACGAAGGACGGCGGCCGCAGGTTCCCGGTGGTGCCGCCGGGCATGCGCAACCATGGCAACTTCATCGTCAGCCTCGGCGCGATGTGCGCCTGGCTGGCGCCGCAGGCCGAGGCGCTGGGCGTGGAGATCTACGCCGGCTTCGCCGCCGCCGAAACCCTGCACGCCGACGACGGCACCGTGCTGGGCGTGCGCATCGGCGACATGGGCGTGGCCAGGGACGGTTCGCACAAGCCCGGCTACACCGCCGGCATCGACATCCGCGCGAAGGTGACCGTGCTGGCCGAGGGCGCGCGCGGCCACCTGACCAAGCGCCTGGTCAAGCGCTTCGGTCTGGATGCGGACAGCGATCCGCAGAGCTACTCGATCGGCATCAAGGAACTGTGGCAGGTGCCGGAAGGCCGGGTCACGCCCGGAAAGATCGTGCACACCCTGGGTTGGCCGGCCGACCCCCGCACCTATGGCGGCAGCTTCCTTTACCACCTGGACAACAACCAGGTCGCGCTGGGCTACGTCAGCGGCCTGGACTACCACGACCCGCAATACAAGCCGTGGGAAGCCTTCCAGCAGTGGAAGAACCATCCGACGGTCAAGCCGCTGCTGGAAGGCGGCAGCATCCTCTCCGCAGGCGCGCGTGCGATCGTCACCGGCGGTTTCCAGGCGCTGCCGAAGGTGGAGATGCCCGGCGCCTTGCTGATCGGCGACACCGCCGGCCTGCTCAACGTGCCCAAGATCAAGGGCACCCACCAGGCGATCCGCAGCGGCATGCTCGCCGCCGGGCACCTGGCCGCGAACGGACTGCAGCCCGCCGGTTTCGATGCGGAATTGCGTGCCTCCGATGCGATGGCCGAGCTGAAGCAGGTGCGCAACATCAAGCCCGGATTCAAGAAGGGGCTGTGGTTCGGGCTGGCCAACGCCGCCTGGGAAACCGCGGTCGGCGGCGCCTCGCCGTGGACGCTGAGGGGTGCGCCGGACTGGTCCTCGCTCGACCGGGTCGGCGGGCACGAGGAACCGAAGCGCGACTACCTCGCACGCAGCCTGGCCCCGCGCGACCGCCTGCAGGGCGTGTACTACGCCGCCACCGAGCACGATGAAGACCAGCCGGTGCACCTGAAGGTCGCCGACACCTCGATCTGCGTGGAGCGCTGCACGGTCGAGTACGCCAACCCGTGCACTCGCTTCTGCCCGGCCGGCGTCTACGAGATGGTCGATGACGCGGCCGGCCGCCGCCTGCAGATCAACGCAGCCAATTGCGTGCACTGCAAGACCTGCGACATCAAGGATCCGTACGAGATCATCACCTGGGTGACGCCGGAGGGGGGGGCGGGGCCGAACTACCAGAACCTGTAGGCGCTGGCGAGGCCTGGCGGTGCCGCTATCGCGGCCGCGGCGCACCCGCCGGAACCCTCGGGTCGAGCCACCCGACAAGGGACGCGGCCGACGCCACCGGCCGGGCGGATTCCATCGGCTCCCGGTCCTGTCGCTTCCGGAATACGAAACGCCGCGCCTGCGGCACATCGCGCGCCAGGTGCTCGGCGGCCTGCCGGCCGGTCGGCGTGCCGTCCTCCAGCAACGCCTCGGTGTCCGCGCCGGTCCTGCACAGCATCCATCGCGCGGTCGCCCGCCAGCGCTCCGGCCACACGCAAATACCGGCGCGGCGCAGAGCATCCGTATGCGCTGGCGGCAATGCGTCCACCAGCAGCAGGTCGACCGCACAGCCGAGATCCACCAGGCAGGCCAACAGCTCATGGAACGCGGGATCGTGCTCCTGCCCGGGCGCATGCACCGCGAGAACGCGGAACCGCGCGCGCAAGCGGACCGCGACGTCCGGATGGGTGCCTGGCACGGGATGCCCCCTGTCCAGCGATCCCGCCCATTTCCCGCTGAACTTGAACCGGTTGCCGGTCTGGTGCGACTTCACGCCACTGGAAACGTCGGTTCCCGCGGTCATGCCTTCCAGGTGCACCACGTCCGCGGCCGGATCGAACACGACCTTCCCGCCGGAAGCACGCACGGCCATCGCCAGGTCGGTGTCCTCGTAGTACGCCGGCGCATAGCGCAGGTCGAAGCCACCCAGCGCGACGAAGCGCCCGCGCGCCAGCGCGATGGCCGCGCCAGAGCAGTAATCGACCTCGCGCCGGTAGCTGTACCTGGGATCGTCCGGATCACCACCGCGCCCGTAGTTCCAGGCGCTGCCGTCGCTGAAGACGATGCCGCCGGCTTCCTGCAGCTGGCCGTCCGGGTAGCGCAGGCGGGCACCGGCCAAGCCGACGCCCGGCAGCGCCAGGGTTTCCAGCAGGCGGTCGAGCCAGCCCGGCCCGACCAGGGTGTCGTTGTTCAGGAATACCAGCACGGCTCCGCGCGCGGCCGCGGCGCCGGCATTGCAGGACGCGACGAAACCGCTGTTGCGCGGGTTGCGCAGGTAGACGATGCCGGGCCAGCGGTGGAGCGGTTCGACGTCTTCGTCCGAGGCGTCGTCCACGACGACGACCTCGAAATCGTGCGCTGCACCGGCGGCGGCGATCGAACGCAGGCACTCCAGGGTCATGCCGACGTGGTTGTAGACCGGAACGATGATCGAGACCGCCGGCTGTTCCGGCAGGACAAGGGCCGGCACGGCCACGGGCCGTGGCATCGGCGCTGCGGTGCGGGCGCCGCCACGCATCGCCTCCACGCGCATGCGCAGCCAGCACGATATCGTGCGCACGGCGCCCCCCCGGCGGCTCGCCAGCACCTGGCGCAGGTCACCCAGTCCAGTCCGCTGGCGTTGCCAAAAGCCCATGTTTGCGCCGCGCGTGCACGAACCTCAATTGTGCACGAAAGCAACGCCGGTCTTTTCCTTCAGTTCCCCGACGCCCACGCCCGGCGCGGCCTCGACCAGCACCAGTCCGGCATCGGTGACGTCGAACACCGCCAGGTCGGTGATGATCCGGTCGACCACGCCCACGCCGGTCAGCGGCAACGTGCATTCGGGCAGGATCTTGTGCTCGCCGTTCTTCGCCGTGTGCTCCATCAGCACCACCACGCGCTTGACCCCGGCGACCAGGTCCATCGCCCCGCCCATGCCCTTGACCATCTTGCCGGGCACCATCCAGTTGGCCAGGTCGCCCGTGTCGGTGACCTGCATCGCACCGAGGATCGCCAGGTCGATGTGGCCGCCGCGGATCATCGCGAACGAATCGTGGCTGCCGAAGTAGCTGGCACCGGCGCGCGCGGTCACCGTCTGCTTGCCGGCATTGATCAGGTCGGCGTCGACCTCGTCTTCGGTCGGGAACGGGCCGATGCCGAGCAGGCCGTTCTCCGACTGCAGCCACACATCGATCCCGTCGGGGATGTGGTTGGCCACCAGCGTCGGCAGGCCGATGCCCAGGTTCACGTAGGCGCCATCGCTCAGCTCGCGGGCGGCGCGCTGCGCCATCTCGTCGCGGGTCCAGGCCATCACTTGCCTCCTTCTGCGCGCACAGTGCGCTGCTCGATGCGCTTCTCCGGATGCGGGTTGTGCACGATGCGGTCGACGTAGATGCCGGGCAGATGCACTTGGTCCGGGTCGATCTGGCCGACCTCCACCAGTTCCTCGACCTCGGCCACGCAAACCTTGCCGGCCATGGCGCAGGCCGGATTGAAGTTGCGCGCGGTCTTGCGGAACACCAGGTTGCCGGACCTGTCGGCCTTCCACGCCTTGATCAGCGACACGTCGGCCACCAGCGCGGTCTCCAGCACGTAGTGCTTGCCGTCGAACTCCCGGGTTTCCTTGCCCTCGGCCACCACCGTGCCGTAGCCGGTGGCGGTGAAGAACGCCGGAATCCCGGCGCCGCCGGCGCGCAGGCGCTCGGCCAGGGTGCCCTGCGGGTTGAATTCCAGCTCCAGTTCGCCGGCCAGGAACTGGCGCTCGAACTCCTTGTTCTCGCCCACGTAGGACGAAATCATCCGGCGGATCTGCCGGGTCTCCAGCAGCTGGCCCAGGCCGAAACCGTCGACCCCGGCGTTGTTGGAGATCGCGGTCAGGCCGGTGACGCCGGAATCGCGCAGGGCGGCGATCAGCGCCTCGGGGATGCCGCACAGGCCGAAACCGCCGACCGCCAGGGTCTGGCCGTCGGCGACCAGCCCGGCGAGCGCCGACCGGGCGTCCGGATAGAGTTTGGATGCGGCCATGCCTGCGCTGTCCTCGCCTGATACTGGAACCGCGATTCTAGCGGCGCATGCTGCGGCGCGACACGTACCTTCGGGCAATGGACCGGAGCGCGTTACCCGCCGCGCGGTTCATGTCCCGTCGCGGGCAGCCGATAGAATCGGCGGTCCACCCGAGCGAGAAACCCGATGACCCTGCCCGCCTTCAAGGCCTACGACATCCGCGGCCGCGTGCCCGACGAACTGGACGAGAACCTGGCGCGGCGGATCGGGGTGGCGCTGGCCGGCCAGCTCGGTCCCGGCCCGGTCGTGCTCGGCCACGATGTCCGGCTGAGCAGCCCCGGGCTGCAGGCGGCGCTGTCGCTGGGCCTGCGCGGCCAGGGCCGCGAAGTGCTGGACATCGGCCTGTGCGGCACCGAGGAGGTGTATTTCCAGGTCGACCACCTGGGTGCGGCCGGCGGGGTGATGGTCACCGCCAGCCACAACCCGATGGACTACAACGGCATGAAGCTGGTCCGCGAGCAGGCCCGGCCGATCTCCTCCGACACCGGCCTGCTGGCGATTTCCGACGCCGCCGAGGCCGACACCGCGCCCGCCGCGGCGCCGGTGGCCGGCGAACGCGCCCAGCCGGACAAGTCGGCCTACATCGCCCACCTGCTCTCCTACGTGGACGTGGCCACGCTGCGGCCGCTGAAGCTGGTGGTCAATGCCGGCAACGGCGGCGCCGGCACCATCGTCGATCTGCTGGCACCGCACTTGCCATTCGAGTTCGTCCGCGTCTTCCACGAGCCGGACGGCAGCTTCCCCAACGGCATCCCCAACCCGCTGCTGCCGCAGAACCGGCAGGCCACGACCGACGCGGTGCGCGGACACGGCGCCGATTTCGGCATCGCCTGGGATGGCGATTTCGACCGCTGCTTCTTCTTCGACGAGAACGGCACCTTCATCGAGGGCTATTACCTGGTCGGCCTGCTGGCGCAGGCGATCCTGGCCAAGCAGCCCGGCGGCAAGGTGGTGCACGATCCGCGCCTGGTCTGGAACACGATCGAACAGGTCGAGGAAGCCGGCGGCGTGCCGGTGCTGTGCAAGAGCGGCCACGCCTTCATCAAGGAGAAGATGCGCGCCGAGGATGCGGTCTACGGCGGCGAGATGAGCGCGCACCATTACTTCCGCGAGTTCGCCTACGCCGACTCGGGGATGATCCCGTGGCTGCTGATCGCCGGGCTGGTGTCCGCTTCCGGCCGCAGCCTGGGCGAACTGGTGGAGTCGCGCGTGCGCAAGTTCCCCTGCAGCGGCGAGATCAACTTCAAGGTCGCCGACGCGAAGGCTGCCGTGGCCCGGGTGATGGATCACTACACGTCGCTGTCGCCGGCCCTGGACCACACCGACGGCGTCAGCGCCGACTTCGGCGACTGGCGCTTCAATTTGCGCAGTTCCAACACCGAACCGCTGCTACGGCTCAACGTCGAGGCCCGCGGCGATGCGGAGCTGCTGAAGGCGCGCACGGAAGAAATCTCCCGGCTGATCGCCGGCTGAGCCAAGCTTCCACCAGCCCGTTGGGGCAATGGGCTCTCCTGGGGGTCCGCCCCAATGCGACGCTGGCGCCCGGAACCACGAGGAAATCGCCCGCCCCGCGGCAGCGAAGATCCCCGGCGGAACAAACCGGCTCCTTGCATCGGCAACGCCGCCCCCGCTTCTGTAGGAGCCCGTCTTGCGGGCGACACCGTCGCCCTCTTCCGGATCCGCGTTCGACAGCGCACGAACCCGAGCCCCTGCCCGGACTAGGCATCCGCCCACGCCGGCACCGCCCAAGCTCCACAATACGCAAGCGCACGGGCTGCCGGCCTCCGGTAGAATCGGCGGTCCGCCCCGCGCCAGCCGCCGCGGCCGGGCCTCACCGGATTGTTTGCAAGGAACTCCCGCACGATGAAGATCCTGGTCGCCTACAAGCGCGTCGTGGATTACAACGTCCGCATCCAGGTCAAGCCGGACGGCTCCGGCGTGGTCACCGAGGGCGTCAAGCTCTCGCCCAACCCATTCGACGAGATCGCCCTGGAAGAGGCCCTGCGCCTGCGCGACAAGGGCATCGCCAGCGAGGTCGTGGTCGCCACGATCGCGCCCGCCGACGCCCAGGCCCACCTGCGCAACGGCCTGGCCATGGGCGCCAACCGTGCCATCCACGTGGTCACCGAGCAGCCGGTGCAGCCGCTGGCGGCGGCGCGCACCCTGCTCAAGCTGGTCGAGAAGGAACAGCCGGACCTGGTGATCCTGGGCAAGCAGGCCATCGACGACGACGCCAACCAGACCGGCCAGATGCTGGCCACGCTGTGGGGCCGGCCGCAGGCGACCTTCGCCTCCAAGCTCGAAGTGGCCGATGGCAAGGCCATGGTGACCCGCGAGGTCGATGCCGGCCTGGAGACGCTGGAGGTGGACCTGCCGGCCGTAGTCACCACCGACCTGCGCCTGAACGAGCCGCGCTTCATCAAGCTGCCCGACATCATGAAGGCCAAGAGCAAGCCGCTGGAGACGCTGCCGCTGGCGGAACTGGGCGTGGATGCCGGTCCGGAACTGAAGACCACCACCTACGCGCCGCCGCCGAAGCGCAGCAAGGGCGTGATGGTCAAGGACGCGGCCGAACTGGTCGCCGCGCTCAAGGCCAAGGGCCTGCTCTGACGCCCGGCCAACCGTCCCCCTTGCAGGAGCCGGCTTGCCGGCGACACGCCATGCATCAGGAGCCGCTGCCATACCAGACCCGCGAAGGGTCGCCGGCGAGCCGGCTCCTACAGTAAGGAGAACCACGCAATGTCCAAGGTCCTCATCGTCGCCGAACACCTGGACGGCAGGCTCAACGCCTCCACCGCCCGCACCGTCAGCGCCGCCCAGGCGCTGTCGCCGGAAGCCATCGACATCGTGGTGCTGGCCGCCGACCCGGCCGCGGTGGCGGCCCAGGCCGCGCAGATCGCCGGCGTGGCGCGCGTGCTCACGGTCGCCAACCCGGCCAACGCCCACGCCATCGCCCAGGTGCTCGGCCCGCAGGTCGCGCAACTGGCGGTCGGCTACACCCACGTCTTCGGTCCCTCCACCACCTTCGGCAAGGATCTGATGCCGGTGGTCGCGGCGCTGCTGGGCGTCAACCAGGTTTCCGACCTGATGGCGGTGGAAAGCAGCCACGTATTCAAGCGGCCGATCTACGCCGGCAACGCGATCGTCACCGTGGAGGCCCCTGCCGGACAGGCCGTGGTCGCCACCGTGCGTACCGCCTCCTGGCCGGAAGCGGCCCAAGGCGGCGGCGCGGGCGTGGAAGCGGTGGCGGTCGACACTGCCCTGCCCGCACACACCCGTTTCGTCGGCCTGGCCGCCGGCAGTTCCGATCGCCCCGACCTGCAGAGCGCGCGCCGCGTGGTCTCCGGCGGCCGCGGCGTGGGCTCGGAGGAGAACTTCCGCATCGTCTACAGCCTGGCCGACAAGCTGGGCGCGGCCGTCGGCGCCTCGCGCGCGGCGGTGGACGCCGGCTACTGCCCCAACGAGATGCAGGTCGGACAGACCGGCAAGATCATCGCCCCGGAGCTGTACCTGGCCATCGGCATCTCCGGCGCGATCCAGCACCTGACCGGGATCAAGGACGCCGGCACCATCGTGGCGATCAACAAGGACCCGGAGGCGCCGATCTTCGAGGTCGCCGACATCGGGCTGGTGGGGGACCTGTTCGTGTTGTTGCCGGAGCTGGAATCGGCGCTGGGCTGATCGCCACCGCTACCGGCACGCACGGCGCCCAGGCGCGGGGAGGCGATGGAATGCGGGTCGTATTCTGGGGAACCTACGACACGGGCAAGCCCCGCACCCGCATCCTCCGGGACGGGCTCCGCGCCAACGGCGTGGAGGTCGGGGAAATCCATGCGCCGGTCTGGGAGGGCGTGGAGGACAAGTCCCAGGTCCGGGGGCTCGCGGCCAAGCTGCGGATCGCGCTGCGCTGGATGCTCGCCTATCCGTGGCTGGCCTGGCGGCTGCTGCGCATGCCCAGGCCCGACCTGCTGCTGGTCGGCTATCCGGGAATCGTCGACGTCCTGATCGCCGCGCCGATCGCCAGGATGCGGCGCATTCCGCTCGCATGGGACATCTTCCTGTCGATGTACGACACGGTCTGCGAGGACCGCCTACTGCTCGTGCCGGGAGGCACTCCCGCGCGCCTGCTGTGGTGGCTGGAACGCATCGCCATCCGCCGCGCCGACTTCCCGTTCATGGATACGCGGGCCCACGCGCGCCGTGTCGAGCGCCTGTTCGGCCTGCCGGAAGGCCGCTGCGGATCGGTCTGGGTCGGGGCGGAAACGCAGCACTTCCCGCGCCGCGAACAGGCATCCGGCGCGCGCCGCGAAACGGCCATGAGCGTCCTGTTCTACGGCCAATTCATTCCGCTGCACGGCATCGATACGATCGTCGCGGCCGCCGCGCTGCTGCGCAGCGAGCCGATCCACTGGACGCTGGTCGGGCGCGGCCAGGAAGGCGGGCGGATCCGCGCGATGCTGGCTGCCGACCCGTTGCCGAAGGTGGAATGGATCGACTGGGTGGACTACGCGCAGCTCGAACGGAAGATCGCCGCGGCCGACCTGTGCCTGGGCATCTTCGGCACCTCGACCAAGGCCGCGTGCGTGATTCCCAACAAGGTATTCCAGATCGCCGCCGCCGGACGCCCCCTGGTGACGCGCGACTCGCCGGCCATCCGAGAACTGCTTCCGCACTCGCCGCCATGCGTTTACCTTGTTCCCCCGGGTGATCCGCGCGCTCTTGCCGACGCGGTGCTGGCACACTCCCGGGTGCCGCACCACGGCATCGACCATTGCCATGGCGTAATGGCCCAGGATATCGATGCCCGGGCCATCGGCCGGCAATTCCTTGAGATGATCGGACAGCACCGGAACTGGAAACAGCCATGAACAACGTGCTCGCCTACGACCGGATGCTCGGCCCTTCCGCGCCCGGGCTGGGTTGGGTGCCGGCACCGCGTTACCTCATGCGGCGTGCGCGCATCCAGGCGTTGATGCGCGGCGTACCGCGCGGCCGCCTGCTCGAGATCGGTCCCGGCGCCGGCGCCCTCCTGCTGGAGAACGCGCAACTTGGATTCCAGTGCGAAGCCCTGGAAACTTCGGAAGAGGCGCGCCAGATGGTCGCGCGGCTCGTCTGCGAAAGCGGGCGGTCGATTCCACTGCACCCTGCCCCCGGCGAGTGGGCCGGCCGATTCGAAGTGGTCTGCGCCTTCGAAGTGCTCGAGCACATCGAGGACGATCGGTCCGCGCTGGCGCAGTGGTCGTCCTGGCTCAAGCCCGGCGGGCACATTCTGCTGTCGGTGCCGGCCCACATGAAGCTTTGGACGGCGCGCGACGAATGGGCCGGCCACGTGCGCCGCTACGAGCGCGACCAGTTCCGGGACGTGGTCGACCGGGCGGGACTGGAGATCGAAGCTTTCGAATGCTATGGGTTCCCGCTGACCAACCTGAGCGAGTGGGCGAGCTCGCCGCTGTTCGCCCGCAACATACGCAGGGACGCGGCCGATGCCGCCGCCAACCGCAAGCTCAACAACGATCGCAGCGGCATCGACCGCTCGCCCGACCTGAAGTTGTTCCCGCTGGTCAGTTCGCTGCCCGGCAAGATGGCGCTGCGGACCTTCTTCGCGGTCCAGGACCTGTTCCTGCGAACGGACCTGGGAAGCGGCTATATCGTGAAGGCACGCCGCTCATGAAGGGGCCTATGGACCGATGGTCGCCGGGGTGGGCCGCAGACGGCGGCATCCGCTCGCGGCCCGGCTGGCAAGGATGAGGCGCACGCTGCACCTGCTCGGGGCGGTACTGGCGGTCGCTGCCCTGGCGTACTTCGCAGTCCACGCCTCACGCAACCTCGTCGGACACGATCTGCGCCAGTTGCTGTCGCCCGGAGCGATCGCCGCTGGTGCGGCATTGACCATGCTGTACACGGTCCTGACCCCGATTACGGCGCTGGCGTGGGCGTGGCTGCTCAGGTCACTCGGCCAACCCGCGCGCTTCACCACGACTGCGCCGATCCTGGCAGCGACCCAGTTCGGGAAATACCTGCCCGGCAACGTCGCCCATCACCTGGGCCGCGTCGTGGTCGCCCGCGCCCATGGGCTGGGCACGGGGCCGGTCGTGCTTTCGATGGCCTATGAAACCCTGCTCGTGGTGGTGGCCTGCGCGCATGTGGGTGCGCTGACATTGTTGTGGCATCCGCCGGCGGAACTGGCCGAATGGCCTCTGGCGCGGCATCGCGGCGCCATCGCCATCGCCGTGTCGGTCGGCGCGCTGGGCCTGATGGCCGCCGCACCGGCGATCGCGCGCCTGCTGGCGCGCCTGCGGTCCGGTGGCACCGGACCGGCGATGATGCGCACCCGTCCCGGATGGGGCGCCACCCTCGCCTGCTACCTGTCCTACGCGCTCAATTTCGTGCTGGTCGGGTTCGGCCTGTGGCTCGTCGCCGGCACGCTGGCGTCCGCCGATGCCACGGTCGCCAACCTGGTGCTGCTGATCGGGGCATTCGCCAGCAGCTGGATCCTCGGCTTCCTCGCACCGGGCGCGCCTGCCGGGCTCGGCATCCGCGAAGCGGTGCTGTCGGTCTGGCTGGGCGCCGCCTTCGGCGCCGCCACGGCCGTTTCCCTGGTCATCGTCCTGCGCATTGCGACCACGCTGGGCGACCTGTTGAATTTCCTTTGGGGAAGCTTCGTCCTGGCCCGCCGGTCCCGACGCGAGCGCTCCGTCGCCTCCGATCCGGAACACGCCCGATGAAACTGATCATCCAGATCCCGTGCCTCAACGAGGCCGTCACGCTCGGCGTCGCACTGGGCGCGCTGCCGCGCCAGGTACCCGGCTTCGACCAGGTCGAATGGCTGGTGATCGACGACGGATCCAGCGACGACACCGCCGGGGTCGCCCGCGCGCTGGGCGTCGACCACGTGGTCCGCCATCCGGTGAACCGCGGCCTGGCCGCGGCCTTCATGACCGGCCTGGACGCCTCGTTGCGCCTGGGCGCGGACGTCGTCGTCAACACCGACGCCGACAACCAGTACGACGCCCGCGACATCCCCGCCCTGACCCGGCCGGTACTCGCCGGCGAAGCCGACATGGTCATCGGCACGCGCCCCATCGACGACACCGAGCACTTCTCCTGGACCAAGAAGAAGCTGCAGCGCCTGGGCAGCTGGGCGGTGCGCGTGGCAAGCAAGACCCACGTGGAGGACGCGCCCAGCGGGTTCCGCGCCATCTCGCGCGAGACGGCGATGCGGCTGAACGTGTTCAACGCCTATACCTACACGCTGGAGACCATCATCCAGGCCGGGCTGAGCAATCTGCGGGTCGCGTCGGTGCCGATCCGCACCAACGCGGACCTGCGACCTTCGCGCCTGGTCAGGAGCATCCCCAACTACGTGCGCCGCTCCCTGCTGACCATCCTGCGCGTGGTGCTCATCTACCGTCCGCTGAAGGTCTTCGCCTGGCTGGGTTCGGTCCTGGTCGCCGCCGGACTGATCGCCGGACTCCGCTTCGTGTACTTCTATTTCAGCGGGCATGGCGACGGGCACGTGCAGTCGGTGATCTTCGCCTCGCTGTGCCTGACCCTGGGCACGCTGACCTGGATGATGGGCATCGTCTCGGAGCTGATCTCGACCAACCGCAAGCTGCTGGAGAAGGTCAGCTGGCGGCTGCAGCGGCTGGAAGACAGATTCCATGACTGAGCGCTGCCGCATCCCGGAAGCCGCTTCGGACCGCTGGAGCCGCTGGCGCGACCGGGTCCTTGCGACCGCCCTGGGATTGTTCACGCTCGGCTGCGCCTGGATGCAGGCCTCGCTCACCCCGATGGGTACGCCGCCGGACGAATGGGCGCACATCACCCATGTCCACGAGATCGTCGTCGACGGCAGGCTGATTCCCGATTACGCGGACTCGCGCATCCTGCCTGCCCGCAAGGTGGGCAACTACCTCGGGCATCCGCCGCTTTACTACACCGCCGAGGGGCTGGCCGGACGCCTGGCGGGATGGCCGGATCCGGCCGAGCGGGTCCTTCCCTATCGAAAGCTCAGCGCATTGTTCGTCGCGATCGGCGTGGGCTTGTGGGTGCTGGCCGGTCGGACGCTGGGACTGCCGTCGACCTTGCTCGTGGCCACGGTGGCGGCCGCGAACGCGATACCGATGTTCCCGTACCTGGCCGGCAGCCTCAACAACGACAACCTCGGGTATCTCGCGGTGGCGCTGGCCGTCTACGGCCTGGTGCGGTTGGACGCCTGGCCGCGGGCCGGTTGCTACATCGCCGCGCTGGGTCTGCTGATGGCCCTGCTCACCAAGGCCACGGTGGTGGTCTTCCTGCTGGCATTCTTCGCCTGCTGGCTATCGTTGCGGATGCGCCGCGATGGAACAGCACCGGAATACCGGCACCTGCTCGGCGCGATGGCGCTGGCGGCCGTCGTGGCTGTCGCCTATTACCTGCCTGTCCTGGCCCGGTACGGAACCCCGTTTCCGCGCAGCGGACAGCTCCGTGCCGACCTCGGGCCGCCGGCAGAGCCGCTTGGCCCCGCCAACCTGCTGTCCGAGTTCGCCAGACAGATGTGGCAGCGCCTGCCCGAGATATCGTCGCATGCATCGTTGGCACCCCTTGCCGGGCCCCTGACCCATGCCATGTATGCGTTACTGCTATTGCCGCTTCTGGCCTGGGTCGTGTCCCTGGCGTCGAAAGCCGAACGCGAAAGACCGGCGTTCGCGTTCGGGGTGGCCTTCATCGCCGCCCTCGGCGCCATGCTCGCCGTCCATTTCTTCATGTTTTGGCAGGGCTATCGCGCCCATGGAGTCTTGTCCGGACTGCAGCCGCGCTACTACAGCTTCCTGCTACCCGGACTTTTCATCATCGGCTTCCTGGCCTGCGACCGCAGCCGGCCCGTCGCGCTCCTGGCCACGACCTTTTCGCTGCTGGCCGCGCTGCTCCTGTCGGTGAGTCCGGCCCGTTCGGTCCAGGCGCAGATGGCGCTTCTGGACGCGCCACCACCCACGCATCTTTCGCTGGACGGCAGGCATCCGGACCCGGGGAAGGAAGTATCCCCGCCCGGCATGGCCGGCTACGTGGATGAAGTCGCCATCCGACCCGGTTCGATCCGCATCCGCGGCTGGGCGATCGACGCAGCGAGCCGATCGCGCGCGCAACGGGTCTGGGTTTTCATCGATCATCGACCGATAGGCGCGGTACCGACGAACCGGGGCCGGACGGACGTGGCCCGGGCGCTCGGCAACTTCGAGGCGATGCGCAGCGGTTACGCGGCAACCATCGAGACCGGCGACGAACGGATCGACGCCTGCCGGCTCATAGTCGCCGCCGAACAGGGCGACGGCACCTTGGCGGCGCTGGTGAACAACGGATGCAAGACCCGATGAAACGGGTGCTGTTGCTGTTCCTGCTGTTCGCGTCGCTGGCGTTCGCGGTGCTCGGCGCCAATCCGTTCCGCGGCCAGACCATCACCCCGTTCGATCTTCTGGCAGGCCAGCGCGCCTGGTCGTGGATCGACCCGGATGCCGCTGTCCGCACCGGGGAGCGCTCGGACATCATCAATGCACTCGTGCCGAAGTGGATGGATGCACGCGGCCAGTTGCGCAGCGGGCACCTGCCGACCTGGAGCGACACGTCCGGGGGCGCCAGCCTGGCCACGCCCAACTACAGCACCTGGACGCCGGGATTCGCGATCTTCGCCGCGAGCCCGGATCCGGCCCTGGGCTTCCACCTCGCCGTCGCCTTCAACCTGGCGATGGCCGGGTTGGGCATGTACCTGTTCCTGCGCAGGCGCCTGGCACGGATCGCCGCGTTCACGGGTGCATTCACCTTCATGTTCTGCGGCTTCCATGCCGCATGGCTGTACTGGCCGCACGTGTTCACGGTGATGTGGGCGCCCTGGCTGCTGCTGGCCATCGACCGCTGCGCGGAGAAACCAGGCCTCCCGCGGGCCGTGGGCATTGCCATCGCGTCGGCGCTGGTGGCGCTGGGGGGATTCCCGTTCCTGGCGGTGCTGGTGTTCGAAACCGGTGCGCTCTACGCGCTGGTCCTGGTCGCCTGGTCGTGGCACGCAGCGCCGGAACGGTGGCGGTTTCCGCTCTGGTACGCCTGCGGCGTGGCTCTGGGGATCCTGCTCGCCGCGCTGCCGCTGTACGAGCTGGCCGCGTGGATGCGGCAGCTGGACCTGGGCTATCGCGAGGGACGCGGCAGCTACCTCGGCCTGAAGCACCTCGATCGCCTGCTGCCCCCCTGGTCCTACGCCTTCAAGCGCGTGGAACAGACCATGTACGTGGGCCTGGCCATGCTCCTGCTGGCGGTCGCGACCCCGCTGATGCTCGTCGCCCGCCGGATGCGTCCTGCGCCGCTTCCCGTGTTCGGGCTCGCATTGCTGCTCGTCTCGGCGGGCCTGGTGTTCGAGCTGTGGCCGATGTGGCTGGTCGGCTGGATGCCGGGCATGTCGTACAACTCCTGGTCACGTGCGATATCGCTGCTGGACATCGCCCTGATCGTGCTCGGCGCGGCGGCCATCGATCGCCTGTGGATCTTCGCCGTCAGCGGAGAACGGCGCTGGCTGCGCGTGCTGGTGGTCGTCCTGGCCCTCGTCCAGTGCGTGGAGATCGCCGCGTTCTTCCGCCGCTACAACGGGCCGGCCAGCGCCGCGTTCTTCTATTCGCGCACGCCCGCGATCGACTACATGGAGCGCCATGCCGGCCCGTTCGACTACGTGATCGCCGACCGCTCGTTCGGCTCGGCCGGCACGCTCGGCGCGTATGGGTTGCGCGAATGGCACGCGCACCAGTTCCACCCGCCGGTGCTGAAGAAGGCGCTTGGCGGCATGGTCCGCAAGCCGTTCATCTCGCGGACCGCGGCCCGCTTCGATGCGAAGGCCATCCGCCCGCGCTCGCCGCTGCTGGCCGATTTCAACGTGCGTTACCTGGCCGTTTCCACCGACGACGGCTCCACGCCCGCGAGGGAAGGAAAACAGCAACCTCTGCCGCCGCTTCCACGGCACACGTGGCAGCAGGGTTTCGTGCTGGACCATGACGCGGTGCTGCAGGGAATTTCACTGGACATGGCCACCTACCAGCGGTCCGACCTAGAAGGACGCGTGGTGCTGGACCTGCACGACGCCGAGGGCCGGCGGATCGGATCGAGCGGTATCGACGCCACTTACCTCAAGGACAACGACACCGAAGACTTCTACTTCGACCATCCCTTGCGGCTGGCCAGAGGCCGGTACGCGTTTTCGGTGCGGTACCGGCCTTCCGCTGGCGCAGCGCGGCACGACCTGACTGCCTGGTCACGGAAGAAGCCGGAGAACCCGGATGCCACGCTCCAGGTCGACGGCAAGCCGTTCGCCGGCGTCCTCGACTATCGCCTGCACCTGGATGACCGCCGCTTTCCCGGTTTCCGCCGGGTGCTGACTGCCGCCGACATCTCGGTCTACGAGAACACCCGCAGTCCGGGCGGTCCCTACTTCGTTCCGGATCTGGACCGGCATGCCGGACCCCGTTCCGCCGACGAGGTGTCGGTGGTCGACTACCGCGCTGATCGCTTCACCCTGCGCTACCGCGGCGACGCGGCCGGCTACGTCGTCGTCCCGATGGTTTCCACGCCCGAGTGGGAGGTCCGCAAGGACGGAGTCCCGGTGGATGTCGCCACGTTGCGCGGTGTGCTTCCCGCGGTTGCGGTGTCCGGTCCGGCCACTATCGGTTTCCGCCACGTCCCGGCGGCATCGCGATGGGTGCTGCCCTGGCTGTCCATGCTGTGCCTGGCCCTCGGGTTCCTCCACGTCCTGCACCGGGCCACGCGGCCCAAGCCAACCTGACTACTGTCTTGGCGGCACAGGCAGTTCGCAGTACAGGCTATTGAGGGACAGGTTGGCGTTGTACGCCGGATCGGCCAGCAGCGCCTTGCCCCAGCGTCGCTGCATGAACTCCACTTCGCCGGCGAAGCGCCGCTTCTTTTCCTCGGTGTCCTCGCGGCCGCGCGACGCCGACTCGTGGTGGTAGAGCTCGGCGAACGGCGTCCAGATGTTGCGGTAGCCGGCTTCGCGCAGGCGCAGGCAGAAGTCGACATCGTTGAACGCGACCTGCAGCCGTTCATCGAGTCCACCCACCGATTCGTAGGCCTCGCGCCGCACCAGCAGGCACGCGGCGGTGACCGCTGACAGGCTCTGCGCCACCCGCGCGCGACCGCCATGTCCCGGATAGCCGCGCGGCAGGCCGGCATAGATGTGCGCGCCGACGCCATGGATGCCCAGGATCACGCCGGCGTGCTGGATGCGGTCGTCCGGGTAGTAGAGCATCGCACCGACCGCACCGACTTCCGGGCGCATCGCCTGTGCCGCCATTTCCTGCAGCCAGTCCGGCAAGATCACCTCGATGTCGTTGTTGACCAGGCCCAGTATCCGCCCGTCGCAGTGGCGCACCGCCCAGTTGTTGATCGCCGAATAGTTGAATGGCGCGTCATAGCGCAGGACCCGCGCCCGCCCCTCGCGCTCGAGCGACGCCATGTAGGCCAGTGCTTCAGGATCCGTGGACTGGTTGTCGACCACCACCACTTCGAAATCCGGGTACACGGTGCGGGCGAGGATGCTCTCCACGCACATCCGCAGCAGCTCCACGCGGTCCCGCGTCGGGATGACCAGGCTGACCCGCGGCAGCGGATCGGGCAACGGCCAGCGTACGCGGTAGTGCCCATGCGACAGTTCCTCGGCGCGTGCGCCCGGATGTTGCCTGGCCAAGTGGTCGGCCACCGCGCGCACTCCCGCCGAGGAGGCATAGTCCTTGGCGTCGCGGGTCAATGCGGTGGAGCCGGGGATCGCGCGCCAGTGGTAGAGCACCTTGGGGATGTGCCGCACCTGCGAGGGCTGCAGGCACTCGCTGCAGCGCAGGATCAGGTCGTGGTCCTGGCTTCCCTCGTAGCCCTCGCGGAACCCGCCGACGCTGCGCACGAGGTCGGTGCGGATCGCGGTGAAGTGGCATACGTAATTCTGGCTGCGCAGCAGGTCCGGGTCCCAGTCCGGCTTGAAGTACGGGTCGAAGCGGCGACCCTGCTCGTCGATCTTGTCCTCGTCCGAATAGACCAGTCCGAGGTCGGGCTGGGCGACGATGGCCTCGGCCATTTCCAGCAGCGCATGCGGCCGCAGTTCGTCGTCGTGGTCAAGCAGCGCGACGAAATCGCCGCGCGCGATGCCGAGTGCGGTGTTGGAGGCGGCGGAGATATGGCCGTTGGTCGTGCGGCGGACGACCTCGATGCGCGGATCGCGATCGGAATATTCGCGCAGCACCTGCATCACCCGCGGATCGGGCGAGGCGTCGTCTGCCAGGCACAGCTGCCAGTTCGGGTACGCCTGGGCGATCACGCTTTCGATGCAGCGGCGCAGCCAGCGCTCCGGCGTCTGGTAGACCGGGACCAGCAGTGAGAACGACGGTCCTTGCGCACCGAGCCCCGAAGCACGGGCGCGCAGGTCCTCGAGCTTCTCGGCCGTGATGGCATCGAAGCGCATCGCCCAGCCGGCATAGTCGCCCAGTCCCTGGGAAAGCAGGCCACGACGGTAGTCGCGAAACAGCGCGTCGGTCGCCTGCGACAGCCCATGGCGTGGCACGTCGGCCAGGAAGCGCCTGCAGCGCCGGAGCCGTCCCATCAGTTTACCACCGGTACCGAGCATGTAGGCCAGCGCCGCCGGGCGCGATAGGCGACGCAGGCGGAATCCCTCCATCCGGAAACGTGCCCGCCCCATCGCCGGCGAAAACCGCAGCGACGATACCGGGTACTTGAACAGGACCAGCGAACGGATGCGGCCGTCGCGATCCGGATCCGGCAGCGCGATCTGCGCCTCGCCATCGGCGCCACGGACGTAGCCGGGGTAAAGCGCGGGTGTCAACGGACTGTCGTCCGAAGAGACCAGCCGGCCTTCGATCTCGTACCAGCCTGCCGGCAGTCCGTCCGGCAGCGCCTGGACCGGCACACTGAAACAGGCCCGCTCGCTGTGGGAACGCCACTCCACGACGCCATCGCCCGGCGCGGCATCCAGCCCCGCATCCGCCTGCAGGGACAGCCGCTCCGGGGTCGCCCCGGTCCGTACCGCCACCTCCCAACTGGCCGCACCCTTCCGCTCACCGATGGCCGGGCCTGCCGCCATTGAAGACTCTCCAGAGACACGCATCCAACCGCCGGCTGCAATCCGCGCGGATCCATGGAGCCACTCCACGGCGCCGATAGCTTATCCGCTAGTTCCGGCATCCCCAATGAAGGGGCGTGCGCATGGTCGACGGTGTGGCCGGTGCGATGCGGAAGATGGCTCGCGCCGGCTATCGACCGAGGCCAACTTGGCAGGCGGTCCAGTAGCGCCTGCCCTGGCCTGTACGCTGGTGGCTCCGCTAGGAAATCACCCGCGACCGGCGACGGCCGCCTGCCGGAGAAGGTCGACCCACTGCTCCGGAACGCCGCTGCTCGCCAGGGTCCTTTCGATGGCCGCAGCGAAAGCCGACCGACGCACCTGCTCCGCCAGTCCGTCGCACTCCAGGAGCAACGCGATGTTGCGTTCCCAAGCTGCGGTCGAGTTTGCGCCGAGCAGGCCGGTGACGCCGTCCTCGACCGTGCGGGCGTACGGGCCGAAATCGCTGTAGACCGCCGGTACACCCGCCAGTGCGTAGTCGAGCCACTTGATGTCGGACTTCGACTCGTTGAACGCATTGCCACGCAGGGGGGCCACCGCCACGGCGCAATGCCGTGCCACCGCACGGAACCAGGCCACGAAATCGGGATATGCCGCACGGCCGGGCGGACACTCCACCTCACGCGCGTAGGGCAACGGATGGCCGCCGCCGACCTGGAGTATGCGCACGTCCGGATAGCGCTCGAGGATCCTTTCCAGCGCGGGCACGATCACCTCCAGGTCCTTCGCATGCGACCGCGAACCCATGTACAGGAGATACCGGCAGCCTTGGACCAGCGCCAGTCCGCGTCCCACCTCGTCCACCAGCGACTGCGGCAGCGGCGCGCACCACAGCCCCTGATCGAGCGCGTTGGGAATGACTTCGACGCGGGAATTGCCCGTGGACAGCATGTTGGCCAATGGCCGCGTGCTGGTGGTTACGCACCATGCGCCTTGCGCGATCATGCGCATCGCATCCACGGCAGCCGCATCGATGTCGTGGTCGGTGTTATCCGCGGGCAGGTCCCAGAGCATGTCGTCCATCTCGAATACCCAGGGAATGTCGGCCGCCTCCAGTGCCTGCACCAGCCGGCCGGCCTGGCTTGCGGGAACCGCATCGCGCTGGATGACGACCACGTCGAACGAGCCCGCGGCCCCGGCCAGGAGCGCGGCCACGGAAGCCGGCCTGGGATCGATGCAACCGGCGCGCGCCGCCGCGGCCAGCGGGCGCAGGAGCCGGATGTGCGCGGTGGGCGGCGGCCCCTTGCGCCGCACCTGCTTGGTGACCAGCCCGACCTTCAACAGCTTGCCCGCGGAAGGCCGCAACAGCGGGTGGTAAACTTGGCGGTACTCGGCCGCCATGTGCGCCGTGTCCTGGACCTGCGCCTCGCCGACCTGCCAACGGGCGATCTCCGCGCGCCGGGCCGTGATTTCAGCCGGATCCGCGGCGATGTGCTCGAGCTTGCGCAGGATCTCGACCGGACTCGCATCCACGGGCAGCAACCAGCCACCGCCGACCGAGCGGATGCGATCACCGACCGCCCCTACGTCCAGCCCGAGCACGGGAATGCCACAGGCCCACATCTCGGTGAGGGTGTGGCAGAACGTCTCCGGCCAGATCGACAGGACCACGCCGACATGCGGCGCGATGGCCTGGACCTTGGCTTGGAACCGGTCGCGCTCGTACGCGCCGTGATGGATGCCGGCATGCTTGACCTCCTGCACGGCATTGCCGAGGAAATGCAGCTCCACGGCGCCATCGCGGTCCAGCGCGTCCAGTTCCGCCAGCAAACGCGCGCCCTTGCTGACCGAGATGTTGCCCGGAACCAGGACACGCAGGGGACCGTCGACCGGCGGAAGCGCCACCGGCATCGCGAATACCGCGAAATCGCGCCCGTGCGGGATCAGGTGCATGCGCCGTGCGGGAACCGGATGGACGTCGGAGAACAGTGCCACGGCGGAGGGCGACGTGGTGACGAACGCATCGCACTGCTCCAGGAAGTCCCCCGTCATCTTCCGCCAGCGCGGGACGAAACCATCCGGCACCGCGGAGCCCGGCCACAGCGGATTGATGCGCTCGCCCCCGGTATCGGTGCCGCAATACCGGTGTCCGGCATCCAGCAGGTTGACCGACGGGCACAGGCTGTAGAAGTCGTGCACCGAGTAGACCACCGGAATGTCCATCGCCTTGGCTGCAGCGGCAATGCCAAGCCCATGCCAAGCCGTATGCCGCACATGCAGCAGGTCGATGGAGTGCCGATACAGCATGTCGGCGACTATCCGGTCATATTCGGACGATCGATGCGGGACCTGCGTGACCGGGAAATGCAGGGTGGCCGATTCGACCTGGGCCAGCTTCCCGCCCTGCAGGCGCGACAGCGTCAGGGTCAGCGAGTCGCTGCGCAGGAGGAAACACTCGTAGCGATGCGACATCGCGCGCATCAGGTCGAGGTTGGTCTGCGGGGTGCCGCCGGTCGCGGTGGAAATCACGTAGAGGATGCGCGGCCGCGGCGGCGTGGCGACCGCACGCGCCAGCGCCCGGCGGATGCGCGCACGCCGCAGCGCGAAATCGACGTCCCCGAAGCGGGCGATCAGGCCCCGGTACTCCGGATAGTCGAGCGCCAGCTGCCGTGCGCCCTGCTCCACCAGCGCCCGCTTGCGATCACCGAAGCTCTGGCTGCGCAGGTGGAGGACGTAAGCCTTGTCGCAGATGACGCTGCGCCATCCGGCATACAGCATGCGCATGCACAGGTCGTTCTCTTCGCCGTAACCGCAGGGATACCTGGCTTCGTCGAACCCACCCACCTGGTCCAGCGCGTCACGCCGCAGGTACAGGCAGAAGCCGTTTCCGGTCGGGACATCGATCGGCACGCCCTCGCCGGTCTGCACGATGGCCAGTGCCGCATCCTTCGCAGGAAGACCCGGTGGCGGCAGATTGGCCTCGCCGGCTTCCGGGACCGAAAACGCACCGGCGTTGTCGGACAACGCGGTGACCGTACCGATGTCCGGCTGCGAATAGGCGCAGTAGCGCAGCGCGTGCAGCCAGCGGGGCGTCACCTGCGTGTCGCTGTTGAGCAGCACCACGTCGCGCCCATCGCACAGCGCCAGCGCCCGGTTCACGGTCCGCGTGTAGCCCAGGTTGGCCGGGTTCCGCTCCAGCCGGAACCCGCGTTCGCGCGCGTAGCGATGGAGCAATTCCGGGATTCGAGGATCGCTGCTGCCATCGTCCAGCAGGAGTACGTCGGCCCCCTCTGGCATGGCGCATTCCGCCAACGAAGCCAGGCAGGCGGCGACCGCCTCGGGCGAATTGAAAACCGGCACCACCACCGTGACCGGGCGGATCGCACCCGAGGCCCGCGCGGGAAGGAATACCGGCAACGGCAAGCGGCCACGCGCCGGCGCCTCGGCGACCGCCTTGGTGCCACCGGCCAGGCTACGTCCGTCCTGCGGATCCCTCACCTCCACCACCTGGCCGCGGCGCAGCACGCCGGGCGGCACGTGGACCGTAAAGCCGGCCGCTTCGCCTGCGATGCCCCGGGCACATACGTCGTTGCGCGGCCTCGAGGTCGAGAAGCTGGCGACCCGTTCACCGTCCACGTGCAGTTCCAGGCGGATCGGCTGCCCCGGCCTGGCCTCGTCGACCGCCCAGCCCTCGATCGAGGTCTGGCCGATCCGATCGATATGGCCGAGCATCCGCGCCACCGGCAGGGCGGATATCCGAGCGCCCTCCCCCGCGTCTTCCGGCGCCACGCCTGGCCGCCCCTCGGCCCGGCCGTGCTGCAGGTAATGGCGCAGCGGGTCCATGCCGCTGGCCCGCACGTCCGGATTGGCGGCCACGTAGTACCCGGGATCGAACTTCGGTCCCGGCATGCGGCCCAGGCGCGCGCCGACGTGGACATAATGCGCCAGCGGATCGGCCGCACTCATGCGCACATCACCGTACCGCGTCCGATACCAGGTGGCATCGAACAGGCCGGATTCGAGCAGGAGGCGCGGCAGGTCGTCCGCCTCGGCTATCGGCCCGACTATCATCTTATTTCTGTCCCTTTCGTGGCTGCCCAGCCAAGTAGTGCAGCAGCGGATTGGAGCCCGCCGCGGATGGGTTGCGTCGCGCGTAATCGACGGCATCGAATGCCGGACCCACCGCGCGCCCCTCCCGCGCGCCGAACCGCAGGTAATGGCCAAGCGGATCCATCCCCGAGGCGGCCACGTCCGGATAGTGCGCGACATACCATTGCGGGTCGAACAGGCCAGACGCGCGTATGCGCCGGTGCGCCTGGCGTGCGCCGATCGCCTCACGGAGGCGACGCACGATCGAAATCAATCGCTTTGCCGGGAGTCGTCGCGACCAGAACGACGCGATCTCGGCGGGGTTCGCGTCGGCCGGCTTCAACAGATCGGCAAGAACCGCCAGCTCCCGGTAGCGTGCATCGAGTTCGCGTTGCAGATGCTCGGCCCTTCGTTCGGCTTCCAGCAACTGGGCCTGGAGACGATCGGACTGCTGCAACCGGAGATGCGCTACGCGCAAGCGGCGTTCCAGCTCTTCCAACGTCAACGCACCATCCCCCGATTCCACCCCGGTGCGCAGCCGCGCGGCACTGCTTCCACGCGGCTGCACATGCGCAGCCGCGACGTCGAGTGTCACTGAAGTTGGCGAATCGGCTCCCGCCTCGAGCGCGTGGATATGCCGCAACGTCGTGGCCGTCATTTTCCAGACTCCGTCCGCACCAGTTCGAGGTGGGGACGATATGACCCGACAGTTACCGCTTGATGACCCGACGGCTGCCTGCCACGAGTCCGGGCCTCCAGGGGAGTGCATGCGGGATTCCCGCCCCTTCACGCCGGGTCATCGCCCTGAAATGCGGGTCAAATGGCGCAGTCACAAAGCGCAGGTAACGTCACGGTGGTCAAGCCGAGATGACCCCGGACATGCAGCTTCTCTCCCGCGAAACACGGCTCACTCCATTCCCGCCCCTGGTCGCGGACCTGGCTGGCCTGCAAAGGCTCATATACCTGGGTCGTCTGGATACGACCGACAAGCTCCATCTTGCCCTTCGATCGATCTGCAAGTCGGAGCGACTGGGCCAAGGCGAGCTGACATTGCTGGTCGCGGACAGCCTTCGCTTTGAATTCCCAGCGCGTGCGCCGGAAAGCCGTCTCTTCCAGCTTCCCTTGGCCAAGCTGGAAGTTCTGCTGGCCGAGTTTGGCGCAGCGGGGCGGCTGCTTTTCCCCTGCCACAACGAACACTTCGGCAACGTTGCGCTCTACGCCCTGGCCAGCGGGATTCCGCTGGATGCGATCAACTACCGGACAGGCGCCGCGGCCGATCTCGGTTCGCTGCCCCGCACTGGCGACGCCTTCATAGGCGTTGGGCGCAACCGGCGAACGCCCGCCGAGCTCAAGGAATTGCATTCCCCGCGGTCCGGGGCCGGCAGAGCCAACCCCGAACGCAATCCGTGCCAGCGCCGCGACCCGGGATCGGCAGCGTCGTAGCCGGGTGTGCTTTACCGATACTGCGCCCGGCTGCGCTGCCTACTTCTTCTTGGGCGCTTTCTTGGTCTGCCAGGAAAAGGCGACCATGCTCTTGGCAGCCGGGTTCGCCGGCTTCTTGGCCAGGCCCGGATAGAAGGTAGCCGTGAGGGTGGGCGCCTTCTTCTTGCGATACACCACGCCGACCTTGCCATCCTTGCCCGGCTTGGCCTCACCGGCCTTGTAGCCGGCCCGCGCCAGCATAACCGTCACCTGCGACTGGGCTTGGTCGGGCGTCGCCTCGAGCAATTCGTAAACCAGCTTGCGGCGGGTCGCTCCGGCCTTGGTTTCATAGAGCTTGTCCGACCGCAGCTGCGACGGGATGTCGAACGTTACGCCGCCGGGAAGAGCCGCCGCGCCGGCCTGCGCATTCGAGTCGCCGGAACCTGACGCATCCTGCGACGCCGGAGATGTCTGTTCTTGCCCTGAGCAAGCGGCGAGCAGCATGAGCAGCAGAACGCCAAGTAGGTAGCGCATGGGGATCTCCAAGGATAACAACGGAAGCAAGGGGCGAGCATGATACTTGGATAATCATTTTATGCTGAACGGATGTCTGCCGAGATGGTCACGCCACGCCGTCCGGGGTCCGACGACAACTGAAGTTGGCCAGTAAACATCCTGTCAACGCTCCGCGACGTCGGTACCCACGCAGCGACCGGCGGATACAAGCCGGCCCCTATCCCGGCGACATGCGCCGGGACACAAGGGAACCGCGTCGCAGGCGGGCTCCGGCGGCACCATGCGATGCCCGGAATACAACCTTAATACGGTCGCCGGGCGCACGGCAGGACGCCCGGCTCGTGCATCGACGCGACCGCGCGCCTTACGCTCCCTTTTTCATGTAAGCCGGTTGCGCGATTGGCCGGGGCCCCGTGGCGCCGGCACGCATTTTCTTCGCGCCCGCGATGGCAGCAGCCTCGGCGGCCTCGATGGCCGGACTTGTCCCGAGGAAGGGATTGGAGGCTCGAAGCGGGGCCAGATCGAGCTTCGCCGGACGATCGTCATAGTTGAAGTTGGAAATCAACTTGCCCAGCGACCAGCCCGGATCCAGCAATGACGCCTCCGCCGGTTCCCGCTCCTTGCCCACCGAAATCAGGTAATCCCAAAACTTGTGTTCCTTGCCGTAACCAGTACTGGCAATGAGCCAGGCATTTGGAATTTGGTAGGCATCGGCAAGAATGAGTCCATGCAGCGAGGTTGTCAGAATCCTCTTGCACGACAGCATGGCATCGATGGTGCCTTCGATGTCGTCGGTGAGCAGGTCGATGACCTTCACTCCCTCCACCGCAAAGTTTTCCTTCCGCTTCGTTTCAGACCACCTGAGCACAACACCCAGTTCGTGCGTCTTGGGGATACTGGGCCAGTACACTTCGGGCGCCAGCAGTGCGGGATCACCATAAGTTCTTGGGCACTTGCGCTTGAACATTTCAAGGCGAGCACGGGTCAGCGGGCCACGCACGGCCAGATAGCGCGGACCAGAGGGGAAATCCTTTTCAACCTCGCTGCCGAAAGATCCGACGCCCCAGGCAACCGTCGCGGGCGTGACCCTGCCGAGAATGGAACCGACGACCATGTAGTGCGGCTCATCCTTTGCGGCCCACTGGATTTCCCGCCCGGTCATTTTCGACACGAGCCAGGGACCAAGCAGGTCGCCGAAATTACGCTCGTTGTCCCACCACCGCATCGGAATCTTTTCATCGGCCAAAAACATGTTTAGCTCCGCAATAATGGAAAAGTTAACTCTCGAACGATCGGCGATCGGCGATCGGCGATCAGCGATCGGGTAAATCGGTCAACTCAAGCCGACCTGGATTTTCCCGCGCACCCTGTTCCGCAGCGCTGACCCCGCGTTGAATTGCGGGACCTTACGAGGCCAGCTCAATCATCGCCCTGACAACGCGTTCCGACGCGCGCCCATCGTCATGAGGACAATATGTGGCTTTCCACAGCCGGTATTTCTCATCCGGCACCCAGGACCGCTGCAGCGCCTCGTCCAACGCACCCACCAGAGATGCCTCGTCAACCGCTATCGGGCCCGGCGCCGAATCCCGAAGATCGAAATAAGTGCCGCGCCCATTCATCGTGTACTTTTCGAAATCAGGGGCGTAGTAAACGATGGGCCGGCCGAGCACGGGGTAGTCAAACATGATAGATGAGTAGTCCGTCAACAGGCAATCAGAGGCCAGCATCAGGTCGGCCGGCTCGGGGTAACTGGTGACGTCAATTACTCCAGACCCATTGATATCCGCACCCCGCCTCAGCGCCACGCTGTGGCCGCGCGCAAGTATCACCACGTCCTCAGGCAACTTCGAGCGGAGGGAAGCGACGTCCAAGGGACCGATCGACCCCTTTGCTTCCTCGCGCCACGTGGGCGCGTACAAGACGACCCGTGCGTCGTGGGGAATGCCCAACCAGTCCCGGACCGCATTCCTTCGCTCGTTCTTTTCCGGCGCCGCCAGCAAGTCATTCCTCGGATAGCCGCTCTCGACGATCCTGCCCGAATACAGATAAGCCCTGCGCAGGACATCCGAAGCGAAGGGGTTCTGCGTCACCAGCAGGTCCCACTCCTTGGCGCCCGCTTCCAGGCGCTGCGCAGACTTTTCACGGCCGACGCGATCGGGCGTATGGACACCCAGCGTCTTCAGCGGTGTTCCGTGCCACGTCTGCACGATGAACTGGCCATTGGCCTTGGTGAATTCACTTGGAAGCCAGGTGTTGAACACGACGAAACGGGAACCGCCCAAGGCCTTCCAATACTCTCGACTACCCGCTATCACCGGCACTGTCGCCTCGGGAACCTCGACCGACCCGTCCGCCACCGTTGCATAGTACGGGCCGGGAATTTCAGCCAGCCTAAGCGCCCGCACGAGTGCGGCCGGGTTATCGGAGAATGACTTTCCGTACCAGGATTCCAGGAAGACACCGTCCCCCGGGCTGGCATTGGCGCCCGTATATTTCCGGCCGAGCCTCTTGCGGTTCCTGGACCCTTTTTCGGATTCGCTCAGCGGCGCGGAGACCTCGACCAGCATCTGTCCATCAGGTGCGCTTTCAAATCCCAGCACGCACTCACCCGACCGGAGCTCCCGGAAGGCACTGCTCCTCAACGCATCGCCCATCCTGACCTGGACCACGCTGCTGTCAGAAAGCCTTGCCGAAAACCGGTAGTTTCCCGAAGGGATCACCCCCGAGAAATTCCTCCACAAGCGGCATTTCAGGTTGATCCTGTACTTTCCCTCGGCCTCGTGTTCTGCGTGTGGAACAGCCCGCTTTCCCTCCAGCAAGACCTCCTCAACGCGCAGCACTCCGGCGTTCCACAGTTCCATCTCCGCCAACAGCGAACTGCCGTCCTCGGTAAGAGCAACGGCGTTCATCGTCGCCACGGGCTTCCTGCAAACCAGGCGGAGGAGGCCGTCGCTTCCTCGATCCAGTGAATACGTTCCCGCCAGGTCGAAATGAAACCCCAGTTCCTGCTCCGGTCCGCAATGGAGCCTGCGTTGTCGACCGTCCGCATCACTCAGTCTGATCGACCAGCGATCCGCTTCGTCTCTCGACTCGGGAACAGCGCCAAGCCTGATGATTCCGGCATTGTCGGCAGCGGAATAGGTCACGCCGATCGCCACCCCTGAAGCCTTCTTTGAACCCGCCCAAGCCACCGAGACGGGGGAAAAGCCGTTCGACGTGGAAAAGGGAATTTCCACGGCACCGTCGCGGAAGCGCGGCACTCCACTTGCGATCACCATCGGCCTTGATGACGTGATGGTCAGCCCGACGTCATCCGCCCAGGCCGGTGCAAGCATCACGCCCTCTGACCAGTTGGCCAGGAGGACTCCCGCCGCACCCCGCGGATTCCTCAGCGTGAATGGAATCACGCGACTGCGCTCATCGGTTGCCACGTGGATGGCGCAATGGATCTTGCCTGGCTTTCCCCCGGCATCGAGGCAGGAACCACCTTTGATCACCGAAGTAAAGCGAAGTCCCCACTTCCGGCCGTCATCCGTCGCCCAGCGACCAAGGCCAGCCGCCGTCCGTGTGCGCATTACGCCCAACAGCTCCGAGGACGGCACCCGCGACACCAGCGCGACCGCGCGGACTTGATGCTCGAGCCGTTGCTCTTCGCTGGAGATGACGCCCTCGATGACCAGCGAATCGCCCTCCCAGTAGGCGCGTATCAACTCGCCCTGCATATTTGGCAGAGCATTGGCTTCATCCGATGGAAGGAAAGTGGGCTGGATCATGTCTATTGCTTCCAAAAGTGGCCTTTACCCGGATCGACGAGCGACTCGGCGATGGTCATCCACCATCTGCCTCGTCTTTCCCTCGTCGATCAGTGCGTTTTCCTCGAAACGATCTCGTCGAAATGACTCAGCGCCGCGAGGCGGTATCGCTCTCCGTCCAAGGCAGGCGCCGGCAATCCGCCGTCGATGAACTGGATCATGCCGCTGGCGAGCCCCTCCTCGGAATTCTCCACCAGCATCCCGCCACGACCGGCCATGGCACCACGATTGCCATCGATGTCCGTGGCTATGATCGGCTTGCGCAGGACCATTGCCTCGAGAAGCACCATCGGTTGGCCTTCGTGGTTGGACGAGAGCACGAAACAGCCGCATGCCTTGAGGGCCGGGAACGGGTTGCTGCGCTGCCCCGCAAAGAGGACCGCCCCGCCGAGCTCCAGCTCCTGGACGAGATGCTCCAGATCACCGCGCAACGGCCCGTCGCCCAACAGGAGCAAGCGCGTACCGGGCTTCAGTTCGACCACCCGCTTGAAGGCGCGGATCAGCTTGGCGTGGTCCTTCTCCGGCGACATGCGGCCCATCGCCATGAATGTCGTTCCCGCCTGGATCCAACCGGCGAGATCGGCATCTAGCGGACTCTCCGCGCTGTCGAGTATTGCCTCGGGGACGATCACGTTCTCCGCGAACGTGAACTCTTTGCCCTCGATGCCGTATGCCTGCGACAGCTTCTGCCTGTTGGTCCAGCTCATGGCCTCGGATACGGAGACCAGGGCGTCATAGTCCCTGTAGAGGCGGAACAATCCGCGGAGCGACGGGAACTTCAATTCGGCTTCAGCGCGCATGTCGTTGTGCAGGTACATCACCTTCACCGTGCCGTCGTCGGCGCCCAGCATGACTGCACTCCAGAACATGCTGTAGCCGTCGAACTGGACGACTCCGTCGAAGGTGGATGCGCCGAACATGCGCCGGAACTCCCTGGCATGGACATCCAGATAGATATCCCACATTTCCGGCGAGGGGAAAGTGCCGCTGACCCTCAGCCCTTCCACGAGCCATCGCTCCTCGGGACTGGTCAGCATCCTGCCCACGCGCGCGATGATCTGGACATGCTCCGGGATCTTCCCGAAGTTCTCCATCCGCACCTGGAACTGCTCGATGGCATCAGCATCGATGGCGACGACAATCCTGTAAATCGACGGATCCAGAGCCGACAGCAGGTTCAGGCAGGACGTCGTGATTCCATTGGGAGGGAATGCTCCCGCATAGAACAGCAGTGCCTTGCGCCGATCCTTTCGCACCGACATCTCGCCGGCCGCGGCATCGTCCATGAAGAAAGCGACGGCCCGCTCGGTCGCGTGACCATCGTCGTGGCTGCAGAACTTTTCGATGGCCCGGTCGTATGCACCGACGTCCAATCCAGCCCCCTGGATCGCCGATCCAACCGCATTGATCAGCTCGCCCGCGGTGCCACACAGGACCCCGGGCATCTCGTCCATCCTGAAGTACAGGCCACGCAGCTCGGTGTATTGGTCTCTGTCATAGGCGAAGTAGACAATGGGCTTACGCAGCGGCAGATAGTCGAACAGGATGCTCGAGTAATCCGTGACCAGGACATCGGTGATCGCCAGGAGTTCCGACGTATCAATGCCGTATGGCGCGATCACCACCGGCAGGTCGAGCTCCGCCAACAGTTTTTCGGAGAAGTAGTGCCCCCTGAACACGACCTGGCAATCCAAACCTGCGAGGCCGGCGATAGCCGCCTTGAGCTGGTCGCCATCAAGGACTGCGTCGCCCAAGGTACCTCGCCAGGTAGGGGCGTACAGGACGACGGGCAGGTCATCCGCCAGACCGAGCCCTTTCCGGGTTGCGGACCGCTCCGCCTCGGACGCGTTCAAGGTCAGGTCGGCGCGCGGATATCCCGTTTCCGCAACCTGGGCAGAGAGTATGCCGGCCACGTCGTAGCGATCGACCAGTACGTGCGTCGTATGCGGGTTCGGACTGATGATATGGGTCGCATGAAGGAAGTTGCGGGCCGTGTTCTTCAACTCCATGAAGTTGCCCTTGATGTCTTTTCCGAGCGTTTTCAGCGGCGTTCCGTGCCAGGTGTTCAGGTATTTCTGCTCGTTCCGGCGGACGAACCAGGAAGGAAACGTCGAATTGTTGACCAGGTGGCTGGCCGTTGCGACGTAGCGGAGATAGAGGTCGGACTCCTTCCTGACGAAGATGACGTTCCCCAGCCCGCGGTACTCCTTGGGAATCTTGCCCTTCTCGTCCAGAATCCAGACATGGGTCCACTCCCGATATTCACCACTCGCGAGCAATCGCCGGAATATCGCCAGCGGATTGCAGCCCATCGCCACGCCGCCGAAGCTTTCGTAGACGATGGTCTTTTCCCGGATGGGAAGGTCCTGCACATAGTGGTTGTACGAGAGGAGCAACCGTTCCAGCGGCTGCTTTTCAAGCTTGCTGGAATCGACGCCATATGCGCCGCGCGAGAGCCGCGCTTCATAGAGCGTCTCGCAGGCCTTTCGATACTCGCCCAGCTTGTAGTACGCGAATCCAAGGCGGCGATACCAGCTCGGCCTGTGCTCATCCTGCCGTTCGAGGGCGGCCTTGTAGGCCTCGGAGGCTTTTTGCCAGTCGCCCCTATCCTCGCAGCGCCGCCCGTAGGCGTAGCTCAGCTCCGGCCTGGTGGAATCCTTTTCCAAGGCATGGGTGATGCGCGCCAGTACGAGTTCAAATGCCTCCGTGTCTTCATTGGCCGGAGCCCCCGCACCCGGACCATCCTGGCCCTGATCCTCGCCCTGGTCGCCGAGTCCCAGGAAGGATTGGCAGGCAAGCAGGTATTCCCCTGCCCGCATGAGTACGTATCCGTGGCGGTACTGCCAGTACGGCCGGGGCCTGTCACTGATTTCCATGGCGACCCGATAGGCCTCCGCGGCTTCGGGCCACTTGCCTTGCCGTTCGAGCACGAATCCAAGACGGTAGCGCCAGTACGGCTGCGCCACATCCATCGCGTTGGCGATCCTGTACGACAGCTCGGCCTCGCGCCAGCGGTAGCAGCGGTCATGCGCCATTCCCAGGCGGTAATGAAGCTGCGCATCAATGGGTTCATCCGACCTCTCGGAATAGGCGCTGGCGGCATCCTCCCAATACCGATGCGACTCGTGCAGAGCGCCGACTCCGAATCGAAGGACCGCAGCGTCCGACGACAGGGAGATTGCCTTCGTGTAGTGCTTCTGAGCCCCGGGATCACCAGCGTGCTCCAGCGCATATCCCAACCGATAATGCACTTCATCGCCCACCATCCCCAGCCTTGCCGCGCAACCAAATGCTTCAGCGGCCTCCATCCAGCGCTCCATGGCCTGGTAGGCCAAGCCGAGCTTGTAATGCCAGCCGGCATTCGATGGATCGATCTCGATCGCCGTCGAAAGGGACTCGACCTGTTGCCACCACCGCCCTTGGGCGCCAAGAACCGCTGCCAGGCGCTCGTGATTCCTCGCGTCATCCCACTGCATGGCAATGAGGCGACGATAGACCGGCTCCGCATGTGCCCAGAGCTTGTTTCGCACGAGGAACTCCCCGATGCGACTGCAAAGATCCGGATTCATCCCACCCGATGACAACAACAGCTCTATGGCTACATCAATGCGCCGGCGCGGCGCAGCCTTGATGGATCCGGATGGCGCGATGGACAACGCGGCGGATTTCCCCTCCGAGAAATAATTGAGCATGGGATTGCCGGCATCCAGTCGCCCGCCCAGATGCATGAACCAGTACCAGGCGGTGCTGAAGGCCTTGCTGGGATCGCGCAGCTCCCGCCAGCCGTCCCGGGCGTAATGGAGCAATGGATTGATTCCGGCGACGTCGACGTCCGGATACCGCTGCAGATAGAAACCGCTGTCGAACACCTCGTTGGCATACCTGCCCTCCCGCGCTCCATGCCTGGCGTAGTGTTCCGCCGGATCCATGGCCGCCGCCGCAACATCCGGATACTCCTGCAGGTACCATCGGCCGTCGAACAGGCCAGTGTCTCGTATCGCCGCAGTCTCCGCGGCAACGGCTGCATCGCCCTTGGCACCCCTTACTCGCCGCAGCAGCCTGCCGGCCGCGCGCCTGACCAAGTCTCTTGCGCCCATAACGGCCACCATTCCTTTTTATGCCTTGAGCGATTGCTTGATTTCGGTGGTCGATATGTCCGCCGTCCGAGACAGATACACCACCTCGCAATGGACCGACAGGAAGTCGAACTTTCCTTCCCAATCGTGCCCCATGACGAACACGTCCGCGCCATAGCGGCGGATGTCGTCGACCTTCTGCTCCCAGGTGTTCTCCGCGAACACCTCGTCCACCCAACGGATCGATTCGAGCACGGCCTTCCTGTTCTCGAAATTGAGCAGCGAAGACTTGTGCTTTCCCTGGTTGAACTCGTCGCTGGACAGGCCCACGACAAGCCGGTCGCCCAGCTCGCGTGCCCGGCGCAGGAGGTTGATGTGCCCGACATGCAGGATGTCGAAGGTCCCGTAGGTGATGATCGTCTTCATATGGCTTCTTTCCCCATTGCCGGCCTGCCGAGGCCGGATACATCAGTCAATTGTCTTACCCGTTCGGCTACGCGGGCGGAATTCCGGTCGTCCACATGGTCGAAGAAAAGGGCACGCTGCCAGGCCAGACGCGCCAGCTCCGCCTCCGTCGGCTGATCGAACAGATGCTCCAGCGCATCGCGGAACTGGGCGAACGTACGGCACACCGGACCGGGGAACACGCTTTCCAGGTCGTAGAAGGCGCCGCGCTCGATACCCAGGTAGCGGTCGTAGTCGTAGGCGAAGCTGATCGCCGGCTTGCCGGTCAGCATGTAGTCGATGAAGCTGCTCGAGTAGTCCGTGACCAGTGCCGACGACGCGCGGTACAGCACTTCCGGGTGCGGAAAATGCATGTCGGACAAGTCGAGGCAATCCAACCCGGCGAGCTGCCTGCCATAGGTCCGGGCGCTGTCGGCCATGTGTTCGCGCACGCCGAGCACGGCATTGTTGCGGCGCAGCCAGCCGCCAAGGAAGGCGATCTCGTCGTCACCGAAGCGGTAATAGGCGTCCTGCTGCGCATTGCGGAAAGTGGGCATGAGCAGGACCATGCGTCGCCCGTCCAGCATGCTCTCCAATGCGCAGAGCTGCGCATGCATGTCCCGCGGCAGCCTCTCCTTTTCCCGCAGGATGAAATCGTTCCGCGGCAGCCCCGTGTTCCATACATCATCCAGCGTCAGCGGGTAGAACGCCGCCGCCATCGCCAGCGCATCGATCCGCGACGAAGCGATGACCGCGCGGCAGCGGGCGTGTTCCCGGGCCGCCCGCTCCAGCCTGTCGTGCATGTCGGCCGATGCGTAGCCGATCCGCTTGAAGGGGATGCCGTGCCAGAGGTTGACGATGTTGTGCAGGTCACCCGAAAGGGGATATACGAGGTTGCGGGTCGGACTGTGCTTGACGAACACGTTACCCGACCGCAACAGGCGATGCTGGCCTTTCGGGCTTTCCAACTCCAGAACCTCCACGTTGACGCCGTCCACCTGCACTGGCCGGCCGCGCGTGAGCACGATCTTGCGTATGGCCGGATCGTCCTTGACCTCCTCGAACAGCGCGCGCTCGTTGCCCGAGAAGGCCCGGGTGAATGCGCAGGCCGGGAAAGCCCACCAAGTGCGGTACTTCGGTGCGAGCCGGTCGGCGGCCCGGAAGGTGTCGTCGTCCAGCAGGACGGCGGGGACCGGCTGATCGTCGACCAGTCTCTCGCTGCCGATGTGCAGGCTCCGGTACAGCCGCTCCGGATCGGTGACACGCTCAAGGTGCCGGTGGATGACGGCCGTATCCGCATCCGGGGCCTTCTCCAGCACCCGGGCTTCCCATTCGTGCAGAGCCGGAACCGCGTAATGGTTCTCCGCCAGAAAGTAGCGCTTCAGCAGCGGAAAACCCTTGTCGAGTAGCCGGAAATACCAGTTGCTGAAGACCGGGTGGAATGGATACAGCGCCTCGATAAACGTGTCGAACGCGTGGCCACGCGCGATGAGATGCCGGGTAAGGCCCACCTCGTACTTGAGGATCAGGGTCTTCTTCGACTCCTGCGCGACAACCGATTCCAGCATCGCCCGGAAGTGCGGATCGCCGATTACCGGACGGCGATAGGCCACGAAATAGGAGCCGACGAGGAAGTCATACTGGTAGTCGCGCTCGAACGCCCCCAGCAGCGAGCCGCGCACCGCATCCATCGGGATGGGATGGCGGAATCGGTTGGCCGCCACATCCATGGTCGCCGCGATGCCCTTTGTCGCCTGCAACCCCCACCAGTCGCACGCACGCGCATTCATGCGTGCGAACACCTCGTCGAGCGGGCGCAGCAGGTAGCAGCTGTCATTGACCAGCAACAGTTCATCGTAGCCGGCGATGTGTTCCCACCCCAGGCGGCGGATCAGGCGCGAGTAGGAGCCGAAGTCATAGGTACCGTGCCGCTCGGCCCAGGCGCCGCGGACGTGTGGCGCCAACTTTTCCAGCTCGCCCGGGCGCATCTGGCAGTCGGCCAGGTAATAGACGTCGGCATGGCGTGCCAGTTCGCGGACGTAGGCAACCACCACGTCATCGACGACGCCGTCGCGGTCGTAGCCGGCGAAGAGGCAGATGCGGCGGATCGACGAGCCGGCACGGAAGCGGTAGCCGCTGCCCGCCAGTTGAACCGGATCGCGCGGTGGGCGCGCATGGAAGCCGGCCGCACGGCCGGTCTGCTGGCAGTGGCCCAGCGGATTGCGGTCGTCCCGCGCCGGGTCCAGGTGCCGCGACCAGTACCACCACACGTCGAAATCGCGGCCCGGATTGCGCAACTCCTTCCAGCCGACGCGGCAGAAATGCAGCAGCGGGTTCTCGCCGGAATGGGCTACGTCCGGATTGTGCTCGAGGTAGTACGCGGTATCGAACAGGGCCGACGGATTGCGTCGCTCCAGCCACCCATAGCGCAGGTAGTGCGCCACCGGATCGACCGAAGTCGCCACCACGTCCGGATAGCACGCACGATAGTAGTCCTCGTCGAACACGCCGGATGCGCGGACCAGGCCGGCGCCACCGTCGTCGGCGGCGCGGATGGCGAGTCCCGCCTTTCTGCCTACGGTCAGGTAGTGCAGCAACGGGTTGCTGCGTTGGCCGGCCGGCGCCAGATGGGTTGCCAGGTACCAGTCCACGTCGAACGCCGCGCTCGGGTGTCGCGACTCCTTCCAGCCGAATTCGCTGAAATGCAGCAGCGGATTGAATCCCGCCGCCGCCACGTCCGGATTGGACTCCAGGTAGTACGCGCTGTCGAAAAACTCGCACGGGTCGCGTCGCAGGCGTGCTCCGGCATCCAGGTAGTCCACGACCGGATCGATGCCGGACGCCGCCACCTCGGGATAACGGGCGAGATACCCCGCGCGGTCGAACAGCCCGGTTGCCTCGACGGCGGCCACGTCGGCACGGCGATGGCCCAGTCCCACGCGGCGCGCCAGCACCCGCAGGGCAACCTGCAGGCTCCGCGCGCCGGACTCTCCGCTGTTCACTGCCCGGATCCCCGGAACAGGGCGTCGAGCGGACCGGCCAGCTGGAATACTAGTCCGTTGCGCGCGGCCACCTTGAACCCGCGCGCGAGTTCATCGGCGCGGGCCACGCCAGGCACGGTCACGACGAACCGGTAGCCCACCAGCGCATGGGCGAGCCCGAGGTGCTGCTGGACGTCGGCACGCAACTCGCGCACCAGTGCCTCGGCGGGAAATGCCTGCCTCCCCACGCGGACGACGATGTCGGCCGGCAGTGCCCCTTGCGCGTCCACCGCCCAGCCCCGCACCGTCAGCTTGCCATCCGCGAAACCGAGTTCGTCGACGAACCCGGCGGGTTCCACGCGTACCGATCGCTGCGCGCCTTCGCCCGGCTCGCCCAGCAGCGACAGGTAAAAGGACTCCCCCGCCTGCGCGGCGACGTCCGCGGGCATCGGCGCCATGCCGACGCGATTCCAGCGCAGCTGCACCGGCATGTAGCCACGCGCCTCGAGCAGGCGCTCGACGTCATCGTGCCGACTGGCGGGCACGTAGGCATCCAGCACCACGTCGCCCTTTCCGGCGTTCTCCAACCACAGGGATACCAGGTCCGCACCGAGCCTGCGTTCGAAAATGCGGTCGATCGTGCGGTCGAGGTGGAACGGCGAGTAGTCTTCGGCCACGGCCGTCCGCAACGCGGCCGATGGCGCCGGGGCGTTCTTGGCCGACTTGGCCTTGCGCGGCGGCCTGGCGAGCGTTGCGATCACCTGGTCGCCGGATACCACCGGGATCCCGGCCTTGGCGAACAGGCCCGAGGCCAGGCTGCTCTTGCCATAGCCGGGCGGCTGCATCAGCAGGTAGGCCACGGGCTTGCGCCGGCTGATGTGGACCACATGGCGCGCGACGGGGTCGCCGTCCTGCGGCACGCTGGGCCCCATCCACTTCCAGGCATAGCCGGCCAGCACCTGCTGCAGCATCGGCATGCTGGGAAAGTCGCGCTCGTCGATGCCGCGCTTGACCCGCGTCCACTCGGCCTTGCGCGAGGAGGCAATGCCCAGTTCCAGCACCAGCACGCCATCGGGCGAAAGGTGCTCCACCAACCTGCGGATCAGCGCCGGCTGGTCGTCTGCATAGTGTAGGGCCGAAGCCAGCAGGATTACGTCGAACTGCTCGTCCGGCAGCCGGTCCCAGCTCTGCAGCAGGAACTCGCAGCGGGGAAAGCGACGACGCGCCTGCTCGAGGAAATGCCGCGACTGGTCGATGCCGACCGCCCGCGCCGCGCCCTGGAAATCGGCGAAGCCGCAGAAGAAGCCTTCGTTGCAGCCGACATCGAGGAATGATCGCCCCGCCAGCGCGGGCAGCTTGAGCGCCTTGAGCTTTTCGAGCGTGCGCGAAGCACCGGACGCATCGGGGAACGACTGGTACTGGCTCATGCCCGCGCGCCCAGCAATCCCTGTACGGCGCCTCCCAGGCGCAGCGGTGCGACGGCCTCGTCCGGAGTCGCGCCTCCCAGCACCTGGACCTCATGCAGGTCGGACATCGATTGCAGGCCCGGCACGACGAAGGTTGCCTTGAAGCCGACCTGGTCGTCGCTGAGCCCGAAATGCTGCATGACGTCGGGACGGCTCGTCCGCACCAGGTCATGGACGCGGAAGCGCTGGTCCGCGACCTGCAACACCAGCCCCTCCGGGACACTGCCTTCGTTGTCGATCATCCATCCATTCACGACGACCTTGCCCTTTCGTGCCTTGATCGCCTCGATCGCGCCGAATACCTGGGTACCGCCCGCCGCGGCCTCTTCCAGGTCGGCGACATTGGTCCTGCGCAGCTGCGCCAGCAGGTCGTGGTAGTACTTCAGCGCGGACGTAATGTCGCCGGCATGAACCAGCCGGCCCTTCTCCAGCACGATTCCGCGGTTGCAGATGTCCCGCAGCAGGCCGGTACTGTGGCTGGCCAAGACCACGATCTTGCTGCCGCCAACGCGGCTTTGCATGCGCTCGCGCGCCTTACGCATGAAGTCGGCATCCCCCGCGCCGACCCATTCGTCCATCAGCATGATGTCGTGCTGGACCGAGGTCGAGATGGCGAAGCCCAGTCGCATCTTCTGGCCCGATGACAAGGTGCGCAGCCGGTGGTTGACCTTTTCCTGCAGGCCCGCGAACTCCAGGATCGACGGGATGTGCTGGTGCAGGAATGCCGTGCGCAAGCCCATGGCGATGCCGCGCAGGAAGATGTTCTCGCGCACCGTCGCCTGGCCATTGAAACCCAGCGACATGTTGAGCAGGGCCTGGCAGCTTCCCTCGACGGTCAGGGTGCCGGTCGTGGGCTGGTAGACGCGGTTGAGAACCCTGAGCAGCGTGGATTTGCCCGCGCCGTTGCGCCCGAGGATGGCCAGGCGATCCCCTTCGCGCATTTCGAAATCGATTCCGTCCAGGAGGCGGACCAGCTGGCGCTTGGGCGGGTCGAAGGCCGCGCCCAGGAACAGGCCGGCCCAGCCGGTGGTTTCCCGCTCGCGCTGGAGGAAGGCGGGCACGTCGAGATAAAGTCCCTCGGCTCGGATCAGGGCCATGTCGTCAGATCCAGAGCGGCACAAAACGCGCGTAGCGGCGGTAGACGAGCGTGGCGACCGCCAGCCCCACCACGGTCATGATCCCCACGCACCACAAAGAGACTGCTCCCACCGGCTCGCCCATGATGGGAGCGCGGAACAACTCGATGAAGTGGTAGAAGGGATTGAACAGGACCAGCTTGGCACGGAAGCTTCCGGCTGCGACCTGTTCCGGATACCAGATGATCGGTGTCAGCAGGAACAGGAAAATCGAGATGGTATTGAGCAACTGCCCGAAATCCGGGAAACGTGCACCTGCCAGCGCGAACACCGTGGCGATCCACAGCGCGTTGACGTACAGCACCAGCAGGGCTGGAATGGAAAGCAGCATGCCAACCGGGGAAGCCCCACCGAACCAGACCAGGGCGATCACGACTACCGGCACGTACATGCAGAAGTCGAAGAACGACTTCGCAAGCGCTTCGAGCACGTAGTCGGTCAAGCGCATGTGTCCGTCCATGATGAACGGATAGCTGGAATGGAACACGTTGGCGCTGCCGATGATCGACGACATCAGCGTCCTGAACACCGCCGCGCCCAGTGCCACGTGCGCGAAGTACGCGCCCAGGTCGCTGGCCTGCATGCCGTGGAAGAAGGTGCCGATGCCGAACACGTAGACGATCGAAGGGATGAGCAGCCAGAGGAAGCCCAGCCGGGAACGGCGCGCGCGCACCAGGATGTCGAGCCAGCTCGACAATGCCCAGAACTCGGGGTTGCGGAAGCTTTCGCGCAGTTCGTGCCACAACGCGCCGGGCGCGCCGTTGCCGCGTGCCCCGCTGCGGATCGGATTCTCAATCTGCACGGGGATCACTTGAGGGCTTGCCCGCAGTCGTCGATGAGGTCGGCCGCATCCTCCACCCCCACGCTCAACCGCACCAGCGCATCGCTGATCCCCAGCCGCGCCCGCCGCTCCGCCGGCACCGACGCATGCGTCATCACCGCCGGATGATTGACCAGGCTTTCCACCCCGCCCAGCGATTCGGCCAGGGTGAACAGTTCGGTCCGCTCGCAGAAGCGCTTGGCCGCCTCGAACCCGCCCTTCAGCACGATCGAGACGATGCCGCCGGAACCCTGCATCTGCCGCGCCGCCAGCGCGTGCTGCGGATGCGAGGCCAGGCCGGGGTAGATCACCTTCTCCACCTCCGGGTGCGTCTCCAGCCATTGCGCCAGCGCCAGTGCGTTGTCGCAATGCGCCTTCATCCGCAGCGGCAACGTCTTCAGTCCGCGCAGCGCCAGGAAACTGTCGAACGGTCCCTGCACCGCGCCGACCGAGTTCTGCAGGAACGCCATGCGCTCACCCAGTTCGTCGTCGCCGGCCACTGCCATCCCGCCGACCATGTCGGAGTGGCCGTTGAGGTACTTGGTCGCCGAATGCACCACCAGATGAGCACCCAGCTGCAGCGGCCGCTGCAGCACCGGCGAGGCGAAGGTGTTGTCGACCACCACCAGCAGTCCGCGCTTGCGCGCGATCTCCGCCACGGCGGCGATGTCGACGATCTTGAGCATCGGGTTGGTCGGGGTCTCGATCCAGACCATCCGCGTCTTCGGCGTGATCGCCGCCTCGAACGCGGCCGGGTCGGTCAGGTCGGCGAAGCTGAAATCCAGCCCCGCGCTGCGCCGGCGCACGCGCTCGAACAACCGGTAGCTGCCGCCATACAGGTCGTCCATCGCCACTACGTGGTCGCCGCTGTCCAGCAGCTCCAGCACGGTAGAGGTCGCGGCCATGCCGGAGGCGAAAGCGAAGCCGCGGCTGCCGCCTTCCAGCACGGCCACGCAGCGCTCGTAGGCGAAGCGGGTCGGGTTGTGGGTGCGCGAGTACTCGAAGCCCTGATGCTCGCCCGGGCTGCTCTGGGCGTAGGTCGAGGTCGCGTAGATCGGCGGCATCACCGCCCCGGTGCTGGGGTCGGGGGCCTGGCCGCCATGGATCGCCAGGGTCGCAAGCGCCAGCGGGCGCCCGGCCGGGGCGGCTTTGAGGGTCTGTTCCGACATGGCTGCGCTCTGGGAAGGACCGCGAATTCTAGCAGTCCCTGCTTGTCCGGCCGACATTGGCCCGCCGCTGGGCCAAGCCGCCCAGGCTGGTGCTTCAGGGTGGCCGACAACTCGTTCCCGGCCTTGCGTGACCGAGATCACACGATTGGTCCAGGGACCATACGCTGCCGGACGCATGCGGCGCCGGACGCGCCCGGCAGCTGGACTACTGGGCCCGCCGCCGCAGATAGTTCAGCAGGTCGATCCGGGTGATCAGCCCCAGGAACCGGTCCGCGTCCATCACGATCGCCACCTGGCCGCGGTCGAATACCGGCAGCAGGGCCTCGATCGGCGACTTCACGTCCAGCTTCTCCAGCTTGCTGACCATCGCCACCGAGACCGGGTCGCGGAAGCGGGCCTCGTCGCCGTAGACGTGCAGCAGCACGTCGCTCTCGTCGATGATGCCGACCAGGTGCTCCCCGTCCATCACCGGCAGCTGCGAGACGTCGTACAGCTTCATCCGCTGGTAGGCGGTGGTGAGCAGGTCGCCGGGGGACACCACCACGGTGTCGCGCTGGCTGTAGGGTCGCAGGATCAGGTCGCGCAGGTCGCCGTGCTGCGGGCGGTCGAGGAAGCCGTTGTCCAGCATCCAGTAGTCGTTGTACATCTTCGACAGGTACTTGTTGCCGGTGTCCGGCACCAGCACCACCACCTTCTTCGGCACAGCCTGCTCGCGACAGTACTTCAGCGCCGCGGCCAGCAGGGTGCCGGTGGATGAGCCGCCGAGGACGCCCTCCCTGGCCAGCAGCTCGCGCGCGGTGTGGAAGCTCTCGGCATCGGAAATGGCATAGGCCTTCTTCACCCGGCTGAAGTCGGAGATGGTCGGCAGGAAGTCCTCACCGATGCCCTCCACCAGCCAGCTGCCGGACTTGTCGCTGAGCACGCCCTCGTTGATGTACTGGGTGAGGATCGAACCGACCGGATCGGCCAGCACCAGCTCCACGTCCGGCGCCTGTTCGGCGAAGCAGCGCGACAGGCCGGTCATGGTGCCCGAGCTGCCGCAGCCGAACACGATGGCGTCGAACCCCCCCGCTTCGGCCATCTGCGCGATGATTTCCGGGCCGGTGCCGCTCTCGTGCGCGGCCGGGTTGTCCGGGTTGCCGAACTGGTTGATGAAGTAGGCGCCGGGCGTGTCGGCGGCGATCTTCGCGGCCAGGTCCTGGTAGTACTCCGGATGGCCCTTGCCCACGTCCGAGCGGGTCAGCACCACTTCGGCGCCCATCGCCTTGAGGTTGAAGATCTTCTCCCGGCTCATCTTGTCCGGGACCACCAGGACCAGGCGGTAACCCTTCTGCTGCGCGACCAGGGCCAGGCCAAGGCCGGTGTTGCCGGCGGTGCCCTCGACCAGGGTGGCGCCGGGCGCGATGTCGCCGCGCGCTTCGGCCGCCTCGATCATCGACAGGCCGATGCGGTCCTTGATCGAACCGCCGGGATTGGCGTTCTCCAGCTTCAGGTACAGCTCGCACACGCCGGTGTCCAGGCGCCTGGCCTTGACCATGGGCGTGCGCCCGATCAGTTCGAGCACGGAGTCGTGCAGGGCCATCGTCGATCCGGTTGCATGGCCGCGGCGCGCGGCGGAACCTGGATTATCCGCCGGATGCGGCGGTCAAGTCAGCGCCTCGGCGGTGGCCGGTGCCGGACCTGCCGGCGGCGGGCAGTGCAGGAGCGGACATGGCCGCGGCCCGGGCACCGGAACCATGAGGCGGTCCGTGCACTCCGACGCGGCGGTTGCGGCCCGGCATCGGCCCGCACGAACGCGCCGCAGGCGCTGGGGTGGGGCGAAGTGGCGTGGGCGGTGGTGGCCGACGAGGATAGCCACCACCGCCCACGACATGAACCGTCGGCCGGGATCAGTGCGCCCGGTCGTAGATGCGCAGCAGTTTTTCCTTGGCGTGCAGTTTCTCGCGCTTCATCTGCCCGAGCGTGACATCGTCGATCGGCAGCACCCCGAGATCGGCGTCCATCACCTTCTTGTCCAGCGTGCGGTGTCGCTGGTAGAGCTGCTTGAATTCGGGGTCGCGCTTCATCAGCGCTTCGATTTCGGCCTGCGGTTGCCCTTCGAACATGTCTGCACCTCCTGGGGTCATCGCGCGTCCCTGCCGGGGGATGCCGGCCCGCCTGGCCGGCCGCAAAAGCGGACGCCCCGGGCCTGCGGGGACCGGGGCGTCGCATTGTCGGAGCTGTTCTGGTGCGCGGTGGCCGGTACGCCACCGGACATCCCCGGCCGTGCCTGCTGCGGCCCGGCGGCGATCTCCAGTGAAGCGGACAGCGGCTGCATCGGCGGGGTGCTCCGGTCAGCCAGACGGCGAAAGCACCATCTGGGTATCCGACCCTACTCCGCTGCCCCTGACCCGACAAGCCTGCAGGCAAGTGCTTGACCAGCAAGGGAAACCTGCCACCGCAGGTGATAGCAGCCGGTCCTGCGCGAACCCTCGGGTTACCGTGTAACAATATGATGTAACTGGGTTTTCTATTGCGCGACAACGACCTCGGCGGCCTTCGTCGCGGTCGCCGCCGACTTCACGCCGCGCGCCTGCAGCTGGCCGGCTGGAACACCTCCCGCCATCAGCGCGGCCTTGAGCGCGTCGGCCCGCGACTGGGCGATCCTGGCGTCCTTGTCGAAGGCCTGGATCGTCACCTTGCCGCGCCTGCCGATCTGCAGATAGGTCGCCAGCGCGCCGGCACCGGCCTTGCCCTCGGCGCTCAGCGTGTCCTTGCCGGACGCGAAGGCGGCGCCGGGCACGGTGAACACTTCCCCGCGCGATTCGAACGCCGAAGGCGGCAGCTTCGCCCCCGACACCAGCTCGGCCTCCTGCCGCGCCAGGCTGGCCTCCTTGCGCCGCGCCGCGCTGAGCTGCGCGGTCTGCTTGCCGGTCACCGTGCTCAGTGCGTGCTCGACATCGGTGCGCGCGGCGGCCTCGGCTTCGGCCTCCTGGCGCAGGCGTTCGGCCTCCTCGGCCTGGATCTGCGACTGGATGCGCAGGTGCTCGGCCTCCTGGCGGGCGCGCTCGGCATCGCGGCGGCTGGCCTGCAGCAGCAGGTCGCTGCGCTGCAGGTCCAGCGCCGCCAGTTGGCGTCGCGCGGACTCGGCCGCGGCGGCGGTCTCGGCGATCTCGACCCGGCGTTCGGCCACGTACAGGGTGCCGGGGCGTTCGCTGCGGCGGGCGTCGCCGAGCACGGCGATGGCCTGGCGGGCCTCCATCTGCTCGTAGCCGGCCAGCCGGCCGAGCGCGGGGTCGGCCTGCAGGGCATCCAGGCGCTGCTGCAGGCGCAGCACGTCGGGATCGTCCGCCGCCCAGGCGGGAACTGCGGCCAGCAGCAGGATGGCGGCGAACGCCAGAACGCGCGACCGGCTCATGGCGTGGCCTCCGCCGGCAGGCCCAGCGACTCGCGCAGGCCGGCGATTTCCGCGCGCCGTTGCCCTGCTGCGGCCTCCGCCTGCGCCCGGTCGCTGCGCACCCGCGCCAGGTCGGCATCGGCGGCGACCTGGCGGGCCAGCTGGTCGGCGTCGCGGCGCTGGCCACGGCTGCGCGACATCGCCCCGGCCTGGGCCTGGATCAGCCCCTGCCGCGCCGAGTCGAGCAGGTCCGGCGCGTACTGGTCGGCGTCGGCCTCCTGCGCCTTCTGCACCGCCTGCTGCGCGCGCAGCAGGTCCGGCGAGGCGACCTGGGCGTGGGCTGTGACCGCCAGCCCGGATGCGGCGACCAGCGCGTACAGGCACCGGCGGAAGTGTGCGAAGCTAGGGTCGTTCATCGGGGAGATGTCGTGTCGTAGTTGGGCACGGCCATTGTCTGAAGCCTGCGGCGCGCATGCAATGGCACGGCGCAGGCGCCAAAAAATCGAGTAGTGGGGATCGTCGCGCAATGGATATCGGCTACTTCCTGAAGCTGATGACCGAGAAGAACGCCTCGGACATGTTCCTGACCACCGGGGCGCCGGTGTACATCAAGATCGAAGGCAAGCTCTACCCTCTGGGCAATACCGGCCTGCCCCCGGGCATGGTCAAGAAGATCGCCTATTCGCTGATGGACGAGGGCCAGGTGCCGCAGTTCGAGCGCGAGCTCGAGCTCAACATGGCCATTGCCCTGGCCGATGCCGGCCGCTTCCGCGTCAACGTGTTCAAGCAGCGCGGCGAGGTCGGCATGGTGATCCGCGCGATCCGCAGCGTGATCCCGGGTATCGAGGAGCTGAACCTCCCCGACGTGCTCAAGGACATCATCATGACCCCGCGCGGGCTGGTGCTGCTGGTCGGCTCCACCGGCTCGGGCAAGTCGACCTCGCTGGCGTCGATGATCGACTACCGCAACAGCAATACGACCGGGCACATTCTCACCATCGAGGATCCGATCGAATACCTGCACAAGCACAAGAAGTCGATCGTCAACCAGCGCGAGGTCGGCCTGGACACCCACGCCTTCCACAACGCGCTCAAGAACGCGATGCGCGAGGCGCCGGACGTGATCCTGATCGGCGAGATCCTGGATGCCACGACCATGGAGGCGGCGATCGCCTTCGCCGAGACCGGCCACCTGTGCCTGGCGACGCTGCACTCCAACAACGCCGACCAGACCATCGAGCGCATCCTCAACTTCTTTCCCGAAAGCGCGCACAAGAACGTGCTGATGAACCTGGCGCTGAACCTGCGCGCGGTGGTTTCGCTGCGCCTGGTCAAGGGCGTGGACGAGCGCCGCCTGCCGGCCACCGAGGTGCTGATCAACACGCCGATGATCCGCGACCTGCTGCGCCGCGGCCAGGTGCACGAGATCAAGCAGGCGATGGAAGCGTCGCTGGAGGAAGGCATGCAGAGCTTCGACCAGTGCCTGTTCCGGATGGTCAAGCAGGGCCGCGTGGAGCAGGAGGAGGCGCTGCGCGCGGCCGACTCGCGCGACGGCCTGGCGCTGAAATTCCGCCTGTCCGAAGGCGCCAGCGAAGAGCACGACCCCTACGCCGACGTGAACGCGGTGCCGGGCTCGGCAACGATCACGCACGGCTTCGGCTGATCGCGGCCGCGGGCATATTGCCGACGCCCATAGTGCTCCTCCCGCCCGCGGGCGTATCGCACGCGCTCCTGTGCAGGAGCCGGCTTGCCGGCGACCCGACGACATCGGCACGGACGATTTGCTCATGGGGCTGTCCGGGCCGCCTGCGGGTTCCCGTGCGTGCGCCGTCGAACGCGGGTTCGACCCGTGGCGTCGGGGTCGCCCGCAAGACGGGCTCCTGCGGGCTCCGGTTCGTGCGCGGTCGAGCGCTGCCCCGACCAATGACCAATGGTGTCGGGTCGCCCGCAAGACGGGCTCCTACACCGGCCGGGGCACTCAGGGCGCATCCGGCTGCGCGTCCGGCGCGGCGGCCTGGAACGCCGGCAACTCCAGGCAGGCCTGGCCGATCCGGGCCAGCGTCGGCCATTGCGCGAGCTCCATCCCGAACCGCCGCGCGTTGTACAGCTGCGGGACCAGGCAGCAGTCCGCCAGGCCCGGCACCCCACCATGGCAGAACGCGCCGGTGGCCGGGTCTTCGGCGACCAGCGCCTCGAACGCGGACAGCCCGTCCCCGATCCAGTGCCGCACCCATTCGTCGCGCTCGGCCTGCGGCACGTTCCATTGCCGCTCGAAGAACTGCAGCACGCGCAGGTTGTTGAGCGGATGGATGTCGCAGGCCACCAGCTGCGCCAGCGCGCGGACCCTGCCGCGCTCGCGGGCGGTGCCGGGCAGCAGCGGCGCGGCGTGCGGCCACACTTCCTCCAGGTATTCCAGGATCGCCAGCGACTGGCGCACCGCGCGGCGGCCATGCTGCAGCATCGGCACCAGTTGCTGCGGGTTGAGCGTGGCGTAGGCCGGGGTGTGCTGCTGGCCGCCATCCTTGACCAGGTGCACCGGTACGGTCTCGTACGCCAGCCCCTTCAGCGCCAGGCCGATACGCACCCGGTAGGCGGCGCTGGAGCGCCAGTAGGAATACAGATGCAGGCTGTCATCCATGGCACGCCTCCGCCGGGCGGCAGCTGGGACCAGCAGGCACCATAGCGCGCGCTGCCGGCGCCACCGCGGCCGCCGGTCGCAAAGGGGCCACCGCCCGCCGGTTCAGGCCTGTCCGGGCAGCGGCTGGCGCTCGATCCGCTGCTCGATCGCGCCGAACAGGCTGCGCCCGTCGCGGTCGAGCATCTCGATGCGGACGCGGTCGCCGAACTTCATGAAGGGGGTGCTCGGCTGGCCGTCGCGCAGCGCCTCCACGGTCCGCTTCTCGGCGAAGCAGGACGCACCGCGCGAGACGTCCTGGTTGGCGATCGTGCCCGAACCGACGATCGTGCCGGCGGCCAGCGGCCGGGTCCTGGCCGCATGGGCGACCAGCTGGGCGAAGTCGAACTGCATGTCCTCGCCGGCTTCCGGCGCGCCGAACCATTCGCCGTTGACGTGGGTCAGCAGCGGCAGGTGCAGCTTGTTGCCCTGCCAGGCCTGGCCCAGCTCGTCCGGGGTGACGAACACCGGCGACAGCGCCGAGCGCGGCTTGGATTGCAGGAAGCCGAAGCCCTTGGCCAGCTCGGCCGGGATCAGGTTGCGCAGCGACACGTCGTTGACCAGGCCGACCAGCTGGATGTGCCCGGCGGCCTGCTCCGGCGTGGCGGCCATCGGCACGTCGTCGGTGACCACCACGATCTCCGCCTCCAGGTCGATGCCATGGTCCTCGCTGGTCACCCGCACCGGATCGCGCGGACCGAGGAAGCCGGCGCTGGTGGCCTGGTACATCAGCGGATCGGTGTAGAAGCTGGCCGGCACCTCGGCGCCGCGGGCGCGGCGCACACGCTCCACGTGCGGCAGGTAGGCGCTGCCGTCGACGAATTCGTAGGCACGCGGCAGCGGCGCGGCCAGGGCCTCCATGTCCAGGTCGAAGGCATCGGCGACCCCGCCGCCCCCCAGCGCGGCGGCCAGGGCGTTCAGGCGCGGCGCGGCGCGCTGCCAGTCGTCCAGTGCCTGCTGCAGGGTCGCGGCGATGCCGGTCGCCCGCACGGCGCGGGACAGGTCGCGCGCGACCACCACCAAGGTGCCGTCGCGGCCACCTTCCTTGAGGGATCCGAGCTTCATCCGGGCTGACTCCTGCGGCTGGCCTGAGCATCGGATTGTACGGTTCCGGGGACACAGTTTCATCAGAAACGTTACCCTCGGGAGCTGCCCCTCGCCCTTGTAGGAGCCCGTCTTGCGGGCGACACGGCGCTGTCGGCACGGGCGACGCCCCCGTGATTCCGACGCCCGTGTCGCCCGCAAGACGGGCTCCTACAAGGGCGAAATGAACGGCCGCCGCGGGTCATCCCCCCATGACGGGCGGCATCGCGTAGAATCCGCCGCCTGATTGCCAGCGGCCGTCCGTTTCCCTCCGGGACCGGCAGCGCCAACCCTCCCGGGACGGCGCCCGCCCCACTCCGACGCCATCCGCCAGCAATCGGGCCGGCACCTGCCGGCCACCACCTCCTCGCAGCGCGGTTCACGGGAACGCTCCGAGCCACCGATCGAAACCGATCAGCCCGCCGGCATGTGCCCGCGGGCCGTTGTCATGGAGCGTTCCAATGTCTTTCGAATCCCTGGGCCTGGCGCCCTTCCTGCTGCGTGCGTTGGCCGAGCAGGGCTATGAAACCCCCACCCCGATCCAGCAGCAGGCCATCCCGCTGGTGCTGGCCGGCCACGACCTGCTGGCCGGCGCGCAGACCGGCACCGGCAAGACCGCCGCGTTCGGCCTGCCGCTGCTGCAGCACCTGGGCACCTCGCCGCAGGCGGTCAACGGTCCGCGCAGGCCGCGCGCGCTGGTCCTGGCCCCGACCCGCGAGCTGGCCACCCAGGTCCACGACAGCCTGCGCGGCTACAGCAAGTACCTGCGCATCCCCAGCGCGGTGATCTACGGCGGCGTGGGCATGGGCAACCAGCTCGACGCGCTGCGTCGCGGCGTGGACCTGGTGATCGCCTGCCCGGGCCGGCTGATCGACCACATCGAGCGCCGCAGCGTGGACCTGTCGGGGATCGAGGTCCTGATCCTGGACGAGGCCGACCGCATGCTCGACATGGGCTTCCTGCCCTCGATCAAGCGCATCCTGGCCAAGCTGCCCAAGCAGAACCGGCAGACCCTGCTGTTCTCGGCCACCTTCCCCGAGAGCATCAAGCAGCTGGCCATGGAATTCATGCGCCAGCCGCGCGAAGTCCAGGTCACCCCGCAGAACACCGTGGCCGAGACCATCGCCCACCGCGTGCACCCGGTCGACGCCGCGCGCAAGCGCGAACTGCTGCTGCACCTGCTGGCCGCCGATGCGCGCGTGCAGACCCTGGTGTTCGCCAAAACCAAGCACGGCAGCGACAAGCTGGTCACGTTCCTGGAGAAGTCCGGCATCCAGGCCGCGGCGATCCACGGCAACAAGAGCCAGGGCCAGCGCCTGCGCGCGCTGGGCGACTTCAAGGCCGGCAAGGTCAAGGTGCTGGTGGCGACCGACATCGCTGCGCGCGGCATCGACATCGACCAGCTGCCGCGGGTGATCAACTTCGACCTGCCGATGGTGGCCGAGGACTACGTGCACCGGATCGGACGCACCGGCCGCAACGGTTCCACCGGCGAGGCCTTGTCGCTGGTGTCGCAGGACGATGCGAAGTACCTGCGCCAGATCGTGCGCCTGCTCGACCGCGACATGGATATCCGCGACCTGCCCGGCTTCGAGCCGCAGATCCCGATCCGCTGGGGCAACAGCGCCCCGGGCAAGGCCGAGCAGCCCAGCGGCCAGCGGCCGCCGCGCAAGGCCAACCATGCCCGCCGGCCGCACGGCGGCGAGGGGCAGCGCCACGCGCATGCCGGCGCCAAGGCGCACGGCGCCGCGCGCGACGGCGCCCGCCAGCCATCCGAGGCCGGCCGCGGACGCCGCAACAGCGGTGGGCCGCGCCGCAGCGGCACGCGCTGAAGCCTGGCGTCCGACAACCTGCTGTACAGCGAACGGCAGCCGATGGCTGCCGTTCGTGCTTGCCCCTTCCGCAATTCGCACAGCTCTCACCGCATCGTGCGGATGCCGGGGCGATTGCCGCCGCGGCGACACATGCCGAGAATGAGCCCATGGACATCTTCAAGGTCTTCACCCTGGAAGCGGCGCACCGCCTGCCCAACGTGCCGGACGGGCACAAGTGCGCGCGCCTGCACGGGCATTCGTTCCGGGTGGAGATCCACGTGTCCGGCGAGGCCGATCCGCACACCGGCTGGGTGATGGACTTCGCCGAGATCAAGGCCGCGTTCAAGCCGCTGTACGAGCAGCTGGACCACCACTACCTCAACGAGATCGAGGGGCTGGAGAACCCGACCAGCGAGAGGCTGGCGGCGTGGATCTGGGCGCGGCTCAAGCCCGCCCTGCCGCTGCTGAGCGAGGTGTTGGTGCACGAAACCTGCACTTCGGGCTGCCGCTACCGCGGCTGAGCGGCCATCACGGCAGCGGGACCGCCCTCGGACGGCGCCACGGGGCCGCGAAGGCACTGGCGCGCGCGGATTCCCGTTCGATCGCCCCGCGAGGGGCCGGGGGAACACCCCGGGAACCTGCATAAGTTGTTGATTTTAAATTTCTTTGAAAGAAACCTGAAAAACCTTCCCGGAACTTGTTGCAATGCAACAAAAACCGGCGTATGCTGCGTCGCACCATAGAGGTAAATCCGAAACGGAGTCCGCCATGTCCTACCAGTTCAACGACCAGTTCAGTGCCTACACCCACCAGTTCGCTGCCGTGGCCGCCCGCGTGAACCGCCTGGCGCTGGAGAATGCCGAGACCGTGTTCGGCGTGCAGCTGCGCACCTTCGAGAAGAACATCGACGCCACCACCGGCTACCTGGGCGAACTCGCCGAGGCCCGCGACCTGGAGGCCTACAAGAGCCTGCTGCCGAAAGGCCTGCAGATCGCCCGCGACAACGCCGAGCGCGTCGCCGCCGCCAGCCAGGAAGTGTTCGGCCTGACCCTGAAGACCGGCGAAGTGCTCGGCCAGCTGGCCAAGAGCCAGTTCGAGGCCGCCACCGACCAGGCCCAGGCCACCGTGGCCAAGGCCGCCAAGGCCGCCAAGCGCTGATCGCACCGCTTCAAGGCTTTCAAACGCGTCACCGAATTTGCGCGGCTCCCTCCCTCCGCGCAAACCCGGACCCGGCAGCTCCCTCCCGCTGCCGGGTCTTTTTTTGCCTGCGCCGCGCTCACATGTAGGAGCCCGTCTTGCGGGCGACACGGGCGTCGGAACCATGAGGGCGTCGCCGGCGGCGTCGGGTCGCCGGCAAGCCGGCTCCTACAACGGCAGGGTCAGATGCGCGGCCAGGGTGATCGGCTGTGGGTCGAGCGCATAGGGCAGATGGCCCAGGCACGGCGCCGGCAGGCGCTTCGCCAGCAGCGCCCGGTTCTCGTCGCGGCAGGCCATGTCCGGATCGACTTCGCTGGCGATCCAGCCCAGCAGCTGGCAGCCGTCTGCGGCGATGGCCGCCGCGCTCAGCCGCGCATGGTTGAGGCAGCCCAGCCGCATCCCGACCACCAGCACCACCGGCAGGCGCAGCGCGCGCACCAGATCGCGCTGGTCCAGCGTGGGCGACAGTGGCGCGGCCCAGCCGCCGACGCCTTCGACCACCACCGCATCGGCCCGCGCGCGCAGGCGCGAGAACGCCTGCAACAACGGCTCCAGTCCGACGTCGATGCCGGCCGCGCGCGCGGCCAGTTCCGGCGCCAGCGGATCGGGCAGCGCGAACGGGTTGAGGTCGGCATAGTCCGGGGGCGGATCGCTGGCGTCCCGCAGCGCCAGTGCGTCAGCGTTGCGCCAGCCGGCCGGCGTGCGTTCGCAGCCGCTGGCCACCGGCTTCATGCCCACCGCTCGCAGGCCGCGTGCGCGCAACGCGTGCAGCAGCGCGCAGCTGGCCACGGTCTTGCCGGCGCCGGTGTCGGTGCCGGTGATGTAGAAGCGGTCGGGCATCGTCGGGCTCATGTCACGGTCAGGCGGAAGCGATCAGGTGCGATGAATCCATGTCATGGCATGCAGGGGCACAGGACGGCCGATGTCACGGCGAGGTGGAATCGGTCGGCTGGCTGCAGGCCCTTGTCGTGTCGGGTTCTACTGTCGCCGGCGACGCGACGGTCCATCGGGGCCGGCATCATAAGGCCACTCCGTGCGCCGCGAACGGCGCATCCTGCGCCTGCGCCGATGGGCGCTGGCGCGAAGGGGTACCATGCCCGGATGTCCTTCTCCGCCATCCCGCTCTCCGGCAGCAAGCCGGAACAATACGCGCAGCTGCTCGCCCAGGCCCGCGGCCTGCTGCACGGCGAACACGACCGGGTCGCCAACGCGGCCAACCTGTCGGCGCTGGTCTACCACGCCCTGCCCGCGCTGAACTGGGTCGGCTTCTATTTCTTCGACGGCACCGAACTGGTGGTCGGCCCGTTCCAGGGCCTGCCGGCCTGCGTGCGCATTCCGTTGGACAAGGGCGTGTGCGGCGCTGCCGCGAGCACCCGACAGACCCAGCGCGTGGCCGACGTGCATGCCTTCCCGGGCCACATCGCCTGCGATTCGGCGTCGCGCTCGGAACTGGTGGTGCCGCTGCTGCACGATGGCGCGCTGGCCGGCGTGTTCGACCTGGACAGCCCTGAGCCGGACCGCTTCGACGCCGACGACCAGCGCGGGCTGGAAGCGATCGCCGGCGCGTTCGTCGAGGCACTGCGATGAGCACGACCCAGCTGCGCAACATCGGCCCCAAGAGCGCGGCCTGGCTGCGCCAGGTGGGCCTGCGCAGCGCCGAGGACCTGGTCGCGGCGGGCGCGGTGCAGGCCTTCCTCAAGGTCAGGCGCGCCGGCTTCAAACCCAGCCTCAACCTGCTGTATGCGCTCGAAGGTGCGCTGCAGGACTGCCACTGGCACGACGTGCCCGAACCGCGCCGCCAGCAACTGCTCGCCGAACTGGAAACGGCCAGCGCCGCGTTGCCGCCGCCGCGCGGGCGCCAGGTGGGCGGGCCGGTGACCACGGCGTTCTACGGCAGCCACGGCGATCCGCAGGAGGCCACGGCCGGCGATTCCGAGCCGGCCACCGAGGGCGGCGACGACCGCGCCGGCTGAGTCGGCGGTTCGCTCGTGCGTTGCAGCGTAATGTGGAGTCGGCGTTGTGGCCGGTACACCTGTCGCCATGGGTGATTTCAGGTGTGCGGTCGCCCGCAAGACGGGCTCCTACAAAAAAGCGGTGCGGCGGGGACGCGGTGGCCTACAATGCCGCCACTGCAAGGTGACCCGGCCGGCTTCCGCCGCCCGGGTTGAAACGGGAAGCCGGTGCGTCCGCAGGACAAGGCCGGCGCTGCCCCCGCAACGGTAAGCGACCGCAACGCCGCGACATCCGCCACTGTGCATCGCACGGGAAGGCGTCGCCGCTGGAACCCCGCCCGTGCCAGGCCGGGCTCCCGATCGCCAGCCCGGAGACCGGCCTTGCGGAACCCAGGTTGCGATGCGGAGGGCGTCGCGGCGTGCCGGCGCCGCTCCGCGCTTGTCCGCTTCCGCCCTTCCCTTCGCGACTCCCCGAACTGGCGCCGGGTGCGGCGCCACGCACGCATGGAGTTGCCCGATGACGTTCCGCCCGCTAACCGCCGCCGTCGCCCTGGCGCTGGCCCTGCCATCCGCCGCCTTCGCCGCCGCGCCCACCGACGCGGCCACCGACCTGGACGAGGTGCTGGTCACCGCGACCCGCACGCAGATCGCGCTGCGCGACAGCCTGTCGCCGGCCCAGGTCATCGATCGCGCCGAGATCGAGCGCAGCCAGGCTACCTCCCTGCAGCAACTGCTCGCCGGCCGCGCCGGCATCAACCTGGCCAACACCGGCGGACTGGGCAAGCAGACCTCGCTGTTCCTGCGCGGCGCCGGTTCCAACCAGCTGCTGGTGCTGGTCGATGGCGTGCGCATCGGTTCGGCCAGCGCCGGCCTGCCGGCGATCCAGGACATCCCGGTCGAGCAGATCGAGCGCATCGAGATCGTGCGCGGACCGCATTCGAGCCTGTACGGCGCCGATGCGATCGGCGGCGTGATCCAGATCTTCACCCGCCACGACCACGGCGGCCTGCAGCCGCGCGCGATGGCCGGCATCGGCAGCCACAACCTGCGCGAGGCCAGCGCCGGCCTCGGCCTGGGCGGCGAGCGCGGCTGGTTCGGCGCCGACGTGGCTTTCCTGCGCACCGACGGCATCGACGCCTGCGACGGCACCGCCGAAGGCTGGGGCGCTGGCTGCTTCGCCGACGAACCGGACCGCGACGGCTACCGCAACCGCTCGGCCAGCCTGCGTGGCGGCGCGAAGCTGGCCGAAGCCTGGACGCTGGAAGGCAGCGCATTGCGCGCCGAGGGCTACAACCACTACGACGGCAGCTGGGCGAACTATTCGGAAACCGTGCAGCAGGTGTTCTCCGGCAAGCTGCGCTTCGCGCCGTCGGCGGGCACCGCGCTGCAGGCCACGGTCGGCCGCAGCTACGACGAATCCGACGACTACGGCGCCACCGGCTTCGCCGGCGGCCTGCAGACCCGCCGCGACCAGGCCGCGCTGCAGGGCGATTTCGTGCTGCGCGACGGCCACCTGCTGACCGCCGGCGCCGACTGGCTGGACGACCACGTCACCGGCAACACCGACTACGACGTGGACAGCCGCGACAACACCGGGCTGTTCGCCGAGTACCAGGGCCGCTTCGGCGCCCGGCAGCTGCAGGCCGGCCTGCGCTACGACGACAACGAGCAGTTCGGCAGCCACACCACCGGCGACCTCGGCTGGGGCTGGCATTTCGACGGCGGGGTGCTGCTGTCGGCGCGCTATTCCACCGGCTTCCGCGCACCGAGCTTCAACGACCTGTACTACCCCTACTACGGCAACCCGGACCTGCAGCCGGAGGAATCGGAGAGCCTCAACCTGGGGCTGTCCGGCGAGGCGCGCGGCTGGCGCTGGACGCTGGACGCATTCGACAACCGCGTCGACGACCTGATCAGCTACGACTCCTCCACGTTCCTGCCCGGCAACATCGACAAGGCGCGCCTGCGCGGTGGCGAAGCCACCGTGGCCGCCTCGCTGGCCGGCTGGGACCTGGCGGCGCAGTACAGCCATGTCGATCCGCGCAACCGCTCCGACGGCGCCAACCGCGGCAACCTGCTGCCGCGCCGCGCGCGCGACACCGGCCGCATCGACCTGGACCGCCGCCTCGATGCGCTCGGCGTCGGCGCCAGCCTCAACGCCGCCGGCAGCCGCTACGACGATGCCGCCAACACGGTGCGGCTGGGCGGCTATGCCACGGTGGACCTGCGCTTCGAGTACGCCCTCAACCGCGCCTGGACGCTGCAGGCACGGGTCACCAACCTGTTCGACCGTGATTACCAGCAGGTCGACTGGTACAACCAGCCCGGCCGCGAGTACGGATTGAACGTGCGCTGGCAGCCGAAGGCGGAGTGACGCCGGAGGGCCGGCCGACACAGTGCGCCGGCCCCGCTTCTTTGTAGGAGCCGGTCTTGCCGGCGACGCGACGCCGTCGGCACAGGTGACTCCCTCATGGTTCCGACGCCCGGTCGCCCGCAAGACGGGCTCCTACAGAGAGCCCGCCGCGACGCTGCTCCTTGTAGGAGCCGGTCTTGCCGGCGACGCGACGCCGTCGGCACAGGTGACTCCCTCATGGTTCCGGCGCCCGGTCGCCCGCAAGACGGGCTCCTACATGTCGAACAGTTCGCCCTGCGGGACGGCCGCCTCTTCGCGGTCGCGGAAACCGGACAGGCCCACGCCCAGCAGGCGATAGCGCGTGTCCACCGGCAGATCGACGCGTTCGCGCAGCGCCAGCGCGATCGCGGCCAGCGCTTCCGCCGATGCCGGCGGCGGCTCGGACGTTCGGCTGCGGGTGAGGATGCGGAACTGCGCGGTCTTGAGCTTGAGCACCACCGTGTGGCCGATGCGCGGCGTCTTCCGCGACGCCTGCCAGGTCTTTTCGGCCAGCCGCCGGATCGCCGGTTCCAGCGCCTCCAGCGGCACGTCCTCGGCGAAGGTGTCCTCGGCCGATATCGACTGCACCGGCTGGTCCGGCTGCACCGGGCGCTCGTCGATGCCGCGCGCGCGACGGAACAGCGCCGCGCCGAAGCTGCCGAAACGCTGCCGCAGTTCCTCCAGCGGCCAGCCACGCAGATCGCCGACCGTGGCGATTCCCAGGGCTTCGAGCTTGCCCTGCATCACCTTGCCCACGCCCGGAATGCGTCCGACCGGCAGCGGGGTGAGGAAGGCCTCGACCTGGCGCGGGCGGATCACGAACAGGCCGTCGGGCTTGTTCCAGTCCGAGGCGATCTTGGCCAGGAACTTGTTCGGCGCCACCCCGGCCGAGGCGATCAACGCAGTCTCCCCGCGGATCCGCGCGCGGATCGCCTCGGCCACCGCGGTGGCGCTGGGCAGGCCGGAGCGCAACGCGGTGACGTCGAGGTAGGCCTCGTCCAGCGACAGCGGCTCGACCAGGTCGGTGTGCTCGAGCATGATCGCGCGCACCTGGCGCGAGACCGCCTTGTAGCGGACGAAGTCCGGCGGCACGAACACCGCATCCGGGCACAGCCGCTCGGCGCGCAGCGCCGGCATCGCCGAACGCACGCCGAACTTCCGCGCCTCGTACGAGGCCGCGCAGACCACCGAGCGGGCGCCGCGCCAGGCCACCACCACCGGCCGGCCGCGCAGCGCCGGATCGTCGCGCTGCTCCACCGACGCGTAGAACGCGTCCATGTCGACGTGGATGATCTTGCGCGGGGGCGCGGCGTGCGGGTCCATGCCCGGACTATTCTGCCTGCCCGGCGCCGGCGCGGATGCGCACATGCTCCAGGCGCGACAAGGCATTGTCCCGGCACGGTGTATGGTGTCGCGACGCGGTCCCGCAGGACGCCCCGCACGCCTGCAACACACGCCCGCGTATGTCCAAACATTTGATTGAAACTACCTCCGTCAGGCACGCTTTAGCGCTTTTCTCCCTCGGACCCCCCATGAACCGCGCCTCTTCGTTCACCCGCGAGCAGCTGGAAGCCAGCGGCCGTGGTGAACTGTTCGCCTCCGGCGACGCCCGCCTGCCCGCCGACCCGATGCTGATGTTCGACCGCATCGTCGAGATCAACGACGACGGCGGCAAGTACGGCAAGGGCTTCATCCGCGCCGAACTCGACATCCGCCCGGACCTGTGGTTCTTCCAGTGCCACTTCATCGGCGACCCGGTCATGCCCGGCTGCCTGGGCCTGGACGCGATGTGGCAGCTGGTCGGCTTCTACCTGACCTGGCTGGGCGCCCCGGGGCGCGGCCGCGCGCTGGGCTGCGGCGAGGTGAAGTTCACCGGCCAGGTGCTGCCGAAGGCCAAGCTGGTCACCTACGAGGTCGACATCAGCCGGGTGATCAACCGCAAGCTGGTGATGGCCCAGGGCGACGCGCGCATGCTGGTCGACGGCCGCGAGATCTACACCGCCAGGGACCTGCGCGTGGGCCTGTTCACCTCGACCGAGGACTTCTGAGATGAGCCGCCGCATCGCCATCACCGGCATGGGCATCGCCTCGTGCCTGGGCAACGACCTGGACACGGTCTCGGCCTCGCTGCGCGAGGGCCGTCCCGGCATCCGCCTGCTGCCCGACTCGGTCGAGCGCGGCCTGCGCAGCCAGGTCGGCGGCCCGGTCGAGCTGGACCTGGACGCGGCCATCGACCGCAAGCTCAAGCGCTTCATGAGCGACGCGGCGGCCTACAGCTACGTGTCCATGCGCGACGCCATCGCCGACGCCGGCCTGGACGAGGCGCAGGTCAGCCACCCGCGCACCGGCCTGATCGCCGGCTCCGGCGGTGGCTCGAGTCGCTGGCAGGTCGAGACCGCCGACCTGCTGCGCGACCGCGGCGTGCGCAAGGTCGGCCCGTACATGGTCCCGCGCACGATGTGCTCGACGGTGTCGGCCAACCTGGCGACCGCGTTCAAGATCAAGGGCTTGTCGTATTCGATCGGCGCGGCCTGCGCGACCTCGGCGCACTGCATCGGTGCGGCGGCCGACCTGATCCGCCACGGCGCCCAGGACATCGTGTTCGCCGGCGGCGGCGAGGACCTGGACTGGACCATGACGGTGATGTTCGACGCGATGGGCGCGCTGTCGTCCTCGTTCAACGACCGCCCGGAAGTGGCCTCGCGCCCGTACGATGCCGACCGCGACGGCTTCGTCATCGCCGGTGGCGGCGGCATGCTGGTGCTGGAGGACTGGGACCACGCGGTGGCGCGCGGCGCGCGCATCCACGCCGAGCTGGTCGGCTACGGGGTGACTTCCGACGGCGCCGACATGGTCGCGCCCTCGGGCGAAGGCGCGGTGCGCTGCATGCGCATGGCGCTGGAGGGATTGCAGGGGCGCAAGGTCGATTACCTCAATACCCACGGCACCTCCACGCCGCTGGGCGACGTCACCGAGCTCAACGCGGTGCACGAGGTGTTCGGTGGCGCGGTACCGCCGCTGTCATCGACCAAGGCGCTGTCCGGCCACTCGCTGGGCGCGGCCAGCGTGCACGAGGCGATCTATTGCCTGCTGATGATGCGCGACGGCTTCATCGCCGGCTCGGCCAACATCGAGAACCTCGACCCCAGGGCCGAAGGCTTCCCGATCGTGCGCCAGAGCCGCGACGCGCGGCTGGACCTGGTGATGTCCAACAGCTTCGGCTTCGGTGGCACCAACGGCACGCTGGTGTTCGCACGGGCCTGAGCCGCCGGCTCCTTGCAGGAGCCGGTCTTGCCGGCGACACGACGGCGTCGGCACAGGCGACGTCCTCGTGATTCCAACGCCCGGGTCGCCCGCAAGACGGGCTCCTACAAGGAGCCGCCACGTCGTTGCAGGGACCAGGTTTGCCGGCGACCGGTGTTCACGCCGACCTGCCCGCCCTTGTAGGAGCCGGTCTTGCCGGCGACGCGACGGCGCGTCGGCACAGGCGACGCCGTCGTGATTCCAACGGCCAGGTCGCCCGCAAGACGGGCTCCTACGGGAAAACGGTGATGCTGCGGGCTTTTGCGGGGACCGGCCCGCATGCCAGGAAGATCACGCGCTCATGCCGCTGTGCCGCAGCAGTGCGTCGATGCTTGGCGCGCGGCCGCGGAAGGCTGTGAAGTTCTCCAGCGCGCTGCGGCTGCCGCCACGCGACAGCACCTCGGCCAGGAAGCGCGCCCCGGTCTCCGCGATCTCCTCCGGCGCCTCCTCGAACGCGGCGTAGGCGTCGGCGCTGAGCACTTCGGCCCACTTGTAGCTGTAGTAGCCGGCCGCGTAGCCGCCGGCGAAGATGTGGCTGAACTGGTGCGGGAACCGGTGCCAGGCCGGCGCGCGGTTGACCGCGACCTCGTCGCGGACCCGCTCCAGCAGCTGCAGCACGCCGTCCCGGGCCGGGTCGAAGCGGCTGTGCAGCTCCATGTCGAACAGGGCGAACTCCAGCTGGCGCACGGTGAACATGCCGCTCTGGAAGTTCCTGGCGGCCAGCATCTTGTCGAACAGCGCGCGCGGCAGCGGCTCGCCGGTGTCCACGTGTGCGGTCATCGCCTGCACGCGCTCCCATTCCCAGCAGAAGTTCTCCATGAACTGGCTGGGCAGTTCCACCGCATCCCACTCCACGCCGTTGATTCCGGCCACCGGCAGCTCGCCGATCGCGGTCAGCAGCTGGTGCAGGCCGTGGCCCATCTCGTGGAACAGGGTGGTGACCTCGTTGTGGCTGAAGGTCGCCGGCTTGCCGTCCACGCCCTTGCCGAAGTTGCAGACCAGATAGACGAGCGGGGTCTGAACCGCCGCCGCCTGCGTGCCGGCGGCGATGACGCGGCGGTTGCGGCAGTCGTCCATCCAGGCGCCGCCGCGCTTGCCCTCGCGCGCGTACAGGTCCAGGTAGAACTGGCCGAGCAGGCGGCCGGCGCGGTCCTCGACCCGGTAGAAACGCACGTCCTCGTGCCACACCGGGGCGCTGTCCGGCTTCACCTTCACCTGGTACAGGCATTCGATCACGTCGAACAGCCCGGCCAGCACCTTGGGCTCGGTGAAATAGCGCTTCACTTCCTGCTCGGAATAGCTGTAGCGGGCCTGCTTGAGCTTCTCGCTGGCATAGCCCAGGTCCCAGGGCTGCAGTCCGTCCAGGCCCAGTTCGTCATGGGCGAAGGTTTCCAGTTCGGCGCGGTCGCGGCGCGCGAACGGCAGCGCGCGGCCGGCCAGGTCGCGCAGGAACGCCAGCACCTCGTCCGGCGACTGCGCCATCTTGGTCGCCAGTGAATACTCGGCGTAGCTGGCAAAACCCAGCAGCGCGGCCAGTTCGGCGCGCAGCGCGAGGATGCGGTCGATGTTGCCGCTGTTGTCCAGCCCGGCCGGACCGGCCTCCGACGCGCGCAGGCCATTGGCGCGATAGAGCGCCTCGCGCAGCGCGCGATCATCGGCGTAGGCCTGCACCGGCAGGTAACTGGGCATTTGCAGGGTCAGTTTCCAGCCGGCCTTTCCATCCTTCTCCGCCGCCGCGCGCGCGGCGGCGACCACGTCGGCCGGCAGCCCGGCCAGCCGCGATTCGTCGTCCACGTAGAGGGCGAAGGCGTCGGTGGCGTCGAGCACGTTCTGCGAGAACTTCGCCGACAGCGCCGCCAGCTCCTCCTGCACGGCCGAGAAACGCGCCTTGGCCTCGTCGGCCAGTTCGGCGCCGCCGAGGCGGAAGTCGCGCAGCGCGTTCTCCACCACTTTGCGCCGGGTGGCGTCGTAGCCGGCGTACTCCGGCGAGCCCGCCAGCGCGCGGTACTGCGCGAACAGCGCCAGGTTCTGTCCCAAAGCGCTGCCGAAGCGGGTCACCTTGGGCAGATTAGCGTTGTAGGCCTCGCGCAACTCGGGCGTGTTCACCACCGCCTGCAGGTGACCGACCTGGCCCCAGGCCCGCCACAGGCGTTCGGTGGCATCTTCCAGCGGCGTGACGAAACCGTCCCAGGTGACCGGCGCGACCGCCTCGGCCGCCTGCACCGCCGCCTCGGCCTGCGCCAGCAGCGTGTCGACGGCCGGGCCGATGTGGTCGGGGCGGATCGCGTCGAAGCGCGGCAGGGCGGAGAAGTCGAGCAGCGGATTGTCCATGGGAGCCTGGGGACCTCGGGATACGGAATACAGATGCGCGCGGCGGGGGCGGAAATCAACCCGCGGGGCGAGAGCCGGGTTCGGCGGGCAATGCGACGATGCGGGCTGGCCGGCGCCCGCGGATTGCCCTGCCAAGGCACGGGCTCCGGTTCGTGCACTGTTGAACGCTGCTTCGGCCGACGGCTCCGGTGTCGCCCACAAGATGGGCTCCTACAAAAGTCGCGGCGACGCTGCTGTTGTAGGAGCCGACTTCAGCCGGCGACACGACGACGCCGGCAGGCCGGCGCGAACCGGGTGCCTCGCCGACGCGGGCACGGCGGTGGTCAGATGTCGCCGCAGGCGGGCAATCCGGGCAGGGCCGCGCCGGCCACGGCCGCGGAGATGGTCCGGTCCGCGTCGGCCACCTCGATGCCGTGGCACGCATACCAGGCCGGGTCGTAATAACTGTGCGCGTAGCGCTCGCCGCTGTCGCACAGGATGCTGACGATGGAACCGCCCTGCCCGGCCTCGCGCATCGCCTGCGCCGCGCGCAGCACGCCGACGAAGTTTGTGCCGGTGGAGCCGCCCACGCGCCGGCCCAGCACTGCGCTCACGTGGCGCATCGCCGCCAGGCTCAGTGCATCGGGCACCTTGACCATCGCGTCCACGCACGAGGCGATGAAGCTGCGCTCCACCCGCGGCCGGCCGATGCCCTCGATCCGCGAACCGCCCGGCAGGGCCAGCGCCGGATCGGCGCGACCGGCGCACGCGCCTCGGTAGTAGTCGTAGAACACCGAGGTCTCCGGATCGGCGCACAGCACCCGCGTATCGTGGCGGCGATAGCGCACGTAGCGACCCAGCGTGGCGCTGGTGCCGCCGGTGCCCGGGCCGCACACGATCCACGCCGGCACCGGGTGCGGCTCCTCGGCCAGCTGCTTGAAGATCGATTCGGCGATGTTGTTGTTGGCGCGCCAGTCCGTAGCCCGTTCGGCGTAGGTGAACTGGTCCATGAAGTGGCCGCCGGTCTGGCGCGCCACCCGTTCGGATTCGTCGTTGAGCGAGCAGGCGCTCTCGACCAGGTGGCAGCGGCCGCCGTGGAACTCGATCGCGGCGATCTTCTCCGGCGAGGTCGAGGCGGGGATCACCGCGATGAACGGCAGTCCCAGCAGTCGGGCGAAATAGGCCTCCGACACCGCGGTCGAACCGCTGGACGCCTCGACCACGGTGCTTCCCTCGCGCAGCCAGCCGTTGGCCAGCGCATACAGGAACAGCGAGCGCGCCAGGCGGTGCTTGAGGCTGCCGGTGGGATGGCTGGACTCGTCCTTGAGGTAGACATCGATGCCCGGCCAGCCGGGCAGCGGCAGCGGGATCAGGTGGGTGTCGGCCGAGCGGTTGAAGTCGGCCTCGATCTTGCGGATGGCGGCGGCCACCCAGTCGCGCTGGGACATGGGCGTGGTGGTGGAGACGATGCGGCGATCTTACCCGCGTCGCCCCCTTCTGGCCGCGGAAGGAGCGGAAACCGGCACACGGTCACGGCTGCGCGCGCCACCGCTTATAGTGGGTCAGCGCAGGCAACAGGGGAGTCATCCGGGATGAGCGACGCCGCAACTGCACGCACGACGCTTGGCGAACAGGGTCGGAATGCGATCGGTCGCGCCCGCAGACGCCTGTTCCCGCGCTCCTGCAATACCGGCCTGGCGGTCGGCGCGCTGTTCTTCCTCGCTTCGCTCACCCCCAGCCTGACGCCCCGCATCACGATCGCGCAGGCCGTGCTCTCGGGTCTGTGCCTGGCCGCAGGCTATGGCCTGGGCGTGCTGCTGCGCTGGCTGTGGGGATACCTGGAACTGCCTCTGCCGGGCGCCGACGGCGACGGCCGCCGGCGCCGGATCGTGGTCTTGGCCTGCGCCGCCATCGCGGCCATCGGCCTGTGGCGCGGCCAGCACTGGGAGAACATCGTCCGCGAACTGATGCACCTGGACCCGGCCGGTCCCTCGCGGGTCCTGGGCGTGGCGGTGGGCGCGGTCGTCGTCGCGCTGGTGGTGATCGTGCTCGGCCGCGCGGCGCTGATGCTGGTGCAGGCGGTGATGCGCCTGGTCGCGCGCCGGATCCCGCGGCGGATCGCCAACGTGGTCGGCGCAATCGGCGGGGTGCTGCTGCTGGTCGGCCTGGTCAACGGCGTGATCGTCGGCTCGATCCTGGACATGCTCGACGCCTCCTACCGCCAGGCCGACGCGCTGATTCCGCCGGACATGCCGGCGCCGACGGAATGGGACAGCCCCGGCAGCCCGCAGTCGCTGGTGGCCTGGGACGAACTGGGCCGGATGGGCCGGCGCTACGTCGCCGCCCGGCCCACAGCCGCGGAACTGGCCGCCTTCGCCGGCCCCGGTGCCAAGGCGCCGCTGCGCGTGTATGCCGGCCTGCCGACCGGCGACACGCCGGAGCAACGGGCCAGGCTGGCGCTGGAAGAGCTCAAGCGCGTCGGCGGCTTTGAGCGCAAGGCGCTGATCGTCATCACCCCGACCGGCACCGGCTGGGTCGATCCCTCCGGCATCGACGGCATCGAATACCTGTATCGCGGCGACGTGGCCAGCGTGGCGGTCCAGTATTCGTACCTGTCCAGCCCGCTGACCCTGTTCCTCGATCCGGACACCGGCAGGGCCACCGCACGGGCGCTGTTCCGCGAGGTCTACGGCTACTGGCGCACCCTGCCCCGGGACCGGCGGCCGAAGCTGTACCTGCACGGCCTGAGCCTGGGCGCGCTCAACTCGGAGCGCTCGTTCCAGATGTTCGAGCTGCTCGAGGATCCGTTCGACGGCGCGGTGTGGAGCGGGCCGCCGTTCGCGGCCAGCCAGTGGGCCGCGGCGACCCGCGCGCGCAACCCCGGCACCCCGGTGTGGCTGCCGCAGTTCCACGACGGTTCGTTCGTGCGCTTCATGAACCAGGACGGCAGTTCGACGCCGGCCGGCACGCCGTGGGGACCGATGCGCGTGGTCTACCTGCAGTATGGCAGCGACGCGGTGACCTTCTTCGACCGCCACGGCTTCTTCCGCAAGCCAGGACTGCTCGACGAACCGCGCCCGCCGGACGTGTCCCCGTCCATGCGCTGGTATCCGGTGGTGACGATGCTGCAGATGGCGATGGACACTTCGCTGTCGATGAGCGCGCCGATGGGCTTCGGCCACGTCTACGCGCCGTCGCACTACATCGACGCATGGCTGGAAGCGACCGGCATCGACGACTGGTCGCCGGAAGAGGTCGCCCGGCTGCAACGTTACCTGGACGAGCGCCGCGCGGGGGAACTGTCGAAGTCGTCCGGGGAGACGGTGGACGGCTGATCCCTGGGGATGGGCGCGGCGGCCTGGCTTTTCTGCTGCCGCCGATCATGCCGCGTGGCCGCGGCGCACCGGTCTCAGACCTGCCCCTTCTTCGACAGCAGTACCGCGATCGGCCGGGTGCCGTCGAATTCGGCCAGGAGCATCACGATGCTGGCGGTGACCGGCACGGCCAGGAACGCGCCCGGCATGCCCCACAGCGCGGTCCACACCGTCAGGCTGACCAGGATCACGAACGGGCTGAGGTTGAGCGAGCTGCCCATCAGGTACGGGTCGAGCAGGTTGCCGTTGAGGAACTGCACCACCGACAGCGAACCGGCGACGACCAGTCCGGCCCTGAGGTCGCCGAACTGCAGCAATGCGAACAGCGCCGGCAGCGCCACGCCCAGCACCGAGCCGATGTAGGGCACGTAGTTGAGCAGGCCGATCAGCAGCGCCCAGAACGGCGCCAGCTCCACCTCCATCCACGCCAGGATGATCCAGCTGGCCACGCCCAGCAGCACGCTGAGCACGGTCTTGAGCGCCAGGTAGGTGCCGATCCGGCTGTTGACGTCGGTGACGATCCGGCGGATCTGCGCCCCGCGCCGCGGATCGCGCGACAGGTTGTCGATCTTGGCGTCGAAATGGCCACGCTCGGCCATCAGGAACGCCACGTACAGGCCCACCACGGCCAGGCTGGCCAGCATCGAACCCAGCGACAGCAGCATCGAGCCCGCCAGCCTCTGCAGGTTCACCTGCTGGAGCACGCCGACGCGGAGGGTGTCCCAGCTCGGCTCCGACTCGATGCCCAGTACCAGCGCGCCGCGCTGCACCAGCGAAAGGAGTTGGACCTGGTAGTGCGGTGCCCGGGCGACCATCCGGTCCACGCTGTCCATGGCCAGCAAGCCCAGCAGCAGCAACGCGCCGAAGATCGCCAGGGTCGACAGGCCGTAGCGCAGCGGCACCGGCAGCGCCGGGCCGACCACCGGGATGCGGGCGAGCAGGCGCGCCGCGCCGAGGATCACGTACATCGCCAGCACGCTGAACACGATCGGCACCAGGATCTCCCGGCCGATGTACAGCACCCAGCCGAGGAGCACCGCGAACACGGTGCCGTATACGAGCGCCCGGAATCTTTCGTTCATGCGCAAGCGGACCTGTGGTGGAGTGGAACCCCTGAGCCCCGGCACCGGTGACGTGCCTGCGGTCCATTGTGTTGCAATCGGCCGGCCCCGTGGAATCCCGTGGGCCCTGCCGCTGGAATCACTCCACCGTCACCGACTTGGCCAGGTTGCGCGGCTTGTCCACGTCGGTGCCCCGGGCCAGGGCGGTGTGGTAGGCCAGCAGCTGCACCGGGATGGTGTGGATCACCGGGCTGAGCACGCCGGCATGGCGCGGCGTGCGGATCACGTGCACGCCCTCGGACTCGCTGAAGTGGCTGTCCTGGTCGGCGAACACGAACAGCTCGCCGCCGCGGGCGCGCACTTCCTGCATGTTCGACTTGACCTTCTCCAGCAGGCGGTCGTTGGGCGCGATCACCACCACCGGCATCGCAGCGTCCACCAGCGCCAGCGGCCCGTGCTTGAGTTCGCCGGCCGGGTAGGCCTCGGCGTGGATGTAGGAGATTTCCTTGAGCTTGAGCGCGCCTTCCAGCGCGATCGGGTAGTGCAGGCCGCGGCCGAGGAACAGCGCGTTCTGTTTGCCGGCGAAGCGCTCGGCCCAGGCCGCGATCTGCGGCTCCAGGTTCAGCGCGTGCTGGACGCTGCCGGGCAGGCGGCGCAGCTGTTCCAGGTAACCGGCTTCCTGCTCCGGCATGACCCGGCCATGCAGCTTGCCCAGCACCAGGGTCAGCTGGAACAGCGCGGCCAGCTGGGTGGTGAAGGCCTTGGTCGAGGCCACGCCGATCTCGGCGCCGGCGCGGGTGTAGCAGACCAGTTCGCTGGCGCGCGGGATCGCGCTTTCGGGCACGTTGCAGATCGACAGGGTATGGCGGTGGCCCAGCGATTTCGCGTACTTCAGCGCCTCCATCGTGTCCAGGGTTTCGCCGGACTGGGAGATGGTGACGATCAGGTGGTCCGGGTCGGCATACGCGTCGCGGTAGCGGTATTCGCTGGCGATCTCCACGCTGCACGGCAGGCCGGCGATGGCCTCGATCCAGTAGCGCGCGGTCAGCCCGGCGTAGTAGCTGGTGCCGCAGGCCAGGATCTGCACGCCGGTCACGCCGCGCAGCACTCCCCCGGCCCTGGCCCCGAACAGCTCCGCCTCGAAGCCGCCGGCGTCGATCGCCGCTTCGATGGTGTCGGCGATGGCGCGCGGCTGCTCGTGGATCTCCTTCTGCATGAAGTGCCGGTACGGGCCCAGCTCCAGCGAGGCCAGCGATACGTCGGAAACATGCACCTCGCGCAGCACTTCGCGGTCGTCGCCATCGAACACGCGCACGCCGGCACGGGTCAGCTCGGCGGTGTCGCCCTCTTCCAGGAAGATCACCCGGCGGGTGGCGGAGACAATCGCCGACACATCCGAGGCGACGAAGTTCTCGCCCTCGCCCAGCCCGACCAGCAGCGGGCAGCCCATCCGCGCGCAGACCAGCCGCTCCGGCTCGGAACGGCTGAGCACCGCCAGCGCGTAAGCGCCGGTCAGTTCCTTCACCGCCGCCTGCAGCGCGGCCAGCAGATCGCGGCCCTGCGCCATGTGGTGGTGGATCAGGTGGGCGATGACCTCGGTGTCGGTCTGCGACTCGAACACGTAGCCCAGCGAGGCCAGGCGCTCGCGCTGCGCCTCGTGGTTCTCGATGATGCCGTTGTGGACCAGGGCCAGGTCGCCATGGCTGATGTGCGGATGGGCGTTGGCCTCGGTCACCCCGCCATGGGTGGCCCAGCGGGTGTGGCCGATGCCGAGCACGCCGTGGAAGCCTTCCGCGACCGCGGCCTGCTCCATCTCCGCCACGCGGCCGGTGCGGCGCACCCGGCGCACGCTCGACGCGTCGGCGACCGCGATGCCGGAGGAGTCATACCCGCGGTACTCCAGGCGCTTGAGGCCCTCGACCAGGACCGGGACCACATCGCGATCCGCGATCGCGCCGACGATGCCGCACATGCCGTCATCCAGGAAGCGGGTAAGGCGGCGATTCTAGCGGAGCCGGTCGCGGCGCTGTCCGCCGGCTGTCCCGTCGCGACCCGCGGGTGTCCGCCGGCTGTCCGCCGCACGCGCAGGTGTCCGCGAGTGTCCGGCGGACGCGGCGGACATGCCGGGTAATGAACAAATATCAATGGAATCAACATATTGAAGTTGGCACGCGGCCTGCTTCAGAGTTCACGACCGCCACCCGAACCGCCACGGCCACGATGATCCCCGATACCTCCGCCCAGGACCGCCCGCTCTCCTCCCCCAGCCAGTCCCGGCCGGCCTGGCGCCGCTGGCTGTGGCCCGCCGCCGGCGCGACGGTGGTGCTGGCGCTGCTGGCCTGGGTGGTGGCCGGCTGGGGCGCCGGCTCGCGCTCCTACGACGCTTCGCGGGTCCGCATCGGCGAGGTCAAGCGCGGCGACCTGGTCCGCGACATCTCCGCCGACGGCAAGGTCATCACCGCCAACAGCCCGACCCTGTACGCCATCGCCGGCGGCACCGTGGCGCTGAAGGTGGTGGCCGGCGACGTGGTGAAGAAGGACCAGGCGCTGGCGGTGATCGACAGTCCCGAACTGCGCAGCAAGCTGGTCCAGGAGGAATCGACCCTGGCCAGCATGGAGGCCGAGGCCAGCCGTGCGCAGCTCGACGCCAGGATCGCCCACCTCAACGCCCGCAAGGCGCTGGACCAGGCCGAGGTCGACCACACCGCCGCCCAGCGCGACCTGGAGCGCTACGAGCGCGGCCACGCCGGCGGCGCGGTGTCCAACATCGAACTGGCCAGCGCCCGGGACGAACTGAAGAAGGCGCAGATCGGCCTGCAGACCGCGCGGAGCGACGCCGGCCTGCAGGACCAGGGCGCGACGCTGGACGCGCGCAACAAGCGCCTGCTCGCCGACCGCCAGCAGGCGGTGGTGGCCGAGCTGCAGCGCCAGGTCGCCGCGCTGACCCTGCGCGCGCCGTTCGACGGCCAGGTCGGCCAGGTGCAGATCTCGCAGGGCACCAACGTGACGATCAACGCGCCGATCCTGAGCGTGGTCGACCTGAGCGAGTTCGAGGTCGAGATCCGCGTGCCGGAGAGCTTCGCCCGCGACCTGTCCATCGGCGTGCCGGCGCAGGTCACCAGCCAGGGCACGCCGTTCCCGGCCAAGGTCTCGGCGGTGTCGCCGGAGGTGGTCAACGGCGAAGTCACCGCGCGCCTGCGTTTCGACGACGGCAGACAGCCGCCGGGCCTGCGCCAGAACCAGCGCCTGTCCGCGCGGATCGTGCTCGACACCCGCGAGAACGTGCTGATGGTCGAGCGCGGCCCGTTCGTCGAGCAGGACGGCGGCCGCTGGGCCTGGGTGGTGGACGGCCGCAGCGCCACCCGCCAGCCGATCCAGACCGGCGCCAGCAGCCTGGGCTACGTCGAGATCGTCTCGGGCCTGAAGGAAGGCGACCGCATCGTCGTCTCCGGCAGCGACCAGTTCGGCGACGCCGAGCGCGTGGCGATCAACTGAGCTTCCTCCCCGCCTCTTCCCATTCCCGTTCCACCCGAACTCCACGATTAGAAGGAATCCCGCCATGCTGGAAATGCGCCAGGTCTCCAAGATCTACCGGACCGCGATGGTCGAAACCCATGCGCTGCGTTCGCTCGACCTGCACGTGCGGGACGGCGAGTTCGTCGCCGTGACCGGTCCGTCCGGCTCGGGCAAGACCACGTTCCTCAACATCGCCGGCCTGCTGGAAACCTTCACCGAAGGCGACTACCTGCTCGACGGCGAGAACGTGCGCGGCATGTCCGACGATGCGCGCAGCCGCCTGCGCAACCAGAAGATCGGCTTCATCTTCCAGGGCTTCAACCTGATCCCGGACCTGAACCTGTTCGACAACGTCGACGTGCCGCTGCGCTACCGCGGCCTGCCGGCGGCCGACCGCAAGGCGCGCATCGAAAAAGCGCTGGGCCAGGTCGGCCTGGCCTCGCGCATGAAGCACTACCCGGCCGAACTGTCCGGCGGCCAGCAGCAGCGCGTGGCGATCGCCCGCGCCCTGGCCGGCGAACCGAAGCTGCTGCTGGCCGACGAACCGACCGGCAACCTGGACTCGCAGATGGCCCGCGGCGTGCTCGAGCTGCTGGAGCAGATCAACGCCGCCGGCACCACCATCGTGATGGTGACCCACGACCCGGAACTGGCCGCGCGCGCGCAGCGCAACGTGCACATCGTCGACGGCGTGGCCACCGACCTGTCGGTCGAGCCGGGCCTGGCCAAACTGGCCCGCGCCGGCACCACCGCCGCTCCGGCATCCACGCCGGCCTGAGGAGGGCGCCATGTTCGCCTACTACTTCAACCTGGCCCTGCGCAGCTTCCGCCGCGACAAGGCCCTGACCGCGCTGATGGTGGTCGCCATCGCCTTGGGCATCGGCGCGTGCATGACCACGCTGACCGTGTTCCACGTGCTGTCCGGCGACCCGATCCCCGGCAAGAGCGACAAGCTGTTCTACGTGCAGCTGGACCCGGAGGAAATGAACGACTACACCCCGGGCGAGGAGCCGAACGACCAGGTTTCCCGCTACGACGCCGAGGCCCTGCTGCGCGGGAAGCGCGGCCTTCGCCAGGCGATGATGACCGGCGGCGGCATCTCGGTCACGCCCGGACGCGAGGGCCTGGCGCCGTTCGTGGCCGACGCGCGCTACACATCGGCCGACTTCTTCCCGATGTTCGATGTCCCGCTGCTCTACGGCAACGGCTGGAGTGCGAAGGAAGACGAGTCGCACGCCCGCGTGGCCGTGATTTCCAAGGCACTGAACGAGCGCGTCTTCGGTGGCGGCAACAGCGTGGGCAAGCCGCTGCGCATCGACCAGACCGACTTCACCGTGGTCGGCGTGATCGACGAGTGGCGGCCGACGCCGCGGTTCTACGACCTGAACAGCGACCGCTACGGCGCGCTGGAGGACGTGTTCCTGCCCTTCACCACTTCGCGCGACCTGGAGATGGGCCGCAACGGCAGCATGAGTTGCTGGGGCGACAGCGCGGGCGACTCCACCAGCGTCAACGCGCCCTGCGTATGGATCCAGTACTGGGTGGAGCTGGACTCGCCGGAGAAGGCCGCCGCCTACCGCGACTACCTGGTCAACTATTCCGACCAGCAGCGCGCCGCCGGCCGCTACAAGCGCCCGACCAACGTGCGCCTGCGCAACGTGATGGAGTGGCTGGAGTTCAACCGCGTGGTGCCCACCGACGTGGTGATGCAGCTGTGGCTGGGCTTCGGCTTCCTGCTGGTGTGCCTGGTCAACACGGTCGGACTGCTGCTGGCCAAGTTCCTGCGCCGCGGCAGCGAGATCGGCGTGCGCCGGGCGCTGGGCGCCTCGCGCCGGGCTATCTTCACCCAGTGCCTGGTCGAAGCCGGCACCGTGGGCCTGGCCGGCGGCATCCTCGGCCTGGGCCTGTCGCTGCTGGGCCTGTGGGCGGTGCGCCAGCAGCCGGCCAGCTATGCCGGGCTGGCCCACCTGGACGTGGGCATGCTGCTGCTGACCTTCGTCATGGCCATCGTCGCCAGCGTGCTGGCCGGACTGCTGCCGGCGTGGCGGGCGATGCAGGTCACCCCGGCTATCCAGCTCAAGAGCCAATGACGTTCTCCTCCCCTTCCGCGCAGCGAAGGGGGAGGCTTCAAATTTCCGGAGAGAGACCATGGACATCCGCCCCATCCTTTCCACGCTGATGCGGCACAAGACCGCCGCATCGCTGATCGTCATCGAGATCGCGCTGACCTGCGCGATCATCTGCAACGCGCTGTTCATGATCAGCGATCGCCTCAACCAGATCCGCGAGATCAGCGGCCTGGCCGAGAACGAACTGGTCCGCGTGCAGATCCTCAGCATCGGCAGCGATGCCGACCAGGCGGCGCGTACCCGCACCGACCTGGCCTCGCTGCGCGCCATCCCCGGGGTGAAGGACGCGACCGTCCTCAACCAGGTGCCGTTCGTCAATTCCTCGTGGAACAGCGGCGTACGCCTGGCCCAGGAGCAGCAGCAGTCGACCCTGAGCGCGACCACCTACATGGCCGAAGACCAGTTCGTCGAGACCCTGGGCCTGAAGCTGGTGGCCGGCCGCGATTTCAACCCCGAGGAATACCGCGATGCGGCGTCGCTGCTGGACGGCCTGACCGACGACGACAGCGTGCCGGTGGCGATCATCACCCGCTCGATGGCCAACAAGCTGTTCCCGGGCGAGGATCCGATCGGCAAGGCGTTCTACAGCTGGAGCGACCAGCCGACCCGGGTGGTCGGCGTGGTCGAGCACCTGGTGCGTCCGAGCCAGATGGGCGGCCCGAGCGCGCGCGAGTACTCGATGGTGTTCCCGCTGCGCCCGCACTACAACCTCGGCGGCAACTACGTGATCCGCACCGACCCGGAGCGTCGCGACGAAGTGCTGGCCGCGGCCAAGAAGGTGCTGCAGGCCAACGGCGCCGACCGCATCATCCTCGACGACAACAGCAAGACCGTCGAGCAGCTGCGCCGCGAGTTCTACCAGGCCCCGCGGGCGATGGCCTGGCTGCTGGGCATCGTCTGCGTGTTCCTGCTGCTGATCACCGCGCTGGGCATCATCGGCCTGGCCAGCTTCTGGGTGCAGCAGCGGACCAAGCAGATCGGCGTGCGCCGCGCGCTGGGCGCGACCCGCGGGCAGATCCTGCGCTACTTCCAGACCGAGAACTTCCTGCTGGCCACGATCGGCATCGCCCTGGGCATGCTGCTGGCGTTCGCGATCAACCAGCTGCTGATGGGCAAGTACGAGATGGCGCGGCTGCCGCTGTTCTACCTGCCGGCCGGCGCGGTGCTGCTGTGGGCGCTGGGCCAGCTGGCGGTGTTCGCGCCGGCGCGGCGCGCGGCCTCGATCCCGCCCGCGGTCGCTACGCGCAGCGTCTGAACGGGAGCGGCTGCATGTCGTTGAGCTACGCTGCCAGCCTTGGCCTGCACGGACTGCGGCGCCATCCACGGACGATGGCGCTGGCGGTGCTGACCCTGGCGCTGGGGCTGGCCTCGTCGATGACCATGATCACGCTGCTGGCGATGCTCTCGGCCGATCCACTGCCCGGCCTGAGCCAGCGCCTGCACCTGGTCTGGGTGGATTCGCGCCAGGCGCAGCGCAGCGGCGTGCGTGATGGCACCCACGCCCAGCCGCCGGCGCTCTGGAAGCTCGAAGACGTGCAGGCGCTGGCGCGCCTGCGCCCGCAGGTGCGGCAGACGGCGCTGGTCGGCACCCCGGTGGCCCTGGGCTCCACCGACGGCGCGCGCAGCGAAGAGGTCAGCGCGGTGCTGGCCGTGGGACCGATGCCATCGATGTTCGGCGTGCCGCTGCTGCACGGGCGCAGCTGGACCGCGCAGGAGGAACAAGACCGCGTACCGGTGCTGGTGCTGGGCCGCGAAGCGAGCCTGCAGCTGCTGGGCACCGAAAACGGTGTCGGCCACGACGTGCTCGTCGGCCATACACCGTTCCGCGTGGTCGGTATCAACGACACCTGGGCGCCGCGCCCGCGAGCGTACTACCTGCAGGCCGGCGACAATCCGCAGATCTGGGGTGATGGCCGTGGCGAAGGCGCCTTCCTGCCTGCGCTGGCGGCACTGGACGCCGGCGTGGCGCCGATGGGTGCCCGCCTGTGCGACGACAGCCACCCGGACGGCATCCGTTTCGACGCCGTGGACCTGCGGTCCTGCCGCTGGTTGATGCTCTGGACGGAACTGGACGGCGCGGCACAGGCCGACGACTATCGGCGCGCGCTTCTCGCGTACGCGGATGAGCGCCACGCAGCTGGCGTCTTCGAGCGGGAACCACATGCGGAATTGCACGGCATGTCCGAATGGCTGGCGCTCAACCACGTGGTGCCGTCCTCGGTGCGGCTGAACCTCTGGCTCGCACTGGCGCTGCTGGCCGTGTGCATGCTCAATGTCGCCGGCCTGCTCACCGCGCGCTTTCTGCGCCGCACCGGCGAACTGGGTGTTCGCCGCGTGCTCGGCGCCTCGCGACGCTCGGTCGTGGTCCAGTGCCTGGCCGAGGCCGGCGCGGCCAGCCTGCTCGGCGGCCTGCTGGCGTTGCCGCTGACCGAGTTCGCGCTATGGGTCGTGCGCATGCAGGACCGCGGCTACACGGACATGGCCCATTTGAAGCCACCGCTGTACCTGGTACTGCTGGGGCTGTCGCTGCTGGCCGGGCTGCTGGTTGGTTCGATTCCGGCTTGGCGCGCGTCGCGGCTGGAACCGGCGCTGCAGGTCAAGAGCCTCTAGGAGCCGCTGATGTCCGCCCTCGCCCACATCGTCTCGGCGGCTCGCCACCGGCGCCTGATGCCAGCGCTGATCGCGCTGCAGGTGGTGTTCGCCAGCGCGATCCTGCTCAACACGTTGTACCTGTTCTGGCAGCAACTCGCGCCTACCCTGGTGCCCGACGGCATCGCCGCGCGGCAGGTACTTGTGGTCGACCAGCTCGTCGCCCGCCAGGGAAAGTGGAACGCCGCGCAGGCCCGGGCGGGCGCGCAGCGGTTGCGCGCGTTGCCCGGCGTGCGTGCGGTCGCCCCGAGCATCGGCGTACCGATGCGCGAGACGATCAGCTTCGTGCTGGAGGTGGGCCCGCACGGCGGGCCGACGGTGGACGCCAGCGCGTACGCCGGCGAGGGCCTGGTCGATGCACTGGGCCTGGAACTGGTGCAGGGACGCGACTTCGAGCCGGACGAGCATTTCGATTTCGACCTGTCCGCCGACCGGCCCGCGCTGGCGCCGGTGATCCTCACCCGGGCGCTGGCCGACCGGCTGTTCCCCGGCGGCGATGCGATCGGTGCCTACCTGGGCGATGGGGACCACCAGCTCGTGGTGATCGGCGTGGTCCGCCACCTGCTGCGCTACCAGGTCGGCGAACTGGATGATGGCCACGCCGAGTTCGCCCTGCTCCTGCCCGCCCGCGTCACCGGCACGCCGATCCTGTCCTACGTGGTGCGTACCGATCCGCAGCAGCGCGATGCGGTGGAGGCCGCGATCCCCGGCGCGCTGCGCCAGGAATTCGGCGCGGCGATGGCGCACGGCATCCCGCCGGCGGTGGCCAGCTACGAACGCCTGCGGGCGCTGGCGCTGCAACCACGGCGCGCTGCGCTGTGGCTGCTCGGCACGGTCTGCGCGGTGGTAATACTGGTCACCGGACTGGGGATCGCCAGCCTGAGCGCCTATTGGGTGGAGCAGCGAAGCCGCCAGATCGGCATCCGCCGCGCGCTGGGCGCCACCCGCGGGCACATCCTGCGCCACTTCCAGTTGGAGAACCTGCTGCTGGTCGGCCTCGGCGTCGCCCTCGGCGCGCCACTGGCATTGGCCGCCAACCAGTGGCTGATGCACCAGTACGAACTGCCGCGCCTGCCGCTGGCCTGGCTCCCGGCAGGCGCGGCAATCCTGCTCCTGCTCGGTCAGCTGGCGGTCTACGCCCCAGCCCGCCGCGCGGCCTCGATCCCGCCCGCCGTCGCCACCCGCAGCGTTTAAGCTGGCACCCCGCCCGAGCCCGGTCCACGCATGTCCACCATCCTGGTCATCGACGACAACCCCGCCGTCGCCACCGCGCTGGAGGTGCTGTTCTCGCTGCACGACATCGCCAGCCTGCACGCCACCTCGCCCGAGGCGGGGCTGGCGTTGCTGGACGGCGAGGAGGTGGACCTGGTGATCCAGGACATGAACTTCACCGCCGACACCACCTCCGGCGACGAAGGCCGCGCGCTGTACGAGGCGATCCGCCAGCGCCATCCGGACCTGCCGGTGGTGCTGCTCACCGCCTGGACCCACCTGGAAAGCGCGGTGGAGCTGATCAAGGCCGGCGCCGCCGACTACGTGGCCAAGCCGTGGCAGGACGCCAAGCTGCTGGCCACGGTCAACAACCTGCTGGAGCTGGCCGAGGCCCGCCGCGAACTGGACCAGCGCCGCGACGGCGAACGCCGCCGCCGCGACGACCTGGCCCGCCGCTACGACCTGCGCGGCGCGGTGTTCGCCGACCCGGCCAGCGAACGCGTGGTCGCGCTGGCCTGCCAGGTGGCGCGTTCGGACCTGCCGGTGCTGATCACCGGGCCCAACGGCAGCGGCAAGGAGAAGATCGCCGAGATCATCCAGGCCAACTCCGCGGCCAAGGGCGGCCCGTTCGTCACCGTCAACTGCGGCGCGCTGCCGTCCGAACTGATCGAGGCCGAACTGTTCGGCGCCGAGGCCGGCGCCTATACGGGCGCCAACAAGGCGCGCGAGGGCAAGTTCGAGGCCGCCGACGGCGGCACCCTGTTCCTGGACGAGATCGGCAACCTGCCGCCGGCCGGGCAGATGAAGTTGCTGCGGGTGCTGGAGACCGGCCGCTTCGCCCGCCTGGGTTCCAACCGCGAACGCCAGGTCAAGGTGCGCGTGGTCAGCGCGACCAACGCCGACCTGCCGGCGATGATCCGCGACGGCGCCTTCCGCGAGGACCTGTACTACCGGCTCAACACCATCGAGCTGGCGATGCCGCCGCTGGCCGAGCGGCCCGGCGACATCCTGCCGCTGGCCGAGCGCTTCGGCGAGGGCGGCAAGCCGCTGTCGACCGCCGCCGCCGCCGCGCTGCAGCGGCATCCGTGGCCGGGCAACGTGCGCGAATTGCGCAACGTGATCCAGCGCGCGCAGCTGCTGGCCACCGGTGCGCGGATCGAAGTCGCCGACCTGGGCCTGCCGCGCGCGCCGGCGGTGCGCAGCGGCCCGGCACGGGAACCGGAACGCGAACAGATCGAGGCCGCGCTGCAGCGCGCCGGCGGGGTGATCGCGCAGGCCGCGGCCGAACTGGGCATGAGCCGCCAGGCCCTGTACCGGCGCATGGAACGCCACGGACTCAAGCCCGCGTGATGCCTGCACGCATGCCCGCCTGTGTGCCGACAAGCGGATCGATCGCATGATCCGCCGTACGGTCACCCTGCGCCTGTTCCTGCGGCTGCTGCCGGTGCTGGCGCTGGCCGCGGCGCTGCCGTGGACGTTCGCCTACTGGATCGACCGCGGCTGGGTGCTGGCGGTGCTTTCCGTGCTGGTCCTGCTGTGGCTGATGTGGTGGAGCCTGCGCCGCGCGCTGGCGCCGCTGCGCGCGCTGTTCCGCGCCCTGGCCGGCAGCGTCAACACCTACCGCGACGGCGAGTTCAATTTCAGCGTGCACTGGGCCAGCGACGACGAACTGGGAGAACTGGTCCGCGCCCATGCCGAGCTGGGCAACGTCCTGCGCGAACAGCGCCAGGACCTGGTCCAGCGCGAACTGCTGCTGGACACGATGGTGCAGAACACCCCGGTGGCGATGCTGCTGTCGGCCGAAGGCGGCGACGGCGTGCCGCGCGTGGCCTATGCCAACCTGGCCGCGCGCAAGCTGCTCAACGACGGCCGCAAGCTGGAAGGCCAGCGCATGGCCGAACTGCTGGAGTCGTTGCCGGTGGAGTTGCGCGAGGCGGTGGCCCGCGGCGGCGACAGCCTGTTCGCCGTTCCCGGCGAGGGCGACGACGAAGAGACCTACCACCTGTCGCGGCGCCACTTCAGCCTCAACGGCCGCCGCCACGAACTGCTGCTGATCCGCCTGCTCACTCCCGAGCTGCGGCGCCAGGAAGTGCAGACCTGGAAGAAGGTGATCCGGGTGATCAGCCACGAGCTGAACAACTCGCTGGCGCCGATCGCCTCGCTGGCGCATTCGGGCGCCGAACTGGTCCGACGCGGCCGCCACGAGCGGCTGGGCGAGGTCTTTTCCACCGTCGAGGACCGCGCGCGCCACCTGGAAGGCTTCATCCGCGGCTACGCGCGCTTCGCCAAGCTGCCGCAGCCGCAGCTGCAGGCGGTGGCCTGGGGCGAGTTCCTCGGCCGGTTGCAGCAGCAGATCGGCTTCGAGCTGGAGGGCGCCAGCGAGGAACTGCGCGCGCGGGTCGACCCGGCGCAGATGGAGCAGGCGCTGCTGAACCTGGTCAAGAACGCGCACGAGGCCGGCAACGACGCGAACCCGCCCAGCGACGAGGTGCGCGTGCGCCTGCTGCGGCTGCCCGGCTGGACCCGCCTGGAAGTGCTGGATCGCGGCCCCGGCATGAACGAGGCGGTGCTGCAGAACGCGCTGCTGCCGTTCTATTCGACCAAGCGCAACGGCACCGGCCTGGGGCTGGCGCTCACCCGCGAGATCATCGAGGCCCACGGCGGCCGACTGTCGCTGCAGAACCGCACCGACGGCGGCCTGTGCGTGGCGGTGATGCTGCCCGAGGCTGGCGCCTGACGCGCCATCGCGGCACCGTCGTGCCTTCCTGTAGGAGCCCGTCTTGCGGGCGACACGAGCGTCGGATGCACGAGGCAGCCGCCTGGGCCGGCAATCCCGGGTCGCCGGCAGGACCGGCTCCTGCAACGGCAGCGTCGCGGCATCCTGTAGGAGCCCGTCTTGCGGGCGACACGATTCCGCTGGAATGCGCGATGGTCGCCGGACGCCGGGCCAGGCATCGGGTTCTGAGGGGTTGCTTCCGAACGCGGGGATTCCCGGCAATCTCGGGTCGCCCGCAAGACGGGCTCCTACAAAAGCCGCGCGGCGCTCACGCCTTCGGCTTCTTCTCCGGCCGCTTCCAGCCCTCGAGCGTGGCCTGGCGCACGCGCGATACGGTCAGCGCCCCGGCCGGCGCGTCGCGGGTGATCACCGAGCCGGCGCCGATGGTGGCGTTGGCGCCGATCTCCACCGGCGCCACCAGCGCCGAGTTGGAGCCGATGAACGCGCCGTCGCCGATGACCGTGGCGAACTTGTTCACCCCGTCGTAGTTGCAGGTGATGGTGCCGGCGCCGATGTTCACCCCCGCACCCACCTGCGTGTCTCCCAGGTAGGTCAGGTGGTTGGCCTTGCTGCCCACGCCCAGTACCACCTTCTTGGTCTCGACGAAGTTGCCGACATGCACACCGTCGGCCAGTACCGTGCCCGGACGCAACCGCGCGTAGGGCCCGATCTGCGCCGCGCCTTCGGCGACCACGCCGTCCAGGTCGCAATGCGCGCGCACCTCGGTGCCCGGCCCCAGGCGCACGTCCTTGAGCCGGGTGAACGGGCCGATGCGTACGCCGTCGCCCAGCTCCACCTCGCCTTCCAGCACCACGTTGGCGTCGATCTCCACGTCGCGTCCCACCCGCACCGTGCCGCGCTGGTCGAAGCGCGCCGGGTCGAGCAGGCGCGCGCCTTGCACGCACAGCGCGCGCGCGCAACGCAGCTGGAACGCGCGCTCGAGCTGGGCCAGCTGCCACGGATCGTTGGCGCCTTCGGTCTCCAGCGGATCATCGACCAGCACCATCTCGGCCGGGTTGTATTCCTCGGCGGCCATCGCGAACACGTCGGTCAGGTAGTACTCGCCCTGGCTGTTGTCGCTGGACAGGCGCGCCAGCCAGCGCTTCAGCGGATCGGATTCGGCGGCGACGATGCCGGTGTTGACCGTGCGGATGCGGCGCTGCTCCTCGTCCGCATCGCGCTGCTCGACGATCGCGGCCACCCGGCCCTGCGCGTCGCGCAGGATGCGGCCATAGCCGGCGGGATCTTCCAGTTCGGCGACCAGCACGCGCAGCAGGCCCGGCGCGGCCAGCAGGCGGCGCAGCGTGCCGGGTGCGGTCAGCGGCACGTCGCCGTACAGCACCAGCACGTCCACCGCCTCGGGAATGGCGGGCATGGCCTGCTGCAGCGCATGGCCGGTACCCAGCTGCTGCGCCTGCTCGACCCAGCGCAGGTCGTCCTGGCCGGCGAACGCGGCCTGCACGGCTTCGCCGCCATGGCCATGCACCACATGGATGCCGGCCGGCTCCAGCGCGCGCGCGGTGTCGATCACGTGCGCCAGCATCGGCCGCCCGCCGATCGGCTGCAGTACCTTCGGCAATGCCGACTTCATCCGCTTGCCCTCGCCGGCAGCGAGGATCACCACGTGCAATGGCTGGGTCATGTCCGGCCCGGTCCTGGAAAGGCCCCGATTCTACGCCGCGCCCCGCGTGTCCTCGTAGGAGCCCGTCTTGCGGGCGACGCGAGGACGTCGGAAGCACGAGAACGTCGCCCGTGCCGAGGGCGTCGTGTCGCCCGCAAGACGGGCTCCTACAAAAAAAGCCGACGCCCCGGCGTTTCCACCGCCCGTGTCGCCGGATGAAGCCAGCTCCTACAATGGCGGCCGGACACACAGGCCGCAGACCCCATTTCGATGCCGCTCCTCCGCCAGGGCAGCCACTACCTCGCCTTCGGCATCCTGCAGCTGCTGCTGGACTGGGCCGGGTTCGTGGCGCTCACCGCGCTCGGCCTGCCCGCCACCCCGGCCAACCTTGCCAGCCGCACCAGTGCGGCGCTGCTGGGGTTCTGGCTCAACGGCCGCTACACCTTCGCCGACGGCACCGGCAGCCGCCTGGGCTGGCGCCGCTTCGCCCGCTTCTGGGCGCTGTGGCTGGTGATGACCGCGATCAGCACCCTGCTGGTGGCCTTCGTCGAAGCCAGGCTCGGCCTGCACTGGGCGTGGCTGGCCAAGCCGGTGGTCGAGGGCGGACTGGCCGTGGCCAACTTCTTCCTGCTGCGGCACGTGGTCTACCGCTGAGGCGGCGCTGGCCGATACCCGGCTGCCCGCTGATACAGCCGGCGACCCGATGCCCTCGGCACAGGCGACGCCCTCCTGGTTCCAATGCCCGTGTCGCCCGCAAGACGGGCTCCTACAGAAAGGCCTGCGCGGCCGCCGTTGTAGGAGCCGGTCTTGCCGGCGACACTGCGCCCTTGGCACAGCGACGTCCTCGTGGTCCGGATGTCCTCGCGTCGCCCGCAAGACGGGCTCCTACAAAGAAGCCCGGCAGCCCGCTCAACGCTCCAGGAAGTTCTTCAGCAGCGCGTGGCCATGCTCGGTCAGGATCGACTCCGGATGGAACTGCACGCCCTCCACCGGGTGCTCGCGGTGGCGCAACCCCATGATCTCCTCGAACGAACCGTCGTCGTTCTCGGTCCAGGCGGTGATCTCCAGCGCTTCCGGCAGCGAACCGCGCTCGACCACCAGCGAGTGGTAGCGGGTGGCCTCGTAGGCGTCGGGCAACCCGGCGAACACCCCGCGCCCCTCGTGGCGGATGCGGGAGGTCTTGCCGTGCATGATGTTGCCGGCGCGCACCACGTTGCCGCCGTAGGCCTGGCCGATGCTCTGGTGGCCCAGGCACACGCCGAGGATCGGCGTGTCCGCGCCCAGTTCGCGGATCACCTCCAGCGACACGCCCGCCTCGTTCGGCGTGCACGGACCTGGCGAGATGACGATCCGCTCCGGCGCCAGCCCGCGGATCTGCTCCAGCGTCAGCGCGTCGTTGCGCACCACCTCCACCTCCGCACCCAGCGACTGCAGGTACTGCACGAGGTTGAAGGTGAAGCTGTCGTAGTTGTCGATCATCAGCAGCATGGTTCAGTCCGCAAGCAGGAAGACCGCATAGATCTTGTCGTTGAAATTCACGTAGCCGGTCTGGAACGACGTGGACGGTGCCGCGGCCGCGCGGCGGCTTCCGGTGACCACGATGCTGTCCAGTTCCCCAACGCCGTCCTGGGCCACCCACTCGTATCCGGAGGATGGCCAACTGCCCTCGCGGATGCCGTACTGGAACTGCGGAGCGACGTCGGAAACACTGTACAGGCCGCCCAGGCGGGTGCCATACGCGCCAGCGATCGTTTCGGCCTTCTGCCGCGAGGATTCGATCGCCTTCTCGCGCAATGCCTTCCGTAGCGCCGGCTCGTCCGCCAGTTCGGTAGTCACGTCCGAGACCGTGAGCTCCCTGGATGTGGTGATCCGGGCCAGGAAAGCTTCCAGTGCCTGCTGGCTCGGAAAACGCGCGGTCAGCCGACGCGACACTTCCGTTCCGACGAAGACGTCCTCACCGCGCTTGTCGTCATAGCGTTCGCGGGTGCCGATCTCCAGTGAGGTGGCCACGATCTCGCCGTCGGGCACGCCTTCCTCCTTCAGTTTGCCGAGAACATCGCGCACGCCGGCTTCGACCCGCCGTCGCGCCGCATCGGCGTCCGGATCGACGGCCTCGAAGTCGAGGGTGATCTTGAAGCGGTCCGGGATGGCGCGCGCCTGCGCTTCGCCGTAGACCAGGATGTGCCGCGTCGGTGGCAATGCGTTCACCTGCGCCTGGGCGGCGCCGGCCACCAGCGCCAACAGCGCGAACACGACCGTTCTGGCTGACATGGACTTCCTCCTTTCCCCGCTGGATGCACACCACGATCGGATCACCATCGGCATCCGACCCCGCCGGCAATGATTGCTACAGCCCCTTCGCCGCCTGCGCCACCGCGCGGAACAGCGCCCTGCCCTTGTTCATGGTCTCGTCCCATTCCTTCTGCGGGTCGGAGTCGTAGACGATGCCGGCGCCGGCCTGCACGTGCAGGCGGCCGCCCTTGATCACCGCGGTGCGGATGGCGATGGCGGTGTCGGCGTCGCCGTGCCAGCCGATGTAGCCGATGCTGCCTGCATAGACGTTGCGCTTGATCGGCTCCAGCTCGCGGATCACTTCCAGCGCGCGGATCTTCGGCGCGCCGCTGACCGTGCCGGCCGGGAAGGTGGCGCGCAGCACGTCGGCGTAGCTCAGGCCCGGCAGCAGCCTGCCGGTGACCTCGCTGACGATGTGCATGACGTGGCTGTAGCGCTCGATCACGAAGCGCTCGCCGACCTCGACGCTGCCGGCCTCCGACACGCGGCCGACGTCGTTGCGGCCCAGGTCGATCAGCATCACGTGCTCGGCCAGCTCCTTGGGGTCGGCCAGCAGGTCCTGCTCCAGCGCCAGGTCCTCGGCCGGGGTGGCGCCACGCGGACGGGTGCCGGCGATCGGGCGCACGGTCACCTCGCCATCCTGCTGCCGCACCAGGATCTCCGGCGAGGAGCCGACCACCTGCACCTCGCCGGTATCGAGGAAATACATGTACGGCGATGGATTGAGCGCGCGCAGGGCGCGGTACACGTCCACCGGCCGCGCGTTGAACGGCACGCTCAGGCGCTGGCTCAGCACCACCTGGAACACGTCGCCGGCGCGGATGTACTCCTTGGATTTCTCCACCGCTTCGATGAAGCCCTCGCGGGTGAAGCCGGAGACGAAGTGGCTCTCGTCGAGCACGTCGCGGCTCAGCGGCACCGGATAGCTGCCGGGCTGGCGCAGCTTGTCGACCAGCGCGTCCAGCCGCGCCTGCGCGGCATCCCACGAGCCCGGCTCGCGCGGGTCGGCGTGCACGATCAGGTACAGCCGGCCCTTGAGGTTGTCGAACACCGCCAGTTCTTCCGACAGCATCAGGTGGATGTCGGGTGTATCCAGCTCGTCGCGCTTGTCGCCGCCGGCCAGGCGCGGCTCGATGTAGCCGATGCACTCGAAGCCGAACCAGCCGACCAGGCCGCCGGTGAAACCGGGCAGGCCTTCCAGCTTCGGCACCGAGTAGGACGCGCGCAGCGCCTCGACCTCGGCGAACGGATCGGCGACCTGGCGCGACTCCACCACCTGGCCGTGCTCGCGCACTTCCATCGCATGCCCGCGGAAGGCGACGGTGCGCCGGGCCGGCAGGCCGATGATGGAGTAGCGGCCGAAGCGTTCGCCGCCCTCGACCGATTCGAGCAGGTAGGTGTGCGGGGCGTCGGCCAGCTTCAGGTAGACCGACAGCGGCGTGTCCAGGTCGGACAGCACCTCGCGGACGACGGGTACGAGATTGTAGGAACTGGGTGTGTAGCGGCCTTCAGCGGCGTGCTGCTGGAACTGTTCGGGCGTGACCAAGGCGGGCTTCCTTCCGGCGGATCGGGGCGTGGCGGGGGACGAAGACGGCATGGGGCCGCCATCGCCAGCACCGGCGAGCGGAAGGAACGGTGAGCCTGATCGTCTGGCCGAACATGCCGCCAACTTTAACCGCATCGTGGCCGGCGCGCAGCCGGGCGGCGGTTGCGGGGGAAACCGGCGTCATCACCCTGTCACCGGCCGTCCCCAGCATGGAAGGCCATAGCAGGGACGACGGGCGGAGGCGGGATTGCCTCCAGTACTCGCGGGGCCGGCGGCGCGTGGAGGCGCCGCCGGCCGGCAGGCGTAGGAGCCGGGATTGCCGGCGACCCGACGCCATCGGCACGGGCGACTCCTTTGGTCCCGACACCCCGGTCGCCGGCAAGACGGGCTCCTACAGAATGCCCGGGCATTCGCCTGCGGCGCCGTTCGCGGAAACGGTCAGCTTCGTACCGCGTCCACGGCGGCCTTCATCTTCCCCACCACGTCCGCATAGTGTTCGCGGGTCCGCGGCGCATTGAAGATCGCCGACCCGGCCACGAAGGTGTCCGCGCCCGCGGCCGCGATCTCGCCGATGTTGTCGGCCTTGACCCCGCCGTCGATCTCCAGGCGGATCGGTTTGCCGGTCCTGTCGATCAGCGCCCGCACCGCGCGCAGCTTGTCCAGGCTGGACGGAATGAACGCCTGGCCGCCGAATCCCGGATTGACCGACATCAGCATCACCAGGTCGAGGTCCTCCAGCACCCAGTCCAGCATTTCCACCGGGGTGGCCGGGTTGAGCACCAGTCCCGCCTGGCAGCCATGGGCCTTGATCAGCTGGATGGTGCGGTGGACGTGGCGGCTGGCTTCGGGATGGAAGCTGATCAGGTTGGCGCCGGCCTGGGCGAAGTCCGGCACGATCCGGTCCACCGGCTCGACCATCAGGTGCACGTCGACGAAGGCAGTGACGCCGTGGCTGCGCAGCGCCTGGCAGACCAGCGGACCGATGGTCAGGTTGGGCACGTAGTGGTTGTCCATCACGTCGAAATGGACCCAGTCGGCGCCCGCGGCCAGCACGTTGTCCACTTCCTCGCCCAGGCGGGCGAAGTCGGCCGAGAGGATCGAAGGGGCGATGACGGTGGGCTGCATGGTCGGCTCGCGGCGATGGAAGACGGGGCCCGGCGCCGGCTCAGCGGCGACGCAGGACGCGGATGCGGTCGTAGGCGGCGTTGATCGCGCGGGCGCGCCTGTCGGCCTGTTCGCGCAGCTCCGGCGCGGCGCCGGCGACCTTGTCCGGGTGGTATTGCGACATCAGCCGGCGCCAGGCCTGGTCGATCTCCGCGTCGCTGGCCTCGGCGGTCAGGCCCAGTTCCGCGTACGGATCCTCGTGCCGGCGCAGGCGGAACCAGTCGCGGTCGAAGGCATGGCCGATGAGCAGGCCGATCACCGCGCCGAACAGCGGATTGGGGCGGAACAGCAGCGCGCCAGCGACCAGTCCCAACAGTTTTCCGTACCAGCGGTTCATTCGGCAGGCGGCGCCCGGCTTGCGGAGTGGTGATTCTACAGGCACAGGCGGCCCGGCTCGCCGTACACTGTGCGGCCGGCCGCCGTGCGGACACCGTCCGGCGCGGCCCCGGGACGTCGTTCCTGCCTGACGTCATTCCTGCACTGGCCCTGCCCCCGGAGACTGCGTTGTCCACGACCCTGCTCCAGTCCGACCTGCCCGGCCTGCCGCTGCGCCATCGCGGCAAGGTGCGCGATGTGTTCGACCTGCCGCGCGAAGCGATCCCCGCCGAAGCTTTGGCCGCCGCCGGCCAGGACGCCGCCTCGCCCGACGGCTACCTGCTGATGGTCGCCACCGACCGCCTGTCCGCGTTCGACGTGGTCCTGCCCGACCCGATCCCGGGCAAGGGCGAGATGCTGTGCCAGATCTCCAACTTCTGGTTCGGCAAGACCGCGCACCTGATGCCCAACCACCTCACCGGTATAGACATAGCCGCGGTGCTGCCCCCGGGCGTGGACCCGGCGCTGTATGCCAGGCGCGCGGTGGTCTCGAAGAAGCTCAAGCCGGTGCCGGTGGAAGCGATCGCCCGCGGCTACCTGATCGGCAGCGGCTGGAAGGACTACCAGCGCACCGGCCAGGTCAGCGGGATCGCATTGCCCGACGGCCTGCGCCAGGCCGAGCAGCTGCCCGAGCCGATCTTCACCCCCTCGACCAAGGCCGCCGTCGGCGACCACGACGAGAACATCGACTTCGACGCGATGGTGCGCACGGTCGGCGGCGAGCTGGCCGAGCGCGTGCGCGACGCCACCCTGCGCCTGTACCGCTACGCCGCCGCGCATGCGGCCGAGCGCGGCATCCTGCTGGCCGACACCAAGTTCGAGTTCGGCACCGACGCCGACGGCCGCCTGTACATCATGGACGAGATGCTCACGCCGGATTCCTCGCGCTACTGGCCGGCCGACGAGTACCAGGTCGGCACCAGCCCGCCCAGCTACGACAAGCAGATCGTGCGCGACTACCTGGAGACGCTGGACTGGGGCAAGACCGCGCCCGGCCCGCGGCTCCCGGCCGAAGTGATCGAACGCACCCGTGCCCGCTACGCCGAGGCGCTGCAGAAGCTGGCCGGGATCACGGTCGACTGAGTCCGCCGTGCCTGTAGAGCGGGCTTGCCCCGCTGCTTTTCGACGCGTCCGCATTTCGAGGTGAACGCACCAGGAACCGCAGCAGCGGGGCAAGCCCCGCTCTACGACCGCCGGCACCGCGCTATGCTCCGTATTCCAGCGAATCGCCATCCCCGGGAGGGATGAGATGGATGCGACCGTGCAGCGGCCGATCGACCGCTACTTCGCCAGCTATTCCGGCGACCACCGCAACGCCCTCAACCAGCGCATCCATGTGGTCGCGGTACCGGCGATCCTGTGGTCGGTGGTGGCGCTGGTCTGGTGCATCCCGGCGCCGGGCCCGTGGGCGAAGACCGGCATCTGGGCCGCGCTGGCGATGTTCTTCGCCTGGATGTTCTATTACCGCATGTCGCGGCCGCTGGGCCTGGGCATGCTGTCGGTGTTCTTCCTGTGCGGCTGCCTGTGCCGGCTGGTCGAGATGCGCTTCGGCCTGCCGGTACTGCTGTGGTCGGCGCTGGCCGTGTTCGTGGTGGCCTGGATCGCGCAGTTCATCGGCCACAGGTTCGAGGGCCGCAAGCCCAGCTTCCTCACCGACCTGGTCTACCTGCTGATCGGCCCGGCCTGGGTGCTGGCCAAGTTCTATCGGGCGATGGGCTGGAAGTACTGAGCGGAGCGCGGTTCCCGCGGGAGCGCGGTGCGGCCGGCGACGCGAGGGGCGGTGGATGGTCGGGACAGCTGGACGCGGGCGTCCCCGCGGGCACGGTCGAATGTCGCTCCGGTCATCGGCGTCGGGGTCGCCCGCAAGACGGGCTCCTACGAGCCGGTTCAGTCGGCGGGCGGCGCGAACATGGCGGCCTCGGGACGGAACGGACGCGGCGCGTAGTCCAGGTCGCGCCGCGCGGCCGAATCGTCGAACGCCAGGTCTTGGCGGATCCGTGCCAGCACCGCCGGCCCGGCGTCGTGCAGGCCCAGTGCGCGCGCGATCGACGCGGCCAGTGCGAACAGTGGTCCGGGCACTGCCCGCAACCGTGCCGGCGGCTGCAGCGACGCCAGGACGCGGGCGACCATCTCGCGGTACGGCAGGGTCTCGCCGCCGGGCAGGTCATAGGCGCGCACTTCGTTTCCGGTCCGCGACAGGGCCACCATCGCGGCCGCGGCCAGGTCGTCCACGTGCACCGGCTGGCGCAGGCCGGTGGCGTCGTGCGGCAGCACGAAGAAACCGTGCCGCCGCGCCAGCGCGACGATGCGGCTGAGGTTGCGGTCGCTGCCGGCGCCGTAGACCAGCGTCGGCCGCAGCAGCATGGCGGCCGCGCCGCGCGTCGCGGCGGCCGCGGCCAGCCGCACCTCGGCATCGCGCAGGCGGGCGGCCAGCCCGCGCTCTTCCGGATCGGGCGAATCGCCCTTGATGTGCACGCTGGTCGAACCGAACGCGACCACGCGCGCGGCGCCCGTCTGTGCATCCGCGTACCAGCGGGAGAACAGGTCCAGCGGACCGCAGCTGAGGATCGCGCCGAAGCCCTCGCCGCCACCGGCCGCGTCCGGCAACGCGCCCAGCCGCCACGCGATGCCGGACGACGGGGCCCGGGCCTCGCGCGACAGCGCTTCCACCTGCCAGCCCTGCGCCAGCAGGCGCGCGCAGACGCGCCGGCCGATCTGGCCGCTGGCGCCGAACAGCAACGCGCGCGGTGGCGCGGCGATCATGCAAGGGTGCCGGTGGCGGTGGTCATGCGCATCGGCACAGGATAACGGGCATCGCCATTCCGTAGCCGGATTCCCCCGGCGCCACGACAGCTCCCTGTAGGAGCCCGTCTTGCGGGCGACACCAGCGCCATCGACAGGCACGACGCTCCACCACCCACGATCGGCACCCCCTCGCCTGCCGCGGACAACACGACCCGGCACGCCGAATACGCCGCCGCCTGCGCATCCGGCTTCCTTCACGACACCGCCGGCGTCCGTCGCCATTGACCCGGCTGCTACACTCGTTCCGATTGTTTTCCGGTCAAGATTCCCGCCCCACGGACCCGCCCCACGGATGATTCCCTTCCTGGAAATCGTGCTCGCCCTGCCGTTCCTGGCGGCGCTGGCGATGGTGTTCGTGCGCGGGCGTCCGCGCGGGCAGGTGGCATGGCTGGCGGCCTCGGCGCCGCTGCTCGGTCTGGCGCTGCTGGCGTGGTTGACCCCGGCGGTGCTGCAGGGCTGGATCCCGCGCGCCGACCACGCCTGGATCCCGCAGATCGGCCTGGACTTCAGCCTGCGCCTGGACGGACTGGCATGGATGTTCGCCGGCTTGGTGCTGGCGATCGGCGCGCTGGTGGTGATGTACGCGCACTACTACCTGTCCGACGAGGACAGCGCGCCGCGCTTCTTCGGCTGCCTGCTGTTCTTCATGGGCTCGATGCTGGGCGTGGTGATCGCCGGCAACCTGCTGCTGCTGCTGGTGTTCTGGGAGCTGACCAGCATCAGCTCGTTCCTCCTGATCGGCTTCTGGTACAGGCGCCAGGACGCGCGCGAGGGCGCGCGCATGGCGCTGGCGATCACCGGCGGCGGCGGCCTGGCGCTGCTGGGCGGCGTGCTGCTGGTCGGGCGCATCGTCGGCAGCTACGACCTGGACACGGTGCTGGCCTCCGGCGACGCGATCCGCGCCAGCGCGCTGTACCCGTGGGTGCTGGGCCTGGTGCTGGCCGGCGTGTTCACCAAGAGCGCGCAGTTTCCGCTGCATTTCTGGCTGCCGCACGCGATGGCCGCGCCGACGCCGGTGTCGGCCTACCTGCACTCGGCGACGATGGTGAAGGCCGGCGTGTTCCTGCTGGCGCGGCTGCACCCGGCGCTGGCCGGGACCGACCTGTTCTTCTACGTGGTCACCGGCATCGGCGCGATCACCCTGCTACTGGGTGCCTGGTACGCGATCTTCCAGCACGACATCAAGGGCGTGCTGGCCTATTCGACGATCTCGCACCTGGGTCTGATCACCCTGCTGTTCGGTCTTTCCACACCGATGGCGGTGGTCGCCGGCGTGTTCCACATCCTCAACCACGCCACCTTCAAGGCCTCGCTGTTCATGGCCGCCGGCATCATCGACCACGAGACCGGCACCCGCGACATGCGCCGGCTCGGCAACCTGCGCCGCTACATGCCGATGACCAGCGCGCTGGCGATCACCGCCTCGCTGGCGATGGCCGGCATCCCGCTGCTCAACGGCTTCCTGTCCAAGGAGATGTTCTACACCGAGGCGCTGGAAGTCGGCGGCCACCACGGGTGGCGCGTCGCGATCAACGTGGCCGCGCTGCTGTACGGCGTCTTCGGCGTGGCCTACAGCCTGCGCTTCGTCTACGAGATCTTCTTCGGCAAGGGCCCGCGTGCACTGGACCGCACCCCGCACGAACCGCCGCGCTGGATGAAGATTCCGGTCGAGATCCTGGTCGTGCTGTGCGTGGCGGTCGGCGTGGCGCCGACGCTGACGGTCGCCCCGGTGCTGCACGCCGGCGCCGGCGCCATCCTGGGCGAAGCCATGCCCGACTACAGCCTGGCCATCTGGCACGGCGTCAACAAACCGCTGCTGATGAGCATGGCGGGCACCGTGGGCGGCATCGCCCTCTACTTCGGCCTGCGCCGGCTGCTGGACCTGCATGCGATCGTGCGCCAGTCGCTGGGGCGGATCGTGTTCCGCTGGAACATGGAGGCGCTGTACGCGCTGGCCGGACGCTTCACCACGACCATCGCCAACGGCAGCCTGCAGCGCAGCCTGGTCTGGCTGGTGCTGGCCGCATTGTTCGCCGGCGCGGCGCCGTTCCTGTCGGGCGCGGCGCCGGCGCTGGCCTGGCGCGCACCGCAGCCGATGCCGTTGCTGGGCTGGCTGTTGTGGCTGGTGCTGATCGCCTGCACGTTCCAGACGATCCGCATCTACCGGCAGCGGCTGCTGGCGCTGATCGTGCTCGGCGGCGCCGGGCTGATGGTGAGCCTGGCCTTCGTGTTCCTGTCGGCGCCGGACCTGGCCCTGACCCAGTTGCTGGTGGAGATGGTCAGCCTGGCCCTGCTGCTGCTCGGCCTGCACTACCTGCCGGCGCGCTCGCCGCCCGAACGCGCGCCGCGCCGGCGCGTGCGCGACGTCGCCGTGGCCCTGGCCGCCGGCCTCGGGATCGGCCTGCTGTCCTATGCGGTGATGACCCGTCCCGTGGGCGACCCGGCCAGCGTGGAGATGCTCGCCCGCTCGCTGCCGGAGGCTTACGGCCGCAACGTGGTCAACGTGATCCTGGTCGACTTCCGCGGCTTCGACACCTTCGGCGAGATCACCGTGTTCGGCATCGCCGCGCTGATCGTGCATGCGCTGCTGCGGCGGGCACGCATGGCGCCGGAGAAGGTCATGTCCGGGCCGCCGATCCAGCTGCCGGTGCCGGCCGACCTGGCCCAGCTGATGTTCCCGCTGACCCTGACCGTGTCGGTATTCCTGTTCCTGCGCGGGCACAACGCGCCCGGCGGCGGCTTCATCGCCGGCCTGGTGCTGGCGGTGCCACTGCTGATCCAGTACGTGATCCAGGGCGCGGCCTCGGTCGAGTCGCGCTTCGGCTTCGACTATATCCGGTGTATCGGGGTCGGCCTGATGGTGGCCGGGATCAGCGGCGCCGCATCGATCCTGTTCGAGGTGGAGTTCCTGACCAGCGGTCACGCGGACCTGGACATTCCGCTCGTCGGCACGCTGCCGCTGGCCAGCGCGATGGGCTTCGACACCGGCGTGTACCTGGTGGTGTTCGGCGGCGCGATGCTGATCCTGTCGATGCTCGGCACGATCAAGCCCTCGCGCACCCGCGTGTCCCGGCTGGGCGTGATGGAGCCGGGTTCGCGCTCCACCCGGACCGCGGAGCTGCGCTGATGGGCATGCACGGAGGAATTTCCTGATGGAACTGGCGATGGCCAGCGCGATCGGCATCCTCACCGCCGCCGGCGTGTACCTGCTGCTGCGCGCGCGCAGCTTCGACGTGATCCTGGGCCTGACCCTGCTCTCGTACGCGACCAACCTGCTGATCTTCTCCGGCGGCCGCCTGGTCGCCGGCAAGCCGCCGGTGCTGCGCGACGGCGTGGCCGCCGACCTGGCCCACTACACCGATCCGCTGCCGCAGGCGCTGGTGCTGACCGCGATCGTGATCGCCTTCGCCATGACCGCGGTGAGCATCGTCCTGGCGATCCGCAGCCGCGCCGACAACTACAGCGACCACGTGGACGGCAGCCGCGCCGAACTGGAGTTCCTGCGCAGCGAACAGCGCCGCCACGCCGGGGCCCGCGAGGCCGCGCACGCCGCCGAGGCGGACGCCGGCACCGGCGCACGTGAGGGCGGCGCATGAGCCACCTGCCGCTGCTTCCGATCCTGGTCCCGCTGTTCGCCGCCGCGCTGGCGCTGTTCTTCGAGCACCGCCGCTTCGGCATGCTGCCGCAGCGCGTGGTCGCGTGGGCCTCGCTGGGGACGGTGCTGGCGGTCGCGGTGCTGCTCGCCTCCGGTGCGGCGGACGGACGCATCGCGGTCTACCTGCTCGGCGACTGGCCGGCGCGGCTGGGCATCGTGCTGATGGTCGACCGCCTGTCGGCGCTGATGCTGCTGGTCGGGCTGCTGCTGGCCGCCGCCTGCCTGCTGCACGCGTGCGCGGGCTGGGACCGGCGCGCGCCGCATTTCCACGCCTTCTTCCAGTTCCAGCTGATGGGCCTGAACGGCGCGTTCCTGACCGGCGACGTGTTCAACCTGTTCGTGTTCTTCGAGGTGCTGCTGATCGCGTCCTACGGACTGATGCTCAGCGGCGGCAGCGGCGAGCGCATGCGCGCCGGCCTCCACTACGTGGCCTTCAACATCGCCGCCTCGACCCTGTTCCTGATGGCGCTGGGCCTGCTGTACGGCCTGCTCGGCACGCTCAACATGGCCGAGATGGCGGTGCGGGTGGCGCAGGTCCCGGCGCAGGACCAGGCCCTGGTGCAGGCGGCGGCCGGGCTGCTGGTGGTGGTGTTCTGCGCCAAGGCGGCGGTACTGCCGCTGTATTTCTGGCTGCCGCAGACCTATACCCATGCGCCGGCCGCGGTCGCGGCGCTGTTCGCGGTGATGACCAAGGTCGGGCTCTACGCCGTGTTGCGGGTGTCGATGCTGGCCTTCGGTGGCCTCGGCCCGCTGCACGGTTTCGCGTGGCCGGCGCTGCTGGTGCTGGGCGCGGCCACCCTGGTGCTGGCCTCGCTGGGCGTGCTGGCGGTGCGCCAGCTGCGCTCGCTGGCCGCGTATCTGGTGCTGGGCTCGGCGGCGACGCTGTTCCTGGCCTTCGCCCTGGCCACGGCCGGCACGATCTCCGCGGGCTTGTACTACCTGGCGCACAGCACCTTCGCCGGCGCGGCGCTGTTCCTGGTCGCCGACCTGGTGCGGCGCCGGCGCGGCCGCGCCGGCGATCGCAAGGATCTGGTCGCGGCACTGCGCGGGCGCGCCCTGCCCGGCGTGCTGTTCCTGGTCGCCGCGGTGTCGCTGGCCGGGCTGCCGCCGCTGTCGGGCTTCGTCGGCAAGCTGCTGCTGCTGGAGGCCGTGCCCCCCGGCGCACGCACGTTCTGGGTCTGGCTGCTGGTGCTGGGCAGCAGTTTCCTGATGCTGGTCGGTCTGGCCCGCGCGGGCACGCGGCTGTTCTGGCGGGTGGAGCCGTGGCCGGACGCCTCGCCGCAACGCTGGCAGGAATACACAGCGGCCGACGACCTGCCGCGGGCGCCGGGCCGGCCGCTGGAAACCGCGGCCACGGTCCTGCTGCTGGCCTATGGCGTCGCCATGGTGCTGGCGGCCGCGCCGCTGCTGGACTACACCCGCGCCACCGCCGCGCAGCTGCAGTCGCCGGCCGACTACGTGCAGCAGGTGCGCGCTGCCATCCCCGCGCGGAGGGCGCCGTGATGCGCGCGGACTGGCGCAAGCGCTGGCTGCCGTCGCTGCCGCTGGCGGCGATGGTGTTCTGCTTCTGGCTGCTGATGAACGACACGGTCACCGTCGGCCACGCCGCCATGGGGCTGGCCCTGGCACTGCTGATCCCGCCGTTCGCCGCGCGCCTGGACCGCGAGTTCGCCCGCATCGGCAACCTGCGCGGGGTGCCGCGGATGCTGGGCATCCTGCTGCTGGACATCGTCCGCTCCAACATCACCGTGGCCCTGCAGGTGCTCGGGCCGGAGCGCAGGATCACGCCCGGCTTCGTCTGGGTGCCGCTGGACATCGCCAACATCCACGGCATCGCCGTGCTGACCAGCATCATCACCCTGACCCCCGGCACGGTGTCATCCGCGCTGTCGGAGGACCGTCGCCACCTGCTGGTGCACGTGCTCAACCTGGAGGATGCCGACGCGGTGGTCCGCCAGATCAAGACCCGCTACGAGAAGCCGTTGATGGAGATCTTCCCGTGACCCCGCAGGCGCTGGTCGGCTACGCGATCATCGGCTCGATGCACGTGGTCGGCCTGGCCATGCTGCTGGCGCTGTACCGCCTGCTCAAGGGGCCGAGCGTGCCGGACCGGATCCTGGCGCTGGACACGCTGTTCGTCGCCGCGATCGCGCAGCTGGTGCTGTTCGGCATGCACCTGGGCACGGCGGTCTATTTCGAAGCGGCGCTGATCATCGCCATGCTCGGCTTCGTCGGCACCGTGGTGCTGTCCAAGTACGTGCTGCGCCGGGACATCGTCGAATGAGCTGGCTGTTCGCCATCGTGCTGGTGCTGCTGCTGGCGGCCAGCTGCTTCTTCATCGTGGTCGGGTCGCTGGGACTGGTGAAGCTGTCGGAGTTCTTCAAGCGCCTGCACGCACCGACCAAGGCGAGCACCCTGGGCGTGGGCTGCGTGCTGTTGGCCTCGGTCGGCTACCACGCGCTCACCGGCACCGATCCGCAGCCGCGCGAGCTGCTGATCACCGCGTTCCTGTTCATCACCGCGCCGATCAGTGCGCACCTGATGGCCAAGGCGGCGCTGTCGCTGCACATGGCCGAGCGGCCGCCGCAGCCGGGGACGGACGAAACCGGCGGCGAGGAAGCGCGCCCTTTGTAGGAGCCCGTCTTGCGGGCGACAGGCCACGTCGGCGCAGGCGACTTCCTTGTTTTCCCGACGCCCGTATCGCCCGCAAGACGGGCTCCTGCACGAAACAGCGTCGGCGCAGGCGGCTTCCTCGTTTCCCCGACGCCCGTGTCGCCCGCAAGACGGGCTCCTGCACGAAACGGCGTCGGCGCAGGTGGCTTCCTCGTTTCCCCGACGCCCGTGTCGCCCGCAAGACGGGCTCCTACACGAACAGCAGCAGCTCCAGGGCGACCCAGGCGAAGAAGGCCAGGCACAGGATCCCGCCTTCCTGCTGGGTGATCCGCCGGCCGCTGCGCAGCAGCGGATAGACCAGCAGGGTCAGCACCACCACCGCCGGCAGTTCGAACTTCACGAACGACGCCGGTAGCGCCAGCGGCTGCAGCACGGCCATGCCGCCGACGATCGCCAGCAGGTTGAACAGGCTGGAACCGAGCACGTGCCCGGCGACCATGTCGCCCTGCCCGCGGCGGGCCGCGGCGATGGCGGCGGCGATCTCCGGCAGCGCGGTGCCGATGGCGACCGGCAACAGGCCGACCATCAGCGGGGTCAGGCCCAGCGCCTGGCCCAGGCCGAGCCCGCCGGACACCACCCAGCGCGCGCCGAGGTACAGCAACGCGATGGCGATGGCCAGGCGCAGCAGGTTCATGCCCAGTCCGGTGCGGGTGCCGGCGAACGCGGCGATGTCCGCCTGCACTTCCTCCGGCTCGCGGCGACCCTGGCGCAACAGGAATACGGTCGTGGCGACGAAGCCCAGCAGCAGCACCACGCCTTCGATGCGGCCGATATAGCCATCCAGGCCGAACACCATCAGCGCCAGCGACGCCACTGCCAGCAATACCAGCAGCGGCACCAGCATCCGCGCGCGCAGCAGCAGCGGCGCGGCCAGCGCGGCCAGGCCCAGGGTCAATCCGAGGTTGACGATGTTGCTGCCCACGGCATTGCCCAGCGCCAGGTGCGCCTGCTGCTCCCAGATTGCGCGCAGGTTGACCGCCAGTTCCGGCACCGAGGTGCCGAAGGCGACCAGCAGCAGGCCGGCCACGAACGGCCGCAGGCCCAGCCGCTGGGCCAGTCCCGACACGCCCTTGACCATCGAGTCCCCGCCCAGCGCCAGCGCCAGCAGTCCCAGCGCGAACAGCCCCAACGCTTCCGCCATCGCCGCTTCCTCCCTTGGCCTGTGGGGATTCTATGCCGCGGGCCGCCGCCCTGGCGGCCGGGGCCGCATCGCCGCCGCCGGGCGCGGCATCCGTCGCGGTCAGCCGCAGCCTTCGACGTAGTCCACCTGCGGTGCCAGTCCCACACGCCAGGACGTGATCCGTCCCTGCGCATCGGCCTCGAACAGCAGCAGCGCGTCGCCGCTGCCGGTCACGCGCAGGTAGCGGGCGCCTTCCACGTACTTGTGCGGCCGTTCCTCGATGCGGCCCGGGTACAGTGCCTCGATCTCCGCCACGGTCATGCCGATGCGCCCGCCGCCGGGCGCGACGGCCTCCGCGTCGTCCACGTCCATGCGCACGAAGCGGCCGCCCTCGAACATGAAGGCATGACCGAAGCCGTCTGCCGGACGCGGCGCGGGAAACAGGTAGTGGCACGCCTGCGGATCGCCCTCCGCCCCGCCCTCCAGCGTGCCGTCCCAGGCCGAACGCAGGTCCTGCGGGCCGGCGCCGAACGGGACCGGCGCGGCGACGACGAAATCCGCGGCGGCCGGAGCGGCGGCCAGCGCAGCGGCCGCATCGGGCGCGGTGGCCGGCGGCACTTCCTCCAGCGGTTCGTCCAGGGCGGTGTCGGCGTCCGCTTCCGCCGCGGGCGCGGCATCGATGTCCGCGCGGGCGGCTTCCGGCGCGCGGGAACAGGAGGCGACCAGCAGCGCCAGCGTCAGCAGGCAGGCATCAAGCGTCCTGGAGGCCATGCAGTTCCCCAACGAGTCCGATGCGCCAAGGCTGGCAAAGCCGCCGTCAACGGCGGGCGAACGCGGGTGACGGCGGCGTCAAGTCCGCGCGCTCCCGCGCCGGCCTGTCCATGTCAACGCCGGTAGCGGTGGTTTCAGGCCGGCGGCCGGAAACGGCGCTGCAAGCCGGCCCAGCACTGCTGGTAGTCGCGCTGCCGGTGCCCGGCGTCCAGCGCCTGGACCGTGGGCCGGATCACCGCGCGGGTCTCGAACATGAAGGCCATGGTGTCGGCGACCACGTCCGGCCGGGACAGGTCCGCGGCGGAGGCCTTGTCGAACGTCGCCGCGTCCGGCCCGTGGCCGCTCATGCAGTTGTGCAGCGAGCATCCGCCCGGCAGGAAGCCTTCGGCCTTGGCGTCGTAGGCGCCGTGCACCAGGCCCATGAACTCGCTGGCGACGTTGCGGTGGAACCACGGCGGGCGGAAAGTGTGCTGCGCCACCAGCCAGCGCGGCGGGAAGATCGCGAAGTCGACGTTGGCCGTGCCCGGGGTGTCGCTGGGTGCGGTGAGCACGGTGAAGATGGACGGATCGGGATGGTCGAAGCTGATCGAGCCGATCGCGTTGAAGCGGCGCAGGTCGTAGCGGTACGGCGCGTGGCTGCCGTGCCAGGCCACCACGTCCAGCGGGCTGTGGCCGATGTCCGCGCGCCACAGGTGGCCCTGGAACTTGGCGACCAGCTCGAAGTCGCCTTCGATGTCCTCGTACGCGGCCACCGGCGTCTCGAAGTCGCGGGGGTTGGCCAGACCGTTGGCGCCGATCGGCCCCAGTTCCGGCAGGCGCAGGTGCGCGCCGAAATTCTCGAGCACGTAACCGCGCGAGGGACCGTCCGGAAGCTCCACGCGGAAGCGCACGCCACGCGGGATCACCGCCACCTGCTGCGGCTCCACCTCCAGCACGCCCAGCTCGGTGGCGATGCGCAGCCGGCCCAGCTGCGGCACCAGCAGCAGTTCGCCGTCGGCGTCGTAGAAGAAGCGCCCGGCCATGTCGCGGTCGGCCGCGTAGAGGTGGATCCCCACGCCGTGCTGCGCGGCCGCCGAGCCGCTGCCGGCGACGGTGTACAGGCCTTCGACGAAGTCGGCCGGCGCCGTGGGCAACGGCAGCGGATCCCAGCGCAGCTGGTCCGGGGTGACCGGACCGCCGCCGAAATCGTTGTGGAACGTACCCGTGGATGCGGGCGACTGGTTGAACGGCGCGAAGGTGCCGTGCATCGCCGCCGGGCGGATCCGGTACAGCCAGCTGCGCCGGTTCTGCCCGCGCGGCGCGGTGAACGCGGTGCCCGACAGCTGCTCGGCATAGAGCCCGTGCGCCACGCGCTGCGGCGAGTTCTGCCCGGCCGGCAGCGTGCCGGACACCGCCTCGGTGGCGAACTCGTTGCCGAAGCCGGTCATGTAGGCGGAACGGTCGGATGTCATGGTCGCCTCGATGTCCTGGATTTCCATCTGTAGGAGCCGGTCTTGCCGGCGACCCGCCACGTCGGGAAAACGAGGGCGTCGCCTGTGCCGACGTGGCGGGTCGCCGGCAAGACCGGCTCCTACAGCAGCGCGTGAAGGCAGGAACGCTTCCCCGTCAGAGAACCCCGCGCCGCATCTGGTCGCGTTCGATGCTCTCGAACAGGGCCTGGAAGTTGCCCTCGCCGAAGCCTTCGTTGCCCTTGCGCTGGATGATCTCGAAGAAGATCGGTCCGATCGCGTTCTGGGTGAAGATCTGCAGCAGCTTGCGCTGCTTGGTCTCCGGGTCGGCGTCGATCAGGATCCTGTTCCTGCGCAGCCGCTCCACGTCCTCGCCGTTGTCGGGGATGCGCTGGTCGATCACGTCGAAATAGGTGTCCGGCGTGTCCAGGAACTCCACGCCCGCCGCGCGCATCTTCTCCACCGTGGCGTAGATGTCGTCGGTGAAGCAGGCGATGTGCTGGATGCCTTCGCCGTGGTAGGTGTCCAGGTATTCGTTGATCTGCGACTTGGGATCGGACGATTCGTTGAGCGGGATGCGGACCATGCCGTCCGGCGCGGTCATCGCCTTGGACAGCAGGCCGGTCTTGGCCCCCTTGATGTCGAAGTAGCGGATCTCGCGGAAGTTGAACAGCCGCTCGTAGTAATCGGCCCACTTGGCCATGTTGCCGTGGAACAGGTTGTGGGTGAGGTGGTCGATGAACGTCAGTCCGAAGCCGGCCGGCTTCAGTTCCACGCCGGGCAGGTACTCGTAGTCCGGGTCGTGGATGGTGCCCTTGTCGTCGTAACGGTCGACGATGTAGAGCATGCAGTCGCCGATGCCCTTGATCACCGGCGCGGCCACCGCTTTGCTCAACTCGTCGCGCGCGTCGAACGACTCGGCGCCATTCTTCAGCGCCTGGGTGCGCGCCCAGTCGGCCAGCTTCCTGACCCGGATGGCGAAGCCGCAGGCGCTCGGGCCGTGTTCGGCGGCGAAGCGGGCGGCGAAGGAATCCGGATCCTCGTTGATCAGGAAGGTGCAGTCGCCCTGCCGCCAGGTGCTGATCGGCCGGGTCCTGTGGCGCGCGACCTGGACGAAGCCGAGCCGGCGGAAGTAGTCGTGCAGCTGTTGCGCCTGCCCGGCCGGGGCGGCGAACTCGACGAATTCGAAGCCGTCGATCCCCATCGGGTTGTCGAACTGGCTCACGGTCATGCCCGGATCGGGCGCCGAAGTGGTGGGGAGGGCTTGCGATTGCGCGCTCATGATGGCTTCCTGAACACCCCGTTGGGGAAAACGGGTTCTGATCCAGCCTCCTTTATAGTTACGTCCGAAACCATAAGCAAGGTGCCCTGCCGCAATGTCCGCTCCGAACGCTCCCGAAGCCCACGATCCCGCCGCGCCGGCGGACGCCTCCGGCCATGCCCAGCTGGCCCTGGAAACCTTCCTGCCCTACCGGTTGAGCGTGCTCTCCAACCGGGTCAGCCAGACCATCGCCGACCTCTACCAGAAGCGGTTCGGGCTGGCGATCACCGAGTGGCGGGTGATGGCCGTGCTCGGCCGCTTCCCCGACCTGTCGGCCAACGAGGTCGCCGAGCGCACGGCGATGGACAAGGTGGCGGTCAGCCGCGCGGTGGCGCGGCTGCTCGAGCGCGGCCTGATCAAGCGCGAGATCCACAGCGACGACCGCCGCCGTTCGGTGCTGACGCTGTCGGAAGTGGGGTACTCGGTCTACGACGAGATCGCGCCGATGGCCCTGGCCTGCGAGGCGCGGCTGATCGCCACGCTCGACGACGAGGAGCGGGCCATGCTCGACCGCCTGCTGGTCAAGCTCGGCGGCCCCGGGCTGGCGGCGCTGCGCGAAGGCAGCTGAGCCTCCGCGCCGCCCCTCTGCAGGAGCCCGTCTTGCGGGCGACAAGGGCGTCCGAACGATGAGGCGGCCGCCTGTGCCGGTCCGGAACGATGAGGCGCCCCCTTGCCGGTCCGGAACGACGAAGCAGTCGCCCCGTGCCGGCGGCGTCGGGTCGCCCGCAAGACGGGCTCCTACAGAAAGCCGCGACGCCGGGGCCGGGGAATCAGGGCGCTGGCGGCGGCGCCCACTGCTCGAGGAACGCCCTGATCCGGCGCCGGTCGGGCTTGCCGTTGCGCAGCAGTTCCTGCCCGGCCTGCGCCTGCAGCACCTGTGCGTCGGCGTCCAGCACCAGCAGGTGCGGCGCCGGCGCGTCGGCGCTGCCCGGGTAGCCGGCCAGGAACCCGACGTTCCCCGGCGCGCTGCGGTCGACCTTGACCCAGACGAAGCCGGCGTCGCGCAGGTGCCGCAGCGGCGCCTCGCCCTCGATCCGCTCGTCCAGCGCGGCGCAGTCGCCGCAGGACGCATCACCCAGTTCCAGCACGATGCGCTTGCCGCCGCGCTTGGCCTCGACCTTGGCCGTTTCCAGGTCGGCGGCGGCATCGCGGTTTGGGTCGAACGCGGCGCCCAGCGCGGCGATGGCGGCGATGTCGGCCGCCGCGGGCGTATTGCCCGAGGCCACCGGCTCGCTGGCGTCCGCCGCCGGCGGCTTCTGCGGCGTGGTGTCCACCGGCAGCGGCGGGCCGGATGTGGCCGGCGCCTCCTGTCCACTGCAGGCGGACAGGAACAGCGCGAGCAACGCAGCGGCCGCTGCCATACCGATGTGACGACCGATATTCGCCATTCTCATTTGACTCCGTGCATCAGCTTCTGGATCAGCGGCGCGATCAGGAACAGCAGAACGCCGCTGCCCGCCAGGATCCAGAATCCGATGGTGTAGCCGGAAAACGCGGATTCGACCGTCATGCCCGTTTCGCCGCTGACGTAGCTGGCGAAGATGCCCGAGAGGTTGTTGCCGATCGCAGTGGACAGGAACCAGCCGCCCATGCCGAAGCCGACCAGGCGCACCGGTGCCAGCTTGGTCACCATCGACAGGCCGATCGGCGACAGGCACAGCTCGCCCACCGACTGGATGACGTAGACCATGAACAGCGTCCAGAACGGGATCTTCAGCGTCTCCGGGTCGACCATGCCGGACAGGGCGAACATCAGCAGCAGGAAGGCCACGCCATTGAAGATGATGCCGAAGCCGAACTTGCGCGGGATCGACGGATTGAGGGTTCCCGCCGGATTGCCGAAATCGATCTTCGTCGCCCACACGCCCAGGGCGAGGATCAGGGCGGCGGTCACGAAGAACGCCCAGGCGGGCATCACGCCCAGGCCACTCAGCCTGTACATCGCCAGGATCGCGAACAGCGTCGAAACGATGCCCACGACAACGCGCACGAACCGCATGGCGCCGAGGTTGGGCTCGACCTTGCTCAACCTCACCCAGAGCCAGGCCAGCACCGGAGCCAGGGTGATGATCGCCAGCGAGTTCACCGACTGGAACCAGCCGACCGGGAAGATCCAGCCGTTGAAATCGCGGTTGACGATGTTCTGCGCCAGGAAGTTGAACGAGCTGCCGGCCTGCTCGAAGAAGCACCAGAACAGCACGTTGAACACGAAGATGATCAGCATGGCGATGGCCATGTCGCGCCTGACCGCACCGTCGCGGAAGCCCTCGCGCAGGATCAGCACGCACAGTCCGACGAACAGCGCCGTCAGGATCCACTGCAGCGCGCCGGCGCCGATCGACAGCAGGAAATAGATCAACGGGATGGAGACCAGAGCGCCGATCGCGGTCAGCAGCACGCGCCCCTTGTTGCCGGCGCCCTCCAGCGGCCGGCCGATGCCCTGCAACTGCCTGCGGCCGAACCAGAACCACACCAGGCTGATCAGCATGCCGACGCCCGAGGCGAGGAACACCACCTTGAAGGCCGGCATTTCCGGGGTTCCACCCATCACCCGTTCGGCGAGCAGGCCGGTCAGCCATGGCGCGATCATCGCGCCGAGGTTGATGCCCATGTAGAAAAGGGTGAAACCCGAGTCGCGACGCTCGTCCGCGGTCGCGTACAGCTTGCCGACCATGGTCGAGATGTTCGGCTTGAACAGGCCGTTGCCGACGATGATCGTGGCCAGGCCCAGTTTGAACACCTGTTCGTTCGGCAACATGATCATGAACAGGCCGGCGGCCATGATGCTGGCGCCGAGCAGGATCGAACGCTGGTAGCCGATGATGCGGTCGGCGACATAGCCGCCGAACAGGGCGGCCGCGTACACCAGCGCCAGGTAGGCGCCATACAGCCTGCTGGCCGGCGCTTCGCCGGCGCTGTCCCCGCCATGGAACTGCGCCACGATGTACAGCGCCAGCGCCCAGCGCATGCCGTAGAAGGCGAAGCGCTCCCAGAACTCGGTCATGAACAGCATCCACAGCGGGCGCGGATGCCCCAGCGTCTGGGCGAACTCGGGGGGTGCGGGCGTCTGCGGCGGCGGGGCCGCGACCTTGGGCTCGACGACGTCGGCGCTCATGGAATTCCTTTGCTGAATGGCTTTCTGGGAGGGCCTGGGGCCCCCGGAGTGGGCCGAGAATCACCGACGACGGCGCCGGGCGTCAATGCGGAGACGCGCGCCCGCATGCGCCAGCAAGCGCGTTTTCCCCGCCTGCCCGTGCATTTGCGCGGTGTGACCGGCCCGGGCCGTCGCGCGGAACCGGCCGTCCTCACTCCACGCCGATGCGGGTCCGCACCTCGAACAGCTCCGGGAAGAAGGTCAGCTCCAGCGCCTCCCTCAGGAACCCCACCCCGCTGGAACCGCCGGTGCCGCGCTTGAAGCCGATGATCCGCATCACCGTGCGCATGTGCCGGAAGCGCCAGTTCTGGAACTGGGTCTCCAGGTCGACCAGGTCCTCGCACAGCGAATACTCGCGCCAGAACGTGTCGGTGTCCTCGTAGATGCGCTCGAACACCGGCAGCAGCGCCGGGTCGGACACGTGCGCGACCGACCAGTCGTGGCCCGGGCCCAGGTACTGCGCCGGGATGGCATGGCCGAAGCGCGCCAGGTAGCGCAGGAACTCTTCGTACAGGCTCGGCAGCTCCAGCTCGGCGCGCAGCGCGGCCTGGCCCCCGGGATCGTGGGCGAAGACCCGCACCATGCCCGCGTTCTTGTTGCCCAGCAGGAACTCCACCGCCCGGTACTGCAGCGACTGGAACCCGGAAGACGGCCCCAGCAGGTGGCGGAAACCCATGTATTCGGACGGCGTCAGCGTCTCCAGCACCGACCACTGCTCGGTCAGCTGGCGCAGCACCTGCTTGCTCCGCGCCAGCACCTTGCGGCACTGCCAGACCTGGTCGGCCTCCAGGAACCCGCGCGCGGCCTGCAGCTCGTGCATCAGCAGCTTCAGCCACAGCTCCGAGACCTGGTGCTGGACGATGAACAGCATCTCGTCGTGGTGCGGCGGCTGCGACAGCGGCTGCTGCGCCGACAGCAGCCGCTCCAGGTGCAGGTAGCCGGCATAGGTCATCCGCCCTTCCAGGTCGGTGTGGATGCCCGGTTCGAGCGGACGCTGGTTCTTGTCGAGGGTCATCGGCGAGGCGCGGTGCAGGGGCCGGCAAGGGTAACGCAGTGCGGAGCGTGGCGATGGCGTGCCCACCGCTGTCATCGCCCGGGGCATCCCCGGCCGCTCCCGCAAGTGCATAAAATACAAGCGTTGTTGCGCTGCAGGGCGGGTTTTCAGCCGCGTTTCCGTACCATGTGCAACTTTCCTCCCAGGCATTGCCGCGCCCGGTGACGCATCCGATGACACTCGCCGCCAGCTTCGAAATCGAATACCTGCAATACCTTGGCGCGGACGGCCAGCCGGTCCGCGAGTTCCCGGCTGCCCTGCGCGATCCGGCCGTGCTGCTGCCCCTGTTCAAGCGGATGCTGTACGTGCGCGCGTTCGACGCCAAGGCCGTGGCCCTGCAGCGCACCGGCAAGCTGGGCACCTACGCCTCCTGCCTGGGCCACGAGGCCACGCACGTCGGCATCGGCGCCTCGATGCGCAGCGGCGACGTGTTCGCGCCCAGCTACCGCGAGATCGGCACCATGTTCGAGCGCGGCGTGCGCCCGCGCGACGTGCTGCTGTACTGGGGCGGCGACGAGCGCGGCAGCGACTACGCGCGCGACAGCGACGCCGCCATCGACTTCCCGATCTGCGTGCCGATCTCCACCCAGTGCCTGCACGCGGCCGGCTCGGCGCTGGCGTTCAAGCTGCGCGGGCAGCCGCACCTGGCCGTGGCCACCTGCGGCGATGGCGGCAGCTCCAAGACCGATTTCTACGCCGCGCTCAACTCGGCCGGCGCCTACCAGCTGCCTTTGGTGCTGGCGGTGATCAACAACGGCTGGGCGATCTCGGTGCCGCGCTCGGCGCAGACCGGCGCCGGGACGCTGGCGCAGAAGGGCATTGCCGGCGGCCTGTACTGCCTGCAGGTGGACGGCAACGACCTGGTCGCGGTGCTCGAAGCGATGCGCATCGCCGGCGAACGCGCGCGCAACGGCGAGGGCGGCAGCGTGATCGAGTTCATGACCTACCGCCTGTCCGACCACACCACCGCCGACGACGCGCGCCGCTACCGCGACGAGGCCGAGGTCAAGGCCGCCTGGACGCGCGACCCGATGACCCGCCTGCGCGCCTGGCTGACCGCGCACGGCGCCTGGAACGAGGCCGGGGAGGCCGCGTGGAAGGAAGAGTGCGAGCGCCGGGTCAACCTCGAAGTGGACGCCTACCTGGCCACCCCGGCGCAGCCGGTGGAGGCGATGTTCGACTACCTTTACGCCGATCCGCCGCCGGAACTGCTGGCCCAGCGCGCGGCGGCGATCGCCCTCGAACAGCGTCCCCTGGAGCAGCGCCATGGATGACGTGCGCAGCAACCATCGCGACTCCCACGCTTCCGGCGAGACCGGCGCGCCGGTCCATGCCGGGTCGCGCGACCCGGCCCGCGGAGAAAAGCCGATGACCGCCACCGCCGCGCCCGCCACCCACCCGATCACCCTCATCGAGGCCATCACCCAGGCCCTGGCCTGGGAACTGGAACACGATCCGTCGGTGCTGGTGCTGGGCGAGGACGTGGGCGTCAACGGCGGCGTGTTCCGCGCCACCGCCGGCCTGCAGCAGAAGTTCGGCGCGCAGCGCGTGCTGGACACGCCGCTGGACGAGACCACCATCGCCGGCCTGTCGGTCGGCCTGGCCGCGCAGGGCATGCGGCCGGTGGCCGAGGCCCAGTTCGACGGCTTCGTCTACCCGATGGTCGACCATCTCGTCTGCCACGCCGCGCGCCTGCGCAACCGCACCCGCGGCCGCCTGCACTGCCCGATGGTGCTGCGCGTGCCGTGGGGCGGCGGCATCCGCGCGCCGGAGCACCACAGCGAGGCCAACGAAGCGATCTTCACCAACGTGCCCGGCCTGCGCGTGGTCATGCCGTCCTCGCCGCAGCGCGCCTACGGCCTGCTGCTGGCGGCGATCCGCGACGACGATCCGGTGGTCTACATGGAACCCAAGCGGATCTACCGCCAGTACAAGGAAATCGTCGCCGACGACGGCGAGGCGCTGCCGCTGGACGTGTGCTTCGTCCTGCGCGACGGCACCGACTTGACCCTGGTCGCCTGGGGCGCGCAGGTGAAGGAGGCGCTGGAAGCGGCCGACGCGCTGGCGGCCGAAGGCATCAGCGCCGAGGTGATCGACGTGGCCACCCTGCGCCCGCTGGACTTCGACACCATCGCCGAGTCGGTCTCGCGCACCGGCCGCTGCGTGATCGTGCAGGAAGCCCCGCGCACCGCCGGCTTCGGCGCCGAGATCGCCGCGCGCCTGGCCGAACACTCGATGTACGATCTGGTCGCACCGGTCGAGCGCGTCACCGGCTACGACACCCACATCCCGCTGTTCCGGCTGGAGATGAAGTACCTGCCGAGCGTGGAGCGGATCGTCGCCGCAGCCAGGCGCGCCGTCGCCCAAGGCTGAAATCCGGCGCCGCGTGCGGCATCGCCGCGGCGCCCGTTAGCATTCCCCCGGTGCGACGCCACGCGTCCACCCGCACCGATCCGCCAGGGACATCCGCATGAGCGAGAGCAAGACCTTCCACCTGCCCGACCTGGGCGAGGGCCTGCCGGACGCGACCATCGTCGAATGGTTCGTCAAGGAGGGCGACACCATCCGCCTGGACGAACCGCTGGTGTCGATGGAGACCGCCAAGGCCGTGGTCGAGGTGCCCTCGCCGATCTCGGGCAAGGTGCTCAGGCTGGCCGGCGGCGCCGGCGACGTGATCGTCACCGGCGCGATGCTGGCGGTGTTCGAGCCCGATGCCTCGTTGCCTCAGCGCGCCGAGGGTCAGGACACCGGCCACCACCATGGCGGCGGGCACGCCGCACCGGCGGCCACGCAGGCGCAGGCTCCCGCACCGGCGGCGGCATCGAGCGAAGCCGGTGGCGAGCGCGACGACGCCGGTACCGTGGTCGGCGCCATGCAGAGCTCCAACGCGGTCCACAGCGAGCAGGCGATCTCGGTCGGCGGCGTCAAGGCGATGCCTGTCGTGCGCGCGCTGGCGAAGAAGCTGGGCGTGGACCTGGCGCGTGTGCGCGCCAGCGGCGCCGACGGCACCGTCACCCTGGCCGACGTGAAGCAGGCCGCGGCCGATCCCGCTGCCCTGCTCCCCTCGCCTCGTGGCAAGGGGACCGGGGGAGAGGGCACGGCAGCCGGCGCTGCCGCCGGATCCCGCGTCGCCGCCGCCGCCCCCGCGTCCCTCCCCCGGGAGAGGGACGCAGAGCGCACACCCGTTTCCGCCGCGGGCAAGCCGATGCGCACCCGCCCGCCGGGCGCCGCGGACACCGCCATCGCCAGCGGCCAGCCCGAACAACTCAAGGGCGTGCGCCGCAACATGGCCCGGGTGATGGCCGACGCGCACGCCAGGGTCGTGCCGACCACGCTGGTGGACGATGCCGACCTGCATGCCTGGATCGGCAAGCAGGACATCACCGCGCGCCTGGTCCGCGCCATCGTCGCCGCCTGCAAGGCCGTGCCGGCGCTCAACGCCTGGTTCGACGGCGAGGCGCTGGCGGTCACCCGCCATCCGCACGTGGACGTGGGCATCGCGGTGGATACCGACGACGGCCTGTTCGTGCCGGCACTGCGCAACGCCGACATGCTCGATGCGCGCGGCATCCGCGAAGGCATCAACCGCCTGCGCGCGCAGGTCGAGGAACGCAGCCTGCCGGCCAGCGAACTGGGTGGCTACACCATCTCGCTGTCCAACTTCGGCATGTTCGCCGGCCGCTACGCCACCCCGGTGGTGGTGCCGCCGTGCGTGGCCATCGTCGGGGCCGGCAAGCTGGGCCACGACGTGGTCGCGGTGATCGGCGGGATCGAGGTCCACCGCCGCCTGCCAATCTCGCTGACCTTCGACCACCGCGCCGCCACCGGCGGCGAAGCCGCGCGCTTCCTCAAGGCGCTGCTGGACGACATGGCGCTGCCGCAGTAGCGGCGCCGGGAGACGACAGGGCAAACCGGTTCTCTTGTAGGAGCCCGTCTTGCGGGCGACGCGAGGACGTCGGAACCACGAGGGCGTCGCCTGTGTCGACGTCCTCGCGTCGCCCGCAAGACGGGCTCCTACAGAAAGCCGGCACGATCATGCCTCGGTGGAAGCCCGGTCCGGTCGGCGACACGATGACGCACGCAACAGCGGCGTCTTCGCGATTCCATCCCGCGCTTCACCCAAGACACCGGTTCCGGCCGCATCCCTTGCGACCGCGTGGCGTATCGTCGGAATCCCCCTTCCGATGGAGCGCCGCCATGGCCCACCACAGCCGCCTGAGCAACCTGGTCCTGGACTGTCGCGTGGACGACCTGCGCGATGGCGCCGAATTCTGGAGCAAGGCGCTGGGCAAGCCGGTAGCCAGCTACGACCAGGACGGCGACGGCCAGTACGCCGAACTGGAAACGGCCGCCGACGAACCGGTCATGCTGCTGCAGAAGGTCGAACACGAATCGCGCGTGCACCTGGACATCGAGACCGACGACGTCGATGCCGAAGCCGACCGCCTGGAGAAGCTCGGCGCGCGGAAGGTCGCCTTCGTCCACCGCTGGTGGGTGATGGAGGCGCCGACCGGGCACCGCTTCTGCGTGGTGCGCCAGCAGCGCAAGCCGTTCGGTCCGCATACCAACCGTTGGGAATGAGGCCGTTGCGGGCGTCCCGGCCTGCTCCTGCGGAAGTCCGGCGGGGACGCATGCCGGAATCATGAAGACGCAGACGCTGCCGACGGCGTCGCGTCGCCGGCAAGTCCGGCTCCTGCAAGGCCCGACAGTGCTCCATTGTAGGAGCCCGTCTTGCGGGCGACACGGGCGACGGAACCATGAGGACGTCGCCTGTGCCGATGGCGTCGCGTCGCCCGCAAGACGGGCTCCTACAAGCGCCGGCTGCGGTCCAGCCAGACCTCCAGGCCCTGCGCGTTGAGCTCGATGTCCATCTCCAGCAGGTGCAGGACTTCCGCATCGTCCAGGGCGCAGCCGTGCGCCTGCGCGCGTTCGAGGTAATAGCCCGACAGCGCGGCGACCAGCGCGCGATGGCGGTCGGGTCCCCCGTCGCAGGCCTGGGCCAGCGAGACCATCGCGTCGATCTGCTCGTGCAGTTCGGCCGCCAGCCGCGCCACGCCTTCCACGCGACCGTAATGGGTCAGGTACATGGCCTGTGGCGACTGCTCCATCATCCGCGCGATCGAGGCCTGCATCGCTTCCGGCTCGAACTGCACGGGCGAGGAGGTCGGCAGGATGAACGCGCCGCGCCCACTGTCGAGCTCGCGGTACGACAAGCCGAAGGTGTCGCCGGTGAACCAGCTACGGCTGCGCGCGTCCCACACGCACAGGTGGTGGCGCGCGTGGCCGGGCGTATCGATGCAACGCAGCGGCCGGCCGGCCAGGTCGACGGCGTGGCCGTCTTCGGCGACCACCACGCGCCCGGCCGGCACCGGCACCAGTTCGCCGTAATGGCGCCGGAATTCCTCATCGCCGTACACGGCGGTCGCACCGGCGACCAGCCGCGCCGGATCGATCATGTGCGGCGCGGCGCGCGGGTGCGCGACCAGGCGTGCATTGGGCAGCCGCTGCATCAGCGTGCCGGCGCCGCCGGCATGGTCGAGGTGGACGTGGGTCAGTACCAGCCAGTCCACGTCGGCCGGGGCCAGGCCGGCACCGGCCAGCGCTTCCAGCAGCACCTCGACGCTGTGGTTGGTGCCGCAGTCGATGAAGGCGGCCCGTCCGGACTCGACCACCAGGTAGGACGCGTCGAAGCGCGGCCGTATGTAGCCGGTATCGATCGTATGGATGCCATGTTCCGGCATGTGTCTCCTTTCCTTGTCGTCCGTCTCCTGCAGCGCGCTTCCATCCTAGTCAGGCGCGCCAGGAGACGCGACCCGGCTTTGGTCGTAGGCATGCAGGCGGTGGCCCGGCGTCCGCCATTGCAAGCGATCGATGCCTGTGCAGGAGTCTTCAGCCGGCGACGCGCCGCCCATGGCGAGGGCATCATTCCAGCGTCCGTTTCGCCCCCGAAGGAACGCCTACGACGCCGGCGAGCCCGCGCCCCGCGCACGCCAGCCGGCCAGCAGACGCATGCGTAGCGGAATCGCCACCGCCAGCACGGCCAGGAACGCGCCATAGGCGTAGAGCACCGCCAGCACCTGGCGCCAGATCGGACCGCCGCGCGTGTCGGCCGCGCCGGCGCTGTAGCCCCAGTGCATGCCGCCGATGCTCAATGCCAGTGCGGCGAGCAGTACCACCGCATCGAACACGCGCCGCGCCAACGGCCGCGGCGTGCGCGGATAGCTCCAGTACAGCGTGCCGAGCAGGGCGAACCAGGGCAGGAACAGCAGCAGCGACAGCCAGGCCATCAGGCCTCGGCCTCGACCAGTTGGCGCAGCGCGTCGACCACTTCGTCCACGCCGGCCAGGTCCTCGCCGAGGGTGCCGATCCGCTCGCCGAGCAGGCCGACCGCGCGCTGTTCCATCTCGTGCAGCGCGTCCAGGCCTTCGTGCTTGAGCCGGGCGATCACCTGGCCGGCCTCGCGCGGCGACTGGTGGCCGTCGCCCTGCAGCAGCAGGCGGCCGTCGCCGTCGACCAGCTTGAAGTGGAAGCGGCCGTCGGCCTCGCGGTACTGCTTGATCTGCGGCAGTTTCGCACCCGGCTTCTTCTTCGCGGCGACGGCGCCAGGCGCCGCGAACGGTCCCAGTCCGACCGCGCGCTGCAGTCCGTCGAGCAGCGGCACGGTGACGTCGCGGGCCTTGCGCGCACCGTCCTGCAGGATCTCCTCCAACTGTGCGGGCCGGGCGACCAGCTGCGCGTACTGTTCGCGCATCGGCGCGACGGCCTGGTCGACGAGCGCGAACAGGCGCTGCTTGGCGTCGCCCCAGCCGATGCCGTCGGCGAAGGCGTGGCGCATCTCCTCGGCCTGGTGCGGCGTGGCGAAGGCCTGGTACAGCTGGAACAGCGCCGAGCCGTCGGTGTCCTTCGGCTCGCCCGGCGCGCGCGAGTCGGTGACGATCGACATCACCAGCTTCTTCAGCTCCGCCGGCGGCGCGAACAGCGGGATGGTGTTGTCGTAGCTCTTGGACATCTTGCGCCCGTCCAGGCCCGGCAGGGTGGCCACGCTCTCGTCGATCTGCACCTCCGGCAACACCAGCGGCTCGCCGGCCTGGCCCGTCGCCACGCGCCAGGCATCGCCATAGAGGTGGTTGAAGCGCTGGCCGATGTCGCGCGCCATCTCGATGTGCTGGATCTGGTCGCGGCCCACCGGCACCCTGTGCGCGCCGAAGGCGAGGATGTCGGCGGCCATCAGCACCGGATACATGTACAGGCCGGCGGTGACGCCGGCATCGGGGTCCTCGCCGGCCGCCACGTTCCTGTCCACCGCCGCCTTGTACGCGTGCGCGCGGTTGAGCAGACCCTTGCCGGCCACGCAGGTCAGCAGCCAGGTCAGCTGCGGGATCTCGACGATGTCCGACTGCCGGTAGAAGGTCACCCGCTGCGGATCCAGGCCGCAGGCCAGCCAGGTCGCTGCGATCTCCAGCCGCGAGCGCGCCACGCGCTGCGGGTCGTCGGCCTTGATCAGGGCGTGGTAGTCGGCCAGGAAGAAGAAGCTCTCCACCCCCGGATCGCGGCTGGCGGCGATGGCGGGGCGGATCGCGCCGGCGTAGTTGCCCAGGTGCGGGGTGCCGGTGGTGGTGATGCCGGTGAGGACGCGGACGGTCATGGCGGATGCAGCGGGAAAGACCCGTCGATTCTAGCCTGCCAGGGCAACCCCATCGGGCCGCGCCGGCCGTTTTCGTACCGCAGGTCCCGATGGAACACCGCGATGAAACGATTGTTGCCGCTCCTGCTGCTGCCAGCGCTGCTGTGCGCCTCCCTTTCCACGGTCGCTGCGGGCGTGCTGCGGCCCGCCCCGCCCATGGTCGACCTGCAGGTCGTCGACCGCGAGGACGGCCGCGTCCTGCCGCAGTACCCGCACCGCGGCCAGGCCTGGCTGCCGGGCGAACCGGGCCACCGCTACGCGGTACGGCTGCGCAACTCCAGCGCGCAGCGCGTGCTGGTGGTGCTGTCGGTGGATGCCATCAACGCGGTCAGCGGCCAGACCGCCGACCCGCGCCAGGCCGGCTACGTGCTCGGTCCATGGCAGGCGCTGGAGGTGGCCGGCTGGCGCAAGTCGCTCGATGCCGTGGCGCAGTTCGTGTTCGTCGATCCCGGGGACAGCTACGCGGCCCGCACCGGACGGCCGGACAACCTCGGCGTGATCGGGATCGCGGTGTACCGGGAACGGAACTCGCCCGAGCCGCCGGTCGGGATCGCCGCTGCCGGGCCCGGCGCGGAAATGGAAACGCAGCAGCGCACCGCCGCGCCCGCCATGCCCCGGGTATCCGCCAAGCCGGCCACCGATGCCGCGTCCCGCTACGAATCTGCACCCACCCTGGGCACCGGACATGGCCAGGTGGAAGGCGCTCCCGCCTACGCCACGACGTTCGATCGCCAATCCCGGCCGGCCCAGGTCACCCAGCTGCGCTACGACACCCGGCAGGCGTTGCTGGCGCGCGGCATCGCAGTTCCTTACCCGGTTGTCACCCACGGCTGGCGCGATGCGCCGCAGGCGTTCCCCTCCGGATTCGTACCGGATCCACCGTGCTGCGCGGACCGGTAATCGCAGCGGCAACAGCGATGCGCACCGACGGCATGAAGAAGGCGGCGGACCGGAGTCCGCCGCCGTGACCGTACCGGCGCTGGAGGAACATCGTGGCCGGCACGATCGAACCGTACAGCCAAGCCAGCGGGCCAGCGGGCCAGCAAGGCTGCCCCGGCCCGGCGTGGGTCAGTGCCGGTACTTGTCGTCCAGCGCGCGTTCGAAGTCGCGCACTTCCTTCTCGGCGCGGTCCTGCTCCCAGCCGTAACGCTCCTGCAGCTTGCCCGACAGGTACCGGGCGTTGCCTTCGGCCACATCGAAGTCGTCGTTGGTGAGGTCGCCCCACTTGGCCTGCATCTGGCCTTTCAGCTGCTTCCAGTTGCCGGCGATGATGTCGCGGTTCATGTGCTGCTCCTGCCTGGTTTCGGGATTGGTTCGGAAGACGGCCACTGCAGCGGACCGCACGAACAGCATCGCAAGCGCCACGTTCCACCCCGGTCCAGTGCGCGTCAACGCGAAGTTAGCCGGCTTAACCGCTCATGCATGGATCCGCACGGCGCGCGCGGCGCAACAAAAAAGGGCCGGGAATTCCCGGCCCTCCCTTGTACATCCGGGGCGGCAGGCCTCAGCACTTGCCGTCCTTGCAATCGGATGCCGTGTCCTCGATCTTGTCGCCAGCTCCCTTGATGTCCTTGCCGGCACCGGCCACGGTGTTGCAGGCCGACAGCATGGAAATGGAGAACAGGCTCAGCAGGGTCAGGGCGATGATGCGCTTCATTGAGGGCTCCTCGGTGACGGGGATCGGTGGTTTTGACGAACGGCCCGCACGGTGGCGCGGGCGGTGGCGCCAATCTCGCGCCCCGCACGTGCAACCGGCGTGAATACGCCCCGCCGCATTCAGTCCCGCATCAGTGTGGACTTGCCGAACAGGCTTTCCACCAGGTCCACCGCCAGTTCGGCGGTGATGTTGTGGTCGTCCAGCACCGGGTTGAGCTCGACGATGTCCAGCGAGCCCATGCGGCCGGTATCGGCGATCATCTCCATCACCAGCTGCGCCTCCCGGTAGTTCGGCCCGCCCGGCACCGTGGTGCCCACGCCCGGGGCAATGCCCGGATCGAGGAAGTCCACGTCGAAGCTGACATGCAGATGGGTGTCGGCGTCCACCCCGTCCAGCGCCTGCGCCATCACCCGCTTCATCCCGACCTCGTCGATGTAGCGCATGTCGTAGATGTCCAGGCGGTGCTGCTTGACCAGGCGCTTCTCCTCGGGGTCGACCGAACGGATGCCGATCTGGCGGATCTGGTCCGGGGTGATCGCCGGCGCGTCGCCACCGAGCCGGACCAGCGCCTCGGGTCCCAGGCCGCACAGGCAGGCCACCGGCATGCCGTGCACGTTGCCCGAGGGCGTGACCGCGCTGGTGTTGAAGTCCGAGTGCGCATCCAGCCACAGCACGCGCAGCTTGCGGCCGGTCTCGCGACAGTGCCGGGCCACTGCGGTGATCGAACCGATCGCCAGGCAATGGTCGCCGCCGAGCATCACCGGCATCCGCCCGGCGCGCAGTTCGCGCAGGCTGGCCTCCATCAGCGCGCCGTTCCAGGCCACCACCTGCTCCAGATGGCGGTAGCCCTCCACGGGCGGCTGCCAGGGATTGGCCGGGCCGGCAAGGTTGCCGCAGTCGCGCACATCGACCCCGCGCCCGGCCAGCGCTTCGGCCAGGCCGGCGATGCGCAAGGCCTCCGGTCCCAGCGAGGCGCCACGATGGCCGGCACCGATGTCGGTCGGAACGCCGATCAATGAAACGGGTGGATAGCTACCGATCATGGGAACTCGTCTGTTCGCGATTGGCGCGGTACGCAGAGTCTAGCCATGGGCCCGCGCCAGCACGCGCCGCAGCGCAGCGGCGCGCTCCGTTGCGACGCAGCATTGCAAATGAGGCATACCGCCGCGGCGATAAGTCATTGGTCGCCGGTCGGCGACGGCTCCTATGCTGCATCCCCCCTGAAAGAACATGCGGATCGCACACCCATGGCAGGACCGATCGGGCCGACGGCCCCCATTCCCCCGGGCGGGTCCGCCGCGGGCGCGCCCTCCCATCGCGCCGCATTGACCCTGCTGGCCTCGCTGTTCTTCATGTGGGGCTTCATCACGGTCATCAACAACACGCTGCTGCCGCACCTGCGCAGCGTGTTCGAGCTGTCCTACACCCAGGCCACGCTGATCGAATCGGTGTGGTTCATCGCCTATTTCGTCGCTTCGATGCCTTCGGCCTGGCTGATCGAACGCATCGGCTACCAGCGCGCGCTGGTGCTCGGCCTGGCGGTCATGGCGGTGGGCGCGCTGGGCATGGTCCCGGCCGCGCGCGTGCCGTCCTACGCGATCACCCTGGTTTCGCTGTTCGTGATCGCCAGCGGCATCACCCTGCTGCAGGTCGCGGCCAACCCGTACGTGGCGGTGATCGGCTCGCCGCAGACCGCCTCGTCGCGCCTGAACCTGGTCCAGGCGTTCAATTCGCTGGGCACCACACTGGCGCCGCTGTTCGGCGGCTGGCTGATCCTGGGCCGCTCCACCTCCGGCAACGCCGCCGCCGACGCGGTGCTGACCCCGGCCGAACGCCTGGCCGACGCGCAGTCGGTGCAGCTTCCATACCTGATCGTGGCCGCGGTGCTGGTGGTGCTGGCGATAGTGATAGCCCGCTTCCGGCTTCCGGCGCTGGGCCAGTCCACCCAGCGGGTCAGGCGCGAGGAGCGCGCGCGCCATTCACTGTGGCACCACCGCAACCTGGTGCTCGGCATCCCGGCGATCTTCATCTACCTCATCGCCGAGATCGGCGTATCCAACCTGTTCATCAACTTCGTCTCGCAGCCGCACATCGGCGACCTGACCCATGCGCAGGCCTCGCGCTACCTGTTCCTGCTGTGGGGCGGGATGATGGTCGGGCGCTTCGCCGGCAGTTTCCTGATGCGCACGATCGCGCCGGAAAAGGTGCTGGCGGTGTTCTCGGTGGGCGCGTTCGTGGTGATGCTGGTCACCGTGTTCGCCACCGGGCACCTGGCGATGTGGGCGCTGATCTCGGTGGGCCTGTTCCACTCGATCATGTTCCCGACCATCTTCACCCTGGGCATCCGCGGGCTCGGCCCGCTCACCGAGGAAGGCGCCGGACTGCTGGTCATGGCCATCGCCGGCGGCGCGCTGGTAGTGGTGCAGGGCTGGCTGGCGGATCGCCACGGGTTGCAGCTGTCGTTCCTGCTGACCGCCGCCTGCGAGCTGTACGTGCTGTTCTATGCACTGTGGGGCGCGCGGCCGGTGGTGCGCGGGGCGCGGTCGGCCTGAGGCGCCTGGCCGCGTTCACTTGTCAGAATTTTCCTACACGGCACGGGGCTGTTTCCCGACTGCGGGAATGTGAACGACTTGGCATTCTGGCTGCGCCCCGGCAGAGGGCATGCGTTGGACATGGATACCGCTCTGCTAAGGACAAGGCCACCGGCTGGAAGCTGGGCCGGGGTCCCTCCCCTCCCCTCGGGAGCGCAATCGTGAGCCCTGCCTCCACCCTGCAGGTCGTCGGCTCCCACGGCGGCTGGCGACTGATCGACAATGGCAAACCCTCGTTCTGGTTCCTGGAACGGGAACAGGCGCTGCAGATCGCGCGCGTCATCGCCGACTCCCGGGCCGGGCTGCGCTTCATCCCCACGTCGATCGAGGCCGAGAACGCGGCCGGGGAAATGGAGCTGGTGGCGAACTACGCCTGACCCGCACACCGCCGTCGGCCTCCGCTCGACCGCGTCCGGCTTGATCGTCTTCCCGGACCTGCACGAGACTATCGACTCCGCATGGCCGGCAGAGCGAAGCATGGCGACCGACCCGAAACGCTACTGGTTCCACGCCAAGGATCCGGCCGTCGGCATCGGCTGGGACACGCCTGCTTCCTGGCAGGGCTGGACCGCCATCGGGCTTTACGCGGTCCTTCTGATCGCCGCGGGCGTCATCCTGCTGCCGGCCCGTTTCGGGCTGTTCCTGATGGCCGCCGGCACCCTCTCCGCGACCCTGCTGGGCGTGTGCCTGGTCAAGGGCGAGCCGCTGCATGGGCACCGCTGACTGCGGTCCGCGAGCTCCAGAGGAAATGCAAAAGAAGAGCGGAACGGATGTTGGCGCAGACCGGCCTGGTGCCGCTTATCCGATTCGAACGGATGACCTACCGCTTACAAGGCGGTTGCTCTACCAGCTGAGCTAAAGCGGCGATGCGCGGCGATTCTATCGCAGCGGCGCGCATTCCCGGTCCTGCGCCGCGGGGAAGGTGGCGCGCACGCCGGCCGGATCGGCGCTGGCGCCGTCGAGCCACCAGCGCGATGTGCCGGCCGCGCCCTGCGCACGCAGTTCGGCCGGGAAGCCGGCGGCGCGCAGGGCCGCAACCCGGCGTTCGGCACTCTCGCGACCGCGATAGGCCCCCAGCGCGATGCCGTTGGCCTCCGCGCCCTGGGTGAGGACGAAGAAATCCTGGAAACCGGCCGCGGCGATGCGCCCGGCGATCGCCTGCGCCTGCGCGCGGTCGGCGACGGGCGGCAGCAGCACGCGATAGCCGGCCGCTTCGCCGGGCTCCTCGACGATGGCCGCGTCCTGCAGCAGGGCCCCGAGCCCGGCCTGCGCCACCTGCGCGGCACCGCGATCCGGGAACGGCCCCAGCCGCAGGCAAGCGACAGCAGCGGACGCGGCATCCGCGACCACCGGGGCGACCGGCGGGGGCGTGGCGGCGGCGGGCGTGGCGGGCATCGGCAACAACTTGAGCTCGGCGCCGCCCCTGTCGGAAACGGGCGGCGGCGCGGGCGACGGTGCCGGGCGCGACAGCCACCACACCGCGACGCCCAGGTTGAGGACGACGAGGACGACGGTCAGGGCGCGGGCGAACATGGGCGGCGATTCTAGCCGAGGTCCGCCGCCGCTTCGCCGCGCTGCGACTCGCGCGCCCAGATCGCCAGGCCTTCGAGCACCAGCGCCGGATGGAAAGTCGCCTGCGGCAGCCATGGCAGCAACGCCTCCGCGCCACCGCCGTGCAGCAGCAGCGCCGGCGCCCGCCCCAGGCGCCGCCCGGCCTGCTGCAGCGAGCGCTCGACCAGCGCCACGGCCGCGCCATCGCAGCCGGAAGCCAGCGCATCCGCGGTGTCGTCGGCGAATTCGCTGTACTCGCCACCCATCTCGGGCAGTTGCGCGGCACGCTGGTGCAGCGCCTGCCTCATCAGCGTCGGCGAAGGGGCGATGCGGCCGCCATGGTGGAGACCGTCGGCATCGAGCAGGTCGATGGTCAATGCCGTGCCCACGCCGGCCACCAGCACGTCCCCGCCCAAGGCGTGCGCGTGCAGCAGGGCGAGGAAACGATCGACGCCCAGCCGCTGCGGCTGCGCATAGGCCACGCGCACGCCCGCGCATTCGGCCTGCGTGCGGGCGACGTGCACCTGCTCGAAACGCCCGCGCAGCAAGGCCAGCACCTGCGCGGTGAGCACCGGCGACGCCACGCTGGCCAGCCATGCCTGGCGACCGCGCGGCATCCCGTCGACAGCCGCACCGCCGGCAGCCAGGTTGTCGATCCCGTGCGGCCACGCCAGGACATCGCCGATTCCGGCGCCAGCTCGCCATGCCGTGGCCTTGAAGCGCGAATTGCCCAGGTCGAACAACCAGTCGCTCATTGCGGCCTCACGCTGACTTCGCCGGCATGGAAAATCCGCTCACCGTCCGCGGTGGCCACGCGCAGGCCGCCATCGGCGGCCAGGCCCGCCGCGTGGCCGGTGACGGTTTCGCGTCCCGCCAGCACCCGCACCGGCCGGCCGGCGAGCGCATCCAGCGGCGCGTAGCGCGGCAGGAAGGGCGCCAAGCCATGGCGATCGAATTCGTCCAGCGCCGGCAACAGCCGCGCCAGGACCGCCGCGGCGACCGCATTGCGCGCCGGTGGCCCGGACGCGCCGGCCAGCCGTGCCAGGTCCGTCCATGGCTGGTCGATCGCCGCCGCGGCCGGATCGGGCAGGCGCACGTTGATCCCGATGCCGATCACCGCGTACGCCAGGCCGGCATGCTCGCCGCCGCCCTCCACCAGCAGTCCGGCCAGCTTGCGGTTGCCGGCGACCAGATCGTTCGGCCACTTCAGCCCGACCGCACCGAACCCCTGCCCGCGCAGCGCTTCGGCGACGGCGACCCCGGCGACCAGGCTGAGCCCGCCCAGCCGCGCCAGGCCGCCATCGAACTCCCGGCGCACCGACAGGCAGACCTGGGCGCCCAGCGGCGAGGTCCAGGACCGGCCGAGGCGCCCGCGTCCGGCAGTCTGGCGTTCGGCCAGCAGCACCGTCGTGCCGGACGCGCGCGGGCGGCGCAGCAGCTCGGTATTGGTCGAATCCACGCTCCACGCCAGTTCCAGCGTCGTCCCGCCGGCGATCCGCGGTGGCAGGCGGGCACGCAATGCGGTGGCGTCCAGCAGGTCCGGCGGCCGCACCAGCCCATAGCCGTGCCCCGGCCGGGCTTCGATCTCCACGCCGGCCGCGCGCAGGGCCTGCACCCTTTTCCATACGGCGGCCCGGGTCACGCCGGCCTCGCGCGCCAGCGCATCGCCGGACACCCCGCCCGCACCCAGCCGGAGCAGCAGCTCGCGATCGTCCACGTGAACTCCCCCGGCTGGCCGGTCAGTTGAAGCCGGACGATTATCGCCCGCCGCTTCCCTGCGGCCCAGACACATGCCGGCCGGGCGCGGGCGCGCTATAGTCGGCGCCTGCCACCCGGGTCCACGGATATTCCGATGCGCCGCTTGCTGCCACTGCTTCTGCTCGTCCTCCCGGCGCTGTGCTGGGCGGCCGATCCCGAAGCCGATGCGTCGCCGAAGAAAGGCGCCTGCGTGTACGCGCGTCCCGCCACCACCGCGACCGTAGCCGACGCCGACGTGCCGCAGGCGCGGCCGGCCACGCCTGCGGCGGCACGCAGCACGCCCAGGCCAACCGCCAGCGGCGGTGGCGGTGGCGGTGGCGGTGGCGACAGCGATACTTCCGCGCCGCGCACCCGTGGACGCTGGCACAGCTTCCTGCCGGGCATGTTCCGCTGATCCGTGCGCTGTCGCGCTGGCTGCGGCCGCGCCCCCCGACTCTCGACGACGACCACTGGCAGGCAGCCTGCGAACGCCTGCCCTGGGCGGTCGCGCTCGATCCGCCGCGCCGCGAACGCCTGCGCCAGCTGGCCGCGCGCTTCCTGCACGAGAAGACCGTCACCCCACTGGCCGGGCTGGAGCTGGATGCGCCGCAGCGCGTGCTGCTGGCGGCGCTGTGCTGCCTGCCGCTGCTGGAATTCGGCGAGGCGGGCTTGCGCGGCTGGTCGCAGCTGCTGGTGTATCCGGACGCGTTCCGCGTGCGCCGCAGCCATGTCGATGCGGCCGGCGTGCTGCACGAATGGGACGACGAACTGGCCGGCGAAGCCTGGGACCAGGGCCCGCTGATCCTGTCCTGGGCCGACGTGCAGGCCGACCTGGCCGATCCCGGCGCCGGTTTCTGCGTGGCCGTGCACGAGATGGCGCACAAGCTCGACGCGCTCGACGGCGAACTCGACGGCACCCCACCACTGCCATCGTCCTGGTACCGGCAGTGGGCCCGCGACTTCCAGCGCGCCTACGATGCGTTCTGCGCGGAGGTGGACGCCGGGCGCGGGACCGCGATCGATCCCTATGCCGCCGAGGCGCCGGAGGAGTTCTTCGCCGTCGCCAGCGAATACCACTTCTCCGCGCCTGAGCTGCTGGCCGACGCGATGCCCGATGTGGCCGCGCACCTGGCGCGCTTCTACGGCCCGGCGCCGCGTTTGTAGGAGCCCGTCTTGCGGGCGACGCGACGCCGTCGGCACGGGCGACGCTCCTGTGGTTCCGACGGCGTCGCGTCGCCCGCAAGACGGGCTCCTACAACACGGGGTTGCGTGGGCGCGATCGACGGCGCGCAACGCTGCGAAATTCGACGTGGCAACCCAATGCCGTCGCGGGGAACACGATCGATGGGACCGGAAACCGGGCGTGCAGCGAGTGGGGAACCGGATCGCACGCGAAAGCGGGCGATCCGCCGGCAATCACAACCCCGGCGGCAGGGTGACCTCGAAACGCGCCCCGCCCAGTTCGGTGGAGCGCGTGACCTGCAATTCGCCGCGGTAGTCGCGGACCAGGTCCTGCACGATCGACAGGCCGATGCCGTGGCCCTGCACGCGCTCGTCGCCACGCACGCCACGCTGCAGCACCCTGGCCACGTCCTCCGGCGCGACTCCCGGGCCGTCGTCGTCCACCGCCAGTTGCAGGCCGGCGCGCCGGTTGGGCATCGACGGCCCGGGGCGCGCGGTCAGCAGCACGCGGTGCCGCGCCCACTTGAACGCGTTCTCCAGCAGGTTGCCGAGCAGTTCCTGGAGGTCGCCGGCTTCGCCGTAGAACTGCACGCCCGGGGCGATCTCGAACTCGCACAGCACGTTCTTGCCCGCATAGACCTTCTCCAGCCCGCGCACGATCTCCTCGGCGCTGGTTTCGATAGGCACCGGTGCGGAAAACAGCTTGTGGCCGCCGGAAGCCGCGCGCGCCAGCTGGTAGGAGACCAGGTCGTTCATGCGCTTGAGCTGCGCGTCCAGTTCCTGATGCAGCGTTCCTTCGCCGGCGTCGGCGTCGAGCTGGGTGCGCAGCACCGCCAGCGGGGTCTTCAGGCTGTGCGCCAGGTCGGCCAGGGTGTTGCGCTGCCGGTCCAGGTGCTCGCGCTCGCTGTCGATCAGCGCGTTGATGCTTTCGGTCAGCGGCTCCAGTTCGCGCGGGTGGCGCTCGCTCATGCGCTGCAGCTGGCCACGCTGGACCTTGGTCAGTTCGGCGATCACCCGCTGCAGCGGGCGCAGGCTCCAGTTGAGGATCACCACCTGCAGCAGCAGCAGGATCACGCCCGCGCCACCCAGGTAGACCCACAGCGCGGCGCGGAACACGCGGACCTGGGCGGCCAGGGTCTGCGCGTCCTCCATCACGAAGATGGTGTACGGGAATTCGTTGTCCGGGCCGCGCCCGCCCCAGACCAGGCCGATGCCGTAGCGGTAGACCTCGCCCCCGCTGCCGTCGAGCTGGGTCATCGCCAGCGGCCCGTCGAAGCGCTCCTGGCGCGGCTCCAGCTGCCCGGCGACTTCCGGCAGCAACGGCCCCTCGGCGGAGAGCGAGGCCCAGTGCCCGTTGGGCATCAGCACTTCGGCGTACAGGCCGCTGCCGGGACGGTGGAAGCGTGGATCCGGACCCAGTTCGGGCGTGTACAGCGAACCGTCGCGGCCGAAGTCGATGTTGTCGGCGTACGCCATGGCATAGCTCTTCAGCCGCTGGCGCAGGTTGTTCTCGGCGGTATCGGCGAAGGCGCGGTCCAGGGCGATGCCGGCCAGCATCAGGAACGCGATCAGGCTCAGGCTGGCGGCGGTGAGCTGCCGCGCCTTGAGCGAACGCGGCCGCCATGGCCGGAACCCGAATCGACTGCGCTCCACAGGTGGTCCGTGCCTGTTCCCCGTGCGTGCCGGATCAACCGTCGGTGCGCGCGATCGCGAAGCGGTAGCCGCGGCCGCGCACGGTCTCGATCGGCTTCAGCTCGCCGTCCGGGTCCAGCTTCTTGCGCAGGCGGCCGATGAAGACCTCCAGCACGTTGGAGTCGCGGTCGAAGTCCTGCTGGTAGATGTGCTCGGTCAGGTCGGCCTTCGAGACCAGTTCGCCGGCGTGCATCATCAGGTACTCCAGCACCTTGTACTCGTAGCTCGTCAGGTCGACATTGCTGCCGCCGACGCTGACCGTCTGCGCGGCCAGGTCCAGCGCCACCGGGCCGCACTCCAGCACCGGCTTGCTCCAGCCGGCGGCGCGGCGGACCAGCGCGTTGAGCCGCGCCAGCAGTTCCTCGACGTGGAATGGCTTGACCAGATAGTCGTCGGCGCCCTGCTTGAGGCCCTCGACCTTGTCCTGCCAGCTCGAGCGGGCGGTGAGGATCAGCACAGGGAAGTTCTTGCCCTCGTCGCGCAGGGCCTTCACCAGCTCCATGCCCGACATCTTCGGCAGGCCCAGGTCGATGATGGCCACGTCGAACGGCACCTCGCGGCCCATGTACAGGCCTTCCTCGCCATCCTGCGCGGCATCGACCGCGAAACCCTCGCGCTTCAGGCGCGCGGCCAGCGTTTCCCGCAGCGGCGCTTCGTCTTCGACCAGAAGGATACGCATGCACTCTCCCTGAGTTGCAGTTTGGGGCCGGCCTCCGGGCCGACCGAAGCAGTGTCTACGGCGCGTCGTTATCGGCGCGTCGCGGCGCCCGGCGCTCGTTCGCGCCCGGATCGTCCATATAGCGGACCCGGCCGCGGTCGTCCATGTACTTCACCCGGGTGATGTTGCGCCCTTCGAACGGCACCTGCTCGGCACCCAGGATCTGGCCGCCGGTCGTGCGCTGGACCCGGCGCACGGCCTCGGATATGGAACGGGGGTCCTGGCCCGGCGGCGGCCCGGTGAAGGGCCGCTGCGGCTCCGGCGCCGCATCGCGCCGGGGCGGCGGCGGCACTTCGCGGCCACGCTGCATCAGCGACTCCCGCTGGCGGACTTCGCGCGGCGGCACGGCTGCGCCCCGCGGACCGGCGTCCTGCCCTTCAGTGCGCATCGGACGCGGCGACTCCTGCGCACCGGCCGCGGCCACGCCCAGGGCGAGCGACAACACGGCGATGGCAAGGCGGAACAGGCGGGGCATCACGACTTCCTAACGGACTGTGGCGGCGATGGCAAATCCCGCCCTCATGGCCGGGGGCGGAATCCATCGCGGGCTGGTCGGAGATGGTCGTTAGAAAGCGGTGAATCCGGTCTGAACTTATCCACATGCAGCGGCGCCGCGGTTCAGTCCTGACACGTTCAGAACAGTTCCGCCACGCAGCAGCGCAACGATCCGCCGCCGGCTTCGATGGCGCCCAGGGGTACCTGACCGATCCGGAACCCCGCTGCCGCCAGCGCTTGCACCTGGTCCGGGTCCAGCGAAGCGGCCGCCGCCGCGCTCATCCACACCCGCCTCGGCGACAGCGCGATCGCGTTGCCCGCGAAGGCGGCCTGTTGCCGCGGGTGCAGCAGCACCGCGTGCGGGGCATACAGGCCGGCGATCGCCGCGGCCACGCCCGGGTCGGCGAACCCCGACGGGCTGGCCAGGACCGCGCGTCCGGCCAATACCGCCAGGACCACGTTGGCGTGGTATTCGCCCGGCGCCAGGTCGAACAGCAGCGTGGCGCGCAGGCCGAACGCGTCGTGCATCAGCCGGGCGCCGGCTTCGTCGCAGCGTTCGGAGAGGCCGCAGTAACCCAGGCCGCGGGCGCGGTCGATGACCAGCGAACCGGTCAGTTCGCAGGGATGCGGCTGGCGCGAGAGGTCGACCTCCCCGCAGCCGGCCCAGTCGCGGAAGAAACCGCGGATGTCGGCCCGCCCGGCCTCGCCGCGTCGCACGGCATGGCGCATGCGGCCCACCACCAGGCGCGACGGCGCGCCGGGATGCGTGCGCGCGTCCGGGCGCGCGGTGGCGAAGACGTTGTTCGGGAACACTGCGTCGGGCGTGGCCGGGTCGCCTGGAAAGGCGAACACCGGCACGTCGGCGGCCAGCGCCCGCTGCAGGGCGCGGTGTTCGGCCAGGGCGGCGTCGCAGTGGTAGCACTCGGCCGCGGCCATGTAGCGGTTGTCGCGCGCCGATTCCTCGGCGCGGGCGAAACCTTCCGGCGTGACCAGGAATGCCGCCCGCGCAGTGGCCGGGCCGAAATCCGGCGCGCAGCCGCGCGCGAACGCGGTGAACGCCGCCGGATCGCGCGTGATCATGCCACCGCGTGCCGTGGCGCGGCGGTGGCGTCCAGCGCGCGCTCGACCAGGTCCCAGCCGGCGCCTTCGCGGTGCGCGCCCTCGCTTAGCACTTGGCGGAAAGCACGCCCGCCCGGCTGGCCATGGAACAGGCCCAGCACGTGGCGGACGATGTGCTTGAGCGCCACGCCGCGCGCCAGCTGCGCATCCACATATGGCCTCAGCGCGCGCAGCAGGTCAGCGCGCGCGCGCAACGCTCCGCCGTACAGGGCCACATCCACGCGATGCAGCAGGTACGGATCGTGGTAGGCGGCACGGCCGAGCATCACGCCGTCGGCGTGCGCCAGCTGCAGCTGCGCCTGTTCCAGCGAGGCAATGCCGCCATTGACCAGCACCTGCAGGTCCGGCCGTTCGCGCTTGAGCCGCCACGCCCATTCGTAGCGCAGCGGCGGGACTTCGCGGTTCTCCTTCGGCGACAGGCCCTGCAGCCAGGCATTACGCGCGTGGACCACGAAGGTGGCGCAGCCGGCCGTGGCGACCGTGTCGACGAAGGCGCGGAAACGGTCGTAGTCGTGCTCCTCGTCCACGCCCAGCCGGCATTTCACCGTCACCGGGACCGCGGAGGCGGCGGCCATGGCGGCCACGCAGTCGGCCACCAGCGCCGGCTCCTTCATCAGGCAGGCGCCGAAGCGGCCTGCCTGGACCCGGTCCGACGGGCAGCCGCAGTTGAGGTTGATCTCGTCGTAGCCCAGTCCGGCGCCAATGCGCGCCGCCTGGACCAGGGCCTCCGGCTCGCTGCCGCCCAGCTGCAGCGCCAGCGGCTGCTCGACCGGATCGAAGCCGAGCAACCGCTCACGGTCGCCGAGCACCACCGCATTGGCATGCACCATCTCGGTGTACAGCCGCGCGTGCGGTGCCAGCAGCCGATGGAACACGCGGCAATGGCGGTCGGTCCAGTCCATCATCGGCGCGACGGAAAGCCGCCCGGATGCGGCGTAGCGGCCGGAATCCTGATTTTTCAACAAGTTGCGGTTTTCCATGGCTCCGGAACCGGGCATCCCGGCGCTGCGGGCTCGGTGGGCACGGCCATGCTACAGATTCGCGGCCGCCGCAGGACAGGTCACCATCCTCCGGCCGGCTTCCATGGCATCCGGCGTACAGCCCGGGTCCGCCGCCGGCGCGGGCTAGCCGCCCAGGGCGATGGTCAGGACGACCAGGACGACACCGAGCGCCGTCATGCCCAGGCCGACCGGCAACGCAGGCCGGCCGATGCCCCGCGCATAGACGACGCCGGTGAGGAACAGCATGACCAGCGCGATCGCATTGGACAGGCGCATGGCCGGGCCGACCCGGTCCAGGAGCAGGAACGGGGCCGCCAGCGGGAAGGTGGTGAACAGCACCAGCAGGCATACCCCGAGCGCGCCCAGCCAGTCGCGCCGGGTCAGCTGCCCGTGGCCGGGCGGCTCGGGCACCGCCACCAACCGCTGCCGCAACGCCTCCAGTTCCGCGTCCCGCAGCAGCGCAGCGAGCAGCGGCAGGGCGCCGGCGATGGCCGCGCGCGTGCCGGCGGGCCCGTCGGCATCGCGCACCGCCCTGAACACCCTCTGCTCGCTGGCGCGCTCCGCACGGCAGGCCATCAGGTAGATGATGCCGTCGATGAGGCCCCAGGCCAGGTTGCACCCGAGCGCGCCGATGAACATGACCCTGACATCGTCGCGTCCCGCGTCGGCGACGCTCAGCGTGCCGGTGAACGTCATCGTCATGATCAGGCCGAACAGGATTTCGGCCGCGCGTTCGCCCGGATCGAGGATGCGGCGAGATGCTGCGGGGGCGGTGGACATCGGTTCCCGGAGGCGAAGGCCGCGGGGCGTCAGCAGTCGGCCGGCTCGCGGACCGCCGTCCAGGACGGTGCGGTCCACACGGGAACGCCCGATGCGCCACCCCGCACCATGCCGCCCTCGAGGCGCTCCATGAACCGGACCAGGTCCACCAGCGAGCGGATTCCCAGCTTGTGCATGATCCGCGAGCGGTGGACCTTGATGGTCTTCTCGGCGATGCCCAGGTCCGCGGCGATCTGCTTGTTGAGCCGCCCGGTCACCAGATAGGGCACCAGCCCCCGCTCGCGCGGGGTCAGGGTCGCGAACAGCAGCTGCGCATCCTCTCGGTCGTGGACCCGGTGGCGGGTGTCGTCGTCGATCACCACACCGCGCTTCACCGCCTCCAGCAGCGCCTCCACGTCGACCGGCTTGGTCAGGAAATCGATGGCGCCGGCCTTCATCGCACGCACGCTGCTGGCGATGTCGCCGCAACCGGTGAGGAAGATGACCGGGTGGCTGGCGCCGCGCTCGGCCAGCATGGCCTGCAGCTCCAGCCCGCTCATGCCGGGCATCGACAGGTCCAGGATGATGCAGCCGGTGGTGGCCGGGTCGTAGCGGTCCAGGAATTCCTGCGTGGACCCGCTCAGCGCGACCTCGAAGCCGTCGCTGGCCAGCAGCCGGGCCAGCGCCTTGAGTACGTCCGGATCGTCATCGACGATGTGCACCACGGCCGACATGGATCACCCCTGGAGTGGCAGGTCGAACGACACGCGCGCACCGCCGGGCGTGGCATTTTCGGCCCAGATGCGCCCCCCGTGCGCACGCACGATGGTACGGCAGACGGCCAGCCCCATGCCCATGCCGGTGGCCTTGGTCGTCTCGAATGGCGTGAATATACGCTCAAGCATGTCTTCCGGTATCCCGGTGCCGGTGTCCACCACTTCGGTGCACACCCCCGAGTCGGACCGGTGCGTACGCACCCGTATGATGCGGTTGGCGGGATCGTCCGGAAGCGCGTCGCACGCGTTCCTGATCAGGTTCATCAGGACCTGCTGCAGCTGGATCGGGTCGCCCGGGCATTCGGGCAGGCCGGGCATGAGGTTCAGGCGGCACGAGACCCGGCGGTTGAGCAGGTCGTTGCGCATCAGCCGCACGCAGTCCTGGACCACGTGGTTGATGTCCAGCGGCACGAACTCGCGGACCTCGCGCCGGAGCAGGCTGCGCAGCCGGCCGATCACCTGCCCGGCGCGCCGGTCGGTGTCGACGATGTCGGCGAGGATCTCCTGCACCTGCTCCAGGTCGGAGGGGTCGCGGTGGAGGATGCGCTGCGCCGCCTGGGCGTTGCTCAGGATCGCGGTGAGCGGCTGGTTCAGCTCGTGCGCCAGCGAGCCGGACAGCTCGCCCAGCATGGTGACGCGGGCCAGGTGCGCGACGCTCTCCCGTTCCATGGCCATCTCGTACTCGAGCTTCTTGCGCATGCTCAGGTCGCTCACCGCCGCCATGATCCGCGCCTCGCCATCCAGCATCACCTGGCCCAGGCGCACTTCGACGGGAAACGAATCCCCGTTGCTGCGCAGGCCGTGCAGGTCGTGCGCGCGGCTGTTCCCGGGCAGCGGCGGCGGCGCCACGAAAGCCTGCCAGTGGTGGGCGCCCTGCGCGTCTCCATCCTCGGCGACGAGCGCATCGGCCTGCATGCCGACCATCGCTTCCTGCGCGTAGTCGAACATCCGCGCGGCCTCCACGTTGGCGTAGCGCACGGCATTGCTCCGGTCGAACACCAGCAGGGCGCTCGGCGCGGACTCCAGCAGCGTACGCAGCACGTTGGCCTCTTCCTTGCGGCGGGTCACGTCCAGGGTCACGCCGCGCACGACCAGCGGGTTGCCGAGCGGATCGTGCTCCACGTTGCCGCGCAGCAGGATCCAGCGACTGCCGCCATCGGGTCGCCGGACCCGGTATTCGAATTCGTACGCGGGCTGGCCGATGGCCTGCCCGAAGGCACGCTCCGCCTCCGCACCGGATTCGGCGTTGCCGAACAGCACCTGGACGGCCGCGCCGCCGGCTTGCGGGTGGCCGAGCAGCACGTGGTTGGTCGCACTCTGGGTGAACGTATCGCCCGCCACGTTCCACTGCCACATGCCCAGGTCCGCGGCCGAAGCGGCCAGTTCCAGATCGCGCTGGGTCCGCAGGTTGCGCAGTTCGCTCTCCTGCAGCATCGCCTCCAGCCGCCTGGATCCGAGCAGGTCGCGCACCAGCAGTGCGCTGAGCAGCACGATCATGACCACGAAGCTGGGCGAGGTGCCCAGCGGCAGCCTCGGCTGCCCCAGCAGCATCGCCAGCGTGGTGCCGACCATCGTCACGACCAGCAGCAGCCAGCCGCCGCATACGATCAGGGCGGCGTTCCAGGCAGCGGTGCCGCGCGGGGTCCGGTACAGGGTGTGCGCCAGGTAGACCACCACCAGCAGGTTGCTGATCTGGGCGAGGATCATCCAGGGATTGTTCGTCCCGATCGGATAGGACACCTGCGCGCCCAGCCACGTCGCGTGGCCGATGCCGTCCATCGAGACGAAATTCAGATTCACGCCCGTGCTGAAGTTCAGCGCCAGCGCCAGCACGCGCAAGGCCGCCGCCGCGCCTCCCAGCAGCAGCGATCCGTGGCCGAACATCGAATGCACGACGTAGATGATCGACAGCACCAGCAGCGTGATGGGGACGTGCCACCAGCGGATGATGCCGGCCATTTCCGTGGCGGAAACGGCGTTGAAGCTGGCGAGTTCGAACAGCGCGATGGCCCCGACCGACCAGGCCGCCACCGCGAACGCGAGGTGGACCTTCTGCCGCGGGCCCTTCAGCCACAGCAGGGCATGGACGAGCCCCAGCACGAAGCTTCCCGCCGCCAGCATCGGCCACACCAGGTCGACCCAATCCATAAATCGTTCCCTGACTTCACGACGTCCGTTTCGAACCGCGCCTGCGCCGGGCGCACCCGGTACGGGTCCAGTTCCTCACCGGTCCGCACCGGCAGTCGATCGACGGCTTCCTCCCTGCGGACCGTCCCTGCGCAGTGCCCCGCCCTGCAGCCTGTCCTTCACCCATACTGGCACAGGCCAGTGGCGGAACGTAGTGGGGGCGCCGCATAGGGCCAACGGCCAATTGCCGCCCCGCAGGCGCCAAGCGATGGTGGGCCATGCCCGGGAAGCCACCCATCGTTGCCGTGGTCGATGACGAGGATGACGTGCGGCATTCGCTGCATCGCCTGCTCCGCGCGGCTGGTTTCGAGGTCCTGGTCTACGGGTCGGGCACCGAGTTCCTGCGTCATGTGACGGACAGTTCGCCGGATTGCGTCGTGCTGGACATGCACATGCCGCGGCTGACAGGCCTGGACGTCCAGGCCGTCCTGCACGAGCGCGGCCTGTCGCTGCCGGTGGTGATCCTGACCGGCAACGAGACCACCGAGATGCGGGCCGCCGCTTTGGCCGCCGGCGTCGATGGCTACCTGGCCAAGCCGGTGGACGACGACGTACTGATCGGCGCCATCGTCGCCGCGATGCACCACCACGGCCGGCCGTACGCGGCCGATGCGAACAACCCAGGGCGCCAGTGAGGGGGGCCACCATGAAATCGCCGCGTCGCGCCTTCCGTCTCCCGGGACTCTCCGCCGTGATGCTGGCCGCCGCCGCGCCCGGCCTGGCCCATGCCTCGCTGCTCAGCGGCGAGGCCCTGGACACGGCGGCCAACGTGATCGCATGGGCCGCGCTGATCATCGTGCCGGTGGTCCTGATCGGTGCGTTCCTGTTCGTGCACATCCTCCCGGAGAAGATCGCCGAGAAACGGCAGCATCCGCAGCTGGCCGCGATCAAGACCCTGTGCCTGCTGTCGCTGTTCTTCGGCGGGCTGCTGTGGCCGCTGGCCTGGCTGTGGGCGTACACCAAGCCGGTCCTGCACAAGCTCGCCTACGGCACCGACATCGACGAGCACGACAGCGGCGCGGCGGTGACACCGCTCAAGGACGCCAGGGCCGGGCCCGCGCCGCCCACGTCCGGGACGGCGGCGACCAGCACCACAGCCGCCATACCCTCCGCATCCGTTGCACCCGTACCGTCGCAGAACGCCGAACTGGAGGATCTGCGGCGGCGCCTGCGCACGCTCGAGATGGCGATGGCGATGGCGCCCGGCCCCAGCCGGCCGAAGGATCCACAGGCGCCTTCCAGCAGCGATCCGACCTGAGGCGAGGGCACCATGGAAATCATCCTGCTCCTGATCTACTCGTTCTTCGTCTGGCTGGTCTTCTTCAAGTTCAAGTGGCTGCCCTGGAACTTCGTATCCCAGATCGTCGTCGTATCGCTGCCGATCTTCGCGCTGACCGCGCTGATCCTGTTCCTCAACATCGTCGCCCCCTCTTCGTCCGACGTGCGGGTGATCAACTACGTGGTCCAGATCGTGCCGCGCGTGGCCGGGCGGGTGATCGAGGTGCCGGTGGAGGCCAACCGGCCGGTCAAGAAGGGCGACGTGCTGTTCCGCATCGACCCGGTGCCGTTCCAGCAGCAGCTCAACGCGCTGGAGGCCAAGCTGCCCGAGATGACCGCCAAGCTCGACACCGCGCAGGCCTACCAGCGCGAACTGGGCGAGCAGCTGAACTCCGCACGTTCCACGCGCGACGCGGTGGTCTCCAAGCTTGCCCTGGCCGAACGCCGCGAGAAGCAGACCGGCGAGCTGGCCCGGACCGGCGCCGGCTCGGTATTCGACCACGAGCAGGCGCAGACCGAAGCGGCGAGCCTGCGCGCGGAACTGGCCTCGGCCACCGCGGCCGCGGCCCAGGTCCAACAGAAGATGTCGGCGCAGACCGGCGACGGCCAGCTGTCCGAAGTCGCGCAGGCGCGCGCGGCGATCGAACAGCTGCGCGCGCAGATCGTGGAAGCGACCTGGCAGCTGGAACAGACCACCGTCTACGCGCCGGCAGACGGCAGCGTCATCAACCTGCAGCTGCGCGTGGGCTCCTACGCCGCCAACCTGCCGATGGCCCCGGTCATGAGTTTCGTCGAGAAGGAGCAGTGGGTGCTGGCCATGTACGCGCAGAACGAACTGCGCTACGTGGCGCCGGGCAACGAGGCCGAGGTCGCGCTGAAGGTCCTGCCCAACCAGATCATCAAGTGCGAGGTCGACTCGGTGGTGTGGGCCTCCAGCACCGGCCAGCTGCCGATCGGCGGCACGCTCCCGGGAGCGACCAACCAGCCGGTACCGCCGGGACGCATCGCGGTACGGCTGCGTCCGGTCGGCGCCGACGAGACCACGTTCCTGGCCATGGGCGCGCAGGGCCAGGGCGCCATCTACACCGAGCGCGGCCACATGATCCACATCGTCCGCAAGGTGATCCTGCGGGTCGGCACCAAGCTCGACTGGCTCGTCCTCAAGCTGCACTGAGCCGGCCATGCCCACCGCCACCGCCCGCCCACCCGTCCTCCACGCCCTGTACGCGGCGGCGGCCACGTTCGTGCTCGCCGTGCTCACCGGTTGCGCGGTGATGCCCGAGCCGACCGCTTCGGAAGTGCAGGCGCAGGCGCTGGGCCGGGTGGTCATCCCGCCCAACTGGTCGGCCGAGGCCAGCGCCGCCCAGGTCGAGGAAGGCTGGCTGTCCAGCTTCAACGACCCGCAGCTCTCCCGGCTGGTCTACGAGGCGCTGGAGAACAACCCCGACCTGTGGATCGCGGCCGCGCGGCTGGAACAGGCCAATGCCCAGGTCGACATCGCCGAAGCGCAGCTCAAGCCCGCGGTCGGCATCCTCGGCCGCGCCGGCTCCAAGCCGGTGGCCGACCTGGTCGCCCTGCTCAGCGGCGTGATGCTGCGCCTGTCCTGGGAAATCGACCTGTGGGGGCGGATGCGCTATGCCCGCAACGCCGCCCGCGCCTCGCGCGACGCCACCGGCGCGGACTACCGCTACGCCCAGCAGTCGATCGCCGCGGCGGTCGCGCGCGCCTGGTTCGTCGCCAGCGAGACGCGCCTGCAGCAGCAGCTGGCCACGGAGATGGTGGCGTCCGCCGGCAAGCTGCTCGACATGAGCCAGCAGCGAAGGCAGGTCGGCGTCGGCACCGATGCCGACATCATGGCCGCGCGAGCCAGCCTGTCCACCTACGAAGACGCGCAGCAGCAGGTGGAACTGGCGCACCGCCAGGCCCTGCGTGCGCTCGAGCTGCTGCTGGGCCGCTACCCGGGCGCGACGCTGGCCAGCCGCGACAGCCTGACCCCGTTCCCCGGGCCGGTGCCGGCCGGAATCCCGATGGACGCGCTCAACCGGCGGCCGGACATGGTCGCCGCCGAGCGGCGGGTGGCGGCGGCGTTCGACCGGGTCGGCGAGGCGCAGGCCTCGCTGCTGCCGACGCTGTCGCTGTCGGGCGGCTACGGACGCATCAGCAGCGAAGCGGCGCAGGTACGCGACGACCTGGAACAGACCACGTCCAGCGCCTCGGCCACGACCGTCATCCCGCTCTACACCGGCGGCGCGCTGACCGCGCAGGTCGACGTCCGCACCGCCGAACAGAAGGCCGCCGTGGCCGACTACGCGCGGCGCGCGCTGGTCGCGCTGGGCGAGGTCGAGGACGCGCTGAACGCCGACCGGGTCCTGGCCGAACGCGAACGCATCCTCGCCGACGCCGCCTCGGCCAGCCGCGAAGTCACCCGGCTCGAGCAGGAGTCGTACCGCGTCGGCAAGTCCGACCTGCGCGCGGTGAACCAGCGCCAGCTGGCCCAGTGGGCCACCGAGGTCGCCCTGCTGCACGTGCAACGCGAGCGGCTGGCGCGGCGCGTGGACCTGCACCTGGCGCTGGGTGGAAGTTTCGGCGAGCCACCCGCCAGCGAAGCGGTATCCGCCATTCCGTCCGACCCGCCCCCCCACAAGGCCCAATGAAAGGAGCCGCCGCCATGAAGCCGCTCTACCCCACCCTGCTTGCCGCCCTGCTCGCCTCCACCGCGCTGGAGTGCCGGGCCGTCGAACCGCTGGACACGTTCAGCGCGCGCATCGGCGGCTACATCACCGATTTCGACACCAAGATGCGCGCCGACGGCCAGACCGACGACGGCACGCGCATCGACCTGGAACGCGACCTCGGCATCGACCAGAGCAATGCGATCGCCATCGCCAGCCTGTCCTGGCGTCCCTGGGAGAAGCACGAGTTCGGCCTGTCCTATTACCGGGACAGCGGCGATGCGACGCGCCAGATCGATCACGACATCGAGTTCGACGGCGTGGTCTACGAGACCTCGAGCACGCTGCGCGCGGACCTGGACCTGGATGCCTACGACATCTACTACGTGTACTGGGCACTGGACCGGGAAAGCTGGGTGCTCGGCCCGCGCCTGGGCCTGGTCTGGTACAGCATCGGCCTGGACCTGTCGCTGGAAGTGGACGCCAACGGCAACCAGGTGGGCGGAACGGTCGGCGGCAGCGTCAGCGCCGACCTGCCCGCGCCATCGATCGGCGGCAGCTGGCGCTGGGTTCCCGGCGGCAGCGACTGGCGCCTGTCCGCCGACGTGGGCTATTTCGCCGCCGACATCGACAACATCGATGCCAACGTCACCTTCGGCCGGTTCGGCGTGGAGTGGTTCCCGTGGGAGAACTGGGGCGCATCGCTGGACTACACGCTGCGGCGCATCGACGCCGATGCCGAGCGGACCCGCTTCGACGGCAATTTCCGCTTCGTCGACAGCGGCCTGCGGCTCGGCATCGTCTACCGGTTCTGAGTACCGGACTGCCGCCTTCGCGGCGGCGGTCCTGCGGCGCGAAGTCCCTCTGACGCCGGGAATCTGCCAACGGAGCGTATCCGGAACGGGAGCCGGCGCGCGGACAAATCCGTAGTTCCAAGGGCCAATTCCGCCGCACCCGGCGGAGGCCTAGTTTTGTCGCACCGACATGATCTCCCGCCTGCATCGGGTGCCTTTTGCCGGCACCCGAAATTTGCCGTCACTCAATAGAGAGTCGACCATGAGCCACGATCCACAAACCGCCGAAGCCCCCCTTTCAAACGTGCTGGCCGCCGCGTCGCTGCGCAGCGACCAGTGGCGTCACCTCAACGCCGCCGCGCGCGCATGGAACACCGCCGGCGAGGCGGCACGAAGCAGTGCACGTGAGAAGTGCACGCAACTGCTCGAAGCCGCCACCCGGATCGAGTACTGCTGGGCCTATCCCGGCGAACGGCTGCTGGCGGCGCTGCGCGAAGCGCTGGAGGGTGGCGACGCGGCGCTGTTCGCGCGGCTGGTGCAGAAGATCTCCGCGGCCATCCTGTCCGGCGACTACCGGCGCGACGAGCACGTGTGGGACACCGGCGACGCGGTCGACCGCAACGTGCTCGATGCCCTCCCTCCCGACGTCACCGGCGTGCAGGACAAGCCCTATTTCGAGGTGCTGGTGGTCACCCCCAGCGACCCGGCGCAATGGGCGCGCTCGAAGGAGGAAATGCGCCGCATGGGGCGGCCGGACGATCCGTTCGAGTACACCGCCGTGCACGTGGGCAGCTTCGAGGACGCGGCGCTGGCGGTGATGGTCAACTTCGACATCCAGGCGGTGGTGCTGATCGACGGCTTCCAGTTCGCCTCGCGCCACGACATCCCCGACCTGAAGGCCTTCCTCGCCCGCCAGTTGCGCGCGGACCCGGACGACCTGGCCCCGGGCCGACAGGCCACCGCGCTCGCGGCCAGGATCAAGCGGTACCGTCCGGAACTGGACCTGTACCTGCTCTCGGACCGCGAGCCCGAGCAGCTGGCCGGAAGCGACGAGGCCGCGCCGATCCGGCGCATGTTCCATCATGTCGAAGAGCCGATGGAGATCCACCTGGCGATCCTGGACGGGATCAAGGACCGCTACGAGACGCCTTACTTCGACAACCTGAAGAAGTACGCCCTGCGCCCCATCGGCACCTTCCACGCGCTGCCGATCGCGCGCGGCAAGTCGATCTTCGGATCCAACTGGATCCGCGACATGGGCCACTTCTACGGCACCAACATCCTGTTCGCCGAGTCCTCGGCCACCACCGGCGGGCTGGACAGCCTGCTCGAGCCCACCGGCACCATCAAGCGCGCGCAGGAAGCCATCGCGCGCGCGTTCGGCGCCAAGCGCGCCTACCTGGGCACCAACGGCACCTCGACCTCGAACAAGATCGTCGTGCAGGCGGTGTGCAAGCCGGGCGACATCGTCATCGTCGACCGCAACTGCCACAAGTCGCACCACTACGGTTTCGTGCTCAGTGGCGCGCAGCCCTACTACGTCGAGGCGTTCCCGCTGACCGAATACTCGATGTACGGTGCGGTGCCGCTGCGCACCATCAGGCAGGCGCTGCTGGACTGCGCCGCGGCCGGGAAGCTCGACCGGGTCAAGGCGATCGACATGACCAACTGCACCTTCGACGGGCACATGTACAACCCGCGCATGGTCATGGAGGAGTGCCTGGCGATCAAGCCGGACCTGGTGTTCCTGTGGGACGAAGCCTGGTTCGGCTTCGCCCGCTTCAACCCGCTGCACCGCCGCCGCACCGCGATGGGCGCGGCCGCCGCGCTCACCGAGCGCTACCGCAGCGCCGCCTACCGCGCCGAATACGAAGCCTGGGCCAAGGACGCTCCGCCGCTGGATCCCGCCGACCCGGCCGCGGTCGACGCCCACCGCCTGCCGGACCCGGACAAGGTGCGCATCCGCGTCTACCAGACCAACTCGACCCACAAGTCGATGTCCGCGTTCCGGCAGGGCTCGATGATGCTGGTCTGGGACGACGACTTCCACAAGGTGGAGGGGCCGTTCCAGGAAGCCTTCCTGGCGCATACCTCGACCTCGCCCAACCTGCAGCTGATCGCCTCGCTCGACCTGGCGCGCCGGCAGATGGAGCTGGAAGGCTATGCGCTGACCATGAAGATGACCGACCTGGCCCTGCGCATCCGCCAGGCGGTCAACACCCATCCGCTGATCTCGAAGTACTTCCGCGTGGCCACGCCCGAGGAAATGATCCCCGCCGAATTCCGTCCCTCGGGGCTGAAGGACTACGGCCAGCACAGTTCGAGCTGGCACGACACCGCCGAGGCCTGGGACGGGGACGAGTTCGCGCTGGATCCGACCCGCCTGACCGTGATCTGCGGCGCCGCCGGCTTCGACGGCACCCAGTTCAAGGGCCTGCTCGCCGAGCGCTTCGACATCCAGATCAACAAGACCTCGCGCAACAGCATCCTGGTCCAGACCAACATCAACCACACCCACAGCGATGCGGCGCTGCTGATCAAGGCGCTGGCCGACCTTTCGCGCGAGATCGAAACGCGGCTGTCGCAGGAAGGCCAGGCCGGCCGGCAGGTATTCGCCGACCGGGTGAAATCGCTGATGACCGACGTGCCGGACCTGCCCAACTTCAGCCGCTTCCACGACGCGTTCCGCGACGACCCGTCCGGGCCGAGCAACGAGGGCCACATGCGCCCGGCGTTCTTCATGGCCTACGACGAGGACAAGTGCGAGTACGTAAAGCTGTTCAGCGCCGACGTCGACGCACGCCTGCGCGATGGCCCGGAGATGGTCTCGGCCAACTTCGTCATCCCCTACCCGCCCGGCTTCCCGATCATGGTGCCCGGCCAGATCATCACCGCCGACACCATCGCCTTCATGCGCAAGCTCGATGTGAAGGAAATCCACGGCTACAACGCCGCACACGGCATCAAGCTGATCAAGCCGTCGGTGCTGGCCGGTCGCCGCGCCGGTTCCGACAACTAACCCCAGGCCATCCCCGGAGACCGCTGTCATGCAGGCATTCTTCCAGTTCCTGGCCGACAACCCGTACATCCTGCTGTTCTTCACGGTAGGCATGGCGGTGTTCGCCGGCAAATTCTCGGTCAAGGGCTACGGCCTGGGCATGGTCGCCGCGGCGGTCGTGGTCGGCGCCGCGCTGGCGACCTGGGGCTCGACCTACGGGGTCAAGCTCCAGCTCGACAACTTCGCCAAGTCGCTCTTCTACTACCTGTTCATGTACGGCGTGGGCCTGCGCGTGGGTCCGGCGTTCTTCAACAGCCTGAAGAAGGACGGCATCACCTTCACCATCCTGGCGGTGATCTGCGCCTTCCTCGGCCTGGGCCTGGTGGTGCTGATGTCGGAGCTGCTGGGCCTGCCCGCCGGCGCCGCCGGCGGCGTGCTGGCCGGTTCGCAGACCATGTCCGCCGCGATCGGCACCGCCGAGATGGCGGTGGAACAGGGCGCGTACAAGCTGCCTCCCGGCACCACCGCCGAGCAGGTCTCCGGGATGATCGCGCTGGGCTACGGCGTGACCTACATCTGGGGCACGGTCGGCATCATCCTGATCTGCAAGTACCTGCCGCGCTGGTGGGGCGTGGATGCGCGCAAGGCGGCCCGCGAGTACGAGCTGGAGCACGGCGTCAAGAACGTCGACGACGCCGCGCTGACCGGCTACCGCGGCGGTGGCCTGCGCGCCTACCGGCTGGAGAACACCGGCACGGCCGGGCAGAGCATCGCCCAGTTCCGCGGCTCCTATCCGCAGTACCGGATCGTCAACGTCCGCCGCGGCGAGGAATCGCTCGGCGCCGCCCCGGACCTGGTGTTGCAGACCGGCGACGTGATCGCGCTGGGCGGCAAGCTCGGGGACTTGACCGCCAACTTCGGCCTGATCGGGTCCGAGGTCGACGATCCCAAGGCCCTGTCCGTGCCGCTGGACCAGGCCGAGATCCTGGTCACCGACAAGGACCTGATCGGCCAGCCGCTGCGCGCGCTGGCCACCGAGGAGTTCGCCGGGCAGCTGCAGGTCACCCGCATGGAGCGTTCCGGCGAGCCGTTCCCGGTCGGACCGGACACCGAGCTCAAGCGCTTCGACGTGCTCTACGTCACCGGCCTGAAGAATGCGGTGGACAAGGCCGCCGGCGTGCTGGGCAAGATCGCCCGTCCCAGTACCTCCACCGACCTGTTCACCCTGTCGCTGGGCATGGTGCTGGGCCTGCTGATCGGCAAGATCAACGTGCCGGTGGGCGACTTCTCGGTCGGCCTGGGCAATGCCGGTGGCCTGCTGCTGTCGGGCATCCTGGTCTCCTCGGTCGTGTCGCGCCTGCGCTACTTCGGCAGCACGCCCAATGCCGCACGCAACATCCTGGAAGACCTGGGCCTGGTGACCTTCATCGCCATCGTCGGCATCAATGCCGGGGCCACGCTGCTGGAGCAGCTCACCGGCTCGATCGCACTGAAGATCTTCCTCGTCGGTTTCATCGCCAGCACCATTCCCCCCTTCATCACCTGGGCGATCGGCTACCACTTCTTCAAGATCAACCCGGCGGTGCTGATGGGCGGCGTGGCCGGTTCGCGCTCGCACTCCGGACCGGCCCGCGAGGCGGCCAAGGAAATCGGCAGCAGCGTGCCCTGGGTCGGCTTCCCGGTCGGCTACGCGGTCTCGGGCGTGCTGTACACGGTGTTCGGCTACTTCGCCATGGTGCTGTCGCAGTAACGGAGCGCACAGAAGGAACTCCCATGAGCAGCAATCGCACCCGCCGCCACTCACTGCTCCTGGCCTCCGCGGCAGGCTGCCTGGTCCCGGGCAGCCTGCTTCCCGCGGCCGCCGCGTTCGCCCAGAGCGCGGTGGGCGGGCCGATTCCGGAGGAGATCCCGCTGAACTTCAGCGTGGCACCGACCTCGGTCGAACAAGGCCAGACCCCGATGAGCCAGGCCTTCGGCCCTTCGCGCGAGGACTGGATCCGCGACACCCGGCGCAAGGCGTTCGAGGACACCAAGTTCGAGGTGCAGGCCCGTACCTTCTACCTGGGTCGCGACAAGTACGACGGCAGCCAGAGCGAGGCCTGGGCGCTGGGCGGATCGGTCGGCCTGAAAACCGGCTATTTCCGCGAGTTCTTCGCCTTCGGCGCCACCGGCTACACCTCGCAGAGGCTGTACGGTCCGGAAGACAAGGACGGCACCCTGCTGCTGGCGCCCGGGCAGGAGGGCTACACGGTGCTGGGTGAGGTCTATGGCGAGTTCCTGCTCAACCAGGACACCCGCCTGACCCTGGGCCGGCGCGCGTTCGACACGCCCTACATCAACAAGAACGACGTGCGCATGACCCCCAACACCTTCCAGGCGGCGGTGCTGCAGGGCCTGTACGGCGGCGGCGAAGGCGAGGCGGAATGGCGGGTCGGCGCGGGCTACTTCGACAAGATCAAGGAGCGCAACTCCGAGGACTTCGTGTCGATGGCCAAGGACGCCGGCGCGCCGGCCGGCGTGGAGCGCGGGGTCTACACCCTGGGCGCCAACTACAAGCTTGGCGAGCTGTCGCTCGGTGCGATCAACTACTACAGCGACGACATCATCAACATCTTCTACACCGAGGGGAAATACGCGTTCCCGCTCGGCGACGCGTGGAACCTGCGGACCGCGCTGCAGTACACCGACCAGGGCAGCACCGGCGACCGGCTGCTGAAGGGCACCAGCTTCGATTCCGACCAGTGGGGCGCGAAGGCCGAACTGGTCCACGGCGGCGCGCTGTTCACCCTCGCCTACACCCAGGCCGGCGGCAACGCCAACATGCAGAACCCCTGGAGCGGCTATCCGGGCTACACCAGCGTCCAGGTCGAGGATTTCAACCGCGACGGCGAAAAGGCCTGGCTGATGCGCGCCGGCTACGACTTCGAGTCGGTCAAGGGCCTGGGCGTCTACGCGCTCTACGTCGACGGCACCGACCCCAGCGCCGCCACCGAGTTCGCCCGCAACGAGACCGACCTCAACATCCAGTGGAAAGTGCCCAAGGGCGTGCTGGAAGGGCTGATGGTGCGGCTGCGCTACGCCGAGGTGTCGCAGAGCGACCCGGCCAGCGACGATCTGAAGGACCTGCGGATCATGGTCTTCTACGACCCGCCATCGTTGTAACCGCGCGACGGGGTGATGCCATGGAGTGGATGGGCTCGTTGCTGTCGCGCCACCCCGAACTCGGGGTCTACCTGGCGCTGGGCATCGGCTACTGGGTGGGCGCGCGCAAGGTGCGCGGCTTCACCCTGGGCGGAGTGACCGGCTCGCTGCTGGCCGGGATGGCGATCGGCATGCTGTTCGAGGTGCCGGTCTCGGCGACGGCCAAGTCGGTGGTGTTCCTGCTGTTCCTGTTCAGCATCGGCTACGAGGTCGGGCCACGCTTCCTGTCGGCGATGAAGGGCGATGGCTGGCGCTTCGCCGTGCTCGGCGCGTTCGTGCCGGTGGTCGGGCTGCTGACCGCCTGGGCGGTCGCCACCGCGCTGGACCTGAATCCCGGGCTCGCCGCCGGCATGCTGTCCGGCGCGCTGACCGAGTCGCCGGCGATGGGCACGGCCGCCGAGGCGATCCGCGCCCTTCCCGTGGACCAGGCCACCCGGCAGATGTACGAGGCGCACATCGGCGTGGCCGATGCGCTGTGCTACGTGTTCGGCGCGCTGGGCGTGATCTTCACCTGCACCGTGATCGGCCCGGCGCTGCTGCGGGTGGACCTGGTCGAGGAGGCGCTCAGGCTCGAGGCGCGCTACGGCATCGTCCGCGTGCGCAGCGGCATCTCCTCGGCCTGGCAGCCGTTCGAGACGCGTGCCTACCGGGTGCCCGACGGCGCGCCGATCGCGGGCCGGACGCTGGCCGAAGCCGAGCGGCTGGTGGAAGGGATGCGCCTGTTCATCCATCGCATCCGCCGCGACGGCGAGCTCCTGGAGCCGCTCCCCGGGACCCGCATCGCCAGCGGCGACGTGCTGGCGATCAGCGGGCGCCGCGAAGTGCTCGTGGCGTACATGGGCGGACGCGCCGACGAAATCGACGACCGTCAGCTGCTCGACATCCCGACCGCGGCGCACGAGGTATTCGTCAGCAAGGGCGAGTGGGTGGGACGGCCGCTGGAGGAGATCGCCGCGTCGGACGTGGCCCGCTCGGTGTTCCTGCGCCGGATCATGCGCCGCGGGCAGGAGATCCCGATCGGCACGCGCACCACGCTCGAACGCGGCGACGTCGTGCTGCTGACCGGGCCGGAACAGGCGGTGTTGCGCGCGGCGGACCGCGTGGGCGAGGTCATCCACGCCACCGACGCCACCGATTTCGTCACGGTCGGATTCGCCATTTTCCTCGGCGCGCTGTTCGGCGTGGTCGTGGCGGTTCCGGTCGGCAGCATCACCGTGACCATCGGCACCAGCGTAGGCGCGCTGCTGGCCGGCATCGTCACGGGCCATATCCGCTCCCACCGCCCGCTGTTCGGACGCATCCCCGACGGTGCGGTCAAGTTCATGCAGTCGTTCGGCCTGGCCGGATTCGTGGCGATGGTCGGGCTCGGCGCCGGCCCGCACTTCCTGCCGGCGGTGCGGGAATCGGGCCTGGGCCTGTTGTTGGGCGGCATCGTGGTGACGATGGTGCCGCTGATGAGCGGACTGTGGTTCGGGCACCGCGTGCTGAAGATCCATCCGATCCTGCTGCTGGGCGCCCTCTCCGGCGCGCAGACCTTCACCGCGGCGCTGGCCGCCCTGCAGGAGAAGAGCGGTAGTGCGATCGCGGTCATCGGCTATTCGGGCGCGGTCCCGATCGCGCACGTCTTCCTGACGACCTGGGGCACCGTCATCGTCCTGCTGATGATCTAGGGCGCGGTGTCTTTCCGCCCGCGCAGCGCGCGGACCAGCGCCGCGTCGGGCTGCAGCGGCCGCGCCCAGCGCCGGTAGCTGTCGGCCAGCGACAGCCGCAGGGCCGCATACGCGTCCGATCCGGGCCTGGCATCGAAGCCTTCCGCCACCTGCTTCCAGCCGGTCTGCGTGCCGGCCTGGCTGCGCGCCCGCACGACGCTGCGGCAGGTCGCTTCGGTGGCGCGGGCCAGGAAACAGGCGAACCAGACATCGCCCGCGCGCCAGTCCGGCTGGGCCAGCAGGCCCTGGACGTAGCCGCTTGGCACGCCTGCATAGCGTGTGACCTCGGCGACGAAGGCATCCGGGTAGCGCGCGGCGTAACCGTCGAGGTCGGCCAGGCGGCCATCGATCCAGGCGTCGCCGGTGGCATAGGCGGGCACCTCCGCCCCGGTCTCATCTCCGGCCGGCAGCGTTGCAGGCTGGGCCCGCGCGTCCAGCGGCACCGCCATGGCGATGCCCAGGACGGTGGCCAGCGCGATGCAGGAGAGGCCGTACGGCCGTTGCGGCGGGTCGGACATGCCGTCGATTCTGCCGCAACGCCCCGCCGCTGTCAGAGGCGGCCGGTCCATGGCCGGAACCGCATGCCGCCGGCGCCTGCCCGACGGCGGCCACCGGGCTCAGTCGTCCCAGCCGCCACGGTGCTTGTCGTGGCCGCGGCCCTTCTTGTCGTCGTGGTCGTGGCGGTCATGGCGATCGTGGTCGTGGCGCCGGTCGTCATAGGCGTAGCTGGCGCGGTGGTACGGCGCCGGCGCCCGGTAATGGCCTGGCGGGGCGTGGTAGTAGCGCGGGGGCGGCGCCGGGCGGTAGACCACCACCGGACGCGGCGCATAACGGTAGTAGACCGGGCGATGCCAGCGGTCGTATTCCACCACCACCGGCTGGTAGTAGCCGCGGTCGTGGTAATAGGGGCGGCCGCTGCGGAAGATCAGGTCGGCCACGTCGACCAGCACGCGGACCTGCACGTCGGCGGCCTGCGCCTTCGACGGCAACGCGGCGGCCGCGCCGCCCAGGGCGATCGCCAGCAATGCGGCGCGCATCCACGGCGAAGGCGCCCGCTGGCGGGTCGATACGTTCGTGATCGACGGCATGGCATTCATCGCGCGCTCCTGGTGGGTGACGGTGACGATGACGTTGCTGCCGGCGCGGTGAACCGGGATTTAATCCGCGCCGCTGTAACCGTTACCGGAAATCGCCGCGGCCCGGGGCGTTCAGCCGCCGTTTCGCACGGCCGTCACGATTCCGCGCACCGCCTGCGGCAGCTGGGCGGCATTCTCCACCGCCCTCACCCGCGGATGCGCCTCGGCCAGCCCGTGTTCGGCCTCGTGCGCCCAGGTCACCGCGTAGGGCACGTGCACGCCCCAGCCGCCCAGCCGCACCACCGGTTCGATGTCAGAACGCAGGGAATTGCCGACCATCACGAACTGCGAGGCGTCGATCCCGAATTCATCCAGCACCCGCGCGTAGGTCGGCGGATCCTTCTCCGAGACGATCTCGATGCGCGGGAACAGGTCGGCCAGGCCGGAACGGGCGATCTTGGCTTCCTGGTGGAACAGGTCGCCCTTGGTGATCAGCACCACCGGCAGTTCGCCGGCGATCGCCGCGACCGCCTCGCGGACGCCGTCGATCAGCTCGACCGGATGCTGCAGGGTCGCGCGGCCGATCTCGACCACCTGCTGCAGATCGCGCGCCTCGATGCGGCCGCCGGTCAGCTCGATCGCCGCCTCGATCATCGACAGGGTCATGCCCTTGACCCCGTAGCCGAACACCTGGAGATTGCGACGCTCCACCTCCAGCAGGTGGCGCAGGGTGCCGGCATCGTGCAGGTCGATGTAGCGGCCGACGATCTCCTCGTACTGTTTCTCGGCGGCGCGGTAGTAGTCCTCGCTGCGCCAGAGCGTGTCGTCGCCGTCGAAGCCGACCAGGCGGATGTCCTGCATGGGGGCGGTGCCATGGAAACGGGAGCGCAGGATAGCAGCGCGGCCTTTTCACGCAGGACGAGCCTGCGAAGGAACGGAAGCGGGAGCGGTGCTGCGCTCCCGTTCCGTCGGCGGTGGCCGCCTCGCGCGGCGCGACACGGCTGCTGCGCTACCTACCGCGTTACGGCTGCGTCGCGCCGCCCTGCTGCTTCTGGAAGAAGCTGCGGTACTCGTCGGCGGTCAGTTCGCCGTTGGCGTCGGCATCGGCCTGGGCGAAGACCTGGCTCAGGCCTTCATGGCGCTTGGCCTCCTGCTGGCTGAGGCTGCCGTTGCCATCGGCATCCAGTTCCGCCCAGCTCAGGCTCTGGCCGCTGGCCGCCGACTGCGACGGCTGCTGTTCGGCCGCGCCGGTGGCCGGCGGAGTGGCAGCTTCGGTAGGCGGCGTTTCGGCGGTCGTGGACTGGGCGAAGGCCAGCGGTGCGGCAGCGATCATGCCCAGGATCGTCAGGCCGGTGGCCAGGCGCTTGTCGTTCTTCATGGCGTTGCTCCTCGTCGGTGGATGGCGTGACTTGCTTTCGGCAGTTCACGGGACCGACCCTGCGCGCGTGCGCATGAACCTGCTTTGCTGCGCGATCATGCCGTCCACGCGGCTTTAACCACCTGCGGTACCGAAGGCGTTACCGCGATCGTTAGCGCAAGGTCGGCACGAAGTTAGCCGCCGGTTCAACCGCGGCATGTATCCGTTTCCAACCGCCTAGCCGGTCCCGTTGTCGGCGTGATGCGTGGCCAAGCGGCCACTGAACAGCCGCCAGCCGGCCACTGTGCCGGTCAGCGCGCCGATGACCTGCAACAGCACGCGCGTGCCCAGGAAATCCGGGTCGTGGATGCCGGCCAGCGCCAGCCGCGCGTACAGCGGCGACTCCAGCCTGGCGATGCCCAGGTAGAACAGGTTCCAGGCATCGACGCCGGCGGCGATCGCCACCGCGATCGCCGCGCCCCAGCCTATGGCGTGGCCGATCTTCAGCCCGGCGCGCCGGCACACCCAGGCCCACAGCGCATACACGAGCAGCCCGATCGCGAAAGCGATCAGGCCCGCTTCCAGGGCGCCGAGCAGGCCGGTGTGCAGGGGCAGGTTCATGCGGGGAGCCGGTACGGAGAAGCGCACAGTCTAACGGCGCCGCCGCCGCTCAGGCCTCGTCCTCGCGCCGTGCAACGATCCGTACCGTTTCGTCCGCGGGATCCATCGACACGGCCAGCACGATGGGCCGGCAGCAGACCTGGCAGTCCTCGATGTACTGCTGGTCGCCGGCGCTGGCGTCCACCGCCACGTCGATGCGCTCGCCGCAGTAGGGACAATGCAGTTCGATCCAGTCGGCCATGGTCGTCCGCCGGCTCAGCGCACCGGGAAATCGTAGGCGGTGTCCGGATCGGGCTCCGGCTGCAGGGTGTAGTGCCACCACTCCTGCGGATAGTTGCGCAGGCCCTGCGCGGCCATCGCCTCGCGCAGGCGGTCGCGGTTGGTCCGCTGCGCGGCGGTGACGCCTGGTGCATCGGTATGGGCGAGCGGATCGAAGAAATCGAACGGCGTGCCCATGTCAAGCGGCTCGCAGCCGTCGTCGCCGCAGCGCGCCAGGGTCAGGTCGATGGTCGCGCCGCGGCTGTGGCCGGAGGTTTCGCCGATGTAACCGGGCATCAGCGCCGATTTGTCGACGTGCGGGTACCAGCGCGCCTTCTGCGCCGGATCGTCGGGACTGGCGATCCAGCGTACGAAACTGCGCACCGATTGCGCCGGCCGGTAGCAGTCGTAGACATGCAGCCCCAGGCCCTGCCCACGCAGCGACGCCTGCACGCGCGCCAGCGCCTCGGCGACCGGACCCAGCAGGTAGCAGCGGTTGGCTTCATAGCCCGGCACCGGTGCGCCGGTGAAGTTGACCGCGCCGGCATAGCGCATCTCCACCCCGATATCCGGGGCCAGGCTGCGTACGTCGACCATGCCCGCCGCCGCCGCGTCGCGCGCCGGCGAGATCCGCGGCGCCTGCGCATGGGCGTGCCACGCCAGCAACCACAAGGCCGCGGCCGCGACCGTCCTGGCCGCCATGCGCCGGCGCGGATGCGCCGGGCACCGCTCAGGGACAGTCGCGCACGCGGGTGAAGGCAAGATCGGCATAGTCGTAACTGAAGTCCGCATCCGGATCCACGTGCGACAGGGCCAGGGTAGCGCCATCGCCGCCGGTGCGGGAAGGCGGATGCAGCCAGGCCTCGGCATCGACGGCGTCGTCGTCCCAGTCAACCAGCCAGCGTCCGTCCACCCGCATCAGCCGGCCGGCCATCAGCGGCGAACGCGCCGAGGCGAAGCCCACTCCGTCGCCGCGCGGGCACACCGCCACCTCGCCGAACCAGGGGTCGCGCCAGACGCCCAGCAGCGGGCCGGACTCGGCGGCGACGGCGGCGCGGCGCGAAGACGTGTCCGGCAGGGGCTGCGAGGCCGAACGATCCTCGCGCTCGCGATCCAGCAGCGCGGCGTAATGGGCCACGTCCAGCCCGGCATCCGGATCGGTATAGTGCTTGAGCAGCGCCTGTCCCAGCGCGGTGCGCGCCGCCTCGCCCTCGCCGTTGATCAGGATGACGATCCCGGTGCGCCGGTCCGGCAGCAGGATCAGCGAGGAATACATGCCCATCAGCGTGCCGGTGTGGGCCACCTTCCACTGGCCGTCCACGTCGGACAGGCGCCAGCCGTAGCCGTAGGCGGAGAAGTGGGTGTTGTCCCACTCGCGCATGCGCGCGCTGACCGGCATGGGCATGTGCGCGGTCCACACCGCGCGGCGCTGCTCCGGCGAGAGCCACGGATCGGACGGATCCAGCCACATCCGCATCCACTTGAGCATGTCGTCCAGTCCGCAGCGGATGCCGCCGGCGGCCATCGAGGTGATGTCGGGCACGACCTCGCCGTCCTCGCGCACGGGCACGTTGCGCCCGTCCACCTTCCGGTGCGGCTGGGCCACGCTGCCGGCCCGGTCCCTGCGCCATTCGCCGACGCGACAGCCGTCCATGCCCAGCGGCCCGAACAGCTCGCGCCGCACCAGCTCGTCGTAGGGCACGCCGGCCGCCGCCGCGGCCACCTCGCCGGCGACCACGTACATCAGGTTGTCGTAGGCGTAGTCGGCGCGGAAGCTGCCGGCTGGCTTGAGATGACGCAGCCCGGCGATGATGTCGGCGCGGGTGAACCCGTTGGGTTCGGGCCACAGCATCAGGTCGCCGGCGCCCAGGCCCAGGCCACTGTTGTGGACCAGCAGGTCGCGCACCTGCATGTTCGCGGTGACCCACGGATCATGCATGCGGAACTGCGGCAGGTATTCCGTCACCGGATCGTCCCAGCGCAGCTTGCCCTGGTCGACCAGCCGCGCCAGTACGCCGGTGGTCATCGCCTTGGTGTTGGAGGCGATCTTGAACAGCGTGTCGGGGGTGACCGGTTCGCCGCCGCCCGCGGCCAGTTCTCCGCGGGTTTCCCGGGCCACGACCTGGCCGTCCCGGATCACCCCCACGGCGATCCCCGGCAGCCCGTAGCGCTGGACCGTGTCGTCGACCGCGCGCGCGATCCATTCCTGCCCGTGCGCCGGCGCCGCGCAACGCGCGTCCCAGGACGGGGACAGAAAAGCGGCCGCGAATGCGGCCGCAATTGGGAGAGTCCAACGCATCGTCCACCTCCGTGGCCGGGCATGCCGGGGCGCGGCCCGGTGGCCGCACCCGGCATCCCGGCCCGGTCTCAGAACTGCAGTCCCACCACCAGCTGCGCCGAACGCGGGGATTGCAGATAGCGATCCTGGCCGAAGAACTCGTCGCGGGTGCCGATGCTCGATTCCAGGTCCTGGTAGACCCAGACCGCTTCCTGCCGGTTGAACAGGTTGAACACCGACAACTTGGCCGACAGCTGCATCGCGCCGAAGTCGTAGTCGTAGCCCACGCTCATGCCGTAATCGATGTACCAGGGCATGCGACCCTCGCCGCCGCGGGCCGAGTGCTCGTAGACGCGGTCGCTGGTGCTCCAGGTGTCGCCTTCCTGCGGATCCGGATAGGCGTCTTCGGGATTGCACTTGTCCACGCACAGGAAATAGCTGTGGTACAGCTTCCAGTTGTACGGGTTGCCGACGCCGAAGCCGGTGATCGGCCCGCCCGAACGCGCATCCAGGGTGGCGCCGAGGCTCCAGTTCCCGGTCAGGGCGTAGGTACCGCGCAACTTGAACTGATGCCGGTTGTCGTTGGCCAGCGGGCCGTCGCCGCGGTAGTTCACGAACGGGTCGTCGAAGTTCTCGGTGCGGCCGGTGTCGCCGAAGTTGGTATCGGTGTTGACCGGGCCTTCCGCGTTGCCCTCGCTCCACGACAGCGTGTAGGACGCGTTGAACGCCCACTTGTCGTCCCAGGCGCGGTCGATCTGCAGCTCGATCGCCTTGTAGGTGCGCTTGGGCTTGGACCAGCCTCGCTGCCCGGTGGCCGTCGAGTCCACGTACTCCCACTCGCCGTCGATGTACTCGTAGTTGTCGGCCTCGGTCCAGTAACCGCCCTGCGAGGTGTCGATGGTGATGTAACCCTCGTTGCCATCGCAGTCCTCGCCCCAGATGGTCACGTCCTTGCCCGGGTTCGCCATCACCCAGGAGCTGCCGACGCGACCGCAACTGGTGGCCGTGATGTTGATGTCGTCGATGGCGTTGTTGAGCTTGCGGTAGATGCCGCGCGCGCCCCACGACCACTTCTCGCCGAGCACCTGCTGGAAGCCCAGGATCAGCTCGTCCTGGTAGACCGGATCCATGTCGGCGTCGACCTCCGCGCGCAGGTCGCCGACCGTGCCGTCGCCCTGGTCGTCGTCGAAGCCCATGAAGTCGCCCAGGATCGGCACCGCGTACTGCACGCCGTCGCGCGTGCGGATGTCCCAGCCCTCGAGCCCGTAGTAGCTGCGCGCGTCGAGCAGCGCGCCGCCCTGCTTGATGTTGATGACGTTGGCCACCGGCAGGAAGTAGCGGCCGGCGTTGCCGAACAGCTTCATCGTGCCGTCGCCCTTCATGTCCCAGGAGAAGCCCAGGCGCGGCGCCCACATGTTGTCCATGCTGATGTAGGTGCGGCCCTCGGCGTCCTTGTTCTCGAACTCCTCGTAGCGCAGGCCCAGGCTCAGCAGCAGGTTGTCGGTGGCCGACCAGCTGTCCTCCAGGTAGTAGGCGCGGTTGGTGGACTCGAAGTTGCCGAAGATCGCGTACTGCCGCGCCCGTACGCAGGCGGTGTAGCCGGCGGGCACCAGGAAGCCGCCGCAGTTGGAGTTGTTCGTGCCCGGCGTGGCGGTATAGACGTTGTACTGGATGCCGTCCGGGCCGGCGTAGATCTGGTCGAGGTCGGAGGTGTTGGTCTCGTCGTCCACGCCGAACCGCAACACGTGCGCACCCAGCACCCACTCGAAGTCGGCACGGGTCTGCTCGCGCTCGTCGCTGCGGTCGTAGATGGTCGGGCTGTTGGTGCAGCCCGCGGGTACGCCCGGATCGGGCACGCCGGTACCCAGGGTCACGTAGTTGCAGTCGGCGTCGTTGGGCGATCCGTTGACGCTGTTGCGCGTACTGCTGCCGTGCATCAGCTTCATCGACAGGTTGTCGGTGAGGTACGAAGTCCAGGTCAGCGCCCAGTTCTTGCCGCCGCTCTCCTCATAGGAAGTGCTCAGCGCATCGCCCACCACGCCGGTATCGAAATCGAAGGCGTAGGTGGTCGTGTCGGTGCGGTTCTCGTTGGAGAACGCCATCAGGCTGAGCAGGTTGCTGTCGGTGATCTGCCAGTCCAGGGTGGTGCCCCAGAAGCCGTCGTCCGAATCGCCCTTGTTGAACGAGGTGCCCGCGTCGTCGGTGTTGCGCGGCGAGATGTCCCGTCCTTCGTACATCGCGAAGAAGAACAGGCGGTCCTTGACGATGGGACCGGACGCCCACAGGTTCATGCGCGTGCTGGAATCGCTGTCGTGGCTGCGGGTCAGGTAGCGCTCGCCATCCAGGTAGCTGTCCCGCGCCGAAGAATCGAACGCGCGCGGGCTGGCGACGAGCTTGGCGCCATAGCGGAACTCGTTGGTACCCGAGCGGGCCAGGGCGTTGACCACGCCGCCGGTGGTGCGGCCGAACTCGACCGAATAGCCGCCGGTCTTGACCTGGAAATCCTCGTAGAACTCGAATGGCGCCTCGGAGAACCCGATGCGGTTGTAGAAGTCGGTGACGTTGAGGCCGTTGAGATAGACCGCGTTCTCGGCGACCGACGATCCACCGAAGGAGAGGCCGCCGAAGGCGGCCGTGCCCTGGGAAACGCCGGGCGCCAGCAACGCCACCGACGTGACATTGCGCGATACCGGGAGCCGCGCGATTTCCTCGGCGCTGATGTTCATGGCCGACTCGGTGGACGTCACGTCCACCGGCAGGACCACCCGCGAACCGACCACCTCGACGCCGTCGAGCGTGGTCGTGCCCACCGACGACAGGTTGACCGAGGTGGTGGCACCCAGCGTCACGGTGATGTCGATCGGTGCTCCGCCTTCGGCCTGGACCGTGTAGTTCCCTGGCGGCAGCAGCGGCAGGCGGTAGCTGCCATCGCTGCCCGCGGTCACGGTCCGGGAAAACCCGGTATCCGGATTGCTGATGGTCACCTGCGTGCCGGCGTCGGCCCGTCCGGCGATCGCACCCGTGGCCCGTTGCGCCATCGCCGATGGCGCCAGCGCGCCAAGGCAGGCTCCCAGCGCGATACACAATGCCGCTTTGCGCAAGTTGGTTGTGCTGTTCATCCCCGTGTCTCTCCCACGTTGGTGTTGGTCGTGTCCGCGCCTTTGCTTGCGGCGTCATTGCCTGGTGGCAGCATCTGCCATTCGAACCGGTAGTCCCATTGGTCGAAATAGAGGTTCCCGCCGCGCCACTCCGCTTCGCCGCGTTGCGAATCCACGGTCTCGGAGCGGATGTGCTGCCTGGCCGGAACGAAGTCCTGCGAAATGCCGTCGTTGAAGGCGATCCGGTACGCGTCCAGGCCGCCGAGGTAGAACCAGCGCAGCGCCGGATCGTCGCTGTCCAGCTGGCCGGTGGTCACGTCCATCGGCACCCAGCCGTAGGGCGCCAGGTACAGCCAGCCCCAGTCGTGCATGTTGTCGTAGCCGACCGCATCGTCCGAATAGGTCCAGCCGGACTGCCAGCGCGCGGGGATGCCGTTGAGCCTCAGCAGCGACATCAGCAGCAGCGTCTGCTGGCCGCAGTCGGCATGGCCGGCATGCAGCGCGTAGTCGCTGATGTTGGAGATCGTCGAGTACTCGCGCGCGCCGGCCCAGGGAATCCGGTCGACCGCCTCGAACAGCTTGCGCGCGACGAGGTAGGGGTTGGTTTCGTCGCCGACGACCTTCGCCGAGAACTCGCGCAGTTGCGGGGTGAACACGATGTGCGGCGGCTGCTCGGCCAGGTACGGCGCCAGCGCCGGATCGCCGGTCGGCGTGGGCCGCACGCGCTGCGGATCGATGGCGAAATGACGGCCGTACACGGTCAGTTCGTAGCTCACCGAGAATTCAGTCGGAGCGCCGGCCACGGCGGTGCGCTCCATGTAGACGGTGCGCTGCAGCGCCGACTCCGGCGCCAGCCGGCCGCCGGCCGGCACGGTATCGACCAGGCGGATGCCTTCCTGCTGTCCTTCGATCGCGCGCGGGAACGGTATCCACGCGCGCACGGTCTCGCCCGCGGGCACCGCGTCGGCATCGACCACCAGCGACTGGGTCACCCTCAGCCGGCGCGGCGCCACGCTGGTGGCGCCATCGGCCGCGGCGGCCAGGATCTCGGCGTGGTGCGGGTTCAGGCGCTCGTTCGGCCCTTCGCTGAAGGGCTTCACCGGCGGCGCGCGGCGCGCGGCGGCTTCGGGGCTGAGCCGGAACAGGTTGGAGATCGCACGCTTGAAATAGCGCGGCTGGCCGTCGATATCCATGCGCTCGATCAGGCCGGCGCGGTCCCAGGCGTCGAATTCGGCCTCGCGCACATCGGGGATGGACTTGCGCATCTGCGCCAGCGCCGCCTCCCGGTCGAGGGTGAAGTCCAGGCGGATGCGGCGCATGCGTTCGCGCTGGAATTCCAGCGCGCGCCGCTGCTCCGGGGTCGATGCCGGATCGGCCAGGGCGGCGGCGATCGCCGCTTCGGCACCCCGGAAGTCACCCTGGTCGACGGCCGCGACCGTGGCCGGCAGGTCCGTCGCGGTTGCCCCGGCCATGGCCGGCATGCAGGTGGTGGCGACCAGCACCAGCGCGGCGGCGCCCAGCAGCGCCCGCCCGGGGCTGGGCCTGGGTCCGGCTGCTGAGGCGTGTTGGCAACGGCGAGAATCCACTACGACACTTCCCGGGTGCGGTGGTAAGGCTGGTGTAACACGGGCCCGGAGATGGGTCAATAATTTATTCTTGACTGTGCGAATATTCGGAATAACTATTCTTCGAATCACGTCCGCAGGGGAGGAACCGGCGAGATGACCGCCGTGCACGCGACATCGACTGCATCGACCCGCGCACCTTCCCGGCGACGCCATGCCCGCGCCTGGTGGCTGGCGGCGCTGCTCGGCTGCGGCCTGCCACTGGCCGCCGCGCCGCTGCAGCCGACGCCGGCGCGGATGCCGGCCGACGACACGCCCACGTCGGTGGTCGACGTCCGCCTGTCCGACCTGACCCCGCAGCACTGGATCGCCCGGCTGCCCGATCCGGACCGGGTGATCCTCGACCGCGCCGCCATCGCCGCGCAGAACGCGCGGATGCGGGCGCAGGATCCGTCGATCCACGACATCGCCGCCCTGCCCGACCCGCTGCCGCGCGCGCTGGTACGGGAGCGGATCGAGGCGCTGTCGGCGCCGCCCACGCGCAGCCTCTACGACGTCCACGGCACGCCGGTGCCGGCGCGCGACCTGGCCGCGCTGCAGAAGGCGCTGGCGCTGGACGCGGTTCCGGCCGCCCGCCCGCTGCGCTACGGCCTGGTCGTGCATCGCGCCGACCTGCGCGCGTTCCCGACCGCGATGCGGGTGTTCAGCTCGCCCGACGACACCGACATCGACCGCTTCCAGGAGTCGGCGCTGTTCCCCGGCGATGCGGTGGCGGTGCTGCACGCCAGCCGCGACGGCCAGTGGCTGTTCGTCGCCAGCGAGCGCTACGCGGCCTGGATCGAGGCCAGGCACGTGGCCACCGGCGAGCGCGACGCGGTGCTGGGCTATGCGCAGCGCGCGCCGTACATCGTGGTCACCGGCGCCACCGTGCGCACCACCTACACCCCGGAAGAGCCGCGCGTATCGGCGCTGCAGCTGGACATGGGCGTGCGCCTGCCGCTGCGCGCCGACTGGCCGGCCGACAAGCCGGTCAACGGCCAGCATCCCTACACCTCCCACGTGGTCGACCTGCCGGTGCGCGACGCCGACGGGCGCCTGCGGTTCGCGCCGGCGCTCGTGCCGCGCGTGGCCGACGTCGGCAGCGACTACCTGCCGCTTACCGCGGCCAACCTCATCGGCCAGGCGTTCAAGTTCCTCGGCGAACGCTACGGCTGGGGCCATTCCTACGATGCGCGCGACTGCAGCGGCTTCGTCTCCGAGATCTACCGCAGCTTCGGCGTGCTGGTCCCGCGCAACACCCGCGACCAGGCCACCAGCCCGGCGCTGGACCGGATCGCCTTCGAGGCCGGCGACAGCCGCGACAGGCGCCTGGCCGCGGTGCGCGAACTCCAGCCCGGCGACCTGGTCTACATCCCCGGCCACGTGATGGTGAACATCGGCCAGCAGCGCGGCCTGGCCTTCATGATCCACGACACCAACGGCGGCGGCTGGCGCGGCGCGGACGGCACGCGGGTCCGCGCCGGCCTCAACGGCGTGTCGGTCACCCCGCTCGAACCGATGCTGTTCAACGACAGCGAAACCTACGTCGACCGCATCACCAGCATCCAGCGGATGCGGCCCCAGGCGATGGGCGCGAACAAGGAAACCCCGGCGACCCCATGAAGATCACCGACATCGAGCTGGGCATGCTGCGCGTGCCGCTGAAGACCCCGTTCAAGACCGCGCTGCGCACGGTCGACACGGTCGAGGACATCGTGGTGCTGGTGCGCACCGACAGCGGCCACACCGGACACGGCGAGGCCCCGGCCACCGCGGTGATCACCGGCGATACCCATGGCTCGATCATCGAGGCCATCGACCGTCACATCAAGCCGCGCCTGATCGGCCAGGAGATCGCCAACCTCAACCGCATCTGCGGCCTGATCCAGGGCGCGATGGAGCGCAACACCAGCGCCAAGGCCGCGGTGGAGATCGCCGTGTACGACCTGTGGGGCCAGCTCTACGGCGCGCCGCTGTACAAGATGCTCGGCGGCGGCGACCCGGTGATCACCACCGACATCACCATCTCCGTGGACCACATCGACAAGATGGTGGCCGACTCGATCGACGCGGTGGAACGCGGCTTCGACTCGCTCAAGATCAAGGTCGGCAAGGACATCGGCCTGGACATCGAGCGGGTCAAGGCGATCCACGCCGCGGTCGAGGGCCGCGCGCTGCTGCGCCTGGACGCCAACCAGGGCTGGACCGCCAAGCAGGCGGTCTACGCGATGAGCACGCTGGAGGACGCCGGGGTGCTGCTGGAACTGCTGGAGCAGCCGGTCAAGGCCGCCGACATCGAGGGCCTGAAGTACGTGACCGAGCGCGTGCACACCCCGGTGATGGCCGACGAGAGCGTGTTCGGCCCCAGCCAGGTGTTCGACCTGATCGAGCGCCGCGCCGCCGACATCATCAACATCAAGCTGATGAAGACCGGCGGCATCTCCAACGCCATCCGCATCGCCGACATCGCCTCGCTGTACGGGGTGCAGTGCATGATCGGCTGCATGATCGAATCGGCGATCTCGGTGGCCGCCGCCGTGCACCTGGCCGTGGCCAAGGCCGATGCGATCACCAAGATCGACCTGGACGGCCCGTCGCTGGGCCAGTTCAACCCGGTCGAGGGCGGGGTGATCTTCAACGAATCGGAGATCAGCATCACCGATGCCCCGGGGCTGGGCATCCGCGAGATCCGCGGGCTGGAACTGCTGGCCCGCTGACGGCACCGGTTGCATGGCCGCCGCCCGCCGGACCAAGATCGTGCCCATGCCGCCCCTGGTGAAGATCCGCTCCGAACGCGACCAGATGTCGGCGATCGAACGCCGCATCGCCGATTTCATCCTCGACAACGCCCACCTGCTGCGCGACTACTCCTCGCAGCAGCTGGCCAGCGCGCTGGGGATCAGCCAGTCGTCGGTGGTCAAGTTCAGCCAGAAATTCGGCTTCCGCGGCTACCCGGACCTCAAGTACAGCATCGGCCAGGCGGTCGCCCGCAATGGCGCCGACGCGCCGGCGCAGGCGTCGCCGGCCGGCGATGGCGATGCCTACACCCGGCTGGAGGACGCCCTGCGCCGCAGCAAGGCCGCCGCCGAGGAGGAGACGCGCCTGCTCAACCCGCGCGAGCGGATCGAGGCCATCGTCGGCCTGGTCGACGGCGCCGGCAAGGTGTTCGTGTGCGGGCTCGGCGACGACGGCCTGTTCGCGCGCGAGTTCGCCATGCGCCTGTCGCTGCTGGGCATGCTGGTGGTGCACCACGCCGATCCGATCCTGATGATGGCCAACCTCTCGGCGGCGCGGCCCGGCGATGCGCTGCTGCTGTTCTCCGAGTTCGGCCAGCTGCCGCAGCTGTCGCAGATCAGCCGCCAGTTCCAGGCCTGCGAAGGCAAGGTGGTGTCGATCACCCGGCACACCGCCAACCCGCTGCGCGCCCATGCCGACGCCACGCTGGTGGTGTCGGCGCACGACCCGGCCCCGCACGTGGAGCAGCTGCTGTACCGTTCCTCGCTGCAGTACCTGCTCGACTTCCTGTTCGTGCTGCTGTGCCAGGCCAATCCGGACCGGCACCGCCAGCTCGGCATCAACCTCGAACGCATCCAGCACCTGCTGGATACCTGACCTGGAAATCCCGATCCGAATGGCCCCTGCCGCAGCCGCCCGCCTCCGTTCCTCCCGCACCGGCTGGCGCGGTCATCTCGTCGCAGTCGCGCTGCTGGTCGCCCTGGGCGCGGCCACGCGCCTGGTCGCCGCCGACCCGTTGCAGGAAGCCCGCCAGCTGGTGCTGGTGACCACCGCCGGCTGGGATGCGAACCAGGGCACGCTGCGTCGCTACCAGCGCGACAACGATGCCGCGGCCTGGCGCGAAGTGGCCGCGTTCCCGGTGGCCATCGGCCGCAACGGCAGCGCCTGGGGCAGCGGCCTGCACGCCGTGGCCGACGAGGACGCCGGCCCGCGCAAGCGCGAAGGCGACGGCCGCAGCCCGGCCGGGGCATTCGCGCTGGGCGGAGCGTTCGGCTACGCGGCCCGCGCCGACAGCGGCCTGCCCTATGCGCAGATGCAGGCCGACAGCTGGTGCATGGACGTGCCCGGCTCGCCGCTCTACAACCGCATCGTCGACGCGCGCGAGGTCGGCGCGGCCGCGGTCGCCGGCTCGACCGAGCCGATGCGCCTGGACCTGCACAAGGACGGCGACGCACGCTACCGCCTGGGCTTCGTCATCGGGCACAACCCGGACAACGTGCCGCAGGGCGGCAGCTGCATCTTCGCCCACCTGTGGCGCAAGCCCGGCGAGCCCACCGCCGGCTGCACGGCGATGGCCGACACCGACATGGAAGCGCTGCTGGCCTGGCTGGATCCGGCCCGGCAGCCGCGCTTCGTGCTGCTGCCGCAGTCCGAGTACGCACGCCTGCGCGCGGCCTGGGACCTGCCGGTCATCGCCGCCGCGGCGGAGCCGGCCCGGTGAAGTGGCCGGGCGCGACCACGCGCGTGCTGGTGGCGCTGCTCGCCGGCGCGGTGCTGGGCCTGGCGCTGGCGCGCTGGCACCCGGCGACCGCGCTGGCCGCCGCCGGCGTCGCCCAGCCCATCGGCCGGCTGTGGCTGAGCGCGCTGCAGATGACCGTGGTGCCGCTGGTGCTGGCGCTGGTCATCCTGGGCGTGGCCACCGCTTCGGACGCGGCCGCCTCCGGCCGGGTGGCGCGGCGGGCGATGGTCGTGTTCGTGGCGATGCTGTCGTTCTTCGCCGCCTATGCCGCGCTGGTCGCGCCGGCGCTGCTGTCGCTGGTCCCGCGCAGCGCGCAACTGGCCGCGACGCTGCAGGCGTCGGCGACCGCGGTCGAGGCCGGCGCGGCGCCGTCGCTGGCGCAGTGGATCGGCGGGGTGATTCCCTCCAACGCGATCATGGCCGCCGCGCAGGGCGCGATGCTGCCGCTGGTGGTGTTCGCGCTGTTCTTCGGTTTCGCCCTCACCCGCGTCGAACACGACCGCCGCGCGCAGGTGATCGGCCTGTGCCACGGCGTCGCCGACACCATGATCGTGATCGTGCGCTGGGTGCTGCTGGCCGCACCGCTGGGCGTGTTCGCGCTGATGCTGGCGGTGTGCGCGCAGGCCGGGGTCGGCGTGGTCGGCGCGCTGGCCGGCTACATCCTGCTGCAGTGCGCGATGTACCTGGGCGCCACCGCGATCTGCTACGCGCTGGTGGTGGTGTTCGCGCGCCGCGCGCCCGGCGCGTTCGCCAACGGCATCCTGCCGGCGCAGGTGGTGGCGGCCAGCACCCAGTCCTCGCTGGCCTCGCTGCCGGCGATGCTGGAAAGCGCGCGCGACCGCCTCGGCCTGCCGCGCGCGGTGGCCGCGCTGGTGCTGCCGATGGCGGTGACCCTGTTCCGCATCACTTCGCCGATCCAGTACATCGTCGCCGCTTCGTTCGTGGCCTGGGCCTACGGCATCGAACTGACCGCGCTGCAGCTGGCCGCGGGCGCGGCGCTGGCGGTGGTGATCAGCCTGGGCTCGGTCGGACTGCCCGGGCAGGTCAGCTTCATGGCCACGGTGCTGCCGGTGACCCAGTCGATGGGCCTGCCGGTGGAACCGCTGGGCCTGCTGCTGGCGGTGGACACCATCCCCGACGTGTTCGCCACCACCGGCAATGTCACCGGCGACCTGACCGCGACGGCGATCGTGGCGCGGCACAGCACGGAAGCCACCGACCCGCCGTCCGGCACCTGAATCCGCCGCCGTCGGGCTCACGCCCGACTCACTGCACGCGGTCGACAGTGGCGGTCCCATGCCAAGCGGAGCGTGCCATGAAGACCCGCCGCATCTACGCCACGCCCAACCTCGCCGCCGCGCAGGCCGCGCTCGGCGCCGCCTGCGACGCCGGCATCGACCGCGATCGCCTGTCGCTGATCGCGCGTTCGGACATCGAGATGGAAGCGGTGCCCGACGACCTGCGCGAAGCGCATACCGACGCGATCCCGGCCGCGCTGCGTGGTGCCGCCGGCGGCGGCGCGGTCGGCCTGGTCGCCGGCCTGGTCGCGGTGGCGGTACCGCCGCTGGGCATCACCCTGGCCGGCGCTGGACTGATGGCCGCGATCGGCGCGCTGGTCGGCAGCTGGTCCTCGGCACTGGTGGGCGCCAGCGTGCCCGATCCGGTGCGACGCCGTTTCGAAAGCGCGATCGAGGCCGGCCAGATCCTGCTGGTGGTCGATGCCGAGGACGCGGAACTGGAACGCGTCGAACCGGCGGTAGTGCGCGCCGGCGCCACGCCGCTGCCGTACGAGGCGGCCAGCGCGGTGAGTTGAGGCACGGCGAAACGCATGCCTAAACCGTTCCCGCGCGCACCATGTCCTTGAACTGCCGGACGGCCAAGGCGGCGGTTCGGGACAGCGCATCCGCATCGACCACTGCATGAACGACGTCCACGGATAACCTCGCGCTCACACCCGCGACCGGCGCGGTTAACCGCGCGCCGGCTACGGTGCCGTCTCCCCCCGAACACCAGGAGACGGCCATGAGTCCGCAACCCAGCTACCAGATCCCCGGACGCGCCCCGGTCGAACCCTTCCCGGACTCGGACTACTGGACCCGGCAGTTCAGCAGCGAGCCCTACTTCCTGGAAGGCGACAGCTACGACGACTACGACCCGGCTTACCGCCTCGGCTACGGCGCCCGCCACCGGCATCCGGGCCGCGACTTCGGCAGCCTGGAAACGCAGCTGCAGCACGACTGGGAAAGCAGCAAGGGCCTGTCGCGGCTTGACTGGAACCGCGCCCGCCAGGCGGTGCTGCGCGCGTGGGAGCGCGGGGAACCGCATGGGATGTGATGGCGGCCGAGCCTTATCTGTTTTTGGTAGCCGGGTTCGGCTGGCGGCACGATGACGTTGGAAGGGCGGTGTGGAGGGGCCTCTTGCTATACCCGGGGTTTCTTTCGTGCGCTGGCGAACGCGACTCCGGTCCGTGGCGTTGGTGTCGCCCGCAAGACGGGCTCCTACAGAGGCAGCAGTTCGAACGTCGCCGGGTCGCCCGCTGCCGCCGACGGTGCGATCCAGACGTCGAACGCGCCCGGTTCCGCGCCATGCGTGCCGTCGGCACGGGTGAAGGCCAGGGCTTCGCGCGCCAGTTCGAAGGCGACCTCGCGCGACTCGCCCGGCAGCAGTGCGATCTTGTGGAAGCCCTTCAGTTCGCGTACCGGGCGCACGCGGCTGCCGACGCGATCGTGCACGTACAGCTGCACCACTTCCTCGACCGCGCGGTCGCCGGCGTTGCGCACCGTCGCGCGCACGGTCAGGGTGCCGTCCCAGGAGGGCAGTTCCGGCGTGTCGACGGCGGTGGCGCCGTACTCGATCCGGCCATAGCCCAGGCCGTGGCCGAACGGATACAGCGCGGTGTTCGGGTACTCGCGCCAGCGCGCCTTGAACTCGGACATCTGCGGCATCTCCGGGCGACCGGTGCGCGGATGGTTGTAGAACAGCGGCTGCTGCCCGGAATCGTGGGGGAAGCTCACCGGCAGCCGCCCCGAGGGACTGTAGTCGCCGAACACCACGTCGGCCACTGCGTGCCCGGTCTGGCTGCCGAGGAACCAGGTCACCAGGATCGCCTGCGCATCGCGCACCGCGCCCTGCAACGCCAGCGCGCGGCCGTTGCGCAGCAGTACAACCACCGGCGTGCCGGTCGCGGCCACCGCTTCGGCCAGCGCCTGCTGCGCCGGCGGCAGGTCGATGCGGGTACGCGACTGCGCCTCACCGCTGTAGCGCTGCGGTTCGCCCACTGCCAGCAGGACCACGTCGGCGTCGCGCGCCGCCGCGGCCGCCGCGTCCAGCCCACCTTCCAGCGGCGCTTCCAGGTCGCAACCGTCGACGATGTCCAGCACCGCCCCCTCCGGCAGCGCGGCGCGGATGCCGGCCTCCAGGGTGACATAGCGCGACCTGTCGCCGAACAGGGTCCAGCAGCCCTCGATGTTGTCGGTGTCGCGGGCGAACGGGCCGATCAGCGCGATGCGCGCGTCGCGGTGCAAAGGCAGGACGTCATCCTGGTTCTTCAGCATCACGATCGAACGCCGTGCCGCATCGCGCGCCAGCGCCTCGTGCGCCGGCAGGTGCGAGGCGTCGGCTTCGCTTGCCGGATCCAGTGAGCGATAGGGGTCGTCGAGCAGGCCGACGGCAGCCTTCACCGACAGCACCCGCCGCACCGCGGCGTCCAGCGCCGCCATCGGCACTTCGCCGGATTCGACCAGTTCCGGCAGGTACGCGGCATAGAAGCCGCTCTGCATGCTCATGTCCATGCCCGCGTCGAACGCGCGCAGGGTCGCCTCGCGCGGGTCGGCGGCGTAGCCGTGCGCGATGAGCTCCATGTCGGCGGTGTAGTCGGATACCACCAGCCCGGGGAAGCCCCACTCTTCGCGCAGCATGCCGGTCAGCAGCGCGTGGTTGGCGCTGGCCGGCACGCCGTTGATGTCGTTGAAGGCAGTCATCACCGCCAGCGCACCGGCGTCGAAGGCGGCCTTGAACGGCGGCAGGTGCACGTCGCGCAGCGTGCCTTCGGAGATCTCGACGTAGTTGTAGTCCATGCCCGCGGCCACCGCGCCGTAGGCGGCGAAGTGCTTGGGCGTGGCCAGCAGCGAATCGGTTGCGCGCAGGTCCGGTCCCTGGAATCCGCGCACGCGCGCGGCGGCGAAGGCGCAACCGAGGAAAGTGTCCTCGCCAGCGCCCTCGGCGCCGCGGCCCCAGCGCTGGTCGCGGGCGATGTCCACCGCCGGCGCGTAGGTCCAGTGGATGCCGGCGGCGGTGGCCTCGATCGCGGTCGCGCGCGCGGTGCGTTCGGCCAGGTCCGGTTCGAAGCTGGCGGCCTCGCCCAGCGGGATGGGGAACACGGTGCGCATGCCGTGGATCACGTCGGCGGCCAGCAGCAACGGGATGCCGAGCCGGCTCTCTTCCACCGCCACACGCTGGATCTCGCGCCCCTGCGCCGCGCCCACGCCGTTGAACAGCGCCCCGACCCGACCGGCGCGCACCTGTTCGAGCACTTCGGCGGCGTTGCGCACATTGGTGTCCGGATTCACGTCCGGCGCGAACGGACGCACCATGTCGGCGAACACGCCCAGCTGCCCGACCTTCTCCTCGACGGTCATGCGCGCGAGCAGGGACTCGATTCGCTCGTCCGCGCTCGCGGCGAGGGGCTTCGCGTCGATCGGCATCGGTCCGTGATGGGCGGCTGGGGGAGGCGTCGATTCTAGCGGAGCGCAGCGCGCGGGCAATCACGTGCGAGCCCGCAACTGCCCGGCATTCGCATGTAACCGCATGTAACAGGCAAACGAAAGGTTCTCCCGATTGCAGGAAGCAGATGCAAGGGCCGCCTTTCCATGCTGGCCGGGGGACCGGGCGGGGCCGCCACGCCTTGCCAGTGACTTTCGGCCTCAAGCCTGAAGCGTGGAGAGCATCGGCTTCGGGCGGGGCCGCCGTACCCTGGGGGTCTGGCGCATCGCTCGGCTCCGCCGTCCGTGGCTCCGACGAGCGACCGCAGCACATCCCTGTGCTGCTTGCGCCAGACCCCCAGGGCACGACGTCCTTCGCGAGCTTTCAGGTCGTGGCTTCGTTCGACGAATGCAGCGGCAAAGGCGAAGGCCGGACACGGCAACTCTCCTTCCGCATCGCTGGCCATCACCAATCACCGTCGTCCCCGCCTGCGCGGGGATGACGGCTGTAGACCCTCGATCCGGTTCTCAACCGTATACGTCCCACACACGGGAAATGACGGTTGAGCAGGTTGAACGAAGCAACGAACCCGACACGCCGAAAGACGCGGTAGTGCGGGGGTATGGCGCAAGCAGGCCAGGGATGGCCTGCGCTCGGCTGTCGGAGGCAGGACGCCGGAGCCAGCCGATGCGCCATACCCCCGCACTGCCGCGGCTCC
>Ga0160448_100021_pt1 | contig 205408 bp, 181 predicted proteins | sample HID1973M_E1MG_FD_108269 | JGI IMG/M metagenome (GOLD analysis project Ga0160448, IMG submission 108269) | Enriched mosquito-associated microbial communities from UW Madison campus, WI, USA - HID1973M_E1 MG | ecosystem: Host-associated > Arthropoda: Insects > Digestive system > Unclassified ...
CGCGCTTGGTCACGAAGTTGTAGATGCCGCCGCGGCCTTCCTCGTCGCCGGGGTACCAGTTCTGCACGGTCGAATACTTGATCTCCGCATCTTCCAGCACCACCAGCTCGACCACCGCGGCGTGCAGCTGGTTCTCGTCGCGCATCGGCGCGGTGCAGCCTTCCAGGTAGGAGACGTAGGCCTTGTCCTCGCACACGATCAGGGTGCGCTCGAACTGGCCGGTGTGGCCGGCGTTGATGCGGAAATAGGTACTCAGCTCCATCGGGCAGCGCACGCCCCTGGGGATGAACACGAAGCTGCCGTCGGAGAACACCGCCGAGTTCAACGCGGCGAAGTAGTTGTCACCGACCGGCACCACGCTGCCCAGGTACTGGCGCACCAGCTCGGGATGCTCGGCGATGGCCTCGGACATCGAGCAGAAGATGATGCCCTTCTCGGCCAGTTCCTTGCGGAAGGTGGTGCCGACCGACACCGAGTCGAACACCGCGTCCACCGCGACGCCGGCCAGCTTGGCGCGCTCGTGCAGCGGTACGCCGAGCTTGTCGTAGGTCTCGAGCAGCTCCCTGGGCACCTCGTCCAGCGACTTGTACTTCGGGCCCTTCGGCGCGGAGTAGTAACTCAGCGCCTGGAAGTCGATCGGCGCGATCTCAAGCTTGGCCCAGTGCGGCTCGCTCATGGTCAGCCAGTGGCGGTAGGCCGACAGGCGCCACTCGGTCATCCATTCCGGCTCGTTCTTCTTCGCCGACAGGGCGCGGATGGTGTCCTCGTCCAGGCCGGGCGGGAGCGACTCCGATTCGATCTCGGTGACGAAGCCGGCGTCATAGCGGCGGCCCAGCCGTTCCAGGATCTCGGCGTTCTGCGGGGTTGCGGTTTCTTCGGTGGCCATGGGGGCTGCCTACGCTCAGGAGCTGGCGAGGTCGGCGGCGATCAGGCGTCGCCGGCCGTCGCCGGTGGTGGAAAGGGGATGCAGCATCTGCGCCAGGGTGACGCCGCGCAGGGCGTCGGCGACGACATCGTTGATCAGCCGCCAGTTGGAGCGCACGCCGCACTGGTGGGCGATGCCGCACTGGCCGTGGTCCTGGCTGCACTCGGTGATCGCCAGCGGGCCTTCCATCGCCTCGACGATCTCGATCAGGGTCACCTGCTGCGCAGGTCGCGCCAGCCGGTAGCCGCCATGGACGCCGCGCAGGCCTTCGACCAGCCCGGCCTGGGCCAGCGGCTTGAGCAGCTTGCTCACGGTGGTGGTTTCCAGGCCGGCCTGCTCGGCCAGCTCGCTGGCGCTGAGCACTTCGCCTGCACGCGCGGCGAGTACCGTCAGGACGACGGTCGCGTAGTCGGTGAGTTTGGTGACGCGGAGCATGGCGGGCTGCGGGGGTATAAAGCGGACTGAAATTGTACGCTTTCGGCGCCGCCAGTCCAACCCGGCCGGTTCAGCCAGGGGGCGAGCGCGCGCGCGCCGGGATTGGCGCATCCGCGCCGGGCAGGTGACAATGCCCGGCCCCTATTCTGGAAGACTTCATGTCGCGCAAGATCGCTGCCCGCAAGTCCCGCATCCACGGCAATGGCGTGTTCGCCGTGCAGGCCCTCAAGAAGGGTGAGCGCGTCATCGAGTACAAGGGCCGCCGCCGCACCCACGAGGAAGTGGACGCTGACGACGCGGGCGACGTCGAGACCGGGCATACCTTCCTGTTCACCCTCAGCGACGACTACGTGATCGACGCCAATTACGAGGGCAACGATGCGCGCTGGATCAACCACAGCTGCGACCCGAACTGCGAGGCGGTGATCGCCGAGGACGAGGGCGATGATCGCCGCAACGACCAGGTCTTCATCGAGGCGATCCGCAACATCAAGCCGGGCGAGGAACTGACCTACAACTACGGGATCACCCTGGCCGAGCGGCATACCCCGCGCCTGAAGAAGATCTGGGAGTGCCGCTGCGGTTCGAAGAACTGCACCGGCACCATGCTCCAGCCCAAGCGCTGAAGCACGCCGGGCCCCGGGCGCTGCGCCCGGGGCCATGGATTCACCGGCCCTGCAGCAGCCCGGCCGGCACCAGCGATTCGACGTTCTGGTTGAAATGCACCACCAGGCGTCCGTTTTCCACCGCCGCCGACTCGACCTGCAGGGCGCCCATCAGGCTGGCGATCGCCGGGTCGAGCTTGTAGATCGGTTCCTTGCGAGCGTAGTCGGCGAGCCAGACATTGAGCAGTTCGCGGGTGCGCGAGTCCAGGCGGCCGCCGGCCTGGGCCGGCTGGAAGTCGTCGACCGTCGGTTGCTCGAGGTAGAAGCCCTGGCGCGCGGTGTCGTAGCGCAGCGCGCTGCTGAGCGCGACCTTGCCCACCGGCGTCGGCGCGCCGCCCGCGGTGGCCATGGCCAGGTCGAAGCCCAGGTTCAGGCGGTTGCCGGGCGGCAGGGTGAGCTGCGGATGGCTGACGGTGAGCTCGAGCAGGCCGCCGAGGGCATCGTGGGTCTGCGGGAAAGTGCCGCCGAGGTATTGCTGCACGTCGCCGGCATCGACGCTGACCTGGCGGCCCTGGATCGCCGGCGCGGCGCTGGCCACGGCCGCCGTGGCCGCCAGCGGGAGCGCCAGGGCGGCGGCGAGGAAAAAGGACAGTCTGGAATTCATGGGCATCCTGGCACGGGGAATCGAGCCCATCTTCGCGGCGCGCGGTGAATCGGCGATGAGCGGGCCGGTCGGGCCGCGCCGGGTCAATGCAGCTCCGGCTGCAGCGAGGCCGAGGTCAGTTCCCAGCCATCGCCGTCGATGCGCATGCGCACCCGGTACCAGCCGTTGAAGCGGTGGTTGCCGTCGGGCATCTGCACGAGCACGTGCACCGGCACTTCCATCGCCCGTGGCGGGTCCTCTTGATCCAGCGCGACCGGCAGGTCGTTGCGCACGCGCATGCTGACCAGGCCTTGCAGCGAGCGCAGGTTGGCGTCTTCGCGCAGCGCCGGTGGCCGGCCGCCAGCCCACATGCGATCGGCGTCTTCGGGGTGGCCCGGCCAGATCGTCAGGTAGCGCTGCACCGCGTTCGCCGCGTCCAGTCGTGCCTGGGCGCGCAACTGGCGCAGCCGGGGCGGGGCATCGGCATCGATCTGCGCAGCGCTACCGGCGTTGGCCTGCGGGGGCACTTCCGCGGCTGCGGGATGGACCGGGGTTTCCGCGTCCGGCTGGCGGTGGCAGCTGCAGCCAGCCAGCCCCACCAGCGCGAGCAGCATCGCACCGCGATAGGTCTTCATCGATCGCTTCCCCCTGGATACGCAGCCAGTGTAGTCCGGGGCGCAGCGACGTGCTCAGCCGTCGCGGGGCAGTCGTGCGACGGCGGCGAGCAGGGCATCGAGCTCCGGGCGCAGGCCGGCGGTGGCGCGGTCGTCGCCGGCGGGGTCGGCGCTGATCGCGCGCAGCAGTTCGATCGACACCGCCAATGCCGTGCAGCGATCGCCACAGGTGCCGCGCTGGCGCTCGAAGATTTCCAGGGTGCGGTTCCAGTTGTCGCTGGAACGCTGTTCGAACTCGAGTGAGTTGCGACCCGGGCTGGGGCGCCCGTCGGGTTCGATCGGGGTGACGGTAATGCGGTAGCGTTGCTTGGACATGGGGGTGGGGGTGAGTGGGGGCAGCGCCAAGATAGGCCTGCCCGGGCCCCTGCACGAGGCGCCACGCCATGACGGAGTGTTCCAGCCTGACCGTTCCACCTGCTGCGTTGCGCGCGGCCGGTGGTGGTATCCCGGGTTGGAGTGCCGGGAAGCGGGCACGGAAAGCAATGCCCCGAAAAGCAACGAGACGGCCGGAGCCGTCTCGTCGGGTACCGCAGAAACCCAGGTCGCGATCAGGCCGCGGCGTCCTTGAGCTTCTTCATCGGGCGCACCTTCACCTTGACGGTGGCCGGCTTGGCGGCGAACCACTGTTCTTCCTTGGTGAACGGGTTGATGCCCTTGCGCTTCGGCTTGGCCGGCACGTTGACCGAGGTGATCTTCAGCAGGCCCGGCAGGGTGAAGCTGCCAGCGCCCTTCTTGCTGATCGAGGCGTGCACGGCGCTTTCCAGCGAAGCCAGCACGGCGCGCACGTCCTTGGCAGCCAGCGAGGTGGCTTCGGCGATATGGGCGACCAGGCCCGACTTGCTCAGCGCTTCCTTGATCGGCTTGGGAGCGGCCGGCTTGGCGGCGGTCTTGGTGGCGACTTTCTTTGCTGCCTTCTTCGGGGCAGCCTTCTTAGCGGTCTTTGCCATGGTTTCCTGTTCCGTAAACGGTGGGTTGTTGAGTCGCCGACCCCGTCGGCAACGCGAAATGTAGGGCATGTATCGCGTGCCGCCAATAGGGCGTCGACAAAAAGTGCCATGAAAAAGCGATATCAAGGCGACTTTCCGTTCCCGGCGGCGGTCCCGGCGCGGTCAATCGTCCTCCGCGCCAGGTTGGTGCGCCGCGACCAGGCGCTGCTGCACGCCGGGTGGAACCGGCTCGTAATGGCTGAAATCCAGCGAATAGCGTCCCTGGCCGGCGGTCGCCGACTTCAGTTCCGCCGCGTAGCCTTCCAGTTCCGACAGCGGTACCTGGGCACGGATGACGATCTCGCCGTGCTGGCTGTCGGTGCCATGGATGCGTGCGCGCTTGGCCGCCAGGCCGCCGGTGACGTCGCCGGCCTGCGCCTCCGGTGCGCTGACTTCCAGTTCCACGATCGGTTCCAGCACCTGCGGTGCGGCGCGCGATACCGCATCCAGGAAGGCCTTGCGCCCGGCGGCGGTGAACGCGACCTCCTTGCTGTCGACCGGATGGTGGCGGCCGTCGTAGACCACCACGCGCACGTCCTGGATCGGGTAACCGGCGATGGCGCCGTGGCCGACCGCCTGGCGCACGCCTTTCTCTACCGCCGGCATGAATTGACCGGGGATCGTGCCGCCCTTGACCTCGTCGACGAACTCGAAGCCGCCGCCACGCGGCAACGGCGCCACGCGCAGGTAGACCTCGCCGAACTGGCCGGCGCCGCCGGTCTGCTTCTTGTGCCGGTGGTGGCCTTCGGCGGCGCTGCCGATGGTTTCCCGGTAGGCGATGCGCGGCGTGCGCGTGGTGACCTCGACCGCGTGGCGCGTGGACAGGCGGTCGAGCATGACCCGCAGGTGCAGGTCGGACAGGCCGCGGATGCGGGTTTCGTGGGTCTCGTCGTCGTGCTCGACCAGGAACGCGGGGTCTTCCTGGGAGAGCTTCTCCAGCGCGGTGGCGAGCTTCTGCTCCTGGCCGCGGCTGGCCGGGGCGATCGCCAGGCCGAACATCGACTGCGGGAACAGCGTCGGCGCCAGGTGCAGGTGGTCCTGTTCGTGGCGGTCATGCAGCACCGCGTCGAAATGCACCTCCTCGACCTTGGCGATGGCGGCGATGTCGCCGGCCACGACCTGGTCCACCGCGGCGTGCTCCTTGCCCTGCATCCGGTAGAGGTGGGCCGCGCGCACCGGCTTGCGGGCATCGTCGACCAGCAGCGGCATGTCCTTGGACAAGGTGCCCTGGTAGAGCCGGAATACGCCGATCTTGCCGACGAAAGGATCGTTGATGATCTTGAAGACGTCGGCCACCGCCGGGCCTTCCGGGTCGGCGCTGACCGCGACCTCGACGCCGTCGGCGGCGAAGGCCGGCGGATTGCCTTCCAGCGGGCTGGGCAGCAGGTCGCGGCAGATTGCCAGCAGTTCCGGCACGCCGGTGCCGGTCCGTGCCGAGGCGAAGCACACCGGGACCAGGTGGCCTTCGCGCAGGCACTGTTCGAAGGCGTCGTGCAGTTCCCGTGGCGACAGGCCGGATTCGCCGTCGTCCAGGAAATGCTCCATCACCTGCTCGTTGACCTCCACCACCTGGTCGACGATCGCGCGGTGCCAGTCGGCCACCGCTCCGGCATCGCTGTCCCCGCCATCGGCGGAGAAGCAGTCCACCACGCGACGGCCGCCATCGGCGGGCAGGTTCAGCGGCAGCACCACCGGGCCGAAAGCCTCGCGCAGTTCGGCGAGCAGCGCAGCGGCGTCCACGCCTTCCTGGTCGATCTTGTTGACCACGATCATCCGGCACAGCCGGCGGCCTTCGGCGCGCTGCATGAAGCGGCGGGTACCGTGCTGGATGCCGCGGCCGGCATCGACCACGACCAGCGCGGTCTCCACTACCGCCAGCGCTGGCAGCGCCGCGCCGCGGAAATCCGGGTATCCGGGCGTATCGATGAGGTTGAGGTGCAGGCCGGGCTGGTCGATCGAGGCCAGCGTGCTGTCGATCGAATGGCCCCGTTCGCGCTCGATCGGGTCATGGTCGGACACGGTGTTGCCGCGCTCGATGCTGCCTGCCGTCTGCAGGGCGCCGCCGGCATGCAGCAGGGCTTCGAACAGGGTGGTTTTGCCGGCGCCGGGGTGGCCTGCCAGGGCCACGTTGCGGATATCTTGCGTGCTGTAGGACATGAGCCGTTCCTCCGGGGAAAGAGACAGGCGTCATGGCGTCCGCAAGCCGCGGCCGCGACGCGGCCGGGCCCGGGGAGGGGTCATGGCCCGGCCAATGTAGCGCTTCCGCCGTCAGCGCCCCGTTGCGTCGCACAATCCCGTCACCGCCAACCGGCTATGCTCCGCGTCCCACACATCCCGCAGGAGAGTTTCAATGGGCATTTCCCGCCACGCCACCGCGCACTGGGAAGGCGACCTGAAGACCGGCAAGGGCCAGCTGAGCACGCCGCAGAGCGGCCTGCTGGACAATACCCGCTACGGCTTCAACAGCCGCTTCGGCGACGAGAAGGGCACCAATCCCGAAGAGCTGATCGCTGCCGCGCATGCCGGCTGCTTCACCATGGCGCTGTCGGCGCAGCTGACCGAGGCCGGCTTCCCGCCGAAGTCACTGGACACCCGCGCGGAGGTGGACCTGTCGCTGGAGGGCGGCCCGCAGCTGTCGCAGATCCGCCTCAAGCTCAAGGCCGTCGTGCCCGGCATCGACGAGGCCAAGTTCCGCGACCTCGCCCACAAGGCCGAGAAGAACTGCCCGGTTTCCAAGGCCCTGAGCGCGGTGCCGATCTCGCTGGAAAGCGAGTTCTCCAACGGCTGATCGCACCTGGTCAGCCCGTTGTCCGAACGGCGCCCCAGGGCGCCGTTCTGCTTTCCATCCATCAACCTCCTCCGCTTTCCGCTCCTCGCCCCGGCTTTTCCCTCCGAGTGTCCCGGAAGGGCTTGCCACAGATCGCCGCGCGGCGTCCCTTGGCTGCCTATCCACTTCGAAGGCCAACCACCTTCGGCCACGCCGGATCAGGCGCGCTGGATCAGAAAAGGGCGGCCGCAGGCCGCCCAACCCACCCCAACCCCCAATCCATTCAGTCCGGTTTCACCGCCCGAAAGCGAGCATCGCCGCAACTCCCCACGCGCAGCGAGCAGCGATGAAAACCCGGCCCTGGATCATGGGAATGCTGGTGGTCGGCCTGGTGGCCGCGGGCTCGGCCCAGGCGCAGCGCTACCGCGACGACGGCGGCTATCGCGACGACGACCGCTACTACGATGACCGCGACGGCGGCCGCAGTGATTCCGGTTACGACTACGCCCGTGTCGTGCGCGTGGATCCGGTCATCGTGCGCGACCCCGTGCGCGAGGCGCCGCGCTGCTACGACCGCCCCGCCCAGGGCAGTAGTGGCGACTACTACGGTGATGAGCGCGGCGTGCCCACCGTCTCCTCGCCCGGCCGTGGCCTGGCCACGGTGATCGGCGGGGTCGCCGGCGCGGTGGTCGGCAGCCGTTTCGGCGGCGGCAGCGGGCAGCTGCTGGGCACCGCGGTCGGCACCATGGCTGGCGGCCTGGCCGGCCAGTCGGTGTATGACGCCAACCACCCGCAGCAGCGCCAGGGCTACGTCCGCGTCTGCGATCCGGCCCCCGAAGCCAGCGAACGGGTGGACGGCTATGACGTCACCTACGAATACGGCGGGCGCACCTACCAGACCCACAGCGACTACAACCCCGGCGACCGCATCCGCGTGCGGGTCGAGGCCGCGCCGGAGTAAGACGCCGCGCACGAGGGCGGCGGTCGGGGGCTCAGTCGTGCTGCGGCCAGTCCAGCGTGCCGCGGATCACCGTCTGCACCTGGCCGCCGGACCAGACCTCGCCCTCGCCGTCGATCCACAGTTCCAGGCGCGCATCGGCGCCGATCTCGCGCCCCTGGCTGACCCGGTAACGGCCTTCCCGGCCTGGCAACGCGCCACGCTCGTCCAGCCACGCCGCCAGCACTGCGTTCGCGGCGCCGGAGGCGGCATCCTCGAAACGACGCCCGAGGCCGACGAAGGCACGCACTGCCAGGTCCCAGTCCGCCGCCGCGTCCGCGCGGGCGTAGGCGAACACGCCCATCGCCTCGCTGGCCGTGGCCAGCGCGGCGATCGCGTCCCAGTCCGGCAGCAGGGCGCGCAGCGTCGCTTCATCGGCGACCTCCACCACCCACCAGCGGCGGCCACCCTCCATCAGGGCCGGCGGCAACGTGCCCAACGACCAGCCGCGCAGCGCGGCGGCCAGGCGCGGATCGTCGGCGTCGGTGACCTCGCCGACCCGCGCGCGCGGCGTGCGGATGGCGATGCTGCGCGCCGGGCCTTCGCCATGCACCTGCAGCGGCAACCGGCCGACGATGCCGTCCTGCAGCAGCATCCCGTCGCGCGGGCGGGCCAGTCCGGCCTCGAGCACCGCATGGGCGGTGCCGACGCTGGGATGGCCGGCGAACGGCACTTCCTTCTGCGGCGAGAACATCCGCAGGCGGTAACTGGCGGTGGCGTCGCCGGCGGGGAAGACGAAGGTGGTTTCCGGCAGCCGCGTCCAGCGGGCGATCGCCTGCATCGCGTTGTCATCCAGGCCCTCGGCATCCAGGACCACGGCCAGCGGGTTGCCGCCACCGGCGCGGGTGGCGAAGACGTCCAGTTGCAGGAAGCGGCGCGAAATCATCGGCAAAACCACGGCGGAAGCGGGCGCGCAGCTTACCAGTCGAGGTGGCCGTCGATGACCGGCTGCACCTGGCCGCCGATCCAGACCTGGCCGTCGGCGTCGAGCTCGACGCGCACGCGGCCGTCGCGGCCGACCTCGCGCCCCTGGCTGGCGAGATAGCGTCCTTCGCCGGGGAAGCGCCCCTGCGCGGCCAGGCGGGCCGCGACCAGCGCGTTCGCGCTGCCGGTGACCGGGTCTTCCGGCACACCCACGCCCGGGGCGAAGCCACGCACCGCGACCTGGTAGCCATTGGCGCCGTCGCACGGTGCATAGGCCGCCAGCTTGCCGTTGCCGGGGAGGGCGGCGATCGCGGCGAAATCCGGCTTCAACGCCCGAAGGGCCGCCTCGTCGCGCACTTCCACCAGCCACCAGTCCGGCCCGTTGTTCCACAACTCCGCGGGGCCTGTGGCGATCTGCGCCAGGGCGGCCGGCAGCGGCGGCGGGGCCAGGTCGCGCCGCTGCGCACGTGGGCTGCGCACGCTGGCACGCAGGTCATGCCGCGGCCCGCTCAGTTGCACCGGCAACAAACCGGCGCCGCACTGCTGGACCAGCGCGCCGTTGCGTGGCGTTACCAGCCCCAGCTGCATCGCCGCCCAGGCCGCGCCCACGCTGGGGTGGCCGGCGAAGGGCAGTTCCATGACCGGGGTGAAGATGCGGATGCGGTAGTCGGCGCCCGCTTCCGGCGGCAGGAAAAACACGGTTTCCGACAGGTTGAGCCAGGCCGCCAGCGCCTGCATCCGCTCCGGCGGGAGGTCGGCGGCATCGGTGACCACGCCCAGTGGGTTGCCGGCGCCGGCCTGGCGGGAAAAAACGTCGATCTGGAGATAGCGGCGGACGGTCATGGCAGGGCCCGGGGCAGTAGAATCAGGGGTTCCGCGCCGATTGGCGGCGTGGCTTTTCCCCCTATCGTAGACAAACCGCAACCATGTCAGCTTCCCCTACCGTGGATCGTTGGATCGTCCTCAAGTTCGGCGGCACTTCGGTGTCGCGTCGCCATCGCTGGGACACGATCGGGAAACTGGCGAAAAAACGTGCGGACGAGACCGGTGCGCGCGTCCTGGTGGTGGTGTCGGCGCTGTCCGGCGTGACCAATGAACTGACCGCGATCGCCGATGGCGCCGCCGACAGTGCCGAGCGGGTGGCCGCGCTCGAGCTGCGCCACCGGGAATTCGTCGCCGAGCTCGAGCTCGACGTCGAAGCGGTGCTCGGCGTACGCCTGGCCGCGCTGCGCGGCCTGCTCACCGATCCGCGCGCTGCCGCGCGCACGCTGGACTGGCAGGCCGAGGTGCTGGGCCAGGGCGAGCTGCTGTCCTCGACGCTGGGCGCGGCCTACCTGCGCGCCAGCGGCCTGGACATGGGCTGGGCCGATGCCCGTGAATGGCTGTCGGCGCTGCCGCCGCAGCCGAACCAGAGCGAATGGTCTCGGCGCCTGTCGGTGTCGTGCCAGTGGCAGTCCGACGCGGCCTGGAAGGCCCGCTTCGATGCCCAGCCGACCCGCATGCTGATCACCCAGGGTTTCATCTCGCGGCACGCCGATGGCGGCACCGCCATCCTCGGCCGGGGCGGTTCGGATACCTCGGCGGCGTACTTCGGCGCGTTGCTCGGTGCCAACCGCGTGGAGATCTGGACCGACGTGCCGGGCATGTTCAGCGCCAACCCGCGCGAAGTGCCCGACGCGCGCCTGCTGACCCGGCTGGACTATTACGAAGCGCAGGAAATCGCCACTACCGGCGCCAAGGTGCTGCATCCGCGCTCGATCAAGCCCTGCCGCGACGCCGGCGTGGCGATGGCGATCCTCGACACCGAGCGCCCCGACCTGCCGGGCACGCGCATCGACGGCACCGCCGAGCCGGTGCCCGGGGTGAAGGCGATCAGCCGTCGCAACGGCATCGTGCTGGTGTCGATGGAAGGCATCGGCATGTGGCAGCAGGTCGGCTTCCTCGCCGACGTGTTCGGCCTGTTCAAGAAGCACGGCCTGTCGGTGGACCTGATCGGTTCGGCCGAAACCAACGTCACCGTATCGCTGGATCCGTCCGAGAACCTGGTCAATACCGACGTGCTGTCGGCGCTGTCGGCGGACCTGTCGGAAATCTGCCGGGTCAAGATCATCGTTCCGTGCGCTGCGATTACCCTGGTCGGGCGCGGCATGCGCTCGCTGTTGCACAAGCTCTCCGATGTCTGGGCCACCTTCGGCCAGGAGCGCGTGCACATGATCTCGCAGTCGTCCAATGACCTGAACCTGACCTTCGTCATCGACGAGTCCGACGCCGATGGCCTGCTGCCGATCCTGCACGCCGAGCTGATCGACAGCGGCGCGATGCCGGTCAGCGAGGGCGAGGTGTTCGGCCCGCGCTGGCGCGAGATCACCGGCTCGGTGCGGCCGCGCCCGCTGCCGTGGTGGCGTGGCGAGCGCGAGCACCTGCTGCGCCTGGCCCAGGCCGGGACGCCGCGCTACGTCTACCACCTGCCGACGGTGCGCGAGCGCGCCCGCTCGCTCAAGGCGATCCCGGCGATCGACCAGCGCTACTACGCGATCAAGGCCAATTCGCACCCGGCCATCCTCGAGGCGCTGGTGCAGGAAGGCTTCGGCCTGGAGTGCGTCTCGCACGGCGAACTGCGCCGCGTCTTCGATACCCTGCCGGAACTGTCGCCGCGGCGCGTGTTGTTCACCCCCAGCTTCGCGCCCAAGGGCGAGTACGAAGCCGCGTTCGCGCTCGGCGTGACCGTGACCCTGGACAACGTCGAGGCGCTGCGCCATTGGCCCGAGGTGTTCCGCAACCGCCACCTGTGGGTGCGGATCGACCTGGGCCATGGCGACGGCCACCACGAGAAGGTCAATACCGGTGGCAAGCAGTCCAAGTTCGGCCTGTCCGCCGCGCGCGTGGACGAGTTCGTCGATGCCGCGCGTGCGCTGGGCATCACCATCACCGGCCTGCATGCCCACCTGGGTAGCGGCGTGGAGGCCAGCCAGCACTGGCGCCTGATGTTCGACGAGCTGGCCGGCTTCGCCCGCCGCATCGGCACGGTGGAAACCATCGATATCGGTGGTGGCCTGCCGATCCCGTACAGCGCCGAGGACGAGCCGTTCGACCTGGACCGCTGGGCGGCCGGCCTGGCTGAAGTGCGCGCGGTGCATCCGGCGTTCCGCCTGGCGATCGAGCCCGGCCGTTTCCTGGTCGCCGAATCCGGCGTGCTGCTGGCCGGCGCCACCCAGGTGATCGAGAAGGATGGCATCCACCGCGTCGGCCTGGACGCCGGCATGAACACCCTGATCCGTCCGGCGTTGTACGACGCCTGGCACGACATCGAGAACCTGTCGCGGCTGGACGACGACGCGCTGGGCGCGTTCGACGTGGTCGGGCCGATCTGCGAATCCTCCGACGTGTTCGGCAAGCGCCGGCAACTGCCGGTGGCGACCGCGCCGGGCGACGTCATGCTGGTCGCCGACGCCGGCGCCTATGGCTATTCGATGTCCAGCACCTACAACCAGCGCGAACTGCCGCGCGAGGACCTCATCGATGCGCCCGCACGCTGAGTCCGGCTTGCTTCCATCCCCCCACGTGATCCGCCCGGCGACGCGCCTGCATGCGCGAAAACCGGGCAGCCTGTCTGCGGATACTCCATGACTGCTTTCGACAAAACCCAGGTCTCCTGCTTCCGCTTCGTGCGCTGCGGATTCGATGCCGCCAGCGGCGTCGCGTCGCTGGCCTACGCCTTCGACCAGGGCCCGGAGATGGTGGAAACGATCACCGTGCCGGGCGCGCCGTTCCAGCTGGAGGGCGCGCGCGCCGAGGCGGTGGAACGCGCCCTGCGGCTGCTGCACCTGTTCGCGGGCGTGAGCTACTACAAGGCCGCCGTGCCGCCGCAGGTCGCCATCGACGGCTATGCCATCGACGCGGCCACCGCCGAGCTGGTCGAGGACCTGTACCTGCACGGCCTGGGCGAGTTCGCCTACCGCAACGGCCTGAACCTGCGCGGCCGCTTCAAGTTGCCGGTGGCCGCCGTCTCCGCGCCGACGGCCACGACGGTCGGCCTGCGCGAGCACGCGCTGGTGGCGATCGGCGGTGGCAAGGATTCGCTGGTCAGCATCGAGGCGCTGCGCGCCGCCGGCGTCGGGCAGACGGTGACCTGGATCGGCGGCTCGCAGCTGATCCGCGCCTGCGCCGAACGCACCGGCCTGCCGACCCTCAACATCGGCCGCACGCTGGCCCCGGAGCTGTTCGAGCTCAACCGCCAGGGCGCCTACAACGGCCACATCCCGGTGACCGCGGTGAACTCGGCGATCATGCTGCTGGCCGCGCTGCTGACCGGTGCCGACCAGGTGGTGTTCTCCAATGAGCGCTCGGCCAGCTATGGCAGCCAGATCCCCGGTACCGGCGAGGTCAACCACCAGTGGTCCAAGGGCTGGGCGCTGGAGAAGGCGCTGGGCGAATACGTCGAGCGCCATGTCGCCGCCGACCTGCATTACTACTCGCTGCTGCGGCCGCTTTCGGAGCTGGCCGTGGCGCGGCAGTTCGCCAGGAACGACCATTACGACGCCCACTTCTCCAGCTGCAACCGCAATTTCCACATCATGGGCGAGCGCCCGGTGAACCGCTGGTGTGGCGTCTGCCCGAAGTGCCATTTCGTGTTCCTGGCGCTGGCTCCGTTCATGCCCAAGACCCGGCTGGTGAAGATTTTCGGGCGCAACCTGCTCGACGACACCAGCCAGGCCGCAGGCTTCGACGCACTGCTGGAGTTCCAGGACCACAAGCCGTTCGAGTGCGTCGGCGAAGGGCGCGAATCGCGTGCGGCGATGGCCACGCTGGCCGCGCGCCCGGAATGGAAGGAGGACGCGCTGGTGCGGCGTTTCGCACGCGAGATCCAGCCCCGGCTGGTCGCCGACGAACTGGCCCTGGCCGCGCAGCTGGAACTGGGCAGCGAGCACCGGATCCCTGCGTCGCTGTGGGAGCGCGTGCGTGCGAATTTCGCAGCTTGAGGGGCAGGCGGTCGCGCTGTGGGGCTGGGGACGCGAGGGGCGCTCGGCCTATCGCGCGATCCGCGCCGCCCTGCCGACCCAGCCGCTGACGCTGTTCTGCAACGAGGCCGAAACCGCCGAGGCGGCCGCACTGGGTGATCCCCAGCTGGTGATCGAGACCCGGGTCGATGCCCTGGCGCTGGCGCGCTTCGCGGTGGTGGTGAAGTCGCCGGGCATCAGCCCGAACCGGCCCGAGGCCCTGGCGGCCGCGCAGGCCGGCACGCATTTCGTCGGTGGCACCGCGCTGTGGTTCGGCGCGCATGCCCAGCCCGGTGGCATCGTGCCGGGCGCGGTATGCGTCACCGGCACCAAGGGCAAGAGCACCACGACCGCGCTGCTGGCGCACCTGCTGCGCGCCGGTGGCCACCGCACCGCGCTGGCCGGCAACATCGGCCTGCCGCTGCTTGAGCTGCTGGCGCCGGAGCCGCCGCCGCAGTACTGGGCAATCGAACTGTCCAGCTACCAGACCCGCGATGTCGCGCGCAGCGGCAGCCGGCCGCAGCTGGCGCTCGTGCTCAACCTGTTCCCGGAGCACCTGGACTGGCATGGTGGCGAAGCGCAGTACATCGCCGACAAGCTCTCGCTGGTCACCGAGGCTGCGCCGCGCATCGCGCTGCTCAATGCCGAGGATCCGCGCCTGGTCGCGGTCGGCACGTCGCTGGCCGCCAGCGACGTGCGCTGGTTCAACCGCGCCGATGGCTGGCACATGCGTGGGGACGTGGTGCATCGCGGCGATGAGGCGGTGTTCGACACCGCGCGTGTTCCGCTGCCGGGCCGGCACAACCGCGGCAACCTGTGCGCGGTGCTGGCGGCGATCGAGGCGCTGGGACTGGACGCCGCCGCGCTGGCGCCGGCCGCGCTGACCTTCCAGCCGCTGCCCAACCGCCTGCAGACCATGGGGACGCGGGACGGCATCCGCTACGTCAACGATTCGATCAGCACCACCCCGCACGCCAGCCTGGCCGCGCTGGCGTGCTTCCCCGGCCAGCGCGTGGCGCTGCTGGCCGGCGGTCACGACCGTGGGCTGGACTGGCGCGACTTCGCCGCGCACATGGCCGATGACGCCGAACCGCCGGTGGAGATCGTGACCATGGGCGCCAACGGCCCACGCATCCACGAACTGCTGGCACCGCTGGCGGCCGCCGGGCGCTTCGGCCTGCATGCCGCCGCCGACCTCGCCGAGGCCGTCGCCCTGGCGCAGGTGGCACTGGGGGAGCCGGGCGGCGTGCTGCTGCTGTCGCCGGGGGCACCGAGCTTCGGCGCTTATACCGACTACGTCGCCCGCGGCCGGCACTTCGCCGTGCTGGCCGGTTTCGATCCCGATGCGATCAGCGCCATCGCCGGCCTGGGCGTGGCCTGAGGCTTCCCCGCGCCAGGGAGGTGCTGGCTGGTCAAAATTTGACCAATGCATCGCCGCGCCAGGCGGGACAAGGGCTGTGCGGGGTTATCCACAAACTTCTCCGTGGTTGGTCCACATGGGGTGTGGAAAACCTTCGCTGGTGCCGGTGATTTTTTCGCCATGCCATGCGCGGCCCTTGTCGCGCAAGGGCTGCACGGGGTTGTCCACAGCCTTCTCCCGGGTCCATCCACACCGCTTGTGCACAACCCCCATCGTCACGCGGGGGCGCTACACTCGCGCCCGACATCCAGACCGGAGCAGTCCGATGAGCAGGCGCAATCCTTGGCAGTGGGCGGTGGGCATCCTGGTGTTGGCGCTGCTGCCGCTCTCGGCATCGGCGGCGATGCAGGCCAGGCCGGTCGAATGGAAGATCGGCAAGGACGCTTTCAGCGGCGTGCTGGTCTATGACGACAAGGGCGACGCACATCGACCCGGCCTGGTGATGGTGCCGAACTGGCGCGGGGTGAACGACTCGGCGGTGGAGAAGGCAAAGAAGCTCGCCGGTGACGACTACGTCGTGCTGGTTGCCGACGTCTACGGCAAGAACGTGCGTCCGAAGGACGACAAGGAGGCCGGCGCGGTGGCCGGCAAGCTGCGGACCGACCGCGCCACCCTGCGTGCCCGCGCGCTCAAGGCGGTCGAGGTGCTGAAGGCGCAGGCTGGCAAGGCCCCGGTGGATCCGCAGCGGATCGGCGCGGTGGGCTTCTGCTTCGGTGGCACCACGGTGCTGGAGATGGCGCGTTCCGGCGCCGCCCTGGCCGGCGTGGTCAGCCTGCACGGTGGCCTCTCCACCGATATGCCGGCTGCCGCAGGCGCGGTGAAGACGCCGATCCTGGTGCTCAATGGCGCCGCAGACAAGAGCGTTAGCGCCGAGGACATCGCTGCCTTCCAGAAGGAGATGGACGCCGCCGGCGCGGACTGGCAGTTCGTGAACTTCGCCGGGGCGGTGCACTGCTTCGCCGAAGCCGACGCCAACAGCCCGCCGGGTTGCCAGTACAACCCGCGCGCGGCCAAGCGTGCCTACCGCATGCTCGAGGATTTCTTCGAGGAGCGCTTCGGCGACTGAGGCTTGTGGCTGGCGGCTTCTTGCCGCGCTTTCGATTTCGTGCCGGCAAGGTGAGGGAGGGGCCCAAGGTTCTGCGCAGCAGAACCTTGGGGGCGCAGCCCCGCGCAGCGGGATGCGCCTACCCCGCGCACTGAGCGGCGCAGCCGCTCAGTGCGTCCGTTCGATCGCGTAGCGCGCCAGGCCGCGCAGGGCGGCCACCGCATCGTTCTCCGGCAACCCGTCGAGCGCACGTTCGGCGGCCTCGGCGTACTCGGCGGCACGACGGCGGCTGTATTCGAGCCCGCCGGTGGCGCGGATGGCAGCCAGCACTTCCGGCATCGCGCCGGCATCGCCATGCTCGACGATTTCGCGCAGGCGGGCCCGCGTGGCCGGATCGGAGTGGGCGATGGCGTGGATCAGCGGCAGGGTGGCCTTGCCTTCGGCCAGGTCGTCGCCGAGGTTCTTGCCCAGGTCGGCGGCGTCGGCGGCATAGTCCAGCACGTCGTCGGCGATCTGGAACGCATAGCCCAGCTGCATGCCGTAGTCGTACAGGCGCTGCTGCAGCTCCTCGTCGGCGTCACTGGCCAGCGCGCCCAGGCGGGTGCCGGCGGCGAACAGCACCGCGGTCTTGCGCTCGATCACGCGCAGGTAGGCGGCCTCGTCGGTATCCGGGTTATGCACGTGCAGCAGCTGCAGGACCTCGCCCTCGGCGATCCGGTTGGTGGTGTCGGCGAGGATGCGCATCACCGCCATGCGGTCCAGCTCGACCATCAGCTGGAAGCTGCGCGAGTAGAGGAAATCACCCACCAGCACGCTCGGCGCATTGCCCCATAGCGCATTGGCGGTGCTGCGGCCGCGGCGCAGGTCGGATTCGTCGACCACGTCGTCGTGCAGCAGGGTGGAGGTGTGGATGAACTCGATGATCGCCGCCAGCTGGTGGTGCTCGGGGCCGGCACCGCCGAGGGCGCGCCCGGCCAGCATCACCAGCATCGGACGCAGCCGCTTGCCTCCGGCCGAGACGATGTGGTCGGCGATCTGGTTGATCAGCACGACATCCGAAGCCAGGCGGGCGCGGATCAGGGCATCGACCGCAGCCATGTCGGGGGCGGCGAGCTGCTGGATCTGGGGCAGGCCCAGGGCGGGGCGGAGGTCTTCGGCGAGGCTCATGCGGTTCGGGCTGGAAGCGTCGGCGAATTATAGGCGACTGCCCGTCATCGCGCCCTTCGCGGCAGGCGGACGCCCCGTTCCGCCACCAGGCTTGCTGCGCTGCGGGAGGCGTACCGGCGCGGATCGGCTAGGCTGCGAGCCGACCCACGGGCCTGCGCGGGGGGCGCGGCAGGGTCGATGTTTCGGGAAACACGCGTTCCACCGATCGGAGCCGGCCAGCAGGCCGGCGCTTTGGCTGTGCTGCGATGTTCTTCAACCCGGAGAAAAGCATGAAGCATGTGTTCGCCGTCATGGCGCTGGCGTGTCTGCTCATCGGCCTGGCAATCTCGGCCTCGGGCGCCGACCAGGTCACCACCGTTCCCGTACATTTCGCCCGCGGCGCCAGCAGCGCCACGCTGAAGGGCCACTTCAGCGGTTACGACAGCGTGCAGTACACGCTCGATGCCAAGGCCGGACAGGCCCTGTCGGTCAAGCTCAGCGGCAGTCCCAACGCCAGCTTCAACGTGTTCAAGCCAGGCGACGAGCCGGGCGCGGCCGAGGCCATCGGCAGCGGCGCCGTCGGCAGCGACTGGCACGGCGAACTGCCGCTCAGCGGCCAATACGTGGTCCAGGTCTACCAGATGCGCGCCAGTGCGCGTCGTGGCGAGAAGGTCGATTTCGCGGCGCAGTTCGCCGTGCACTGATCCGCCCACCACGCCGGCGCATTACGAAGAAGTCGCCGCGCAACGGCCAATGGCGGGCGTTGCGCGGCGGCCTCGTGTTCGTCCAGTCGTGCTCATCACCGCTCCTACACGGTTGACGCGCTCAGGCTCCGGCCAGCGCCGCCGAACGCGTGCGCCTTCCGCCCTGAGGCGTCAAAGAGGAAACGGTCATGAGCATCTCGTTGCCGCCGGCTGCATGCCGGCATTCGAGGACACACCCGGTGGCCTGGCCACGCACGCGCCTGGCCGCGGTCGTGGTCGGCTTGTTGTGGGCTTCGGCCTTGCCCGCGCAGGACGTGGCCGGCGCTGCTGCCGCCAGCGCCTGTACCGATCCTGCGGATGCGGCCTGTGACGACATGGCCCCGGTGATCGACGTCGTCCCGGCCGTCGCGGTCGGGATCGACTATTTCCAGGCGGACGGCCTGGCCGATGGCAGCGACAACGCCGTGGCCAGTGGCCAGTACAGCCTCGCAGCCGGCAGCACCGCCCGTGCCGATGGCCTGGGTGCCAGCGCGCTGGGTTCCAACACCAACGCGGTAGGCACCGCGGCGGTCGCGGTGGGCGCATTCTCGCAGGCGGTGGGTGACCAGACCCTGGCGGTGGGCACCGGGGCCCGCGCGCTGACTACCGGCGCGCAGGCCTTCGGCACCGGTTCCACCGCCAATGGCGACCGTTCGCTGGCGGTGGGCGGTGGCTCGCATGCGGGCGGGCCGACCAGCATGGCGATCGGCAATGACGTCGAGGCGATGGGGCAGAGCAGCATCGCGATGGGCTACAACGCAGAGGCCGACAACGTGCTGACCACGGCCATCGGTGGCTGGAACGACCGCAACAGCGACGGCGTCGTCGATGCCGATGAGCGGACCTGGGCGTCCGGGCAGGGCGCGATCGCGATCGGGCCGGCCGCGCAGGCCTCGGAAACCGGCACGATCAGCATGGGCCTGGACAGCCGCGCCAGTGGCCAGGCGAGCACCGCGATCGGTGCGGGCGCGCTGGCGAGCGGGCTTGGCAGTGCCACCTACGGCTACGACTCGCAGGCCCAGGCCCAGGCCGCGCTGGCGCTGGGCGCCGGTACCCGCGCCATCGCCGAGAACAGCACCGCGGTTGGCACGCTGGCCCAGGCCCAGGCCGAGAACACCATCGCGATCGGGTACCTGTCGGTTGCCGCGGCGACCGACAGCGTGGTGGTCGGCACCAACGCGGTGGTCGCCGCGGTGGCGTCCAACGGCATCGCCGTCGGCAACGACAGCCAGGTCAATTCGCTCAACGGGATGGCGCTGGGTACCGGCGCGGTGGTCACGGCGACCGATCCCAGCGGCTCGCCGGTCAGCAACGGCATCGCCATCGGCAACAACAGCCGGACGAGCAACTCCGATGCCACCGCGGTCGGCACCAATGCGGTGGCCAACGGGCAGAACAGCGTCGCCTTCGGCACCGGCGCATTGGCGCAGGGGCCGCAGGCCAGCGCGATCGGCCAGGGCGCGCAGGCCACCGGCAGCAATTCGGTGGCGCTGGGAACGTCGGCACGCGCGACCGGCAACGTCAGCACCGCGCTGGGCCAGAACGCGGTGGCCAGCGGTTCGCTGAGCGTGGCGCTGGGGCAGTCGGCCGATGCGACCGCCAGCGAAGCGCTGGCGGTGGGCAACAACGCGCAGGCCACCGCGAGCAACGCGACCTCGCTGGGCCGCTCGGCCAACGCCTCGCAAGCCGGCGCGCTGGCATTGGGCGCCGACGCCGCCGCCAGCGCCGTGGACGCCTTCGCGGCGGGGCGCGGCAGCCTCGCCTCGGGCAGCGGCGCCACCGCGTTGGGCTCGGGCGCCGCGGTAGCGGTGGCGCAGGGCACCGCGCTGGGCAACGGCAGCAGCGCGACCGGCATCGGTGGCGTGGCCCTGGGCGCGGGATCGGTGGCCAACCGCGGCAGTGCGGTGTCGGTGGGCACGGCGGCCAGCCAGCGGCAGATCATCAACGTGGCGGCCGGCACCGCCGCCACCGACGCGGTCAATGTCAGCCAGCTCGCGGCAGCCACCACCGATACCCGTTACTTCAAGGCGCAGGGCCTGGACGATGGCAGCGACGATGCCGCCGCCACCGGTGCGCTGTCGGTGGCGGCGGGTGCGGCGGCCAGTGCCGGCGGGCGCAATGCCGTGGCGATCGGCACCGGTACCGTCGCCGCGGCGGTCGATGCGCTGGCGATGGGACGGGACGCCAACGCTACGGGTGAGGCGTCGGTGGCGCTGGGGGCACAGTCCGGCGCCAGTGGCCTGGCCGCGTTCGCCGCCGGGCGCGGGGCGAATGCGGCCACGGACGGGTCGGTGGCGATCGGCGACGGCGCACTGGCCGATTCCGGCGCGGCGGTGTCGATCGGTCGGGGCAACGCCGCGCATGGCAATGGCGCCGTGGCCATCGGCGATCCCAATGTCGCCAGCGGCGACGGCGCAGTCGCGCAGGGCCTGGACAACAGCGCAAGCGGGAACGGCAGCGTGGCGATCGGCCACACCAACGCCGCCACTGGCCAGGGCGCGGTCGCGTTGGGATACCAGTCGCAGGCACGGCAGGCCGGTGCGCTGGCGCTGGGCGACGCGGCCATTGGCGCGGTGGCCGGCGCGGTGGCCCTGGGCAGCGGCGCGGTATCCGACCGCCCGCTGGCGGCTGGCAGTGGTTCGATCCCGGCCGGCGCCGGCGGCGTGCCCTATGACACCACCGATGCCACCCTGCTGGGCGCGGTATCGGTCGGTTCCGGCACGGCCTATCGGCAGATCACGCATGTGGCCGACGGCACCGAGTCCCAGGATGCGGTGACCCTGCGCCAGCTGCAGGGTGCGATCGGCTCGGTTTCGGTGAGCAGCACGCAGTATTTCCACGCCAATTCGACCAGCGCCGACGCACTGGCCGTGGGTGACCAGAGCGTGGCGGTGGGGCCGACGACGGTGGTCAACGGTGACAGCGGCATCGGCATCGGCAACGGTGCCGTGGTCGGGCTGGCCGCGCCCGGCGGCGTGGCGATCGGGCGCGACAGCCAGGTGCAGCTTGCCTCCGGCGTGGCGATCGGTACCCAGGCGGTGGTCGGTGGCGAGCAGGGCGTCGCGCTGGGTGCGGGCGCGACGGTGGCGCATGCGCTCAGCGTGGCGGTGGGCGCCGGCGCGGTGACCAGCGTCGGTGCGCGAAGCGGTTACGCGGCCTATGCCCTGGCCGCACCGCAGGACTCCGGCGGCGAGGTCTCGGTCGGCAGCGATGCCGCCCCGCGGCAGATCACCCATGTCGCCGCCGGCAGCGCCGCGAACGATGCGGTCAACGTGGCCCAGCTGGCCCAGGCCGGCAGCGGCATCGTGCAGTTGTTCGGCGGCGGGGCGGCGCTGGCGGCTGACGGCAGCATCGTCGCGCCGGCCTACGTGTTGGGCGGCACGACCTACGACAACGTGGGCGATGCGCTGGCCGGACTCGACAGCCGCATCGCGATCCTGGAAAGCCCGGTGGTCAACCCGCCTGGCGGACCGTCCGGCACCGACCCGCGCTTTGCCGCGACCGGTGGCAGCGCCGCCAGCGCCGGGAGCGTTGAGAGCGTGGCGGTGGGTACCGACGCGCGTACCAGCGCCGAGGACAGCGTGGCGATCGGCAGCCATGCCCACGCTGGCGCCACCGGCAGTGTCGCGCTGGGTGCCGACGCGGTGGCGGATCGCGCCAACACGGTTTCGGTCGGGCGTGCCGGCGCCGAGCGCCAGGTGGTCAACGTCGCTGACGGCACCGCGGCGACCGATGCGGTCAACGTGCGCCAGATGGAGGCGCAGGCGGCCGACACCCTGCAGCAGGCCAATACCTACACCGACGAGCGGGTCGGCGACATCGTCTCGATCCCGATGCGCGAGATCGATTCGCTGCGCGGCGAGATGGAGGACCGCTTCCGTACGGTGAACCGCACCATCAACCGCCAGGGCGCGATGAACGCGGCGATGGTCCACATGGCCAGTGGCGCGGCCAACGTGCAGACCGACAACCGGGTAGCGGTGGGCGCGGGCTGGTCGGAGGGCGAGCAGGCCCTGTCGGTGGGCTACCAGCGCCGCCTGCGCCCGAACGTCTCCTTGTCGATGGGCGCGGCGTTCAGCGGCAGCGAGCAGGCCGCAGGGGTGGGCGTGGGGATCGGCTGGTAGGGGCGGCCGGCGGCCCGGGCCGGAGGCGTACCCGGGCCGCTGGCGGGGATTCCGACCCCGTGCCGCGTCGCGAGCGGGGTCGGGGCGGCGCGGGTGGTGCTGTAAGATAGGGTATCGGGCTGCCTCCGGGCAGTTCCCCTGACGGGGCCGGCGCACTGCGCCATCGGCCCGGTCCATGTCCCAATCGCAGCATCATTCAGACGGAAGCGCTATGGCCCGCGGCATCAACAAAGTCATCCTGGTCGGCAACCTCGGCAACGATCCCGACGTCAAGTACACCCAGAGCGGCATGGCCGTGACCCGCGTCAGCCTGGCCACCACCAGCGTGCGCAAGGACCGCGACGGCAACCAGCAGGAACGCACCGAATGGCACCGCGTGGTGTTCTTCGGCAAGCTCGGCGAGATCGCCGGCGAGTACCTGCGCAAGGGCAGCTCGGTATACGTGGAAGGCAGCATCCGCTACGACAAGTACACCGGCCAGGACGGCGTGGAGAAGTACACCACCGACATCGTCGCCGACGAGATGCAGATGCTGGGCGGTCGCGGTGAAGGCGGCGGTGGTGCTGGCGGTGGCGGCGATCGTCCGCAGCGCCAGTCCGCGCCGCGCCAGGAATACGCCCCGCGTCGCCAGGCCCCGGCGCCGCAGCAGTCGGCCCCGCCGCCGATGGATGACTTCGCCGACGACGATATTCCGTTCTGAGCGCGCCCAGGCAGCATGCCGAGTCTTACGAGAAAAGCCCCGTTTCCACGGGGCTTTTTCTTTTTCTGGCCTGTCCGGGCATCCCTCCGGCGTCCGATGGCGGATGTCCCTGCGCGTGCCGGTCGGAACCCGGGTCAGCGGCCAGGCTGATCGTCGCAGGCGGCAGCGCAGGACGCTTTCCGAGGTCGGGCGTTGTGCCCTGCAGCATCGGTTTTCGTGCACTGCGTCTTGCAAAAAAACGATTCCATCCTCTATGGTGCAATCGATTGCATTGCGGTGAATCCTCAGTGTTCGAGACCGGTTGGGAGGCCGGGAGGTGGATGTCCATCCATTCGATCGGCCCGGCACCGGCCCCGGGGTTCACCAGGCGGGATGCACTGCGCGTTGCCGTTGCCGGGAGCCTTGGCCTGGGCGCCGCGGGCATGCTGCCTGCCTCTGCCGCCGTCGCGCCGCTCAAGGGCAACCTGAAGCATTCCGTCGCCCGCTGGACGTTTGCGCAGCTGTCGGTCGCCGAGCTTTGCCGGACGGTGAAGGATATTGGCTTTGCCGCCATCGACCTGGTCGGCCCGGCGGACTGGCCCACGCTGAAGGCGCACGGCGTGTTCAGCTCGATGTGCAATGGTGCCGAGATCGGCCTGGACAAGGGCTTCGCCGGCCGCCAGTTCCACGACCAGCTGGTCGAACGCTATACCCGCCACATCGACCTGGTCGCCGACGCCGGCTATCGCAACCTCATCTGTTTTTCCGGCAATCGCAACGGCATGGATCCGCTGGAGGGCATGGCCAATGCCGAAGCGGGGCTCAAGCGCATCCTCGGGCATGCCGAGAAACGCGGGGTCGTGCTGGTGATGGAACTGCTGAATTCCAGGGTCGATCATCCCGACTACCTGTGCGACCACAGCGCCTGGGGCGTGGAACTGTGCCGGCGGATCGGCTCGGCGCATTTCGGCCTGCTGTACGACATCTACCACATGCAGATCATGGAGGGCGACATCATCGCCACCATCGGCAAGCATCACGGCTGGTTCAAGCATTACCACACGGCAGGCGTGCCCGGCCGGCATGAGATCGGGGACAACCAGGAGCTTCACTATCCCGCCATCTGTCGCGCGATCCGCGACACCGGCTTCGACGGTCATCTGGCGCAGGAGTTCATGCCCTCGGCGCCGGATCCGGTCGCCTCACTGCGCGAGGCGATCCGCCTCTGCGACGTCTGAAACGATATCCACCCAGGTGAAGTAGAACCCATGGCAGATAATCACTACGACGCCATCGTCGTCGGCTCGGGAATCAGTGGCGGTTGGGCAGCGAAGGAGTTGACCGAGAAGGGACTCAAGGTCCTGATGCTGGAACGGGGCCGCAACATCGAACACGTCAAGGACTACGTCAACGCCATGAAGGAGGCGTGGGACTTCCCGCATCACAACAAGCCGACCCAGGCGATGAAGGCGGCCTATCCGGTGCTGATGCGCGACTACGGCCTGGTCGAGAACCTGCAGGGCATGTGGGCCGACGAGAAAGAGTCGCCCTATGTCGAGACCAAGCGGTTCGACTGGTTCCGTGGTTACCACGTCGGTGGTCGATCGCTGATGTGGGGCCGGCAGAGCTATCGCCTTTCGGACCTGGACTTCACCGCCAACCTCAAGGACGGCATCGCCACCGACTGGCCGATCCGATACGCGGATATCGCGCCCTGGTATGACCATGTGGAGAAATTCGCGGGCATCGCCGGCACCCGCGAGGGGCTGGACGTGCTGCCGGATGGTGAATTCCTGCCGCCGATCCCGTTGAACATCGTCGAGAAGGACGTGGCCGCGCGGATCAAGCAGGCGTTTGGCGGCACGCGCCACCTGATCCACTCGCGTACCGCGAACATCACCCAGCCCAAGGTCGAGCAGGGGCGCGTCAACTGCCAATACCGCAACAAGTGCATCCTGGGCTGTCCCTTCGGTGCTTACTTTTCGACCCAGTCGGCGACGTTGCCGGCGGCCATGAAGACGGGCAACCTCACCCTGCGGCCGTTCTCCATCGTCAAGGAAGTGCTCTATGACAAGGACCGCAAGCGCGCGCGGGGCGTGGAGATCATCGATGCCGAGAACGGGCAGACCTACCAGTACACGGCCAACGTCATCTTCCTCAATGCATCGTCGTTCAACTCGACCTGGCTGCTGATGAACTCGGCCACCGATGTCTGGGAGGGCGGCCTGGGCTCTTCGTCCGGCGAGCTGGGCCACAACGTGATGGACCATCATTTCGGCGCCGGCGCATCCGGCCGGGTCGAGGGCTATGAGGACAAGTACTACTTCGGTCGTCGCCCGTGTGGTTTCTATATTCCCCGCTTCCGCAACGTGGCTTCGGACAAGCGCGGTTACCTGCGGGGATTCGGTTACCAGGGAGGTGCCAGCCGTACCGGGTGGTCGCGCGAGATCGCCGAGCTCAACATCGGTGCGGACCTGAAGGACGCGTTGACGATGCCGGGTGAGTGGCGCATCGGCATGACCGGCTTCGGCGAGATGCTGCCCCACCACGACAATACGATCCGCCTGGACCCGCAGCGCAGGGACAAGTGGGGGCTGCCGGTGCTGGCGATGGACGTGTCCCTGCGTGCGAACGAGAGGGCCATGCGCAAGGACATGGCGGCCGATGCCGCCGAGATGCTGGAGGCGGCCGGCGTCAAGGAGGTGGCGATGCACGACGATGACTACGCCCCGGGCAAGGGCATCCATGAAATGGGCACTGCCCGCATGGGCCGTGATCGCAGGAACTCGGTGTTGAACCAGCACAACCAGGTGTGGGATGCGCCCAACGTTTACGTGACCGACGGCGCCTGCATGACCTCCAGTGCGTGCGTGAACCCGTCCCTGACCTACATGGCGCTGACCGCGCGCGCAGCCGACCATGCCGTGCGCGAACTCAAGGCGGGGAACCTGTGATGGAAAGGCGAGAACTCCTGAAGATGATTGCCGCCGCCACGGGTGCGACGATGGTCGGCCTGCCTGCGCTCGTCTACGGGCAGGCGCCGGCCGCGGGTACGGACAGTGCTTTTTCCACGGCTGATATCGCCACGCTGGACGAGACTGCCGAAACCATCCTTCCGCGGACCGGCACGCCCGGCGCGAAGGACGCTGGCGTCGGCCGGTTCATGGCGCGATTCGTCAGCGACTGCTACACGCCCGGGGAGCAGGCGCGGTTCCGTGCCGGCCTGGCCGACATCGACAAGCGTGCCGGTGGCCGGTTTGTCTCACTGGCGCCGCAGGCCCGCACCGAACTGCTGCGCAAGCTGGATGCCGAAGCCAGGCAGCACGCGAGCGCGCGCAAGGGCGCCGGCGTGACCGGTACCGGTGCCGCCGAAGCAGCGGCGGCGATGCCGCACTCCTTCACGATGATCAAGCAGCTGGCCCTGTTCGGCTTCTTCACCTCGAAGGTCGCGGCGACCGAAGTGCTGCAGTACGTTGCCGTGCCGGGCCGCTATGACGGCGACGTGGCCTACAAGCCGGGCACGCCGGCGTGGGCGACCGGCTGATGGTCCGCAACGATTCGCCCATGCCTCATTGCCCCGGGAACCAGATGAGCAGACCCCTCTTGATGGCCGCCTGCCTGCTGGCCGCCGCGCCTGCCCTCGTGCAGGCCAGCGACGGTGGATCCACCGATCCGGCGAAGACCGAGGTATGGCAGCCGGTTCCGGCGAGCGTGGCCACGCCACGCGATGCCGCCCCCTCCGATGCCATCGTGCTGTTCAACGGCAAGGACCTCTCCGCGTGGGAAGGCGAACAGGGCGGCCCTGCACCCTGGAGCGTCGAAAATGGCGTGGCGACCGTGCGGCCGGGCAGCAAGGGCATCCGCACCAAACGGCATTTCTGCGATATCCAGCTGCATGTCGAATGGCGAACGCCCACCGAGACCGGGGGCTTCGATGGCCAGCAGCGGGGGAACAGCGGGATCTTCCTGCAGGAACGCTATGAGCTGCAGGTGCTCGACAGTTACAACAACCCGACCTATGCCAACGGCCAGGCAGCCTCGATCTACAAGCAGGCGATTCCGCTGGTGAATGCCTCGCGCGCACCGGGCCAGTGGCAGGCGTACGACGTCATCTGGAAGGCGCCGCGCTTCTCGCAAGGGGGCGGGCTGGTCTCGCCCGCCCGCATCACCGTCCTGCACAACGGGGTGCTGGTGCAGGACGATACGGTGCTGTCAGGCATCACCGAGTACATCGGTGCGCCTTCGTACTCGCCGCATGGTTGCGCGCCGATCGGCCTGCAGGAACATGGCGCCAAGGTCGGCTACCGCAACATCTGGGTGCGCGAACTGTAGCGCCGGCGCGGAACTCGCGCCGGCATCGGCAGCCTATTGCGCCAGGAAGCTGGCGATGTCGTCGACATCCTGTTGCGACAACTGCGAGAAGGGCGGCATCAGCCCGCCGCCCTTCCTGATCTTGTCCTTGATCTGCCCGGATTCCAGCCGCTTGCCCACGTCGGTGAGCGCGGGGAAAGTGCCCGGGATGCCGGCGCGATTGGCGCCATGGCAGGCCGTGCAGTTTGTCGCGTAAAGCTGCGCGCCGGCCGCGGGATCCTCCTTGGACCACGCCGGGATCGCCAGCGTCGCCCCCAGGAGAAGCACGGTCACCATGCGGATGGTTTTCAAGCGAGGCTCCTTCGCGGCTAGCGCCGTGCGCTGGCGGGCTGGCGGGCGGTCAGGTGTCCACGCAGGTAGTCCGCGCCGGCCTGGATGACCGTGGCCGGATCACGCGGATGGTCGTGCTCGATGATGTACCACTGCACCCCGGCAGCCGCCGCGGCGGGCAGGATCGCATTCCAGTCCAGTACACCCTGGCCCACTGCGGCGAAGCCACCCTCGTCCTCGGCCTGGCCTTTCGGCGCATTGTCCTTTGCGTGCACCGCGAACACATGGCCCTTGAACTTGCCCAGCATCGCTGCCGGGTCGTAGCCCGCGCGCGCGACCCAGGCCAGGTCCAGCTCGGTCTGCAGGTCGGGGCCAGCCGCCGCGAACAGCAGTTCCAGGCCGGTCTTGCCGTTGAAATCGACCAGCTCGAAGTCGTGGTTGTGATAGGCCAGGCGCATGCCCTGGGCCCGCACCCGACGGGAGATCTGGCCGAGTTCCCGGCCCAGTGCGGTCCAGCCGGCGGCATCGGTCGGGCGATCCTTCTCGGCCAGGTAAGGCACCACCAACGTGGTGTTGCCGATCGCGCGGTTGAACGCCACCACGCCGTCCAGGTCGCCGCGCAGGTCGGCCAGCGGCACGTGCGACGAGGTGACCTTGAGGGAATACCTGTCCAGCAGCTGCTTGAGCTCGGCAGCGCTGGCATCCTGCGTGCCAACGGTCTCCACGGCGCTTACGCCTGCGTCGTGGACGATCCTGAGTTGCTGGTCGAGGGTGCCGGCGTTGCGCAGCGTGTACATCTGCACTGCGATGTGCGTGTCCGCGCCGCGGGTATCGCGCGCGAAGGCGGGCAGGGTGGCGAAGCACAGCAACGTGGTGATTGCGGTCCTGCATACGGTCGTGCGCATCAATGGGTTCTCCCGGATTTCAGTCGATGGGTGTCCAGGCGAGGGACCTGGCAGAGGTGATGACTCGGTCGACGATCAGCGCCGAGCGCAGCCCGTCTTCGAAGGTTGGCAGGCCTTCCGGCCGCTCGCCCTCGATGGCGGCATGGGTGTCGGCGACGAACGCCTCGAAGCAGTCGCCGTAGCCTTGCGCGTGTCCGGCGGGCAAGGCCGAAAGGCGGCGCTGTTCACTGCTGCCGGCGCCTGGTCCGCGAACGAAGATCTCCTCGCGCTGGTCGGGCCGGCCGATCCACAGGCGTTCGCTGTCTTCCTGGTTGAACGCCACGCTGGCCCTGGCGCCGTCGATCTCGAACCAGAGGCGATTGTGGCGCCCTGCCGAGACCTGGCTGACCGTCAATGAAGCCAGGGTGCCGGCTGCGGTCCTGAGCATGGCCATGGCCACGTCTTCGCTGGAGACAGGCTGCATGGCGCCGCTGGCCGCCGGCGTGGTGAAGCTTTGCCCGGTGGTGGCGCCGCGCTCCGCGATGACCGTCGCGAATGCAGCGCTGACCTCGACGAAGCGCTCGCCGCCCACCCATTCCACCAGGTCGCACCAATGCGAGCCGATGTCGGCGAACACCCGCGACGCGCCACCCAGCGCCGGGTCCACGCGCCAGTTGTTGCTGGCCGGATCCAGCAGCCAGTCCTGCAGGTAGCTGCCATGGATCAGGCGCAGCGGCCCCAGCTCACCCTGCGCGATACGCGCGCGCGCTTCGCGGACCACCGGGTGGTAGCGGTAGACGAACGGCACCGTGGCCACCAACCCGGCCGAGGCGGCCAACGTGGCCAGTGCCTGGGCGTCCTCCAGCGTGGTGGCCAACGGCTTCTCGCAGACCACGTGCTTGCCGGCCTCCAGCGCCGCCTGCGCGATGGCCCGGTGCAGGTGGTTGGGGGTGCATACGTGCACGACCTGTACCTGTGGATCGGCGATGACCTCCTCGATGTCGCGATAGGCGCGTGCGACATTCCACGACCGCGCCATTTCATGGGCACGTTGGGGCGAAGAGGCCATGACGCCGCGGACCGTGGCCCCGGCCAGCAGCGCCGCGCGACGATGCACCGCACCGATCATCCCCGTGCCGACGATGGCGACTCCCAGCTTGCTCATCGGATGGGGTCCTCAGGGCGTGGAGGGCACGGCGGCCACTACCGGCCGATCGCGGAAGAGGAACACGAATGCAATCAGCACCACCAATGCGACGCCGGCCGGGAACAGCCAGATCTGTTGCCAGTCCCGCCCCGCCGCCGTGGTGTAGTGCTCCACGACCGCGCCGGACAGGAAGGTGCCGATCAACATGCCCACGCCGTACGTGGCCAGGGTGATGAAGCCCTGCGCGCTGCTGCGCGCGTCGGGGCCGGCGTGGGCATCGGTGTAGATCTGCCCGGTGACGAAGAAGAAGTCGTAGCAGATGCCATGCAGCACGATGCCGACCACCAGCAGTGCGAACCCGCCTCCGGCATTGCCGAACGCGAACATGCCGTAGCGCGCGACCCACGCCGCCATGCCCAGCGCGAGCATGGTCTTGACCCCCAGGCGCGCGAACAGGAACGGCATGGCCAGCATCAGCAGAACTTCGGACACCTGGCCCAGCGACTGCAGGCCGGCGGCGCCGCGCACGCCGAGGTCGTTGAGGTAGGGGTTGGTGAAGTTGTAGTAGAACGCCAGCGGGATGCAGATGGCGATGGAAGACAGGAAGAACACCAGGTAGGACCGCGACTTCAGCAGGCGCAGGGAGTCCAGTCCCAGGATCTGGCCCAGCCTGGCGTCGCGTTGCTGCGCCAGCGGCGGCGTATGCGGGAGGGTGAAGGCATACAGGCCCAGGGCCAGCGAAGCCATCGCCGCCATCCGGAAGGTCATCTCAAGGCGATGGCCCTGTTCCCAGCCCAGCCAGCCGATCAACACGCCCGCCACGATCCAGCCGATGCTGCCGGCGACGCGCACCGGCGGGAACTGCTTCTCGGGCGATTGCATGTGCCGCATCGCCACGCTGTTGGCCAGGGCCAGCGTCGGCATGAACAGCAGCATGTAAGCCATGACGTAGGCGGAGAACGCGCCGAAGCTCGTGGCCGTGGACGCCAGCCACATGAGCACGGCGCCGGCCAGGTGCAGCACGGCCAGGATGCGCTGGGCGGCGAAGTAGCGGTCCGCGATCAGGCCGACCAGGAAGGGCGCCACGATGGCGCCGATCGACTGGCTGAGGAAGGCGGTCGCGACCTGGCTGGCGCTGGCCTGCAGGGGGCCCTGCACCAGGTAGGTTCCCAGGGTCACGAACCACGCGCCCCAGATGAAGAACTGAAGAAACATCATCGCGCCCAGGCGCGACATGGTGTGCGTCATGGCTTCCCCTCCCAGGGCGGCATGGATTCAGGTTCCGAGCAGGTGGCGCAGTGATTCCGGAGGCGCGCCGCTGCCGGCAAAGTCGTCGAAGGCGCGTTCGGTCACCCGGATGATGTGGTCGCGGATGAAGGCTGCGCCCTCCCGCGCGCCGTCTTCCGGATGCTTGAGGCAACACTCCCACTCCAGTACGGCCCAGCCCGGGAAGTCGTACTGGGCGAACCTGGAAAAGATCGCCTTGAAGTCGATCTGGCCGTCGCCCAGCGAGCGAAACCGGCCCGGACGATCGATCCAGTCCTGGTAACCGCCATAGACACCGCTGCGCGCGCTGGCGCGATATTCGGCGTCCTTGACGTGGAAGATGCCGATGCGGTCGTGATAGCGGTCGATGAAGCCCAGGTAGTCCATCTGCTGCAGCAGCAGGTGGCTGGGGTCGTACAGGATCCTGGCGCGTGGATGGTGGTCGACGACCTCGAGGAAGCGCTCGAAGGTCGCCCCGTCATGCAGGTCCTCGCCCGGGTGGATCTCGTAGCACAGGTCCACGCCGCAGGCATCGAACACGTCAAGGATGGGGCGCCAGCGGCGACCGAGCTCGGCGAAGGCGGCCTCCACCAGCCCGGGGGGGCGTTGCGGCCAGGGATAGAAGTAGGGCCAGGCCAGCGCGCCGGAGAACGTGGCGTGCGCGGTGAGTCCCAGGCGCTGGCTGGCCTTGGCCGCGAGCATCAGCTGCTCGACCGCCCATGCCTGGCGGGCGGTGGGGTTGCCGCGCTTGTCGGGCGGCGCGAAGCCATCGAACAGGCTGTCGTAGGCCGGGTGGACGGCGACCAGCTGTCCTTGCAGGTGCGTGGAAAGCTCGGTGATCCGGATGCCGTGCCCGGCCAGCATGCCGGCGATATCGTCGCAATACGCCTGGCTCTGCGCGGCCTGCGCGAGATCGAACAGGTGGGGCGTGCTGGTCGGAACCTGTACGCCAGAATAGCCCAGGCCCGCCGCCCACCCGGCGAGCGTGTCCAACCGATCGAATGGAGGCTTTTCACCGATGAACTGCGCCAGGAAAAGCGCCGGACCCTTGAGCGTCTTCAACGTGATTCGCCCCGATGCAATCGATTGCATTATCCTAGCATGGGCCTCCCGCAGGACACGTTGTGCACTGCACAGCGGACGCAAGGACTGAAGCCATGGCAACCATCTACGACATCGCAAGGCACGTCGGCGTCTCCGCCGGCACGGTGTCGCGCGCCCTGTCCCGGCCGGAAAAAGTCCTGCCGGCCACGCGCGCGCGCATCGAGCAGGCCGCCGCCGCGCTGGGCTATGTCCCCAATACCGTGGCCAGGACGCTCAAGACCCAGCGCAGCGGCAAGATCCTGGTGACCGTCCCGGACATCGCCAACCCATTCTTCGCCCAGATCCTCCAGGGCGCGGAGGATGCCGCGCAGGCTGTCGGCTACGCCGTCCTGCTGGGGGATACCCAGCACCAGCCGGATCGCGAGGAGCGCTATGCGCAGATGCTCCGGCGCAACGAGGCCGATGGCCTGGTCGTCCTCGGACACCGCCTCCCGCCGACGGCGCGCGAGATCGTCAAGCAACTCGGCGCCGCCGCGCCGGTGGTCAACGGCTGCGAGTTCGATCCGGCGCTGGGCATTCCCAGCGTCCATATCGACAACGCGGCCGCGGCGCGCGCCGTGATGGAGCACCTGTACGGGCTGGGGCACGAACGGATTGCCCTGGTGGGCGGGCCGCCCGACAACCCGCTGCACCAGCAGCGGCTCGAAGGGGCCCGGGCCGCCGGCAGGGCGCGCGGCCGCCTGCGCAACCTGGCGGTCGTGCCGGGGGATTTCTCCGTCGAATCCGGCCATGCCGCCGCGAAGGAGCTGTTGCACCGCGCCCCCGTGCCTACCGCGATCTTCTGTTTCAGCGACCAGATGGCATTGGGCGCCCTGGCGGCCTGCCGGGACCTGGGCATTCGCGTGCCGGACGAGCTGTCCATCGTCGGCTTCGACGACCTGGCATCGTCCAGTTACCTCACGCCCCCGCTGACGACCATCAGGCAACCCATGCGCGAGATCGGCGCCCGCGCGGTCAACCTGTTGCTGGCCATCATCGAAAGCGTGGACGTGCCGCTTCAGCAGACGCTGGATTTCACCCTGATGCTGCGGGGGTCGACCGCCGCGCCGGGGGGGAGATAGCCACGCGCGCGCAGGGCGGCAGCGCGTGCTTGCGTCATTCCCGAGCGCACGCCGGCGATCAGCCTGTCGCCCCGGCCGGGTCCCGCGCTGCTTCGGGCCGGTACCGCAGCGCCTCGACCAGCAGCGAGAACGCCTGCGATGGCTGGCGCCGGCTCGGGTAGTACAGGTGGTAGCCGGGAAACAGCGGGCACCAGTCATCCAGGACCTGCACCAGCCGGCCGGCGGCCAGGTGCGGGGCGACCAGGTCCTCGGGCACGTAGCCCAGGCCGAAGCCGGCGAGGGCGGCATCGACGATGCGGTCGATGCTGTTGAAGACCAGGCGTCCCTCCACGCGCACGTTCAGCGCGTGGCCGTCCTTCTCGAACTCCCAGGCGTACAGGCCGCCATGGGTGAGGAAGCGCAGGTTGATGCAGTCGTGCGCCACCAGGTCCCGCGGCGTGGCAATGCCCGGCCGCGTGCGCAGGTAGCCGGGCGCGCCTATGACCACCAGTCGCGTCGGCGGACCCACCGGGGTGGCGATCATGTCCTGGGCCACCTGTTCGCCGAGGCGGATGCCGGCATCGAAGCGTTCGGCGACGATGTCGGTGAGCGTGGAATCGCTGATCACCTCCACGCTGACCTCCGGGTAGCGGCGCAGGAAGCTGCTCAGCACCGGCCACAGCACCGTGCGCGCGGCGTGGTCGCTGGTGGTCAGGCGGATCGTGCCGCTGGGCGTGTCGCGCAGTTCCGCCAGGCCGAGCAGGGCGGCGTCGATGCTGCCGAAACCTGGCGCCAGTGCTTCCAGCAAACGCTCGCCGGCCTGGGTCGGTGCCACGCTGCGCGTGGTGCGGGTCAGCAGGCGGATGCCCAGTCGGGTCTCCAGCTGGCGCAGGGTATGGCTGAGCGCGGAGGGGGACAGGGCCATGCGCGCGGCCGCCTTGGTGAAGCTGCGTTCCTGCGCGACCACCAGGAAGGCCTGCAGGTCGTTGTAGTTTTCACGGCTCATCGGGGGCGTTCGATTGCTGAGGCCGGGTCACAAGTCTATTCTCATTTGCCTGGCTTATCGCGGTAACGGTGGGGGAGGAGACTGGCCGTCCCCTACCAGGAACATCCCGATGAAGACGCGTACCTTGGGCCGCAAGGGTCCGGAAGTTTCGGCGCTTGGGTTTGGCTGCATGGGCCTGAGCTTCGGCTATGGCCCCGGCGTGGACCGCCAGGCCGGCGTCGCGCTGATCCGCGCGGCATTCGAGCGCGGCGTCACTTTCTTCGATACCGCCGAGGCCTACGGCGCGCTCAACGAGCAGATGCTGGGCGAGGCGGTGGCGCCGTTCCGCGATCGCGTCGTCATTGCCACCAAATTCGGCTTCAAGGACGGCAATGCGCAGGCAGGCATGGACAGCCGGCCCGAACGCATCCGTCAGGTCGCCGAAGCGTCGCTGCGCCACCTGCGCACCGAGCGCATCGACCTGTTCTACCAGCACCGCGTGGACCCGGCGGTGCCGATGGAAGACGTCGCCGGCACCGTGCGCGACCTCATCGCCGAGGGCAAGGTCGGCCACTTCGGCCTGTCCGAGGCCGGCGTCGATTCCATCCGCCGCGCCCATGCCGTGCAGCCGGTCGCCGCGCTGCAGAGCGAGTACTCGCTGTGGTGGCGTGAGCCGGAAGCGGAGATCCTGCCGTTGTGCGAGGCGCTGGGCATTGGCTTCGTGCCCTTCAGCCCGCTGGGCAAGGGCTACTTGACCGGCAAGATCGATGCCAGCACCTCGTTCGCGGCCGATGATTTCCGCAACGTCGTGCCGCGCTTCTCGCCCGAGGCGCGCTCGGCCAACCAGCAGCTGGTCGACCTGCTGGGCGCGATCGCCGTCGGGCGCGCGGCGACGCCGGCGCAGATCGCGCTGGCCTGGCTGCTCGCGCAGCAGCCCTGGATCGTGCCGATCCCGGGCACCACGAAGCTGCATCGACTGGAAGAGAACCTCGCTGCCGCGCAGCTGGACCTGCAGCCGCAGGACCTGGCCCGCATTGCCGACGCGCTGGCGCAGGTCCGCATCCAGGGAGCGCGTTATCCCGCCCACCTGGCCGCCCGCGCCGGGCGCTGAGTTACCTCCCACCTACGCGAGGCAGGACCTCCATGAAGATCATCCGCAACGGATCGCTGCCGTCGGCCAGGGGGCCGGCGGAGTACTTCACCGGCGACGTGCGCATCGACATGCCGTTCGCCGGCATTGGCCAGGCGCGTGTCAGCGGCGCGACCGTCAGCTTCGAACCCGGTGCCCGTACCGCCTGGCACACCCATCCGCTGGGGCAGACGCTGATCGTCACCGCCGGCAAGGGCTGGACCCAGTGCGAGGGGGGGGCGGTGGTCGAGCTCAATCCCGGCGACATCGTCTGCTGTCCGCCCGGTCATCGCCATTGGCATGGCGCCACGCCCACCACCGCGATGACCCATGTCGCCATCGCCGAAGCACTCGATGGCAAGGTCGTCGAGTGGATGGAGCAGGTCGACGACGCCACCTATGCCGCCGGCCCGCGGGCCGCCTGAAATCCTTCCCGTTCAAGTCAGGAGCAAGCCGATGTTGGGAACCGTCCTCCATGGTCCGGGCGATGTCCGTTACGAGGAACGCCCGGAGCCGAAGATCCTCGCCCCCACCGATGCCATCATCCGGCTCTCTGCCTCATGCATATGCGGCTCGGACCTGTGGCCGTACCGTGGCGCGAATGCCGTCGGCGAGCCGCTGGCGATGGGCCACGAATACTGCGGCATCGTCATGGAAGTCGGTAGCGCGGTGAAGACGGTCAAGCCGGGGCAGTTCGTGGTCGGTTCGTTCTGCCTGTCCGACAACACCTGCCCGCACTGCCGCTTCGGCTTCCAGTCCTCGTGCGAGCAGCGCGAGTTCATGAGTGGCGCCCAGGCGCCGTTGGCACGCGTGCCACTGGCCGATGGCACGCTGGTGGCGACCGCCGACATCCCGCCCGACGACCTGGTCCCGAGCCTGCTGGCGGCCTCCGACGTGCTCGGCACCGGTTGGTACGCCGCCGATGCGGCACGCGTGCGGCCCGGCGCCACCGTGGCCGTGGTCGGTGATGGCGCGGTGGGCCTGATGGGCGTGCTGGCAGCCAGGCAGATGGGCGCGGCGCGGATCATCGCGATGAGCCGGCACAAGGACCGCCAGGCGCTGGCACTGGAATACGGCGCGACCGACATCGTGCTCGAGCGCGGCGAAGCCGGAGCGGCGCGGATCAAGGCGCTGACCCGGGGCGTGGGCGCGGATTCGGTGCTGGAGTGCGTCGGTACCGCCGAATCGATGCAGCAGGCGATCGCGGCCACGCGTCCGGGCGGGATGATCGGCTACGTCGGCGTGCCGCACGGCGTGCAGCTGGAAGGACAGTCGCTGTTCTTCTCGCAGACCGGCATGCTTGGCGGCCCGGCACCGGTACGGCGCTTCCTGCCACACCTGATGGAGCTGGTCCTGGAGCGCCGGATCAATCCGGGCAAGGTCTTCGACATGGAGCTGCCGATGGCCGATGTCGCCGAAGGCTATCGTGCGATGGACCAACGCCGCGCGATCAAGGTGCTGCTGCGGCCCTGAGTGCGACGGGTATCCCCGGATGCCGCCGGGAAACGACGAAGGCCCGCGATGCGGGCCTTCGCGCGTTGCAGCCGATACGGGGGGCGCGCGCCGCTCAGCCCGCCTGGCCCAGCCGGACCTGCAGGCTGCGGATGTCGGCTTCGCTCAGGCCGATCGCCTTCATGTAGCCTGCCGCGCCGCCATACTGCTGGTGCAGGGCGTCGAGGAAGGTCTCCATGTTCGAGGGCGCGGTGCCGGCCATGCCGGCCATCTTCTTCATGATCTCCGGGTGCTGCTGCACCAGCGCCATGATCTGCGCGTTCATCGCGCTGTCCTTCGGCTGGCCTTCCAGGTAGTGGGCGGAGATGGCGTAGTTGTGGATGATGTCCGCGCGCGACACGCCGGCCAGGTCAAGCAGCAGGCCGGCGATGATGCCGGTGCGGTCCTTGCCGGCGGTGCAGTGGAACAGCACCGTGCCGTCTTCCTGCGCGGCGATGCGCTGCAGCACCTGCTTGAACTGCGGCTGGCTGTGCGTGAGCCACATCGCGTACGACTCGCCCAGCGAATCGGGCATGCTCGTCATCATCTTCTGCAGGTCCATCTTCTCGGTGCCCATCAGCGAGATGCGCTGGTAGTCGAAGCGGTCATCGTCGGCGAGCAGGTCGTGCGACTGCGCCTCCTCGTCGGCGGTGCGCAGGTCGATGTCCAGGGTCACCCCGGCGGCGGCGAGCGTGTCGCGGTCGGCGTCGGTCAGGCGGCCGAGATCGGCGGTACGCACGAACGCCGATGCCGGGATCGGGCCATGCGCGCCCTGCAGGCCGGCGAAGCTGCGCACGTTCCAGGCGCCTTGCAGGGCGATCACGCGGCGGGCGTCGTCGGCGACCGGCAGCACGTTGGCGGTGGCCGACGGCGCCGTGGGGGCCGCGGCCTGCGGCTTGGCGGCCGGCTGCGGGGCGCGGGCGGCGGCCGCGCCGGTGAACAGGGGCAGGGTCATGGCGAGGGCGAGGGCGAGGCGGTTCGAGGGTGTCATCGGCGGGCTCCGGGGGTTCAGAAGTGCACGGTCAGGTCGAGGCCGAACGTGCGCGGGTCGTTGAAGATGCCGGTCTGGCCGAGCGCGGCATTGATGAGCTTGTAGAAGAGGTGTTCTTCGTCGAGCAGGTTGCGGGCCCACAGCGAGAAGTCCATCGAGGCGCCGTTGGCGTCCAGCGGCACGTCGACCAGGGCGATGCGCGCGTTGACGATGAACGAGCTGTCGGTAAGGGTCTGGTCGTATTCGCTGGTGTAGAAGCCGTCGGACCAGTTGCCATCGACATGGAACTTCAGCGCCGAGGCATTGGCGAACGGGACGTAGTAGTCCAGGCCCAGGCTGCCGGCGTTCTTAGGCGCCAGCAGCGGGCTGACGGTGACTTCCAGGCCGGCGCCGAACGGGTCGATCGCGGTGAGCTCGCTGGCGTCCGTGTAGGCGTAGTTGAGGCTCACGGTGAGGTTGTCCACCGGCATCACGCTGAACTCGAGCTCGGCGCCGCGTGAAGTGGCGTCGTTGAGGGCGTTGGTGGTGACCATGGTGGTGCGGGTCTCGCCGCTGTTCGGATCGAACGGCAGGGTGAAGTCGACCTGCTTGTGCTTGATGGTCGAGTCGAACAGCGCCAGGTTGAAGCGGGCGCGGTTGTCCCAGAACTGCGACTTCAGGCCGAGCTCGAACGCGGTGACTTCTTCCGGGTCGAACGCGGTGTAGGTGGTCGAGCGCGAGTTGGCGCCGCCGGCCTTGAAGCCGGTGCTGTACTTGCCATAGACCATGGCATTGGCGCCCAGGTCCCAGGCGACGTTGACCATCGGGTCGAAGCGGCCCCAGGAATCGTCGAAGCTCAGGTCGGTGCCGGCGCCATTGACGATGTAGAGGATGCCGTTCTTGTCGTCCTTCGTATAACGGCCGCCGGCGGTGAGGTGCAGCCGCTCCAGCGAGGCCGGGGTCCAGGTCGCCTGGCCGAACAGGCCCAGGCTGTCGGTCCAGGCCTTGCTCGCGCGGTCGATGCGCACGGCATCCAGGTTCAGCGGGTTGGTTGCCGGGTTGAGCGTGTAGCTGTAGCCGCCCGGACCCCAGACCATCATGTTCGGGGTCTGCGCATTGTCGCCGGCGGTCTCGTGGTAGTAGAACGCGCCGAGCAGGTACTGCACCTGCGAGGTGTTGCCGATCAGCTGGAATTCCTGGCTGTACTGGTGCTGGTAGACCTGCGCCAAGCTGTAACGGCCGAACGGGGTGCCGGTGCCGCCATAGGCGGAGATCGCATCGACCAGGCCCATGTCGTACTGGCCCTGCTCGAGCTCGCGGTAGGCGCTGATCGACTTCAGTTCCAGGGTGTCGGACAGCGTCCAGCCGAGGTTGAGGGTATGTCCGCTGGTACGGCCGATGTTGTCCTGCTGCGGGCCGCCGAGGATCGAGCTGTCGCGGCGATCCTCGCTGGCGCCGGCCTTCTGCAGCGGGCTCAGGTACGGCCCGGCGACCAGCACCTGGGTGTAGTACGGAGTGGTGGCGTCGTAGGAGCGGTCGAACGAATACTGGGCCGAGAAGGTATCGCTCGGCTGCCACAGGGCGGTCAGGCGCGCGCCGCGCTTGTCGTAGCTGTTGAAGTCCTCCTCGCCCTCCATCGCGTTGTCGACCGTGCCGTCGCGCCGGGCCTGCACGGCGTCGATCTTGAAGCTCACGTCACCGACCTTGGGCAGGTCCAGGTGCAGGGCGCTGTTGTAGCCGCCGTAGTTGGACACGCCGGCGGTGACGGAGCCGCCGAATTCGCCGGTCGGCTGCTTGCTGACGATGCTGATTGCACCGCCTTCGGTGTTGCGGCCGAACAGCGTGCCCTGCGGGCCCTTCAGCACTTCGATGCGATCCACGTCGTAGAGCATGCTGCCCAGGCCCTGGGAGCGGCCGAGGAACACGCCGTCGACGTACACGCCCACGCCGGCATCGCGCGCCGGCTGGTTGGCATCGCCGGCCGCGCCGATGCCGCGGATGCCGATGTTCAGCGCCGAGCTGCGGGTCGCGAACGGGGTCACCCGCAGCGAGGGGATCGAGCCGTCGGCCAGGCTGCCCAGCGAGATGGCGCTGCGGTCCTTCATCGCCTCCGAGTCGACCACCGATACCGAGATCGGGGTCTGCTGCAGGTTGGTCGCACGCTTCTGCGCGGTGACCACGACCTGGTCCAGCGCGACCACATCGCGATAGGCGGGTTCGGGGGTCGGGTCGGGTGCCGGTTCGGCGCTTTCGGCGAGCGCGAGCGAGGGCAGGATGGCAGTGATGGCCAGGGCGAGCAGCCGCGGGCGCAGGGCGTTGCGGGAGAGGGAGGCAGGCATGGGATCCATTGGCGGCGGGGTGGAAGCCGGCGCAGTCTGCTGGCCCGAAATGACAGGTGAATGACCATTCATTCTGTTTTCGGGTGGGCTACCATTCCGTCCTGTGACGAAGAACCCGAACCGACAATGACGTCTCCCGAGTCCCCCTCACACGTATCTGCCCGGCGCGGCGAAGCGCATGCGCGGGCGCAGCGCGAGCGCATCCTCGATGCGGCCCAGCGCTGTTTCATCGCCCATGGATTCCACGCCGCCTCGATCAGCCAGATCGCTGGCGAGGCCGGCATCAGCCAGGGCCTGATGTATCGCTACTTCGACAACAAGCGCGCGATGATCCTGGCGCTGATCGAACGCCAGCTCGACGCCGACCAGCAATCGATCGGACAGGCGCCGCCGTCCATGGCGATGGTCGACGGCCTGCTGCTGGCATACGGGCACTGGGCACGCGGGGAGTCGCTGGGCGGCCATGACACGGCGATCGCCAGTGTCGCCCTGTACGCGGAAATCACCGCCGAGGCGCAGCGCGATCCCGTGGTGGCGGAGGTGCTGCGGCGGCATGATCGGCAGACCAGTTCGGCGGTGCGCGAATGGCTGCGCGGACACGATGTCGCACGCGGCATGGCCATCGACGAGTCGGCGCTGGATGCGCGCACGCTGCAGCTGCGCGTCACCGTCGAAGGACTGGCGATGCGCGCGGTGCGCGATCCCACGCTGTCGCCGCGCAGCCTGCGCACGTTGCTCGGGCAGACAATCGAAAGCGTGCTCGGCGGTTGAGCCGGCTCGACCGTCAGGCCGGGAAGTCGGTCGAGGCGCTCAGCTCGCGCCAGCGGCGCAGCTCTTCCAGTCGTCTGGCATCAATCGCCTCGATCAGCTTGACCGCATCACTGCCCAGCGCGATCCGCAGCGGCGGTTCGTCCATCGCCGCGATCCGCACGATCACCTGCGCCGCGCGCGCCGGGTCGCCTGGCTGCTGGCCACTGTAATCGCGTTGCCGGCGCGCGGTGGCACCGACCACCGCGTCGTACTCGGCGCGGCCTTCGCGCAGCGTGGTCGATGCGCCGGCGAAGTCGGTGCGGAAGCCACCCGGCTCGATGATCGTGACGTGCACGCCGACCAGGGCCATCTCCAGTGCCAGCGATTCGGAGAAGCCCTCCACGCCCCATTTCGCCGCCGAGTAGGCCGCGCGGCCGGGTGCGCCGAGGCGGCCGCCCACCGATGACAGCTGCAGGATGTGGCCGCTGCCCTGCCGCCGCATCAGCGGGATCACCGCCTTGCTCATGATGATGGTGCCGAACAGGTTGGTGTCGATCTGGCGCCGGAAGTCCTCAAGCGAGGTGTCCTCGACCGAATCGACATCGCCCTGGCCGGCGTTGTTGACCAGCACGTCGAGGCCGCCGAAGGCCTCGATCGCGGCATCGACCGCACGTTGCGCGGCCTGTGGATCGGTGACGTCCAGTGCGACGAGGCGCACCGCATCGCCATGGCGCCTGGCGAGATCAGCCAGCTGCGCCGGGTCGCGCGCAGTGGCGACCAGGCGGTGGCCCGCCTGCAGCACGGCTTCGGAAAGGGCGCGGCCCAGGCCGCGGGAACTGCCGGTGATCAACCATCGTGAGGACATGTGAGTGGTTCCTGTCTGGGGGGAATGTTTCACTGCGCGACACGCAGCGGCATCACGGCCTGGGCGACGGGCCGCGGGGCGGCAGGTACCGCCTTCAACAACTGCCGGATGCGCGCTTCGGTCACCTCGTAGTCGCCTTCGCCGAAGTGCTGGTAGACGAGGCGACCTTCGGTGTCGATCAGGTACAGCGCCGGCCAGTACTGGTTCCCGTAGGCGTTCCAGGTCTGGTAGCCGTTGTCCTGCGCGACCGGGTAGGTGATGCCGAAGCGCTTCACTGCCGCCTGCAGGTTGTCCAGCTGCTTTTCGTAGCCGTACTCGGGGGTGTGCACGCCGATGACGACCAGGCCCTGGTCCTGGTAGTCGGCATGCCATTGCTTCACGTGCGGCATCACATGGATGCAGTTGATGCACGAGTAGGTCCAGAATTCGACCAGCACCACCTTGCCGCGCAGCTGCTGCATGTCCAGCGGCTTGCTGTTGAGCCAGTGGTCGATGCCCTTGAACTGCGGGGCGAGCGGCGCGGGCGAGGTGCGGGTGGGTTCGACCGGATCGGCCTGGACCTGCGGCGAGCAGGCGCTGGCGAAGACGGCGGCGGCGAGCATCATGACGAGGGGGCGCAGCTGGGGCATGGTCAGAGTCCTTGGGAGAGGGCGGGGAGCCAGCGGGTGGCCCAGGCGGAAACCAGCACGTCGTACTGGAGCAGTTGCAGGAACGCGACGCCGACGGCGAGCGCGCCGAAGCTTTGGCGGAACAGCGAAGCGTGGCGCTGGAAGAAGCCCAGCCGTGCATTGATCCAACGGCCGCCATAAGCGACCAGCAGCATCGGCAGGCCGGCGCCCAATGCGTACAGGCCGAGCAGTGCGCTGGCCTGGCCCGGGGCCTGGGCGGTGGCGGCCAGCGACAGCACCGAAGCCAGCACCGGGCCCGCGCACGGCGTCCAGGCCAGGCCGAGCGAGGCGCCGACCAGCAGGGGGCTGATCGGCGCGCGCGCCGTGCCTGCCGGGGCGGACTTCGGCGCGCGGCTGGTCCATTGCTGGACCTTCGCCACCAGGGCTTCGAACGGCGCCGGCCAGAAGCAGCTCAGCCCGGCTACCAGCAGGACGATGATCGAGGTGGTGCGGATCTGCTCCTGCAGTGCGCCGGAAGAGGCGGACAGCAGTCCGATCAGCACGCCGCCGGTGGCGAACGCGGCGACGAAGCCGGCGATGACCCGCAGCGGATCGGTGCGCCGCTGGCCGGCGCCTGTCGCCAGCACGATGGGCAGCACCGGCAGGATGCACGGCGAGGCGATGGTGGCCATGCCGGCGGCGAGGGCGAGCGCGTAGGCGATCATGGCACGCTCCTTCAGACCACCCAGCCGCCGTCGATGGTCAGGCTCGCGCCGGTCATGTAGCCGGCTTCCGGCCCGGCCACGTGCGCGACCAGCGCGGCCACCTCTTCCGGCTGGCCGACGCGCCCGAGCGGGTTGCGGCTGGCCAGCGCGTCGAGCATGCCGTCGGTGATGTCGGTGGCGATCGGCCCGGGCTGGATGTTGTTGATCGTGATCCGCCGTGGCGCCAGGTCCAGCGCCAGCTCGCGCACCAGCGTGGCGACCGCGGCCTTGGTCATCGCATACACGCTGCTGCCGACCACGCCGCCGCGCACGGCGGTGTTGCTGCCGATGGTGACGATGCGGCCACCATCGGCCATCCGCGCAGCAGCAGCCTGGATGGCGAGGAACACGCCGCGCACGTTGACCGCCAGCATCTGGTCGAGCACGTCCAGCGGGAAGTCGGGCAGCGGGCTGCCGCGGTACAGGCCGGCGTTGACCACGGCGACCTGCAGGGGTCCGAAGTGTTCAACCGCCTGCGCCACCGCGGCGCTGATCGCCCCCGGATCGGCACTGTCGGCCGCCACGGCGATCGCCTGGCCACCTTCGGCATGGATTTTCTCCACCACTTCGGCGGCGCGGTCCGGGCGCGAGACGTACGTGAGGGCGACGGCATGGCCTTCGCGGGCCAGGCGACGGGCGATGGCCGCGCCGATGCCGCGCGAGCCGCCGAAGACGATGGCCGTGCCATGCGACGGGAGGGCAGGGGTGTTCATGGGAGGTCCTTTGCGGGAGGGCGGCGGGGGATCCGCCGGCGACGGGATGCATTCCGCGCCGCAGCGGTATCTGCCACGTGTCCGCATCGGCCTGTATTTGTATCGCCGTGTATCCGGCGGCCGAAGCCATACCAAGGTATACACGGCCATGGCCAATCGACGCCGCCAGCGCGCGACGCGGGGGCTAAGATCCCTCCATCGGCCCGCTGCCCCACGCTCGACCGGAGAATGAGATGCCCCATGCCGACCACATCCTGGTCGTCGACGACGACCGCGACATCCGCCAGCTGGTCGGCGACTACCTGCAGCGCAACGGCCTGCGGGTGAGCCTGGCGGCGGATGGCCGCGAGATGCGGGCGATCCTGGAGACCCGCGACATCGACCTGGTCGTGCTCGACGTGATGATGCCCGGCGAGGACGGCTTGTCGCTGTGCCGCAACCTGCGGGCAGGCGCATTCCGCCACGTGCCGGTGGTGATGCTGACCGCGCGTGACGACGAGACCGATCGCATCATCGGCCTGGAGATGGGCGCCGACGATTACGTGGTCAAGCCATTCTCCTCGCGCGAGCTGCTGGCGCGGATCAATGCGGTGATCCGCCGCGCGCGGATGCTGCCGCCGAACCTGCAGGTCAGCGAGGCCGCGCGGATGATCGGCTTCGGCCAGTGGCGGCTGGACACCACCGCGCGCCACCTGCTGGACGAGGCCGGCACGGCCTATCCGCTGAGCGGGGCGGAGTTCCGCCTGCTGCGCGTGTTCGTCGACCATCCACAGCGCGTGCTCAGCCGCGACCAGCTGCTCAACCTGACCCAGGGCCGCGACGCCGAGCTGTTCGATCGTTCGATCGACCTGCTGGTCAGCCGCCTGCGTCAGCGCCTGGGCGACGGCGCGAAGGAGCAGGCCTACATCAAGACCGTGCGCAGCGAGGGCTATGTGTTCGCCCAGCCGGTGGTGCTGATCGGTGACGCCGCATGAACGAGGCCGCGGCACGTGGCGGGTACTGGCTGCCGCGCACGCTGGCCGCGCGGCTGCTGTTGATCCTGGCGGCCGGCCTGCTGCTGGCGCACGCGCTGTCCTTTGCGTTGTTGTTCCACGAGCGCGCCTCGGCGACCCGCACGATGATGCTCACCGGCATGGAACAGGACGTGCCGCTCAGCGTGGCGCTGCTCGAACACCTGCCGCCGGCGGAACGCGCGCGCTGGGTGCCGCGGCTGGAAAGACGGACCTACCGTTACCTGTTGCGCCCGGCCCTGCCGGGGACGCCGCTGGGCAGTGACCGGGCGCGCGAGGTCACCGCGCTGATCGACCAGTCGCTGGGCCACCGCTATGCGTTGCGCGCGCGGGCGGTGTCCGCCTCGCCGGAGCGCTACGAAGTCGAGCTGACGCTGTCCGATGGCCAGCCGCTGACGATCGAGGTGACGCCTTCGCCGATGCCGATCGCGCGCTGGCTACCCTGGGTGCTGGCCGTGCAGGTCGCGCTGCTGCTGGCCAGCGCCTGGCTGGCGGTGCGCCTGGCGACGCGGCCGCTGGCGCGCCTGGCGGCCGCGGCCGAGCATCTGGACCCGGGTGGGCGCGGCACGGCGCTGCCGCAGGATGGCCCGCGCGAGGTCGTCCAGGCCGCGCGCGCGCTCAATGCGCTGCAGGCCCGCGTGGCCGCGCACGTGGCAGAACGCATGCAGATCCTGGCGGCGATCTCGCATGACCTGCAGACGCCGATCACCCGCCTGCGCCTGCGCCTGGAGGCGATGGACGAGAGTCCCGTGCAGGCGCGGCTGCTCGACGATGCCACCCAGCTCGGCCAGCTGGTGCGCGAGGGCATCGACTACGCGCGCAGCGCCAATGTCGCCATGGGGACGCCGGTGCGCCTGGACCTGCATGCCTTCCTCGACAGCGTGGTGGCCGATTACCAGGACACCGGCCGGCCGGTGCAGCTGCTCGAAGGCGGACAGGCATCGCGGCAGACCTACCCGCAGGCGCTGCGGCGGGTAGTGCAGAACCTGATCGACAACGCGCTGGCCCACGCCGGCAGCGCCGAGGCCAGGCTGCGGGTGGACGTCGCCGGCGCGGTCTTCATCGACATCCTCGACCGTGGGCCGGGAATCCCGGTCGAATCGCTGCAGGCCGTGCTGCAGCCGTTCCAGCGCCTGGAGACATCGCGCTCGCGCAGCAGCGGCGGTACCGGCCTGGGGCTGGCCATCGCCCAGCAGCTGGCCGAGGCGATCGGTGGCCAGCTGCGGCTGTCCAACCGCCCCGACGGCGGCCTGTGCGCCAGCGTGGCGTTGCCGGCCGGTCAGCCAGCGGCTGCGCCGGTGGTCTAGACTGCGCGCCTTCGCAGGAGATTCCCGCCGACATGTGATCCACGCGCTTTCCTCGTCACTCCGGTAGCCGCCGCCGCGCCCCGCGCGTGCCGGCCCGACCGGCCTGTCGCCGCGCGGCCTGGCTGCCGCGGCCCACGATGGAGGCCCGACCATGTCCGATCCGCGGATCCGCGTTTCCCAGCTGCATTTCTCCTGGCCCGATGGCACGCCCGTGCTGGAAGGGCTGTCCTTCGTCCTCGGCGCCTCGCGCACCGGCCTGGTCGCGCCCAACGGCGCCGGCAAGAGCACGTTGCTGCGCCTGCTGGCCGGCGAGCTGCTGCCGCAATCCGGCCAGGTCGAGGTCCATGGCCGCGTGGCCTACCTGCCGCAGCAGCTGTCCATCGCCCCCGGCGCGACGGTCGCCGACGCGCTTGGCATCAGCGATCGCCTCGCGGCACTGGACGCGATCCTGGCCGGCGATGCGGACCCTGCCGTCTTCGCCCGCCTGGGCGAGGACGGTTGGGACCTGCGCGAACGTGCCATGGCCACACTGGCACGGCTCGGCCTGGGCGAGCTGGCGCTGACGCGTCGCATCGCCGATTTCAGTGGTGGCGAGGCGATGTCGCTGGCCCTGGCCGCGCGCCTGCTGCAGCGCCCGGACGTACTCCTGCTCGACGAGCCGACGCACCATCTGGACCGCCACGCACGCCATCGCCTGCGCGAGGTGCTCGCGGACTGGAGCGGCTGCCTGCTGGTGGCCAGCCACGACCGCGAACTGCTCGAGGGCATGGACCAGATCGGTGAACTGCATCCGGCGGCGCTGCGCCTGCACGGTGGCGGCTGGTCGTTCTATCGCCAGGCGTTGGCGATGGAACAGCAGGCCGCCGGGCAGCAGCTGCGCCACCTGCGCGGCGAGGTGAAGCGGCAGCAGCGCGAGCGCCAGCAGGCGCGTGAGCGCGCCGACAGGCGCGCCGGCAACGCCGCACGCAACCTGGCCGATGCCGGCTTGCCGCGGATCGTCGCCGGCAATCGCGAGCGATCGGCGCAGGTCGCCGCCGGGCGTGCCGATGGCGTCCATGCCGGGCGCCTGCACGACGCCCGCACGCAGCTGCGCGAAGCGGCGCTGGCAGCGGCGGATGCCGCGCTGCCGGATTTCGTGCTGCCCGCCACGCGGGTTGCCGCCGGCCAGCGGGTCTTCCACGGCGAAGGCCTGGAAGTGCGCCATGGAACGCGCGACCTGTTCGGGCCGGACGGCATCACGCTGAGCCTGCGCGGTCCCGAACGGGTGGCCCTGATCGGTGCCAACGGCGCCGGCAAGAGCACGCTGCTGCGCATCCTCGCCGGCGACCTGGCGCCGGATGCCGGCCGCGTGCACCGCGGCCCCGGGCGGGTGGCGTGGCTGTCGCAGCGGTTGGACCTGCTCGACCCGGCGGCGAGCGTGGCCGACAACCTCGCCGCGTTCGCGCCGGCGATGCCGCCGGCCGAGCGCGCCGGGTTGTTGGCGAGGCTGCAGTTCCGTGGCGCGCGCACGCAGCTGCCGGTCGGCGTGTTGTCCGGCGGCGAGCGCCTGCGCGCCGTGCTGGCCTGCGTGCTGCATGCCGAGCCGGCACCGCAGCTGCTGCTGCTCGACGAGCCGACCAACAACCTGGACCTGGACGCCGTCGCCCAGTTCGAGCAGGCGCTGCGGGGTTACCAGGGGGCGCTGGTGGTGGCCAGCCATGATGCCGCGTTCCTGGACGCGATCGGGATCACCCGCCGGCTGCTGCTGGAGGACGGGGTGTTGCGCGAGGCATAGCGGACCCTGGCCCGGGATTGTCCCGGGCCAGCCGGTTTGCCAATGCTTGACCGGGTGTGCCGGCCATTGGCGCAGCGTGGCGAACTTGCTACTTTGCGCGTCGCAGGCGGGCCATCGGCGACGCCTCGGGGAGTGCGCCGGGCATTGCGCCCGGCGCTTGCGAATGATCAGGGGGCAGCATGGATTTGCGTGGATGCGTGGCCGCGGTGGCGGCGCTATGGGCGTTGTCGGGCGCGGCGATGGGACAGGTCAAGCTTGAGGATTTCCTTCGCGACAACCAGTTCGAGGATCTGAAGATCTCGCCCGACGGCCAGTATTTCGCGGCGACCGTCCCGCAGGCGGACCGCACCTCGCTGGCGATCCTGCGTCGCGCCGACGGCAAGGTCACCGGCACGTTCTCGCCGGGCCGGAATGCCCACGTGGGCAACTTCTACTGGGCCAAGGATGGTCGGGTGCTGCTGGACATCAGCGAGAAGTACGGAAGCGTGGACCAGCCTTCCTCCACCGGCGAGCTGTACTCGGTGGCCGCGGACACCGGTCGCGCCGAGATCATGGTCGGCTACCGCGTTGACGATGGTGGCCCAGGCACGATGATCAAGCCCAAGAAGGGCAGCGAGATGGCCTACGCCGAGATCGCCGACCTGCTGCCTGGCGACGAGCATGGCGTGCTGGTGTCGATCACGCCGTTCTCCAGCGAGATCACCTACAGCACCGCCGAACGGATGGATATACGATCGGGGCGTCGCACGGTGGTGGCGCGTTCGCCGGTGCAGCGGGCGACGTTCGCCGCCGACAACCACGGTGAGGTGCGTTTCGTCCATGGTGCCGGCAGCGACAACAGCAACAAGCTGTACTACCGCGGGAAGCAGGGCGAGGACTGGCGGATGCTGAACGACGAGGCGAGCAGTGGTCGGATCGAACGGCCGATCGGCTTCTCCGGCGACGACACCATTGCCTATCTGCAGATCGAGAACCCGAGCGGTCCCGACTCGATCGTGGCCTGGGACATCGCGCGCGACGAGCGCAAGGTGGTCCTGCGCGACCCGGTGGCCGACCCGGCCAGCATCCTGTACCACGTCGGCACCAGTATCCCGGTCGGGGCGCTGGTGCTGGGCGATCGGCCGCGGACGCTGTTCTTCGACGAGAAGGGCCCCGATGCCCGCCAGTACCACAGCCTGGAGAACGCCTTCGGTGGCGATGCGGTGCTGATCACCTCGGGCACGCGCGATGGGCGCAGCGTGCTGGTCCAGGTCTGGTCGGACACCAACCCCGGCGATTTCTACCTGTTCGATACCCAGGCCATGCGCGCCGAGCACGTCGTCACCCGCCGCGAATGGATCGACACGCGCAGCGCGGCGACGGTCAAGGCGGTTTCCCTCAAGGCGCGCGACGGCCTGGACCTGCACGGCTTCCTCACCCGCCCCCGTGGCACCGATGGCAAGGCGCTGCCCATGGTGGTGCTGCCGCATGGCGGCCCGTTCGACATCTTCGACGCCTGGGGGTATGAGAAGGAGACGCAGATCCTCGCTGCTGCCGGCTATGCCGTGCTGCAGGTCAACTACCGCGGCTCCGGCAACTACGGTCGCGCCTTCCACCAGGCCGGCGCGCAGCAGTGGGGCCTGGCGATGCAGGATGACCTCACCGATGCGACCCGCTGGGCGGTGGCCCAGGGCTATGCCGATGGCAGCCGCATCTGCATCTATGGCGCCAGCTACGGCGGCTATGCGGCATTGATGGGCGCTGCCAGGGAGCCGTCGCTGTACCGATGCGCGGCCGGTTACGTGGGTGTCTACGACCTGCCGATGATGTTCGCGCGTGGCGACACCCGACAGACGCGCTCGGGTGAAACCTACCTGCGTGAATGGATCGGCGAGCCATCGAAGCTTGCGGCGACGTCGCCGGTCAACCTCGCCGGCCAGATCAAGGTGCCGGTCTTCCTGGCCGCCGGCGGGGAAGACGAGCGGGCGCCGATCGCGCATACGAAGAAGATGGCCGCGGCGCTGGAGAAGGCGGGCGTGCCGGTGCAGACGCTGTACTACCCGACCGAAGCGCATGGCTTCTACACGCAGGAGCACCAGCGCGAGTACTACACCCAGCTGCTGGCCTTCCTGGCGCGCTCGCTGGGCGGGCAGACGGCCGGGGTGGCTGCGCAGCACTGATCGATGCACGAGGGCGGCCGGTAGCCGCCCGGCGATGACCAAGGGCGAGGAGGGGACATGCGATTGACGTCATGGCGGGCCACGGGCCTGCTGGCTTTATGCTGGGCCGGGCTTGCGCACGCGCAGGTCGACCTCGACGCGTACCTGAAGAAGGACACCTACGAGCAACTGAAGCTGTCCCCGGATGGCGCGTACTTCGCCGCTACCGTGCCGCTGGAAGACAAGACCGCGCTGGCGATCGTGCAACGCACGGACGGCAAGATCACCAACCATTTCATGATGACGAAGGACACCTACGTCGAGGATTTCTATTGGGTCAGCGACGACAGGGTGGTGTTGTCGGTGGCGCAGAAGTTCGGTGCGCTCGATACGCCATATGGAACCGGCGAGCTCTTCAGCATCGACTCGACGGGAGGGCGCTTCCGCATGTTGGGTGGCTATCGCGCCACGGACCTGGAGACGGCATCACCCACGGTGCGCAGCCAGTCGAACAATGTCTACCTGCAGCTCAGCGACACGCTGCCGCAGGACGATCGCTTCGCGATCGTTTCCGTAACGCCGTTCGGGCGCGACCTGAAATACAGCACGGCCGAGCGGATGGACGTGGCCAGCGGGCGCCGCAGCGTGATCACCCGCAGTCCGGTGAAGAACGCCGTGTTCACCACCGACAACAAGGGCCAGGTCCGCTTTGCCCGCGGTTCGGGCGACGACAATGTCAACAAGCTGTATTACCGTGCCGACGATGCAGGCGAGTGGCGCCTGGTCAACGACGAGGCCAGCAGCGACCGCGTGGAAGTGGCGCTGGGATTCTCGGCCGACGACGCCATGGCCTACCTGCAGGTGGAGAACAGCGAGGGGCCCGACTCGATCGTGGGCTGGAACCCCGCCAGTGGCGAGCGCAAGGTGCTGCTGCGCGATGCGGTCGCCGATCCTGGCAGGATTCTCTACCGGATCGGCAGCAACGTGCCGGTGGGGGCGATGTTCACCTCCGACCGTCCGCACACCGAGTTCTTCGATCCGCAGGGGCCGGAGGCCAAGCTGTACCGCATGCTGGAACGCTCGATGCCTGACGAGGCGGTGCTGATCACCTCCGGCACCCGCGATGGCAAGCTGCTGCTGGTGCAGGCCTGGTCGGGCAGCAACCCCGGGCAGTTCTTCCTGTTCGATACGCAGGCGCGCAAGGCGCAGGGCCTGTTCACCCGTCGCAAGTGGATCAATTCAGAGGCGGCGGGCCAGGTCGAGGCGGTGGCGTTGAAGGCGCGCGATGGGCTGCCGCTGCATGGCTTCATGACACGCCCGTCCGGTAGCCAGGGCAAGCGATTGCCGCTGGTGGTCATGCCGCATGGCGGGCCGATCGGCGAGCATGACAGCTGGGGGTTCGATACCGAGGCGCAGATGCTCGCGGCCGCCGGTTACGCGGTGCTGCAGGTGAATTACCGCGGCTCGTCGAACTATGGTCGTGCGTTCATGCATGCCGGCGCGCAGCAGTGGGGCCAAGCCATGCAGGACGATGTGACCGACGCGACGCGCTGGGCGATCGAGAAGGGCTACGCGGATCCGGCGCGCATCTGCATCTATGGCGCCAGCTATGGTGGCTATGCCGCGCTGATGGGGGTGGCCAGGGAGCCGTCCCTGTACAAGTGCGCGGCCGGCTACGTGGGGGTCTATGACCTGCCGATGATGTTCGAGCGCGGCGACATCCAGGAAACCCGCTATGGCGAAACCTACCTCAACGAATGGGTGGGCGATCCGGAGAAGCTGGGCAATGTGTCGCCGGTGAACCTGGCCACCCGGATCAAGGTGCCGGTCTTCATGGCCGCCGGTGGCAAGGACGAGCGTGCGCCGATCCGCCATACGAAGAAGATGGCATCCGCGCTGCAGCGTGCCGGGGTGCCGGTGGAGACGCTGTACTACGACACCGAAGGCCATGGCTTCTACACGCAGGAGCACCAGCGCGAGTACTACACCAAGCTGCTGGCGTTCCTGGCGCGTTCGCTGGGCGGCCAGTCCGCCGCCGTGCCGGCGCAACCCTGAGCTCGGCGTCGGTGGAAACAAGAACGGCGCCGGAGGGCGCCGTTTTCGTCGAGTGGCTGCCTTAGCGCACGCCGTGCGTCCAGCGTCGCAGCAGCGGCGCGCAGAGCAGGGCGATCGCGCCGCAGGCCAGGCCGATCCACATCATCAGCCAGAACAGGTGGGCATAGGCGGCCGCGGCGTGGACCACGTCGAGCTGGCCGTCTTCGGGCACGTCGATCGCGGCCAGCTTGCCGAACAAGGCCGCCAACGCTTCGGAGAACGCGGTGGCGAGGAACCAGGTGCCCATCATCAGGCTCACGACGCGCGGCACCGCCAGCCGGGTCACCGCCGACAGGCCGACCGGGGCCAGGCACATTTCACCGACTTCCAGCACGAAGTAGGCCAGCACCAGCCACCACACGCTGGCGATCGCGCCGGTCGCACCGACCTGCTGCGCGGCCAGTGCCAGCGGCACGAAGGACAGGCCGGCGAAGACCAGTCCCAACGCGGATTTCACCGGCTTGGACGGATCGGCGCCGCGGCGGTCCAGCCAGGCCCAGGCGGCGGCGAACAATGGCGCCAGCAGGACCAGGAACAGCGCGCCCAGGTAGGTCAGCGAGCCGGCGGTCTGCGGCAGCACGATGCAGTCGCGGACCAGGAACACCAGCATCAGCACGCTGACGCCGATGAACAGCAGCCGCGGCGCGCGCGAACCGGCGTGGCGGTCGGACAGGGTCGCGGCGACGACGAAGCCGAGCGGGGCCAGCAGCAGCGAGGCGATCGACCACGGCAGCGGGGTCCCGTCGCGGATCACCAGCGAGGGGATGATGTCCTTGGTCAGCAGGCGGTCGTTGAACGTCACCCAGGAACCGTAGGTCTGCTCGTAGAGGGTGAAGAACACCAGCGCCATGAAGATCAGCGCCATCAGCGACCACATCTGCTGGCGCTGCACCGGCGTGCAGTGGGTGCCGGTGAACCAGGCGAACCACAGCAGCACCCCGCCAAGCACGACCAGCATCAGCATCAGCGCCAGGCTGATCTCGCCGCCGATGGAGGCCACGCCGTTGGCCGCGGCCCACATCAGCGCGGCGATCGGCAGCACCGAGATCACCGCACAGCCGTAGATCAGCCATTCGCGCGGCAAGCCGAGCACGCGTTCGCGCAGGGCCGCGGGCGCGGGCGGTTCGGCGTGGCCGTGCAGGTACTTCTGGCCCCACAGGAACATGCCCAGGCCGACCAGCATGCCGATGCCGGCGGCGCCGAAACCGTAGCGCCAGCCGTAGGCTTCGCCGAGATAGCCGCACACCAGCGAGGCGAACAACGCGCCGAGGTTGATGCCGGCGTAGAACAGCGAGAAGCCCGAATCGCGGCGCGGATCGTCGTCGGCATACAGGCGGCCGACGATGGTGGAGATGTTCGGCTTCATGAAGCCGACGCCGGCGATGATCAGCGCCAGCGAGAGGTAGGTGACCGAGAGCGCGCCTTCGTCGCGGACCACTTCACCGGCGACGCGGGTGGCGGCGTGCCCTTCGACCGCCATGCCGATGTGGCCGAGCACCAGCAGCAGGCTGCCGAACGTCACCGCCTTGCGCATGCCCAGCCAGCGGTCGGCGAGCAGGCCGCCGAGCACCGGCATGCAGTAGACCAGCCCACCGTAGGCGCCGAGCAGGTCCAGGCCGGGGCCGTCGCCGAACAGGTGGTGCTTGGTCAGGTAGAGCAGCAGCAGCGCCTTCATGCCGTAGAAGGAGAAGCGTTCCCACATCTCGGTGAAGAAGCAGACGTAGACGCCCTTGGGGTGGCCGAGGAAGTCGTCGGAGCGGGGCAGGGCGGTGGACTGCATGGAGGAGGCGGCTGGCGAAAGGCGGGGAGTATAGGGGCTGCGGCCTGGTGCCAAGAGGCGGGCGCGGCCCTGCGGCCGCGGGTTTGCCGGATGTGGCCGGGGGCTGCACGGGGGAGGGCGGCTGCGTGCCGGTCGCCAGGCCGCGGCTGGGGTCCAGCCTGTCCATCGGCCGTGCCTTGCGCAGCCGGGAGAAAGGGGGGGCGGGGAGCCGGAGGCGTGACCGTTACACCCGCAACTGGACAAAAAGTGGCCCCAGCGGCTAGCGTGGGGCGGATTTTTTGCCATTCCTTTCCTCAGGGGGTCCTTCATGAGCGTTGACGCGCAGCCGCGCCAGCTCACTTTCCGCGCCGTGGTCCTGGCCATCGTCCTGGCCATGGTGCTGTCGGCGGCCAACGCCTATCTGGGCCTGTTCGCCGGCCTGACCATCGCCACCGCCATCCCGGCGGCCGTGGTGTCCATGGGCGTGCTGCGCCTGCTGGGCGGCGGCACGATCCTGGAGAACAACATCGTCCAGACCGGCGCCTCGGCCGGCTCGTCGATCGCCGCCGGCGTGATCTTCACGATCCCGGCACTGGTGATCATGGGCTACTGGCCGGACTTCAAGTACTGGTGGGTGCTGGGCATCGCCGGCCTGGGTGGCCTGCTGGGCGTGCTGTTCTCGGTGCCGCTGCGGCGCTCGATGATCGTCGAGGACCCGCTGCCGTTCCCCGAGGGCAAGGCTGCGGCCGAAGTGCTCAAGGCCGGCGAGAACCCCGGCCCGGGCCTGAAGATCCTGGCCGTCTCCGGCGCGATCGGCGCACTGGTCAAGCTGGCCGCGGCCAGCGGCCTGCGGGTGATCCCGGATACCTGGGTGCAGTCGGCCTATGTCGGCAGCACGAAGATGACCGCGTTCATCGGCACCAACCTGTCGCCGGCGCTGCTGGGCGTGGGCTACATCGTCGGCCTGAATGTCGGCATCGTGGTGGTGTCCGGCTCGATCCTGTCCTGGCACATCGCCATCCCGCTGTACCAGCAGTTCTTCGCCAATTCCGACCCGGGCCTGGCCAGTGCCATCGCCGGCGCGGCCTCGGCCGATGCGGCATATGCGATCTGGAGCGCGAAGATCCGCTACCTGGGCGTGGGCGCGATGCTGATCGGCGGCATCTGGACCCTGTTCTCGCTGCGCAAGTCGCTGCTGTCGGGCGTCAAGAGCGGCTTTGCCGCCGCGCGCAAGAGCACCGGCAACGCGGTGATCGCCGAGACCGAACGCGACCTGCCGATGAAGTGGATGCTGGTCGCCCTGGTCGCCTTCACCCTGCCGCTGCTCGGCCTGTACCAGGCGATCGTGCAGCAGTGGCACGTGTCGATCCCGATGACGGTGATCATGATCGCCGCCGGCTTCCTGTTCGTGTCGGTATCCGGTTATCTGGCCGGCCTGATCGGCTCGTCGAACAACCCGGTCTCGGGCATCACCATCTCCACCATCCTGTTCGCTTCGGCGGTGCTGGTGCTGCTGCTCGGCAAGAGCGGCCTGACCCCGGTAGGCGCCGGCGGCGCGCCGCTGGGCGCGGTGGCCGCGATCATGATCGGCGCGGTGGTGTGCTGCGCGGCGGCGGTCGGCGGCGACAACCTGCAGGACCTCAAGGCCGGCTACCTGGTCGGCGCCACGCCGTGGAAGCAGCAGCTGATGCTGGGCATCGGCGCGTTCTCCTGCGCGCTGATCATGGCCCCGGTGCTGAACCTGCTGGCCCACGCCTACGGCATCGGTGCGCCGACCCCGGAGCACCCGAACTCGCTGGCGGCGCCGCAGGCCAACCTGATGGCCTCGGTCGCGCGCGGCCTGTTCGGCGGCCAGCTGCCGTGGTCGATGATCGCCATCGGCGCGGTGGTCGGCGCCGCGGTCATCGCCCTGGACGAGTGGCTGAAGTCGCGCGGTTCGCGTTTCCGCGTCCCGGTGCTGGCCGCGGCGATCGGCATCTACCTGCCGCTGGAGCTGATGGTGCCGATCTTCCTGGGTGGCCTGCTGGCCCATCTGGTCGAGCGCTTCCACAAGGTCAAGCCGGATGACGAAGACGGCCGCGACCGCGTGCACCGTCCGGGCGTGCTGTTTTCGGCGGGCCTGATCACCGGCGAGGCACTGCTGGGCATCGCCATCGCGATCCCGATCGTGGTATCTGCGCGCGCCGACGTGCTGGCCCTGCCGGAGATGTTCCACCTGAACCAGTGGATCGGCCTGGCCGTGCTGGCCGTGGTCGGCTGGCTGCTGTATCGCACCGGCAAGGTCGGCGAAAAGGCCGCCTGAACGCCTGGCGCGTGATGCAGTGCAGCGAAGGCCGCCCCCGGGCGGCCTTCGTTTTTCCAGACGCCCGGAGCGGAATCCGGGGCATGACTTCATTCCTTTGCATCGGCCCGGTCCGGCCCCCTACCATCGGAGGTTTGCCGTCCTGTCCGGAGAGTCCATGAAGCTTCGCCAAGCCCTGCTGCCCCTGTGCCTGCTGGCCGCCCTGCCCACGCTGGCCACCGCGCGTGGTTTCGATGTCCGCGACATGGTCGCGCTGGATCGCGTCTCCTCGCCCACGCTGAGCCCGGATGGCGGCGTGCTGGTGTTCTCCAAGCGGGTCATGGACGCGAACAAGACCAAGGCCAGCAACAGCCTGTGGCGCCGCGACCTGCGCACCCGCGACCTGGCCCCGCCGAAGCAGATCAGCCCGGAAGGCTGGAACGTGAACTCGCCGGCTTTCTCCGCCGACGGCCGCACCGTGTATTTCCTCAGCGCCAAGAATGGCAGCCAGCAGCTGTACGCGATGCCGTCCGAAGGCGGCACCCCGCGCCAGCTGACCGACTTCGCCGTCGACGTGGACGGCTTCAAGCTCTCGCCGCAGGGCGACCGCATCGTGTTCAGCGCCGGCGTGTTCCAGGACTGCGGTTCGGACCTGGCCTGCACGAAGAAGAAGCTCGACGCCGAGGAGAACAGCAAGGCCAGCGGCAAGGTCTTCGATTCGCTGTTCGTGCGCCATTGGGACACCTGGAACGACGGCCGTCGCAATACCCTGTTCGTGGCGCCGCTGCCCCAGGGCGAGGCCAAGGTCGCCACTGCCACCGCGATCAGCGCGAAGATCCCCGGCGATGCGCCGTCCAAGCCGTTCGGCGGCAACGACGATTTCGAGTGGTCGCCGGATGGCAAGTCGGTGGTGGCCAGCATCCGCGTGGCCGGCCGCGAGGAGCCGTGGTCGACCAACTTCGACCTGTACAAGCTTGATGCCGCCGGCAGCAAGCCGGCGGTCAACCTGACCCAGGCCAACCCGGCCTGGGACGCCGGCCCGGTGTTCAGCGCCGACGGCAAGACCCTGTACTACCGCGCGATGAAGCGCCCGGGCTTCGAGGCCGACCGCTTCGGCCTGATGGCGCTGGACCTGGCCAGCGGCAAGACCCGCGAGATCGCCCCGCAGTGGGATCGTTCGGCCGGCGAGATCGTGCTGAGCGCCGATGGCAAGTCGATCATCACCAGCGCCGACGAGTTGGGCGAGCACCCGCTGTTCCAGGTCGACATCGCCAGCGGCAAGGCCACCAAGCTGGTGGGCGAGGGCAGCATCGGTTCGCCGGCGCTGGCCGGCCCGACCCTGGCCTTCACCCGCAACTCGCTCAAGAGCGGCGACCAGATCTTCGTGACGGACGCTGCCGCGCAGAACCTGCGCGCGATCACCCCGAGCGCGCAGGACATGCTGCCGGACGTGCAGTTCGGTGATTTCGAGCAGTTCCAGTTCAAGGGGTGGAATGACGAGACCGTGCATGGTTACGTGGTCAAGCCCTACAACTACCAGCCGGGCAGGAAGTACCCGGTCGCCTTCCTGATCCATGGTGGCCCGCAGGGCAGCTTCGGCAACGGCTGGAGCTACCGCTGGAACCCGCAGACCTATGCCGGCCAGGGCTACGCGGTGGTGATGATCGACTTCCACGGCTCGACCGGCTACGGCCAGGCGTTCACCGATGCGATCAGCCAGCACTGGGGCGACCGCCCGCTGGAAGACCTGCAGAAGGGCTGGGCCTCGGCGCAGCAGCAGTACGGCTTCCTCAACGGCGACAAGGCCTGCGCGCTGGGCGCCAGCTACGGCGGCTACATGACCTACTGGATCGCTGGCAACTGGAACCAGCCGTGGAAGTGCCTGGTCGACCACGACGGCGTGTTCGACAACCGCATGATGGGCTACAGCACCGAGGAGCTGTGGTTCAGCGAGTGGGAGAACGGCGGTACGCCCTGGAACAACGCCGAGAAGTACGAGAAGTTCAATCCGGTGAACCACGTGGGCAACTGGAGCAAGCCGATCCTGGTCATCCACGGCCAGAAGGACTTCCGCATCCCGGTCGAGCAGGGCCTGGCGGCATTCACCGCCGCGCAGCGCAAGGGCATTGAATCGAAGTTCCTGTACTTCCCGGACGAGAACCACTGGGTGCTCAAGCCGCAGAATTCCATCCTGTGGCATGACACCGTCAACGCCTGGCTGAAGCAGCACATCGGCGAGTGATGATCCCGCAGCGGGGCCGGCCAGATGCCGGCCCCGTTTCGTTTCCAGTGTTCTCCCCGGGAGCCGCATGAACTCCGACAGCACCGCCCTGATCCAGAACGACATCGTCGTCTTCGGCTTGATCGCCGCCACCCTCGGCGCGGTGTTCTGGACCGCCTCGCGCGAAACCGGCATCTGGAAGCGCTTCTACACCTTCGTGCCGGCGCTGCTGCTGTGCTACCTGATTCCCGGCATCTACAACACGGTGGGGCTGATCGACGGCCAGCACACCAGCCTGTACAACCCGGTCGCGCGCGACATCCTGCTGCCGGCCGCGCTGGTCCTGCTCACGCTGGCGGTGGACATCAAGGCGATCATCCGGCTCGGGCCCAAGCTGGTGCTGATGTACATCGGCACGTCGGCCAGCATCATGCTCGGTGCGGTCGTGGCCTTCGCGCTGATGCGCTGGGTGCATCCGTCCACCGTGGCCGGCGATACCTGGGCCGGCATGGCGGCACTGGCTGGCAGCTGGATCGGTGGTGGCGCCAACATGCTGGCGATGCGCGAGGTGTTCAACGTCAACGCCACGACCTTCGGCCAGTTCGCGGTGGTCGACGTCGGCGTCGGCTACGTGTGGATGGCCACGCTCATCTTCCTGGCCGGCCGCGCGCAGAAGATCGACGCGCGCAGCGGTGCCGACACCCGCGCGCTGGATGAACTCAAGCAGCGCATCGCCGATTTCCAGTCACAGCACGAGCGCATCCCCACGCTGAGCGACCTGATGATCATCGTCGGCGTGGCGTTCGGTGCGGTCGGCCTGTCGCATGCGATCGCCGGCCCGGTCTCGGCGTGGTTCGGGGAGAACGTGTCCTGGGCGCGGCAGTTCAGCCTGGACTCTCCGTTCGTGTGGGTCGTGGTGCTGGCGACCAGCTGCGGCCTGGGCCTGAGCTTCACCCGCGCGCGCACCCTGGAAGGCGCCGGCGCCTCCCGCATCGGTACCCTGCTGCTGTACTTCCTGATCGCCTGCATCGGCATGCAGATGGACCTGCTGGCACTGCTCGACCGCCCATGGCTGTTCCTGCTCGGGGTGATCTGGATCAGCGTGCACATCGTGCTGCTGTGGGGCCTGGGACGGCTGCTCAACGTGCCGTTCTTCTACTTCGCGGTGGGTTCGCAGTCGCATATCGGCGGTCCGGCCTCGGCGCCGGTGGTGGCCGCCGCGTTCCATCCCGCGCTGGCACCGGTGGGCGTGCTGCTGGGCACGCTGGGCTATGCGACCGGCACCTACCTGGCGTACATCGTCGGCATCACGCTGCGGGCCATGGCCGGCGCGGGTTGATCCCGGCAGGCGCGGCAGCCAGCCGTGGAGGCGCAGCCCGCGCAGCGGGTTGCGTCACGTGTCGGCCAGGGCATCCATCACGCGGGCCGAGTACACCAGCGCCGCGCCTGCATTGAGTGCCACCGCCACGCCGAGGGCCTCGGCGACTTCATCGGTCGTGGCGCCTTCCTTCTTCGCGGCGGCCGTATGGACCGCGATGCAGCCGTCGCAGCGGGTGGTCACCGCGACCGCGAGTGCGATCAGCTCGCGCGTCTTGGCGTCGAGATGGCCGGTTTTCGCGCCGGCACCGGAGAGCGTCTGGTAGCCGCGCAGCGTGTCGGGGCTCAGCTTGCCGATCTCGCCGATACGCGTACCCAGTTCCTTGCGGTATTCGTTCCAGTCCAACATGGCGTCGCACTCCGGATCATCCATCGCCGCCACAGCGCGGCAGCGGATTCTGCGCCGGACGAACGTTCATGCCGTGTCGCGGATCCGCAAGGATTCGGGAAATCGCACGCTCGGCGCGGCAATGGCCCATGCGCGGCACCGATTACGTTCCCGGCGCCGTCCAATGCCGCATCGGCAGCAGCACCTGCGCCTGGCGTGGCGACTGCAACAGGCCTGGCAGCAGCGCTTCGTAGCGATCACGGTAGTCGGTGGCCTGGTGGGCGAGGAAGGCCTCCACCGACGCTTCGTTCCAGTGCTCGTACAGGGTGAACAGGTTCGGGTCCTGCGCATCGCGGTCCAGGTGGCAGGACACGAATGCCGGCTCGCGCTGCATGTCGCGCAGCAGCTCCTCCAGCGCGGTCAGCCATTCGTCGATGCATTCGGGGCGAAGCTGCAGCTTGACGAAGAACACCAGGGTCGAAGGGGGCATGTGCGCTCCAAGGAGGAATCGGGGAGGGTGTTGGCGGATCAGCGCCGCGTGCTGGTCGGCAGCCGCGCATAGCTCGCGTTGCCCAGCCCGGTGCCGATGGTGAAGATGCCCCAGCGGGCGTGCTTGCGCATCGCGTGGCATTGGCTCAGGCCCTGCACGACGGCGTCGTTGTGCAGCAGCACGCGCGGGCGCGCGCGGCCGATGCGGTCAAGCTGGCGGCCCAGCGCATCGGGCAGGTCGAATGGCATTTCCCAGTCACCGGGCAGGTTCTGTGCCCCCTGCGAGATGCGGCCGTCGGCTTCGATCTGGCCGGGCACGGCGATGCCGACGAAGGGCGCCAGGTCGATGCCCAGCGTGCGGGCCTGCGCGTTGAGGCCGTTGAGCATGCCGGCGAGGCGGGAGATGGCTTCGCCGCGCGCGGGCGCATCGTCGGCATGGCGCCAGTGCATGTGCTCGAGGATGCGCGCCTTGCGGCCGTCTGCGGCCTTGTCGAGGCGGTGTTCGACCAGCCCGCAGCGCAGGTTGGTGCCGCCGATGTCGACCGCCAGGAACGCGGCGTGGCGGCGTACCGGCGCGGGCAGCAGGACGCTCCAGCCGAGCAGGGCGGCCTCGTCCGGGTCGTGTTCGAGGATGCACAGCCGCACCTTCACGCGCGCCAACCGCAGCAGGCGATCGGCACGGCGGATGGCGAGCCCGCCGAAATGACTTTCCGGGAAGCCGCCGCCGAGCACGATCGCCTCCACGCCTTGCCATTCCGGCTGGGCAAGGAAGCCGCGCGCGACTTCGACCAGCCGCTGGGCATGGCGCTCCACCGCGATGTGGACCAGGTGCGCCGCATCGGCATCACCGCCGACCAGCACCATGTCGATCTCGCGCTTGCCCAGTTCGCGCGTGGGTATCTTGCCGAACGGGTCCTTGCCGGTGCGCTGCTGGCGGCGGGCCTCGTCGAGCAGCTCGCGGAACGCGGTCTGGCTGGCCAGGTCGCCGACGAAACCCTCGCCGTCGGCGCGCACCAGCGCGAGGTTGTAACTGGCCACGCGCAACCCGGCGGCGGTATCCGCGCCATGCACGCCGCGGACGCGATCACGCACGGTGGTCATGCGCGGATGGCCCGGGCAGGGCGGGAAAGGGCGGGGCGTGGAGGGGCGATCCGGCGCATGCATGCGGGCTCCAGTCGGCATCGTGCGAGCCTGCGGGCAGGACGGTGCACGGCGCGCGAAAGGCGCCCGCGGGCCGATGAATGGCTCAGGGCAGCTGGAGTACCGCGCGCAGGTCGGCGTGCTGGATGGGCGCGGACGTATGTTCGTGGAAGACTTTCCAGCCGGCCGCCGTGCGCCGCAGGGCGACGCTGAAGCGGTTGTCCAGCGAGCGCAGCACGCTGCCGTCGGGGGCGTGCGCGGCAAAGCGGGCGATCGCGTGGCCAATCGCCAGGTCGCCGTCGACCGTGGCGCTGGCCTGCCGCCAGGTCACCACGACTATTTCATCGCCAAGGCCGCCGAACCAGCCTTCGGCCATCCCGCGCCAGGCGGCCAGGCCGACCAGGGGCGAGGCCTGCCACATGTCGAATACCTGCAGGGCGTCATCGTACAGGGCGAGGAATGCCGGCAGGTCGCGCGCGCGCACGGCGTCGGCGTAGCCTGCGAGGAAGTCGGCAAAGGGATCGCGGGCGGGCATGGCGGCGCTCCTGGTGGGCCGGTGGCCGGACCGGGCTGAGCCTAGGCGCGGCGGCGCGGTCCCACAAGTGCGTGACTTGCGGCATGGGTGCGCATCGTGGCGGCGCGGTAGCGTGGATCCTGGCGCCGCGCCGCGCCCTGCCCCGGAGGATGCGACATGAAGTCGGTCATCGGTTGTCTGTTGTGCGCTGGATCGCTGCTCGCCGCCGTGGATGCACCGGCGCACGCGTTGCCCTCCCCGGAAGCCATCGACGCGCAGGTCGCCGCGCTCATGCAGCGCACTGGCGCCCAGGGCCTGGCGGTCGCGGTGATAGACCAGGGCCGGCCGGTCTACGTGCAGGCCTATGGCAAGCGCAATGCGCAGGGCGAAGCGTTGGCGACGGACACGGTCATGTACGGCGCCTCGCTGACCAAGACCGTGTTCGCCTACACGGTGATGCGCTGGGTCGATGGCGGCAAGCTCTCGCTCGATGCCTCGATCGCCGGCTACCTGCCGCAGCCGCTGCCGTCGTACACCGGCCCGGACATCGTCAACCGCTACACCGACTGGAGCGCGCTGGACGAACGCTGGCGCCGGCTCACGCCGCGCATCCTGCTCACCCATGCCAGCGGGTTCGCCAACTTCAATTTCCTCGAGCCGGACGAGAAGCTGCATTTCCATTTCGATCCGGGCACGCGCTACGCCTACTCCGGCGACGGCCTGGCGACGCTGCAGTTCGTGCTCGAGCGCGGCCTGGGTCTGGACGTGGGGCAGGGCACCGACGCGGTGTTCACCGACCTGGGCATGTCCCGGACCGCGTTGAAGTGGCGGCCGGATTTCGCCGGCAACCTCGCCGATGGCTGGGACATCGACGGCAAGCCCGAGCCGCACGACGAACGTTCGAAGGTGCGCGCGGCTGGTTCGATGGATACCACCATCGACGACCTGGCGAAGTTCGCCGCCGCGCTGGTGTCGGGCCGGGGGCTGTCGGCCAAGGCGCATGCCGAGATGCTGCGCCCGCAGCTGCCCATCACCACGCGCAGCCAGTTCCCGAGCTTGCAGCCGGAGCTGCCGCCACCGCAACGACGCGCCGACCTGGCCGCGGGGATTGGCCTGGTGACCTTCACCGGGCCGCAGGGCCCGGGCTTCTTCAAGGGCGGCCACAACGAGACCACCGGCAACACCCTGGTCTGCGTGCTGCGCGGCCAGCGCTGCCTGCTGGTACTGGGCAACGACGTGCGCGCCGAAGCCGGGTTCGCCGGGCTGGCGGAGTTCGTGCTCGGCGAGACCGGCGTGCCCTATGACTGGGAGCACGGCACCGCGCCCTGACGCGGGCTGCGTGCGGCGGATCGTCGCGCCCAGGCACCGCCTGGCTGCGCTAAGGTGCGCGCCGGAAGCCCTGCGGAGGACACGCCTTGAACGAGACCTGGACCATCGCCGCCTGCGGTGGCGTGCTGATAGGCCTGGCGGCCACGCTGTTGCTGTGGCTGGACGGTCGCATCGCCGGCATCAGCGGCATCGCCGGCGGCGTGCTGCTGCCCGCGCGTGGCGACGTCGCCTGGCGGGTGGCCTTCCTGGCCGGCCTGGTGGTGGCGGCCGGCCTGTACATGGCGTTCGTGCCCGGAGCGGCGCAGCCGCGCACGGATTTCCCGCGTGGCGGCCTGGTCGCGGCCGGCCTGCTGGTCGGCTTCGGGACCCGCATGGGCAACGGCTGCACCAGCGGGCATGGTGTCTGCGGGCTGGGCCGGTTGTCGCCGCGCTCGGTGGCGGCGGTGCTGACCTTCATGCTCACCGCGATCGCCACGACCTGGGTGGTCCGCCATGCCGGGGGCCTGGCATGAGCCGGATCACCTGGGGCGCCTTGGCGGCAGGCGCGCTGTTCGGGGTCGGCCTGGCGATGTCGGGCATGACCGACCCGCGCCGGGTGCTGGGTTTCCTCGACCTGTCCGGTGATTTCGATCCGACCCTGCTGTTCGTGCTCGGCGGCGCGGTGGGTACCACCGTGCTGCTGTTCCGGCCGGTACTGCGACGCGGCCGGCCGCTGTGGTCCGGGCAGTTCCGGGTCCCCGACCAACGCGGCATCGACGTCCGCCTGCTCGGCGGTGCTGCGCTGTTCGGCGTCGGCTGGGGCATCGCCGGTTACTGCCCGGGGCCGGCGCTGGCCGGCCTGGGCATCGGCTCGGTCGAGGCGCTGTGGTTCGTGCCGGCGATGCTGGCCGGCATGGGGCTGCACCGGTTGCTCGCGCGGCGCTGAGCGCTCATCGCACCGGCAGTGGATCCAGGTGCGGGGCGAGCAGCTCGGCCAGCCAGTCCATGAACACCCGCACGCGCAACGGCAGGTGCCGGCGCTGTGCGTAGAGCAGGGTCAGCGGCATCGGTTCGGCGACGAGTCCGGGCAGCACTTCGACCAGCTGCCCGTCGGCAAGCGCCTGGCGCACGCTCAGCAGCGGTACCTGGATGATGCCCAGCCCGGCCAGCGCGGCGGCGTGGTAGGCCTCGACGTTGTTGACCGTCACCGCACCGGCCATCGGTTGCAGCCGGTAGCCGGTGCCGTCGTGGTACTCGAACCCGGCCGGGCGCTGGCCGAGCGTGCTGACGTAGTGCACCAGCGCATGCGCGCCCAGCGCCTCGAGCGAGCGCGGGACGCCGCGGGCCGCCAGGTAGGCGGGGCTGGCGCAGTTGACGATGCGCATCGCACCGAGCGTGCGGGCGACCAGCGAGCTGTCCTGTGGATGACCACCGCGCAGTACGCAGTCGAAGCCCTCGCGCACCACGTCGACCAGCCGGTCGGTGGCACTGAGTTCGATTTCCAGCTGCGGATGCGCGGCGAGGAAACCCGCCAGCCGCGGCAGCACGAACATCCGCGCCATGCCGCTGCCCATGTCCACGCGCAGGCGGCCACGCAGCGGGCGGTCTTCGGTCTGGAACATGCCCTGGAGTTCTTCCATGTCGGCCAGCACGTCCAGGCTGCGCTGGTAGAAGGCCTGTCCGTCCGCGGTCGGGCGCACGCGCCGGGTGGTGCGGTGGAGCAGCTGGGTCCCCAGCCGTGCCTCCAGCTGCTGGATGGCGGTGGAGACACTGGCCTTGGGCAGGCCGAGCGAATCGGCGGCACGGGTGAAGCCGCCGAGCTCGACCACCCGCTGGAAGGCCCGCAGGGACTGGGTCAGGTCCATTGTTCGTGATATTTGAACAGTCAGCTCAGGTTGGCGGGATTTATCCGGCCGGTCAAGGCCAATACCTTGGTCTCCGCAGCGCATCCCGCGCCCCCACAGGAGCCCTTCCATGAGCCTGACTTCCCGCATCACCCTGATCACCGGCGGCAACCGCGGCCTCGGTCGCAACGGCGCGCTGGCCGTGGCCCGAGCCGGCAGCGATGTCATCGTCACCTATCGTGGCCATGCCGAAGAGGCGCAGGCCGTGGTGGCCGGGATCCAGGCGCTGGGCCGGCGGGCAGCGGCGCTGCAGTTCGATGTTGCCGATCCGGCCGCGCTGCCGGGCTTCGTCGAAGCGCTGCGCGCGCAGCTCGCCGCCTGGCAGGCCAGCCACCTGCACGCGCTGGTCAACAACGCCGGCACCGCGCTGTATGCGCCGATCATCGAGACCACGCCGGCGCAGTTCGACGAGATGGTCGCCGTGCACCTGCGCGGGCCGTACTTCCTCACCCAGGCGCTGCTGCCGCTGATCGCCGATGGCGGTCGCATCCTCAACATCTCCAGCGGCCTGGCGCGTTTCGCGCTGCCGGGCAGTTCGGCCTACGCGATGATGAAGGGCGGCATCGAGGTGTTCACCCGCTACCTGGCCAAGGAACTGGGCGCGCGCGGCATCAGCGTCAACACGCTGGCCCCGGGCGCGATCGAGACCGACTTCGGCGGTGGCCACGTACGTGACGATGCGAAAGTCAACGCGATGGTGGCATCGGTCACCGCGCTGGGCCGGCCGGGCAAGCCGGACGATATCGGCCCGGTGGTCGCCGCCTTGCTGGACCCGGCGACGCAGTGGATCAATGCGCAGCGCGTCGAGGCCTCCGGCGGCATGTTCGTCTGATCGTCGCGCGGCCGCTTCGCGGCTGCGCCAGCCAGGTTTGCCGCGCGACCCCCCGGCCCCACTGCCTGCCAATGGGGGCTTTCCGGTATTGCTGGAGGGATCAAGAAAGCAAGGGCGGCCATCAGGCCGCCCTTCTTCGTTGCATCTGCAGCCGCCGCTTCAGCAGCAGCGGAAGCCGCTCTTGCCGCCGTAACGCGCTTCCTGGCGTTCGCGGAAGAACGTGGGGTAGTCCATCACCGGGCGGTCCGGGTGCTTGTCCATCATGTGGCGGACGTAGTTGTCATAGTCGGGAATGCCGCAGCACAGGCGTGCGGTCTGCACCAGGCGTCGCCAGAAGCGGCGATGCGCCTGGTACTGGCCGGCCGGGACGAGTGAGGTGCCCATCACAGGTCCGCCATCTGCGCCGGGGTCAGGGCGATGTACGGCGTTTCCTTGTCGGTGCGCGCCGGGTTGCGGCGGGCAGCGATGATCGTCTTGATCGAGTACACCAGCACGGCGAACACCACGAACAGGAACAGCGCCGTCAGGCTGGTGTTGACATAGGCATTGGTGACGATCTGCTGCATCTGCCCGACGGTCTTGGCCGGCGCGGTGATGGTGTCGCTGGCGATCGCGGCCTGGTACTTGTGCGCCTGTGCCAGGAAGCCCTGCGAAGGATTGCTGTCGAAGATCTTGATCAGGCCAGCGGCCGTGGTGCAGATCAGCAGCCATACCGCCGGCACGATGGTCACCCACGCGTAGCGGTCGCGCTTCATCTTGAACAGCACCACGGTACCCAGCATCAGCGCGATGCCGGCCAGCATCTGGTTGGAGATGCCGAACAGCGGCCACAGGGTCTGGATGCCGCCGAACGGATCGACCACGCCGGTGTAGAGCAGGTAGCCCCACAACGCCACGCAACCGCCGGTGCCGAGGATGTTCGCGCCCCAGGATTCGGTCTTGCGCAGCGCCGGCACGAAGTTGCCGAGCAGGTCCTGCAGCATGAAGCGGCCGGCACGGGTGCCGGCGTCGACAGCGGTGAGGATGAACAGGGCTTCGAACAGGATCGCGAAGTGGTACCAGAAAGCCATCATCGCCTGGCTGCCGCCGGGAATGGCCTGGTGCAGGATCTGCGCGATGCCGACCGCCAGCGTGGGCGCGCCACCTGCGCGATGCAGGATGGTTGGTTCGCCGATCGCCGCGGCGGTGGCTTCCAGGTCCTGCGGGGTGATGGTGAAGTTCCAGTGGGTGGAGATGAAGTTCGCCGCCGAGGCCGCGTCCGGCCCGATCACCGCGGCCGGGCTGTTCATCGCGAAGTACACGCCCGGGTCGATGATCGAGGCCGCGACGAGGGCCATGATCGCCACGAACGATTCCATCAGCATGCCGCCGTAGCCGATGTAGCGCATGTGGCCTTCATTGGCGAGCAGCTTCGGCGTGGTACCGGAGGAGATCAGCGCATGGAAGCCGGACACCGCGCCGCAGGCGATGGTGATGAACAGGAACGGGAAGATGCCACCCTTCCACACCGGACCGTCGCCGCTGGCGGCGAACTGGGTCAGCGCCGGCATCTTGAGGTCCGGCATCACCACCACGATGCCGATCGCCAGCGCGACGATCGTGCCGATCTTGAGGAAGGTGGACAGGTAGTCGCGCGGTGCCAGCAGCAGCCACACCGGCAGCACCGAGGCGACGAAGCCGTAGCCGATCAGCATCCAGGTGATGGCCTTGGCGTCGAAGGTGAAGGCCGGGCCCCAGGTCGGGTCGGCGGCGACCCGGCCGCCGAGCCAGATCGCGCCCAGCAGCAGGAACAGCCCGACCACCGAGATCTCGCCGATCTTGCCGGGGCGGATGTAGCGCATGTACACGCCCATCAGGATCGCGATCGGCATCGTGGCGATCACCGTGAACATGCCCCATGGGCTCTCGGCCAGCGCCTTGACCACGACCATGGCGAGTACCGCCAGGATGATGATCATGATCAGGAACGCGCCGAACAGCGCGATGGTGCCGGGGACCTGGCCCATTTCCTCGCGCACCAGGTCGCCGAGCGAGCGGCCGTTGCGGCGCGTGGACAGGAACAGGACGGTGAAGTCCTGCACCGCACCGGCGAACACCACGCCGGTGACCAGCCACAGCAGGCCGGGCAGGTAACCCATCTGCGCGGCGAGCACCGGGCCGACCAGCGGTCCGGCGCCGGCGATGGCGGCGAAGTGGTGGCCGAACAGCACGTGCTTGTTGGTGGGGACGTAGTCCAGGCCGTCGTTGTTGATCTGCGCCGGGGTGGCGCGCGTGGGGTCGAGCTGCATCACCTTGTTGGCGATGAACAGGCTGTAATACCGATAGGCGACCAGGTAGATCGATACCGCCGCCACGACGATCCACAGGGCGTTGATCTGTTCGCCCCGGCGCAGCGCGATGGTGCCGAGGCAGAACGCGCCCAACAGGGCGAGCGCCGCCCAGGCCAGTTTCGAAAAGCCTTTCATGCAAGCCCCTCCCGGAAGATTGCTGCAAGGTTCCTCCCGCGCCGGGCCGGGGTCAATGGCGGCCGCTAGGACTTTGGTCGAATGGCGGCAGGCGCGATCGTGCTGTCGGCTCGTCGCCGGGGCACGTCCCCGGCGTTGCCGCAACCGGGCGATGGCAGCGGATTGTCCTTCCCGCCGGAACAAAAGGTTGCACCCGCCGTCATTGGCCCGGAACGCCCGCGCACCCATCCTGTATCGAACCACACAGGAGTCCTGCCATGAGCGCCCATCCCGCCGCCACGCCGGCCAGCATCCTGCGCACGCTGCGCGGACAGGCCACCTCCGACGGCGCCGGCGTCAAGTTGACCCGCGTCATCGGCTCGGCCGAACTGCCCGACCTGGACCCGTTCCTGCTGCTCGACGAATTCGGCACCGACCAGGCCGAGGATTACATCGCCGGCTTCCCCAGCCATCCACACCGCGGCTTCGAGACCGTTACCTACATGCTCGATGGACGCATGCGCCACCGGGACAACCACGGCAACGAAGGCCTGCTCACGCCGGGCAGCGTGCAGTGGATGACCGCCGGCCGCGGCCTGGTGCATTCGGAGATGCCCGAACAGGAGTCCGGCCGCATGCGTGGCTTCCAGCTGTGGGTGAACCTGCCCGCGCGCGAGAAGATGACCGAGCCCAAGTACCAGGAATACCCGCCCGAGCGCATCCCGGTGGCCACTCCCGCCCCGGGCGTGACGGTGAAGGTGATCGCCGGGCAGGTCGGCGAGGTGGTCGGTCCGATCGTGCAGCCGGCCACCGATCCGCTGTACCTGGACATCGAGCTGGGCCCGCAGGTGGCCTGGCGCTACCGCCTGCCGGAAGGCCACAACGTGTTCGCCTACGTGTTCGAAGGCGCGGCCACGGTAGGCGAGGACGATGGGGCGCGACCGCTGGAGGCGCAGCAGCTGGGCGTGATCGGCGGTGGCGAGGAGCTGGCGTTGCTTGCCGGTGCGCGCGGTGCGCGCCTGATCCTGGTCGCCGGCCGCCCGTTGCGCGAGCCGGTGATGCGGCACGGTCCATTCGTGATGAACACCCGCCAGGAACTGATGCAGGCCTTCGTTGATTTCCAGGAAGGCCGCTTCTGAGCCTTCGTCGCATGGCGTTGAACACACCACCCGCGGAACGGCACGATGCCGTTCCGCGCCTCCCATCACAGGAAGATCGTCCATGAGCCAGGACCGTACCGTCACCGCGCGCAGCCACGCTGCTCCCTACGTCACCGAGCTGGGCGATGGCGTGCACGCCTGGCAGTCGGACACGGTGCCGGGCAATGGCGGCGCCGATGCCGCGCAGGATCCAGAGGCACTGGTGCTCGGCGCGCTCGGCGCCTGCACCGCGATCACCCTGCGCATGTATGCCGCGCGCAAGCAGTGGCCGCTCGAAGCAGTCGACGTGCGGCTGCGCTACAGCCGACGCGATGGCACCGGCACCACGATCGTGCGCGAGGTCGTGCTCGAAGGCGCGCTGGATCCGGAGCAGCGCGATCGCCTGCTCGAGATCGCTGAAAAATGCCCGATACACCGCCTGCTCACCGGCGAAGTGGTGATCGACACGATCGCGGCGGCCAGCTGACCGGCCGCGATCGTCGGTGGTTGCCCGCGGGAATCAGGCCTTGCGCCCAAGCACCTTGTAGATCGCACCGCCGATGACGCCGCCGATCAGCGGGGCGACCCAGAACAGCCACAGCTGGCCGAGCGCGCCGCTGCCGGCGAACACCGCCACCGCGGTCGAACGCGCCGGGTTCACCGAGGTGTTGGTGACCGGGATGCTGATCAGGTGGATCAGGGTCAGCGCCAGGCCGATCGCGATCGGGGCGAAACCGGCCGGTGCATCGGGATGGGTCGAGCCCATGATGACCAGCAGGAACACCGCGGTCAGCACCACCTCGCACAGGAACGCCGCGCCAAGCGCGTAGCCGCCGGGCGACAGCGCGCCGTAGCCGTTGCTGGCGAATGCGCCCGCGGCGGCATGGTCGATCGTGAAGCCGGGCTGGCCGCTGGCGATGTGGAACAGCACCGCCGCCGCCAGCAGGCCGCCGAGCACCTGGGCGACCCAGTAGGGCAGCAGGTCGCGCGCCGGGAAACGTCCACCGGCCACCAGGCCCAGGCTGACCGCCGGATTGAAGTGACCGCCGGAGATATGGCCGAACGCGTAAGCGCCGGTCAGCACGGTCAGGCCGAACGCCAGCGCCACGCCGACGAAGCCGATGCCGAGGGGGTTGCCGTCGCCGCCGAACTTGGCCGCCAGCACCGCGCTGCCGCAACCGCCAAGGACCAGCCAGAACGTACCGAGGAACTCCGCCGTCAATCGTTTAGCCAGGGACATGGTCGACCTCATCGACATGCCCGCCCGGACTGGGCGGGATGGCCGCATTCAATGCCCACCGGACGGTTTTGGCAACGGTAGTTTTTCGGAGGTCCGGCCTGGCCGGGATCGCTCGGCGGCTCAGCGGCTCAGCGCCAGGCTGGCCGGCTGCAGGTCCAGGCGCTGGGCCAGGGTCTGCAGGGTGCCCAGTTCCTGGCCGTCGCCGGCGATGATGGAGATCTGCGCGTAGCGCTTCTTGCCCAGCGGTACCACCGCGATGCGCCGGTTCGCCACCTCGCGCCCGCCCAGGTCGGGCCGGTACCAGTAGAAGGTCTCTTCCTCGATCTGGCCCTTCTCCTCGCGGTGGTCGCGCGGCAGGCTCAGCTCCGGGGAGCGCATGGTGAGCATCACGCCCAGCACTTCGCGACCATCGCTGGTGGTGGCCTTGCAGGACAGGTAATCAGCGCCTGCCAGCTGTTTCCACTCCAGGCCGGCGGTCGGCGGCAGGGTGGGGCAGGTCGGCTGCTGCTGCGCCTGTGCGGCGCCACCGAAGGAAAGCAGGAACAGGCCAAGCAGGCAGGTTGCGGACTTCATCGGTTTTCCCCTGGCAAAAGAATGCGAAGAGCGGCGTGCACACGCCTGGAACGGCTCGCTGGCAGGTCTTCCCGCAGACCTCCCCCCGGCGCATCCCCATGCGCATACCGACTGCCGGCCACGGAGGGCTGGCAGCGCCAACCATAACCAAGCCCCGCGCACGGGGCAAATCCGCCATTCGCCGGCGGATGGTTCCTTCCGAAACCATCACGCGGGGGCCGGGCCGGATCGGTCAGGGGTAGTCCGGCGGCGGCGGGCTCGGCGCTTCCGGCAGCGGGATGAACTCCTTGTCGTCGCCGGGGATCTTGCCGAAGCGGCCTTCGCGCCAGTCGTCCTTGGCCTGCTCGATGCGTTCCTTCGAGCTGGACACGAAGTTCCACCACAGGTGGCGCGGGCCATCGAGCGGTTCGCCGCCCATCAGCATCGCCTTGAGCGGCGTCTTCGCACGCAGGCGGCCACGCGCACCTGGCTCGGGGATCACCAGGTGGCGTTCGGGGATGTCCACGCCGTCCAGCTGGGCCTGGCCGTCGAGGACGTAGAGCGCGCGCTGCACGTGGCTCGCATCCAGGTCGATCTCGGCATCGGCGTCGAGGTCGATGGCGACGTTGAGGGTATCGGCGAACACCTTCACCGGCGATTCCTCGCCATAGGCGCGGCCGGCGATCACCCGCAGCCAGGCGCCGTCGCGGCGCTGCTGCGGCAGCGAGGCGGCGGTGTGGTGGTAGAACGCCGGATCGGTTTCCTCGAAGCTGCGCGGCAGCGCCACCCAGGTCTGCATGCCATGCAGCGCGTGTTCGCGGCCGCGTTCCGGTGGCGGCGTGCGCTCGGAGTGGGCGATGCCGCGGCCGGCGGTCATCCAGTTGACGTCGCCGGGGCGGATCACCTGCTCCGAACCCAGCGTGTCGCGATGGCCGATCTCGCCCGACCACAGGAACGTCACCGTCGCCAGGCCGATATGCGGGTGCGGGCGCACGTCGATGCCCTGGCCGGGCTGGAAGATCGCCGGGCCCATGTGGTCGACGAACACGAACGGACCGACGCTGCGCGCCTGCAGCGTCGGCACCGCGCGGCGGACTTCCAGGCCGCCGATGTCATGGACGCGGGGGGCGATGATCGTGGTCATGGGCGGCGGCTCCGGCAGCAGGGGGTCGGCGCGCAGCATGGCATGCCGACGTGACGACGGCAGCGCCATCGGCGACATGCATCGTTGTATTCATCCGCGCGCCGGCGCCACCTCGCCACGGCGCGAGGCGAGGCGGTCGGCCAGCCGCGTCGGTTCGGGCAGGCGATAGCCGCGCAGGCAGGCCAGCGTGTCGGTGAGCGCGCCGTCGATCGATACCCGGTACCCGGGCGACACGAACAGCGGCCGGCACCGCGGCTTGCTGCGCAGCACCCAGCCGACCTGTTCGCCACGCAGTCGCAGTGGCGCGTGGTCGCCAGCGGCCGGGCCCGGCTCGCCGGCCTCGCCGGCCAGGCGTTTCTTCGCCACGCCGATGCTGGGCAGGCGGGTTGCCACGCCGAAATGCGCGGCGATGCCAAGGCGGCGCGGATGGGCGATGCCGTGACCATCGATGAAGGCCAGGTCCGGCACGTGGTCCAGCTGCTGCAATGCCGCCAGCAGCGCCGGCAGCTCGCGGAAGCTGAGCAGGCCCGGCACGTAGGGCATGACCGTCGGGACACGGGCAACCACGGCCTGGTGCACCGCCAGGGTCGTGCCATCGAGCAGCACCGCTGCCGCGCGCGTGGTGGCGCCGGCCGCCTCGAAACCGACATCGAAGCCGGCGATCCAGCGTGGCGGACGGCGTCGCTCGTCGGCCAGCATCACCTCGCGTGCCAGCCGCGACTGCAGGGCGCGGGCGGCGGCGAGGTCGCCGTTCCAGGGCGGCAGCGTGGCGGTATCGGCTGAATCCATGTTCACAGCTTGTCGCGTATCGCATCGCCGGCGCGTGTACGCCATCGCTGGCCCGGCCTGCCCTACAATCGGCGGGTCATTCCCCCCGTTGCCGGAGAATCCGTAGTGACCCGCAAACTCGTACTGCTGCGCCATGGCCAGAGCCAATGGAACCTCGACAATCGCTTCACCGGCTGGGTGGACGTGGACCTCACCGAGCAGGGGCGCGCCGAAGCCGCCGCCGCCGGCAAGCTGATGAAGGACGAGGGCCTGCAGTTCGACGTCGCCCACACCTCGGTGCTCAAGCGCGCGATCCACACCCTGCAGGGCGCGCTGAAGGAACTCGACCAGGACTGGCTCCCGGTGCACAAGAGCTGGCGCCTCAATGAACGCCACTACGGCGCGCTGCAGGGCCTGGACAAGGCCGAGACCGCGGCCCGCCACGGCGAGGACCAGGTCAAGATCTGGCGTCGCTCCTACGACATCCCGCCGCCGCCGATGGACCTGGAAGACCCGGGCCATCCGGCGCATGACCGCCGCTATGCCGGCCTGGACCGCAACGCGCTGCCGGCGACCGAGTCGTTGGCGACCACGCTGGTGCGCGTGCTGCCGTACTGGTTCGATGCCATCGCCCCGCAGCTGAAGGACGGCAAGACGGTGCTGGTCACCGCGCATGGCAATTCGCTGCGCGCGCTGTACAAGTATCTCAACAACGTGTCGAACGAGGAGATCCTCGAGCTCAACATCCCGACCGGCATCCCGCTGCTGTTCGAACTGGACGACCAGCTGGCGGTGAAGAGCTACCGCTACCTGGGCGACCCGGAAGCGGCCAAGCGCGCCGCCGAGGCCGTGGCCAACCAGGGCAAGGCGAAGTAAACACCAGGATCAACCAGACCCGGCCTCGCGCCGGGTCTGCCTTTCATGGGCACGGCGGGCATGTTCGAGCTGGTCGGCGCGGTGCGTCGCTGTCTGCGGTCGTCATGACGTGCGTGCATGGCAGCGTGCTGCCACATCTGCTCGCGTGGCCGCTGCTGATCGTGGCGGCGGTGATCGGCTGGCGCTGGCAGGCCGGCGTGGAGCCGACCTGATCGGGCGTGCGGCCTGCGGCCACGATGCGCATACCGGGATGACCGGAACAGGCGTGATACTCGGCGGCAGGAACGGTGCTGCCGTGGCGTCCGCGCCAGACGCCGCCGTCTCCCACCTTCCTTCCCGAGGCAGATCGCCCATGACGTTGTCCCTGCAGTCCCGCGCCGCCATCACGCTTGCCACCCTTGTCTGCGGACTCGTGCCGCTCGCCCGCGCTGCCGACACGCCGTTGACCGATCCGGTCTATCTCGCCGCACCCGGCTCGCTGAAGCCCGAGCAGGTCGCGCAGATGCAGAAGCGCCTGCTCGACTGGCCGCAGCTGGCGCGCTACCGCGACGAGAACGCGGCGCTGGCACCGCCGGCCAAGGGCGTGCGGCGCGTGGTGTTCTATGGAGATTCGATCACCGAGGGCTGGGGACCGACCGGCAGCGGGCGCTTCTTTCCCGGCAAGCCCTATGTCAATCGCGGGATCTCCGGGCAGACCACCGCGCAGATGCTGGTGCGTTTCCGCCAGGACGTGCTCGACCTCAAGCCCGCGGTCGTGGTGATCCTGGCCGGCACCAACGACATCGCCGGCAATACCGGGCCTTCCAGCCGGCAGATGATCGAGGACAACCTGCATTCGATGGTCGAGCTGGCCAGCGCGCACGGCATTCGCGTCGTGCTGTCTTCGGTGCTGCCGGTCAGTACCTACCCGTGGCGCCCCGGCTCGCATCCGGCCGAAGACGTGCGCGCGCTCAACGCCGCGCTGCGCGAATACGCTCGGCAGCAGGGCCTGGTCTATCTCGATTACTACGCCGCGATGGCCAACGCCGCCGGGGGCCTGGATCCGAACCTGGCCAAGGATGGCGTACATCCGACCGACGCCGGCTACGCGATCATGGCCCCGATGGCCGAGCAGGCGATCGCCCAGGCGCTGAGGCGCCGGGCGTAGAATCACAGTCGTCCCAGCTGGCGGGTGGCACCGTGTCCGAATGCTGTGGTTGTGGGAAGGTCGTGGACGTGGCGGCGTTGCAGGCGCGGCAACGCCGTGCGCTCTGGATCGTGTTGCTCATCAACGCCACCACGTTCGTGATGATGTCCGCGGCGGCCTGGTTCAGCGCCTCGTCGTCGCTGCTGTCCGGCAGCCTGGACAACCTCGGCGACGCGCTCACCTACGCCGCCAGCCTGGCGGTGGTCGGCGCCAGCGCGACGGCCAAGGCGCGGGTGGCCCTGCTCAAGGGGTTGTTCATCCTCGCCGCCGCCTTGGCGGTGGCCGGGCAGATCGCCTGGCGCCTCACCCATCCGGCGGTGCCGCTGTTCGAGGGGATGGGCCTGGCCGGGGCGTTCAACCTGGCCGCCAATGGCGCCTGCCTCTGGCTGCTGGCGCCATTCCGCAAGGGGGACATCAACATGGCGTCGGCCTGGGAGTGTTCGCGCAACGACATCTTCGAAGGCTGCGCGGTGCTGCTGGCGGCGATGGCGGTCTGGCTGTTCGGCGCCGGCTGGCCGGACCTGCTGATCGCCTCGGCCCTGCTGCTGGTGTTCCTGCGTTCGGCCGCACGCGTGCTGCGCGCGGCCTGGCGTGAGCTGGAGCTTCAGCGCGGCGGGAGCGCGGGTGTGCCGGAAGGCACTGGTCGCTGAGCCGGCCAGCGCTATCTTGGTGGCAAGGAGGGCACATCGATGGTCCTGCGTTACCTGCTTTCCCATGGCGTGCCGATCCTGCTGGCCGCCGCGGCGCTGGGACTTGGCCTGGCCTGGCGCTTCCGCGGACGCGGTGGGCGGCCACCGGGTGATCGCTACTAGCCGGCGTTGCGGGCGGTGCGCACGCGGATCGACTTCACCAGCGGCGGCCGGCCTACCGGCAAGTACTACTACCAGACCCATGTGGTGGTGACCGATCCCGCACAGATCGCGCTGGTCGGCGGCGCCTGATGCCGATGGCGGTCCTGAGGCCCTGATCCGGGAGCGAAGAAGATGAGACGTACGCGCTGGCTGCTCTGCATGGCCCTGCTGTTGTCCGGCGGCCCCGCCCTTGCCGCGGCGCCGGTCGGGCCACGAATCCTCCTCGACGACGTCACCCGCTTCTATGCCATGTACGACGCCACCGCAGGCAAGCCGACGGTGGCGCAGATCGAGCGCGACTACCTGGCCGATGCGTCGCCGGGCCTGCGCGAGTTCATGCAGGCGCGGCGGGTGACCGCGCAGCGCATCTTCGACCAGATGGCCGCCGATCCGGACATGTATGCGCATGCCCATGAATGCCTCTCCGTGTTGCCCGCGGTGAAGCGGCGCCTGACCGCCGCCTTCGCCCGGCTGGCATCGCTTTACCCGCAGGCGGCATTCCCGCCGGTGACCATCGTGGTGGGGCGCGGGCGCCCGGTGGGCATCACCAACCCCGCCGGGGTGACGATCGGCCTGGAAGCGCTGTGCGCGGCCGACTTCATGAATCCGGACGTGGAAGACCGCTTCGTCTACGTCATCGCCCACGAGTACGCGCATATCCAGCAGGGCGCGGAGACCGACATCGAACCCGGCGATCCGCGTGCCACGGTGCTGCGCATGTCGCTGATGGAGGGCGCGGCCGAGTTCGTCGCCGAGCTGACCGCCGGTGGCGTCGGAAACGGCCGCCATGCCGGCTGGACGAAGGGCAGGGAAGCGGAGATCGAGAACGCCTTCGTGCGCGACATGGACGGCACCGACCTGTCGGCCTGGATGTACAACTACCAGGCCGGCTCGGACCAGCCCTACGACCTCGGTTACTGGGTCGGCTACCGGATCGCCAGGGCCTACTACCAGCGCCATCGCGACCACGCCGCGGCGCTGCAGGCGATCCTGCATGTCGATGACCCGCATGCTTTCCTCAAGGACAGTGGCTGGACACCGGGGATGCCGGTCGATTCGGTGCGGTGATCGCGACGCGCAGGGCGCATTCGACCCGCGTCGCCCGCGAGCACCGGGGTGCGGCCATGACCAATGGCCTATCAGCAGCGGAAGGCGGATGACCTAGGCTGGGCAGTCCGCATTTCCGCCGCTGTCCCGGAGCTCCGCATGTCCTTCCGCAACATCGTTCCGCTGGCGCTGACCGCCGCGATCACCCTGGCGTTGTCGGTGCAGGGTCCTTCGGCGGTGGCCGCGCCGGCCGGCACCGCGCCCGCCGCCACGACGAAATTCGACCTCTCCAGGGTCGATGCCCCCAAGGTGGCGTTCAACATCGCCGACCTGGATCCGTCCATCGCCGCCTGCGACGACCTCAACGGCTTCGTCAACGCCAGCTGGCTGAAGGCCAATCCGGTGCCGTCCGACCGCACCAGCTGGGGCAGTTTCGAGGTGCTCGGCGAGCGATCGCTGGCCGTGCAGCACGCCCTGGTCCAGCAGCTGGCCGCCGGCCAGCCGGCAGCAGGCAGCATCGAGGCCAAGCTCGCCGACATCTGGCGGACCGGCTCGGACGAAGCGGCGATCGACAGGGCCGGCATCACCCCGCTCAAGCCGCAGCTCAAGGCCATCGAGGCGCTGCACGACGCGCCGTCGATCGCCGCCTGGCTGCGTGGGCGCTACGCGCAGGGCCAGGGCTTCCTGTTCTCGTTCGGCGCCAACGCCGACTACAAGAATTCAGAGCAGGTCATCGCCTATGCCGGCCAGGGCGGCCTGGGCCTGCCGGAAAGGGGCTACTACTTCGACGAGGCGCAGGCCAAGATCCGCGACGCCTACGTGCAGTACATCGCGCGCGTGCTGGCGCTGTCCGGCGTCAAGCCGGCGCTGGCCGCGCAGCAGGCCAAGGACGTGATGGCGTTCGAGACCCGCCTGGCCAATGCCTCGCTGTCGCGCATCGAGCTGCGCGACCCGGCCAAGCGCTACAACCCGGTCAGCGCCGCGCAGGCCAACGCGATCACCCCGCACTTCGACTGGGCGGCATTTTTCGACACCCTCAAGGTGCCCGCCGCGGACAAGTTCTCGCTGGCGCAGCCGGGCTACTTCGCCGAGCTGGACAGGATGCTGGCCGACACCCCGGCGGCGACCTGGCAGGCCTACCTGCGCTTCCATGCCGTCGATGAGGCCGCGCCGTACCTGGCCACGCCGTTCGAGCAGGCGCACTTCGATTTCTACAACAAGACCCTGCGCGGCCAGCAGGAAATGCTGCCGCGCTGGAAGCGCACGCTGGAAGCCGTCAACGACGGCATGGGCGAGGCGCTGGGCCAGCTGTACGTGGAAGCGGCGTTCCCGCCCGAATCCAAGGTCGAGATGCAGCGCCTGGTGCAGAACCTCTCGGTGGCGCTGAAGGCGCGCCTGGAGAAGCTGGACTGGATGAGCGATGCAACCAAGAAGCGCGCGCTGGAGAAGTGGGCGAGCTTCACCCCGAAGATCGGCTATCCGGACAAGTGGCGCGACTGGAGCGGCCTGCAGACGTCCGGCAGCAGCTTCCTGGCCAACATGGAAGCGGCGCAGGCATTCAACTACCGCTATCGCCTGGACAAGATCGGCAAGCCGGTCGACCGTACCGAGTGGGGCATGACCCCGCAGACCGTCAACGCCTATTACAACGCGACCAAGAACGAGATCGTGTTCCCGGCGGCGATCCTGCAGCCGCCGTTCTTCGACCCGAAGGCCGACCCGGCGCTGAACTATGGCGGCATCGGCGCGGTGATCGGCCACGAGATGATGCACGGCTACGACGACTCCGGCAGCCAGTTCGACGCCAAGGGCAACTTCGACAGCTGGTGGACCGAGCAGGACCGCAAGCTGTTCACCGGGCGCACCGACCAGCTGGTCGCGCAGTTCGATGGTTACGAGGCGGCGCCGGGCCTGCACGTGAAGGGCAAGCTCACCCTGGGCGAGAACATCGGTGACCTCGGCGGCCTGACCGTGGCCTACGACGCGCTGCAGATGGCGCTCAAGCAGGATCCGTCGCTGGATCGCAAGGTCGACGGCTATACCCAGGACCAGCGCTTCTTCATGAACTGGGCCACGGTGTGGCGCCGCAATTTCACCGATGGCGAGCTGAAGGTGCGCTTGAACACCGATCCGCACGCGCCGGCGAACTTCCGCGCCATCGCCGCGCCGTCGAACATGCCGGCTTATGCCAAGGCGTTCCAGTGCAAGGCCGGTGACGGCATGGTGCGGGATGGCAAGGATCGCGTGGTGATCTGGTAACCGCGGCGCTTCGGCACGCATCGGAAGGCCCGGCCCAGTGCCGGGCCTTTCTTTTGCGTGAAGAACCGGCGCACGGCGGTGGTGGCGCGCGGGCGTTCAGTAGTTTTACTCAGGGCCGACCGGTAGTTCATCCGTCGCAGGCCAGGCGGCGCAATGGTCTGCTTGCGGCTGTCCCGCCCGCTGCGCCTGCCCCGGGCGCGGTCCGGAACGGAACCCGACTGGAGGAGCCACCATGTCCCGATCTTCCCTCTGCCTGGCCCTGGGCCTGGTGCTGGCTTTGCCGGCATCGGCTGCCGGGCCGGCCAAGCCCGCGGCACCTGCCAAGCCGGCCGCGGCGGCTGCGGCGACGCCCGCGGTCGATCCACAGGCGGTCGCGGCGCTGCAGAAAATGGGCAGCTACCTGCGCGGCCTGAAGGGGTTCACCCTGCACGGCGATACCACGATCGATATGGTCACCGAGGACGGCCAGAAGCTGCAGTTCCCCGGCACGGTCGATTACAAGGTGCGCGCGCCCGACGGCCTGCAGCTGACCTGGAAGACCGATCGCAAGCAGCGCGAGCTGTATTACGACGGCAAGACGCTGACCGTCTATGGGCCGAAGAACAAGTACTACGCCACGGTGGACGCCCCGCCAACGCTGCACGCGCTGATGAGCGATGCGCGCGACCGCTACGGCATCGAACTGCCGCTGCCGGACCTGTTCCTGTGGGGCACCGCGGATGCGCCGGTATCGGCGTTGAAGTCGGCGACCTTCGTAGGCCCGGCGCGGATCGACGGCAGCGTCACCGAGCAGTACGCCTTCCGCCAGGACGGCGTGGACTGGCAGCTGTGGCTGGAAACCGGCGACAAGCCGCTGCCGCGCCGCCTGGTGATCACCAGTACCGATGATCCGGCGCAGCCGCAGTACGCGGCCACGCTGACCTGGAACACCAGTGCCAGCTTCAAGGATTCTGCCTTCACGTTCGTGCCGCCCAAGGATGCGTCCAGGATCGAACTGGTCAAGGTGGACGTCGCCGTCGCCCCGGAGGACAAGCCATGAGCGTGCATACGATCCGATTCCTGGTCGCCCTGGCGCTGGTCGCCGGTGCCGGCGTGGCGGCCGTCAGCGCGCATGCGGGCCCGCGCGCGCGCTCGGTCGCGCATACCGGGGTGAACCATGCGCCGGCTGGCGGGCATGCGGGCGGCCACGCCGGCGCGAACCGCGGCGGCAACGTCGAGCGCAATGCCAACGTCAACCGCAATGCCAATGTGAACCGCAATACCAACATCAATCGAAATACCAACGTCAACGTGCACAACGACATCAACGTCGACGTGGACAACCACTGGCATGACGGATGGTACGACCATCCGGTCGCGACCGCGGCGGCGGTGACCGCCACCGCGGCGGTGACGGCCGCGGTCGTCGGCTCGATCGTCAACACGGTGCCGCCAAGCTGCGTGGTGACGGTGGTCAATGGCATTTCCTACCAGCAATGCGGCAGCACCTGGTACCAGCCGCAGTACGCCGGCACCGACGTGCAGTACGTGGTGGTCAACCCGCCGCGCTGAGCGACCCGCCAGCACCCTCCCGGCGCGGACGCGGTACGGTCCGCGCTTTTTTTCGGCGCTTCGCGGCGCCCGCGGGATTCCCCCTGGAATGGCGCCATGACCCGTAAGACGGTGAAGTGGATCCTCGTCGCCCTGCTGGCCTTCGCGCTGGCTTCGTTGGCTTCGCTATGGAGTTACGGCCGTTTCGCCGAGCGCGTGCGCGGCGTGCCCAGCCAGGCGCTGCCGGCCGACCGGATCGACAGCCCGGTGGATCGTACGGTGGCCGCGGTCGTCGCCGAGCACCCCGGGCAGACCGGCATGGTGCTGCTGTCGGACAACGTCGATGCCTTCGCCGCGCGCTCGCTGCTGGCACGCGGCGCCGGTCGCAGCCTCGACCTGCAGTACTACATCTGGCGCCCGGACTTCACCGGCAACCTGCTGTACGACGAAGTGCTGCGCGCCGCCGACCGCGGCGTGCGGGTGCGCCTGCTGCTGGATGACCTCAACGTCCATGGCAGCCGGACCGTGCTGGCCGCGCTCGACAGCCACCCGCGTGTCGAAGTGCGGCTGTTCAACCCCACGCGCAGCCGCGAAGGCAGCTTCATGCGCGGGATTGAAATGGCGCTGCGCCTGTTCAGCGTCAACCGGCGCATGCACAACAAGGCCTGGATCGCCGATGGGCGGGTTGCGATCGTCGGCGGGCGCAACGTCGGGGACGAATATTTCGACGCCGCGCGCGACGTCAACTTCATGGATACCGACGTGGCGGTGATCGGCAACGCCGCCGGCGAGGCCTCGCGCGAATTCGACGCCTACTGGAACAGTCCCAATGCGATACCGCTGGCCGCGCTGGTGCGGGACTCGGCCAGCCACCTGGCGCAGGTCCGCCAGACCCTGGGGGCCGGGCTGAAATCGTCGCAGGCGCGGCCGTACCTGGACAAGCTGGCGCAGTCGCCGGGCGTGCGCAGCCTGGTGGAAGGGCGCCGCACCGTGCACTGGTCCGATGCCGCGCATATCGTCGCCGATCCGCCGGAGAAGGCGGCCGGTGCGGAACCCCGGCCGGACTGGATGACCCCGGTGCTGGTCGCGGACATGGCCTCGGCGCGGCGCCAGCTGTTGCTGATCTCGCCGTATTTCGTCCCCGGCGAGGCTGGCGTGCGCTGGCTCGGCGGGTTGAGCCAGCACGGCGTGGAGGTCGGCGTGCTGACCAACTCGCTGGTGGCCAACGACGTGATCGCGGTGCACAGCGGCTATGCCGGCTACCGGGTGCCGCTGCTGCGCGAAGGCGTAGCGCTGTACGAACTCAAGCCGGACGGAAAGCCGGAAGGCAGCCTGTTCGGTTCCAGCGGCGCCAGCCTGCATACCAAGGCGTTCGTCGTCGATGGCAGGCGTGGCTTCATCGGCTCGTTCAACCTCGACCCGCGCTCGATGAACCTCAATACCGAGATGGGCCTGCTGTTCGAACAGCCGGAACTGGCCGGGGAGCTGCAGCGGCTGTATGCACGCAAGACCGCGCCGGCGGTGAGCTACCGGGTCGCCCTGGAAGGCGATGCGCTGCGCTGGCACGACGATGCGGCCACGCCGCCCAAGCTGTGGACGCGCGAGCCGGAGGCCAGCGCATGGCGGCGTGCCGCGGTGCGGGTGATCGGCTGGTTGCCGATCGAATCGCAGCTGTAACGGTCAGTCGGCGTCGGCCGAATCCTGCTCCGGATCGAAGTTGCCGGCCCATTCCAGGGCCAGGATGCCTTCGTCCGGGGCGAATACCTTGACCTCGGTGCGCGGCAGCCAGGCGTTGCTCCAGCCGGTGATGGTAGCCACCAAGCCGGGTGGCGTGACCACCGCGACGCGGGCGAAGCGGTGGTATTGGCCGAAATTCCTCAGTCCATAGTCGAGGTCGCGGGCCAGCGCCGGCAGGGTCAGGCCGGTGAACTGGTCGAGTTCGCAGTAGATGCCGATGCGGCCGTGGCGCTGCAGGCGCGCCTCGACGTCGGCGATGCAGCGGTCGTAATCCTCGCGATCGAGGGTGCCGCTGAAGCGATAGGCGCCGACGGTATCGACCGAGGCGAGGCTCTGGAACATGCGCGTGGCTCCGGGAGGCGTGGGCGCCAGTGTGCGCAGGCATGCCGGAGCGAGGAGTGAAGGGCGCGGCGGGACGTGGCCTCAGCCCTTGCGCAGCGTGGTCAGCAACGCCTTGGCGGCGTTGAAACGGTCGGCCGCCTCGGGCAGCGGGTGGCGGATGCGCAGCTTGTCCGGCCCTTCCATCGCATACAGCTTGGGCTGCTTCTGGATCATCTGGATCACCGCCATCGGGTCGATGTCCGGCTTGGACTCGAACACCAGCCGACCACCGTTCTCGCCCAGTTCCAGCTTGCGGATGCCCAGCACGTTGCATTGCAGCTTGAGCTCGGCGATCGCGAACAGGTGCTTGACCGGGTCCGGCAGCAGGCCGAAGCGGTCGATCATCTCCACCTGCAGCTCGCGCAGCGCCTCGCTGTCACGCGCGCTGGAAATGCGCTTGTAAAGCGTCAGGCGGGTGTGGACGTCCGGCAGGTAGTCCTCCGGGATCAGCGCCGGCACGTGCAACTCGACCTCGGCACCGCGCGCTTCCTCGCCGGCGTCCAGGTCGGGCAGCTTGCCCTGGCGGATGCTGCGCACCGCGCGTTCGAGCAGTTCGGTGTACAGGCTGAAGCCGACCTCGGCCATCTGTCCGCTCTGGTCCTCGCCGAGCAGTTCGCCGGCGCCGCGGATCTCCAGGTCGTGGGTGGCCAGGGTGAAGCCGGCGCCGAGCTCGTCCATCGAGGCGATCGCCTCCAGGCGCTTTTCGGCATCGGGCGTCATCGAGCGCCGGTCCGGCACCACCAGGTAGGCGTAGGCACGGTGGTGCGAGCGACCGACGCGGCCGCGCAGCTGGTGCAGCTGGGCCAGGCCGAAGCGGTCGGCGCGGTTGATGATGATGGTGTTGGCGTTGGGGATGTCGATGCCCGATTCGATGATCGTGGTCGACAGCAGCACGTTGAAGCGCTGCTTCTGGAAGTCCAGCATCACCCGTTCCAGCTCGCGCTCGGGCATCTGGCCATGGGCGATGCCGATGCGCGCCTCGGGCACCAGTTCGGACAGGTCGCGCTGCATGCGCACGATGCTTTCGACATCGTTGTGCAGGAAGTACAGCTGGCCACCGCGCGCCAGCTCGCGCTGGAAGGCCTCGCGCAGCAACGCGTTGTCCCACTGGGTGATGAAGGTCTGTACCGCCAGGCGGTTCGGCGGCGGGGTGGCGATGATCGACAGGTCGCGCAGGCCGGCCATGGCCATGTTGAGCGTGCGCGGGATCGGCGTGGCGGTCAGCGTCAGCAGGTGCACGTTCGCCCGCAGTGCCTTCAGCGCTTCCTTCTGGCGCACGCCGAAGCGCTGCTCCTCGTCGACGATCACCATGCCCAGGTCGCGGAACTTCACGTCCGGCTGCAGCAGGCGATGGGTGCCGACGATCACGTCGATGGTGCCGGCGGCGACCTTCTCCAGCTCGGCCTTGATCTCCTTGGTGGTCTTGAAGCGCGACAGCACCTCGACCTTCAGCGGGTAGTCGGCGAAGCGGTCGCGGAAGTTGCGGTAATGCTGTTCGGCCAGCAGCGTCGTCGGCACCAGCACGGCGACCTGCTTGCCGGCGCTGGCGGCGGCGAAGGCGGCACGCACGGCGACCTCGGTCTTGCCGAAGCCAACGTCGCCACAGACCACGCGGTCCATCGGCTGGCTGCTGGCCAGGTCGCGCAGGGTGGCCTCGATCGCGGCGAGCTGGTCGGGAGTCTCCTCGAACGGGAAGCCGGCGGCGAACGGTTCGTACATCGCCCGGTCCACCTGCAGCGCCAGGCCGGCGCGGGCCTGGCGGCGGGCCTGGATCTCCAGCAGCTCGGCGGCCACGTCGCGGACCTTCTCGGCCGCCTTGCGCTTGGCCCGGGTCCACTGTTCGCCGCCGAGCGAATGCAGCGGCGCGGTTTCGGCCGAGGCGCCGGAGTAGCGGCTGATCAGGTGCAGCTGCGCGACCGGCACGTACAGGCGGTCGCCCTTGGCGTATTCGATGTCGAGGAATTCGCCGGGCATGCCGCCGACGTCCATGGCGATCAGGCCGCGATAGCGGCCGACACCGTGGTCCTCGTGGACGATCGGCGCGCCTTCGGTGAGTTCGCCGAGGTCGCGGATGATCGCTTCGGGCTCGCGGCCGGCGCGGCGCGCACGGCGCGGCTGGGTGGCGCGCTCGGGGAACAGCTGGCGTTCGGTGAGTACCGCCACGCGCGGGTCGTCCAGCGCGAAGCCGTCCTCCAGCGGGGCGACCGCGATGCCGAAGCGGTTGCCGGGATCGGCCAGGAAGCCGGGCAGGTCCGGCACCACCGTCGGTTGCAGCGCCGCGGCGGCAAGGACTTCCAGCAGGGCTTCGCGGCGACCGGGCGAATCGGCCGCCACCAGCACGCGGCCGGGATAGTGCGCCAGGAAGGATTTCAGCGCCTCGCCGGCGGGGGCGTCCTTGGCCGCGACCGGCAGCGGCGGCAGTGGCTGGTCGCCCAGCGCGATCGCTTCGGCGATGCGGGCATGGTCGCCAGGCCATATCTCGATCCGCGTCAACGCGTTGAGCCGTTCGCGCAGCTGGTCCGGTGGCTGGTAGAGCGCGTCCGGTGCAAGCAGCGGGCGCTCGACATCATGGCGGCGCTGTTCGTAGCGGCGCTGGGTCTGCTCCCAGAACGCATCGGCGGCGTTGGAGACGCCCGGCACGACCAGCGGCAGGGTGGCCTTGTCGAGGTAGTCGAACAGCGTTGCGGTCTGGTCGAAGAACAGCGGCAGGTAGTACTCGATGCCCGACGGCGCCAGGCCGGACTTCAGGTCCTGGTACAGCGCGCTGCGCCGGGAGTCGACGTCGAAGCGCTCGCGCAGCAGGCCCAGCACGCGGTCCACGCTGGCGTCGTCCAGCGGCACTTCGCGGCCAGGCAGCATCTTCACCGCGGGCACGCGGTCGAGCGAACGCTGTGATTCGGGGTCGAACTCGCGGATCGAGTCGATGTCCTCGTCCAGCAGCTCGATGCGCAGAGGCGAGCTGGCGCCCATCGGGTAGACGTCGAGCAGGCCACCCCGTACGGCGAAGTCGCCCGGGTCCACCACCTGCGGCACGTTGCGGTAGCCGGCGCTTTCCAGCCGGCGCTTCTCCGCCTCCAGGTCCAGGCGCTGGCCGACCTTGAGGTCGAAGCTGCCGCCGACCACGTACTTCAACGGCGCCAGGCGCTGCATCAGCGTCTGCACCGGCACGATCACGATGCCCCTGCGCAGGTTGGGCAGGCGGTGCAGTGCGGCCAGGCGCTGGCTGATGATGTCCGGGTGCGGGCTGAACTGGTCGTACGGCAGGGTTTCCCAGTCCGGGAACGGCAGCACCGGCAGCGTGGCGCGCTCGCCCAGCAGGGTCAGCAGGTCCGATTCGAGCTGGTGGGCGCCCTGGTTGTCGCGGGCGACGACCAGCAGCGGGCCATCGTGCGCCTCGGCGGCGCGGGCGACGTACCAGGCCAGGGCGGTGGCCGAGGCCGGAGCGCGCCAGTAGGCGCGGAGCTGGCCCGAACGGGGCAGCGGCGGAGCGGGGTATTGGGCGGTCGACGGCATGCCACGGGGATTTTACCCCGGGCCGGTGGCAGGCGCGGTGGACCCCCCGGAGGCGCCCGTGGCGTCTAGCGCGGGTTCCAGTGGAGGTCATTGACGGCGCGCCGCTGTCGGCGCAGCCCGCATCACGCCATCCGGAGGAGAGCCCCCCTTCTGTTAAGGGGGGGGGCGCGCCGAAGGCGCGGGGGGACAGGCAAGGCAGAAGTCGGGGCCCAAGGTTCTGCGCCAGCAGAACCCTGGGGACGCAGCGGGATGGGCTACGACTCCAGTTCGAGCACCATCCGCAGCAGATCGGGCGAATCCGGATGCGGCTGCGGCTTGAAGCCCAGCGAGCCGGCCAGCTGCAGCATCGGTTCGTTGGCCTTGAGGGCGTCGCCGTAGACGCGGTCCAGGTACTTGCGCCGCGCCCATTTGACCAGCTTGCGCATCAGCTGCCGGCCCAGGCCCTGGCCGGCGACGAAGTGGCTGACCAGGATGGTGTATTCGGCTTCGCGGGTACCCGGCACGATGCTGGCCCGGGCCACGGCACCGACCACGGCTTCGCCGGGCGGCAGCTGTTCGGCGGCGACCAGCACGATCTCGCTCTTGGGGTTGGGATGGGTCAGCCGTTGCAGCATTTCCGGGCTGATCTCATTGCCCGGGCCGAGGTAGCGGGCGCGGATCTCGTCCGGGCCCAGCAGGCTGAATGCTCCCTGCAACGGGGGCGCATCCTCCGGCCTTACCGGACGCAGCAGCAGGGTGCGCCCGTTGGGAAGATTGAAGTTTTCATGCCAGGGCGGCATGCGATTGCGAATGGCCATGACCGGGCTTCCTTGGGGTCGACAGAGGGGGGCCGACAGGTTCGGGTCTGGAGTTCGGGTGGGTGGAACGGTCTTGCCTGGGGCGCCCCGGTAAGGCAGGCGGCGTCACTCTACCTTCACGGTGCGTGATCCCCCCGTGACTGCGTGTTCATCCGCCTGTCTTGAGCCATTCCAGGCGGGTGGCCGCGCCGGCTTCGCCCAGGTGCTCGCGCAGGGCGGGCAGGGCCGGGGCCACGGCGTGGTCGAACTGCCAGGGCGGATTGACCAGCAGCATGCCGCTGCCGTTCAGGCGCAACGGGGAATCGTCCGGGCGGACCAGCAGCTCGGCCAGCAGCACCGACTTGGCCGGCAATGAGGCGGCCTTGCGGAAGAACGGCTGCAGGCTGCGGCGCTGCTTGATCGGGTACCACACCGAGACGATCGCCTGCGGCCAGCGGCTGAGGATCTCGCGCACGCTGGCGATGATCTGCGGGTACTCGGCGTCCTGGACTTCGTACGGGGGATCGATCAGCACGATGCCGCGGCCGATCCTGGTGGTCCCGTCCTTGGGCGGCAGGAAGGCGCGCACGGCCGCATAGCCGTCGCCGCCATGGACGCGCACGCGGCTGTCGTGCTGGAACAGCGCCTTCAGCTCGGCGGCTTCCTCCGGCTGGGCCTCGCAGCAGGCCATCCTGTCCTGCGGGCGCAGCGCCTGCGCCGCCAGCAGCGGCGAGCCGGGGTAGGCGACCAGAGCGCCGACCGGGTTATCGGCCTGCACCGCGCGCAGATATCGCTCCACGACCTCGGGCAGCTTCGGCGCGCCCATCAGCCGCATGACCCCGTCCTCGGCTTCGAGCGTGCGCTGGCTCTCGTTGCCCCCCAGCAGGTAGCGCCCGCGCCCGGCATGGGTGTCGAGCACGAAGCAGGGGGTCTCCTTGCGCTTGAGGTTGTCGATCAGCGCAAGCAGCACGATGTGCTTGAGCACGTCGGCATGGTTGCCGGCATGGAAGGCGTGGCGGTAATTCATGGGCGGCAGTGTAGTGGGTCCGGGGCATCTGCGGGCCGGCCGGCCCTGCCGCGGTGCCGGGCTGCGGCTATGCTGCGTTGCATGCCCAGCCCCTTGCCTGCCTTCGCCACGCCCGCGCCCGCCCGCATCCTGGTCGTCGAGGACGAGGCGGCGATCGCCGATGCGGTGTTGTACGCGCTGCGTGCCGAGGGCCACGTGGTCGAACACTGCGCGCTGGGGCGGCAGGCGCTGGCGCTGCAGCGCGAACGGCCGGCCGACCTGGTGCTGCTCGACGTCGGCCTGCCGGACATCAGCGGTTTCGAGGTCTGCCGCGCGCTGCGCGCTTTCAGCGCGGTGCCGGTGGTGTTCCTGACCGCCCGCAACGAGGAGATCGACCGCGTGCTCGGCCTGGAGCTGGGCGCCGACGACTACATGGCCAAGCCGTTCTCGCCGCGCGAGCTGGTCGCGCGGGTGCGCGCCCGCCTGCGCCGCCACCAGCCCGCGGCCCAGCCCGGGTCCGACGCCGAGGGGGGCTGGCGCCGGCACGGTGATTTCGCGATCGACCGCGAAGGCCGGCGGATCCGCTACCGCGACCAGCTGCTGCCGCTGACCCGCTACGAATACAGCCTGCTGGCCGCGCTGCTGCAGCGCCCCGGCGCGATCCTCAGCCGCGCCCAGCTGATGGACCGCGGCTGGGACAGCGATGCTGACAGCGCCGACCGCACCGTCGACACCCACGTGAAGACGCTGCGCGCCAAGCTGCGCGCGGCCGGCGCCGAGGGCGAGCCGATCCGCACCCACCGCGGCCTCGGCTACGCGCTGGAGGGGTGAGATGCGGCTGGGCCTGAAGCTGTTCCTGGGGTTCTTCCTGATCGCCGGCGTGGCCGCGTTCTTCGTCATGCGGGTGTTCGTCAACGAGGTCAAGCCCGGGGTGCGCCAGGCGATCGAGGCGACCCTGGTGGACAGTGCCAACCTGCTCGCCGAGATGGCCGCGCCGGAGCTGGCCTCGGGGCATATCGGCGACGGCGCGTTCGCCGCCCAGCTGGCGCGCGCGCGCCAGCGCGACCCGCAGGCGATGGTGTGGCGTTTCCCCAAGCACCAGGTCGACTACCGCGTGCTGGTCACCGATGTCCGCGGCATCGTCGTGTTCGATTCCGAGGGCCGCGACGTCGGTCGCGACAATTCGCGCTGGAACGACGTCTACCGCACCCTGCGCGGCGAATACGGCGCACGCTCCAGCCCGGAGGATCCGGGCGACCCCGACAGCCCGTCGGTCATGCATGTCGCCGCGCCGGTGTTGGATCCTGTCGATCGCCACCTCATCGGCGTGCTGACCCTGGCCCAGCCGAACCGCAGCATCGAGCCCTTCATCGTCGCCAGCCAGCGCAGCATCCTGCGGCGCGGCGCGTGGCTGGTCGGCATCGCCGCGCTGATCGGCCTGCTGGCGACGTGGTGGCTGTCGCATGGCATCGGCCGGCTGCAGCGCTATGCGCGCGCGGTCAGCGCCGGCGAGCCGGTGGCGCCGCCGCCGCGCCGGCGCGACGAGATCGGCGACCTTGGCCAGGCGCTGGAGCAGATGCGGCGCAAGCTCGAGGGCAAGGCCTATGTCGAGCAGTACGTGCAGTCGCTCACCCACGAGATGAAGAGCCCGCTGGCGGCGATCCGTGGTGCCGCCGAGCTGCTGCAGGACCCGATGCCCGAGGCCGACCGGCAGCGCTTCGTGCACAACATCCAGGCCCAGGAACGGCGCCTGACCGAGACCATCGACAAGTTGCTGGCGCTGGCCGAGGTGGAACAGCACGGCTGGTTGCAGAAGCGCAGCCGGCTGGATCCGGGCCAGCTGCTGCGCGAAGCCGCCGAGGCGGTGGAAATGGCCGCGCGCGCGCGCGGCGTGGAGATGCGCGTGCAGGTGCCCGCGGCGTTGCCGGCGGTGGAGGGCGATGCGTTCCTGCTGCACCGCGCGCTGGGCAACCTGCTCGACAACGCCCTGGCGTTTTCGCCCGGGGGTGGCCAGGTGCGGCTGGAGGCGCTGGCCGAGGCCGACGGCGTATGCCTGCGGGTCGACGACGAGGGCCCCGGCGTACCGGATTACGCCCGCGAGCGGGTGTTCGAGCGCTTCTATTCGCTGGCCCGGCCCGATGGCGCGCCACGCAGTTCCGGGCTGGGCCTGCCGTTCGTGCGCGAGGTCGCACGGCTGCATGGCGGCCAGGCCCGCCTGCAGGAGGGTCCTGCCGGCGGCGCACGGGCGGAGCTGTGGCTGCCGCTGGCGCGTTGAAGCGGCCGGCCGACTTCACCTTCGCTTCAAATTCGCCACAAACCCCGCCCATCGGCGTGCCCCAGCCTGCGGTCCTCTTCCGAACAAGGACCGACGATGAAATCCCTCAAGCTGTTGTTGCGCTTCGCCGTGCTCGGCGGGTTGATCCTGCTGCTGCTGGTGCCGCTGCTGATGATCCGCGGGGTGATCGCAGATCGGGTGAGCTATCGCGATGAGGCCGTCGCACGGGTATCCCGGAGCACCGCGGGCGCGCAGCGATTTCTCGGACCGCTGCGCTACCTGCCCTACAAGGGGAGGTGGCCCAGTGAGTCCGGGGTCATCGTGCAGGCTCCGAAGTCGTTGATGGTGCAGGGCGAGCTGGTACCGGTGGAGCGGCGCGTCGGCTTGTTCCGCGTGCCGACGTTTACCTGGAAGACGCGCGTGCGGGCGCAGTTCGACCCGTTGCCTTACGAGGCCGTGCCCGACCGCGTCTACGGGCAGCCCTACCTGGTGTTTGGCGTGTCGGATATCCGCGGACTGGTAGGCACGCCGAACCTGACGATAGCGGGCCGACCGCTGAAGCTGGGAAGCGGCAGCCTCGGACTCGCACCTTTGCTGCCCGGCCTGAATGCTGAACTGGGAGTGGCGGGGGATGCGACCGCAGGCAGCCTTGCAGGATTGCAGGACGTCGTCATGGATTTCAGTCTCAACGGAACTCGCAGCCTGTCGGTCGTTCCGATAGGAGATAGCACCCGGGTCGAGCTGAGCTCCAGCTGGCAGCATCCTTCGTTCTCGGGCGCTTACCTGCCCAATGAGCGCAGGATCGACGCCGGCGGCTTCAACGCGAGCTGGTCGCTGTCCGCGCTGGCCACCCAAGCCCAGACCCAGCTGGCTGCCGGCAAGATGCCCGAGGCACTGAGCGTGGAGTTGGTCGATCCGGTCGACACCTACACCCAGGCCGACCGCGCCAGCAAATACGGCCTGCTGTTCGTCCTGCTCACCTTCACCGGCTTCGTCCTGCTGGAACTCATCCGCAAGCTGAAGATCCACCCGGTGCAGTACCTGCTGGTCGGCCTGGCGCTGGCGATCTTCTTCCTGCTGCTGTTCAGCCTCTCCGAGCACATCGCGTTCTGGCAGGCCTACCTGGCCGCGGCGGCCGCGTGTATCGGCCTGCAGTTCTTCTATCTGGCCGGCGTGCTGCGCAGCCATGCGCTGGCGGCGGGTTTCGCGACCCTGCTGACCGCGCTGTACGGCGTGCTGTACAGCCTGCTGGTCTCGGAGGACAACGCCCTGCTGATGGGTTCGCTGCTGCTGTTCGGCATCCTGGCGGCGATCATGTGGCTGACCCGTCGGCTGGACTGGTACGCGCTCAACGACGAACTGCGGTGAGCGCGGTGATGACCTTGGCCCGCCTGCATCGACGCGCCCGCCGGCTGTTGCCGGCGGGCCTGGCCACCATCGGCCTGCTGGCGCCGGTCGATCCGGCCTGCTGGGAGGCCTCTCCGCTGTCGCGTTTGTCTTTCGGCCACGGTACGCGCGGACTGCTGGGGCTGCGGCTGGAAGGCAGGATCGCCGCGGCCATACGCGAGTCCGGCTTGCGCTGGCTGCAGGGCTGCACGCGCGCCGACGCGGCGGTCGCGCGCCTGCGGCCATGGCGCGTCCTGCCGGGCGCCGATGCGGGTTTCTGGACATGTCGCGAGGATGGCTGCGCGGGGTGGCTGCTCGATGCGCGCGCCGACGCGCTGTGGCTGCTGTGGCAGGAGCCGGGCACGGGGAGGATGGGATGCTGTGGATGATTCCGGCGGTGGCGCTCGCGTTCGTGCCCGGCATGGCCTTCATGGCGTGGCGCTCCTGGCCGTGGTTCGGGACGCTCGTGCTGCTATTCCAGCTTGGCGGCCTGCTGGCATTGGGTATCGCACTGCTGCTGGGCGGTGCGACGGAGGTGCGGTTCCCGCGCCAGGCGCTGTCTTTCTCGGCATGGCTTGTGGGCGAGGTGCTGCTGCTGGCCATGCTGCTGGCCGCTGCGGTGGCCGGGTTGCTCATGCGGGGAATGCGCCGGCTGCTGGCGAGGCAGGCCGCGGCGTCGCCCGGCGCGGAGCGGCGCTGGCGGTAGAATCCCGGCATGCCTGCCACTCCCACCCTCGCTTCGCTGCGTGGCGCCGAAGTCGCGCCGTTCCTCGATGACGTCGCCCGCCTGCGCATCGCCGTGTTCCGTGACTGGCCGTACCTGTACGACGGCGACGCCGCTTACGAGCGCGAGTACCTGGCGGCCTATGCCGCTTCGCCGGACAGCGTGTTCGTGCTCGCGCGCGACGGCGACACCGTGGTCGGCGCCTCGACCGGCCTGCCATTGGCCGATGACGCGGTGGATTTCCGCCAGCCGTTCCTCGATGCCGGGCGCGATCCGGAGACGGTGTTCTATTTCGGCGAATCGGTGCTGCTGCCGGCGTATCGCGGCTTTGGCGTGGGGCATGCGTTCTTCGATGCCCGTGAAGCGCATGCCCGCGCGCTCGGTCGCTTCGCCACCACCGCGTTCTGCGCGGTGGATCGCGCTGCCGATGACACCCGCGCGCCGGCCGGCCATCGTGCCAATGATGCGTTCTGGCACAAGCGTGGCTACCAGCGGCAGCCGGGGCTGGCCGTGCGCCTGCGCTGGAACGAGCTCGGACACGGCGAGGTCGAACACGCGCTGACCTTCTGGACCCGCGCGCTGGAGGCCAGCGCATGAAGGTCGCCGTTGCCCGATACCCGGTCGGACGGCCGGCCGATTTCCAGGCCTTCGCCGACAAGCAGGCCGCGCTGCTCGCCGAGGCCGCCGCCGGCGGCGCGCGGCTGGCGGTGCTGCCCGAATACCTGTCGCTGGAACTGGCGGCCACGTTCGGCCTGCCGGTGCTGGCCGACCTGCACGCCTCGCTGGCGGCGATCCAGCAGCACCACGAAGCCTACCTGGCACTGTTCGCCGATCTCGCCCGCCAGTACCGCATGCATGTGGTCGCCGGCAGCTTCCTGCGCGAGGTCGGCGCCGCGCGCTATCGCAACCGCAGCTACTGGTTCACCCCGGACGGCGGGATGGGCTGGCAGGACAAGCTGCAGCTCACCGGCTTCGAGAAGAAGACCGGCGTCATCGACAGCGGCGACGCGCTGAAGGTATTCCTCGCCGATGGCGTGCGCGCCGGCGTGGCGATCTGCTACGACAGCGAGTTCCCGCTGCCGGTGCGCGCGCAGCAGCAGGCCGGCGCCCGACTGCTGGTGGTGCCCAGCTGCACGGATACCGCGGCCGGCGCCACCCGCGTGCAGGTGGGCTGCCTGGCGCGCGCGCTGGAGAACCGGATGTTCGTCGCCCAGTCGGTGACCGCCGGCCTGGCCGAATGGAGCCCGGCGCTGGACGTGAACACCGGCGAGGCGGCGATCTACGCGCCGATGGACGTCGGCCTGCCGGCCGACGGCATCCTCGCCCGTACCCGCGGCGAGCAGGTCTGGGCGATGGCCGAACTGGATTTCACCGCGCTGGAGGCCAGCCGCAGCCGCGCCCAGGTCGGCGTCGATGGCGACTGGCCCGGGCAGCTGCGCCCGGCGCTGGCGCAGGCGGTGGTCAGCGCGCTGGACGCGCCTCAATAGTCGTAGCGCAGCCGCAGCGACAGCATGCGTGGATCGCCGAGGGCGACCGCGCGCGCCAGGCCGCCGCTGTAGTAGTCATGGTCCAGCAGGTTGCGGGCATTGAGGGCGATATCCCAGTGCCCGCCGCGGTAGCCCAGGGCGGCATCGAGCAGCAGGTAACCGGGCAGTCGGTAGCCGTGGGCATCGCGTTGGCCTGCCGCGCGCAGGCCCGCGCCCAGGTAGATGCCGCGGTTGTCTGCACCGGGATCATGGCGCAGCCACAGCGATCCGCTGTGCAGCGGCACGTTCGCCAGCGGCTCGCCGACCATCGTCGAGGCGGCGCCGCGGTCGGCGGTGACCTGCGCATGCGTATACGCATAGGCGAGGTTGAGGCTGAGGCCATCAAGCAGGTCGGCCTGCATCGCCAACTCGCCGCCGCGGCTGCGTTGCTCGCCCACCGCCTGCTGGAAACCGGTGTTGAGCGGATCACCCTGCAGGACATTGCGTCGCCGCAGGTCGTAGATCGCCGCGGTCAGCCACCAGCCGTCGGTGGGCACGTACTTGGCGCCGAATTCCAGCTGGCGGCCTCGCTCCGGATCGAAGCCCTGGCCGCGCGCGTCGACGCCGGCATTGGGACTGAACGAGGTGGCCAGCGACAGGTACGGCCGCAAGCCCGGCAGCACTTCGTACATCACCGCCGCCGAACCGGTGGTGGCGCTGGCATCGCTGCGCTGGCGGCGCGTGCGCAGGCGGTCGTCGTTGTCGGTGCGGCTGCGGTCGTGGCGCACGCCGAGCAGCAGCTGCCAGGCCTCGCCCCATTGCAGCGTGTCGCGCAGGTAGACCCCGCCGGAGGTGACGATGGACAGGGTATCGCTGCTGCGGGCCTGGCCGCAGGGCAGGCCGCGGTAGACCGGCGCGTAGAGATCGAGCGGAGCGGGGCGGCAGGGCGCCTGGGCGAACCATTCCCAGGTACGGAAGGCATCCAGCCCCGCGCTCAGCAGCTGGCTGAATGGCGCGTCGCCGAAGCTGCGCGACAGGTAGGTGTCCTGCACCCAGGTCCGCCCGCCCCAGTGCTGGCGCCGGCCGCCGCGACGCAGCGTGCGCTGGTCGGCCAGCACGGCCTCGTTGGTGACGAAATCGCCGTCCAGCCGGGTGGATTGCCAGCGCAGGCCATGGTGCAGCTGCCAGCCGTTGTCGAAGGGGTGGTCCAGCTGCCAGCCGGCGCGCCATTGCCGGCCGGCGTAGGGCATCTGCGTCGGTTCGCCGGTGAACAGGCTGCGCGGCAGCGGGCCATGGCGGTCCGGCAGTATCGAGCCACGCAGCGGCAGGCCCTGCTGGCGGATGTAGTCGCGCTGCTGGTAGCTGGCCAGCAGCACGAAGTCGGTGGCCTCGCCGGGATGCACTGCCAGCGCGGGCGCGATGTAACGTTCGCGCGACCACACGTGGTCGGTCGGATCGTCACTCTCCATCGCCAGCGCGTTGACACGCAGCGCCGCGCGGCCCTGCCCCAGCGGCGCGCCGAGATCGGCCGCGAGCCGGTGCAGGCCATCGCTGCCGGCGGTCAGCTCGGCGCTGCCATGCGCCGTGGCCCGCGGGCGCTTGCTGATCAGGTTGACCATGCCGCCGGGCTGGACCTGGCCGTACAGCAGCGATGCCGGCCCCTTGAGCACCTCGACCTGTTCCAGGCCATGCGGCTGCTCGGCGATGCGATTGGTGGCGGCGCTGCGCAGGCCATCGAGGAAGACGGACGACGCCGCCGTCTGGCCGCGGATGATGAAGTCATCCCAGCCGCGCCGGCCGAACGTGCCGCCGACCACGCCGGCGCTGTTCTGCAGCGCTTCGGCGAGGCTGCGGGTCTGCTGGCTGTCGAGCAGGCCGCGGCCCAGCACATCGAGCGACAGCGGCGTGCGCTCCAGCGGCAGTCCGGATTTGCTGGCCATCACCGGCCCCGGCGACTGGAAGCCGTCGGTGCGGGCGGTGACCTGGATGGCTGCCAGATCGGTGGCTTGGGTGCCTGCGGAGCTGGCCGCTGCCGTGGGTGCGCCGGCCAGGCAGGCGAGAAGCAGCGGGATCGGGGCGGGATGTCGTGGGCGAAGCATGCGGAACTCCAGGGGGAAGGAGGTCCTTGAATCTAAATGCGAAGCATTCGCAACAAAACCGGATTTGGGCATCAATCCGCGTGCCGACGCCGGGCGGCGGGACGCTCCGGTAAAATCACCCGATTCCCGTTCCGCACGAGCGTTCCATGAGCTGCCGCACCCGTTTCGCCCCCAGTCCCACCGGCTACCTGCACATCGGCGGCGCGCGCACCGCGCTGTACTGCTGGCTGGAGGCGCGCCACCGTGGCGGCGAGTTCGTCCTGCGCATCGAGGACACCGACCGCGAACGCAGCACCCAGGCGGCGATCGACGCCATCCTGGAGGCGATGGACTGGCTGGGCCTGGACTACGACGAAGGCCCGGTCTACCAGACCGACCGCGTCGCCCGCTACAAGGCCGTGGCCGAGCAGCTGGTCGCCGACGGCAAGGCCTATTACGCCTACGAGACCCGCGAGGAGCTCGACGCCATGCGCGAGGCGGCCATGGCCAAGCAGGAAAAGCCGCGCTACAACGGCGCCGCGCGCGAGCAGCAGCTGCCCTACCGCGACGATCCGAACCGCGTGATCCGCTTCAAGAACCCGCTGGACGGCGTGGTCGCCTTCGACGACCTGATCAAGGGCCGCATCGAGATCGCCAACAGCGAGCTCGACGACATGGTGATCTTCCGCCCGGACGGCTACCCGACCTACAACTTCGCCGTGGTCGTGGACGACTGGGACATGGCCATCACCGAGGTCATCCGCGGCGACGACCACATCAACAACACCCCGCGCCAGATCAACATCTACGAAGCGCTGGGCGCGCCGGTGCCGAAGTTCGCGCACATGCCGATGATCCTCGACGAGCAGGGCGCCAAGCTGTCCAAGCGCACCGGCGCGGCCGACGTCATGCAGTACAAGGACGCCGGTTACCTGCCGCACGCGCTGATCAACTACCTGGCGCGCCTGGGCTGGTCGCATGGCGACCAGGAGCTGTTCAGCCGCCAGGAGCTGGTTGCGCTGTTCGACGTGAAGGATGTCAATTCCAAGGCCGCGCGCCTGGACATGGCCAAGCTGGGCTGGGTCAACCAGCATTACCTGAAGACCGATGACCCGGCGACGATCGCCCCGCAGCTGGAATACCAGCTGCGCAGGCTCGACCTGCCGCTGGGCCGTGGCCCGGCCGCCGTCGACGTGGTCGTGGCCCTGCGCGACCGCGTGCAGACCCTGAAGGAGATGGCCGAGCGCGCTGCGGTCTGGTACCTGCCGCTGGAGCACTACGATGGCGACGCGGTGGCCAAGCACCTCAAGCCGGCCGCCGAAGCCCCGCTGCTGAAGGCCCGCGAGCTGCTGGCGCACGTCGGACAGTGGAGCGTGGAGAATGTCTCCGCCGCCCTGCACGAGGCCGCGGCGGCGCTGGAGATCGGCATGGGCAAGGTCGCCCAGCCGCTGCGCGTGGCGATCACCGGCACCCAGGTCAGCCCGGATATTTCCCATACGGTGTACCTGGCCGGCCACGACGAGGCCTTGAAACGCATCGACGCAGCACTTATCAAGGTCAGGACGGCCGTCTGAGCCGAGCCTTCGAGGTCAACATGCCCGCCAAGCACGCCTGCACCGATCCGCACCACCACGTCCACAGCGCCGAGGCGTTCGTGGGCGCGGTCGAGCGCGCGTGCGCCGAGCGTGGCCTGCGGCTGACCCCGATCCGCGCCAACGTGCTGCGGCTGATCGCCGACGCCGGCAAGCCGGTCAAGGCCTACGAGCTGCTGGAGTGGGTGCGCGAAGGCAAGGGCGTGGGCGCCGATGCGCCGCCGACGGTGTATCGCGCGCTGGATTTCCTGATGGCCAATGGCTTCGTGCACAAGCTCGAATCGGTCAACGCCTTCGTCGCCTGCCATCACCCCAACAGCAGCCAGCATTCGGTGCCGTTCCTGATCTGCGACCGCTGCCACAGCGCGGTGGAGCTGGAAGACCGCGACGTGGTCGCCCAGCTCGACGCCCGCGCCAAGGCGCTGGGCTTCCAGCCGCAGGCGCAGACGCTGGAAGTGCACGGTCTGTGCGCGAAGTGCGCGGCGGCGGCCTGATCGTCGCGCTCGCGATGCATGGGGAAAGCGAAGGGCGCCACGGGGTGCCCTTCTGGTTTCCATGCCTTGATCCGGGCTTTCCATCCGACCTGCTACCAAGGCGGTCCACCCTTCCAAAGGACCGGCCATGGAAACCCAGCAACTCCACCGCGGACGACTGATCGACCACCTGCAGCTGGTGGTTCGCGACCTGCCGGCCAGCCGGCGCTTCTACGGCGCGGTGTTCGATGCGATCGGCATCCCGCTGGCCGGGGAGGCTGACGATTACTTCTGGGCCGACGAGCTGTTCGTCTCCACCGCCGATTCGGAGGCGGCGCAGGGCCAGCTCACCGGGCGCCACCACCTGGCCTTCCAGGCGAAGGACCGTGCCGCCGTCGATGCCTTCCACAAGGCCGCGCTGGCCGCCGGCGGGCGCGACAACGGCGCGCCCGGCGAGCGGCCCTATCATCCCGGCTACTACGCTGCGTTCGTGTTCGATCCGGACGGCAACAACATCGAGGCGGTCTACCACGGCCCGGCGACGTACAGCGCCGAGTCGGTGGTGGTCACCTTCTGACGGCTCAGATCCCGAGGAACTTGAACGGCGCGCTGGGCACGAAGCGGTCCTGCGATTCGCCGGCGAACACGTTGCGCTGGTCCGGGCCGAGGTCGAGCTTGAGCACCTTGCCGGTCTGCGGCGAGAAGTCGACCCGGTTGAGGTCCACCCAGAACACGTTCGGTGTCAGCGCCGATTCGAAGAAGTACAGCCTGCGCTTGTGGTCGACCACGGTGCGCCAGCGGGTGGAGGAGATGTTCGGCTCTTCCTCGGTGTTCAGCCCGAATGGCACCGAGGCGTTGCGGATCACGCTGAACACGCTGGCCAGCGCGGTGCGCGGATCCTCGCTCCTGGGAATGGCGTTGATGTAGAACGAGGCGCGGGCGAAGCGGTCGGCGGAGCGGTTGGTGCCCGGCAGCATGGTGGTGCCGCCGATCGCCTTCCAGTACGCGTTGAGCGCCAGCTGCTCGTCGAAGGTCGGCGAGTTGGTCATCACCTGGTACTGGCGGCCATGGTGGATGACCTGCTTTCCGCCGATGTACTCGACGATCGCGCTGTCGCCACTGGCATCGGACATCGACAGGTGCAGCGTGGTCAGCCGATTCTCGCCGGGCACGTTGTCGGTGACGATGTAGAACGGCTCCTTCTGCAGCGCCGCCACGGCCTCGGCGACGGTGGCGTAGTTGTCGAGCACGTACTGCGCCCACAGCGCGATCGACAGCGCCGGTTTGTCGCGGCGCGGCGCCGGGTACTGCGACTCCACCAGCCATAGCAGCTGCGCCGACAGGCCTGCCTCGTTGACGCCGTCGGTGGTGGAGACGTCGTAGCCCGAGGCGGTCACGCTGCCGTACTTCGCGGTCCAGTGCGGGGTGTTGGGCCCGCCTTCGCCGCTGCGCTGCATGCCGCGCGGGAAGATCCACAGGTTGGTGGCGACGTCGCTCTTCCAGTCCATCGAGCGGGCGGTGATGACGTCGCCATCCGCGCCCAGGTAGACCGCGCGGGTGCAGGCCAGGGCGGCGGGCGCGGCAGCGAGGGTGGCGACGATTCCGAACAGGAGGCTGCAGGTCCAGGAGCGCATGTCAGGTTCCTTCTGGCAGGGACCGACAGTAGGCACGCGGCGACGCCATGCCGGGATGAAGGCGCATGGGCGTTGGATCCGTCGCATGCGGCACCCTTGACCAGCGCCGGCGCGCTTCCAATCATCTGGGGCCCCCCAAACCGGATGCCGTTCCATGAAGATCGCCTGGGCGATCCGCCACATCGCCTTCGAGGACCTTGGGCTGCTCGAGCCGCTCCTGCGCGCGCGCGGCTATGAGATACGCCACCACGTCGCCGCGGCCGACCTGCCGACGCCGGTCGGCTGCGACAGCGCCGAGCTGCTGGTCGTGCTGGGCGGGCCGATGGCCGCCGACGACTACGCCACCCATCCGAACCTGCGCGACGAAGTGGCGATCCTGCGCCACCGCCGCGAACGCGACCTGCCCACGTTGGGCATCTGCCTCGGCGCGCAGATGATGGCGTTGGCGGTGGGCGGTGCGGTGCGACCGATGCCGCGCAAGGAGATCGGCTGGGCGGCAGTGCGCCCGCACGCAGTCGCCGGCTCGCCACTGGCGGCCTTGCAGACGGACGATCGCGTGCTGCACTGGCATGGCGACGAGATCCTGCTGCCACCGGGCTTCGAACCATTGGCGCAGACGGATGCCTGCGCGGTACAGGCCTTCGCCTGGAGCCCGCGTGGGCTGGCCCTGCAGTTCCACCTGGAGGCCGATCCGGCGCGCATCGGTGAATGGACCGCCGGCCACGCTGCCGAACTGGCCGCGGCCGGCATCGATCCGGCCGGCCTGCAGCGCGACGCCACGGCGCTGGCATCGCGCCAGGCCGAACTGGCTGCGCGGGTGTTGGGCGGGTGGCTCGATTCGCTACCGGGCTGAGTCCGGCTCAGTGACAGGCGCTGGCCTCCGGGGGGGCGCGCTCGCGGATTGGCAGGTTGACCAGCGCGGCGAGCGCGGCCAGCGCCATGTCGGCGTACCACATCCAGCTGTAGTCGCCGGAATGTTCCAGCGCCACGCCGCCCAGCCAGGCGCCGAAGAAGCCGCCGATCTGGTGCGACAGCAGGGTCAGGCCGAACAGGGTGCCGAGGTAGCGTGGGCCGAACAGCTTGCCGATCAGTCCGGCGGTCGGCGGCACCGTCGCCAGCCAGGTGAAGCCCAGCGCGGCGGCGAACAGGTAGAACGTCCAGGGCGTCGGCGGCGCCAGCAGGTACAGGCCGATGAGTACCGCGCGGCTGGCGTACATGGCGAACAGCAGCCACTTCATGCGGAAGCGTTCGCCCAGCTTGCCTGCCACCAGGCTGCCGGCGACATTGAACAGACCGATCAGCGCGATCGAAGCCGCCGACACGCTGGCCGGCAGCCCGCACAGGGCGATCTCGCCCGGCAGGTGGGTGACCAGGAAGGCGATGTGCACGCCGCAGGTGAAGAAGCCCAGGTGCAGGCACCAGTAGCTGCGGTCGCGCATGGCCAGGCGCAGCTGTGCGCGCAGGCCGGCGTCGGCGGCCGGGCTGCCGTCATGGGCCGGCGCGCGGCCGCGCAGCGGCCATGCCAGCGGCAGCGTCAGCAGCGACAGCGCGGCCAGCGCGGTCATCGCCATCGCCCAGCCTGCGGCGCCGATCATCCATTGCACCAACGGCGCGAACGCGAACTGGCCCAGCGAGCCGCCGGCGTTGATCAGCCCGGCGGCGAACGAGCGCCGGGCCGGTGGCAACCGGTGCGCGGTGGCGCCGATCAGCACCGAGAAGCTGCCGGCGCCGGCGCCGGCAGCGGCCAGCAGGCCCAGGCCGACCACCAGCCCCCACTGGCTGGCGATCCAGGGCGTCACGCCCAGGCCCACTGCCAGCAACAGGCCGCCGCCGGCGAGCACCGGCAGTGGCCCGCGCTGGTCGGCCAGGGCGCCGAACAGCGGCTGCACCGCGCCCCAGACCAGCTGGCCCACGGCCAGGGCGAAGCTGATCGCGGCGATGCCCAGGCCGGTATCGCGGTGGATCGGGTCGACGAACAGGCCCGTCGTCTGGCGCACGCCCATGGTCAGCATCAACACCGCCGAGGCGGTGAGCAGCAGGCGCCAATGCATGGCGGTGGCGCGGGCGGAGGCGGGCAGCGGCACCGCTGGGGCGGGGGAATGGGCGTCCATCGGCACACCATAGAACGGCGCCGGCCGCGCGCAAACCCGCTGCGACGCGGGGGGCGGGCGATCGCTCCACGCCGGCTGGGGGCGGTTCGGTCCCGGTTTGCCCGGTTTCGTCGCAGTGCCGTTGCCGGGGGGCGGTGACTTGTCCAGATTTCGCGCCGACCTTGGATGGAGTCGCGCGCATGAAGCATGGTCTTGCCCTGTTGGCCGCCGGCCTGGTGTTGCTGGTCGGCGCCCTGATGGTGGCCTGCCCGCCGCTGGACCTGGTGGCGAGCGCAGGTGCCTGCCTGGCGCAGGCCGCTTCCGTCCTCGATCGCGGACCGGACTGCGCGCTGGTGCGCGGCGGTGGCCTGGAGATGGTCGATGGCGTGCCCGGTGTCGCGCTGATCTTCCTGCTGGGCGGACTGGCCTCGCTCGGCAGCGGCATCGTCGCGCTGAGGGTGGCCTGCCCGCCGACGCATGCGCGGCGGGGCTTCGGCGCCTGGCCATGAAAAAGGCCGCCCCGAAGGGCGGCCCGGTCTGACGGAGGGGGAGGGGATCCGTCAGAAGAACATCCGCACCCCGAAGGTCGCGTTGCGGCCTGGCAGCATCACCTCGTCCTTCAGGAACGAGGTATGCACCCGCGCTTCCTGGTTGGTGAGGTTGTTGCCGTCCAGGAACACTTCCCACGCCGTGGTGCCGCTGTCGATGTGGTAGGCCACGTGCGCATCGACCATGGTGTAGCCGTCGGTCGGGGTCTCGCCCTCGGCGACCTTGTCCTGACGGGCATAGCGGGTCGCGCCCAGCGAAGCGCGCCAGCGCTCGGCTTCCCAGCGGAACTGCGCGCCGAAGCGCGACGGCGCGATGCGCGGCAGGTTGCCGCCCTGGTCCAGGCGCGCACGCACGGTGTCGCCGAATACGCGCAGGTCCCAGGCGCCGGTGTCGTTGTTGGCCAAGTGGAACGTGGCCTCGCCTTCGAAGCCGTGGAAGATCGCGTCGGCCTGCGACCACTGGCGGATCGGCAGGTACTCGTCTTCCTCGTCGAAGTACCACTGGCCGCCGGTGTCGGCCAGGTAGATGAAGTCGTTGTAACGGTTGTAGTAGGCCGAGACCTTCGCATCGACCCAGTCGTTGCGGTAGTCCACGCCCAGCTCGAGCTGGTTGGCCTTTTCCTTCTTCAGCTCGGCGTCGCCGACCTCATACGAGAGCGTGGCGATATGCGGACCATCGGCGAACAGTTCCTCCTCGGCCGGGGCGCGCTCGGCGTGGTCGAGATTGGCGGTCAGGCGCCACTGCTCGTTGAAGCGGAAGCCGCCGCTGAGCGACACGCTGCCGGGATGGAATTCGCGCGACAGGCCGGTGTCGGTGTCGTACTTGACCTGGTCCACGCGCGCACCGAGGTCGGCCTGGAAGCGGCCCCAGGTGTTGCGGGCCACGCCGAACACGCCGATCGACTTCGTATCGGTCTTCGGCACGAAGGCTTCCTCGCCGACCGCGGCGAAGGTCGAATCGCTGCCCTGCACGCCGAAGGCGGTCTTCCAGCCGTTGCCGAACGCGAACGAGGCTTCCACGCGACCTTCGTTCGCGCGCTTGGTGAACAGCGTGCCGGGCTCGTCGCCTTCCCACTCGGTGTGCTCGTAGTCGGTGTGGCCGAAGCTGTAGCGCAGGTTGCCGCCCTCGCCGAACAGGTCGTTGAGGCCGCCCTTCAGTTCATAGCGGTCCTGCGTCATGTCCAGCCATACGCCGCGCTCGCCGGCGGCGATGTCGCCGGGCTCGCCCGGATTGCCGTAGGTGTCGCGCAGGCGCGAGGCCGACACGCCGACGAAACCCCAGTCGCCGGACATCGAGGCACCGATCGCGCCGGACTTGCCGTCGACGAACGAATTGGCCTGGCGGCCCTTCGGCGTGTCGTAGTCGTTGAGGTTGCGATACACGCCGTCGGCATGGATCGACAGGCCCGAGCCGTTGCCGGCGTCGAGGCGGAACATGTCGGTGTTGCCGTCCTTGTCGCCGGCATCGAAGCGCACTTCGGCGCGGCCACTGAGGCCATCGACCGGCGTCTCGGCGATGCGGCCGTCGACGACGTTGACCACGCCGCCGATGGCGCCGGAGCCGTAGAGCAGGGTGGACGGTCCCTTGAGGACTTCGATCTGGTCGGCCAGGAACGGCTCGATCGCCGGCGAGTGGTCCTGGCTCACCGTGGAGACGTCCTGGGTCGCCAGCCCGCCGCTGACGATGGCCACGCGCGGGCCGTCCATGCCGCGCACGATCGGCCGGCCGACGCCGGGTCCGAAATTCGAGCTCTGCACGCCCGGCAGGCTGGCGACGGTTTCGCCCAGGCTGGCACCACGCACTTCGTCCAGGCGCTCGCCGGCCAGCACTTCGACCGGGCGGCTGAGTTCGGCGGCGGTACCGCCCAGCGGACTGGCGGTGACGGTGACGCCGTCGAGGTCCTTCACGTGGCGGCCGGCGGCGGCGTCGCCGTCATGGCGCGAATCGGTGGTCGGCGGATCACCGGCCTGCGGCGCCGGCTCATCGGCGGCCAGTGCCAGGGCGGGGGTCAGCAGCGCGGCGAGCGCCAGGCACAGCGGGGTACGACGGATGCGGGGAGGGGACATGGGGGTCGCTTTGTTATCTTGTATCACTTGCCGGGCGCGCGAAGCGCTTGGCGGCCGGGGTGAAGGGAAGGGGGGAGGACTGGGGAAGGTGCGTCACGTGCGGGCCGGGAAATGTTATATTATTCCAGTCCGGATTGCGTCCCCTGCAGGAAGTCATGTCCCCCACCCCCCGCCTGCGTGCCCTGCTCGATCGCTTTGGTGCGACCGGTTCGCTGCTGTGCGCCGTGCATTGCGCCGTGTTGCCGTTGCTGCTGGCGCTCGCCCCCTCGCTGGGCCTGTCGGTCTGGCTCGGTGACGGCGTGGAGCGGGCGGTGGTGGTGTTCGTGACCCTGCTCGGCCTGTTCAGCCTGGTGCTGGGCTACCGCCGCCATCGCGCCCTGCGCGCGCTGGGACTGCTGCTGCCCGGGCTGGCCCTGCTGTGGGCGGGCTTGCTGTATGCGCCGCTGCACCATTCGGTGCTGCCGCATGCGCTGGTGATGACCCTGGGCGGCGCGCTGGTCGGCATCGCCCACCTGGTGAACCTGAAGCTCAACCACGTGCATGTTCACGATGCCAGCTGTGCCCACTAGTCCCGCTGCCGGGGGTGTCGTGGTAGGCTTGCCGCCCTCGCGCGAGGGCCGGTTGCCGGCACCGCGCCGGATCCGTGCCTGACGCACGGGCATCATGCAATCACATTCAGGAGTTGACGATCATGGGTAAGGGTGACCGCAAGACCGCCAAGGGCAAGCGCTACAACGCCAGCTACGGCAATTCGCGCCGTCATGGCGTGAGCAAGGTGGCCGTGGGCGCAGCCGCGCCGGTCGCCAAGAAGACCGTGGCCAAGGCCCCGGCAAAGAAGGCCGTGGCCAAGAAGACGGTTGCCAAGGCCGGCTGATCCCCGCTCACGCGGTGGAGCGAAGAACGCGGCGCTTGCGCCGCGTTTTTTTTCGCCCGCCGTTTACCGCGGCTGCGGCCCGGCAGGGGTGGCCGGGTCGCGCAGGGCGGGCAACAGGGTGGTCGCGTCGCCGTCGTTGGGGGCTGCAGTGATCCCGAGCAGGCGCGCCAGCAGCGGATAGACATCGACGTTGTCGAACGGCGGCAGGGTCACCCCGCTGGCGAAGCTCGGGCCGCGGGCGAGGAACACCGCACGCATCGACGGCAGCGCCGGATCGAAGCCGTGCGAGCCGCGGACCTGGCCGGCATGGCGATCGGCGACCTGTTCGACCGGCAGCGCATCCCAGCCTTCGTGCATCTGGCAGATGATCGGCGGGATGCGCGGGTGCGTGCCGTAGTGCCAGCGCGCCGGTAGCTCCTGCTTGCGCCAGCAGTCGTAGTCGGCATGCGGGCCAAGCAGGCGCGCCTCGGCGGCGGCTTCCTTGCCGGGCAGCGGCGCGATGCCGATCGACTGCCCGATCGAGACGACCTTGGCCTCGTCCTTGGGGACCATGTCCTCCACGGCCAGCACCTGGGCCGGCGGCACGGTGGCCATGCCATGGTCGGAGACGATGACGATGTTGGTATGCGCGAGCCGGCCATCGCGACGCAGGCGCGCGAGCAACTGGCCGATCGCCGCGTCCACGCTGGCGATCGCCGCCCGGTACTCCGGCGACTGCGGGCCGTGCTCATGGCCGGCCTTGTCCACCTGGTCGAAGTACAGCGCGGCCAGCGCGATCGGTGGCCGGCGCTGTTCCAGCCAGCTGGCGACCTTCATTGCCCGTGCCTGCGGTACGACGTGGCCGTCGTAACGCTGCCAGTGGGTGGGGCGCACGCCATCGATCTGCGCCTCGCTGCCGGGCCAGGACCAGGTCGCCGCGTGCAGGCCGGCCTTTTCGGCGCCGACCCAGATCGGTTCGCCGCCCCACCAGCGGCCATCGCCGACGGCATCGCTCCTGCTGACCATGAAGCCGCCCAGTTCGGCGTCGTCCATGCTGTTGTGGACGATGCCGTGGTGGTCCGGGCGCAGGCCGGTGACCAGGGTGTAGTGGTTCGGGAAAGTCAGCGCGGGATAGGAGGGATTCATCCACTGCGCGCGCACGCCCTGCGTGGCGAGGGCGGAGAGATTCGGGGTGATGCCCCAGTCCAGCGCGTCGGCACGCAGGCCGTCGATGGACACCAGCAGCAGCTGCGCACGCGCCTGGGTGGCGGGAGCGGACGAGGCGGTCGGGGGTGAAGTGCCGCAGGAAGACAGCAGCAGCGCCAGCAGCGCCGCACAGGCGAGGGAAGGACGGGTCATCGCGCCATTCTAGGCCGTGGCGATGACCCGGCGAAGACAGGGGTGGGCAGCTGCCGGTCAGGCGGTGGTGAACAGATCGACGGCAATCGCCTTGGCATCCATGCCGGCGACCGCCGCGGCGCCTTCCAGGCGCAGCAGCGCCAGCTTGGTCGGCAGGCCGCCACCGAAGCCGGTGAGCGAGCCATCGGCACCGATCACCCGGTGGCAGGGCAGCACGATCGGCAGCGGGTTGCGGCCGTTGGCGGCACCGACCGCGCGGCTGGCGGTCGGCTTGCCGACTTCACGCGCCAGCTCGGCGTAGGTCCAGGTCCGGCCGAATGGGATCCGCGCGAGCGTGCGCCACACGTGGCACTGGAACTCGGTGCCGCGCGGCGACAGCGGCAGGTCGAAATCGACACGACGCCCGGCCAGGTAGTCGAGCAGCTGGCGGCGTGCTTCGGCGACCAGCGGGGCGCCCGAGTCGGCCTGCCACTGCGCGCGGCCGGCGGCATCGTGGCGGTTCTCGGCGAACAGGATGTGGCGCACGCCGTGGTCATCGGCGGCGACGGTGAGCGGGCCGATCGGGCTGTCGAAACGGTCATAGCGGAGCAGGTTCATGCGGCTTTCTCCTTCTTCATGTCGTCTGCCAGGTGCCACAGCTGCAGCACGGCGTAGGCGCGCCATGGGCGCCAGGCCTGTGAACGGGCTTCGGCCTGGCGTTCGCTGAGGCGATCGGGGGCGCCGAGGACCTGTTGCAGGATCAGGTCGCCGGCGGGAAAGGCGTCGGGCATGCCGAGTGCGCGCATGGCGATGTAGTGCGCGGTCCAGCGCCCGATGCCGGGCAGGGCGGTGCAGCGTTCGACGAATTCGTCCAGGCGCTGGCCAGCGCCGAAGTGCAGGTGGCCATCGAGGCAGGCGGCCGCCAGCGCGCGCAGCGTGGCGGCGCGGCTGCGCGGCAGGCCGAGCGTTTCCAGTGGCGCTTCGTACAGCTGTGCCGGCGTGGGAAAGACCCGGTCCAGTCCGATGGGCATGCCCTCGCGACGGCCACCGTGGCGTTCGACCAGTCGTGCGGCCAGGGTGGTGGCGCCGGCGACGCTGACCTGCTGGCCCAGGATCGCCCGCACCGCGGTTTCGAAGCCGTCCCAGCCGCCGGGCACGCGCAGGCCCGGGCGCCGGGCGATCGCCTCGGCCAGCAGGGGCTCTTCCTGCAGCGCGGCGTGCACGGCCTGCAGGTCGGCGTCCAGGTCGAAGACCCGACGCACCCGGCGGACGATGTCGGGAATCGTCCGCGGGTCGGCCGGGCCGAGGGTCAGGCGCAGTTCCGGGCGTTGCGGCGAAGCATCCACGTGGACCAGCACCGAGGCCTCGGCCGGGCCGGTGACGCGGGTGTAGCCGGTATCGTCGATGCGCTCGATTCCGGGAATCGCGCGCCGGCGCAGGAACCCCAGCAGGGCGGGGAAATCCAGCGGCGGGCGATAGCCCAGGCGCAGCGTCAACTCACCGCCGGCCACTTCCTCGCGCTGTCGGCGCAACGCGGTCGGCGGCATGCCACAGCCTTCCAGGAACGCCGCGTTGAACCGCCGCAGGCTGTTGAAGCCGGCGGCCAGCGCGACCTGGGTGACCGGCAGCGCGGTTTCGGTCAACAGCTGCTTGGCCAGCAGCAGCCGGCGCGTGGCATGGACCTGCGCCGGCGTGGCGCCGAGCTGCTGCAGGAACTGCCGCTGCAGCTGGCGCGCACCCAGGCCGACCTGGCCGGCCAGCGTGGCGACGCTTTCATCCTGCAGCGTGCCTTCGCCGATCAGGGCGAGCGCGCGCTGCACGGTGCCTTCGCCCAGGTGCTGGTGCGCCTGCGGTGACAGCTCCGGCCGGCAGCGCAGGCAGGGCCGGTAACCGGCTGCGCTCGCCGCCGCCGCGCTCGGGTAGTAGCTCACGTTGCGCGGCTTCGGCGCCGGCGCCGGGCAAACCGGCCGGCAATAGATGCCGGTGCTGCGCACGGCGGTGAAGAACACGCCGTCGAAGCGCGCGTCGCGGGCCAGGCGCGCGCGTTCGCAGATCTCGGGGTCCGGCAGGGGCGTATGGAGCGTCATGGGAAGGAGTCTAGACCGGTCCGCCGGGCCGGGCTGGCCGTTTTCGGACATGTACGTGAAAGCGTTGCGGGTGCCGGGTGGGTCCCGATTCATCCTGTCGTGCCAGCACGTGGCAGGTTCGGCCTAGACTGGCGGTCCCCGTTCGCCACGCCCACGCTTTTCCATGCCCAAGTCGTCCTGGTTGCTCGCTGCTTGCCTGTTGTTGTCCGCCTGCGGGGGCGCCCCGACGGATACCGCCGCCGACGCGGGCACGGCGACGATGCAGCGTGCGGCAAGCGATGGCGACCACCTGGTATCGGTCGACAGTGCCGAAAGCGCGCCGGCCAGGCCGATGCCGGACAAGGCCCAGCGCGCCGACCCCGACGCCGCCTGGCCCGAAGCCAGGCTCGAACTCGGCCAGGCCTTCGTCAGCTGCGGCACCGACTACACCGCCGACGAAGGCGACGGCCAGCCGCTGCCTGCGCTGGATCGCGACAGCGTGCGCACCGCGCTGTGGCCGTGCCGCGATACCGGCCTGCTGCGGGTGCGCTACGAAGGCAAGATCAATGCCGGATTCGCCGAGCTGGCGTGGCGGCTGGCGGCCATCGCCGACGAACTCGACCTGCACCGGCGCATCCTCGACCTGGACTCCAGCGGCGGCCAGGTCGAGGCGGCGATGCGCGCGGGGGATTCGATCGGCGAGTCGAACTGGACAATCTGGGTCCGTGAGGGCTCGATCTGCCACAGTGCCTGCGTGTTCGTGCTCGCCGCCGGCGACAACCGGCTGATCGCCGGCAAGGTCGGCATCCACCGGATGATGCGCATCAGCTCGAAGGCGACCTCGCGCGCCGAGCTCAACCGCGAGCTGCATGAGGTCTACGGCAACGTGAAGGACTACCTCGAGCGCAACGGCGTGGCCGTGGCCGCCGCCGACCTGATGATGACCGTGCCCAACCGCAGCCTGCGCCTGCTCACGCCGACAGAACTGAAGGAATACGGTTTCGATGGCACCAACGCGGTCCAGGACGACCTGGAGCGGATCCGCCAGATGCGCAAGTGTGGCGACGACTTCGTGCGTCGCAAGGACGCCTTCCTGGTCGCCTTCGACCAGCAGTGCCGGCAGGTCGGCGCCGACCTGGAGCGGGTCAACGAGTGCGGCCAGGCGCTGAAGCAGCGCTTCGGCTTCCCTGACCAGGCCTGCCCGGAGGAAAGCCCGCTGGCCGAGAACGACGCCGCGCTGCTGCCGCCGGTGCGCACGCCGGCCACGGAGTCCACTGCCCGGTTGTGAGTCGTGGCGGCGGCTGCTTCACGCCGGTGGCACCGCCGCGTCGGCATAGTCGGCGCCCGTCCCGCGACAAGGTTGCGTCATGCTGGGCAAGCGCAGCGGCATCTTCCGTGCCTATCTCATCCCGGTGCTGTGGGTCGTGGGCGGCTTCGGCCTGGCCGAGCTGCTGCGCTGGATGGCGGTCGGCACCGGACTGCCCGCGCTGGCCACCGTCGCCACCTGGCTGAGCCTGGCCTGCCTGGTCGCCGCCACCGCCCGCGCGCTGTGGGTGAGCTGGCGGATCTGGCGCAGCCGGGGCGGTTCGCCGGCGGCATGACAACGCCCGTCGCGGTCCGCTGCTTCCACCCGGCACGCCCCCGCCGCGCAGGCGTAGACTCGCCGGGCCCCAACCGCCTTCCGATGGAGACCCGCATGCGTAGATCCCTTCCGCTGGCCGTCGGCCTGGTGTTCGCCCTGGCCGCAAGCGCGGCACTGGCGCAACAGGCACCCACTGCCGCCCCGCCTGCCGCCGCCAAGCCGGCAACCACCCCCGCGCCGGCGCAGCAGGCGTTGACGCCGGCACAGCAGGCCGAACTCGCCAAGCAGAACGCGGAAATGATCCAGGCCGCGCAGAAGGTCCTGCAGATGGTCGACGCCGGGCAGCTGGCGCAGCTGTGGGACGGCGCCTCGGCGGTGGCCAAGCGCGCGGTCACGCGTGACAACTTCGTCGCCCAGATCACCGCCGTGCGCCGGCAGCTCGGTGCGGTGGCCGGTCGTGGCCAGGCGGTGGTGACGCGCGTGCGCTACAACCCCGGCGCTTCGGTGCCCGAAGGCCTGTACCTCAACGTCAGTTTCCCGACCCGTTTCGCCAACGTGCCGCAGCCGATGCGCGAGCTGGTGACCTTCCGCCTCGACGAGGACAAGGTCTGGCGCCTGGCCGGGTACAGCCTGCCGAACGGCAAGTGATCAGCAATGCGCCCGCCGCTGCGGCGGGCGCCAGGAGGAGGGCACATGAGCATCGAGATCCGCATGCTGGCCTGGACCGTCGTGCTGGGCTTCGTGCAGCTGTTGCTGGCGGCGACCACGATGACCGCGCAGCGCGGTACGCGCTGGAACGCGAGCGCGCGTGACGGCACGCCGGCACCGCTGACCGGCGTGGCCGCGCGCCTGGAACGGGCGTTCCACAACTTCCTGGAAACCTTTGCGTTCTTCGCCGCCGCGGTGCTGGCGGTGGTGCTGCTGCAGCGCCAGGATGCGCACACCGCGCTCGGCGCGCAGCTGTATTTCTGGGCGCGCGTGGTCTACATCCCGTTGTATGCCGCGGGCATTCCCTATGTCCGCAGCCTGGTCTGGGTGCTGGCCATGGCCGGCGTGCTGATGGTGCTGTGGCCGCTGCTGGGCTGAGCGCGTTGATCAGGATCAACGCCGGCACCGGCGCCAGGGCCCAGGCTGTGGCGATCGCCTGATCCGTTTCCGGAGCCCCGCATGCAGCACGTGGATATCGCCATCGTCGGGGCCGGCCCGGTCGGCCTGGCCTTCGCCCGTTCCCTGGCGGGTAGCGGGCTGTCGCTGGCCCTGGTCGAACAGCAGCCGCGGCAGGCTCTGGCCGAACCGGCCTTCGACGGCCGCGAGATCGCCCTCACCCACGCCTCGCGGCAGCTGCTCGAACAACTGGGCTTGTGGTCGCGCTTCGAGCCCGGCGACATCGCGCCGCTGCGACAGGCCCGGGTGATGAACGGCCAGTCCGCGTTCGCGCTGGACTTCGCCCCGCCTCGCGGCGGCGGCGAGCTCGGTTGGCTGGTGCCCAACCACCGCATCCGCGAAGCCGCCTGGGATGCCGTGGCCGGGCAGGCCGGCCTGCGCCTGCTCGATGCCAGTACGGTGCAGGCGTTGCATCGGCAGGGGGAACACTGGCAGCTGTCGCTGGCCGGCGGCCAGGACGTCTCGGCACGCCTGCTGGTGGCCGCCGACAGTCGTTTCTCCAGCGTGCGCCGGCTGCTGGGCATCGGCGCGCGCAGCCGCGACTTCGGCCGGACCATGCTGGTCTGCCGGATGCGGCACGCGCAGGCCCATCACGGCACGGCCTGGGAATGGTTCGGCCATGGCCGGACGATGGCCCTGTTGCCGCTGCATGGCGATCGCGCCGGCGCGGTACTGACGCTGTCGCCAGCACGCGCGGCCGAGCTGCTGGCCATGGACGAGGCGGCTTTCGGTGCGGCGGTGAGCGAATGCTTCGAGTACCGGCTGGGGGCGATGACGCAGGAAGCCAGCCGCCATGCCTACCCGCTGGTCGGCGTGTATGCCGATCGCTTCCATGCCCCGGGCGCGGCGCTGATCGGCGACGCGGCGGTGGGCATGCATCCGGTCACCGCGCATGGGTTCAATTTCGGCCTGCAGGGCCAGGCGCGGCTGGCGCGGGGGATACTCGACGCGCTGTCGGCCGGTCGCGACTTTGCCGCCGCGCCCGTCCTGGAGGCCTACGACCGCCAGCACCGGCGCGCGACGCGGCCGCTGTACGAGGCGACCAATGCGATCGCCGCGCTGTACACCGATGACCGCCTGCCGGCACGGGTGCTGCGCGATGCCGCGCTGCGCGTCGCCGCGCGGATCCCGCCGTTCCGCAGCGCGATCGCCGCGCACCTGACCCAGCGGCTGCAAGCGCGCTAGGCGCGGTCGCGATCATCCGGAGGGCAGTCGCTGCCCTGTGGAAGGGGCTTGAGCCCCGACGGGTGGCGGGGCCCTGCCAGAGCGGCTCAGCCGGCCTCCACCACCCGGATCTCGATGTCCTCGATCCGCACCACCTGGCCGGCGCGGATCTTGGCCGTCTTGCGCAGCTCCACCTCGCCGTCGACGCTGACCGCGCCGCTGGCGACGATCGCCTTGCCCTGGCCGCCGCTGTCGGCGATGCCGGCCAGCTTGAGCAGCTGGTTGAGTTCGACGTGCTCGCGGTCGAGTTCGAATTCGAGGATCTGCATGCGGAGCGGCTGGCCAGAGGAGGTGGGGCGGGGATTATCCGCCTACTCGCGCTCGAAGCGGGCGATCTCTTCCAGGTGGGCCCGCGCCTGCTCGACGTAGGGCCCGGCGAGCATCCAGTCGATCGTGCGTGCCAGCCGGCCGCGGGCGGCACGGCGCGCCCACAGGCCCAGCGTGACGCTGGTGGCCATGCCGGCCACGCCGACCGCCAGCCAGCTCCATACCACCTGCGGCTGCAGGGCATACAGGTCCACGCCCCTGGGATACCAGGCGACCAGCAGCAGGGGCACCCACAGCACCCAGAACGGCACGCCCACCAGCCAGCCGGTGTGGATGCACATCCGCCGCAGCCGGGCCAGCGACTGCTGCACGCGGGCGATCGGGCCGTCGTAATCGATCCGCAGCAGCCACAGCATCCGCACCGCGGCACCGGCGCAGGCCACCGACATCAGTGCGATGACCACCGCCGACAGCAGCATGTAGCCGGGCAGCGGCGCCAGCAGCAGCGTGCGTGCCGCCAGGTAACCGAGCAGCGCGGCGGCCAGGGCGATGCCCAGCGCGGTGCCGGCCTGCATCCGCAGCGGGCCGCGCACACGGTCGCTCGCTACTCGCCGCAGCAGGTCCTGCTGCTGGTCGAGCCGCGCTTCCATGGCCTGCCAGGCCAGCTTCAGTTCGTCGGTATCCATGTGGGTCTCCGGTCAGAGTTCGTTGCGGATGCGCTGCTTGAGCCGGCTCACCTTGGTGGCGGCATTGCCTTCGCTGATGCCCAGTACCTCGGCGATCTCGGCATGGCTGCGTTCGTCCAGGTAGAGCAGCATCAGCGCCCGGTCCAGTGGCGGCAGCGCGGCGATGAAACGGTGCAGGGCGCGGACCTGCAGTTCGCGCAGCGGGTCGGCGGCCGCCGGGTCGGCGACGTCCAGCGCGTGGCCGGCCAGCGGGGCGAGGTGGTCGTCGTCGCGGCGGCGGTCGCGCAGCGCGCTGATCGCGACGTTCAAGGCGATCCGGTACATCCAGGTGCTGAAGCTGCGTGCCGGGTCGTAACGGGGGAACGCACGCCACAGCTGCGCGGCGATCTCCTGCATCAGCTCGGCGCGCTCTTCGGCATTGCGTGCATAGCTGCCGGCGACCTTCACCACGATGCCGCGGTGGCGCGCCAGCAATGCCGTGAAGACGGCGGCGCGGTCTTCGCGGGGCAGGGCGGTGGTGGCATCGGTGGGGGGCATGTGAAGACCGTTCGGGAGGCTCGTGAATATGATTCGCCGGGATGCCTGCATCCTTACACCTGAACGGCAGCCGTGGCCGTGCTTCGACAGCGGGGCCGCCAGGGCGCACAATATGGCCCCCTTGCGCCCGCCCGTTCGCGGCGGTGCCGCCCCCGGAGTCCCCATGTCCAACGAATCCCCCGCGCCGCTGCTGTTTGCAGATCTCGGCCTCTCCAGCGCCGTGATGCAGGCAGTAGCCGAGGTTGGCTACGAATCGCCGTCGCCGATCCAGGCCGCCACCATCCCGGCCATGCTGGCCGGCCGTGACGTGCTGGGCCAGGCCCAGACCGGCACCGGCAAGACCGCCGCCTTCGCGCTGCCGGTGCTGTCCAACGCCGACCTCGCCCAGGCCAAGCCGCAGGCGCTGGTGCTGGCGCCGACCCGCGAACTCGCCATCCAGGTGGCCGAGGCGTTCCAGCGTTATGCCGGTGCCATTCCGGGCTTCCGCGTGCTGCCGGTGTACGGCGGCCAGCCGTACGGCCAGCAGCTGTCGGCGCTCAAGCGCGGCGTGCATGTGGTCGTCGGTACCCCGGGCCGGGTGATCGACCACCTCGAGCGCGGCACCCTGGACCTGTCCGAGCTGAAGACGCTGGTCCTGGACGAAGCCGACGAAATGCTGCGCATGGGCTTCATCGACGACGTCGAGGCGGTGCTGAAGAAGCTGCCGGAATCGCGCCAGGTGGCGCTGTTCTCGGCGACCATGCCGCCGCAGATCCGCCGCATCGCCCAGACCTACCTGCGCGACCCGGCCGAAGTCACCATCGCGGCCAAGACCACCACCTCGGCCAACATCCGCCAGCGCTACTGGTGGGTGAGCGGCCTGCACAAGCTCGATGCGCTGACCCGCATCCTCGAGGTCGAGCCGTTCGACGCGATGATCATCTTCGCGCGCACCAAGGCCGGCACCGAGGAGCTCGCCAACAAGCTGCAGGCGCGCGGCCTGGCCGCCGCCGCGATCAACGGCGACATGCAGCAGGCCCAGCGCGAGCGCACCATCGGCCAGCTCAAGGAAGGCAAGCTCGACATCCTCGTCGCCACCGACGTGGCCGCGCGCGGCCTGGACGTGGAGCGGATCAGCCACGTGCTGAACTACGACATCCCGTACGACACCGAGAGCTACGTCCATCGCATCGGTCGTACCGGCCGTGCTGGCCGCAGCGGCGAGGCGATCCTGTTCGTCACCCCGCGCGAGAAGGGCATGCTGCGCGCGATCGAGCGCGCCACCCGGCAGCCGATCGAGGAGATGCAGCTGCCGAGCGTGCAGGCGGTCAACGACACCCGCGTGGCCAAGTTCCTCGGCCGCATCGGCGATACCCTCGCCGAGGGCGACATCGAGTTCTACCGCGAACTGCTGCAGCGCTACGAGGGCGAGCAGAACGTGCCGGCGATCGACATCGCCGCCGCGCTGGCCAAGCTGCTGCAGGGTGATACCCCGTTCCTGCTGGCCCCGCCGGTGCGCGCCGAACGCGCCCCGCGCGAGCAGGGCGATCGTTTCGAGCGCGCCGACCGTGGCGATCGTTTCGACCGCGGCGAGCGTCCGCGTTTCGAGCCGCGCCATGAGCGCGCACCGCGCCCGGATGGCGGCGAGCGCCCGGCCCGCGCGCCGCGCCATGACGGCGACGACGAGCGTCCGCGCCGCAAGGACATCGCCCCGCGCGGCGAGCCGGAATTCGGCATGGAGACCTACCGCATCGAGGTCGGCCACCAGCATGGCGTCAAGCCGGCCAACATCGTCGGCGCGATCGCCAACGAAGCCGGCCTGGAAAGCCGTTACATCGGCCGCATCGACATCCATGACGACTACTCGGTGCTCGACCTGCCGGCCGACATGCCGCGCGAGCTGCTGCAGCACCTGAAGAAGGTCTGGGTGTCCGGCCAGCAGCTGCAGATGCGCCGGGTCGAGGGTGATGAAGCGTCGGCGCCGAAGCCGTACAAGCCGAAGTTCGCCCGCGACAACGCCGGCCCGCGCAAGGGCCCGAACAAGAGCTTCGGCCCGCCCAAGCCGCACCATCGCGGCAAGGGTCCCGGCGGCCCGCGCGAGTTCTGATTTGCCCTGAACAACCCCGGCTCCGGCCGGGGTTTTTCGTTTCAGCCATCCCGTGCCGCACCTGCCCCCGGCGGGCATCGACCGTTCGTCGGAAAGCCCGGTCGCGGGCTTGCGCTTCTTGAGTTAAGCAATTAGCGTATTAGTTAAATAAGCAAGTCCAGATCACCCACCGCAAGGAGCGTCGCCATGATCCTCGAGCTTGGTTACCTGCTGTACCTGGGCATTTCCATCGGCATGACCATCTGGGTCGCCCGCACCCTCTCGCGCAACGGCGAGATCTTCCTGATGAAGTGCTTCGGCCAGGACGAACAGCTGGCCCGCTCGACCAACCACCTGCTGGTGGTCGGCTTCTACCTGGTCAACATCGGCTTCATCGCCCTGCGCATGGACCTGTGGAACGAACAGCGGGCGGTCACCGCGATGATCCCCTACATCGCCGCCAAGATCGGCCTGTCGGCGCTGGTGCTGGGCGGCATGCATTTCTTCAATATGGCGATGATCTCCCGCTACGGCCGCACCGTCGCCGGCTGGGCGCACGGCCAGCAGGCCGCCGCGCGGATGGCGCCGCCGCAGTTGCCGCCGCAGGCTTGAGGTGGCGCTGGTATCCTGCGGGCGCGGACGATCGCCGCGTCCGCATGACCGGCCGACATTCCCATGAGCACCGACAAGATCTTCGAAGCCCTCGCCTCGGCCCCGCGCCGGCAGATCCTGGCCTACCTGTCCGAACAGGAGCTGCCGGCCGGCGACATCGCCGCGCGTTTCGAGATGAGCGCGCCGGCGGTCTCGCGGCACCTGGCGGTGCTGGAGAACGCCGGGCTGATCCATGGCGAGCGCCGTGGCCAGTACGTGGTCTACCGGCTGGTGCCGGACAACCTGGTCAACACGCTGTCGCAGTTCGCCTTCGAGATCTGCCCGGTCGGCGGCCCGATCAAGCGCGAGGTCCGGCGGGCGAAGAAGGCCGCGGGCTGAACCACCCCGGCCGCGGCAGGCGACGGCGGGCAGGGCAGTCGAGGATAATGGCCGCATGACCACCCGCCTCAACAAGCACATCGCCGAAACCGGCTTCTGTTCCCGCCGCGAGGCCGATCGCCTGATCGGCGAGCGCCGCGTCACCGTCAATGGCGTCGTCGCCGGCACCGGCGCGGTGGTGGGCGAGGGCGACACCGTCCTGGTCGATGGCCAGCCGCTGCGCGCCCGCGAGGCGAAGAAGCCCGGCGCGCGTCGCCACGTCTATATCGCCCTGAACAAGCCGGTGGGCGTGACCTGCACCACCGAGAGCGCGGTCAAGGGCAACATCGTCGACTTCGTCGGCCACGAGCAGCGCATCTTCCCGGTCGGCCGCCTGGACAAGGATTCCGAAGGCCTGATCCTGATGACCAGCAACGGCGACATCGTCAACGAGATCCTGCGCGCGGAGAATCGCCACCAGAAGGAATACCTGGTCGCGGTCAACAAGCCGGTCACCGACGAATTCCTGCGTGGCATGGCGCGCGGCGTGCGCATCCACAACGAGACCACGCTGCCGTGCAAGACCTCGCGGATCGCCAAGTTCGGTTTCCGGATCACCCTCGAGCAGGGCCTGAACCGGCAGATCCGCCTGATGGCCGCCGCCTTCGGCTACCGCGTCACCCAGCTGCGCCGCGTGCGCATCGACAACATCAAGCTCGGCGCGCTCAAGCCGGGCCAGTGGCGCAACCTCACCGACCCGGAACTGCGCGCGCTGCTGCCCCAGCGGCAGGACTTCTGACCGCCGTCGCGGTTCGCCGGCGGATGCGCTGACGTCGCCGTCCGGCTTGGGCATACTTCCGTCCAGATGATGGGGGAGGTCGAATGATCAAGCCGCAAAAGCCCAAGGACGAAGTCGCGCGCCTGGCCGCGCTGCACCGTTACCAGATCCTGGACACGCCCCCGGAACGGGCGTTCGACGACCTGGTGCAGATCGCCACGACCATCTGCGGCACGCAGATGGGCGCGGTTACCCTGATCGACGAGGACCGCCAGTGGTTCAAGGCGCGCAAGGGCCTGGGCGCGACCGAGACGCCGCGTGACTTCGCCTTCTGCGCGCACGCCATCCTCACCCCCGACCAGGTGCTCACGGTCGAGAACGCCGAGCTGGACCTGCGCTTCGTCGACAACCCCTATGTCACCGGCGACCCGCACGTGCGCTTCTACGCCGGCGCCCCGCTGCTGGGGGCTGAAGGCGAGGCGCTGGGTACGCTGTGCGTGTTCGATGCCACCCCCGCCACGCTGGACGAGGACCAGCGCCAGGCGCTGGAAGCACTGTCGCGCCAGGCTTCGCACCTGCTGGAGCTGGGGCGGCTCGCGCGCGCGCTCAACCAGCAGCTGCACGAACGCGAGTGGTACGAACAGCAGCTGGCGCAATACTCCGATTCGCTGGAGATCCTCAACGCCGATCTCGCCGAGCAGACCCGGACCGACGCGCTGACCGGACTGCCCAACCGCCGCGCCTTCGCCGCCGCGCTGGCCACCGAGCTGGAGCGCGAGGATGGCACCGGCCTGCCGCTGTCGGTGGCGATCATCGACATCGACCACTTCAAGACGATCAACGACCTGCATGGCCATGACCAGGGCGACCAGGTGCTGGTGGCCCTGGCCGCGTTGCTGCGCGCGCATATCGCCGGGCGCGGCATGATCGCGCGGCTGGGCGGCGAGGAGTTCGTGATGCTGTTGCCCGGCGCGGTGGCCGACCAGGCCCGCCTGCAGTGCGAGTTCCTGCGCCAGGAGATCGCGCTGCTGCCGATCAACCTGCCGGTGACGGTCAGTATCGGCGTGGCGCAGATGCAGGCCGGCGAAAGCGTGGAGCAGTGCCTCAAGCGCGCCGACCAGTCGCTGTACCAGGCCAAGCACGACGGGCGCGACCGGGTCGTGGTGGGGTAACGCATCCGCTTTGCGGGTGCGCCTTCGGCGCGAACGGCTTCTCTCAATCCACGATCGACTTGTTCTCGGCGGTCCCCAGCAGGTCCGGATGCTCGACCGGCCCACGCCGATGCTGCAGCAGCGGATGGATGAACACCGCGCCGAGGATGATCGCCACGCCCAGGTAGAACAGCGGCGTCAGCTCGCGCTGCTCGCCGAGCAGCAATGCCGCCAGCACGATCGCGTAGACCGGCTCCAGGTTGGTGATCAGCTGCACGGTGTAAGCGCTGAGCTGGCGCAGCGCGACCAGCGCCAGGGCGAACGGCAGCAGCGTGCAGGCCAGCGCGAGCGCCAGCAGCAGCACGCTGTCATGCAGGCCGGGAACCACCCAGTCGGCCGGGCCGAGGATCGGCAGCACGACGGGCAGCAGCGGCGCCAGCGCGGTCAGCACCAGCGTGCCGGCGCCAAGCTCGACGGCGGTGACGGTCAGCGGGTCGGCATGGTCGACCAGGCGCTTGTTGAACGAACCGAACAGCGCGACCAGGAAGGCCGAGGCTGCCCCGACCGCCACGCCCGCGCGCATGCCCGCCGGCACGCCGCCGGCGACCAGGGCCACGCCCGGCAGTACCGCCAGGCCGAAAGCCAGTTCGCGCCACTGGAACGGCCGGCGCGCGACCCAGGGCTCGACGATCGCGGTGAAGGCCGGCGCCATCGCGATGCAGGTGGCCGCCACCGAGGCGTTGGCGAGCTTGATCGCGCCGTAGAAGGTCAGCCAGTGCAGCGCCACCAGCGCGCCCACGCCGGCATAGGCCAGCGCCAGTCGCGGCGAGAGCGCGCGCAGGCCGCGCCACACACGCGGCACCAGCATCAGCGCCGCGACCACGATCAGCATCCGCCACCACACCAGCGGCAGCGCGGGCAGGGAGATCAGCTTGCCGAGGATGGCGGTGACGCCCCATAGCAGGACGCAGAAGTGGATTTGCAGCAGCGCCTTGCGCATCGGGCCGGTCGCGGGAAAACAGGGGGCGCCATTCTACTGCGGGGGACCGGGACCTCAGCCGGCCAAGGCCCGTTGCAGCGCGATCGCCGCGGCCGGGTTGCGTTCCTTTGCCGCGCTGATGAAGAAGGCGAATACCTCGCGCGGCTTGCCATCCGGCAGCGCAGCGTCGACGTGCGGCAGGTCGGCCACGTCCTTGCCCGCGCGCCAGGCCTGGATCCGCCGCGCCCACTGCGCCAGCGCCGGCGCGGGATAGCCATGGGCCAGGCCGGCCTGGCTGCGCATCAGGCGGGCATAGACGAAATCGCCGCCGAGGTCGGCAAAGGACGGGTACTCGTCCGAATCGGTGAACACGGTCGCCACGCCGTGCGCGCGCACCAGCGCAAGCAGGTCCGGGGTCACGAAGGCCGGGTCGCGGATCTCCACCACGTGGCGCAGGCGTCGCCCGTGCGCCTGTTTCGGCAGCAGGTCGAGGAAGGCGTTGAAGTCCTCGCGATCCATCTTCTTGCCCTCGGCGAACTGCCACAGCAGCGGGCCCAGGGCGTCGCCCAGCTCGGTGATGCCGTCGATGAAACCCTCGACCTGTCCGCGCGTGCCGGCCAGCTTGCGCGACTGGGTGATGCGCTTGGGGGCCTTGGCCGAGAACACGAAGCCGGAGGGGACCTCGTCGCGCCACTTGGCGTAGGTCGCCGGCTTCTGTTCGCCATAGTAGGTGCCGTTGATCTCGATGGCGGTGAGCTGGCGGCTGGCGTATTCCAGCTCACGCCGCTGCACGAGGCCTTCGGGATAGAACATGCCACCGCGCCAGGGCGCGAACACCCAGCCACCGATGCCGACGTGGATGCCCTCGATCGCGGGTGGCGGGGCGGAGAACAGGTCGTTCATGGGCGTTCCAGGCGCGGCGGGAGCCACAGTGTGCCAGCGCCGCGGGCGTTGATCATGCCTGGCGCCAGGGATCGTAGTCGCCGAACCACCACAGGTGGCCTTCCAGGTCACGGCAGGCATAACCGCGTCCGCCATAGCCCTGGTCGGCGATCTCGATCAGGATCTCGGCGCCGGCGGCGGTGGCGCGGGCGTAATGCGCGTCGGCATCGGCCACCACCACGCAGGCGCTCTGGGTCTCGCGACCGCCGACCTCGCCGGGCTGGACGATCAGCTTGCCCCACTCGCTGACCCCGTCCACCGAGCCCAGCATCACCATGCCGTTGCCGAAGCTCAGCTGCGCGTGCAGCACCATGCCGCCCTGCTCGTAGACCGCATGGCGCTCGAAGCCGAATGCACGGCACAGCCAGTCGATGGCGGCATGGGCGTCGCGGTAGCGCAGGCAGGGAATGATGGTCGCGCGGGTGTCGGCGGGGGCGGTCATGGCGGGGGCCGGCGGATGACGGATGGCAGCGGCGACACTGGCCACACCCGCGTTACCATCGCGCGAAACCTCGATCGCCCGACCCTGAATGCGGGCGCGGGCGATCGGGCGGATTCCATGACGGGAGAATGCGTTTGAACAAGTGGGCATGGGGAGGCGCGATGCTGCTGGCGTCCTTGGCGGTCGATGCGGCGGAGCTGCCGCAGTCGTTGCAGGATTTCGATGCGCGGGTCGAGCGGGTACGCCGGCAGTTCGACGTACCCGGCATCGCGGTGGCCATCGTCAAGGATGGCCAGGTGGTGCTGGCACGCGGCTACGGCGTGCGCGAGCAGGGCAAGCCCGGGGCGGTCGATGCGGCCACGCAGTTCGCGATCGCCTCCAACACCAAGGCGTTCACCGCCGCTTCGCTGTCGATCCTGGCCGACGAGGGCAAGCTCAAGCTCGACGACCGGGTGATCGACCACCTGCCGTCGTTCCGCATGTCCGATCCGTTCGTGACCGGGCAGATGCGCATCCGCGACCTGCTCTCCCACCGCAGCGGCCTGAGCCTGGGCGCCGGTGACCTGCTGTACTGGCCGGCGACGACCTATCGCACCGACGAGGTGGTCGCGCGCTTGGCCAACGTGCCGCTGAAGGGGGGCTTCCGGGATCGCTACGCCTACGACAACATCCTCTACGCGGTGGCGCAGCAGGTGATCGAGCAGGTCTCCGGCAAGACCTACGCGGAATTCCTGCAGCAGCGCATCTTCAACCCGGTCGGCATGACCGGGGCGCGCTTCAACGCGGACCATCTCAAGCCCGGCGACCAGCCGGCGGTCGGTCATGCGATGTACGACTTCAGCCACCTGCGCACGGTGGCGCCGCTGACCTGGGCGAACAACTCCGGCGCCGGCGGCATCTATGCCAGCGTGGACGACATGGCGAAATGGATGAAGGTGCAGTTGGCCGGCGGCCAACTGGCCGATGGCACGCCGCTGTTCAGCCCGCAGCGCCAACGCGAGATGTGGTCGATGATCACGCCGATCCCGATTCCCGAGCCTTCGGTGCCGGAACTGGCTGCAGCCAAGCCGGATTTCGCCGGCTATGGCGAAGGCTGGAGCCTGAGTTCGTACCGCGGCGAGCGGCTGGTGTGGCACACCGGCGGCTGGCCGGGCATGGTGTCGCGGTTGACCCTGGTGCCGTCGCGTAATCTCGGCGTGGTCGTGCTGACCAACCAGGAAGTGGGTGCGGCGTTCAATGCGGTGACGATGCAGGTGCTCGATGCCTACCTGCAGGCACCGCCGACCGACTGGACGGCGGCCTACGCGGCGGCGGTAGCCAAGGCGCAGGGCGGTGCGGACGAGAGCTGGGCCAGGCACGTGGCCGCGCGCGACAAGCGTTCCACGCCGTCGCTGCCGCTGGCGTCCTACGCGGGGACTTACGTGGATCCGTGGTACGGCGAGGTGGCGCTGGTGCAGGAGGGCGGCAAGCTGCGGCTGCGCTTTGCGAAGACGCCACAGCTGGTGGGTACGCTGGAGCACTGGCAGCACGACACCTTCATCGTGCGCTGGGACGATCGCTCGCTCAACGCCGATGCGTTCGTCAATTTCGCGCTGACGCCGGACGGGAAGGTCCGCGAGGTGCGGATGGAGGCGGTGTCGCCGCTGACGGATTTCAGTTTTGACTTCCAGGACCTGGTGTTGACGCCGAAGGGATGAGTGGGGTCCGGGAGGGGCGGCCGTTGGCCGCCCTTTTCTTGTGGGGGGATGGGTTGCGGCCTGCGGCCGCTGGGGCTTTGGTTTTCCGCTGGCGTTTGTTTGGCTGGCCTTCGTATTGCGCAGGGTGAGTGGGCCGCGGGCGTTGCGGCGCGATGCCTGCTGCCGCTCATGTCCCCCGGTTCAGGTCCGCTTCGCGGACATGAACCTCCTCCTTTACTTCCCGTCAGCAGGCATCACGCCGCATCGCCTCATGGATCATGGCCGCCGAACCGAACGCAAAAGCGCGTGGCAAGAAGCAAAAGCAAGAAGCGCCAAGGAAAGGCGAGAAGCTGGAAGTGAGAAGTGAGAGGTGAGGGGTGATAAGTGAGTGTGGGGAGAGGGATTTCGGCACTCCGACGGGCATTTGGACCTGCCGGCTCCCCGCCGCCCGCGATCGAGTCACCCCATGCAGCTTTTCGCGAACAACCCATCGCCAATAGCCCACAAGACCAGAACAACCGATCCACATCGAAGACCAGCCAACCAAACGCCAGCAACAGGCCAAGGCCCCAGCGGCCGCCAGGCCGCAACCCCACCCTCGTCGCTTGGGTCGATGGAACGCCGGGCTGATTGGGGAGGCGCGCGGCGGGGTGGATGCTTGAAGGGTGAAAGGCCTGCGACAAGCAGGATGAGATAATCCGCGCCTTGCTTTGGAAGGTGCGTGGCGATGCTCCGCTGGTTCGAGTCCCTGATCGACGTCTTCCCCAAGACCGAGACCACCATGCCGCCGCAGAGCGTGTGGCGGTTCTACCTGCATTACCTGCGGCCGGTCTGGCCGGTGCTGCTGGCCACGCTGGTGGCCGGCCTGCTGCTGGCATTGGTGGAAGTGGCGATGTTCGATTTCCTCGGGCGCATCGTCGACCTGCTCGCCGAAGGGCCCGGGCCGGGCTTCTTCCAGCGCCATGCCACCGAGCTGGCGTGGATGGCCGGCATCACCCTCATCGCGCGGCCGCTGCTGGTGGCGCTGCACAACCTGCTGGTGAACCAGGCGATCGTGCCGGGCCTGAGCAACCGCACGCGCTGGCTGATGCACAACTACGTGGTGCGGCAGAGCCTGGCGTTCTTCCAGAACGACTTCGCCGGGCGCATCGCCAACCGGGTGATGCAGACCGGCACCTCGCTGCGCGAATCGGCCGTGCAGATGGTCGATGCGCTCTGGTACATCGTGGTCTACACCGGCAGTGCGCTGTGGCTGTTCGCCCAGGCCGATCCGATCCTGACGATCCCGCTGCTGGCCTGGCTGGTGGTCTACGTCGCGCTGATGGCGTGGTTCGTGCCGCGGATGAAAACCCGGGCCTGGATCGCCTCGGACGCGCGCTCCAAGGCGATGGGGCGCATCGTCGACGGCTATACCAACATCGCCACGCTGAAGCTGTTCGCCCACGGCGGCCGCGAGCAGGCCTATGTGCGCGACGCGGTGGAAGAGCTGGCGGTCAAGCATCGCCGGCAGACCCGGATGACCTCGGCGCTGGATACCTCCATCGCGATCGCCAACGGCTTCCTGATCGTCGGCACCTGCGCGCTGGCGTTGTGGCTGTGGCAGCGCGGACAGGTGAGCGTGGGCGCGATCACCCTGGCCACCGGCCTGGTGATCCGCATCCACAACATGTCCGGCTGGATCATGTGGACGGTCAACGGCATCTTCGAGGACATCGGCACCGTGCAGGATGGCATGCAGACGATCTCGCAGCCGGTCAGCGTGCGCGATGCCGCCGATGCGACGGCATTGGTGGTCGAGCGCGGCAACGTGCGCTTCGAGGACATCCACTTCCACTACGGCAAGCGCGGCGGGGTGATCGCAGGGCTCGACCTGCACGTGCGCCCGGGCGAGAAGATCGGCCTGGTCGGGCCATCGGGCGCGGGCAAGTCGACGCTGGTGAACGTACTGCTGCGGCTGTACGACCTCGAGCGCGGGCGCATCCTCATCGATGGCCAGGACATCGCCCATGTGAGCCAGGAAAGCCTGCGCGGGCAGATCGGCGTGGTGACCCAGGACACCTCGCTGCTGCATCGATCGATCCGCGACAACCTGCTGTACGGGCGCACCGATGCCACGCCGGCGCAGATCGAGGCGGCGGTGCGCAAGGCGCGGGCCGACGGCTTCATCGACAGCCTGGTCGATGGAGAGGGGCGTCGTGGCTACGATGCCCACGTGGGCGAACGCGGGGTGAAGCTGTCCGGTGGCCAGCGCCAGCGCATCGCCATCGCCCGGGTGCTGCTCAAGGACGCGCCGATCCTGGTGCTGGACGAGGCGACCTCGGCGCTGGATTCGGAAGTGGAGGCGGCGATCCAGGAGAGCCTGGACGACCTGATGGCGGACAAGACGGTGATCGCCATCGCGCACCGGCTGTCGACCATCGCGCGGATGGACCGGCTGGTGGTGATGGATCGCGGCGCGATCGTGGAGACCGGCACGCATGCCGAACTGGTCGCGCGTGGCGGCCTGTACGCGCGGCTATGGGCGCGCCAGACCGGCGGCTTCGTCGCCGCCGATGCCTGAAGGGGGCCGGGCCCGGCCGGGCTCAGCCATCCACCGGCACCGGTGCGCCCTTGCGCCGCCGCGAGGCCAGCGCCGCACCGGCCGAGGCGACCATGATGCAGGCGATCGCCAGCCACTGCCGTGCGCTGAGCGCTTCCGATAGCAGCAGCCAACCGGCCAGCGCGGCCACCGCCGGCTCCAGGCTGAGCAGGATGCCGAAGGTCTGCCGCGGCAGGTGGCGCAGCGCATAGATCTCCAGCGAGTAGGGGATCGCGCTCGACAGCAGCGCCACGCCGGCGGCGAAGGTGAGCAGCGACGGCGCGGAGAACACCGCCCCGACCTGCGTGGCGCCGAACGGCAACGCCAGCAACGTCGCGACCACCAGGCCCAACGGCACCGTCGAAGGGCCCGCCTGGCGGCCGGCATGCTGGCCGATCACGATGTACAGCGCCCAGCACAGCGCCGCGCCGAGTGCATAGCCCACGCCGACCGGGTCCAGCTCCGCATCCAGGCTGCCGCGCGGCACCAGCAGCGACAGCCCGGCGATGGCGAAGGCGATCCATACGAAATCCAGCGCCCGCCGCGAGGACAGCAGCGCCACCGCCAGCGGCCCGGTGAACTCGATCGCCACCGCGATGCCGAACGGGATCGTGCGCAAGGCCATGTAGAACGACAGGTTCATCGCGCCCAGCACCAGGCCGTAGCCGACGACCAGCGCCAATGCGCGCGGTGCCGGCCACTGCCGCCAGGGACGTTGCACCGCCAGCATCAGGATCGCGGCGAAGCCCACCCGCAGCAGTGTCGTCGCTGGCGCGCCGATCACCGGGAACAGGTGTTTGGCCAGCGAGGTGCCGAAGCACAGCGAGGCGATGGAGCCCAGGACGGCGAGGATCGGCAGGGTGGTGCGGTGGGACGCGGACATGACGCAGGCAACGGAACCGAACGGGGCGTGCATGATGCCATGCATGTCCGCGCCCGGCGGACGCCAGGCCTAGGCGGGCGCGGCCGCGCGCACGCGTACCGCGCTCGGTGGCAATCCGATGATGCGCTTGAACGCGCGGCTGAAGGCCGCTTCGGAGTCGTAGCCGAGCCGGCCGGCCGCCACGGTGATGCGCATGCCCTCGTGCTCGATCCAGCGCCGCGCCTGGAACATCTTCACCTTGGCCACGTAGCGCGCCGGGCTTTCGCCCACGGTGCGGGTGAAGGCATCGGCGAAGCGGGAGCGCGACGCCCCCATCAGGCCGGCGAGCTCGCCCACGTTCCAGTCGCGCTCCGGCTCGGCGTGGATGGCGGCGATGACCTTGCCGATCTTCGGGCAGTGCATCGCGGCGATCCAGCCGGAGGAATCGCCGCAGGCACATTCGACCCAGGCGCGGATGATGCTCGCCGCCAGCACGTCGGCCAGGCGCGCGAGGATGCCGCAGGCGCCGATGCGGTCCAACCCGGCCTCGCGTTCCATGGCTTCGAGCAGCGCGGGCACGGCCGGATCCCGGCGGACCAGTTCGCCGGCGAGCATCTGTTCGGGCATCAATGCGAGCAGCGGGTGCAGCGGGTCGAGGTTGAAGCGCATCGTGCCGCAGAACAACACGTCCGGCGCGATGTCATCGCCGCTGTCCTTGTCATTGCGGACCAGGTAGACCTGGTCGGCCAGCGCCTTGCGTGCGCAGCGGCCGATGGCGGTGCTCGCCACCTCCGGTGCGCTGGCGAGCACGTGGGCACTGCCGCGCGCCAGCAGCACCGCATCGCCGGTCTGCAGCCGCTGCCATGGCAGCTCGCCGGTCTTCAGCCAGGCGCCGCCGCGGGCGACAAAATGGAAGCGGGCGTCGCGCTGGGCGGGAAATTCCACGGCCCAAGGGGCCTGGAACTCGCACCGGCCGTATTCGACGCCGTCCAGGCGCATGCCCAGCAGGACCTGGGTCAGCATGTCGCCGGGTCCCGGTGTTGCGGGAAGGCTGGAGGATTGGGCATGCATTGCGGGGAATCCGACATGGAAACGCCTGGATCATACGCCTAACCTGCCGACCTCCCCCCATTGGCCCTTCCCGTGATCGCAGACCCTCCTTCTCCCGGCGACCTCCCGTTGGACGGCGAGGTTTCCGAGCCGCATTGGTTCGCCGTGTTCTCCCTGGCCCTGGGCGTGTTCGGCCTGGTCACCGCCGAATTCCTGCCGGCCAGCCTGCTGACCGCGATGGCCGCCGACCTGCGGGTCAGCGAAGGGGCGGCCGGGCAGAGCGTCACCGCGACCGCGCTGGTGGCCGCCGTCGCCGCGCCGGCATTGCCATTGCTGGTGCAGCGGCTCGACCGGCGCTGGGTGATGTTCGCCTTCTCGCTGATGCTGCTGGCTTCCAACCTGCTGGCGGTGCTGGCACGCGACCTCAGCGTGCTGCTGGTGGCCCGCGTCGTGCTCGGCGTGGCGCTCGGCGGCTTCTGGGCGATGGCCGCGCCATTGGCGATGCGACTGGTGCCGCAGGCGCTGTTCCCGCGGGCGATGTCGCTGATCCTCACCGGCGTGTCGGTGGCCACGGTCTGCGCCGCGCCGATCGGTGCGTGGATGGGCGCGACCTGGGGCTGGCGCAGCGCCTTCGCCGCCGCCGCGGCGATCGCGCTGGCGACCTTGCTGGTGCAGGTCGCCACGTTGCCGCCGCTGCGCCCGCGCGGCAGCACCGACCTGCGCCAGCTCGGCGCGCTGCTCGGCCGCGCGCCGATCCGGGTGGTGCTGCTGGCCGTGCTGCTGGTCATTTCCGGCCATTTCGCCGGCTTCACCTACGTGCGGCCCCTGATGGAGAACATTACCCATCTGTCGGTCGCGGCGATCTCCGGCGTGCTGCTGGCCTACGGCATCGGCGGCTTCTTCGGCAACCTGTTCGGCGGTTGGCTGGCCGGGCGCAGCGAGCGGCTGGCGATCGTCTTCGGCGGCGCCACGATTGCCTTCCTGGCCGCCGCGCTGCTTGCGCGCGGCGACTCGGCGGCCGTGGCCGCGGTGGCGATCACGCTGTGGGGCTTCGCCTTCGGTGCATTTCCCGTCGGCTTCCAGATCTGGATCGTGCGCGCCGCGCCCGACCAGGCCGAGGAAGCCAGTGGCCTGCTGGTGGCGGCGTTCCAGGTCGCCATTGCCAGCGGTGCGATCGGCGGCGGCGTGCTGGTCGACCACATCGGCGCGCTCGGCGGGCCGGCATTTGCCGTGGTGGCGATGAGCCTGGGCGCCTTGCTGGCCTGGCGGCATGGGCCGCGCACGGTACGTGGCCTGGATGCCGACACGGCCTGAACCGCGTCCTTGATACCTGCATGCAATGCCAGGAGCGTGAAATGAATGACATCCCCGCCATCAACCGCCGCATCGTGCTCGCCGCGCATCCGCACGGCTTGCCGGTCGCTTCGGATTTCCGTCTTGAACAGCTGCCGGTGCCGGAGGTGCCCGAAGGCCAGCTGCTGCTGCGCACCGAATACCTGTCGCTCGATCCCTACATGCGCGGTCGCATGGACGAGGCCGGCCCCGGCTACGCCCCCCCTCTGTCGCTGGGTGAGGTGATGGTCGGTGGCACCGTGAGCCGGGTGGTGGCGTCCCGGCATCCTGGCTTTCGCATCGGGCAGCGCGTGGTGGCGGGCGCTGGTTGGCAGGACTACGCGCTGTCGGATGGCGCCGGCCTGCAGTCCATCGACGGCCTGGCGCAACCTTCGTTGGCGCTGGGTGCACTGGGCATGCCGGGCTTCACGGCCTACGTCGGGTTGCTGGACATCGGCAAGCCGCAACCGGGTGAGACCGTGGTGGTCGCTGCAGCGACCGGCGCGGTCGGCGCGATGGTCGGGCAGATCGCGCGGCTGCACGGCGCGCGCGTGGTCGGCATTGCCGGTGGTGCCGCCAAGTGCCGGCATGCGGTCGAGGTGCTGGGTTTCGATGCCTGCGTGGATCATCGTGAAGCCGACCTGGCCGGTCACCTGGCGGCAGCGTGCCCGGACGGCATCGATGTCTACTTCGAAAGCGTCGGCGGCGAGGTGCTCGCAGCGGTGCTGCCGCTGCTCAATCCCGGTGCGCGCATCCCGCTGTGCGGCTTCATCGCCCACTACAACGCGCGCGGCGCGGCGCCGGGACCGGACCACCTGCCGCAGCTGTTGGGCACGGTGCTGAGCAGGCGCGTCCTGCTGCAGGGCTTCATCATCCTGGATCACTACGCGACGCGGTACGCGGCTTTCCTGGGGGACATGGGGCGCTGGATCGCGTCGGGCGACATCGTCGCGACCGAGGACATCGTCGAGGGATTGGAGCAGGCGCCGGCCGCGTTGATCGGGTTGTTGCAGGGGCGCAACTTCGGCAAGGTCGTAGTGAAGGTCGAATAGGACGCCGATCAGTCCGCGCCGGCTGCGATCGCCGCCAGCTCGCGTGCCAGGCGATCCCGCAACAACGTCCCCTGCAGGCGCGGCAACTGGGCCAGTGGCAGGTCGCGACCGATACGCCGCGCCACCTCCAGGCCGATGAGATAGCCCCCGCGTGCGGGCAATGGCCCCTTCTGGCCGGCGCTGAAGAAGCGCAGCGCGTCGGCTTCCTGCGTGGAATCCAGGGAGGCAAGGAGGGCGGCGGCGAGTTCACGGCGCGTGGTCGCATCTGCGTCGGCCAGGTGCGCGTCGTCGAGCAGGACGTGCAACAGCGCGGCGTTGGGATTGAGTCGCTCGCTGACATAGGTCGCCGCGCCTTCGGTCCACAGCATGACGTAGACCGCTGGCGCCGGATCAAGCATCGCTGCCGGTGCCAGCTGCGACTGATACAGGTGGAAGGACTCGTGGTCCAGGAACACCGCCAGGTCGGGCGTGGGGCCGTGGTACCGCACCATGCCGTCGGCGCCGATGAACAACGGCAGCACGTCGCCGCCGGGCTCAAGATGACCATCGAAGGAGAACAGCGAGGGCAACAGGTAGATCGGCGCGCGCGCTTGGTCGAAATCCGGGAACGCCTCGGCAAAGCGCCTGGCATGCGCGGCATGTATCGCGGGGAATCCGGCCATGAGCCGGCGTACATCGGCGGCCATCGCATCGAAGTCCGGCAGCCACCGCGCGATGCGCTCGGTGCCGGTCTTCAGGCCGGCGGCGGCGTAGACCCCGGCATGCGGCGCGAAGAACGATTCCTGCAACGCCTGCGCGCGATCCACGGCGGCATTGGCCTGGTCGTAGGCTTGCCAGAAGTCAGGCATCAGGTCGACATAGCCGGTGATGGCGGGTGCAGTCACGGCGCGTGCGCGGGGCAATCCGGTGACGGCGGCCGCGACGAAGGCGGTGGCCAGGAACTGACGTCGTGTGGGCATGTCCCCTCCAGGTGCTGCGAACGAGAGTATCAGGGGCGGCTGCGGATGCTCAGGGCCGGCACCGCACGCCTGGCCTGGGGTTCGGTTGGCGTGCCCGCGCGCCTGCTGCCCGGGTGGCCGGGACGGCCTGTCGTCGGCATGCTGCCGATGCCCGGTGACGTGAAGGCCCACGCCCCATCCCGGGCCAGTCCGCCCCGCGCATCCGGGAGGGCGGCTTGGATGGCCGGCTGGACGTGCCAGGGGCCTCGATTGCCGCGGGGAAGCCGTGCGCATGAGTGCAGGCGCCGCCACGAAAAAAGCCCCCTCTTGCGAGGGGGCTCGTGAATCAGCCAAGGCGAAATGCGAGGCTGGGATGCCCCATGCCTTACTCGATCGGCTGGTCCAGCATCAGCTCGCGCGCGAAGCGCACCGGCGGGGCGCCGTAGGACAGCAGCTGGTCGTGGTAGGCCTTCAGGTCGAACTTGTCGCCGAGCTTGTCCTGCACCGCCTTGCGGGTGTCCAGGTGCTCCTGCACGCCGACGAAGTAGGTCGGCAGCTGGGCCGAGGACAGCTGCGCGCGGACCCACTTGCCCGACGCCTCGCTCTCCTGCTGGAACGCGTCGTGGGTCATCAGCTGCATCGCCTGCTCGCGGCTCCAGCCATCCACGTGCACGCCCTGGTCCAGGATCGCGTTGGCGATCGAGCGCAGGTAGAACTTCAGCTGCACCAGGTGGAACAGCGGGTCGTTATCCAGGTAGCCCTGTTCCTGCATCATCCGCTCGGTGTACACCGCCCAGCCCTCGGCGAACATGCCCGAGCGCAGGACCGCGCGCAGCGTGGAGGGGAACTTGGCCGAGTGCCAGCCTTCCAGGTAGTGGCCCGGGATGCCCTCGTGGATCGACAGCAGGTGGATCATCCGCGAGTTGTACTCGCGCAGGAACGACTCGCTCTGCTTCTCGCTCCAGTCGTCCGGGATCGGCGAGATCGCGAAGAAGGTCGCCAGGTTCTTGTCCAGCGGACCGGGCGAATCGCAGTAGGCCACGGCCACGCCACGCTGGAACTCCGGCATCAGGATCACGTCGACCGGCGCGTCCGGCAGGGTGACCAGGTCCTTCTCGCGGACGAAGTCGGTGGCCGACTTCAGCGCCGCCTTGGCATCGTCGACGACCTTGTCGCGCGCCGGGTGCTGCGCGTATGCCAGTTCCAGCGCCGCCTCGATCGCCTTCTGCTGCTGTTCGTCACTCGGCTGCTCGGGCAGCGCCGGGGCGCCCGGCTTGTCCTTGAGCACTTCGCGGGCGATGCCGTACATGTCGCCGCGCACGCGCTTGAGCTCGGCTTCGGCACGCTGCTTGATGTCCTGCCGCGACAGCGAGGACACCAGGGCGAACTTCAGCTTCTGGTCGTACTTCTCCGCGCCGATGCGGAAGTCGCCCTTGGCGTTCGGCACCAGGGTCTTGTCCAGCCATTGCTGGTGTTCGGCCACGGCCTTCTTCAGGCCCTCGATGGCGGCATTGGTGCGCGCGGCGTCGGCCGGCGCCAGTTCGCCCAGGTGCGGGACGATGAAGGTGTCCACGATCGAGAGGATGCCCTGGTTCTGCTTGGCCACGGTCTGCGCGTGGATCAGCGGCACGCGGGCCGGGTCCAGGTTTTCGCGCGCCTGGGCGAAGATCTGCGGGATCTTCTCCATGCGCTCGGTCGCCGACTTGATGCGGTCGGGCAGCGGGGCGAATTCGCGCGCCATCAGGCCGTAGATCGCGCTGCCGGCGACGTTGTTGTAGACCTGCGGGTCCCACGCCCAGCCCTGCAGCACTTCGGTGCTCCAGATGTCGGACTGCAGCTGGTTGCGCAGGATCGCCGCATCGACCTGGTTCTCGCGCGAGAGCTGCTTGACGTCGATCCTGTCCAGCTCGGCCAGCAGCGACTTGCTGGCATCCAGGCCCTTCTGGCGGCCGGCGGCGGAGAGGTCGTCGATCTGGCCGTCGAAGCGGTGGTCGCCGGTCTGGGTGGCGCCGACCGGGGACAGCTGCATCCAGGTGTCCAGGGCCTTCTTCGAGAGTTCGGCGAACTGCGCATCCGGCGCGCTGGCGGCCGTGGCCGCGGAGGAGGTGGCGTCCGCGCTGGGCGCGGTGTCGGCCTGTTTCTGGCAGCCGGCGAGGGCGGCGAGCAGGGCGGCGGCGAGCAGGGTCTTGCGCATCGGGGATTCCGGTTGGTCGAAAGGCCTGAGGATAGGGGGTCGGGCCTGCCGGCGCACATGTCTTTGGATTACCTTGGGCGCACCAACCGGAGGGAACCTGCATGGAGTACGAGGGAAGCTGCCATTGCGGCAAGGTCGCATTCACCCTGACGACCGAGGCGCCGATCACCGAGGCGATGGACTGCAACTGCTCGCTGTGCCGCCGGCGCGGCGGCCTGCTGTGGTTCGGCCCGCGCGCGGCGCTGGTGCTGTCCACCCCGGCCGAGGCGCTGGGCGAGTACCGCTTCAACCACCATCACATCGCCCATCACCATTGCCCGACCTGCGGCACCGCGCCGTTCAGCGAGGCGCTGGATCCGCGCAACGGCCAGCTGATGGCGGCGGTGAACCTGCGCTGCGTGCCGGGGCTGGACCTGGCGGCGCTGAAGATCAACCACTTCGATGGAGCCGCGCTGTGAGGCGCGGCTTCGGGTGGGGCGCGGGTCTGCTGCTGCTCGTGCTGGCCGGTTGTGGCCGGCAGGCGGATCACGGCCAGGGAGCGGCGGCTTCCGACGACCTGGCCGCCGCCGCCGATGCTGCCGCGGAGGCCGCGCCGGCGCCGCTGCGGGCGATGGCCCCACCCGCGCCGCCTCCGCCCCCGCTGCAGGCGCCGGCGGGCACCTTCCTGGCCTATGAGCACGACGCCCGCGTGCGCCTGCCGGGCAAGGACATCGGTCCGCACGTCACCGCGGTGCGCGACGCCTGCCAGCAGGCGCGCTTCGGCGACTGCGCGGTGCTGGAGATCAGCCAGCGTGGCGATCCCTATCCGGGTGGCGAGATCGTGGTGCGCAGCGCGCCGGCCGGGGTCGAGCCGCTGCTCAAGCTGGCCGGCGAGGGCGGCGAGATCACCCTGCGCAGCACCCGCGCCGAGGACCTGGCCCAGCAGGTCGCCGACACCCGCCTGACCCAGGCGCGGCTGGAGAACGAGCACGCGCGGCTGCTGGAATACCAGCGCCGCGGCGACCTGAAGATGGCCGACCTGCTGACCCTGTCGCAGCGCCTGGCGGAGATCGAAAGCGGACTGCAGGAAGCGCGCCAGGACGCGGCGCAGCAGAAGCGGCGGATCGACACGCAGCGGGTGACGATCAACTTCGAGGCGGTCGGCGTGGAGCGCAACCGCAGCGAGCTCGGGCGGGCGTTCTCCGAGACGGGGCAGATCTTCACCGGCAGCCTGGCCTTCATGATCCGGTTCGTCGCCGGCGTGCTGCCGCCGGCGATCGGCGTGCTGGCGCTGTTGTGGGTCCTGCGCCTGTGGTGGCGCCGTCGCCGCGCGAAGGCGAAGGCCTGAGTGCCGCCAGGCGAGGGCTGGAACTCAGCCCTCGTCCTGCTCGAACTCGACGAACACGTCCAGTTCCAGTGCCAGCTCCTGCACCGCGTCGCGGACCTTCTGCGCGGTGGAGTCGTTGCCGGCCTCCACTTCCAGCTCGTGCGTGCCGGGTCCCTCGTCGTCGGACAGGCCCGCCGAGCTGGAATCCTCATCGTCCAGGTGTGGCATCAGGTCGTCGACTTCCTCGACGTGCTCGATGCCGTCCAGGCTCAGCAGCAGGTTGCTGATGGCGCGGGCGTCGTCCTCGCTGCCGGTGATGCGCAGGCGCAGGATGGGCATGGCGGGGTTCTCCGGTTCGGGGGCTTCCAGCCTAGGCAGGCGGAAGGCAACGCCGGGTGAGGATGGTGTTCAAGCCGGCAATCCCATCAATTCCGCCGGCAATGGCGGCAACGGCGTGCGCTCGTCCAGGGCTTCGCGACGCAGCCAGTCGATCATCAGCTGGGCCGCTGTGCTCGGTGGCTGGTGCTCCGGGTGCACGATGTAATACGCATAGCGCGGGCGCAGCGACGGGCCGGGCAGGCGCACCAGCTCGTAGCGCTGCAGGTAGGGCTGGGCGACCAGCTTGCGCGCCAGCACCGCACCCATGCCGTAGACCGCCGCGCGCAGGGCTTCGGTGCTGTCGCTGAAGCTGTGCATCGGCGGCAGGCGGGCGCCGCGCACACCGGCCGCGCGCAGCCAGTCGCGCCAGCTCTGCGGCGACATGTCCGACAGCAGCGGCAGCTGCAGGATATCCGCGGGCTCGCGCAGACGGGCCAGCTGCGGCAGCGCCGGCGAGGCGACCGGGAACAACGCGTCCTCCATCAGCGGCAGCGCGGTCAGGCCGGGCCAGCGGCCGGGCCCGTAACGGATGCCCAGGTCCAGGCTGCCATCCTCGAAGCGGGTCAGTGCGCTGCCGGTGTGGATTTCCAGGCGCACGTGCGGATGCAGCGCGCAGAAGCGCGCCAGGCGCGGCAGCAGCCAGCAGTAGGAGATCGAATGCAGGGTGGTGACCCGCAGCGGCACGGTGTCCGGCTGCGGGCGCAGGTTGCCGGCCACCGCGCTGACGTCGGCCAGGGCGGCACTGGCGGCATCGGCCAGCTGGCGGCCCTCCGCGGTCAGGGTCACCCCGCGCGCATGGCGCTGGAACAGCGGGGCGCCGAGCAGCGATTCCAGCTTGCGGACATGGTGGCTGACCGCGCTCGCGGTCAGGTGCAGCTCCTCGCCGGCCAGGGCGAAGTTCTGGTGGCGCGCGGCGACGGCGAACACGCCCAGCGCGGGCAGCAGGGTGGGGCGCAGGTTCATGGGTGAGCCACAAATATGATTTGTTGCTGGCCCTGATACTACGCGCTTGTCGGCCCGGCCGGTCGGCGGGATGCTTGCGTCCCTTCCGGCCGAACCCCCGCCATGGACGCCCCCGTCGCCCCGCTCCAGCATCGCGTGCTGTTCGACTTCGAGATCGATTTCAGCAACGGCGGCGGGTTGCAGGGCCAGGGCTTCCGGCTGGACATCGAGGGTGAGGACATTGACGACGGTGCCCTGGCCGAGCTGATCGTGCGCGACCTGCGCCTGCTGATGGTGGGCAGCGTGCGGATCCTGCGCCGGGAAATCGTCGTCGAACCCCATAAGCGCGTGACCAAGGAGACGGTATGAACAACGTGGCATCGACCGAAGCGGTGAGCACCGGACGCGACTGGCGAACGCCGTTGGAGCTGGGCGTGCTCGGCGCGATCTGGGGCTGCTCGTTCCTGTTCATGCGCATCGCCGCGACTCCGTTCGGTCCGTTCGCGCTGGTCGAGGTGCGGTTGTTGCTGGGCGCGCTGGTGCTGTCGCCGTTCCTGTGGAAGGCGCGCGCGCTGTTTCCGGCCAGGCGCTGGCTGTGGCTGGCGCCGATCGGCCTGCTCAACTCGGCGATTCCCTTCCTGCTGTTCGCCTGGGGCGCCGAACGCGCCCCGGCGGCGATCGGCGCGATCTGCAACGCGATGACCGTGCTGTTCGCCGCGCTGGTGGCGTTCCTGTTCTTCGGCGAAAAGATCGGCATGCGGCGGGCAATCGCGCTGCTGGTCGGCTTCGTCGGCGTGGTCGTGCTGGCGACCGGCAAGTCGGCCGGGCTGAGCGTGGGGCCGGCGGTGTTCGCCGGCGCGCTGGCCTCGCTGCTGTACGGCGTGGGCATCAACCTGGTCAAGCGCCACATGACCGGGCTGCCGCCAGCGGCCTCCGGCGCGGCGACGCTGGGTTGCGGCGCGATCCTGCTGCTGCCGTTCGCGCTCACCCACTGGCCGCAGGTCGCGCCGCCGCCGCTGGCCTGGGCGGCGGCGATCGCCCTGGGCGTGGTCTGCACCGGGCTGGCGTTCCTGCTGTATTACCGGCTGATCTACCGGGTCGGCCCGGCGCTGGCTTCCACGGTGACCTACCTGATCCCGGTGTTCGGCGCGGTCTTCGCCTGGCTGTTCCTGCACGAGCCGATCACCGTGCAGATGGTCGCCGCCGGCGCGCTGATCCTCGGCAGCGTGGCCTTCAGCCAGAAGCGCTGAGCGCGGCTTACTTCGGCGTACGCACCGGCAGGGTCACGTTGCACAGGTCGATGTGCCCGGCCGCGCGCTTGTAGAAATCGTCGACGCGGTTGCGGCGGGCCTCGGTGACATCGCGGAAGGTCTGGCTGTCGGTGCGCAGCAGCTCCAGCGGCGTGCGCTCGGCGGCCGGCACGTCGCTGGCCAGGCGGATCGAGCGGATCGGCGTGCGCTGCGCCGGATCTTCGTAGAAACCCATCGGCTCGGGGCCACGCGCGGTCGCGCTGAGCAGTTCCATGCCCTTGACCACGCGCCCGACCACGGTGATGTTGTCGTCGAGCTGGCGCGGCGACTGGCCGATCACCACATAGAGTTCGGCGCCGATGCTGCTGTCCTCGGCGTTGTTGCGGCCGGCGCCGACCGCGCCATAGCAGTGCGCCAGCCAGGTCCTGCCGTCGGCGCCGTCGCGCGCGGCCGGGAAGCCCTCGACGAAGCCGACTTCCTTCGCCCAGCCATCGCTGTCGGGCAGGCGCGAGAATGCCAGGCCCTTCGAGGCGCGGGCGAATTCGGCCGGCAGGTGGGTCCTGGCGCTGCCGAACGGGCGGGCCTTGGCCGGGTCATCGCCGTCGGCATCGCCGAACTGGACGACGAAATTGTCCTGCGCGCGGTAGATCGAGGTGCCGTCCCAGAAGTGTTCCTGGGCAAAGGTACGGATGTTGGCGGCGTGCTGCGGCGCGAACTGCGGGGCCAGCTCGATCACCACCCGGCCGCCGGGCAGGTCCATGTAGAGCGTATTGGCCGGATCGAGCGTGCGCCAGTCGCTGGCCGGCGAGGCCTCGAGGATTTCCTTCGGGCTGCGATACGGTGCGGCCTGGGCGAGCACGGGCAGCAGGGCGAGCAGGGCAACGGCAGCGGTCAGGCGGGGCGTCGGGCGCATGGGTGATGGCGGCAAGGGAGTCGGACCGATTCTGGCCCGACCGGGCTGCCGCGCGCCAGCGCCGCTCAGCGGGCGGGCTTGCGCCTGACGTAGAGCTGCTTGCGTACCCGCGCGACGACCTCGCCGCTGCTGTCCAGGATGTCGTTCTCGAACCAGCGCAGGGTCTTCTGCCCGCCGGCGGTGGCCTGGCGTAGTTCCTCCAGCACCGCATTGTCGATGTGGAACTCGGCCGCGACGGTGCCACGGCCAGGCTTGATGAACTCGATCTCGCCGGCCTTGTCCCACACGTAGTAGTCACGGCCTATGTTGTGCATGACCAGCAGCATCCAGAACGGATCGGTCATCGCGAACAGGCTGCCGCCGAAGTGGGTGCCGACGTAGTTGCGGTTCCATGGCCGCATCCGCAGTTCGACCCGGGCGTGCCGGTAGTCGTCCGACAGTCCGGTCACGCGGATGCCCGGGAACAGGAACGGCGGCCACAGGTTCAGGCCGAGGCGGAACAGGGAGGCTTTCATGCGCGGCGGCGAATCGGCAGGACGGGGGAGGTCAAGCCTACCATACGCGATGGTACGGAGCGCGCCACGGGCGCCTGGAACGAGAAGGCCCGGGAGTTCCCGGGCCTTCGGTCAGAACAGCAGTGCCGACATCCGGCGTCGATAGGTGCCGACCAGGTCCTCGTCCTCGATCACCCGGAAGGCGTCGATCAGGGTCTTCTTCGGCAGGCCGTCGGCGTAACTGCGGTCCAGTCGCAGCAGCTCGATGAAGTGCGCCAGCGCGGCTTCGTCCTGGCCATCGACCAGCAGCCGGACGCCCAGCAGGTGGCGGGCGGCCAGGTCGGCCGGGTCCTTGGCCAGGGCCTGCTCCAGCACCTCGCGGGCCGGGGCGTCCTTCAGCGCGTTGGCGAAGCCCAGGCGCGCGCGGGCGCGCACCGCGCGGTCGTCGGTGGACAGGTTGGCCGGCAGGGCGTCGAGCAGGCGGCCGGCTTCCTCGGAGCCGCCCACGCGCAGCAGGGCCAGCGCCAGGTCGAGCTTGAGCTCGTCCTTGTCCGGTTCGGCGACGGTCGCTTCGCGCAGGCGGGTGACCTCGGCTTCGGGATCGAGCGGGGCGATCTCGACCGGCTCGGCCGCGACGGCCGCCTCGGCCGGCACGATGCCGTGCTGGGCCAGGAATTCGCGCAGCTGGCCCTCGGGCATCGCGCCGGGGAAGCCGTCGACGATCTGCCCGCCCTGGACGAGGAACACGGTCGGCACCGAGCGGATCTGGAAGGCCGCGGCGATCTGCTGTTCCTGGTCGACGTCGACCTTGGCCAGCTCGAAGGCGCCGTTGTACTCGGCGGCGAGCTTTTCCAGGATCGGGGTCAGGGTCTTGCAGGGGCCGCACCAGGTGGCCCAGAAGTCCACCAGCAGCGGGACCTGCAGCGATTTCTGCAGGACCTCGGTCTCGAAGGTATCGGTGGTGGCGTCGAAAACGTGCGGCTTGTCGGACATGGGCGGGGGAATCGGTGGCGACGAGATTCCCTCTATGGTGGCAAATGCGCCGGTCTCAAGCGAGCCGGTCTGGCCCGGTGGCGCGGTGCGACAATGCGGCTTTCACCGGAAAGGCGGGCACGCGCGTGGAACGAAGCAGTCGATGGAACCGGGCGGGGATGATCGCGGCGATCGCGGTCCTGCCATGCTGGGTGATGGCGGTGGCCGGCTTCGGCCTGGCGCTGGAAGAGTATTCGCAGCTGCGGCACCCGGTCGCGCTGCTGGGTGCGACGGGCGTCCCCCATGCGACCGCCTTCGACGTGCTGGGCTTCGTGCTGCCCGGCGTGCTGGCCGCGTTCGCCGCGCTGGCGGTGTTCGGGGTCGGCAGTACGAAGGCGCCCTGGTCGCACCGTGTTGGCGTGCAGTTGCTGTTCCTGTCCGGGCTGGGGTTTGCCGGCCTGGGGCTGTTCCCGCTGGATCCCACCGACCTGGAGGCGCGGGCCAGCCAGTGGCATGCCAGCGCCTGGCTGCTGTGGGAGGTCGCCTTCATCCCCGGCGCGCTGGCGCTGGGCGCGGCCGTGGCGGCACGCGATCGCGCGCTGGCCTGGTTGTGTTGGGGCGCCGCCGGCATCGCGCTGGTGACCGGATTCACCCCGCTGCTGCCGGCGCCGCTGGCGCAACGGGTGGGTTTCGCGGCCTGGGCGGCCTGGTTCGGCATCGCCGCGGGACGCTGGCCGGGCAGGGCCTGAACGGGTCGCCGTCACGGTTCCGTTTGGAGCCCCTGCTGCGCTGCGGTACCCTGTGACGCTTTGCGCCGCCGCGTCCCGACCCTCTTTCATGTCCACTCCCGAACAACACGCCTACGACCCGCAGCAGGTCGAATCCGCCGCCCAGCAGTTCTGGGACGCCACCCGTGCCTTCGAGGTGGACGAGACCTCCGACAAGCCCAAGTACTACTGCCTGTCGATGCTGCCGTACCCGTCCGGCGCGCTGCACATGGGCCACGTGCGCAATTACACGATCGGCGACGTGATCAGTCGCTACCAGCGGATGATCGGCAAGAACGTGCTGCAGCCGATGGGCTGGGACGCCTTCGGCCTGCCGGCCGAGAACGCGGCGATCAAGAACAAGACCGCCCCGGCGAAGTGGACCTACGCCAACATCGAGCACATGCGCGGCCAGCTGAAGTCGCTGGGCTACGCGATCGACTGGTCGCGCGAGTTCGCCACCTGCCGCCCCGAGTACTACGTGCACGAACAGCGCATGTTCACCCGGCTGATGCGCAAGGGCCTGGCCTACCGCCGCAACGCGGTGGTGAACTGGGACCCGGTCGACCAGACCGTGCTGGCCAACGAGCAGGTCATCGACGGCCGCGGCTGGCGCTCCGGCGCGCTGGTGGAGAAGCGCGAGATCCCGCAGTGGTTCCTGCGCATCACCGACTACGCCCAGGAGCTGCTGGACGGCCTGGACACGCTGGATGGCTGGCCGGAGTCGGTCAAGACCATGCAGCGCAACTGGATCGGCCGCTCCGAGGGCCTGGAGATCCAGTTCGACGTGGTCGACGCCAACGGCGCCGCCCTGGAGCCGCTGCGCGTGTTCACCACGCGGCCGGACACCCTGATGGGCGTCACCTTCGTCTCCATCGCCGGCGAACACCCGCTGGCCACGCACGCCGCCGCGCACAACCCGGCGCTGGCGCAGCTGCTGGCCGAGCTGAAGCAGGGCGGCGTCTCCGAGGCCGAACTGGAAACCCAGGAAAAGCGCGGCATGGACACCGGCCTGCGCGCGGTGCATCCGATCACCGGCGAGCAGGTGCCGGTGTGGGTCGCCAACTTCGTGCTGATGGGCTACGGCACCGGCGCGGTGATGGCCGTGCCTGGCCATGACCAGCGCGACCACGAGTTCGCCAACAAGTATGGCCTGCCGATCCGCCAGGTCATCGCGCTGAAGTCGCCGCGCAACGAGGCCGAGCAGCAGTACGACCCGGCCACCTGGAACGACTGGTACGGCGACAAGACCCGCGAGCTGGAACTGGTCAATTCGGCCGAGTTCGACGGCCTGGACTACGCGGGCGCCTTCGAGGCCCTGGCCGAGCGCTTCGAGCGCCAGGGTCGCGGCCAGCGCCGGGTCAACTACCGCCTGCGCGACTGGGGCGTGAGCCGCCAGCGCTACTGGGGCTGCCCGATCCCGGTGATCTACTGTGCCGGCTGCGGCGCGGTTCCGGTGCCGGAAGACCAGCTGCCGGTGGTGCTGCCGGAGGACGTGCAGTTCAGTGGCACCGGCTCGCCGATCAAGACCGACCCGGAATGGCGCAAGACCACCTGCCCGCAATGCGGCAAGCCGGCCGAGCGCGAGACCGACACGTTCGATACCTTCATGGAGTCGAGCTGGTACTACGCACGCTATACGTCGCCGGGCGCCCGCGACATGGTCGACAAGCGCGGCAACTACTGGCTGCCGGTGGACCAGTACATCGGCGGCATCGAACACGCGATCCTGCACCTGATGTATTTCCGCTTCTACCACAAGCTCATGCGCGACGCGCGGCTGGTGGACAGCGACGAGCCGGCGACCAACCTGCTGACCCAGGGCATGGTCATCGCCGAGACCTTCTTCCGCCCGAACCCGGACGGCTCGAAGGACTGGATCAACCCGGCCGACGTGGAAGTGCAGCGCGACGAGCGCGGCCGCATCACCGGCGCGGTGCTCAGGGCCGATGGCCAGCCCGTGCAGATCGGTGGCACCGAGAAGATGTCCAAGTCCAAGAACAACGGCGTCGATCCGCGCACGATGGTGGAGAAGTACGGCGCCGACACGGTGCGCCTGTTCTCGATGTTCGCCGCGCCGCCGGAGCAGTCGCTGGAATGGAACGAGGCCGGTGTCGACGGCATGGCGCGCTTCCTGCGCCGGCTGTGGACGCAGGTGCAGAAGCACGCCGATGCCGGCGCCGCACCGGCGCTGGATGCCGCCGCGCTGGATGCCGGGCAGAAGGCGATGCGCCGCAAGACCCACGAGACCATCGGCAAGGTCGGCGACGACTACGGCCGCCGCCACAGTTTCAACACCGCCATCGCCGCGGTGATGGAGCTGTCCAACGCGGTGGCGAAGTTCGATGACGACAGCGCCGCCGGCCGTGCCGTGCGCCAGGAATCACTCGAGGCGATGGTGCTGCTGCTGAACCCGATCACCCCGCACGCCAGCCACGCGCTGTGGCAGGTGCTGGGCCACGGCGAGGCGCTGCTGGAAGACCTGGCGTTCCCGCAGGCCGATGCCGCCGCGCTGGTGCGCGACGCGGTGACCCTGGCGGTGCAGGTCAACGGCAAGCTGCGCGGCACGATCGACGTTGCCGCCGACGCCTCGCGCGAGCAGATCGAAGCGCTGGCGCAGGCCGAGCCGAACGCGGTCAAGTTCCTCGAGGGGCTGGCCGTGCGCAAGGTCATCATCGTGCCGGGCAAGATCGTCAACATCGTCGCGGCCTGAGGCCGCGGCGACCTCAAGCGGCATTCACGGCTGCTCGGGCAGTCTTGGCAGGCGCGCCGCGCACCGCTTTGCGGATGCGTGGCGCGCATCCCGGTTGCCGCCCATCGCCCGCTGCCCCAGACTGTCCGCCATGATCCGAGCCCCGCTTACCTTCGTCCTCGCCCTCGTCCTGACCCTGGGGCTGAGCGCCTGTGGTTTCCACCTGCGCAACAAGCTCACCCTGCCGCCCGACACGCCGGCGGTGAAGGTCCAGTCGGTCTCGCCGTACAGCGAGCTGGTCAAGCTGCTCAACCGCGGCCTGGTCGCCTCCGGGGCCACGCTGGCCGAGGATGATGCCAAGACCGGCTTCGCCACCCTGCAGGTCCTGTCCGAACGCTGGGGCGACCTGCCCATCGCGATCGACGCCCAGGGCCGCGCGCAGGAATACAGCCTGCGCTATGCGGCGATCTTCACCCTGCTGCGTGCCGACGGTTCCGTGCTGGTGCCGCAGCAGGTGATCGAGCTGTCGCGCGACTATGTCTCGCCGCCCGAGGACGCCACCGGCACCGCGACCGAGCGCGAGATCCTCGCCGACGAGCTGCGCAGGGACATGTCCGCCTCGATCCTGCGCCGGATCGACAGCGTGGTGCGGGCCCGCATCGAGCATGGCCAGCCGCTGGAAGGGCCGCAGGCGACGCCGTCGGCGACCGAGCCGGCGCAGCCGACCGGACCGGCGCCGGCACAGCCGCAGCCGCAGCCGCAGCCGCAGCCGCAGTCCAAGCCGTCGGCGCCATAAGCGCGCCGCGTCCCCGCCTCGCGGCCACTGCCATGGAACTTCGTCCCGAACAACTCGCCGCCGCCTCCGGCCAGCCATTGCAGCCGGTGTACCTGGTCGCCGGCCCGGAAACCCTGCGCGTGCTCGAGGCCGCTGATGGGATTCGCGCGCGCGCGCGCGCGGAGGGCATCGGCGAGCGCGAGGTCTTCGACGCCGACGGCCGCGATTTCGACTGGAACCAGCTCGAACAGAGCTTCAACGCACCGAGCCTGTTCAGTGCGCGGCGGCTGGTCGAACTGCGCCTGCCCAGCGGCAAGCCGGGCAAGGAGGGCGGCGAGGTCATCAGTGCCTTCTGTGCCAACCCGCCACCGGACGTGGTCCTGCTGGTCACCGCCAATGACTGGAGCAAGGCGCATCACGGCAAGTGGGCCGATGCGATCGGGCGGATCGGCACGATCGCGGTGGCCTGGGCGATCAAGCCGCACGAGCTGCCGGAGTGGATCGAACGCCGCCTGCGCGCCAAGGGCCTGCGGGCCGAAGGCGATGCCGTGCAGCGGCTGAGCGAACGGGTGGAAGGCAACCTGTTGGCGGCCGCGCAGGAGATCGACAAGCTGGCGCTGCTGGCCGATGGCCAGGTGCTGGATGTGGCGGCGATGGAGTCGCTGGTCGCCGATGCGGCGCGCTATGACGTGTTCCGGCTGGCCGAGGCGACGCTGTCGGGGCAGCCGGCGGCGGTCGGGCGCATGCTCGCCGGCCTGCGCGGCGAGGGCGAGGCGGTGGCCGCGCTGATGCCGATCATGATCAAGGAACTGCTGCGCACCGCGGCGCTGGCGCGGGTGCAGGCCCGTGGCGGCAACCTTGCCGGCGAGATGAAGGCGCAAGGCATCTGGGAGTCGCGGCAGGCGCCGTTCAAGCGCGCGTTGCAACGGCATGCCGAGCCGCGCCGCTGGGAGCGCTTCGTGGCCGAGGCGTCGAAGGTCGACCGCATCGCCAAGGGCCGTGGCGACGGTGACGCCTGGGTGGCGCTGGAGCGTCTGCTGCTCGCGGTATCCGAATCGCGTGCGGTACGCCTGCTGGTCGCTTCCTGAGCGCGACGACCCGGTTCATGACCGATATCGTGGCCGAAGTCGGATTGCTGCTCTGCTACGGCGGCACGTTCGATCCGGTCCACGCAGGCCACCTGGCGATCGCCCGCGCCGCGCGCGACGAACTTGGCGTGCCGGTCCACCTGGTCCCGGCCGCCGACCCGCCGCACCGGCCCGCGCCCGGCGCCGACGCCGCGCAGCGGGCGCGGATGCTGGCACTGGCCATTGAAGGCGAGGCCGGGCTGCAGCTCGACCTGCGCGAGCTGCGGCGGGCGCAACGGCTGGACCGGCCGTCCTACACCATCGACACCCTGGATGAGCTGCGCGCCGAGTGCGGGCCGCGACGGCCGATCGCCTGGCTGCTGGGCGCCGACAGTTTCGCCGCGCTGCCGCAATGGCACCGCTGGGAGTCCCTGCTGGCGCTGGCGCACCTGGTGATCGCCGACCGTCCCGGCAGTCCGATCGAGGCCGGGCTGCAGCCGGCCCTGGCCGCGCGGGTGCAGGGCCGCTGGGCCGAGGTGCCCGCGGCGCTGTCGCGGCAGCCGGCCGGCTGCCTGTGGCGGCTGCACCAGCCGCTGCGCCCGGAGTCGGCCAGCGAGGTGCGCGCACGCATTGCCGCTGGTGGGCACTGGCGGGAACTGGTCCCGCCCGCGGTGGCCGGCTTCATCGCCGCCGAAGGTCTTTACGGGTACAACGAGCCGTCCGCCTGAACGCGCCTGCCGGCGCATTTGCCTATAATCCGCGCCATTCCCCTCGAGTTGCCCGCTTTGACCAGCCAAGCCCAAGTCATCAAGACCCGCATTCCCACTCCGCCGCCGGCGCTTCCGGCCCTGCTCGCGACCGTCCGCGAGGCCGTGGAGGAGCTCAAGGGCAAGGACGTGGTCGAGATCGACGTGCGGGGCAAGTCCAGCGTGGCCGACTACATGGTGGTGGTGTCCGGCACCTCGACCCGGCACGTGAAGTCCATCGCCGATGAAGTGGTGAAGTTCGCCAAGCGCCTGGACCTGATGCCGCTCGGCGTCGAGGGCGAGCGCGAGGCGGAGTGGATCCTTGTGGACCTGGGCGACGTGCTCGTCCACGTGATGCTGCCGCGCGTGCGCGAGTTCTACGCGCTGGAGCGGCTGTGGACGGTGGGCGACCAGCCGCCGGCCGGGTTCGACGAAGGCGCGTGATCGCGGCACTGGCGCCGCGGCGATGAAGGCCCGGCTGATCGCCACCGGCGAACGCGCGCCCTCCTGGGTGGCGCAGGGATTCGCCGAGTACCAGAAGCGGCTGTCGCACTGGCTGCCGCTGGAACTGGTGGAGATCGAACCCGGCCTGCGTGGCAAGGGCCGCGATGCGCAGCGGGCGACCGATGACGAAGGCCGGCGGGTGATCGCCGCGCTGCCGAAGCAGCCCTACGTGGTCGCCCTGGACGTGCCCGGCAAGCCCTACAGTTCCGAGCAGCTGGCGCAGCGCATGGAGCACTGGCGCACCCTCGGTCGCGACCTGGCCTTCCTGATCGGTGGCCCGGAAGGGCATTCGGCCGAGGTGCTGAAGCTGGCCGACGAGCGCTGGTCGATCGGCCCGTTGACCCTGCCACACATGCTGGTGCGGCTCGTGGTGGCCGAGCAGCTGTACCGCGCCGCGGCGATGCTGGCCAACCATCCCTACCATCGCGGATGACCGGCGCCGCCTCGCGGCCCTGGCCCCACCTGCTGGCATAGCCCATCCCCGCGGCTCCGCCGCGCGCCCTCGACAAGGGGCGGCTTGCCCGGGGGGGCGGTTGCCTCCCTCCTGATGAAGAAAAGGCCCGGGCATCGCTGCCCGGGCCGTCGAGGCGCGGCGTGCTCAGTTCCAGCTGTACTTCGCGCCGAGGGTGAAATAGCGGCCGATCGCGCCGCTGTAGTGCATCGGGTTGTAGTTGACCGCACCATAGGTCGTCGGATCCAGCGGCGCGATGCGGTCGAACACGTTCTGCACCGAGCCGAAGATCTCCAGTGAATCGGTCGCCTTCCAGTTCGCCGACAGGTCGAAGGTGGTGAACGAGGACAGCTCGCAGCCGCCCGGCGCCGGCACGCCGTCGGTGTAGAACGCCAGGCAGTCGGTCTGCTTGTCGTCGCCGCGTTGCTGGATGTTGTCCATCCCCGAAACGTAGTTGAGGATGCCGCTGACCGACCAGGCGTTGTAGTCCCAGGTCGCACCGAAATTGACCCGGTCCTTCGGCGTGCCGATGCAGTTGGACACGTTGCAGTCGCCATGCGTGCCGGCGTAATCGACCGTCACGCCGTTCTGGGTGGTCTCGAATTTGCTGGTGTGGCTCCACTGCAGGTCCAGGCGCAGGTCGCCGTAGGCCCCCATCGGGATGTCCTGGCGGATGTCGGTGTCGATGCCTTCGACCTTGGTGGAGCTGGCGTTCACGTAGTCGACGTTGATCGCCAGGATGCTGCCGGTGCCGGGGATGCCGTTGAGCAGGTCGGAATCGCGGACCACGTCGCCGTTTGCGATCGCCTGCGCGGTGCTGCCACTGGTGATCTCGTCGGTGCGCTTGATGCGCCACGCATCGACGGTGATCGAGGTGGTGCGCGTCGGTTGCAGCACGATGCCCAGCGAATAGCTCTTGGATTCCTCTGGCTTGAGGTCCGGATTGGGCGTGGTGATGATCGCGACGGGGTTGGCGCCGCATTCGGCCGAGTCGATGGCGCAGCGCACCGGATCACGGGCGGTGGAGAAGCCGGCCGAACCACCGTTGCCGTTCTCGGCGGCGTTCGGGGCGCGGAAGCCCTCGGCATAGGTGCCGCGCAGCGCGAACCAGTCGATCGGCGTCCACTTCACGCCGAACTTGGGCTTGACCGCGTCGTCGCCGCTTTCGTACTTGTCATAGCGCGCGGCGGCGTCCAGTTCCAGGGTCTCCAGCACCGGCGCGTTGAGTTCGACGTAACCGGCATAGATGTTCTGGGTGCCGTCATAGGCGGAGTAACCCAGGCCGATGATGTCGCCCACGTCGGTGTAGGTCACCGGGGTCAGCTTGTTGGTGGTGCGCCGCCACTCGGTGCCGATCGCCAGGCCGAGCGGGCCGCCCTTGAGGTCATACAGCGCGCGGCTGACCTTGAAGTCGAAGGTGTCCAGCGCGGTCTTGGCGTCGGCATGCAGCGTGGGCGAGATGTAGTCGTACAGGCTCTGCGGGTTGCTGTCGGCGCCCTGGCCGATGTTCCATACCCCGTATGGGCAGTCCGGATTGCCGAGCACGCACTGCACGGCGCTGTAGCGCAGGAAGTTGGTGCGCGTGCTGACCAGGTTGGTCGATGAATGCAGGTAGGCGGTGTCGTAATCCCAGTCGCCCCACGAGCCCTTGATGCCGGCCAGGAAGCGGATGAACTCGTTGTCGGTGTCGGTGGTGCGTGCGCCGACGTCATAGGCGGCGTAGCGGACCCGCACTTCCTCGCCCGGATAGGGGTTGTCCGGATGATCGGGGCTGAGCACGACCGCGCCAGGGCCACTGCTGGCGTTGACCGGGCCGCCCGGGTAACCCCAGGCGCCGGTGATGTAGCTGGGACGGTCGTGGTAGGTGTTCTTCTTCTTCGAATAGCCCATTTCGACATAGGCCTCGGCGCCGCTGTCGAAGGCGAAGGTCGCGCGCGCGAACAGGTTCACGTACTTCTCTTCGGCGATCAGGTCACGCCAGCGGCCGACGTCCCACAGGCAGCCGTCGTTGGGGTCCTGCGGGGTCACGTCGGACAGCTGGCTGCAGCCCGGCAGCGAGACCAGTGCATCGGTGGTCGGGTCGAACACGCTGCCGGTGACCGAGTTGCCGGAGATCGAGCCGGCATCGAACGAGCCGATCAGGAACTGGTTGTTGCCGACGTCATAGCCCCAGCGGCGGATATCGCCGGTGCCGATCCACTTGCGGTTGCGCCGCTCGTCGATGCGCACCGGGTCGCTCTTGCCGATGTCCAGGCTCATGTAGGCGTTCCAGCCATCCTGCGCGAGGTCGCCGACACCGGCGGTGAGCGTTGCCTTCTTCTGGTCGCCGTCGCCATCGCCGGACAGCCCGTACGAACCGCGCAGCACGCCGCCGGTGAAGTCGTCGCGCAGGATGATGTTCACCACGCCGGCGATGGCGTCGGAACCGTAGATCGCCGAGGCGCCGTCCTTGAGCACTTCCACGCGCTCGACCGCGTCCAGCGGAATGGTACTCAGGTCGGTGAAGACCTTCTGGCCGTCATCGGCCAGGCCGTAGGTCGCCATGCGGCGGCCATTGAGCAGGATCAACGTGGAGCCGGCACCCAGCCCGCGCAGTGAAATGCCGGTGCCGCCACTGGCGAAGCCGGCGCCGAAGGTCTTGGGCACGGAACCTGCGCCGTCGACGGTCAGCGTCTGCAGGTAGTCGGACAGCGAGGTCTTGCCGGTGCGATCGATTTCCTGGCGGGTAACCACCTGCACCGGCGAAGGTGTCTCGGTATCGGTGCGCGGGATGTTCGAACCCGTGACCGTGATGCGGTCCAGGTTGGTCGGCGCTTCGCCGGTGTCCTGTTCCTGCGCCGCCGCCGGCAGGGCGAAGGCGGGGGCAAGGATGGCCAGAAGGGCGACGGAAAGGGGGGTGTGGCGACGCTTCGCGGATGGCAGGACGTGGCAGATCACGACGCTCTCCTGAAAAAATGTGAACACACTGGCAAATGTGTCGAGAGGTGACACCGACGGCCGCGAGATTGGTTTTCTCCGGGTGATCGAACAGTGAAAAAATCTTTAATACGCGCCGTTCATATTGCGCTGGCGTAAAGCCACGTGAAGCGCCCTTCGAATTGCTTAATGCGCCGGATGCAGGCGCTCGATGAGTGGCGCGAGGGCCTGTGCATAGGGCGCCCACTTCGGTCGTTCCAGCGCCTGCGGGCGCGAGCGCACCTGCACCGCGCTGGCGGTCACGACACCGCGGTTGCGGCCTTCGCTGCGCAGCATGTCCGGCGTATACGCCGCCGAACAGAAGGCTGCGACTTCGCGCATGACTGCTTCAGGTTCGCGCAGCAGGCGCGCGTATGACACGTCGAGGATCTGTCCCGGCAGGCGCGCATGCCAGTGCGCCATCAATCGCTGGTAGCGGTTGTGGAAGCCGGCCAGTTCGCCCAGGTCGTAGCTGTATGGATTGGCGTCGGAGAACAGCTCGCGCAGGTTGGAGAAGCACGTCTCCACCGGGTCGCGGACCATGTGCAGGATCCGCGCCTGCGGCAGTGCGCGGGCGATGAAGCCGAGGTTGAGGAAGTTCGACGGCAGCTTGTCGGTGAAGCAGGCTTCACCGGACAGCCGCCACGCGGTGCTGCGCAGGTAGCGCTGCCCGGCCGCGGCCAGGTCCGCGCCCGGTGCGCGTCGCACGATCTCCTCGTCGATCACGCCACGGCAATGGTGGTCGGTGGCGTGGCGCATCGCGCTGGTGAAGTCGTACAGCTCGCCGATGCCCCTGACCTGCGGCGAGCCGCACAGCATCTGTTCGAGCAGGGTGGTGCCGGAGCGATGCATGCCGACGATGAAGATCGGTCGCGCGCCGGGCATCTTGCCCGTGGCGTCGGCGGACGGCAGCGACGGCATGGCCTGCAGTGCATCGAACAGGCGCTGGTTGGCGGCGTCGTCGTAGTCGAGCGTGCCCCGCTTGAGCGCGCAGCCGCGCGTCAGCGCCTGCCAGGCGGCATCGTGTTCGCCCAGGTCATCGAGGGTCTTGTGCAGGGCGAATTCCAGCAGCGCCTTGTCGGCCGGGCTGCGACCGCCGCGGGCGAGCTCGCGGCTGATCGCCTGGGCGCCATTGCGGTCGCGCGTCTGGCGGCGCAGCGTAGCGCGCAGCCAGTAGCTCTGTGCGATCTCCGGGGCGCGGCGTTGGGCGCGGACGATGTCTTCCTCGGCCTCGTCGAAGCGACCCAGGTACATCAGCACCTGCGCGCGCGCGAGCAGGGTGGGCGGGAAATCCGGATCGGCGCGGCGCGCTTCGTCGAGATAGGCGACTGCTTCCTCGGCCAGGTTGGCGTAGGTCAGGTGCGAGGCGGCGGTGATCAAGGCCGGGATCGGCATCCGCGCGGGCGGCCCCAGCCGCTGCAGGACCGCCCGCAGCGCGGGAATGTCGTTGAACGTGCGCAGTCGCGGGATCATCCCGGCGAGCTGCTGCGGCGTCGCCCGCGCACTGGACCATGCATGCTGGATCCAGGCTTCGGCCGCGCGGTAATGGCCGGCCAGGGAGTACAGGTAGGACAGCTGCAGGAGGCTGTCGACGTGGCCGGGTGCAAGTTCAAGGATGGCCTGGTGGCAGCCGATCGCGCGGCTGTAGTCGCCCTGCGCGGCATGCTGCTCGGCCTGCGCGGCGAGCGCGCCGATCCGGGTTGCGTCGGCCATGCTGTTCATGCGGGTTGTTCCTGCAGGCGTGCGGCCAGCGGGGCCAGTGGCCCGGCGTAACGCTGCCAGGCGTCCAGCGCGCCGCGGTGCACCGGCGCGCGCACCTGCACGCTGCTGGCAGTGCTGACCGGTGCGGCGTTGCGCTCGGGATGTGCCAGGTCCGGCCAGGCAGGCAGCTCGAGGAAGTCGAGCAGGCCGGCGAGGGTGTTCCCGGTGTCGTCCACCAGCGCGCGATAGTCGACGACGCGCACGGCGTGGGGAGCGCGCTGTTCCCAGTGCGCCATCCAGCGCTGCGCCAGGCGCACTTCGTCGGCCAGGGCGGCGAAGTCATAGCTGTAGGCGTACGTGCCGCCCTGGAACAGCTCCTTGAGGTTGGAGAAGGCCACGTCCATCGGGTCGCGGCGTACGCATATGATGCGCGCCTGCGGTAGTGCGCCGAGGATCAGCGGCAGGTCGAACAGGTTGCGTGGGTGCTTGTCGATCGCCGCCGCCGTGGCCGGCGCGGCGCGGCGCAGCCGCTGCAGGTAGCCATGGCCGATCGCGGCCAGGTCCTGGCCGACGAGGAAGCCGGCCGGATCCGCATCCAGGCACAGCCCACCGAAGAAGCGGTCGGCGGCTTCGCTGGTGGCGGCCACCAGGTCGTTGCGTTCGCCCACGCTGGTGACCCAGCCGTGGTTGCCGAGCATGCGGTCGAGCAGGGTGGTGCCCGAGCGCGGCATGCCGAGGATGAAGATCGGGCGCGGCTGCACCGGGGCGGCCGCGCCTGCGGCCGGAGGTGTCCAGTTGCTGGCCATCAACGCCTCGGCGCCGGCGTGGTGGGCGGCACGCGTCCCTTCGCCGAGTTGGGCACGCATCAGCGCCGCGCCATGTTCCAGTGCCGTCCAGGCGGCACTGCGGTCGTCCGCCGCGTCAAGTTCGTGGAACAGGGCGTAATACAGCTGCGCGCGCGCGGCGTCGTCCTGGGGCGCGGCGAGCGCGCGGTGCAGGCGCGCGATGCGGGTCGCGCTGCCATCCGGGCGCAGCTTGGCGATCGCCCAGTGCACGTCGGCCATGTGCGGGGCGATTGCGAGCGCGGCCTCGTAGGCGGCCGCGGCGCCGGCCAGGTCGCCCAGATACTGCAGGACCTGTCCGCGGGTGAAGGTCAGCAGCGCGCTGGTGCCGATCTGCGGTGCAACGGCGTCGATCAGGCGCAGCGCGTCCTCGAAACGCCCGGCCAGCCACAGGTGCTGGGCCAGCACGGGAGATTGCCGCAGCACCTGCGGGTCACGCCAGTCGGCGCCGAGGATGACCGAGGCGACCTCGGCTTCCTCCGCGAAATCGAGCAGGCGCAGCGTGATGTAGGCCAGCAGGCGGTTGCTGCCGCCCAGGCGGGCCGCATCGGCAGCGCGCAATGCGAGCTGGTGGGCCTGCCGGTATTGCCCGCCGGCCTGCGCGAAGCGCGACAGCCGCAGCAGGGCGGGGATGTGTTGGGGATGCAGCGTCAGGATCATGGCGTAGGCCGCGCTGGCAGCCTGGTGGTCGCCGTTGCCTTCGTGCGCCTGGCCACTGCGCCAGAGTTCGTCGAGCTTTGCTTGCATGCGGTTTCCGAATGCCGGCTCCGGAAAAAACGGCCGCCTTGCGGCGGCCGTTGGAGCAAAGAGCCTAAGTGTTCAGTTTCTTGTGTGGTCAGCGTTGGATCAGAAGTCGTACTGGACCATGAAGCGGAACGTACGCGGCGCCTGCGTGCTGCGGTACACGCCGAAGGTGTTCAGCGGCGCGCCGGTGGTGCCATCCTCGGCCACTTCCGACACCGCGGTGACCTTCTGCTGGTCGAACACGTTGAAGATGTCCATCTTCAGCTGCAGGCCCGGCGCCCACTTGGGCAGGTAGGCCAGGTTCAGGTCCAGCGAGTTGGTCCACGGCAGGCGACCGTAGGTGCCGCGCGGGTAAGCCTGCGAGGGACCCTCGGCGCCGCCGGCTTCGGTGGTGCCGCAACGGAAGAACGAGGCGCCGTACGGGTGGATGCCGCCGTGGTACGGGTACAGCACGCCCAGGCAGTTCTGCGGACGGCCGGACTGCACCAGGATGTTGGCACCCAGCGACCATTCGTCGTTGAACTGGTAGTTGCCGAAGATCTTGATGCTGTGGCGGCGATCGTTCGGCAGGTAGCCGTAGGCGTCGACCATCAGTTCCTTGTAGTCGAAGTCCTGGGTAACCGAGGTGTCGCCCTGGCCGATATCCGACTTCACGCCGCCTTCGGTGTTGCCCTTGTTCCAGGCCATCGTCCACGAACCCTGGAAGAAGAACTTCTCCCAGCTGCCGTCCCAGAACAGTTCGATCGCCTTGTAGGTGCGCTTGGCCTTCGGCGACAGCAGGTCGGACGGGATGGTGTACTCGGTGAGCACGCCATTGCCTTCGACGTCGGTGAGGAACACCGAGTCCTTGCCCGGGTTGAACATGCGGCAGTACGGGAAGCCGGCGTTCGGGATGTTCGGGGTCAGGCCGTCGGCCACCGCCATGTCATAGATCGGCGTGTAGTCGCAGTTGTCGTCGATCGCCGCCTTCAGCTTGCGGTAGATGCCGCGCGCGCCGATGGCCTGGTGCTCGGTGATCTGCTGCTGGAAGCCCAGGATGTACTCGTCCTGGTACATCGGGTCGAGGTTGGTGGCGGCGATGGTCGCCGGGTTCTTCGGCTCGCCGAACTCGCCGTTGATGTAGGTCAGCGGGTTGCGCACGGTCAGGCCGGTGGGCGCGCCGGTGACCGGGTCCACGCCGGTGTAGTAGAAGTTCTGGCGGGTGTACAGCGAGGCGCTGGCGCCACGCACGGCCACGCTCGGGGTCAGCGGCAGCGCGTAGCGACCGGCGTTACCGTAGATCTTGAGCGAGGAGTCGCCGTTGACGTCCCAGCTGAAGCCCAGGCGCGGGCCGAACTGGTTCTTGATCTTGACGTAGGTCTGGCCTTCGCCGTTGAGGTTCTCGAAGGTATCCCAACGCGCACCGAAGTAGGCCAGGAACGTATCGGTGATCTTCCAGCTGTCCTCGACGTAAGCCGCCCACTGCTTCAGCTTGACCGTGGAGCCCTGGTTGGTGATCTGTTCGCGGACGATGTCGTACTCGTCGCCGTTGTTGACGATGCCGTCCGGGTTGACGGTCGAGTAGCGCCAGTAACGGCCGCCTTCGATCGAGGTGCCGGCCACCGACTCGTAGTCGTCGCGGTCGTAGCCGAAGCGGACCAGGTGGTCACCCAGTGACCATTCGAAGTCGAGGCGGAACTGGTCGCGCGTATCCTTCGAGTCGGCGCGGTCGATGGCATCGTTGGTGATGTTGCACGACGAGGTGATCTCGCCACCGGTCAGGTCCTGGCGATAGCCCGGGCGCACGTCGAGCACGCGGGGGCAGCCGGAGGCGGGCTGGTTGAGGTCGCCACTGTAGGACACGTCCAGGCCGGTCGCGGTGCGCGCGCCATCCTTGCGGCTGAACTCGCCATGGCCGTACAGGGCGGACATGGTGAAGGTGTCGGTGAAGTAGCCGGTGTACTTGCCGATCCAGTTCTGGCCGCCGTTCTCCTGCTTGCGGGTGCCGATGTACTCGCCGGTATCGGGGTTGTAGACGTCGGTGTCGATCTTGCTGGTGTCGTTGAAGCCGGTCAGTTCCAGCTTGTTGTTGTCGTTGATGTTCCAGTCGACCTTGACCAGCCACGTCGGCCGCTTGGTCTGCTCGTCGGCCGGCTTGTCGCCGAACGGCGTGCCCGCCAGGCCCTTGTCGGTATCGCCGTAGGAGACCAGGCCGTAGGCGAACAGCTTGTCCTTGACCAGCGCACCGGAGGCCCAGGCCGAGGTGATCCACTGGTTGGTGTCGACGTTGGAGTTGTCCTGGGCCAGCGTGCCGACATCATCGGGCGCCAGCGGATTGCGGTAGTAGTAATCGACCGTGTCGGCGTTCAGCGCGCGCGGCGTGTAGAACACGTTGCCGCCGGCGTGGAACTCGTTGGTGCCGCGCTTGGTGATCTGGTTGATCACGCCGCCGGTGGAGCGGCCGAACTCGGCGCCGTAGCCACCGGTCTTGACCTGCTGCTCGGCGACCGCTTCGAACGGGATCTGCGAGAAGTTGAGGTTGCGGAACGAGTTGGTGACGTTGAAGCCGTTGACGTAGTACTGGTTCTCGGCGACCGACGAGCCGCCGAACGAGGCCAGGTTGCCGAACGCGGTGTCGCCGCGCACGGTGCCCGGCGCCAGCAGCGCGACCGAGGTGGCGTCGCGCGCGACCGGGATCTTGGCGATCTGTTCGGCGGTCAGGATGGTGGTCGATTCCACCGACGACACGTCGATCGGATTGACCGCCGAGGAGGCGCGGACCTGGACGGTATCCAGGGTGGATGCGTCGGCGCGCGCGGCAGCGAAGTTCACCGGGGTGCCGGTACCGACGTTGACGCTGACGCCTTCGCGGGTCGCGGTGGCGCCGTCGGTGCCGGTGTAGGTGACGTTGTAGCTGCCGGTGGGCAGCGCCGAGAAGCGGTAGGCGCCGTCATTGCCGACGGTGATGGTGCGCGAGAAGCCCGTCGCGGGGTTCTGCACCTGGACGGTGGAGCCGGCGCTGGCCTGGCCGAAGATGGCGCCGGAGGTGTTCGACTGCGCGTACAGCGTGGGACTGAAGCAGATGCCGAGGGCGAGGCTGAGCGCGGAACGCTGCAGGGCCCGTTTGGTTCGCTGATTGACTGCCACTAGCTCTCTCCTGAGTAGGGTGTTTTCTTCGTGTTGGCCGCAAGACCCAATGGTCACACTTGCAACTCCAACATTCAGAATCTACTCAGGTTTAAGCCTCGCGTCACGAAATTTTCATCTTTTCAGCACGGATGTGACTTGGTTCGGATTTTTTGCCTAACGCCAGCAATTTCGGTTAACGGCAATCAAGGTGACGGTAACTACGTGCTTCGTGATGTTTCTGGGGCGTCCGATCCGGCGCGGGACGGGGTGGTCGCGGACCTGCGGCCACCCCGCCGCCGCGGTCAGTCACCGAGTGAAAACGCTACCGGTACCAGGCCGATCGCCTCGACGCGCTGGCCGTCCTGCATCGCCGGGCGGAAGCGCCAGTGCTGCAGCACCTGCTGGCGGGCGGCCTGGTCGAGCACCCGGTGACCGCTGCTGCGGGCGATGTCGACCGCGGCCGGGCGTCCTTCGGCGTCGACCCGCACCTGCAGCAGCACCGTGCCCTGCAGGCGGCCGGCCAGGGCGGTGCGGGGGTAGGCCGGTGCCGGGGCGCTCAGGTACTGCAGGGTGGCGCCGGGGGCGGGCGGGCTGATCGTCGTCGGGCCGGGGTCGATCGCCTCGGTGGGCGCCGATTGCTCGGCGGCGGGCATGGCCTGGTAGGCGGCCTCGGCGGTCGGCGGGGCGAGCGGCAGCGGCGGGGTGAGTGGATGTGGGGCGGTGGTGGGCGCCGTCGGCGGGGTGGGTGCCTGGATGATGGGCACCGGGACCGGTGGGGTCGGTACGGTGATCGGCAGGATCCAGCGTGGCGTGGGGGCTTCCGGGGCCGGGGGCACGGCACGGCGGCTCAGCGGGATCAGCAGCAGCATCAGCGCGAGCAGGTGCAGCGCGATGGCCGTGCTCAGGGCCAGGATGCGGGAAGGGTCGAAGCGGAAGGCAAACGGCTGGAATTGCGTGCGAACCATGATCCACCTCCTGGAAAGGAACTGCGGAAAGGCACTGCACAGAAGGCCCCGGTCCAGCGGGGTTGCGCCTGCGATTCGATCTTCTTCCCGTACCCGGGCGGATGGATAGCCGGCGACGGCGCGACGTTTTGCTTTCGTTGGGGTTTCGCGGTCTGCCCGGCTCTCGAGCCCGAAAAGGTTCTTCGTCGATTCGATTCGTGGAGGCTGGATTGGCCGCTCCCTTCGGATGGGGACGATGCCGTCGCCGGCCGCGAGGCGGCTTCCGCCTGGGACGCGCTACCGCGATCTGGGAGGGGGGTTGCGGCCTGGCGGCCGCTTTTTTGGTTCTTTGGCGGTCGTGGCGCTTGGATGGCCTTCGATGTAGGTCGGCTCGTTGGAACCGTGCGTGCGCCTTGGGGCTACCGGCGGATCGGGACACGCCGTGAATCCCTCCATGGAGGCTCGATGGCGGCGTCCATGCCGCCAACGGTCCCGATCCGCCGGTAGCCCCAAGGCGCCGACAGGTTCCCGAGGGCGGTGGGGAGAGCCAAGGCAGCAGCCAGAAGCAAGAGCAAGAGCAAGAAGCGAGTGAAGTGGGTGGGGGAGGGTGGAAAGCGGGGCGCCTGCTGCGCGGCTTGCTGGGCGCTGGGTCCGGCTAGGCGGTGCGCCGGGACCGGGCGGTTTCGGGTATTTGCTTCCACGCCCTGGGCGGCATGACACGGGCTTGAAGCCGCGCAGCGGGCGCCCGGCTTTTCTTCTCTCTCCCCACCTTCATTACCCGCTTTTCGCTTCTGCTTTCGCTGCCGCTTTTCCCGTCCGTGCCCAGCAATCTGTCGGGTCCTTGGGCTGCCGGCGGGTCGGGACCGTTGGCGCCATGGATGGCGCCATTGGGGCCCCATGGACGGGTTTACGGCGTGTCCCGACCCGCCGGTAGCCCAAGGACCACGCGCAGCCCAAGCGAGCCGATCCACCTCGAAGGCCAACCCGGAAACAACCGACAAAGAACCAAACAAAGCGGCCGCCAGGCCGCAACAACACCCCCACCTCCCCGCAAATGCGGTGAAGAAGCAAAAAAAGGGCGCCCGCAGGCGCCCTCGTCGAATCACCGCGGTGGCGTCGGTCTCAGCGGGCCAGCTCGAAGGCGACGTCCAGGTTCACCGACAGCGTGGTCTCGCCGGGCGACACCGGCGTGTCCATCGCCGCGCTCTGCGCGCGGGCCATCATCATCACCGGGCGAACGCCGCCACCGCGGCCTTCGGAGATGCTGACGATGCGGCGCACCTTCAGGCCGAGCGCGGCGGCATAGGTCTGCGCCCGGGCGCGGGCCTTCTCCAGCGCGGCCAGGCGGGCCTCGTCATAGACCGGCTCGGGATTGTCGATTTCGAAGGACGGGCCGTTGATCTGGTTGGCGCCCTGGGCGGCGAGGCCGTCGAGCACCTTGCCCAGGCGCGAGATGTCGCGCACCTTCAGGCTGACCGTGTTGCTGGCCTGGTAGCCGGTGATCTTCGGCGCCTGGCCTTCCTTGTACTGGTACTGCGGGCTGAGGTTGATGCCGCTGGTCTGCACGTCCTTGTCGGCAATGCCGGCGGCCTTGATCGCCGCCACCACCTTGCTCATCTGCTCGGCATTCTGGCGCATGGCGGCGTTGCCATCGGCGGCCTGGGTGACCACGCCGGCCGACAGGCGGGCGACGTCCGGCACGCGGCTGGCCTCGGCCTCGGCGGAGACGTTGAGGATCGTCGCGTCGGCGGGCAGGGCATAGCTGGGCATGTTCTGGGCCTGGGCGGTCATGGCGAGCGGGGCGAGGGAGAGGGCGAGCAGCAGGGGGCTGAGGCGGGCGCGCATTCGACGTTCCTTGAGGATGGGCGGGGCAAGCGTGGTTTCGTGACGATGAACCGGCTGTGAGCCGGTCGCCGTAGGCGCGTGCGCCCATGGCCGCGGGTTATGCTTCGCCGATGCTCTGGCTTGCTTCCCGCTCCCCCCGTCGATCCGAACTCCTGCAGCGCCTCGCCATCCCCTTCCAGGTCCTCGACCTGGAGGTGCCGGAGGTGCGCGGGGCAGGCGAGCACGCGCACGATTACGTGCGCCGGGTCGCGCTCGAGAAGGCCGGCGCCGGCCTGGCCGCGGTGATCGACCAGGATCGGCGGGCGCGCGTGCTGGGGGCCGATACCGAGGTGATCCTCGGCGAGCGGGTGTTCGGCAAGCCGGCCGATGCCGACGATGCCGCCGCCATGCTGCGCAGCCTGTCCGGGCGCGAGCACGTCGTGCTGACGGTGGTCGCGCTGGCCGCCGCCGGCCAGCCGCCGCGCGCGGTCGAGGTGTTCTCGCGGCTGCGCTTCGCGCCGCTGGACGAGGCCACGATCGCCGCCTACGTCGCCACCGGCGAGCCGATGGGCAAGGCCGGTGCCTATGCAATCCAGGGCGTCGCGGAAAGTTTCGTCCAGCACCTGGAGGGCAGCTACTCCGGCGTGATGGGATTGCCGCTCCACCAGACCTTGCAACTGCTCAACGCCTCCGGAGCGACCTGATGTCCGAAGAAATACTGGTCAACGTGACCCCGCGGGAGACCCGCGTGGCGGTCATCGAGAACGGCATGCTGCAGGAGCTGCACATCGAACGCGGCTGGCGCCGCGGCGTGGTCGGCAACATCTACAAGGGCAAGGTGCAGCGGGTGATGCCGGGCATGCAGGCGGCTTTCGTCGAGGTCGGGCTGGAGCGCGCGGCGTTCCTGCACGCCAACGACGTGGTGCGTGCGGCCGCGCCGGGCGTGGTCGAGTCCGGTGAGCCGCCGGTGACCCCGGCCACCGCGGTGCCGATCGTCGAACTGCTGCGCGATGGCCAGGACATCGTGGTGCAGGTGGTCAAGGACCCGATCGGCAGCAAGGGCGCGCGCCTGACCACGCAGATCAGCATTCCCTCGCGCTACCTGGTGCTGCTGCCGCAATCCAAGGTGGTCGGCGTCTCGGCGCGGATCGAGGACGAGGGCGAGCGCGCCCGCCTGAAGGGCATCGTCACCGAGCTGGCGGCGCAGTACGGCGGCTTCGGCTACATCATCCGCACCAACGCCGAGGGCCAGCCGGCCGAGGCGCTGGCCGAGGACCTGGCCTACCTGTCGCGGGTGTGGAACGTGGTCGAGCGGCGCGGCCGCGAATCGCCCACCTGCAGCATCATCTACGAGGACCTCAGCCTGCCGCTGCGCTCGGTCCGTGACCTGATCCGCAAGGACGTGGAGAAGGTCAAGGTCGACTCCAACGAGACCTTCGCCCAGCTGCAGGCCTTCGTGGCCAAGTACATGCCGGTGCTGGCCGAGCGCATCGAGCTGTACACGGGCGACCGCCCGATCTTCGACCTGTACGGGGTCGAGGATGAAATCGGCCGCGCGCTGGAGAAGCAGGTGCCGCTGAAGTCCGGCGGCTACCTGGTGATCGACCAGACCGAGGCGATGACGACCATCGACGTCAACACCGGTTCGTTCGTCGGCCAGCGCAACCTCGAGGAGACGGTGTTCCGCACCAACCTGGAGGCGGCGCAGGCGGTGGCGCGGCAGCTGCGGCTGCGCAACCTCGGCGGCATCATCATCATCGACTTCATCGACATGGACGACCCCGAGCACCGGCGCCAGGTGCTGCGGACGCTGGAGAAGTCGCTGGCCCGCGACCACGCCAAGACCACCGTGTACGACTTCTCGCCGCTGGGGCTGGTCGAAATGACCCGCAAGCGCACCGTCGAGAGCCTGGAGCGGCAGCTGTCCGAGCCGTGCCCGGAATGCGGCGGGCGCGGCAGCATCAAGACCACCGAGACGGTGACCTACGAGATCTTCCGCGAGATCACCCGCGCCGTCCGCCAGTTCGACGCGGCGCGCCTGCTGGTGATCGCCTCCTCCAAGGTCGTGGCGCGGATCACCGACGAGGAGTCCACCGCGGTGGCCGAGCTGGAGGAATTCCTCGGCAAGACCATCAGTTTCCAGTCCGACGACCAGTACCTGCAGGAGCAGTTCGACGTGGTGCTGCTGTGATCCAAGGGCGGGGCGATGGCCCGGACCACGGGCCGGGGAACAGGGACGGGGGACAGGACCGGGCGGCGTTGCGCTCGAGTTCCGCCAGGGACTGGCATGCTGTGCGGTTTCTGCCGTCCCGAACCCCTGATCCCGGCTCCTGATGCCCACCCCGCTGCGCCGTCGCCTCCGCCTTACCCGCCGCTTCGCCGCCTATTCATTGGCGGTGGGGCTGGTGCTCGTCGCGCTGCTGGTGGGGGCGATCAGCCAGGTGCTGCCGCTGGTCGAGCGCCAGCCGGAGAAGGTCGAGGCCTGGCTCAGCGATCGTGCCGGCCAGCCGGTGCGGTTCGACGCCCTGCGTACCGAATGGACCCGCCGCGGGCCGCTGCTGCGCCTGCAGGGGCTGCGCATCGGCGCGGCCGATGGCGTGCATATCGGCGAGGCCGAGGTGCTGGTGGCGATGTATTCCGGCCTGCTGCCGGGTCGGTCGCTGACCGAGCTGCGCCTGCGCAACGTCGCCCTGACCCTGCAGCGCGGCGATGACGGCAGCTGGTCGGTCCAGGGGCTGCCCACCGCCGGCAGCGGCGATCCGCTGGAGTCGCTGCGTCGCCTCGGCGAGCTGCAGGTGGTCGGCGGCCGGCTGCACATCCTGGCACCGGGGATCGGACTGGACGCCACGCTGCCGCGGATCGACCTGCGGCTGCGGGTCAACGGCAGCCATGTACGCGCTGGCGGCCGGGCCTGGATCGACCAGGCGCGCGCCCCACTGACCGCCGCGCTCGACTTCAACCGCGGCAGCGGCGACGGCAGCGCCTATGCCGCCGCGGCGCCGGCCGAGCTGGGCGCCTGGTCGCCATTGCTCAAGGTGGCAGGGGTGCGGGTCGTCGGCGGCAACGGCCAGGCCCAGGCCTGGGTGCGCCTGCAGGACCACCGCATCGTCGCGGTCACCACCCAGGCCGACCTGCGCGACGTGCGCCTGCGGGGCAGCGCCGCCAACGCCGGCCCGTCGCCGCGGCTGGACTGGAACCGCCTGCAGGCCAACCTGCGCTGGAAACTCATCGACGGCGGCTGGCGGCTGGATGCCCCGTTGCTGCGGGTGATCGACGCGACCGGCAAGCCTCACGCGCTCGACGGCATCACCCTGGCTGGCGGCCGGCGCTTCGCCGCGGTCGGCCGCGACCTCGACGCCGCCCCGCTGTTCGAGCTGCTGGGCCTGACCGACCGGGTCGAGCCCGGACTGCGGCGCTGGCTGCAGCAGGCACGCCCGCGGCTGCGCCTGGCGCGGCTGAGCGTGACCGGTGAGCAGGGCGGTGCGCTGTGGGCCGAAGGACGTCTGGACGAGCTCGGCTTCGCCGCGGCCGGCAACGCACCGGGCCTGGACGGACTGCAGGGTGACTTCGAGGGCGACGCCGCCGGCGTGCGCCTGCGGCCGTTGCCATCGGCGCTGGTGCGCTTCGACTGGCCGACCGGTTTCGGCGTGGTCCACGAGCTGCGCCTGGCCGGCGACATCGTCGGCTGGCGCGATGGCGATGGCTGGCAGGTGGCCAGCCCGGCGCTGCGCGTGCAGTCGCACGAATACGCCGCCGACGTGCGTGGCGGCCTGGCATTCCAGGCAGACGGCACGCGACCGCGGATCGACCTGGCGGCGAAGATCGACGACGCCCCGGTGCCGGTGGCGAAGATGTTCTGGATCCATTCCAAGATGAGTCGCGGCGCGGTCGACTGGCTGGACACGGCGCTGGCCGGCGGCACCGTGACCGGCGGGACCGGCCTGGCCAGCGGTGACCTGGACGACTGGCCGTTCGACCACAACGACGGCCGCTTCGAGGCGACCGGGCACATCAGCGATGGCGTGATCCGCTTCCAGCACGACTGGCCGGCGATGGAGCAGGTCGATGCGGACGTGGCGTTCATCGGCGGCGGCTTCAGCCTGGTTGGCAGCGGTGACCTGGCCGGCGTGGCGGTGGACCGCTTCGAGGCCGGCATTCCCGATTTCGGCGACGCCCAGCTCTACGTGCGTGCGCACAGCGGCAGTGACGCCTCGCACCTGTTGTCGATGCTGCGCCGCAGCCCGCTGCACAAGTCCTATGGCGACACGCTGGACAACGTGGCGGTCAGTGGCGCGGCCGACACCGGCTTCGACATGCTGCTGCCGCTGCACGGCGGACCCGGCGGGCACCTGAAGGGCGAGGTCTCGCTGCAGAACGCCAGGCTCGCCGACAAGCGCTGGAACCTCGCCTTCGACCAGGTGCAGGGCAAGGCCAGCTACGGCAGCGAGGGCTTTGCCGCCGAGGGGTTGTCGGTGCGCCGCAACGGTCATGCCGGCACGCTGGACCTGCGCGCCGGCGGCGACGTGCACGATCCCTCGCAGGCCTTCGAGGCGCGCTTCGGTTCGACCGTGGAGGCCAGGGACCTGTTCGACCGCGCGCCGCAGATGGAATGGCTGCGACCCTACGTGCACGGCGCTTCCGCTTGGACCGTCGAAGTCACCTTGCCCAAGGCCCAGCCTGGCAAGCCGGAGGCGCCCAGCCACCTGCGCCTGGACTCGGACCTGGTCGGTACCACGCTGGACCTGCCCGCCCCGCTGGACAAGCCGGCCGAGCGCCCGCTGCCGACCCGCGTCGACGTGGCGCTGCCGCTGGGCAGCGGCGATGTCGACGTCGCCTTCGGCCAGCTGGTCGCGGTCAAGGCGCGCACCGCGAACGATCGCACCGGCGTGCGCGTGGTGATGGGCAGCGACACGGTGGCCGATGCACCGCCCGAGCACGGACTGGTGGTCACCGGCCATGCCGCCTCGCTCGATGCGATGGACTGGATCGGGCTGGCGCGGGGCGGCGATGACAGCGACGCCAACGCGCTGCCGCTGCAGCAGGTCGACGTGCAGGCAGACCGCCTGCTGCTGATCGGCGGGGCGTTCGCGCAGACCCGCCTGCGCCTGCATCCGCAGCGCGACAGGGTCACCGTGCAGCTGGAGGGTCCCTCGCTGCAGGGCAGCCTGGAGGTGCCCAATGCCGATGGCGCGGTGGTCCGTGGCGACCTGGAACGCGTGCACTGGCAGTCGGCGGCGGCCGCCGCGCCGGCCGCCGCGGGGAGCGATCCGCTGCTCCCCGCCACGCCGCTGGCGCAGACCGTGCCCGAGCCGCAGCGCCGGGCCGTGGACGAGATCGATCCGGCACGCCTGCCGCCGCTGTCGCTGGACGTAGCCGACCTGCAGCTGGGCCAGCTCAACCTCGGCCGCGCCGTGCTGCGCACGCGCCGGCTGACCGATGGCCTGCAGCTGGACCAGCTGCAGCTGCATTCGCAGGACCAGGACATCGCCCTGACCGGTGCCTGGCGTGGCAAGGGCGAGGTCGCCACGACCCGGTTGTCCGCGCGCCTGGACAGCCGCAACCTTGGCGACCTGGTCCGCGACCTCGGCTTCGGCGGCCAGCTGCGCGCCGGCGAAGGAGAACTGCAGCTCGATGCCGGCTGGCCGGGTTCGCCAACCGCCTTCAGGCTGGCCGCGCTGGAGGGCAACCTCAAGGTCGCCGCGCGCAACGGCCAGCTGCTGGAAGTCGAGCCGGGCGCCGGCCGCGTGCTCGGCCTGCTCAGCGTAGCGCAGCTGCCGCGCCGGCTGATGCTCGACTTCCGTGACTTCTTCTCCAAGGGCTTCGCCTTCAACCGCATCGACGGCGAGGTGCGCTTCGATGACGGCACCGCGCAGACCAGCAAGGTGCGCATCGAAGGCCCGGCTGCGGACATCGATATCCGCGGTGCCGCCGACCTGCGCCAGCAGCAGTTCGACCAGACCATCGACGTGCACCCGAAGTCGGGCAACCTGCTGACCGTGGTCGGCGCGGTGGCCGGAGGTCCGGTCGGCGCGGCGGTGGGTGCTGCGGCCAACGCGGTGCTGTCCAAGCCGCTGGGCGAACTGGGCGCGCGCACCTACCGGGTGACCGGACCGTGGAAGGACCCGAAGGTGGAAGTGGTCGAGAAGAGCGCCGCCAGCGCCTCCGACGCGCGCTAGCCCACGCGCGCCCTCAAGGCGCGTCTTCCGGTTCCGGGGGCGATCCCGCGCGTACGAAGCCCGGCAGCCGCAGCTTGGTGCGATGGCCGGGTTCGGGCGTGCTCCGCTCGCCGGTCACGCCGCGGAAGTAACCGCGCTGCCAGCGCTCGCGCGAGGCCTGCGAGGCCGGGTCATTGAGATCCTTCAGGAACTGCCCGCGGCTCTGGTTCCACTGCTCGTACAGCCGCTGCAGGTCGGCGTCCTCGGAGATCGGGCGCCAGTCGGCCTGGCAGTCATCCAGCACGGCACGCTGCAGCGGGAACAGGTGGCAGAACGGCTCGCCGGCCTGGAAGCGCACGCGGCCAGGCCGCGTGAAACGCCAGTTCATCGTGAAGGTATAAGGGCTCCAGTCGGTCTCCACGATGCCGGTCAGCCCGGCGATGCCATCCTTGGGCCGGTTCAGCGGACTACCGACCATCAGGTCGATGCCTTCCTCGGTGCGGAACAGGCAGGGCACGTGGAAGGTCAGCACGCCGTAGCCGAAATGGCTCACCGCCGGGGCGTGGGTGCCCGGGTCGGCGTACACGCGCACGTCCTGCAGGCCGTTGCCGCCGGTCCATTCGGCCATGAAGCCGGTCTGGCACAACAGCTCCCACCCATGTGAATTGGCGATCGCCAGTGGCAGGCAGCGGTAGGCGTAATGCTGGTCGGTGGCATCCATCCAGTCGCGCTCGCGTGGCGCGGGGCGGATGTCGAGCGTGTGGCCGTCAAGTACGTAGGCGGTCAGCTTCATGCACGGTCCTGGCCAGGGCAGGGGGGCAGTCTCGCGCGTTTGCCCGGGTTTTTGCCAGCCTGCGGCTTGTGCCGGGCGCGCGTGGCCCCCATCCTGCACGCATGACAGATTCCGCGATCACCCTGGCCGAAACCCGGCTGCTGCTTCCCGGTGGGCTCGATGCCGGCCATCTCGACCGGACCTTCGGCGCCCTGCTGGGTCCCGGCGTGGACTTCGGCGACCTGTATTTCCAGCATTCCCGGCGTGAAAGCTGGTCGATGGAGGATGGCATCGTCAAGGATGGCGCGCATTCCATCGAGCAGGGCGTGGGCGTGCGCGCGATCGCCGGCGAGAAGACCGGCTTCGCCTATTCCGACGACATCCAGCGCGAAGCGCTGCTGGCCGCCGCGCAGTCGGCGCGGGCGATCTCGCGTGATGGCGGTGCCCAGTCCGCACGCGCGCTGGTGCGCGGCAATGCCCGCGCGCTGTATCCGGCCACCGATCCGATCGATGACCTCGACAACGCCCGCAAGCTCGACGTGCTGCGTCGACTGGACCAGTTCCTGCGCGCCGCCGACCCGCGCGTGAAGCAGGTGATGGTCAGCCTGTCCGGCGGCGTGGACACCATGCTGGTCGCGCGCAGCGACGGCGTGCTTGCCGCCGACGTTCGCCCGCTGGTCCGCTTGAACGTGCAGGTGATCGTCGAGCAGGGCGGTCGCCGCGAAAGCGGCTATGCCGGTGGCGGTGGCCGCTATGGCTATGCCGAACTGTTCGCGGCCGACCGGCCCGAGGGCTTCGCCCGCGAGGCGCTGCGCCAGGCGCTGGTGAACCTGGAAGCGGTCGCCGCACCGGCCGGCACGATGCCGGTGGTGCTGGGGGCCGGCTGGCCGGGCGTGCTGCTGCACGAAGCCGTGGGCCACGGGCTGGAAGGCGACTTCAATCGCAAGGGCACCAGCGTCTACGCAGGCCGCATCGGCCAGCGCGTGGCCTCGCCGGGCGTGACCATCGTCGACGATGGCACCCTGGAGGGCCGGCGCGGCTCGCTCAACGTCGACGACGAAGGCACGCCGACCAACTGCACCACGCTGATCGAGGACGGCATCCTGGTCGGCTACATGCAGGACACCCTCAATGCCCGGCTGATGGGCATGGCGCCGACCGGCAACGGCCGCCGCGAATCCTTCGCCCACCTGCCGATGCCGCGGATGACCAACACCTACATGCTGGCCGGCACGCACGACCCGCAGGAGATGATCCGCTCGGTGAAGAAGGGCCTGTACGCGGTGAACTTCGGCGGTGGCCAGGTCGACATCACCAGCGGCAAGTACGTGTTCTCGGCGACCGAGGCCTACCTGATCGAGGACGGTCGCATCACCGCGCCGGTGAAGGGCGCCACGCTGATCGGCAACGGCCCGGAAACCATGCAGAAGGTGCGCATGATCGGCAACGACCTGGCGCTGGACGAAGGCGTGGGCGTGTGTGGCAAGGACGGCCAGAGCCTGCCCGTCGGCGTGGGCCAGCCCTCGCTGCTGATCGACGGGCTGACCGTCGGTGGTACCCAGGCCTGAAGCGTGCCGGTGGGCCGCAAGCGCCAGCCTGCCCCATGCCGCGCGCCGCGGCGTGGACGGGCTTACTCGTCCTCGTCGCCGTCCGGCGTTTCGACCTCGGCTTCGCTGCCGCTGGCCTGCGCCAGCTCGCGCAGCACCTGGAAGATCTCCCGGAACGCACGCGGCGGCTTGTTGCGCAGCTTCTCTTCGCGCGCGTTGCGCTGCAGCTGGCGCAGGTGCTGGCGATCGGCGTGCGGGTATTCCTCCAGCAGCTCGGCGAGCGCCTCGTCGCCTTCCTCGACCAGCCGGTCGCGCCAGCGCTCAAGGCGGTGCATGGCCGCCACCTCGCGGCGCGACACTTCGCTGTTGGCGTCGAGCGCGTCGCGGATCGCTTCCAGCGTGGCGTCATCCTCGCGGCGCATCTGCTTGGCCAGGAACGCCAGCTGGCGCTTGTGGGCGATATGCGCGGTGATGCGGCGGGCGTCGGCGATGTGCGGCAGCAGTGACTCGGGCACCGGCAGCTTGGCCAGCTGGGCCGGGCTCAGCGACACCAGCTTCTCGCCCAGGGCCAGCACCTCCAGCGCCTCGCGCCGTTGCTGGCTGCGGCTGGCGCCCAGGAATTCACCGGTCTCTTCGTCACGTCCGCGCATCGTCTTTCCGTCAAATCCATGGCCGCGCCAGGTGCGCGGCTCCAACCCGCACAGGATAAAGCATTGAACGTGATCTCCCCGGACCTTCACGCCGGCGACGACAGCCAGTCGCGCCTGGATCGCCTGGCCGACCTTTCCGAACGCCTGCTGCGGCGTGCCCGCGAACTGGGTGCCAGCCAGGCCGAAGTCAGCTGCAGCGAGGAACGCGGCCTGGACGTGAACGTGCGCCTGGGTGAAGTGGAGACGGTCGAGTCCACCCGCGACCGCGGCATCGCCGTGACCGTCTACTTCGGCCACCGCAAGGGCAGCGCCAGCACCGCCGACCTGCAGGAAGCCAGCCTGGAGGCCACCGTCGCCCAGGCCTGCGCGATCGCCCGCCACACCGAGGACGACCCGGCTTCGGGCCTGGCCGACGCCGCGCTGATGGCACGTGAGTTCCCCGACCTGGACGGCTGGCACCCATGGGCGCTGCAGGCCGACGAAGCGGTCGACCTGGCGTTGGCCTGCGAGGCTGCCGGCCGCGACGCCGACGCACGCATCGGCAATTCCGATGGTGCCTCGGTGGGCACCAGCGAGAGCGTGTCGGTCTATGCCAACTCCCACGGATTCTTCGGCCGCGAACGCGGTACCCACCATTCGATCGGCTGCGCGCTGATCGCCGGCCAGGGCGAGGGCATGCAGCGCGACGGCTGGTACAGCAGCGCGCTGGCCCGCGAAGACCTGGAATCGCCGCTGGCGATCGGTCGCCGCGCCGCCGAGCGCACCGTCGCCCGCTTGCAGCCGCGCTCGCTGCCGACCGGCGAACTGCCGGTGATCTTCGCCCCGGAAGTGTCGCGTTCGCTGGTCGGTCACCTGCTGGGCGCGGTGTCCGGCGGCGCGTTGTATCGTCGCGCCAGCTTCCTGCTCGACAGCATCGGCGAGGCGCTGTTTCCCGAATGGCTGGACATCGAGGAGCTGCCGCACCTGCGCCGCGGGCTGCGCTCGGCCGCGTTCGACGGCGAGGGCGTGGCCACGCGTGAATCGGCGCTGGTCAGCGGCGGCGTCCTGCAGCGTTACGTGCTCGGCAGTTACTCGGCGCGCCGGCTGGGCCTGCAGACCACCGCCAATGCCGGCGGCGTGCACAACCTGCGGGTGTCGTCCAATGCCACCGGGCTGGACGAACTGGTCGGGCGGCTGCCGCGCGCGCTGCTGGTCACCGAGCTGATGGGGCAGGGGGTGAACGGGGTCACCGGCGACTATTCGCGTGGTGCCGGCGGCTTCCTGGTCGAGGACGGCGCCATCGCCTATCCGGTCGACAACGTCACCGTCGCCGGCAACCTGCGCGAGATGTTCCAACGCATCGAGGCGGTCGGCGCCGACATCGACCGGCGCTCGCATATCCACATCGGCTCTGTGCTGGTCGGGCGGATGACGGTGGCCGGCGAAAGCTGACCCCGGCAGGCCGGCTTGACAGGATTCCGGGCCGCAACGACAGTGGCCGCGACTGCCTCACCTACCAAGGAACGAACGATGAGCGAGTACGAATCCACCCCGCCGCCCCCGCCGCCGGTCACCAGCGCCGCGCCGCAGGACGAACGCACCCTGGCGCTGGTCGCGCACCTGCTGGGCATCTTCACCTGGTTGATCGGCGCGCTGATCATCTGGCTGGTCAACAAGGATGCCCAGCCGGCCAAGCCGTTCGCCACCGACCAGGCCAAGGAAGCGCTGAACTTCCAGATCACCATCGGCATCGCCTCGGTGATCGCCTTCATCCTCACCATCATCAGCTTCGGCCTGCTGTTCTTCCTGCCGACGCTGGTATGGATCGCCGACATCGTGTTCTGCATCCTGGCGGCGGTGAAGGCGAACAATGGCGAGACCTACCGCTACCCGTTCACGTTGCGCCTGATCAAGTAATCCGATCGCACGCGTGAAGACAGCAAGGCCCGGCAATGCCGGGCCTTTGCTTTTTGTGCGGCAGCCACTTTCATTCGCGAAATCAAGCGCCTGCATGCTGAATGGAGAGCGCGGGAGAGCGGCGTGTGTCGCCCATGACATCAGTAGAAATGCTTAGCCACATTTCACCCTGCGTCCACTCTGAACGAATGCAGAATCCCCGTCCGCCAGCGCGTTGTGGTTGTCTGGCGTTCATTTTCGGGGTCGTTGCACGTTCTTCGGTGCTGCCACGCAGGAGGGGCGGGGCAGGAATGCGTCGTATTGCCGCTCAGGAAGAGGTCGCGTGCGAATTCCGTTCGTCCCAGCTGCGCTTGCGTCGCGCCTGTGCCTTGGCCTGCTCGGGTTGGCGATGTGTGCCGGTGTCCAGGCACAGGTTTCCAATACCGCGACCATCACCCCGCCGCCCGGCGTCACCGATCCGAACACGGGCAACAACACCTCAACCGTGGTCACCCCGCTGGCGGGCGTGGTGGCCAGCAGCAAGAGCGCCTTGCCTGCCAGTGGTACCACGGTCGCCATTGGCCAGTCGATCAGCTATACGCTGACCTCGGTGGTCGCCAGCGCGCCGCTGTCGACTGCGTTGACGCTGACCGACGTGCTGAGCCCTGGCCTGGCTTTCGGCGCGGTAACCAGCAACGTCGGCTTCACCTGCAGCGGCAGCGGACCGGTGGTCTGCACGCTGCCGGCAGGGACGGCGGTGGGCACCTACAGCGTGACCTACACCGCCACGGTCACGTCTGCGGCGACCACGCAGGTCGGCAACACGGTGACCCCGAGCGAGGGCGCGTGCACGACCTGCAGCACCGAGCACCCGCTGGTGGCGGTGAGCACGAACAAGACCTCCGACGTGGGCGATGGAACGCCGGTGCAGAAGGGCCAGGCGATCGTCTATACCGTCACCAGCCAGGTCAGCGGCAACGGCAGCCTGACCGCGCCGCTGGAGCTGACCGACACGCTCGGGGCAGGCCTGACCTTCGACGCCATCGTCAATCAGGGCGCCTTCGCCTGCCAAGCCGGCAACCCGGTGCGATGCACGTTGCCGGCGGGCACTGCGGCCGGGACCTATCCGGTGAGTTACCGCGTACTTGTCAACGACGCGGCCACCACTTCGGTTCGCAATACCGTGGTGCCCAACGAAGGCAGCTGCCTGGACTGCACGACCGAGAATCCGCTTGTCGGAATCACAACCCGGAAGGACAACCTCACCCCGGGAAACAACGCACAGGTGTCGGCAGGCTCGGTGGTCGTCTACCGCATCACCACCACCGTCACCGGCGGCGCGCTGACACGCGTGTTCACCGCGACCGACACGCTCGGTCCCGGCCTGGTCTTCGGTGCGGTCGACGGCACCACCGGGTTCACCTGCAATGCCGCCAATCCGCTGGTCTGCACGCTGCCGGCAGGGACGCCGGCGGGTACCTATACGGCGACCTATCGGGCCACCGTCGCCGCCACTGCCACCGTGGCTGTGCAGAACGGCGTGGTGGCCAGCGATGGCGAATGCGTTGACTGCAGCACGATCAATCCGCTGGTCGACGTGGTCACCCGCAAGAGTTCCGACGTCGGCAATGGAACCGGCGTACAAGCCGGTGAAACGATCGTCTACACCTTGACCACGTTGATCACCGGCAGCGCGCCGTTGGCTACCCCGCTGGTGCTGACCGATACCCTGAGCCAGGGGCTGGCCTTCGGCACGATCACCAGCGCCGGCAGTTTCAGCTGTACTGCCGGCAACCCGGTGGTCTGCACGCTGCCGGCGGGCGCCGCGCCGGGTAGCTATGCGGTCAGCTACAGTGCGGTGGTACAGGCATCGGCGACGACTTCGGTCAGCAACACCGTCGTACCGAACCAGGGTGGTTGCATTGATTGCACGACCAACAACCCGCTGCTGTCGATCGCCACCAGCAAGACATCCAACGTCGGCAACGGCACCGCGGTGGAGCGTGGCGATCTGATCACCTACACGGTGACGAGCGTGATCAGCGGCGGCGGCGAACTGAGCAAGGCATTCACCCTGACCGACACCCTTGGCGCAGGCCTGGAGTTCAACGCGATCACCAGCGCCGGCGCGTACAGCTGCAACACTGCCAACCCGATCGTCTGCACGCTGCCCGTGGGTACCGCCGCCGGTAGCTATCCGGTCAGCTACAGCGCCCGGGTCACCCAGGCGGCGACCACCTCGGTCACCAATACGGTCGTGCCCAGCGACGGCACCTGCAGCACCTGCACGACCACCAATCCGCTGGTCGACATCGCCACCCGCAAGACCCTGGACGTCGGCAGCGGCACGCCGGTGTCCAAGGGCCAGACCCTGACCTACACCGTGACCTCGGTGATTACCGGCGGCGCGTTGACGCACCCGCTGACCCTGACCGATACGCTCGGCGCCGGGCTGGTGTTCGGCGCGGTCACTGCAGCCGGCGGCTTCAGCTGCAACGCCGCCAACCCGGTGATATGCACGTTGCCGACAGGTACCGCCGCCGGCAGTCACTCTGTGACCTACACCGTCGTCGTGGGTCCCACGGCCGGGGCGACGGTCAACAACAGCGTGGTGCCCAGCGATGGCACCTGCACCGATTGCCGCATCGTCAATCCGCTGACCGATCCGGTGGTGAACTACGCCAAGGCGGTGACGCTGCCGGCAGGCAAGGCCGCCGTGGCCGTCGGCGATACGTTGACCTACACCATCACCGCCACTGTCACGGTCGCCCCGACCAGCGCGCTCACCACGCTGACCGATACGCTGGGCCCCGGGTTGCAGTTCACCGCGATCAGCAGTGCCGGTGCGTTCACCTGTACCGGCACCGGTCCGCTGGTCTGCACGCTACCGGCGGGAACCGCGGTCGGCACCTACACCTTGGGCTATACCGCACTGGTGACCGCCGACGCCAGCGGCTCGGTACGCAATACCGTGCTCGGCAGTGGCGATGACAATCCTGGTTGCAGCGGCCCGTGCACCACCGACACGCCGGTGCTGACCCCGGTGGTGGACGTGAGCAAGTCCGCCGATCCGAGCAGTGGCGCCCAGGTCGAGCGCGGCCAGGTGCTGCGCTACACGCTGACCGCCGTCGTCTCGAACGCGCCGTTGACCTCGCCACTGGTGCTCACCGATACCCCGGATGCGGGCTTGACCGTGTCCGCGCTGCCGGCTGGTTGCGCGATGAGCAGCGCACAGGTGGTGTGCACGCTGCCAACGGGCACGACGGTAGGCGTCCATGCGGTGAGCTACGATGCCACGGTCAACGCGCAGGCCGGAAGCGTCGTCAACAACACCGTCGCCGCCGCCGGTGGCGGCCCCGACACGCCCGGGTGCGACAACTGCTCGACCTCGCACAAAGTCGAGGATCCGGAGCTGCGCATCACCAAGACGGCCGGCGCGCGCGAGGTGAAGATCGGCGACCTGGTGCTGTATACGCTGCAGGTCGAGAATCTCAGCAATGCAGCGCTTGTCGGTGGCAGCATCATCGACACCACACCGGCGGGATTCTCTTTCGTGTCCGGGTCGCTGCAGCAGAGCGGTGGCAATGCGCTCACCGTCTCCGGCGCGGGCCCGGTGCGCTTCGGCAATCTGGACCTGCCGGGTAATTCGACGATCACGATTTCCTACCTGATGCGCGTCGGCGCCGGCGTGCGCCAGGGCACCCACGTCAACCAGGCGCAGGCGCAGTCGCCGGCCGGTACGCCGATCTCCAACGTGGCCACCGCGCAGGTCGTGCTGGCCAACGACCCGCTCACCGACGAAAGCCTGATCCACGGCACCGTTTTCGATGACCGCGACGGCGATGGCTGGCAGGATCGCGCCGATCTGTCCGAAGTGCATATCCAGGGCGGATTCGGCGCCGACGATTACGTGCCCGGTTCGACCACCGTCGATCGCGGCGACGGCCCACAGGCGCAGGCCGATGCCAGCGCGCCGCTGCTGCACGGGCTTGCGCTGGGCGCTATCAGCGCGCGTGGCTCCGAAGCAGATCCGCCCGACCATCACCAGGTCATCGTCAGCCAGCGGCTTCGCGAGGCGCGCTTCAGCGACGACTTCATCCTCACCAGCGCCCAGGGCGTGAGCGTGCGCATGGATGCCCAGGGCAATACCACCGTCGAGCGCAGCGGTGAAGCGGCCAAGGGCCTGAATGCCGCCGCACCCAGCGTCGAGCGCCGCGTGAGTGCGGGCGCCGACGGCGTGGTGGTCGACTACGTCATCCGCAACCATGGGATCGACGAGCGCGGCATCCCTGGCGTGCGCATCGCCACGGTGGAGGGCCTGCTGGTGGAGACCGACCAGTTCGGTCGCTATCACCTGGTGGGGATCGATGGCGGTGAATGGGAGCACGGCCGCAACTTCGTGATGAAGATCGACCCGGTGACCCTGCCGCCTGGCGCGGTTATGACCACCGACAACCCGCTGCTGCGGCGGATCACGCCCGGCGTGCCGGTCCGGTTCGACTTCGGCGTGCGCATGCCCGCCGGCACGATTGGCGGCGGCAGCGAGGATGTGCAGGCAGTGCTGGGCAAGGTGCTGTTCGCCGCCGGCAGCGACCAGATCTCCGAGCGCTATCTGCCGGCCGTGGATCGCATGGCGGAACAGCTGCATGGGCGCCGTGGCGAGGTGACGATCGGCGCCAGTGGTGATCCGCCGTCGCTGTCGTTCGCCCGCGCCACCGCGCTCAAGCGTGCACTGGAGCAGCGCCTGTCCGGCGATGACCTGGCGGCGCTGAAGATCAGCGTGCGCGAAAGCGAGCATGGCGATGCACCGCTGGTGGCGGGCTGGAGCGAGGGAGGGGTGGTGCTCGGGTCGCTGCTGTTCGATTACGGCAAGGCGACCATCCGGCCCGAGTACGCCGGCCTGCTGGACGGCATCGCCAGCGAGCTGGAGCGTGGCGGTGGTGGCAGGGTGGCGATCATCGGCTACACCGACGTGCACGGCAGCTACGACTACAACACCCGACTGGGCCTGCAGCGCGCGCGTGCCGTCTACGACGCGCTGGTCGTGCGGTTGAGCCCGGCGGTGAGGGCAAGGGTGAAGGTGGAAGCCAGTGCCGATCCGCGCAAGCCGGTCCAGGGTGCAGGGGAGGGGCGTCCATGAGGCGCAAGCTGCTCGACTGCACCCTGATCGGCCTGCTCGCCGGTACCGCGCCGTTGGCGCAGGGCCAGCAGGCCCCAGGGGCAGCGCCGTCGGCCGACGGAACGGCGATGGACTGCGACGGCGCAGGTTGCAGCAGCAACGAGGGCCTGCTGTTCCAGTTGCGCACGCGCAGCTACGACCAACCAGTGACCGAGGGTACCGACAAGAAGTCCAGCGTTGCCGAGCTGCAGCCCGACCGCCGTGCCGTGGTGGCGCGAGAGCAACCCGGCGAGGCCACCGCGTATGGACGCTATTCGGTCCAGCTGCCCGATGGCGGCGTGGTCTGGGCGACCGAGGATCCCAACCTAGGCCAGCCGGAGCTGGCGGTTTCGGCACCGTCGTTCGTGCCGTTCGACGGTCGCCAGATCACCCGGCCGGTGCAGTTCGCGGTGCGCAGCAACTACCCGGACTTCATCCAGCGTCTGGAGGTAACGGTGTTCCGGGGCAGCGATACCGACCTGGTCGAACCGATCGCGCGGGTCGCCCTGCCGGTGACCAGCGTCGGCCAGGCCGAATGGGATGGCCGCCTGCCCGATGACTATCGCTTCCGTGCCGGCGACGACCTGATCTACGTGTTGCGCGCCTATGACGCCAGCGGCAGCTTCGACGAGACCTGGCCGGCGCAGATCCAGCTGGTCACCCCCGAGGAGGCTGAGCGCGGCAACCGCACGCTGCGCGAAAGCACCGAGAAGGCGCTGGGAACGGCGTTGAGTGCCGACGAAGCGCAGACCCAGATGCTGGTGGACGACGTGTTCTCGCGCAACGGCCTGCGCCAGCAGAACATTCCCGTCTACGGTTCGCGCATCCGCCTGCAAGGCCGCGATCTGCCGGCGGGCCGTTCGCTGAGCATCAATGGCCAGCCATATCCGGTCGACCTCGAGCGCAAGTTCGCCGCCGAGTTCCTGGTGCCGGTGGGGCACCACCGGTTCGACATCGACGTGCAGGCTCCGGGCGCCGGTGCGCCGACGGCGGACGGTGCCGCCACACCGGACGCTACCCTGGCGCAGCAGTCGATCGACATGGAAGTGACCGGGCGCTACTTCTTCGCCATCGGCATGGCCGACGTGACCATCTGGCGCAACGACGTCAGCAAGTCCACCGCCACCTTCGACCAGGACAGCCGGTACAAGGACGACATCATCAGCGATGGCCGCCTGGCCTTCTACCTCAAGGCCAAGGCGAACGCGAAATACCTGATCACCGCCCAGGCCGACACCACCGAGCAGGACCTGGGCCACCTGTTCGACGGCTTCACCAGCGCAACGCCGCAGGACATCTTCCGCCGCCTGGACCCGGACCTGTACTACCCGACCTACGGCGACGATTCGACGACCTATCGCGACATCGATACCCAGGGACGCTTCTACCTTCGCGTGGACTGGGACCAGAACCAGGCACTGTGGGGCAATTACGCCACCGGCCTGACCGGCACCGAGTATGCGCAGTACGTGCGCTCGCTGTACGGGGCGGCGGCCAGCTGGCGTTCGCGCGCGATCAATCCCTGGGGCGATCCGCGCACGGAGCTGCGTGCGTTCGGCTCGCAGGCCGAGACCGCGCCGGGGCACAACGAATTCATCGGCACCGGCGGCAGCCTGTACTACCTGCGCAATACCGACATCCTGCCCGGCTCTGACCAGGTCGTGCTGGAGATCCGCGATCCGGCCACCGGCCGCGTCGAGAACCGGGTGACCCTGCTGCGCGGCACCGATTATGAGATAGACGAGATGCAGGGTCGCCTCCTGCTGACCCGTCCGCTTGCCCAGATCACCCGCGAGAACGTGCCGACCCTGACCCGCGACGTGCCGTTGGACGGTTACGAGCAGCGACTGGTGGTCGACTACGAATGGGTGCCCAGTGACTTCAACGACAACAACGTCACCGCCGGCTTCCGCGGCAAGCAGTGGCTCGGCGACCACGTCGGCGTCGGCGTGACCTACGTCGATGAGAACCGTGACGGCGAAGATTACACCCTGGCCGGGGGCGACCTGACCCTGCAGGCTGGCAAGGGCACCTATCTCAAGGCCGAGTACGCGCATACCGAGTCCTTCGGCGTGCCGGTGTTCTACTCGGATAACGGTGGCTTCAGCTTCCTGCAGACCAATAGCGCCAACACCCATCGCGAGGGTGACGCACGTTCGGTGGAGGCGCGTGCCAACCTCAAGGAGCTGGGCTGGACGCAGCTGGACTGGAGTGCCGGTGCCTGGTGGCGAGAAACGGATGCCGGTTACTCGACCGCGCGCTATGACCAGCGCTTTCCGGTGACCGAGTACGGTGCCGAGGCGCTCGGGCAGATCACCAGCGACGTCAGCCTGTATGCGCGCTACAGCAAGGCCGAGGCCGGCCCGCAGTCGTTGATCCAGGCACAGGTCAGTGCCGAATGGCGGTTGGACGACTTCAACACGTTGAGCGGCGAAATCCGTCGCGTCGAACAGGACACGCTGCTCGCCGACAAGGCGGCTGGCCTGCTTGGCGCGGTGAAGTACGCGCACCAGTTCGGCAGCAGCCTGACCGTTTACGGCTTGGCGCAGGGCACGCTGGACGATGACGGGGGCAGGTACGAGGCCAACAACGCCTTCGTCGCCGGCGGCAAGTACCTGTTCGGAGACCAGTCCTCCGTCAGCGCCGAAGGCAGTGTCGGCGATCGTGGCAACGCGGGCCTCGTCAGCGGCGAGTACCGGCTGACCCCGGACCACTCGCTGTACGCCGGTTACACCTATTCGACCGACCTCACCGCCGATGAATCGCTGTTCGAGCCCAACCGGCAGAATGGCTGGACGCTCGGCCAGCGCTGGCGGATCTCCGAGCGGGTCAACATGTTCAACGAGAGCCAGTTCCTCAAGGAGCCGGACCAGTCCGGCCTGGCGCACACCTATGGCATGGACTTCTACCCGGCGCAGGGCTGGAACCTGGGCTTCACCCTGCAGACCGGCGAGCTGGACAAGGGCTTCGTCGGCAGCACCGTGGACCGGCGGGCGGTCAGCGTCAGCGGCGGGCATACCTCGCCGGTCGCCGATTGGCAGAGCAAGGTCGAGTGGCGCAAGGACGACGGTGCCGAAAACCGCACCCAATGGGTCACCACCAACCGCCTGACGTGGAAGATCAACGAGAGCTGGCGCATCGCCGCGCGGGTGAACTACTCGGATACCGATGATGAGTTCGACCGGCTGGCCGATGCCCGCTTCCTCGAAAGCAACCTCGGCTTTGCCTGGCGGCCCTGGAACAGCACGCGCTGGTCGCTGTTCGGTCGATACACCTATCTGTATGACCTGGCCTCGCCCGGGCAGGTTGGCGGCGCGGACTACGACCAGCGCACCCAGGTGCTGTCGCTGGAGGGCGTCTACAAGCACGACCAGCACTGGGAATATGCGCTCAAGCTGGCGCGCCGCGACGGCGATGTGCGCATGCAGCGCGGCTATGGGCCCTGGTTCGATTCCGGTACCAACTTCAGTGCAGCGCAGGTGCGCTACGAGCTGCGCACGCAGTGGCACGCGCTGGCCGAGTACCGCTGGCTTGACGTCGACGATGGCGGAAGCAGGCAGGGCTTCCTGGTCGGGCTGGATCGCGATGTAGGCAAGAACTTCCGTATCGGCGTCGGCTACAACTTCACCGAATTCAGCGACGACCTCACCAATTTCGACTACGACCAGCGCGGCTGGTTCCTCAACATGACCGGCACCTACTGAGTTGCGCGACGCATGAACAAGCCCTACGCCAAGCTGCATTCCACCGCCCGGCGGAGCCATCGCGCGGCCCTTCGCGGCGGAAAGGTGGTGCTAGGTCTGTTCCTGCTCTGCGGGCTGGTGCCGGCAGCCTGGGCGCAGACCACGCAGACCACGCAGGCCGGGATCACGATCACCAACACGCCCGCGCAGGGCCCCGGTGACCAGGCCGACGACCACTACCTGGCCGGTGGCGAGGTGGTCTATACGCTGGTGGTCGATAATCCCGGCAAGGACGAGCTGCGCGCCGCGCGGGTAAGCGCACCGCTGCCGTCCGGCATTACTGGCGGTAGCTGGACCTGCCGCGCCGGGCAGGGCGCGCGTTGCGGCCGCGACCAGGGACGCGGCGCGGTGGACGACGGTCCCAGTCTGCCGGCCGGCGGCCGGGTGACCTATCTGTGGACGTTGAACGTGCCTTCCGGCTATGCACGCAACCATGAGTCGCTGGACGTGACGGCGACGCTGAAGCTGCCCCCGGGCATGCGCGCGGCCGATCCGGGCCGACTGACCGCACGCGATTCGGATCCCGCGCAGGCGCCGGGGACGTTGCCGGCGGCGACCACAAGTGGTGCGCCTTCGCCCACGAGCGGGCCCGCGGTGGCGCCAAGCCTGTCCGGCGCACGGCCCCTCCAGGGCGGCATGCCCTTGGGCGGCCGGCCCGCCACCCGCGGGCTCGGGGCAGGATTGCTGGCCGCCGGCCCGTTTCCGACCTGCGGCCCGCAGATGTACATCTCGCAGGCCCCCGACGGCAATACCAACACCACGCTGTCCGAAGTGGACGTCAACACGATTCCGTTCACGCTCACCACGCTGGGCACCGGCAGCGTGCCGTACAACGCCATCGGCTTCCGCCCGTCCGACAGCTTCATCTACGGTATCCGCATTGGCACCAACCGGCTGGTGCGGGTGTACTCGGATGGGTCGACCGAGCTGCTGGGCAACGTGAGCGGGCTGCCATCCACGTTCCCCTCGCCGCCGGTCGACAATTCGTACAACGCTGGCGAGATCGGCACCGATGGCTTTCTCTACGTGAAGTCGCAGTCCACCGTCAGCCGCATCTACAAGATCGACCTGACCAATACAGCGGCGCCGACGGCCACGGTGATCAACCTGACCGGCGGCACGGTCAGCGGCGCGGACTTCGCCTGGATCAATGACCGCCTGTACACGGTGAACCAGGACGGTTCCGTTGCCTGGATCAATCCGGCGACCGGCGCGGTCACCACCCTGCCATACGTCAACGGGACGCTGGGCAACGTCGGTGCGTTGTTCGGCACTCCCAACGCGCTGTACGGTTCACGCAACAATCCCGGTGGTTTCTACCAGTTCGACCTGACGACCGGCCGGGCTACACGTCTGTCCGGCTCGCCAGTGGTCGGCAGCAACGATGGCGCCCATTGCGCCAGCGCACCGGTGGTCCTGAGCGTGGACGTCGGCGTCACCAAGACCAACACCCCGGCGCAGGGCCCCAGCGACCTCCCCAACGACTTCTACCGGCCCGGCACCAACGTCACCTACCAGATCGTGGTCAGCAACCGCGGTCCGGTCGGCGTGGCGGGCCTGCACGTGGGTGACCCGCTGCCATCAGGCATCACCACCGCCAGCTGGACCTGCGCCATCGCCCAAGGCGATGGCCAGTGCGCGCAGGCATCCGGCACCGGGGCCATCGACACGACGGTGGACCTGGAGTTCAGCGAAACCACCCGGGTGGTTTCGCAGGCGGTTTTCACCCTTACCCTGGTGGTGCCGCTGGACTACCCACAGAACCATCCGCTGCTGGTCAACACCACCACCATCACGCTGCCGCCGGACTACACCGATCCCAACCCGGGCGATCACACGGCCACCGATTCCGACCCGGCCGAACAGGCTGACCTGCGCGTGGTGAAGTCGACGCCGGCTGGTGCGCTCGCACCGGGACAGACCATCAGCTATTCGCTAGTGGCCGACAACCTGGGACCGGTCGACGTGGTGGATGCGATCCTACATGACACCCCGAACAGCCACCTGGACTGCACCACGCCCACCCAGGCGCCGACCTGTACGGCGACCGGCGCGGCGCAGTGCCCCGCCGCCGCCGCGCTCACGCGCAGCGCGCTGCTGGGAGCGGGCGTGGCGATTCCCTCTCTGCCGGCCAACAACGGCGCGGTGACGGTAACGATGGCCTGCCTGGTCATCGAATAGCTGGCGCAGCTGGCCGTCATGGCCGGCTGGGCGCTAGTGTTTCCTTTCGATCGCCAGCCGCGCCAGCGCTGCCAACGGGGCCGCGGCTTCACCGTGGCCTGCCAGCAGCTGCTGCATCCGCGCGCCGAGTTCGGCCAGGCGGGCCTTGGCGCCGTCCAGCCCGAGCAGGGCCGGGAAGGTCGACTTGTTCTGCGCCTGGTCCTTGCCGGCGGTCTTGCCGAGCGTGCCCGAATCGGCCTCGATGTCGAGGATGTCGTCGCGGATCTGGAAGGCCAGGCCGAGCGCGGCGGCGAATTCGTCCAGCCGTGCCAGCGTGGCCTCGTCGGCCCGGCCGGCCAGCGCGCCCATCCGCACCGCCGCGCGGATCAGCGCGCCGGTTTTCAACGCATGCATGGTCTGCAGCTGGTCCAGGTCCTGCTGGCGGCCGGTGGCGTCGATGTCCAGCGCCTGGCCACCGCACATGCCGGCCGCGCCGGAGGCGTGGGCGAGGGCGCCCAGCCAGGCCACGCGCAGGTCGGCAGGGGCGTCGGCGGCGGCAATCACCTCGAATGCCCGCGTCTGCAGCGCATCGCCGGCGAGGATCGCGGTGGCCTCGTCGAAGGCGACGTGCACGGTGGGCTGGCCGCGGCGCAGGTCGTCGTCGTCCATGGCCGGCAGGTCGTCGTGGACCAGCGAATAGGCATGGACGAGTTCGACCGCCACGGCCGGCGCGTCGAGCAGCGTTTCAGCGGCGCCGAGCAGATGGCCGGTGGCATAGGCCAGCAGCGGACGCATGCGCTTGCCGCCGCCGGTGGCGGCATGGCGCATGGCGGCATGCAGGCGTCGTGGCGCCTGGGCGGGGTCGGGCAGGCAGGCGTCGAGGGAGGTTTCGGTGCGCGCGCGCCAGCGCTCGAACAACTCAGCCGCCATGGAGCGGGGCGTCGAAGGGTTCGGCGTTGTCCGGCTGGGCCGGATCGGTGAGCAGCTTCACGCGCAGCTCGGCCTGCTCCAGCGCTGTCTGGCACTCGCGGTACAGGCCGACGCCGCGCTCGTAGGCGGCCAGCGACTGTTCCAGGCTGAGGTCGCCGGCTTCCATTTTCGCGACCAGCTGCTCGAGTTCTTCCAGCGATTGCTCGAAGCGGGCGACCGGCGAGGTCTCGTTGGGGGACTTCTTGGACATGGGTAAAGTGTGCGCGGCGGGGCCGGGGCGGTCAATTCGCCGGGGCCGGTGGCGTCCAGCGCAGCCGCGCACCGCGGGCATGCAGCCATTGCGCCAGCGTCGCGCCGATCAGCGCATCGCCGGCGGCCAGCAGTTGGCCGTCCTGCCACAGCAGCGGCAGCGCGCCGCGACGCCAGGGTGGGATCGCCGCCGACTGCAGCAGGTGCTTGAGTTCGTGCGAATGCCCGCGGCCGGGCAGCCGCAGGCGCTCGCCGCCGCGGCGCGCGGTCACGCGCAGTACCGCATCGAAACCATCTGCGCCCAGCAGCGCCAGCTCGCCGCCATCGGGCAGCGGCAGCGGCGCGCGGCCGTCCCAGTGGGCGTGCCAGTCCGCCGGCCAGTCGGCGGACGGGCGCAGCAGGTGCAGGCAGCCGCGCCAGCGTCGGATTTCAACGCCATGCCAGGCGAAGCGCGCGCCATCGGCGCTTTCAGCCAGTTCGTGTTCGATCGCCGTGATGCCGCTGGCGGGCAGTGGCGGGGCTTGGTGGCGCGCGACCCAGGCCCGCAGCAGGCGGGCCCGGCGCGCGGGCGGCTGCGCGCGCAGCGCGGGCAGGTCGAGGCTGGCCGCGTGCTGGTCGGCATGCGCATCGAGCCAGGCGGCATCGTCGTCTGCCAGCAATGCGCTGGCCTCGCCGCTGAGCATCGCGCTGCGGGACAGCGTCGCGTCGGCGTGCGGCCAGCGCTGGCGCAGCAGCGGCAGGACCTGGTGGCGCAGGAAGTTGCGGTCGTGGTGCGGATCGGCATTGGCCGGATCCTCGATCCATGACAGCCCATGGCGGCGGGCGTAGTCCAGCAGCCTCTCCCGCGGCAGGGCAAGCAGCGGTCGCCACAGCTGGCCGCAGGCGAATGCGCGCTGCGCCTGCATGGCGGCCAGTCCATCCGGACCGGAGCCGCGCAGGGCGCGCAGCAGGAAGGTTTCGGCCTGGTCGTCGCGGTGGTGGGCCAGGGCCAGCCATTCGCCCGGCTGCAGGGCGGCGGCGAACGCGGTGCGGCGGGCGGCGCGGGCGGCGCCTTCCAGGCCCAGGCCGCTGTTGCGCGCGACGGCGACGCGGCAGACCTGCAGGGCAATGCCCAGCTCGTCGCACAGCGCCTGGCAATGCGCCTGCCAGGCATCGGCGGCGGCCTGCAGGCCATGGTGGACATGGATCGCGCGCAGGCCGCGCGCGCGTTGCGCATCGCGTGCGGCCAGGGCGTGCAGCAGCACGCTCGAATCCAGGCCGCCGCTGAGGGCGACCAGGACCGGGGCCGGGGCGCCGGCGGGCAGTGCGTCCTCGACGCGGTTCATCGAGGCGCTGCCCCGCGGACACGGGGCGCGCGCGGGGCGCGGCAGGGGGAATGGCGGGCGGCTTGGACGGGGGTCACCCCGTCATTGTGCCGCGTCGCGCTCGAAGCGGGCCGGCTGCGGCAGTTCCACCGGCACGCCGTCGGCGTTGCAGGTGCCCTGCGCGCACAGGCGCTGGCGCAGCTTCGGCGTGGCCTGGACGATCACGTGGTAGATCACGTTCTCTTCCAGCGTGCCGCGGAAGGCGCTGCTGCCGGGGCCGGTGGCCCAGATGCCGACGTCTTCGCCGCCATGGGTCTCGGCCTTCAGCGGGACCAGGGCCTCCTGCATGTAACCCGGCGCCTGCGTGTCGACCTGGCTCAGGTCCGGACGACCCTGGCTGGGTTCGAAGCTGCTCGGTTCGTGGTTGAACGTCTTCGGGCCGGCCGGCTGCGCGTTGCTGGCGCCGGCATAGCCGGGGCCGTTGGCGTAGCTCAGGGTGGTGTAGGTCTGGCCGGTGAGGTCGCGGGCGTACTGGCTGCGGTCGCCGTCCTCGCCGCCGAGGCCGCGGACCTTGCCGAGGATCGGGTTGCCGCGCACCGGATAGCCGACGAAGTTCAGCGTATGCGAATGGTCGGCGGTGACGATGATCAGGGTGTCGGCCGGGGCGGTCTCCACCGCCGCGCGCACCGCGTCGGACAGCGAGACGGTCTCGTCGAGGGCGCGGAACGCGTTGCCGGCGTGGTTGGCATGGTCGATGCGGCCGCCTTCGATCATCAGCACGAAGCCGTTGGGATCACGCGACAGGGTGCGGATCGCGGTCCGGGTCATCTCGGTCAGGCTGGGCTCGCCGTCCGGGCCGCGCTTGCGGTCGTGGTCGTACTGCATGTGGTCCGGCTCGAACAGGCCGAGCAGGGCCGGGGCGTCGCCGGCGGCCTGGAACTGCGCTTCGTTCCATACGTAGGTGCCCTGCGGATGCTGCTGCTTCCACTCGGCGACCAGGTCGCGGCCGTCCAGGCGCAGGCCGACCTTGTCGTCGTACTCGGGATCGCGCTCGCTGGCCGGCATCATCTCGCTGCGACCGCCCCCCATCACCACCAGCGGGCCACGGCCGTAGCGCCTGGCGGCGATCAGCTGCTGGGCGATGTCACGGCAACCGGCGGCCTGGGCGGCTGCCGGCACGTCGGCATCGTTCTCCCAGTTGCGCTCGGGTGAATGCGCGTAGGTCGCCGCCGGGGTGGCGTGGGTGATGCGGGTGGTGGTGACCACGCCGGTCGCCATGCCGGCGCTGTCGGCCAGGCTCAGCCAGCTGAGCAGGCCCTTGCCGAGGCTGTCGGCGCAGCCGTCGCGGCTGCCGGCGCTGACCCCGATCGCGCCCATGTGGGTCTTCACGCCGGTGCTGATCGCGGTCATGGTGCCGGCCGAATCGGGGGTCTGCGAATCGGTGTTGTAGGTCTTGCTGAACGCGGTGGCCGGGAACTGCTCCCAGGACAGCAGGTTCTCCTCGCCCGGGCCGCCCTTGCGCTGGCCGTCGAGGATGCGCGCCGCGGCCACGGTGGTCAGGCTCATGCCGTCGCCCAGGAACAGGATGACGTTCTTCGCCTGGCCGGCCATCGCGCCGTTGGCGGCCGCGCGGGCCGCGCCACTGCGGTACCACCACTGCGCGGTCTCGCCGCCGGGGTGCTCGACCACCGGCACCGCCACGGCGGCGGGCGCGATCGTGGCACGGGGCGTGCCGGGGGGGCTGGCACAGGCCGCCAGCAGCAGGGTGGACAACAGGCTCAGGGCGACAACGGGACGCGTCATGGCGGGACAGGGCACTCGGGGAAACCAGCCCGCATTATGAACGGGCATGCGCTTCACGACCGTGACACGTCCGGCATTGGCACGCCGCTGTTCCAGTGGTGGCCTCGTCCCGGCCGGGCACATCGGCTAAGGTGCGGGATTGTCTCGAATCGCCCCTGGTCGCCCTCATGAAGCTGGTCTCCGCCTGGTTCCGCATCCCGTTCTGGCAGCGCGTGGTCGCCGGCTTCGTGCTGGGCGCCCTGGCGGGTTGGGCGTTCGGTCCCGCCGCCAAGACCTGGTTCGAGCCGCTCGGCGATCTCTACGTCACCCTGATCAAGATGATCGCCGTGCCGCTGGTGTTCTTCGCGGTGATCAACGCCATCTCCGCCCTGCACGGGCAGAAATCGGTGGCGGCGCTGGGCGGGCGGACCTTCCTGTGGTTCATCGTCACCGCGGCGATGGCGGTATGCGTGGGCCTGGCGGTCGGCACGCTGATGCAGCCCGGCGCCGGCCACTTCGGCCTGAGCGTGGATTCGAGCTGGACGCCGCGCGACGTGCCCAGCCCGATCCGGGTGCTGCTCGACGTCGTGCCGTCCAATCCGTTCTATGCGCTGACCGGCATCGGCACGAAGACCAACGCCGCCGGCGAGACCGTGCTGGCGGCCGGGCGTGGCTCGATCCTGCCGGTGATCTTCTTCGCCGCGCTGCTGGGCTTTGCGATGGTCAAGCTTGGCGAGCGCGTGGCCGAGGCGCGCAAGCTGGTCGGGCAGATGAGCGAGATCATGATCCAGGTGACCCGCTTCGTGCTCGAGGTCACCCCGATCGGCACCTTCGGCCTGATCGCCGGCCTGGTCGGCGGCTATGGCTTCGAGAAGCTGCTGCCGTTCGCCAATTTCGTGTTCGCGCTGTACATCGCCTGCGCCATCCACATCGTCTTCGTCTACGGCAGCCTGCTGCTGGCGCACGGACTGAACCCGCTGAAGTTCTTCCGCGGTGCCGCGCCGGGCATGCAGGTGGCCTTCGTCAGTTCTTCCAGCTTCGCCGCGATGCCGGTGGCGATGCGTTCGATCACCCACAACCTCGGCGTCAACAAGGACTATGCGTCCTTTGCCGTGCCGCTGGGCGCGAGCATCAAGATGGACGGCTGCGGGGCGATCTACCCGGCGCTGTGCGCGGTCTTCATCGCCCAGTACACCGGCGTGCCGCTGAGCGCGGACCAGTACTTCATCGTGCTGATCGCCTCGGTGCTGGGCAGCTTCGGCACCGCCGGCGTGCCGGGCACAGCCGTGGTGATGGCCACGGTGGTACTGAGCGCGGCCAACCTGCCGCTGGAAGTGATCGGCTACCTGTACGCGATCGACCGCGTGCTGGACATGATGCGCACGATGACCAACGTCACCGGGCAGATGCTGGTGCCGGTGCTGGTGGCCAAGGAAACCGGCCTGCTTGACCGCCAGGTCTACGAGCTGGCGTCCAGCAACGTGGGCGTGGAGGATCCGCCGGCCGACGGCCGCGCCTCGTGAGCCTGCCGGCGCCGTACCGCATCGTCGCGGCCGCCCCTGCGGTGGCCGATTACCTGCGCCTGCGCCAACTTGCCGGGCTGTCGCCGAAGTCGGCCGATGGCGCGGCGATCGGCCTGGCCAACAGCTGCCATGCGGTCAGCGTGATCCATGCCGACGAAGTGATCGGCATGGGCCGGGTGATTGGCGATGGCGGCTGCTTCTTCCAGGTCGTGGACATCGCCATCGAGCCGGCCCACCAGGGGCGCGGGCTGGGCAAGGCGGTGATGGCGGCGTTGATGGACTGGCTGCAGGCGCATGCGCCTGATCGTGCTTATGTGTCGCTGATCGCCGATGGCCAGGCCCGCGAGCTGTATGCCCGCTTCGGCTTCGAGGAGACCGCGCCGCGCTCGGTGGGCATGGCCCGAGTGCTGCGCCGCGAAGCGGTGTAACCCTGTAACTTCCCCTGTATCACGGCTGTTACGCCGCCTCCCGACCCAGGCGCGACAAGGCCTGCGACCGGCTGAACGCGGCCGGCCTGGCCGCTGCGCCATCGGCACCTGTAACAGTTCCCCGGCACGCCAGTCGTCGGTGTGGGGCGCAAGCCACTGAAAAACCTGGCTTTCTGCGCTTGGCACGGTTGCTGCTCTCTCCCTCCTGCTCGAACAGTGGGGGAGATCCCATGGAAAGCCCGACCTGGCGGCGGAGGCCGCAGCTGCTGATCCTCGCGATCCTGCTCGCGAGCGCGCCTTGCTTGGCCGAAGAGTTTCCGCAGATCCAGCAGGCCCAGGACAAGGGCAAGCCGGTCGGCGCCGGTGCCCGCCAGGGCGTCTATGCCGCGCCCGGGGAAATGACCCTGATCCGCGATGTCTCCACCCGCGTGGCCTACCGGCCCGCCCCTCCGGGCGTGGCCACGATCGCCAATCCCTCCCCGCAACGCGACCTGGCCCGCACCCTGGGCACCGACGACGGTTTCGCCGAACTGTCCGATGACGACTACGCCGCGATGGGCTCCAGCGCTGGCGCGGCGAACGGCGTGGCCGGCCAGGGCGGTTCGGTCACCACGGTAGAGCGCATGACCGGCACCGCCGTCACCGGCACCCTGGGCCGGGTGGCCGGCAGCGATGGCCTGCTCAACGGCAACAACCTGAGCCAGAGCATCAATGGACCGGTCGGCGCGGTCGGCAACGCCACGCGCGGGATCGGCAACACCGTCATGGGGGCGCTGTCGCAGTTCCCGTTGGGCGCGCCGGCTTCGACCGGCGGCGGCCCGGGGAACTGAGCCATGCGCCTGCGATCCCTGCTGGCCTGCGTGGCCATCGGCTTCCCCTGCGCCGCCGCGGCGCAGGCGGACGACTACGCGCAGATGCTCGGCTACCTTTCCGACCACACTCGGATCGACGGCCAGGTGCTGTCCGGCGCCACCGGCGCCATCGCGGTCAACCAGGCCGCAGGCGATCTCAACCTGCAGGCCAACCTGCGCGCCATGGCCAACGGCGGGCAGGCGCAGGCCACGGTGCAATCGATCCAGATCCACGCGGGCGACCGCTACGACACCCCGCTGCACGCCTCGGCCACGCTGGCCGGTGACGCGCTGTCCGGTGCCAGCGGCATCGCCTCCATCAACCAGGCCAGCGGCAGCGGCAACACCGAGTTGAACGTCGTCGCCGCGACGCTGGCCGACCAGGGCATACGCGAAACGAACGACGACGCGCTCGCTTCGTTCGCGTCGGCAGGGGGGCAGGGCGAGGTCAAGAAGGACCTCCCCGGCGGTACCCGCAGCGTGGCCGTCGAGGCGACCGCGCTGAGGGGATTCGGCGGTGTCCTGCAACTCAATCAGATCGCGGGTTCCGGCAATGCGACAGGCAACCAGTTTGGCCTGTCCGTGCAGGGCGGCCCGTGAGGCGCAACACCACCCGATAGTCAGCACTTACGAAGAGGGCACCATGAACGCGAATCACAAATGGACGGTACTCGCCATGGCGGTTTCCGCGCTGGTTTTCAGTGCGGCGGCCAGTGCGGCGGATGATCAGAACGTGTCGGCGAACATCAACCACCTGCACAACGTGGTCGAGTCGCGTACCAACACGAATACCAACACCAACACGAATACCAACACCAACATCAATACCGATGTGGACACCGACGTCGACCTGACGTTGGATGCCAAGGCCAAGCTGCGCCTGAACGCGACCGCGAACCTGGAATACAACGGCACGCGTACCGACGAAGACACCAACATCAACTATGACAAGGAAAAGAACGTTACGGTCAACATCAACAAGACCGATAACGAGTCGACCAACATCACCGGCAACGAGAAGAAGGAAAAGAACAACCACGGCCAGGATGCCAACGTCGAGCGTGATTCGCGCCTGAAGACCGACATCACCCTGACCGGTGATCCCACCGTCCACGGCGACCTGGAAATCGACTCGGCCGCCACCGCGCTGATCGACAACCGCCAGGACGTCAACTACAACAAGGCGATCAACGACAAGGTCACCAATGACTCGTCGATCTCCGACGACGTCGCCTCCGACGCCTCCGGCAACCTCGGCTTCAACGTGGCCACCGGCGACAACAATGCCCAGGACAACGCCGCCGCCCTGTCGGCCGCCGACTCCAGCTTCGCCTTCGGCATGGCCGACGCGGCGGTATTCGTCAACCAGGGTGGTTCGGACAACACGACCATCAACAAGGGCGTGACCAATACCTCCAGCGTCGGCGACAACGCCTTCAGCGGCGCCACCGGCAACATCGGCGTGAACGTGACCTCGGGCAACAACAACGAGCAGAAGAACGCTCTGTCGGCCTCGGTCGCCACCAGCCGCGTCGCCACCTCGGCGATTTCGTCCAACCAGGTCTCCAGCGGCAACTTCACCAAGAATGAAGGCACCGTGGAGAAGTACACCGATTCGGTCGACGTGACCCTGCGCGGCAAGGTCCAGGGCTACACGGTCGGCGTCGGCGTGGGCGGCTACAGCGGCACCACCGAAGGCACCACGGCCAGCACCGGCAACTCGTACCAGAAGGACAACTTCTATCTGGATACGTGGTCCGGCGCACTGCCGCATGAGAACGGCAACTCGACCGGCCACATCGACATGGATGGCGACATCCAGAACGCGGTCGACAACCCGTACGCCGACGGCGTCGGTGGCATCGCTTTCGACAACGACAGCGAAGGCACCTACGAGGGCAGCGAGAGCGGCAAGCTCGGCTTCGTGGAGCTCGGCGCGGCCGACCTGTATGCCCAGCTGAGCGGCACCGTGAAGACCACCCAGTGGGTCGTGCATGACGCAACCAACACCGCTTCGCTGTCCGGCCAGGCGTTCCAGAGCGCCTCGGGCAACATCGGTGTGAACGTCTCCGCCGGCACCGGCAACCTGCAGGCCAACAGCCTGGCGCTGGCCGTGGCGCAGCCGTCCACCGGCGGCGGCCCGACCCAGGGCGGCGGCGAGTAAGCGTGTCCGCATACGCCGTCAACCGGCGTTAGAGGAGCAACAAACCCGGCCATCCGCCAATGGCCGGGCCACCCCGGAAGCCCCCGTTCCAAGTCCCCCTGGGGCGGGGGCTTCCAACCTGGATGACCGTGCGATGACCCGAGTCCTGCTTTCCTGCCTGTTGCTGCTCCTGGGCGCCCGCGCCTGGGCCGGCGAGGTGCAGTTCGCCGGCGTGCTGCCCAACGGCGCGCTGTACACCAAGCAGGTCGAAAGCATGCACGAGAACCGCTACCGCTACCTCGTGCGGCAGCAGACCGATTACAGCTGCGGCGCGGCGGCGCTGGCCACCATCCTCAAGTACGCCTACCACCTCGATGTCGACGAACACAGCGTGATCGAAGGCATGATGGGGGTTTCCGACCCCCAGATCGTCCAGGAGCGCGGCTTCTCGCTGCTGGACATCAAGCGCTACGTCGAATCGCTGGGCATGCGTGGGCGTGGCTACCGGATCAACGAGGACCGCCTGCGCAGCCTGCGCGTGCCGGGCCTGGTGCTGATGGACGTGCGCGGCTTCCGCCACTTCGTCGTGCTCAAGCAGGTCATCGGCGAACGCGTCGAGCTGGCCGACCCGATCCTCGGCAACCGCAACATCCCGCTGTCCGAATTCATCGAAGGCTGGCCCTCGCGCGCCGTGTTCGTGGTCATCGGCAGTGACTTCGATCGAAACACCGTGCTGCTGCAGCCCAGCAGCAAGCCCAGTGCGCGGGCGCTTTACGCGCGGCAGGGGCCGATCACCGACGCGGAACTGGTCGATTTCGGTTTCACGCACGCCGACCTGTTCTGAAGGAGTTTCGCCATGAACAAGCCCAATTCCCTGCTGCTGGCCCTTGGAGCGGCCCTGCTGCAGCCCGTCCTCAATGCCCGCGCCGCGCAGCCCGAAGAAGCGACGGCCGCGCCCGGCAGCGGCATCACCGAGATCTCCGACGAAGAGCTGTCCGGCATGCGCGGCCGCTACACCGTCGGCGACAACACGGTGGCCTGGTTCGGCGTGTCCATGGTCTCGACCTGGCAGACCGCCACCGGGCAGGTGCTGGAGAGCACCATGAAAGTGGCGATGGACTTCAGCCACGGCGGCAGCACCCCGAAGGTGACGTTCACCCCGACGGTCAACATCACCGCTGCCAACGCCCCGGATCCCAAGCCGGCCGCGGCGGCCACCACCGCCGTGGCCGCCACCGCTCCCGTCGCCGCGCCCACCGAGGTTGCCGCTTCCACCGCCGAGCCGCAGCGCAGTACCGATGCCAGCGGCCTGCAGAACGTGTCCGGACTGGTGCAGAGCGTGCAGGTGGCGGGTGATTCGAACGCGGCCACCAACAACACCCAGCTCACCGTGCGCGATGGCGCGGTCCCGGAGACCGCAGCGACCGCGACCAGCCTTGCCGGCAACGGTGGCGCCAGCGTGACCGATGGCGCGGCAACCGCGACCTCGACCTATGCCAACGGCACCGCCGGGGTGCTGCTGCTGATCGCCGGACAGGGCGAGGTGCAGCAGTGGATCCGCAGCGGCAGCGTCGGCCAGAGCATCCAGATCACCGGTGACGCGCAGCAGATCAGCAATCGCCTGCAACTCGACCTGGTGCGGCAGTCCGTGGCCGACAACGCGCCACTGAACCAGAACGTGGCCCAGGCCATCACCCTGGCGCGCGGCATCGGCCCGGGACCGGGCCACTAGCCCTTCGATCACTGAAACCGCGCCGTGGCGGCGACGGGGGAGAACGTGCAATGCAACGGATGATGCGTTATGGAGCGGCGGCCGGGGCGACCCTTGCGGCCATGTGGGCGGGCAGCGCGCCGGCGCAGGTGCAGGCGAGCGGGAATCCCGCGCCGGCCACGCCGGCGATGACGGCCAAGGATGCCAACGACGTCCAGCAGCTGATGGCCGAGCTGGAGGCGCTGAAGGCCAACTATGCCCAGGAAGTCCGGCGGTTGCGCGAGCTCGACGTGCAGGTGCAGGCGATGCAGGCGCGCATCGCCGGCAAGACCGGCGGCGCCTCCGCGCCGATCGCCGGGGCCGCCTCGGTGCCGGCCGCAGCCGCGGCCGTAGCCGCCACCGAGGCCGCGGACAACAGTGGCGCGGCCGGTCCGCCGCCGCCGCCCGCGGCTGGCTACGCCAGCAGTGCGGCCGAGGGCCAGCAGGCCAAGGAAGCGACCAAGCGCAGCGTCAATGACGTCAAGCAGCAGGTGCGGGCGTTGTTCAACCAGAAGTTCACCATCGAAAACAGCCTCACCTACCAGCGCTATGACCGCAAGCTGCTCACGCTCAACGGCTTCCTGGCGCTGGATGCGATCTTCCTCGGCAACATCGCCATCGAGAACGTCGAGTCCGACTCGCTGACCTACAACCTGGCCGGGCGCTGGGGCGTGAGCCCCAATTTCACGCTCAACCTGGACGTGCCGTTCCTGGAGCGCAAGACGGTCTACCAGAAAGGTGGCGCCGGCGGTTCGGCGGCGGCGATCGCGCAGGAGGAGACCACCGGCGGTGGCCTGGGTGACATCACCCTCAGCGGCAACTACCGCATGTTCGCCGAGAATGGCCGGATCCCGGAAACCGTGCTCAACCTGGGCGTGACCGCGCCGACCGGTCGCGAACCCTATGGCGTGGACTGGAAGGTGCTCGAGCGCGACGACGACCAGTTCATCCGCTTCGCGGTGCCGAGCAAGCAGCCCACCGGCAATGGCGTGTGGCAGGCCAACATCGGCCTGTCCGCGGTGAAGACCACCGATCCGGCGATCCTGTTCGCCAACATCGGTTACATCTATTCGTTCAAGCGCAGCTTCGATGACATCGACAGCAACCCGGATACCGTCAACCCCGGCGACGTGTCGCTGGGCGATTCGTACTATTTCGGCGCTGGCGTGGCGTTCGCGTTCAACGAACGCACCAGCCTGAGCATCTCGTTCACCGACAAGCTGAGCGCGCGTGCCTCGACCCGCTACCAGGGCGGGCAGTGGGTGAAGGTGATCGGCAGCGATGCCAATGCCGGCACGCTCAACCTGGGCGTGACCTATGCGTTGAACCAGCACGCCACCCTGGTGACGCTGCTGGGCGTGGGCCTGACCCCCGATGCGCCGGACTTCAGCCTGGCGTTCCGGGTGCCATACATGCTGTAGCGACTTTCCAGGGGATGCGCCGCCCGAGGGGAGGGCGGCGGCATTCTATTCGCGTCCTTCCAGCTCCACCCCGTGCTTGCGGCACAGGCGGTACACCGTGACCCGCGATACCTGCATCCGGCGCGCGCAGGCGCTGACATTGAACTGGCTCGAGCGCAGGTTGCTGAGCAGCGCGTCGCGCTCGGCCTGGCTGCGCGCCTCGTCCAGGCGGCCGTGCGCGGAAGGCGTGGCCACCAGCTCCAGGTCGGCGGCGCTGATCAGCTCCTGCTCGGCGATCACCGCCGCACGCTGCACGCGGTTGAGCAGCTCGCGCACGTTGCCGGGCCATTCGAAGCCGGACAGCGCGTCCAGTGCATGGCGGGAAAAGCCACGGGCGCGGCTGGGATGATGCTGGCGGAACTGCTCGAGGAAATGCCGCGCCAGCAGCTCGATGTCGGCACCGCGTTCGCGCAGCGAGGGCATCGGCAGGCGCAGCACGTTGAGCCGGTAGTAGAGATCGCGGCGGAAACGGCCGGCCTCGACCGCCTGCTCCAGCTCGACGTGGGTGGCGGCGATCACCCGCACGTCCACCTTTACCGGCTGGTTGCTGCCGACGCGCTCGATGGTGCCTTCCTGGAGGACGCGCAACAGGTTGGTCTGCACGTCCAGTGGCAGGTCGCCGATCTCGTCGAGGAATACCGTGCCGCCGCTGGCCGATTCGAACAGGCCAAGTCGCCGCGCAGCCGCACCGGTGAAGGCGCCGCGCTCGTGGCCGAACAGTTCGGACTGCACCAGGCTGGCCGGCAGCGCGCCGCAGTTGACCGCGACGAAGCCACGCCGGGCGCGGCTGGAAAGCTCATGGATGGCGCGGGCGGCCACTTCCTTGCCGGTACCGGTCGCGCCGGTCACCAGCACCGGCAGGTCCACCGGTGCGAACTTGCGCAGCCGCGCCTGGGTGGCGCGCATGATCGAGCTGTCGCCGATCAGTGCCTCCACGCCGTGGCGATGGGTTTCGACGCCCGGCTCCTCGAGCATGCGCAGCGCCTGCACGATGCGGCGCGGGTCGAGCGGGCTGCTGAAGGTCTCGATGCACTGCTCCAGCAGGTGGCCGACCGGCTCGTCGCCCTCGATGCCGGGCGGGGTCACCGCCATCAGCGACAGGTGGCGATGCTCGGCCAGCAGGCGCTGGACGCGGTCGAGGTCGGCGCCGGCACCGCCGCGCAGGTCGACCAGGCCCACGACCAGATCGTCGCTGCGCAGGCCAACGCCGGCCTGGTCGTCGGGTCCGACGATGCGCAGCCGCCAGCCGGCCGCGGCGAGGACCTCACGTTCCTGGGGTTGCGGCTCTCCGAACCAGATGACGCAACGCCGGTTGAAATCGGGAATGGCTGCCATGCACGTCCTGCCACGCGAAATCCTGCGCTGGCGGTGCGCTTGAACCATCCACGGCAATGCCGGCCACGCCGCCTCGTGGCCGGTCGACGCCGCCGCCGCCCGGGTGGGCGGGAACGTTCGTCGCCTGGGTCCTGGACCACCGGATGATCCGGGGCTGGACACTCGTGCCAACGCCGGATCCGGCCGGGACCGGCCAGACCGGTCGCTGACGGCCATGGCACACTGCCGGTCCTTTCCCTGGAGCAGTCCGAGTGAGCGGTGAACAGCGCGAACTGAATTTCCGCTTCCTGGCCGAGCCGAACGATGTGAATTTCGGCGGCAAGGTGCATGGCGGGGTGGTGATGAAATGGATCGACCAGGTCGGTTTCGCCGCCGCCAGTGGCTGGAGCAGCCGTTACTGCGTGACCGTGGCGGTGGGCGGCATCCGCTTCGTGGCGCCGATCCTGATCGGCGACGTGGTCACGGTTTCGGCCAAGCTGGTCTACACCGGCCGGACCAGCATGCATTTCGCGATCGACGTGCGGGCGCGCAGCCCGGTGGGCGGCAAGTCGCGCCTGTGTACCCACTGCATCATCGTGTTCGTGGCGATGGACGATGACCATGCGACCCCGGTCGAGGTGCCGTGCTGGCGGCCGAGCGAGGCCGACGACCAGCGCCTGGCTGAATACGCACTCAAGGTGATGGAGCTGAGCCGCGGCATCGAAGACACGATCGCGCATTACCAGGGCGATGGGTGAGGCCGGCCAGCGGCCGTGAAGGCCCATAAAAAAGGCCGCGCGATGCGCGGCCTTTTCGTATCCGGTCCGGGCGGGCTTACAGCACCCGGCGGGCCTGGACGAACTTCTGGCTCCAGTAACCACTGGCCAGGGTGTCGATCTGCACGTCCTTGCCGCGGCTCGGCGCATGCAGGAAGCGGCCTTCACCGACGTAGATGCCGACATGGTCGACCCGGCCGCGGCGGCCGAAGAACACCAGGTCACCGGCGGTCAGGGCATTGCGGTCCTTGATCAGTTCGGCTTCCTGGTCGTGCGCCATCTCGCGCGAGACGCGCGGCAGGTCGATGCCCAGCGCGGTCTTGAACACGTAGCCGACCAGGCCGCTGCAGTCGAAGCCGTCCGGCGAGGTGCCGCCCCAGCGGTACGGGGTGCCCAGCATGGACATGGCGCGCTGCAGGATGCTCTGCACCTTGCTGTCGTTGATCGCCACTTCGGCCCGGTCGGCGGCACTCTGCGACACGTCGTAGTTGGCGAGCAGGCGGCTGAGGTCGCCGGCGAACATCGCCGAGCGGTCCATCAGCGGAATGGTGTCGTTGCTGGCCAGGTGCGGCAGCAGGGCGGCCAGGGTTGCCGTCGCCGCGCTGTCGGCACGGCTGCGCTGCGCCGGCTGGGCCGTGGCGGGCATGGCATTCGCCTTGGCAGGCGAGGCATCGGCCGCGAGGGCGATGTCCTGGGACGGGGTTACGGCCTTGTCAGCAGTCTGGGCCAGCACCGGAGCGGCGGCCAGGCAGAGCACCGAGGCGCAGAGCAGGCGGAGCGATTTCCGGGGAAAGCGCGGGGTGAAGAAAAGGTCGTCGGTCGTCACGCGGGAATCACATTGCGGCAGGCGATGGGCGATGATGCCCCGGTGAAGCTGGCGTGAGGTTCAAATTGCGTTAAATTTTCGTTTTTGTTCATGTGACGCGGGTCACATTTCAGTGCAATACCCGTTTCGCACCGGTGTAATGATCCCGCCAATAAGCGCCATCGAGCGTGTCCAGGCGGACCGTTCCACCGGTGCTGGGGGCATGCACGAAGCGGCCTTCCCCGACATAGATGCCCACGTGCGACACATTCCCGCGGCTGCCAAAGAACACCAGGTCGCCGGCGGCGAGCCGCTCGGGGGCGATCTTCGGCCCCTGCACGGCGGCCAGCTCGCCCGAGCTGCGGGGCAGGCGCAGGTCCAGCATGTCCCGGTAGACGTAGGTCACCAGCCCGCTGCAGTCGAAGCCGCTGTCGGGGGTATTGCCGCCGTACCGGTAGGGGGTGCCGACCAGTCCCAGCGCCCGCATCAGCACGGCATTGGCCGCCGCCGGATCCTCCGGCACCACCTGCGGCCAGCTGCGGGCCGCCGGGGGTGGGGCCGACGCCTTGCGCGGGGGCGGCTGGCTGGCGCAGCCGGCCAGCGCGGCGACCAGCAGGGCAAGGGCGGCCAGCCGCAGGCGTGCGGCCGGGGAGGGGAGGACGGCGGCTGGCTTGTTCGGCATCGAGCCCGGATAATGCGCAGTTTGAATGGCCGCCATCATGGCGGCGCCCCCGTCGGCCGACAAGCCGTCCCCTTGCCTGCCACAGGGCAGTACAGCCAGAGCCATCATGAAGATCGAAAAAGACCGCGTCGTCCGCTTCCACTACACCGTTTCCGAAGTCGGCCAGGAGCCCATCGAGAGCTCCAGGGACCGTGAGCCGCTGGCGATCCTGGTCGGCCACGGCAACATCATCCCGGGCCTGGAGAAGGCGATGATGGACAAGGAAGCCGGCGAGAACATCAGCGTCGACGTCCCGGCCGCGGAAGCCTACGGCGAGCGCCGCGAGGGCCTGAGCCAGCGCGTGCCCAAGAAGCACTTCGGCAACACCAAGCTGGTGCCGGGCATGCAGGTCGTCCTGCAGACCAACTTCGGCCCGCGCGCGGTCACCGTCGAGAAGGTCGGCATGAGCGTGGTCGACGTCGACCTGAACCACCCGATGGCCGGCAAGGACCTGCATTTCGACGTCGAGATCGTCGAGGTCCGCGAGGCCAGCGCCGAGGAAGTCGAGCACGGCCACGTGCATGGCGACGGTGGCCATCACCACTAAGTCGATCGCTCCCCGCGCGGCCCGCTTCGGCGGGCCGCGTGCTTTCCGGCCCCCGGCGCGCGCCTGGCGTAGCGCCGCCTTCCTGTCGCCATGACCCAGCCCTCCCTGCAACCGGTGGCGCCGGCCGAGCGCATCGTCCTGCTCGACGTCCTGCGCGGATTCGCGCTGCTCGGCATCCTGCTGATGAACATCGAGGGCTTCGCCGGGCCGCTCAATGCCGCGCTCACCGGCGTGGACCCGGCGCTGTCCGGTGCCAACCGCGCCGCCGATGCGCTGGTCTACTTCTTCGTCCAGGGCAAGTTCTACACCCTGTTCTCGCTGCTGTTCGGCATGGGTTTCGCGGTCATGTCCGGGCGCGCGGAGCTGGCGCGGCGGCCGTTCGTGCCGATGTACCTGCGCCGCGGCGGTGGCCTGCTGGTGATCGGCCTGGCCCATGCGCTGCTGCTGTGGTCCGGCGACATCCTGGTCAGTTACGCGCTGCTGTCGCTGCTGCTGCTCGCCTTCGCCGAGGCGCCCACGCGCTGGCTGCCCGGCATCGCGGTCATCGTCTACCTGGTGGCCTCGGGCTGGGTGCTGTTGTTCGGGCTGATGGGCACGCTGGCGCAGCATGATCCGGGCTGGCAGCAGGAGATGGCGCGGATCGGCGCGGACTGGCAGCAGTCGGTCGAGGCGCAACGGCAGGCCTACGGGCATGGCAGTTACCTGCAGGCCACCGCGCAGCGGGTCGCGGACCTGGGCGAATCGCTGCGCGGGTTGCTGGTCAACGGGCCGACCATGCTCGGCATGTTCCTGCTCGGCGCCTGGTTCCTGCGCAGCGGGGTGATCGCCGCGCCGGAGCGGCACGCGCGGCTGTTCGCGGCGCTGCGCTGGGGCGCCCTGCCGCTGGGCTTGGCGGCGATGGCGGCCAGCTATGCGATCGCGCCGTGGATGGACCCGGCGCGGCTGGACCTGACCTCGTCGCTGGCCTGGGCACTGGCCTCGCTGGCGAACCTGCTGATGTGCCTGGGCTACCTGGGTTGGGTCACCCGCCTGGCGCCGGCACTACGCTGGCTGGCGCCGGCCGGTCGGATGGCCCTGAGCAACTACCTGCTGCAGTCGCTGGTCTGCACGCTGCTGTTCTACGGCTATGGCTTCGGCGCGTTCGAACAGCTGTCGCGGGCCTGGCAGGTGCCGTTCGCGCTGGCGCTGTTCGGCGTGCAGGTGCTCGCCAGCCGGTGGTGGCTGCAGGTGTTCCGCTTCGGCCCGGTCGAGTGGTTGTGGCGCGGTTTCACCTACCTGCGGCTGCCGCCGCTGCGTCGCGGCGATTTACACTGAACGGGTGAACATCCCCCAAGACGACGTACTGGTGATCGGTGGTGGCGCGATCGGCCTGGCCTGCGCGCTGGCACTGGCCGAGGCGGGGCGCGGGGTCCGCCTGGTCGAGGCCGGCCGCATCGGCGCGGCGACCTCGCACGGCAACTGCGGCACCATCACCCCGAGCCACGCACCGCCACTGGCCGCGCCCGGCATGCCCTGGCAGGCGCTGCGCTGGATGTTCACCCCGGACGCGCCGCTGTACGTGCCGCCGCGGTTGGATCCGGTGCTGTGGCGTTGGTTCGCGCGCTTCGTCGGTCGCTGCAACCATCGCGACTGGCTGGCCAGCACGCAGGCGCGTGCAGCGCTGCTCAATGATTCGGCGCAGCGGCTGCGCGAGTGGATCGACCGCTACGCGTTGGACTGCGAGTACCGCCAGGACGGCCTGGACTATGTGTTCCGCGACGAGCGCAACTTCCGCCACTACGTGCGCGAATGCGCCGCCCTCGAATCGCTCGGGGTACGCACCGAGGTGATCGACGGCCGCGCTTACGCGGCAGACGATCCGGCCTTCCGCGACGGCCTGGCCGGGGCGATCCGCTTTCCCGGCGACGCCCACCTGCGCCCGGACCGCTACACCGCCGGTCTGGCGCAGGCGTTGCGTGCGCATGGGGGGCAGGTCGAGGAGGAGGTGCGCGTCGACGGCCTGGAGCCGGGGCGCGATGGCGTGCGCGTGGCGACCTCGCGCGGCACGCGCCATGCCCGCGACGTGGTGATCGCCACCGGTCCCTGGTCGCCGCGGCTGGCCGCCCAGCTGGGCCTGCGCCTGCCGGTGCAGGCCGGCAAGGGCTATTCGATCACCTACAGCCGGCCGGCGCTGGCGCCGAAGCGGCCGGTGGTGCTGAAGGATCGCTGGGTATTCGTGACGCCATGGGAGAGCGGCCTGCGCGTCGGCAGCACGATGGAGTTCTCCGGTTACGACACCCGCCTCAATGCCACCCGGCTCGCCGCGCTGGAGCACGCCGCGGACGAATACCTGCATGAACCGGCCGGCGCGCAGCTGCAGGAGCGCTGGTACGGCTGGCGGCCGATGACCTGGGACGACCTGCCGGCGCTCGGTCGCATGCCGCGCCACGATCACGTCTGGATGGCGGCCGGACATGGCATGCTCGGCATCAGCATGAGCAGCGCGAGCGGACAACTGATGGCCGACCTGATGACCGGCCGCGAGCCGGCGATGGACCCACGCCCCTACGCACCGGCGAGGTTCGCATGAGCGGCCACGATTACGACCTCATCGTCCTGGGCGGTGGTTCCGGCGGCCTGGCCGCGGCGTTCCGCGCCGCCCAGCACGGCAAGCGGGTCGCCCTGCTGGAACCGGGTGAGCTCGGTGGCACCTGTGTGAATATCGGCTGCGTGCCGAAGAAGGCGATGTGGCTGGCGGCGGACCTGGCCGGAAAAATCGAGCTGGCGGCCGCGCTGGGCTTCGATGTCGCGCCGCCGAACTTGTCCTGGAAGGAGCTGGTGACCCATCGCCAGCGCTACATCGCCAACATCCACGCCAGCTACCGGCGGCGCCTGGACCACGACGGCATCGTCCTGCTGCCGCAGCGTGGCCACCTGGTCGACGCGCATACCGTGGCCTGCGCCGACGGCGTGCGCACCAGCGCCGGGCACATCGTCATCGCCACCGGCGCGCATCCGCTGCGGCCGCGGATCGAAGGCGCCGAACTGGGCAGCGTCTCGGACGACTTCTTCAACCTGTGCGCGGCGCCACCGCGGGTGGCGATCATCGGCGCCGGCTACATCGCCGTCGAACTGGCCGGCCTGCTGCAGGCGCTCGGCAGCCGGGTCCACCTGTTCGCGCAGGGCAAGCGGCTGCTCGGCCGCTTCGATGCGGAAGTCACCCACCAGCTCGCCGAGGACATGCGCCAGCAGGGCGTGCGGCTGCATTTCGAGTACCGCGCCAATCGCCTGTGGCGCGACGAGGATGCCGCGCTGCGGCTGGGCGGCACCGGCGACCTGTGCGCCGACCACGCCTTCGACCAGGTGTTCTTCGCCATCGGCCGCCGCGGCAATACCGCCGGCCTGGGCCTGGAAGCGGTGGGCGTGCAGGTGGACGAGCAGGGTGCCATCGTGGTCGACGACTACCAGGACACGTCGGTGCCCGGCATCCATGCCGTCGGCGACGTGGCCGGCAAGGTCGGGCTGACGCCGGTGGCGATCGCCGCCGCGCGCCGGCTGATGGACCGCCTGTTCGGTGGTCGTCCCGAAGCACGCATGGACTACGACAACGTGCCCAGCGTGGTGTTCTCGCATCCGCCGCTTGGCGCGGTGGGGCTGGGCGAGGAAGAAGCACGCGAGCGCCATGGCGACCAGGTGCGGGTGTTCACCAGCAACTTCCGCCCGATGCTGCATGCCTTGGCCGATTCGCCGCAGCGCAGCCTGTTCAAGCTGGTCTGCGTCGGCGAGGAGGAGCGCGTGGTCGGCATCCACCTGTTGGGAGAAGGCGCCGACGAGATGCTGCAGGGCTTCGCCGTCGCGCTGAAGATGGGCGCGACCCGGCGCGACTTCGAGGACACGGTGGCGATCCACCCGACGTCCTCGGAAGAAGTCGTGCTGATGCACTGAGCAGCACCGCGAGGTTCCCGCCCGATGCCCGCCACGCCGCGCAAACCCAGGCCTGCCGTCGCCGCGCCCAAGCCCGCGTCGATGCCCGCTGACGAAGCCCGTGCCCGCATCCTGCGCGTGATCCGCGCGATCCCGGCCGGCCAGGTCGCCGGCTATGGTGAAGTCGCCGCGCGCGCCGGCCTGCCGGGGCGTGCGCGACTGGTCGCCCGCGTGCTGGGCGGCAACGAGGATCCGGACCTGCCCTGGCATCGTGTATTGCGCTCGGATGGCCGCATCGCCATGCCCGAGGGCTCGCGAGGCTGGCGCGAGCAGAGCCAGCGGCTGCGTGCCGAAGGCGTGCAGGTCGAGCGCGGGCGGGTGAAGCGGACCCGGCCGCAGGACGGGCCGGGCGCGGGCCTCGACGCGGCATTGTGGGGGCCACGCGCGCGCTGAGCCTCGGCCCACCGGCGATGGCCGCCGGCGCTGCGGGGCGGTGGCGGCAGCCGCTATGATGGCCGCGACCTCCACGGATAAGCCCATGTTCCCGCGACTGCCTACCGTCACCAAGGCGCTGTTGATCGCCAACGGCCTGATGTTCCTGCTGCAATGGCTGCTCGGCGATGCCCTGTCGCCGTTGATGCTGTGGCCGATCAGCGGAGGCGGCTTCGATCCGTTCTCGCCGGGGGAAAATTTCCAGGTCTGGCAGCTGCTGACCTACGGCTTCCTGCATGGCAGTTTCACCCACCTGCTGTTCAACATGTTCGCCTTGTTCATGTTCGGTGCGTCGCTTGAGCAGACCTGGGGCGAGAAGCGTTTCCTGACCTATTACCTGGTCTGCGTGATCGGCGCCGGCCTGTGCCAGGTGCTGGTCGGCTGGTGGACGGTGTCCCAGGGCGGCGACGTCTACCCGACGGTGGGCGCCTCCGGCGGCATCTACGGCCTGCTGCTGGCCTACGGCCTGCTGTTCCCCAACCAGCAGGTGATGCTGTTGTTCCCGCCGATCCCGATGAAGGCGCGCACGTTCGTGATCCTGTTCGGCGTGATCGAGCTGCTCAGCGGGCTCAATGGCTGGCAGCCGGGCGTGGCGCATTTCGCCCACCTCGGCGGCATGCTGTTCGGCTGGTTGCTGATCCGCTACTGGCGTGGCCAGCCGCCGTTCGGCGGCCGTGGCGGCCGCAAGCCGCCGCACCTGCGCCGGGTGAAGTAAGGGGAGGCAAACAGCGCCATCTCCGTGCAGGCTGCCGACAGAAAGGGCGCGGATTTCTCCGCGCCCTTTCCATGTCCCCCGGCAATCTTCCTGGGGTAGAGCCCCCTTTGGTAAGGGGGCGCGCCGCGAAGCGGCTCGAGCTTTATCGCCAGATGCGCAGCTGGTCCGCTTCGGCGCGCTGCATCGGCTGGCCGGCCTTGCAGCTGAAGGTCGCGCCGAATTCCGGCAGGTTCGACAGCGGGCCGTTGGTACGCCACTGGCCAGGCGCACGCACGTCGGTGGCGGCGCGCTGCACCGCTTCGTTCGGCGAGAGCTGCTGCGCCCACAGGCCGGCCCAGGCGTTGAAGAAGGCCTGCTTGTTCGCGCTGGTCGCGGCCGGCTGGGCGGCGGTGAAGGCCTGCCAGGCCAGTTCGACGCCGGCCTGGTCGGCCAGGTTGCTTTCGGCGGTCAGCTGGCCGTTGACCTTGGTGTTCGGCACGCCGGGGAACGGATAGGCGCTGTACTGCGCGGCCACGCGATTGGTCAGCAGCGTCCAGGCGGTCTTCTCGGCCGGGCTCCACCAGCTGCGCAGCTGGCCCTGGGAATCCACCAGGGCGCCCTTGGCGTCGATCGCGCGGGTGATCTCGCGGGCCACCAGCGCGCCATAGGCACCGTACTGGGTGGCGGTATCGGCGCCGAACACCGGCGCCTGCAGGACCGCGGCGGTGACGATCAGGCGGTTCTGGGCGATGTCGTAGGCCAGCGCCGGCTGCTGCGGCAGCACGTCCCAGCGGCGGTCGGCGTTGCCCTTGCCGATGCGCTTCATCTCCTCGCGATGACGCCAGGTCGAGGCGATCAGCATGTTGCCGCCGAAGCTGCCGCGGCCCATCGGCTGCACGCTGTAGTCCAGGTCGCGGCGCGGCGCGCCGATCTCGATCTTCATCGCCTGCAGCTTGGCCTTGGCTTCCTCGACCACGGCGCCGTTGCCCCAGCCGGTGCGGGCCAGCGCGGCGACCTGGGCCTCGCGGACCTGGTCGGCGATGAGGCCAGCCTGGCGGCGCGTATCGGCGGAGAGGTAGCGCTCGGTGTACTCGTGGCCGAGCATCGGGCCGGCGGCGACGTTGATCGCATCGAGCACCTGCTGCCAGCGCGGCGGCGGCAGCGTCTCGCCGCGCAGCAGGCGGCCGCGGAAGCCGGATTCGGCGTCGCGGAAGCTCTTGGACAGGTACGGCGCCATCGAGTCGCCCACGCGCCAGCGCAGGTAGGCCTTCCACTGTTCCGGCTTGAGCGTGGCGACCATCGAGTCGAGCTGCTTGAAGTAACCCGGGTCGGACATCGAGACCAGGTCGTCGTTGACCGCCTGCGCCTTGAGGAACTCGCCCAGCTGCAGGTTGCGGAACTGCTTGGTGACGTCCTTGACCGCGACCGGCGCATAGTTGTTGAACGGGTTGTTGACGTCGGCGACCGGCTTGGCGGCCTTGGCCAGCAGCGTCTCGATCTGGATGACCGAGGCCGAGTCGGCGTCGAGGCTGGCCGCCGGGGTGCCGGTCAGCGCCAGGATCTGCTTGACGTAGGCGCGGTAGCGGCCTTGCAGGGTGACCGCGTCGGCGTCATTGCGGGTATAGAAGGCCGGATCGGGCAGGCCCATGCCGCCCTGCATGAAATAGCCGATGTGGCGGTCCAGCGCCTTGAGGTCGACGTCGGGGCTGAAGTTGAAGGCGACCGGGATGCCGACCTGGTGCAGGGCGGCGATCGAGGCCGGCACGTCCTTGGCCTTCTTGATCGCGTCGATGCGCGAGAGCAGCGGGGCGATCGGCTGCGAACCGTCCTTCTCCACGGCCGCTTCGTCCAGGCCGCTGGCCCAGAAGTCGCCGAGCAGTTTCTGCACGTTGTTCTGCGGCGTCTTCATCGACGCATCGAGCAGGTCGCGCTGCTGCTGCAGGGCGCGGTCGGCAAGCTGGCCCAGGCTGGTGGTCGCGCCGCTCTGCGGCACCGGGTTGGCCTTCAGCCAGGCGGCGTTGGCGGCGCTGTAGAAGTCGGTGCAGGCGGGCGCCGCGGCGGGCGTCTTGCTGCTGGCCTTCTTCTTGGTCGCGGCGTCGGCGTGCGGGGCGGCGACCAGGGAGGCCAGGGCCAGGGACAGGGCAAGCGGGCGGAGAAGGGGCATTCGATGGATCCAGCCAGGGGAATTGTGGCCGGAGTTTAGCGGAGAGCGCAGGGCGATGGCGTGGCGGAGTTCGCAGGCCGGTGGTTCGGGGTGGGGGAGGTTGGGTGGGCTTTTGCGGGGGGCGCTCTGTTGGGGTTTCCCCCGGGGGGGGAAGCGGGGCGCCCGCTTTCGCGGGCTGTATTGGGGTTTGTTGAGGGCGCGCCTGGGTGGGTGGTTGGTTTGGCCCTGACTTACGTTTGGGTGCGCCGCCCCGACGGGCATGGGCGCGTCGGTTTCGGCAGACGTCCGTGTCGTGACGAAACCGAACGTGGGCCATCCATGGCCCACTCGCGCCCATACCCGCCGGGA